>ERZ791829.41-NODE-41-length-141483-cov-69.754299_pt1 | contig 141483 bp, 104 predicted proteins | sample MGYA00510296_ERZ791829 | MGnify/ENA primary metagenome ERZ791829 (study PRJEB30046, sample SAMN00791973) | human gut metagenome | study: EMG produced TPA metagenomics assembly of the A metagenome-wide association study of gut microbiota in type 2...
GAAAGTCAGGGCTTTGTGATTTTTTTAGAATAAGGGAGTTTTGACACACCTCCCTTTATTATATGCCCTTTTTCTATTCTTTTCTCTTCTTCGCATTAATCCGAATAGTTAACAAGTGTTTCACAACGTGAAATACTCTGCATATAATTCTCTATTCTGCAATTTTAGGAGTACCTTTGCAAAGATGTCCGGCACATTCGTAATATCATACTATATAATATGATGTGCATGAAAACGTTTTCATGGTTTTTCGGATTATCGCATACGTAGACATAACAGATGAAAAGAGTTCTCGACTTCATAATAGCTGCTGTGTGCCTCGTTGTCTTTGCGCCGTTATTTTTGATTTGCATCGTTGCCATTTGGCTCGAAGACGGTGCGCCAACGATATATCGGCAGGAGCGCATTGGGTTGCACGGCAAGCCATTCTACATATATAAGTTCCGCAGCATGACGCGCGACGCCGAGAAAGACGGACCGCAGTTGTTGCTCGAAGGAGCTTTGAACGACCCGCGCCTCACGCGTGTGGGTCGGTTCTTGCGTGCCCATCATCTCGATGAGCTGCCGCAGTTGTGGAATGTAGTTCGTGGCGATATGGCGTTCATCGGTTATCGTCCCGAACGCAAATTCTACATCGACCAGATTATGGAGCGCGACCCACGCTATGAGCAACTCTACGCTATCCGCCCAGGCGTCACCTCCTACGCAACGCTCTACAACGGCTACACCGACACCATTGAGAAGATGTTGCGCCGCCTCGAGCTCGACCTTTATTATCTTGAGCACCAGTCGCTTTGGTTCGACTTCACCGTGCTCGCAAAGACATTCATAAGTATCGTATTTGGAAAGAAGTTCTGATGGTATAACGCATAGGAGGTTATGGCAGGATGCCATAACCACGTTCTTGTTATAACCACGTTCTTGTTATAACCACGCTCTTGTTATAACCATGCTCTTGCTATAACCATGCTCTTGCTATAACCACGCATCTTGCTATAACAATAACCACGCATCCTCCTAAGTTACATAATAACAAAAAACGCGCGCAACTGAATGGTTGCGCGCGTTTTGCGTTATTTGTAAGTATTAATTAGCTCCAATCCTAAATCAAAATAGAATCAGAAAAGCTAATCATAACTCTCAACTCTCAATTCTGAACTCTCAACTATTTACTGCTTAGTCGCAGATAAGGTTCTCGCCAGTCATCTCCTCCGGCTTCTCCAGACCCATGATGTGGAGGATAGAAGGAGCCACGTCAGCGAGGCGTCCGTCCTTAACGGTAGCCGAGTTGTTGTTGGTTACGTAGATGAACGGAACCGGGTTGAGCGAGTGAGCTGTGTTAGGAGTCTCGTCCTCGTTGATAGCGTTGTCAGCGTTGCCGTGGTCAGCGATGATGATAACCTCGTAGTCGTTAGCCTTAGCTGTCTCTACTACGTCCTTAACGCAGTTGTCGATAGCGTGTACAGCCTTAGCGATAGCGTTGTAGATACCTGTGTGGCCAACCATGTCGCCGTTAGCGAAGTTTACGACGATGAAGTCGTACTCCTGAGTGTTGATAGCGCCAACCAGCTTGTCCTTCACCTCGTATGCGCTCATCTCCGGCTTCAGGTCGTATGTAGCAACCTTCGGCGACGGAACAAGGATGCGGTCCTCGCCCTCGTACGGAGTCTCGCGACCACCGTTGAAGAAGAATGTTACGTGAGCGTACTTCTCTGTCTCTGCAGTGTGAAGTTGACGCTTGCCCTGAGCAGAGAGATACTCGCCGAGAGTGTTTGTTACGTTCTCCTTCGGGAAGAGGATGTTAACGCCGGTGAACGATGCGTCGTACGGAGTCATGCAGAAGTACTGCAGACCCTTGATAGTGTGCATACCAGCCTCCTCGTGCTCCTTCTGTGTGAGCACCTCTGTAAGCTCCTTGGCGCGGTCGTTGCGGTAGTTGATGAAGATGACAACGTCGCCTTCCTCGATCTTGCCGTTAACGGTAGAGTTGTTGATAGGAAGAACGAACTCGTCGGTTACGCCCTCGTCGTAGCTCTCCTGCATTGCCTTCACCATGTCGTCAGACTGCTTGCCCTTGCCCTCAACGAGCAGGTCGTAAGCTTCCTTTACGCGCTCCCAACGCTTGTCGCGGTCCATTGCATAGAAGCGGCCTACGATGCTTGCGATGTGCGCACCGTTCTTGTCGCAGCACTCCTGAACCTGCTCGATGAAGCCCTTGCCCGACTTCGGATCGGTGTCGCGGCCGTCCATGAAGCAGTGTACGTAAACGTCGTTCAAGCCGTACTCCTTACCAATCTCGATGAACTTGAAGAGGTGGTCGAGAGAAGAGTGTACGCCGCCGGTAGAGGTGAGGCCCATGAGGTGGAGCTTCTTGCCGTTCTCCTTAGCGTAGCTGTAAGCCTTAACGATCTCCTTGTTCTGGAGGATAGAGCCGTCCTTGCAAGCGCGGTTAATCTTAACGAGGTCCTGGTAAACGATACGGCCAGCGCCGATATTCAAGTGGCCAACCTCAGAGTTACCCATCTGACCCTCCGGCAGACCTACGTCTTCGCCGCATGCGAGGAGCTGTGAGTGTGCGCTCACTGCTGTAAGGTAGTCGAGATACGGAGTCGGTGTGTTGTAGATAACGTCACCTTTGCCATGTTTGCCGATGCCCCATCCGTCGAGGATCATCAATAAAGCTTTCTTTGCCATAATTCTTTGTATGTTATTATGTTAAAATAATGTTTCCTATTTACGTGCAAAGTTACAACAAATAATCCATAAATTATCTACTCTTGATGAGGTATTCTTATGTTTTTTCGTTACTTTTGCATTGGTTTAAACTTTATTACTGACTAACGGTATAATACTCGAATATGATAAATAAACTATTGTTGTCGGCTGCTATCGTTCTTAGTGGTGCGACTACTGTTGAAGCCGCTCAAAAGAAGTCGGCAAAAGTGGAGAAACAGTTGGCTGCGCAGTGTGATGCCGGCTTGCGTTCCATCACTGAGGATGCGGCTCGTGCGCACGTATATTTCCTTGCCGACGACCTCTTGGAGGGTCGTCGTGCTGGCGAGCGTGGCTCACGCATCGCCAAGCAGTATATCATCTCGCAAATGCGCCAGGCAGGTTTGAAGCCTTTCTTCGAGTCGTACGAACAGCCTTTCGAGGCTTGCGCCGTGCAGAAGCTGAAGCGTGGCGTGCGCTACTTCGTTGAGGCTGACTCGATAGCCGAGATAAAGAAGCAGGTGCACCGCACGATGCACCTTAGCAATGTGCTCGCGGTGCTGCCAGGCAAGAAGACCGACGAGATGGTTGTTGTGGGTGCGCACCTCGACCATGAGGGCGTGTACAGCGACCTCGAAGGCGACAAGATATACAACGGAGCCGACGACAATGCGTCGGGCGTGGCTGCCGTGCTGCAGATAATGAAGGCTTTCGTAGCGAGTGGCGCAACGCCGGAGCGCACTATCGTGTTCGCATTCTGGGACGGCGAGGAGTTCGGACTGCTCGGTTCGCGCTACTTCACCGACAACTATAAGGACATGCAGAAGGTGAAGGGCTACCTCAACTTCGACATGGTGGGCAGCGGTACGGACAGTCGCTATCTCATGTATTTCTTCACGGCTGCGCATCCGAAGTTTGGCGAGTGGCTTAAGGCAGACATGGCGAAGCACAACTTCTGCTTCGATCCCGACTATCGTGCTTGGGAAAACCCCGTTGGTGGCAGCGACCAGCAGTCGTTCCACTTGAAGGGCGTGCCTATCGTATGGTATCACACCGGCGGACAGCCCAACTACAACTTCCCCTCGGATGAGGCTGACACGGTGAACTATCCGAAGCTGACGGACATAATCCGTGCGTCGTACCTCACCACGTGGCACTTGGCGAACGATGCAGAATATTAATAAAAAGCGTGGTGGAGCACTGCAAACAGTGCTCCACCACGCTTTTTATTAGTTGAGAGTTAATATAGCAGCATGAGTCCTGCGAACGCAGCCCAGCTTATCATCTTCATCGGGTTTATCTTCACGAACTTCGTGCCTACGAATGTTGCCACGAAGATGGCGATGCTCACCCAGAAGTTCCACGGGTTGATAGCTGGCGACGAGAAGTTCTCGGGGGTCATAAGCAGTAGGGCAGCAGCTGCGATGAGTCCTACCACGGCAGGGCGCAGACCCGACATGATGTTCTGCACCGTCGGCGTGTTCATGTACTTCATAAATACACGGCAGATGAGAATCATCAGTATGAACGACGGCAGCACGAGGGCGCACGTTGCTGTTGCGCTACCCAAGATGGATGCCCATTCGCCCATGCCGGCTTTGTGTATGGCGGTGTATCCGCAGTATGTTGCTGCGTTGATACTTATCGGACCTGGTGTCATCTGGCTTATAGCCACGATGTTCGTGAACTCAGGTGCTGTGAGCCACGCATGGTTGTACACCGTCTGGTTCTGTATGAGCGACAACATGCCGTAGCCGCCACCGAATCCGAAGAGTCCGATTTGGAAGAACGTAAGAAATAGCTGGAGGTATATCATAGTTGAGTTTTGAATTTTGAATTTTGAGTTTTGAATTCACCATTGAATAACTCAATATTTACTATTCTGTTGGTTTGATTAGGATGCCGTACAGGTAGCCGCATATTCCTGCCACTACGAGCACGTAGATAGGGTTTACGCCCAGGAGCCATATCAGCAGTGCGCTGCCTACGGGTATCCAGCAGTTGGTGAGTGCGATGCGTGCCGACTTTGCCAGTGTGAACACGGGGGCGGCAATCAGAGCCACCACCGCCGGGCGTATGCCGTTGAATGCCGATGCCACCACAGCGTTGTCCTGGAACTGGTGGAAGAACATTGCGATGAGCAGGATGATGAGGAACGAGGGGAGGGTGACACCGAGCGTAGCGCAGATGGCACCGGCGAGCTTGCGCATACGATAGCCGATGAACACGCTCATGTTCACTGCCAATGCGCCCGGGCACGATTGCGCCACGGCGATAAGGTCGAGAAACTCCTCGCGCGTCATCCATTTGTGCCTGTTCACCACTTCTGCCTCTATCTGTGGTATCATTGCGTAGCCACCGCCGAGCGTGAAGATGCCTATCTTGAAGAACACGCGGAACGCTGCTAAGTAAAAGTTCTGCATACTGTTTTGCTATGAAATCGCCTTTATTGTTAGTTCTGTGAAGTGTATTTCGGGCGTTATGCCCGAAGCGTGCACTTCTGTCGTCTGCAAAGGTACATTATTTAAAGCAAACTCCCACAGAATTTCGCTAATTCTGTGGGAGTTTTTTATGTTTCGCGGTTGCGAAACGTTGTTAAGTTTGAGAGTTGTCGTTACTGCTTCTCAATCCACTGGCGTGCGTTTACGAATGCCTCAATCCACGGAGTCACGTCGTCCTGACGGCGGTCAGCCGGGTACCAAGCGTTCTGCCATGGGAAGATGGCACGCTCCAAGTGCGGCATCATTGCCAAGTGGCGTCCGTCAGCCGAGCAGATACCAGCCACGTTGTAGTCTGATCCGTTCGGGTTGCCCGGATACTCGGCGTAGTTGTAGCGAGCCACAACGTTGTACTTGTCCTCTGACTCTGGCAGCGAGAACTTGCCCTCGCCGTGAGCCACCCAGATGCCGAGTTTGTCGCCGCTGAGCGATGAGAACATCACGCTCTTGTTCTGCGGAATCTCTACACCGAGGAAGTTGCTCTCGAACTTGTGCGAGTCGTTGTGTAGCATACGTGTGCGCTTCTCGTGGTCGGGGTTGATGAGGTTCAGTTCTACCATGAGCTGGCAGCCGTTGCAGATACCGAGCGAGAGAGTGTCCTTGCGAGCATAGAACTTGTCGAGCGCCTCCTTAGCCTTCGGGTTGTAGAGGAATGCGCCTGCCCAGCCCTTAGCCGAACCGAGAACGTCCGAGTTGGAGAAACCACCGCAGAAGACGATCATGTTCACGTCCTCAAGTGTCTCGCGACCGGTGATAAGGTCGGTCATCATCACGTCCTTCACGTCGAAGCCTGCGAGGTAGAGCGAGTAAGCCATCTCGCGCTCGCCGTTCGTACCCTTCTCGCGGATGATTGCAGCCTTGATGCCCGACGCTGTGCGGCGGTCAGCCGAGATGCCGTAGCTCTCGAGCGAGCCCTTGAACGACGGGTGGAACTGCATTTCAACCGGCTGCTTCTTGTAGTTGTCGCGGCGCTTTGCAGCACAACCGTTGAAGCTCTGGTCGCGGTCGAGCAGGTACGATGTCTTGTACCATGTGTCGCGCAGTGCGTCGATGTCGAATGTATGTGTGTACTCGTCCTTCTTGATAACGATGGTGCGTTCTGTCGGAGTGGGGTAACCGATCTTTGCGTAGCCGATACCGTTCTCCTCCATATACTCCTTGAACTCCTCCTTGTACTTGTCCGAAACCTGAACAACAACGCCCGGGTTCTCGGCAAGCAGCATCTTGATGACGTCGTTGCCGGCAAGGTTGTGGAGGTTGACGTGCATACCGCCTTCTGTGTTAGCGAAGCACATCTCGAGCAATGTGGTGATCAGACCACCTGCAGAGATATCGTGACCAGCCATAATCCAGCCCTTCTCGATCATCTCCTGAACTGCGTTGAAGCAGTCGGCGAAGTATTCCGGGTTCTTCACGGTCGGTACGTCGTCGCCCACGAAGCCGAGGCTCTGTGCGAATGCGCTACCGCCGAGACGCTGCTCGTCGAACGAGAAGTCGATATGGTAGAGTGATGAGTTCTTGTCGTTCACGAGTACCGGCGAAACAACCTTGCGGATGTCCGATACCTCGCCGCCTGCGCTCACGATTACTGTGCCCGGAGCGATGATCTTCTCGCCGTTAGGATACTGCTGTGTGAGCGACAGCGAGTCCTTGCCGGTAGGTACGTTCACCTTCAGAGCCAGGCAGAACTCGCTGAGAGCCTTCACGGCACTGTACAGACGAGCGTCCTCGCCCTTCTGCGAGCGGCATGGCCACATCCAGTTGGCAGAGAGCGAAAGGCTATTGAGTCCGTCTGCGAGCGGAGCCCAAACGATGTTGGTCAGAGCCTCTGCTACAGAGAGTACAGAACCTGCCTCGGGCGAAGCCAGACCAGCCTGCGGAGCGTGTCCGAGAGCTGTAGCGATACCCTTCTTGCCGCGGTAGTCGAGTGCTACAACACCACAGTCTGAGAGCGGCAATTGAATCTCGCCCTGGCACTGCTGGCGTGCTATCTTACCGGTTACGGAGCGGTCCACCTTGTTTGTCAACCAGTCCTTGCAAGCCACAGCCTCAAGCTGCAGCACGCGGCTTACGTATTTGTCGAGAACGTCGTCCTTGCCGTTCTCCGATGTCTCTTCGTGTGTATATTCTGCGTCGCGGTAGTGGCGCTCTACGGTCTCGTCGCGCATGATGGTCTTCGGCGAGTGACCGAACATCTGAGCCACGTCGAGGTCGAAAGGCTTCACGCCGTCGCCCTGCTTGAACGAGAAGTGGGCGTCGCCGGTTGTCTCGCCCACTACGTACAGCGGAGCACGCTCGCGCTCTGCGATGCGGCGTACGTGGTCGATGTGCTTCTCGTCGATGAGCAAGCCCATGCGCTCCTGGCTCTCGTTGGCGATGATTTCCTTTGCAGACAGTGTCTTGTCGCCGATAGGCAGCTTGCTCATATCAATCTCGCCACCGCACTCCTCTACAAGCTCCGAGAGACAGTTGAGGTGACCAGCCGAACCGTGGTCGTGGATAGAAACCACCGGGTTCACATCCTCTTCGCACAGGGCGCGAACGAGGTTGTATGCACGCTTCTGCATCTCGGGGTTGGCACGCTGCACAGCGTTCAGCTCGATGCCGTTGCTGTAGCGACCTGTGTCAACAGAAGATACCGAACCGCCGCCCAAGCCGATGCGATAGTTGTCGCCACCTACAACGACAACCTTGTTGCCCTTCTGCGGCTCCTTCTTCAGACAGTCGCGCTTTGTGCCGTAGCCTACGCCGCCGGCGAGCATGATTACCTTGTCGTAAGCGTACTTCTCAGCGCCTTCCTGATGCTCGAAGGTGAGCACCGAACCGGTGATGAGCGGCTGACCGAACTTGTTGCCGAAGTCTGACGCACCGTTAGATGCCTTGATGAGAATCTGCTCCGGTGTCTGATACAGCCACTTGCGTACGGGCATGATGTCCTCCCAGTCGCGTGTGAGGTTGTCGTCGTCCTTAAGACGCGGATAGGCTGTCATGTACACGGCTGTACCGGCGATAGGCCATGAGCCGACGCCACCGCCCATACGGTCGCGAATCTCGCCACCCGTACCAGTAGCTGCACCGTTGAACGGCTCCACGGTAGTCGGGAAGTTGTGTGTCTCAGCCTTCAGCGAGATAACGCTCTCGATGTCCTTCACTTGGAAGTAGTCGGATGTCGACTGGTCATGCGGTGCGAACTGCTCCACAACCGGACCCTGCGCGAAAGCCACATTGTCTTTATATGCAGAGAGAATCTTGTTGGGGTTCTCCTTTGTTGTCTGCTTGATCATAGCGAACAGCGACGACTCCATCTCCTTGCCGTCGATGATGAACGTACCGCCGAAAATCTTGTGGCGGCAGTGCTCCGAGTTGATCTGTGCGAAACCGAAGATTTCAGAGTCTGTCAACGGGCGGCCAAGCTCCTTCTCTATCTTGTGCAGATACTCAATCTCCTCGGCTGAGAGTGCCAGACCCTCCTGCTCGTTGTATTCTTCTATGTTCTCCACGCGCTTGATTGGTTCCGGCTCGTGGTTCACTGTGAAGATGTCTTGGTCGAGACCCTCGTACATGCGCTGCAACATAGGGTCGTGGTCGGCATCTTTCGAGCTTACGGGGAAGTACTCCTCAATACGCGAAATGCCGTGGAGGCTCATGTTCTGAGTTATCTCTACGGCATTCGTACTCCATGGAGTAATCATTTCGCGGCGTGGACCCACAAAGAAGCCCTCGACAGTCTCACCCTCGATGAGAGTGGCACCGCCGTAAAGCCAACACAGTTCATTGATCTCGTCTTGTGAGAGCTTGTGATCTGCTGCTGTAGCAATCACGCTCTTGCTTGGAGTCATGAAAAATAGAATCATACTGCTTGTATATTGTTTTGGATGAAAAACATTTTGTTGTCTGCAAAGTTACGACTTTTTAGCAAAATGAGCGCATGTTTGCATGGTTATTTTGATTATTTGATAGATAGATTGTGAATATTCTCGGGTGTGTAGGTAAAGGGCAGAGCATCCGCGTCGGTCGGCGCAGATGTCTGCGACGGTCGATGCGGATGTCTGCAACGGTCGACGCGGATGTCTGCATCGGTCGACGCAGATGTCTGCAACGGTCGATGCGGATGGTTTAAGCTCTGAGTGTGAACTCGAATCTAAGTCCTCCCTCCTCGTTGTTGTGTGCGCTGATTGTTCCGCCGTGCAACAGTACGGCGTTCTTCACGATGGCGAGTCCGAGTCCGGTGCCGCCCATCTTGCGCGAGCGTCCTTTGTCCACGCGGTAGAAGCGTTCGAAGATGCGTGACAGATGCTCCGATGGCACGCCCACGCCGTTGTCGGAGAAGGTGAAGTGCCACTTGCGGTGGTCGTCGAACAGCTCGTCGGAACTTAGCTCTGCGTCTATGGTTATCGTTGTGCCCATACCGGCGTAGGCGATGGCGTTGTCGGTGAGGTTGCGGAACACGCTGTAGAGCAGACTCGTGCTGCCGCGCACCACGATGTTCGGCTGCAAGCGGTTGCAGAACTTCATCTCCTTCTGCTGCAGTTGCAGTGCCGTCTCCTTCTGTATGTTCGATACGATGTCCGAGATGTTCACGTTCTCTTCGCTCATCATCTCCGGTGCGTCGTCCATGCGGTTGAGCGTAGAGATGTCTTGCAGCAGCGAGGTGAGGCGTTGGCTCTGTGCGTAGCTACGCTGCAGGAACTGCTCGCGTGTGGCATCGTTGATGTTCGGGTTCTCGAGTATGGTCTCCAGATAGCCCTGTATGCTTGCCACGGGTGTCTTCAGCTCGTGCGCGATGTTCTGCGTGAGTTGTCGTTTCAGCACGTCCTGCTCGCGGCGTGTAGTCTGCAATCGCTTGTACATCTTGATGATACGCTCGGCAATCTCGCCCAGTTCGTCGTTGGGGAACACGGCGAGGTCCTCCGTTTCGAGCGACTCGTTGTGGTCGGCTCTTGAGGCGAACGTGCGCAGCGTCGTGATGTTGTCGCTCAGTCGGCTGATGAAGCGGTAGAGTATGATGGTGAGCAGCAGTATGGCTCCTATGGCAAACCAGATGTAGTGCTGGTCGGCTTGCAGCGAGCGTGCGAGGTCGCTCGTGTAGGGCAGGGCGGAGCGTATGATGAGCTGCTGCTTGGGGAAGTAGGTGGCAGAGTAGAAGAAGTCGCCGTGTACGGTCTCGCTATTGCGGTCGACGGTCGAACCTGCACCATACTTCAGTGCCGATGCTATCTCTGGGCGTGTGGAGTGGTTGTTGATGTGCGAGTAGTCCTTCAGCTTGCTGTCGTAGAGTACATCACCGTTGGCGCGTATCAATGTCACGCGTATGTTCTGTATGTAGTGAGTTTCTACATAGCGGTCGAGCGCCTCCTCTGAGAAGTCGGGGAAGAGGCGCAGATACTCCTCCATGCGCGAGTTGTAGTCCTGCAGCTTCAGGTTGAGCGTGTCAATCTTGAACTGTTTCTCGCGCTCCTGCTGGAACACGATGAACGCCACGGCGAACACAAGGAACACCGAGAGGATGCTGAGGTATAGTTTTTTGCCGACAGATATTTTCATAATTAGTAATTTAGGAGGGTATGGCATCCTGCCATACCCACGCAGGTTGTTTGTAGTAGGTAGGAGGGTATGGCATCCTGCCATACCTACGCCAATAGTTCGTAGTGGGTTGCGTGGGTATGGCAGGATGCCATACCCTCCTATGCGTCAAAGTAATATCCAAATCCGAGGCGCGTGACGATGCACTTCGCGAAGCGACCTATCTTCTTGCGCAGGCGTGTGATGTTCACGTCCACGGTGCGGTCGAGCACCAGCACGTCCTTAGGCCATACGCGGTCGATGAGTTCCTGGCGCGAGAACACGCGTCCGCGCTCGTCGAGCAGCAGGTGGAGCAGTTCGAACTCGGTCTTTGTGAACGCTATCTCCTCGCCGTCGATGGCTACGGTCTTCTTGTCGAGGTTCATCACGATGCCTTGGTAGGTGATGAGGTGCGCCTCTTCCTCCTCGTTCTCAGTGGCTGTGCGGCGCAGCACGGCACGCACGCGCACCATCACCTCGCGCAGCGAGAATGGCTTCGATATATAGTCGTCGGCACCGAGGTTAAATCCAGTCACGGTGTCGTTCTCTGTGTCGCGGGCGGTGAGGAAGATGATAGGCACGCGGGCTGTCTGTGGGTCGTCCTTCAGCAGTCGGGCGAGGGCGAACCCCGACATGCCGCCCATCATCACGTCGAGCAGCAGCAGGTCGAACGATGCTATGTCGAGCGTCTGTGCCTCTTCGGCTGATGTGGCGGTCTGCACCTCGTAGCCTTCTGTTTCGAGATTGAACTTGAGGATTTCGAGCAAGTCCTGCTCGTCGTCAACAACGAGGATTTTCTGGTTTTGTTTCATAACTGCTATATCTTTGTTCTGCTTGCAAAGTTATATATAATTGTATTCACACGTACTACCAAACTGTTACAATTTCGTTACGCCAACAAAAAAGGCACACCGCTTGGTGTGCCTTTCATATCTTAAAACGCCTGCTTGTCGCCAACGATGACGTTAGCCACGGTCTTATACATTATATATATGTCGAGCCATACGCTCCAATGCTCCAAGTACCATATGTCGCCAGCCACACGTCCCTCCATCTGCGAGAGGTATTTTGTCTCGCCTCTGAAGCCGTTCACCTGGCTCCAGCCGGTGATGCCTGGCTTGATGTAGTGGCGCACCATGTAGTTGTCGATGAGCTTCGAGTAGTCGTCGGTGTGCTTCACCATGTGCGGGCGTGGACCCACGATACTCATCTGTCCTAACAGTACGTTGATAAACTGTGGCAGCTCGTCGATGTTTGTCTTGCGCATTATGTTGCCCCACTTCGTCTTGCGCGGGTCGTTCTTTGTGGCCTGCAGCGTGTCGGCATCCTTGTTCACCTTCATGCTGCGGAACTTCAGACAGTAGAACTCCTTGCCGTTAAGTCCGGTGCGCTTCTGTCGGAAGAACAACGGTCCGGGCATTGTTATCTTCGTAACGATAGCCACAACGGCGAGTATGATGGGGAAGAGCGTGCAGAGGAATGTCAGCGACACCACGAAGTCGAACGTGCGCTTTATCAAGCGGTTCTCGATGAGGCTCAGTGGCTCGTTGTAGAGACTCAAGTAGGGTACGTCGCCCAGCACTTTGAGGTGCATACGATGGTGTAGATAGTTGCTGACGTTGGGCATCGAATAGAAGTGGATGAAGTGATGCTCGCAGTAGCGTATCACTTCAAGGATTTCCTCGCTGAAGCGTGAGGGCAGACAGCAGTACAGTTCGTGTACGTTGCTGTGCTCCTTCAGCACCTCTGGCATATCCTGCGGTGTGCCGAGATATGTGCATAGCTCGGAGAATTTCTCGTTGGGTTGGTGGTCGAAGTAGCCCAGCACGTTGAAACCTAAGTCGTTTGGCGTGGTCATCTGACGAAACATGTTACGCACGTTGCTGTTGCTTCCTACGAATACCACGTTGTGTGCGTGCTTCGGCATACGTCGCCATGCTGCAACAACCTGACGTGTTATGATGCGGAAGATAGAAACACCGATGAATGATGTCAGCCAAAACTCTATCATTCTGAATAACGGCATGTGTTGGAAGTTGCCGATGGCGAACATGAGAATGCAACCGATTGCACTTACGAAGAAGTTCTGCATCACACGCATGATAATCTGGTGGTTGCTCACCTTGCGATGATGCAGCACGACACCATAGTCTATTGTGCAAGCTAAATATACGATAGAGCCTACCACCATCGTTTGGCGCATTGCGTCGATGTTGGTGTCATATTTTAAAACGCAACAAAACAGCCAGTACAATAGATTGATGATGATGATATCACCAAGCAATACTGACATCTTCAATAGTTTGTTCTCGTGTGGGCTATGTATTGTGTTACTCATTATTCTTCATTTTGGGGTTGTATGAATACTAATTTATAATTACTCTCTCACTCTCTAAATATTATCGTTGTTGTAAGTATGCGTTTGATATGTCTTTGTTTTTTGTGTGTATGCATAACGCAAACGCTGCAAAGTTAGTCTAAATAGTTTAGATTATTGATACAAATGGACACAAAAGTGTTAATTAGTGTAAAAAAAAAACGCTAAAAGACCAAAATTTCTTTCGGAAGCAACGCCTCGGGCGTGCTTCCGAAGGAAAAATGGCGGATTGTATCCGCTGCGTAATTGCGCAAGATATATGGAACTTGGCGTGCGAAACTCAATAATTTTAAGTAACTTTGCACTTCGTATTTAATTTAAAAAAACAGAAACAAATGATAGTCTGCATAGCCGAGAAACCAAGCGTAGCCAAGGATATAGCCCGCATATTGGGTGCCACAACCTCACACAACGGATACATGGAGGGCAATGGCTTCCAAGTGACGTGGACCTTCGGTCACCTCTGCACGCTGAAAGAGCCCAACGACTACACCGAGCATTGGAAGCACTGGAGTCTCTCGGCGTTGCCGATGATACCGCCGCGCTTCGGTATCAAGCTCATCGACGACGACGGCATCAAGCGCCAGTTCAGCGTTATCGAACGTCTCATGCAGGCTGCCGATTGCATCGTCAACTGTGGTGACGCCGGACAGGAGGGTGAGCTGATACAGCGTTGGGTGATGCAGAAGGCACAGGCGAAGTGCCCGGTGAAGCGTCTTTGGATATCGTCGATGACCGACGAGGCTATCCGCGAGGGTTTCAACTCGCTGAAGGACCAAAGCGAGTACCAGCCGCTGTACGTTGCCGGACTGAGCCGCGCCATCGGCGACTGGCTTCTGGGCATGAACGCCACGCGCCTCTACACGCTCAAGTACGGACAGAACCGACAGGTGCTCAGCATCGGTCGTGTGCAGACACCTACGCTCGCGCTCATCGTGAACCGACAGAAGGAGATCGACTCGTTCGTGCCCGAGCCTTATTGGGTGCTCTCCACTATCTATCGCGACACACTCTTCACTGCCACCAAGGGCAAGTTCACGACGAAGGAGGAGGGCGAGCAGGCATTCGCCACCATCGCCGACAAGCCGTTCGAGGTGACGGGCGTGTCGAAGAAGAACGGCAACGAGGCACCCCCACGCCTCTTCGACCTCACCTCGTTGCAGGTGGAGTGCAACCGCAAGTTCTCATACAGTGCCGAGACAACGCTCAACCTCATACAGTCGCTCTATGAGCGCAAGCTCACCACCTATCCGCGTGTCGATACGCAGTTCCTGAGCGACGACATCTACCCGAAGTGTGCCGGTATACTCACCGGTATGCGCGGTTACGAGCAGTACATACAGCCGCTTGCCGGCAAGAAACTGCCCAAGTCGAAGCGTGTCTTCGACACATCTAAGGTGACCGACCACCACGCCATCATCCCGACCGGCGTTCCTGCGTCTGCACTCAGCGACATGGAGCGCAACGTCTACGACCTCATTGCGCGTCGCTTCATCGCCGTGTTCTATCCCGACTGCAAGTTCGCTACCACCACCGTGCTCGGCAAGGTGGAGGATGTGGAGTTCAAGGTGAGCGGCAAGGAGATATTAGAGCCTGGATGGCGCACAATATACGCCCAGCAACCATCTCACCCCAACAACCCCTCAACCCCTCAACCCCTCAACCCACAACCGTCGTCGTCCGAAGACGACGACAAGCAGGACGAGGAGCGCACTCTGCCCACATTCGTAAAGGGCGAGAGCGGACCGCACACGCCTACGCTCACCGAGAAGTGGACCACACCGCCGAAGTACTACACCGAGGCTACGCTGCTGCGTGCCATGGAGACCGCCGGCAAGTTCGTTGACGATGAGACGCTGCGTGCTGCGCTGAAGGAGAACGGTATCGGTCGACCGTCTTCGCGTGCCGGCATCATCGAGACTCTCTTCAAGCGCCACTACATTCGCCGCGAGCGCAAGAACCTCATCGCCACGGCTACCGGTATCGAACTGATTGATATCATCCACGAGGAACTGCTCAAGAGTTGCGAGCTGACCGGCATATGGGAGAAGAAGCTCCGCGATATAGAGCACAAGAAGTACGAGGCTGCCGACTTCATCAACGAGCTGAAGCAACAGGTGACGGAGATTGTGTACGACGTGCTGCGCGACAACAGCAACCGCCGTGTCACCATCACCACAGACGAGGACTTGAAGAAGGCGAAAAAGAAAAAGGCTGCTGCGCCGAAGAAAGCCGCAGCAAAGTCTGCTGCAACGTCGTCGACTGCATCAACAAAAAATGCTGCCGCCTCACCGCAACCCGCAACAAGCGAGCCGTCGGCAGACGACAGCATAATCGGCACCACTTGCCCCGTTTGCGGCAAGGGTACAATCATAAAAGGTAAGACGGCTTACGGCTGCAGCAACTGGAAGAACGGCTGCACCTACCGCATCGCGTTCAAATAGTTTAGAACTTCACCACGCGCGAACCATCCGCAGTCTCTTCGATAGTCACCTTCGTTGCGTCCTCGGGCAGCAGGTCCTCTATCAGCTCCGGCCACTCGAGGAAGCACAGCGAACCGCTGTAGAAATAGTCCTCGTAGCCCATGTCGTACACCTCTTCGAGCTTCTTTATGCGGTAGAAGTCGAAGTGGTATATCGCGTCGCCGGTTGTGGCGGAAGTGTATTCGTTCACGATGGCGAACGTGGGCGATGTGATTACGTCGTCTACGCCCAAGCACTCGCAGATAGCCTTCACGAAAGTAGTCTTGCCTGCGCCCATTTTACCGTAGAAGGCGAACACCTTGCCGTCGCCCATATTCTCGACAAATGTTTTGGCAGCCTCGTTGATGTCTGCCAGAGAGTTGATTTTTATTTCCATAGTTTTTTCGTTTTTCTATTATAATAATAAGCTGCTTGCAGCTTTTTTTATTTCCTTCCCTTTAGTGTTATCAGCGGTATGAGCATCTCTTCGAGCGATATGCCGCCGTGCTGGAACGTGTCCTTGTAGTACGACACGTAGTAGTTGTAGTTGTTGGGGTAGGCGAAGAATGTGCTGCCGGTGGCGAACATGTACGACGTACTGATGTTTGGTGCGGGCAGCTGCGCCTCCTGTGGGTTCTTTATGACGAACACTTCCTTCGATTGGCAGTTGAGGTTCTTGCCAAGCTTGTAGCGCAGGTTGGTGTTCGTGTTGCGGTCGCCGATTATCTTCACCGGCTTCGACGCACGGATACTGCCGTGGTCGGTGGTGATGATGATGCGGCAGTCGATCTGCGAGAGTGCGCTGAGCAAGTCTGCCATGACCGAATGGCGGAACCACGAGAGCGTTATCGAGCGGTAAGCCGACTCGTTGTTGGCAAGTTCGCGCACCATCTTCGACTCCGTTCTTGCGTGCGACAGCATATCGATGAAGTTCACAACGATGACGTTCAGGTCGTTCTTTGTCAGTTCGTTGAGGCGCGCAAGTAGCTTGTCGGCACCCGTCGAGTCGTTCACCTTGTGATACGAGAACGAGTCGTGGCGGCGGTATCGCTCTATCTGCGTGCGTATGAGCGGCTCCTCGTTGAGGTTCTTGCCCTCGTCTTCGTCCTCGTCCACCCACAGTTCTGGGAACATCTTCTCAATCTGCACGGGCATCAAGCCCGAGAAGATGGCGTTGCGTGCGTACTGCGTAGCCGTCGGCAGGATGCTGGTGTACATGTCCTCCTCTATGTCGAACATGTTTCCAATCTCCTTCGACAGCACGCGCCACTGGTCGTAGCGGAAGTTGTCGATGACGATGAGGAACACCTTCTCGCCCTCGTTTATCGCAGGGAATACCTTGCGCTTGAAGATGTCCGGGCTCATCAGTGGGCGGTCGGTTACGCCCGGTGCCACCCACGACAAGTAGTGCTTCTTTATGAACTTGGCGAAGCCGTTGTTTGCTTCCTCTTTCTGCATCTGCAGCATCTCGGTCATGTTGCTGTCCGTAGAGCTAAGCTCCAGTTCCCAGTGTACCAGTCGGCGGTACGCATCCTTCCAGTCGTCTATCGTGTTGCAGTTCATTATCTGCATCGAGATGTCCTGGAAGTTCTGCTGATAGCCCGTCTGCGTCACCTCCGACACAATCTGCTTGCGATGTATGTTCTTCTTCAGCGTGAGCAGAATCTGGTTGGGGTTCACCGGCTTTATCAGGTAGTCGGCTATCTTCGAGCCGATAGCCTGATCCATGATGTTCTCCTCCTCGCTCTTCGTCACCATCACTACGGGCGTAGCAGGCGACAGTTCCTTTATCTGTTGCAGAGTTTCGAGTCCGCTGATGCCGGGCATCATCTCGTCGAGCAGCACCAGGTCGAACTTGTGCTGCTTGCACTCTTCGATGGCGTCTGTTCCGTTGCTCACGGTCACCACCTCGTATCCTTTGCTCTGAAGGAAGATGATGTGGGCGCGCAAGAGTTCAATCTCGTCGTCTACCCACAGTAAATATCCGTTGCTCATAATGCTCTTTCTTTTTTTTGTTAAAAACCGTCGAGGTCGTAATACTCATCGTCGTCGTAGCTCTCCGTCTGCTTGCTGTTCTGCTTCTTGTTCGACGTGCTTTGCTGAGGCTGCGGATCCTCACCGAAGTAGAAGTCGTCCTCCAACTGCTTGGGTTCTTCCTTTACTATCGGCTTGGGCTCTTTCTTAACCTCCGGCTTCGGTTCCTCTACAACAGTCGTTGCTGACTCCTCCTTGACCTCCGGCTTCGGTTCCTCTACAGCAGTCGTTGCAGACTCCTCCTTAACCTCCGGCTTTGGTTCCTCAACGACAGTCGTTGCAGACTCCTCCTTAGCCTCCGGCTTCGGTTCTTCCTCAACCACAGTTTCGGTAGCAGACTCCTGAGGTTGTTCCTCCTCGATGTTCACCACGCCACCCTCAGTCGACGGCTCTTCCGTAGGTTGAGGCTCTTCGTCGAAGAAGGTGTTCGTAGTGTTCTGGTTGTTCGCAGGCTCCTCCTCGAAGTCGTCGCGCTGCTTTGTCGTCTTCTGTTCGTCTGGCTCAACGACTGGTTCTTCCGGAATGTCGAGCAGATCCTCCGTTGCTATCTTAAGCGGAGCGAAGTTCTTCTCGTAGAACTCGGCGTAGTCGGCGTAGCTGAACTGTTTGCCGAGCAGCGGCAGGTTCACGTCGCTGATTACTATCTGTCGACTCTTGCCCACGAGCTTCATCAGCTGCTTCTGCTTCTGCAGCTGGCGTGCGTACTGCAGTGCCTCGTCGTAGTTGCGGAAACCCTTCACGAGCATACGGTTCAGTCCGTCCGCCTGCTCCACCTCTATGTCGAAGTTGCGCACCATGAACGATGTGAAGTTGTAGCGAGCCAGCTCGAAGAGCATACGGTTGGCATCTATCGAGTCGGGTTGGTACGCAATCATGTATATGAACGCTGCGTTGCGGTCGTTAGAGAACTCGCGCACCGCCGTCGAGTCGCTTTCGTTGAGCACCTGCGAGCGTCGCTCCCAGATGTTCTCGATGTCGAACTTGCCGCCTTGCAGCTGTCGTCCCTCGTTCACGCCCTTCACTATCATGCCTGCCATTACGGCTATAGGGCTTTGCGGATACTTCTTCACCACCGTGTTCAGGTCGTCGATGCAACCCTCGTAGTCGCCGTCGTTCAGCTTGCCCAGACCACCGATGAAGAGGAACTTGTCGCGGTTGGCACCCAACGGGAACCGCTGTTCGGACACGCTGACATTGCCGCGCACCTCCTTGTAGCGCGCTGCCTTGAACGCATCGTATGTAGCGGCGTACAGCGAGTCTTCGAGGTGCACGCCGAGACGTGCGTTCTCCACGAAGTTGGGGTCGGTGAGCAGCGTTGTCCACTCGCTCTCGGGGTACTCCTGCTTGAGTCGTGCCACGTACGAATCGGCGGTCTGTCGGTCGCCCTTGCGCATATATAATAGGTAGAGGTGATAGTAAGCCTCTGCTCTCTTCTCAAAGTTAGGATAGTCGCCGCCGATGAGTCGCATGAACTGCTTCTCGCTTCGCGGCAGGTTGTCGAGCTTGTCCTTGAAGATGACGCCCGAGTTGTAGAGTCCTTCGGCGATGATGTTGTTGCTCGCAGCCACCTGCTCCTCCGTGAACGGTATCTGCGCCATGTAGTACTCGCGTTTGTGCGGGTCGTTCTGTGCGCTGTCGGCGATGAGTGCGAGCGAGTCGGCTATTGCTTCCGCTTGCGCTATGGAGTCCTGCTGCTCCTCGGTGAGTTCCGGCTCGTCGGTCTGGAACGCCACCACCGTCTTGTTCACGCGCTGCCAGTCGTCCACATTCTCGCGCTTGCCCCATTGCTTCTGGAACGCCGCCTTACCCTGGCTCACCGCCATCTGGTTGTAGAAGTACCACTGTGCATTGCGCTGGTTCTGCTGGTTCTGCATCGTCGTGTTGTTGCCGAACTGATTGTTCTGCGCCATGTCGTTGCCGCCGTTCATCTGGTTCTGCGCGTCCTGCTCTGCCTGCAGTCGGCGTTCCTCCTTCTCCTTCTTCTTCAGTGCCTCGATAGTGCGGTCGATGGCAGCGTTGCGGTCGCTCTCGCTCATCTTGGCGAGCGACTGCAGCGAGTCCTGCAGGTGTATGGCGTCGGTGTACGGCACGAGATCGTCCAGAATCTTCGAGCGTGCTGCAAGCTCCTCGTAGTCCTTGCGCTCTTTGTCGAGCATACCGATGGCTTGACCGTAGCAGCGTTGCGCGTCGTTGTAGCGCTCCTTGTCCCAGTAGATGTCGCCGAGCTTCAGCAGCAGCACGCCCTTCTCTATGCCCGAGCGCGTGGCTTTAGCCGCTCCGCGCTCGTAGGCGTTGATGGCTTGTGCGGTGTCGCTCTGTGCGAGGTATATGTTGCCGATGGCGTAGTACACCTGGTCGAGATATTCCTTGTTCTTGTCCGAGCGTGCCATACGCTTCAGCCTGCCAATCATCTTCTTCGACTGACCTACGGACATCACCTCCGTCATGCAGATGCGTGCGTTGAACTCCAGCTCGTAGGGTGGGTTGAGCTTCGTCACGTGCTTGAACGCCTTCATCGCCTCCACGTTGTTGCCCAACGCTGCCTGCATCTGTCCCATGAGGAACCACTCGCGTGCGCGCTGCTTGCGTCGCATCTCGTGCTTTATCACGTTGCGCAGGTGGGGTATAGCTTTCTCGTATTCGCCCGTGTGCACGTAGTAGTCGGCGTAGGTGTAGTACCACTCCTTGCGTGCCGACCAGTGGATGGAGTCGCGCTGCATGTTGCGTATCACGTCCTCGGCATCGTAGAGCCAACCCTCCTCGATGTAGCACTTGGCGAGCCATGCTCTCGACTTGGCGTAGATGGCTGGCTGCGTCTGGTACAGTCGGCTCATGTAGTTGAACGTAGCTGCTGCCTCGTCGAACGCTCCCTTGTAGAACTGCGAGCGTCCCATGAGCAACCACGCCTTCCAAAGGAACGGGTTGTACTCGCGGCGCGAGAGCCACTCCAAGTCCTTCGCTGTCTTCTTGCGCTGCTTCGTCCACTGCGGTCGGCGCTTTATGCTGTGCAGCTTGATGGTCTTCTGACACTTCTCGATGGCGCGGTCGTAGTTCGACTTGCCTATCTCCCGGCTGTTCTTGTTGCTCACGGTGTAGAGCGGAATAAGCTCGGTGAAGTTGTCCTTGTTGCCTTCCTCCTTCTCTAATGAGGCATCGATATACGCCAACGAGCCGTTATAATAAGTGTTATAACGCGCCTTGAACGAGTGCCACCAGCGTGTGCGCGCGGTGTTTTTCTGCGTAGAGCATCCTGTCGCAACCACCAATACAGCTGCGAGAAGGATGGGTACAATATGTCTTGTCTTAAATAGTTTCACGTATAAATAACTCTGTTTGTGGCGTTTTATTGCCTTAACCCTCCCTGAGCATGAATGTTTCGTCCTTTATCTGGTCGGGCAGGTTGATACCGCGCAGTGTCAGACTGCGGCACCAGTCGGCTATCTCCTCGTGACGCATGGTGTAGAGCACCTCGCTGAACAGCTCCACCTCCTCGTCGGTGTAGCTGTCTGACGGTCGGCCGCTGAACGCGTCGAGTTCTTCGTCGTCGTAGTAGACGATGTCCTTCGTGGCGGCTTCCATCATGCAGTCCTGCTCGCACTTGTCGTTAGTGCCGTTGCATGTGGCGCATGTCTCCACCACGGTTATCTTCTCCTCGCCGTCGTGCTTGCTCAGCTTGGCGATCAGTGCGGTGATGATGCCGAGCACAATTATCGAAATCACTAATATTATCATATTCTATTCAAAGTTTTATTATGTGTCCTCCCGCAGATTCCTCCTTAGGAGGGTATGGCATCTTGCCATACCCACGCCGCCTGCTATGGGATATTCTCCCACAGAATACGCCGAATTCACAGAACCTCCTGCTGAGATGTCCTCCCACGGATTTCACAGATTTACACAGATACTTAGGGTGCGCTGTTCTCCCACAGAATTCACAGAATACACAGAATTTGGCAGCGTGGGTATGGCAGGGATGCCATACCCTCCTACATCTGTGAACATCCGTGTCATCCGTGGGAGTCCTTTCTTTGCAATAGGTTCTGTGAGTTCCGTGCGTTCTGTGGGAATATCTTTCCTCCCACGGATTTCACAGATTTACACAGATACTTATGGTGCGCTGTTCTCCCACGGAATTCACAGAATTCACAGAATTTGTCAGCGTGGGTATGGCAGGGATGCCATACCCTCCTACATCTGTGAACATCCGTGCCATCTGTGGAAGGCTCTTCTCTGCCAGAAGTTTCTGTGCGTTCTGTGGGTTCTGTGGGAAAATCTTTCCTCCCACGGATTTCACAGATCTGCACAGATTTGAGAGTGCGTTGTATTTAACCACGGATTAAACCGATTTAACGGATGAGCCTTCCAGGGGGTGCACTTGTCTCAAGTGCACCAACCGAGTAATAAGTGCACCAACCGAGTAATAGGCACCATTTGTTTTGTTGGTGCAGTTCTTGCTCTGGCAAGCGGCAAAGCCGAGCGGAGACTGCTGCACCCCTGGGCTGGCAGCGTGGGTATGGCAGGGATGCCATACCCTCCTACATCTGTGCTCATCCGTGTCATCTGTGGGAGGCTCTTCTCAGCAAGAGGTTCTGTGTATTCGGTGCATTCCGTGGGAGCTTCTTCACCGCTTGTTCGGTTGGTGCAGCTGAGACAGCTGCACCCCCTGGGCTGGCAGCGTGGGTATGGCAGGGATGCCATACCCTCCTACATCTGTGAACATCCGTGTCATCAGTGGGAGGCTCTTCTCTGCAAGAGGTTCTGTGTATTCGGTGTATTCCGTGGGAGCTTCTTCACCGCTTGTTTTGTTGGTGCAGCAGAGACTGCTGCACCCCCTGGCGGAATCCACGGAAGTAGTATGCAAATCTCACCACCTCACCATCTCACCACAACAACATCATTTCACCTCGAACCCAGCCTTCTGCATGTCCTCCCAGTACTGTGGGTACGACTTCGTCACCACCTGCGGCTCGTTAATCCTCAGCCCCGGGAACACGATGGCAGCCGGTGCGAACGCCATCGCCATGCGGTGGTCGTCGTACGTGTCGATAGGCTCTAATGTCGGCTTGCAGCGCGTGCCGTCCCAGACGAGCGTGTCGCCGTTCTCGTCGCGCAGCACATAACCTAACTTGCGCAGCTCGCGCTTCAGTGCCTCGATGCGGTCGGTCTCCTTGATGCGCAGCGTAGCCAACCCCGTGAAGCGGAACGGGATGCCGCGCAGCGCGCACGTCACCACCACCGGCTGCGCCAGGTCGGGCACACTGCTGAAGTCGTAGTCGAGGCGGGGCAGCATGCACGGGTGACTCTTTATGCAGACCGTAGGGAACTGCTCACCCTCTACCGTGCAGAACTTCGTCTTCACGCCCAGCAGCGAGAAGATATACTTCACGATGGAGTCGCCCTGACGCGACGCGTCCATGAGGCCCTTGAAGCGCACCTCCGACTCGTCGTTCCCCTGCAGTGCCAGCATCTCGTACCAGTAAGCCGCCGCACTCCAGTCGCTCTCTATCGTGTACTTGCGACTCGCGTACGGCTTTGCGTTCACCGTGATGGTGTCCGCGTCGCTCCAGTCGGCGTCCGCTCCGTACTCGCGCATCATCCACAGCGTGAGGTCGATGTACGGGCGCGAGATGACACCGTCCATGATTCGCAGCTGCAGTCCGTTCTGCAGTGTCGGCGCAATCATCAGCAGTGCCGAGATATACTGCGAACTGATGTTGCCCGCCACCTCGATGTATCCGCCCTTCAGCGTGCGCCCCTTGATGCGCAGCGGTGGATAGCCCTCCTCGCCCAAGTATTCGATGTCGGCACCCAGATAGCGCAGCGCGTTCACCAGGATGCCTATCGGACGTTGCTTCATGCGGTTGGTGCCAGTGATGACATGCTCGCCCGGCTGTGTGGCGAGGAACGCCGTGAGGAATCGCATCGCCGTGCCTGCCCCCTTGATATCAATCTCGTACGGGCGTCGCTGCATCGCATCGATAATCACCTCCGTGTCGTCGCACACCGAGAGGTTCTGCGGCAGTATGTCGCCGCACGACAGCGCATGAATGATAAGTGCGCGGTTGCTGATGCTCTTCGACGCCGGCAGGGCGATAGTAGCGTTAATAGTCTGGGGTGCTGTTATTGTATATTGCATGATGCTGTTTGTTTTTCTTTCAATATTCAGAGTTCGTTTCTCCCAATGTTCAGAGTTCGTTTCTCTATATGCAAAGTTACGAAAACTATTCCAAACTATCGCTCAAAGCATTGAAAACAAAAACTATATTGTGTTATTTTTTTACAACGCGGATTCATCTGATTCATCTGATTTACAGCGCACCCTAACAATATATTTTTTCACAACGGATTCATCTGATTAATCTGATTTACAGCGCACCCATCCGTAGCGGAGGTATCCTGCCTCCGCAGCACGCAGCAACACATATTCAATCGTAATCTATCGAACACGAATCTCCCGAATCCGTTCAATCCGCGTTAAGTTCCTTCGCACACTAACAATATATTTTTTCACAACGGATTTATCTGATTAATCGGATTTTCTGAGCACCCATCCGTAGCGGAGGAATCCTGCCTCCGCAGCACGCAGCAACACATATTCAATCGTAATCTATAGAACACGAATCTCCCGAATCCGTTCAATCCGCGTTAAGTTCCTTCGCACCCTAAACAATATATTTTTTCACAACGGATTCATCTGATTCATCTGATTTTCAGCGCACCCATCTGTAGCGGAGGTATCCTGCCTCCGCAGCACGCAGCAACACATATTCAATCGTAATCTATTGAACACGAATCTCCCGAATCCGTTCAATCCGTTCAATTCGTTGTTCATCCCTGCGCACCCTAACAATATATTTTTTTCACAACGGATTTATCTGATTAATCTGATTCTTTTGAACACGCATCCTGCAAACCGTTCAATCCGTTGTTCATCTCTGCGCACCCTAACCATCTGTACCAATCCGTGCCATCCGTGGGAGTCTCTCTCAGCAGAAGGTTCCGTGTGTTCCGTGCAATCCGTGGGAGATCCTTCGCACCCACACGAATCCGTTCAATCCGTTCAATCCGTTGTTAAATCTCCACGCACCCTCACGCACCATCATATCCGTTCAATCCGTGGTTAAATTCTGCGCAGCCTAACATCTGTGCAGAGTGAAATCTGGGGGAGAATATCGATTTTGCTCGGTTGGTGCACTTCTTGCTCTGGCAAGCGGCAAAGCCGAGCGGAGACAAGTGCACCCCCTTGAAAGCACCCAAACATCTGTGTAGATCCGTGCTATCCGTGGGAGACCCTTCTCAGCAGAAGGTTCCGTGTGTTCCGTGCATTCTGTGGGGGGGGAGTAGCAGTTTGGTTGGTGCAGCAGAGACAGCTGCACCCCCTTGTGGTGTATTCGTGCCAGCCGTGGGAGAACATCCTCCATCGAAATTCGCAGTAAAATTCTTTCCGCCAACCACGTAACTTGCTCACGTCATATTGACCACCCGACTTCCGCGCGAATCCCCATTCTAGAGATTTCCGCCGCACTTTCCGAGCCTTTTCGCTGCCTCGAACCAACCCCTTCCAAGCCGATTTTGTCCAAAATTTAGGTTTTTCCTCACTTTTTCCATGTTTTTCAGTAGTTTTTCGCTGTTTTTTGCCAACTTATCGTGGGCTTTTACCATGTAAAAGCATAGGTTTTACCCAGTAAAAGCATAGCTATTACCATGTAAAGTCTCACGATAAGTTTGCGAAGCGTGAAAAACGCCCCTTTTAAAACCCCTCAAAAATTCGTCCGCCCCTTTCTTTCTTCATTTTCCTCGCACTCCTGAGCGGTAAAATAGACCATTTTCGGGCTGTAGCAAATAGTATGCCATACACGCGAGTGAAAGATATAGTAAAATGACAAAGCCTTGCCTGGTAGATACTCTCTCCGGCTGGTAGATAAAAGCGAAGGCTGGAAGATAACAAACGTATCTTCCAGCCTTCGCTATATTTGAGTATCTTTTATTTTCTTGCGCGATAATTTTATTGCTTATTGGAGTGTCTTTTCACTGTCAAAATACAATGGATGACTATTGTTCATTAAAAACTGAACCTGCAAGTTCATTAGTTCAGAGTTCACTCCAGTCACCTGTAAACTTTTATCAAATACAACATAGAAATCTACTGAAAGCTGTTGTTCTATATCTTTAGATTGTTTTGTACATCTTGGCTTGATTATACCGTCAAATGTATGTAGCAATTGACTGATAGCTTCATTTGACCTCTGAATTATCGTTTGGTAATTTGAAGATGTTACATTTGTCTTGAACTCAATGAAACACATTTCTTTCTCTGTCAGAAGCATTCCATCGCATACACCTCCGGTAATAACATTTGCTCCAGTGACTATTCTGCCGTCAAGTGGAAGTAGGGTGATAGAAATATTCTTGGGATTTATTGCCTTGAAACACTTTGAAACGAACTCTGGTTCTATATCTGTCCAATCTGTATAACCAAGTTCTCTGTCATCATAGACATATAAATGTTCTGCGGAACTATTGTCAAGAGCATTAGCGACACCAATAGCACCGCAGTCTTTTAATGCGGTGCATAACCTAAGATTTGTGATTGCAACTGGTAAGTCCTTATTTGGTGAGAGTCTTGGCATAATACATATATAAAGAGTTGAACATTCGCATAAGGTCGTCAGATGCAGAATCTAATTCATTTTTTGAAATAAGTCCGGTTTGGTCATTTATCACAGATTGACAATAACATTTATCTGAATAAGACAGACGATAGGCTGCTATATTTTCTGCTTCAATCTGACATTTTTCTGGTAAGATGTCTTTTATTTGTTTTCTTAAAGCCTCATCAGCATTAGCATACGTTTTTGCGCCCATAATCATGGTGTTGATTATGGCCAATGAATACGGGCTATGAGTTGTTAATACAAGCATATTTTCATTAGTGCTTGCATTGTTGGAAATCAAAGAGAAAAGAACTTCCATTTGCGAACGAGGGAAAAGATTCAGTTCTGGTTCTTCTACAATATTTATAAACCGATCGTATCTGTTAGCAAATGACAGCTGACGAATCATCATATCTTTGATACTATCAGAATAATCCGCATTCTGCATTATTTCAGCAACCTGTTTTTCCAACTTGTCTTTTTCTTCTTTTGAGAGTCTAATTTCTTCCTTTTCTGCAATCTTACGACTTAAATATTCAGAAACTATACACATTGGTAGGGATGACTGGACACCACTGGATGCATTTATGAGTCGAACTTTATAGTCTGTTCCATAAATCCATCCGGTATCATTAAGACTATCATATTCAAAACGCAATCCTTCAAACGGAAGATTATAACCGTCTTTAAAGAATTTCTTTGCGTTTACAAATTCGTCTGAAAATGTCTCACTTGAATCTGGTAGCTCTTTTAATAGCTTTGATTTGTTCTCTGCAACGCTAACTATGGAACGTTCAGCAGGAACATACATTACTTTTGAAATGCCATTTATATCCTTGTGTTTGTCAATTACATTGAAATTTCCATTTTCATATAAAAAATCATATAATATCCCTTCAAATTTTATATACGAGTCTTCGTTTATAAAGGATTCTATTCTATGATATGCACATAATTTAGTTTTGAAGCGGTTGTATTGTTCAAAGAATGAAAGCTTATATCTTTTTTGGCTTAAAACTTTTTCAGTCCATTTAAACATGGAGAATAGTTTTGCGACACAACTTTTGCCTGTGCCTTGATCACCTATGAACAAGGTTACTTTTTTGAATAAAATATCGAGGTCTTTGACTGGACCAAATGATTTTACTATTAAACGTTCGTTCATATGTTTTTTTCCTTTTTTGTCACCCGTTGACGGAGCAGATTTAAGTTTATAAACATGAGCTAAAATACTCTTGTTTTTGATTTCTTGTAGCTTAGTGGCGTTTTATGCTTTAAATTCAAACAGTCATAAGTACTTTTGTTATACAAAATTCGTAAAAATACTTCAGATATGCAAGAAATTGCCTGAAAAAACTCGTTAATGTATTTGAAAACATTACACATCCCTCCTTCATTTTCTTCGCACTCCTGAGCGGTAAAATAGACCATTTCCGGGCTGTAGCAAATAGTATGCCACACACGCGAGTGAAAGTTTTACACAGCCAAGAGCCAACCGAGGAACATACGCAACAGTGAACGACTATTAGCAGTAGCAGTCTTTATCTTCGTGTTGACAATAAACTCAGCCATCCGTTTGCGGTATTCGCTCTGTTGAAGCATATCCCAAAAGGCATGATCTAAATAAGCATATTCAATGTTGTTCTTTAGCCAAGCAATGGAAGGCGAAACCGTTTTCGTTTCCGAATGCGGCGTTAGGATACTTAGATTCCAGAAATCACTTGTTTGCATATGATAAAAAGGATAGCAGGGTAGGGTGTATTCACTCTGTTTTGCTATCTCTGCGTATTTCTTGAACACAGCCTCGTATATCTCTGCAAGTTGCTCGTATTCGAATCGGTTTTGTTTGAAAACTCCATCCTCGATACCCTTTATCACAGCCAGCAGCAATACCGGCTTGGCTATCTTCTTTATGCCAGTTCGCTTGATGCTTCCAACTGCCATTTTCTTTATCTGTTTGGTGTATACATCATAGGCGATATCATAGTTGAAATATGGTTCGTTCATATAGCTTTAGGTTTGGTTATTATGCTTCAAAAGTACGAAAAAACAATGGAAATGGCAATATTTATATAAGCGATTTTTTCTAATGACCGATTTGGGTTTAATTATATTTTTAAGATGTAGTTGGTGAACTAAGCAGAACACTATGTGAGTTTAGTGTTGTGGATATAAAATATATGAAAAATGTATACTATATTTACTAAATGTATAAAATATATAGCTAATATCAAAAATGTTTATTATATTTGCATCGGAATAAATAAAATGAAAATTATGGAAGAAACTACAAAGCGAAAAAGATTTACTAAGGTTGCAACCAACCGTGTTCAGAAAATAATCGACTATCTAGCACTTCTTCAGAATTGCTCTAACCGCAACAACTACGAGTATGACGAGGACGATGTAAACCATATGTTCGATGAAATAAGCAAGGCTCTACGCGAGGCTAAGGCTGTGTACACTAATGAGATGAATAAAGCCTCCGGAAAAGGTGGCTTTTCGTTTAACAAATAATTAATTCGTGTATGAAAGAAATAGAAGGCAGTAAATGGAATTTCAACATACAAAGAAAGAGTTCCATGGGGCAGGGTAAAGAAGACGCGTCTTTTGCTCCCTTTATTAACACACGAATCCGTTGTCTTGTCAGAGAGTATATTCAAAATTCTTTTGATGCACACTCTGAAGATGATGAAAAACCTGTGCGTATTGAATTTGAATTTGGTAAACTTTCTTGTTCTGATTACCCTGAATTGATACAGTCTCTTTTAGGGCATTTAAAATCATGCAGCGAAAGGTGCAAGAAGTATCCAAACAGCAAAGATCCTTATGAGAGTAAGGTTCAATATTTGGAATCGCATATAGATGGTGAAATTGGTTATCTTAAGGTAGCTGATTATCATACTACTGGTATGGGATTTATTGATGACGAAGACACTCCAAGTCCTTTTGGTTCGTGCGTACGAGAGAATGGCGCAAGTTATAAAAGTAGCAACTTTTCTGGAGGAAGTCATGGTCAGGGAAAGACTGTTGGACATGTATGTTCAGGATTGAATGCTGTGTATTATTCAACAATGGATTCAGAAGGAAGGACATATGGAGAAGGTGTCATCAAACTTTGTACTCATAAATATGGAAGCAACGGTGAAGATGCAAATACTTATGAAGGCACAGCATTCTACGATAGTAATGGTGGCAATGCGCCTGATCAAGATGATCGGATACCTCAAGCATTCAGACGAGATGTGCAGGGAACAAGTGTTTTCGTTATAGGAATGGAGCGTAATGCGGAAGATGTTAAGTTAATGAAAGAAGAACTTCTTCGTAGTTTCTTTATGGCAATAGCGTCAGGACATCTTGAAGTTGAAATTGATGGCGAAGAATTTACTGAATATAATATTAAGGAAAAACTTGATATTTACTATCCAGAGGAAAAGTATTCCGAATTTGACTCTATTCGAAATCGAAACCCTGAGTTTGTCTTTAATCCAAGACCTTATTGTAATGAGGTGTTCTTGAAACAAAGCCAAGATGAGAATCACGTTTGTATTGATACTGCGGACTTCCCTGGTGAATTTACTAAACTTGGTCATGCAAAGTTATACGTATGGAAGAGTGAAAGTATAAAGGAAGCGAATTCAAGAGACAGTGTTGTTTATATGAGAAACAATGAAATGGTCATTGAAGTTAAAAGAGGAACAGCCAATAAAGGATATTATGGTATTTTCATCTGTGATGGAGAAGGAGAAAATGTAGGTAGCACTGTGCTTCGTTCTATGGAAAATGTCACCCATGATAAATGGGATATCAATGAACTCCGTGATGTTTCCAAGAAAGAAAGAACCACGGCAAATAGTGTTAAAGGTGAAATCAAAGCGTTTATAAAAGCGTGTGAGACTAAATTGTTTCCCGACACAAACGATGAGGAGCATCAATTGAAAAGCTTAAAACGGCGCAAAATCGGCATTTTTGGTGATAATCGTTCTGATAGTGAGGAAGATGAAGCGAACTGGCCATCCACTAATGTCAGCGATAAGGCCAAGAGTATAAACAAAAAGTCGCAAACAGATACAAGTATAAAGGTTCGCAGCAAAAAGAAGAAAAGAAAGATGGATAAACGTGGCAAAGAAACCGACGGGCAAACTTCAGAACCAAATACCGAGCAGGATGGTAATGAAGCAACTGGTAGTACAGAAACTGGTGGCACTGGAGGCTTCGGTGAAGGTGGATCTGGTGATGGAAAAGGAGTTAATGGTCAAATTGGTATGGAGAAATCGGACAATACTACTAGCACCACAAATCTGGATAATCCTAATGGGGATGCAATAGGAACAGAAGATAATGGCGATACAGATTCAAATAGTAATGAAGGTAAAGAGTTGCGTGAAATTAAAATGTCCAACGCCAATAAAATGCTCAAACCTTGTCGTGATGGTCAATATGCTCTTGTTCTTGGTCTAAAATCCAATCGTGACTATGCAGATTGCTCTGTTATGTTAATGGTTCAAGGTGAATCCGGTTTGGTTGCTCTTGAAATAAAGAGTGTTGCCAACGGTATGAAAATTAGTGGTATTAAAAATAATATAATATCTGGATTTGAACTCGTGAAGAATGAACTATTCTGTATTAAGTTCACTCCCAAAGAGGTGGTCACAAATTATAGCTTAAAGATTACAGTTTATGGACATTAAAGATTCAACGACATACCCATATCCAATTTGGGGACTTCCAGGGAACTTTAAGGATGATGATCCAACTGGTACGTACAATGTAAGTTTTGACGTAAATAAAAATTGCGTCATAATTGATTATGAAATTACGTCACGCAATGCTGGAATAGAAAAATTGATAGAAGAAGGGAAAGCTGCCTATGTCTGTTTAGTAAAATGTAAGGCAACGTATTTTCTTTATAGAAAGGAACAAAGTGACCCTCATTTCATTATAGAAATACCATGTGATTCTGTATATAAACGTTTTACTTGCATTATAGAAATAATAGCGAAAGAAGATATCGATTCGTGTACGGGTTTGAATGTAAACGAATTTTATGAAGGCGACGTACGTTATAATAAAGGTAGTGTAATCGGTTTTATAGATGAGTTGAGTGTGCCTCTTGATGCAAAGGACAATATTGCAGATCTCAGTAGGATTATTACGACAATGGCTACAGATGTTGACAGCGTAAAATACGACCATGGCGACCAGCGAATTATCGTAAAATACCCTAAAAAATATAGTAGCGCATTTGGTACGGTAGAATTAGAGTGTCCATCAATCATTGAAGCCTCTTTAATTTACCCTGCTTTGATTTTTGCTATAAGTGAACTAAAAGATTATTATACCCAAGATGATAAAGATTGGGTATATTTCTTGAAACGTTTTATAGAAGATTATGGCGAAAAATGTAATTATATCGTACCAGATGATTATATATTTGAGGATACTCAGACTGTCTTTGACATCGTCGAATTTATCTTGGAAAACGTTCAGATGGAAGCGTTGGAAAAAAGTAAGGATATAATAGACTATAAAGACGAAGTACAATGAAACAAAAAATATTTACAAAGAAATATTATGAAGAATTAGAGGCTAAATTAGGTGAAAACATGCCTAAGTATACAGACCCTAATTTTTCATGGGAAGAAGAAGCAAAGGACAATATAATAGAGTTGGACTTTGACGCTCCTGACTTGTCTGGCATGTTGGATTATGCTGATAGTCACGAAGCTAAAGACGACGGTAAAGCTGCCAAAATCTTATTTTTGGCATATCGCAATCTGACACCTCTACAAGCTGCACAAAGGCAATTTTGGCAGTATCTCTCTCATGTTACTCTATATGAGTATATGAGAAGAAGGTGGCCGACCATAAACGATGCCAATTGTCCAGAATCATATGTGAAAGAACATTGGTTTTATGGTAGTGGACTAATCAGAAACTGTCTTGAAGGTATGTATTGGTCGGTAAAATGCTCTGCTATTGATAAAGGTGATGGTGAATATGATTTCACTTATACCGATTTCTTCTTCTCTATTCAAAAGATAAGAGACAGAGGTATTGGTGCGGCTACGTTTATCATGAGTAATCCGGCGCTGGTAAGGGGAATGCTTAAGTTCTACATGGATGAACTTAAGAAGAAAGAAGAAGATACGGTTTTCGACAAATTCTTCGAGTATAGAACAGATAAGTGTATTCAACTTGTTAACAAGTTAGGTGGTGTTGTGGATCTTTCGACATACACCGAAAGTGATATCTATAACTTCCTTGATAGTAACAGAGAATACATAAAGTCTGTTGGTGACAGAAAGAAGGAAAAGAAAGAGCGTGAAGCTGCTCAAAATAAGGATCAGAAAGGTGCGATTAATATTGGTAATCACAAACAGAACAGAAAACATAAAAAACGTAAGAAATAAAGGATATGGCTGAAAGAATCGAATTTACACGTGGTAAACGCCCCGTAACATTTATAGATCTCTTCGCTGGTGCTGGTGGCATCAGTGAAGGATTCTTGCAGTCATGTGCAAATAATAAGTATTTTAAATTCATTCTTGCAAGTGATATTAACCCAAACTGTGAATTGACTCATATCGCACGATACAACACTCAGTTAGGTATTGACATGGACTTTATTACTGAAGATATTATGTCTGAGACATTTATAGGTCATCTTCTTGAGAAACTTAATGGAAGAGAAATAGATGTTGTTACAGGTGGTCCAAGTTGCCAATCTTTCAGTCTTGCAGGAGCACGCAAAAAGTTTGACAAACGTGACAATCTTTTCATACATTACCTGAATGTAATACGTCAACTTCGTCCTAAATACTTTGTCATGGAGAATGTGGAAGGTATTTTGACAAAGAATGACGGTAAGTTCAAAGATGCAGTGATGAGTGAAATCAGATCTATTATTGATGACACAGAAGTTCCTGCCATGCTTACTTATTTGCGTGAATTAGTACAAAAAACAATTTGTGTTGACGAAAACTACAAATGGTGTCTTCTTTCTAAAATAGGAATGGAATTATGCCAAGATACTGAGGAATATAAAAATAAATATTTCAAGACAATAGATAAGCAATTCAAGCAAATAACCAAGAAGTTGAATTATAAGCTAAGTAAATCTGATGAAAGGATTAACACCATTCGTCATGGTTTGTTGTTTCTTCAACATAGCAAACAACGTGATGCGTTAAGTAAGATGGTTGTTGAAGAAAAAACATCCTCAATGTTTAATAAGGATGGCTTTACAGAAACTATGAATAACTTTGTTTCGTTCTTAGAAGATGATACTATTATTAATAGCATAATTACTGCTATTGATTCTCAAGAAGAACTCGCAGAGTATGCAGAGGAGGTGAAAGTTCTTAAGGACATGATCAAGTTGTATTCAAAAGATTTGGAGAATTGTTTTGAAATCATAGAAGAATATGCTCAGAAAGATGGCTCTTTAGAGCAATTTAGGGGTTTGCAAGAATCAATACACCTGTATAATCTTGATAATTATATTCTAGTGAATTCATCAAATTACGGTGTTCCTCAAAGTCGAGACAGAGTGTTATTTATTGGTTGTCGTAAGGATCAGCAATTGATTAAGGAAATACCTTATACTTTAGATGAATCAGAAAAAGTATGCATCTATGAGGCAATTGCAGATCTTGATTTTATCGGGAATGGAGAAATTCGTACAGAATATTCACATGATTACAACCACATTGAGAAGTACGAAAACAAAGTTCATCGTCGTGAAGTCTTAGGAAAAATACACGATGAAACAGAAAAAATACTTGATAAAGGTAATAATCTTCAGGTGGCAACTTATGCGGAGTGGTCAAGAATGGGACGATTAAATGATCGTTTTGAAGTCGGAAGTCCATTCTATGTTAAAACAATTGATCAGATAGGTACTGAGGAAATGCTTTCTGATTGCGAGTTATATAATCACCAGACAAGTAACCAAAGCGAAAAAGTTCTACAACGTCTCAATACAATTGCCAGTTACAAAGGATATACTAGTGAATGTAAAGCACGTTTGGAAACTCTTGGAATAAACTCTGACAAGATGAACTATACTGTTCTTGATCCTGAAGGTCTATCTCCAACAGTTGTTACAATGCCAGATGATTTTATTCATTATTCTGCTCATCGCTGTATGACAGTTAGAGAAATGGCACGTTTGCAATCATTTGATGATAACTTTGTGTTTCAGGGAAAACGTACAACTGGTGGTGATGCTAGAAAAAATGAAGTTCCACAATATACTTTGGTTGGCAATGCTGTGCCTCCACTTATGGCGAGGGCGATAGGAAATGCTATTCTTGAAGTTATTAATTAGAATTGATTATGAGAGAACTTAGTGAACTTGAAATGCAGAATGAAGAGTTTCTTGCTAACAAAGGAATCTCTTTTACAACTGTAATGATGACAAATAACATCCTCAGTCATTCTATCTTTGACGCCAATAGGCAAATAGTGAAGTATCTAAAAGAGCAAGGGATTCATGATTACGCTCTACAGAAAAATGGTAAAGATGAGCGTGTGATGATAAAAACGCACATTCTGACATTTACGGAAGATGTGCTTTCAAAATCATCATTATACAAAGCTGGCACAAGAGGAGACAAACGAATGTGGTTTGGTGCAGCTGTACTGCCTTATGCTGATGATAATGATATATTTGTTATTATAGCACATGAAGGTGAGATGTATATTGTCAATGAATCAAAAATTGATATTGATTTATGTTATATGACAAATATAGATAATCCGATAAAGGTTTTTCTAAAGAGAATAATAACATAAGTTTAATCCCCTCCGCGCAGCCCACGAGCCGCACGGAGGGGGTATAATCCTTTTATGTCTTTATCCTCAAGCACCTCACTACAATCAATCTCTGCTGCGGAAACAAAATAGAGGGACATCGCTCGGCAGAAACCTTGCTTTTAGGAGGAAAATTTATTAACTTTGTGCACAATTATTAATATAGGTGCTCGCCTTAGCAAGGTGAGCACAGCAAACTGCATAAAAGAAAACCAATAAATGGCTTGGCGAACAACTGGGAAAGGATAAGGTCACCGTATCTAAATGGTGTACGAATACTTGTCAGCCAGACTTAGGCAATCTGATAAAAATTGCAAAGTTGCTTGAAGTTGAGGTTGCAGACCTTCTAAGGAAGGATAATATTGATTGGCAACAAGATAATGAAATAGAAAAAAGAATATGACGAAGAAGGAATCTCTTCAACTGTTTGAAGAAAAGAAGGTGCGCACCGTATGGGACGACAAGGAGGAAAAATGGTATTTCTCCATTGTGGATGTGTGTGGTGTGCTGACTGATAGCAAAGATGCCAATGCTTATTGGAGAAAGCTGAAGCAGAGACTCAAGAAAGAAGGTAACGAAACCGTGACAAATTGTCACGGGTTGAAGCTGCGTGCCTCTGACGGCAAACTCCGCATGGCGGATGTCGCTGATACAGAGCAACTTTTCCGTATTATTCAGTCTATTCCTTCACCAAAGGCAGAACCTTTCAAGGTATGGATGGCGCAAGTGGCAAGCACTCGTTTGGAACAGATGCAGGATCCAGAGAAGAGCATAGATCAGGCTATCATTGACTACAAGCGTTTGGGATATTCTGATGCTTGGATAAACCAGCGCGTCAAGTCTATAGAAATAAGAAAAGAACTCACCGATGAGTGGGCACGCACTGGGGTGCAGCAAGGTCTGCAATATGCATCTCTTACAGACATCATTACACGTGAATGGAGTGGGATGACAACCAAGCAGTACAAGAGTTTCAAAGGTCTGAAGAAGCAGAGCCTGCGTGACAACATGACCAACATGGAGATTGCCCTCAATATGCTTGCCGAAGCATCTGCTACGGAGTTGTCAAAACAGCGCGACCCTAATGGTTTCCATCAGCAGAAGCAAGTGGCGAAAGATGGTGGCAGTGTGGCGAAGGCAGCACGCAAGCAGTTGGAATCAAAGTTGGGGCACGGCGTGATTTCATCAGCAAAAGCCAGTGATTATCTGCCTAATGTAGAGGATAAAAATGAATAATAGTGGACAAGGCAACATCGCTGATACGCTTACTCTGGCTGGTAGATAAACGCAAAGGCTGGAAGATAACAAATGTATCTTCCAGCCTTCGCTGTATTTGAGTATCAATGAGTTGCGGTGGAAAAAGGCGGAAAAATGGTGGATGGGAGATAAAAACACAAAAGTACTTTATATAAACCGTTTACCATTAAATGCTTTCTAAGGCTGCGTGGTATGGGCAAGATGCCCATACCTCCTACGTTTTATTTTTCTTCCTCGAAGTCGACATACTCGCCCTCGTCCTTCGCAAATATCTTGCGGTTGGCTTGGCGTGGTGAGCGTTCGTCGTAGAGTTCTTCTTCCACGACTACGCCGTCGTCGTACTCAGCGCTGCGACGCTTGGTGCTGCCCGCAGCAGAGCTTTGCTGCTGGCGACGGTTGGTGTGGTTGGTGCCGTTGCGGAACTGCTTCGTCATGCGCTTTACGCGCAGATAGATGAAGCTGACGATGCCGATGAGGAAGATGGCCACCATCAGCACCATGATAAATATGCTTTTCAGAAATAGTCCGATGAATGTCATAGGAATGGTTTGTTTGGTGCTACAATCCGTTTCCACTCTCTTGTTGTCTACTTCTCGATGTCGACCGTGGTGTGGGTGCGACTCACGATGTCGGCTACTACGGAGGTGAGGAAGTAGAGGGTGATGACTATCCACATGCCGCCGATGACGCCGAAGAGGGCGATGACTACGCCGGAGAGGGCGATGAACGAGTAGCGAAGCTCGTTGCCGCGCCATCCCCACTGCTTGAACTTAAGGGCGAACATGGGCAGCTCGCTGACGAGCAGGAGGCTTGTGAGCACTACGAGCAGCAGTATCGCGGGAATCATCCATGCTGACGACTCGATGAGTGTGGGCTGCGACACGAGCAGCGAGCCCCAGAAGAGGGCGTTGGCTGGTGTGGGCATTCCGATGAACGAGGTGGTCTGGCGTGTGTCGAGGTTGAACTTCGCGAGGCGAAGGGCTGAGAATGCTGCGATGAGGAATGCGCAGTAGGGGATGTACGGCTCTACGCTGGCGAGCACTGTGGGGTATTCCATCACGCTCAACTGTGCGAAGACGATTGTCGAGGGGGCTACGCCGAATGTCACGTCGTCGGCAAGCGAGTCGAGCTCTTTGCCGATGGGTGATGATACTCCGAAGAGGCGGGCACTCATACCATCGAAGAAGTCGAACACGGCACCGATAATAATCCATATCAGCGCACAGCGTGCGTCGCCTCCGAGTGCCATTACGGTTGCGATGCAACCCGAAACGAGGTTGCCGCATGTAAGGGTGTTGGGTATGTTGCGTGTTATGAAGTTAGCCATTACTTTATTTCAGTTTTGCTATTATTGTTCCGTTGCCGGTGGTCAGCTGTCCCATTTTGACGCAGATTTCGGTGCCGAGGGGCAGGTAGACATCGACGCGTGAGCCGAACTTGATGAAGCCGAGGTGCTCGTCGATGTAGCAGTCTTCGCCTTGCTTGGCGTAGGTGACGATGCGACGTGCCACTGCGCCTGCTATCTGGCGGCAGAGGATGTCGGTGCCTTCGGGGGTGGTGATGACTACGTCGGCGTGCTCGTTCTCCTCGCTCGCCTTAGGCAGCCATGCCTTGTGGAAGTTGCCGTCGTGGTGGGCTACGGTCTTCACTTTGCCGTCAACGGGGAACCAATTGGCGTGTACGTTGAAGAGGCTCATGAAGATGCTCACCATGATGCGACGCTCGTGGAAGTAGACATCCTCGTCGACTTCCTCGATTACTACTACGCGGCCATCGGCTGGAGCTACTACCAAGCCCGTTGTGTCTTCTTCGGGGAAGAAGCGTATGGGGCAGCGGAAGAAGTTGATGACGATGCAGTAGACGGTGCCCATGATTGCCGTGAAGCACCAGAACGGCACCTTGCTGTCTATGAAACGCCAAAGCAGCAACGAGATTGCTGCGATAACGATGAAGCCATAAACGAGTGTGTCGGTTCCTTCGCGGTGAAGGCGTATTTTCTTTAGTTTCTTTATCTTTTTGATCATTGTTTGGTCCGGTATGTGTAAATTAGTTGTTGATAATCGGTTGTCGTAAAAATCGTATGCACGTACGCAGCCATTGTACGGATACATATATTCTGTGCAAAGTTACCGTTTTTTTATGGAAGTGACAAACTTTTTGTTGCTTTTATGGAAAACAAAGACGCCGAAACAACCCGGCGTGTCATGCTGACGGGTTGTTTCGGCGTTTATCTATAGGGGGGGTAGGGGGTGCACTTGTCTCAGGGGGTGCAGTTGTCTCAACTGCACCAATTTGCCAGTTAGTTGCATTCTACTTGGTTGGTGCACTTGAGACAAGTGCACCCCCAGGGATTACAGGAGTTCGTCGAACTTCTTGCGAAGGTCGCCTTCTGTGATGGCACCTACATGCTTGCCAACGAGCTCGCCGCCCTTGAAGAAGAGCAGTGTCGGGATGTTGCGTACACGGTACTCTGCTGCTACGTCGTCGTTCTCCTCTACGTCGCACTTGCCTACAACGATCTTGCCGTCATACTCCTCTGCGAGCTTAGAAACGATAGGAGCGATCATGCGGCACGGGCCGCACCATGTAGCCCAAAGGTCTACTACCAATGGTAGTTCGCCAGTTCTGTACTGTTCGATGTTCTCTGTTGTGATTGTTACTTCCATAGTTGTATTCGTTTATTTGTTAGTGATTATTCTTTATACTTGCGATGATGGCGCAAGGGTTTACCTCTTTGGAGATAATGATTAAATATCAAAATCTGTGCCAATGTACCAACGATTATTAGTTGATGCCATAGCGCACGCCTTGTTCTGCCATTTCGTCGAGCGAGGTGAGCAGCTTCTTGTTCACGTCGACTGTGATGTTACGGCTGTAGAGCTGTACGTTGGTGTTGTTCTTGGCATCGTGGATGTTGATGTAGAGCGGCACGTTGCCGGTGGAGTTCTTCAGTGTTGTCTCCAGGTCGGTAAGCTGTGCGTCGTTGAACATCGTGGAATCCATGTACACCGTGAACTTCTCTATCGACTTCTCCTTTACGTCGCTGAGGAACTCTATCTTCTTTATTACCATGTCGTAGGCATCGGGGTTGTTGCGGAAGCGTTGCACGCATTGTGCTGTGATATAGATGTGGTATTCCTCCTGCAGCATACTCTGCCATTTTGTCCAGTCATCGCCAAAGAGTGCCAGCTCGCCTTGTCCCTCGAAGTCTTCGATGGTGACGATGCCGAACGGCTTGTTGGTCTTTGTCCAGCGTTGTGAAACGGAGGTGACGATGCCACCGAAGGTGAGTTCTTCGATTGAGGCGAACGCCTTCTTGTCCATCTCGCGGCCTATCTGTGGGCAGTGCAGGTTGCACATATGGTTGAGCACGACGGCGTAGTCGTCGAGGGGATGTGCCGAGAGGTAGATGCCCACCAGCTCGCGCTCGCGCTTCAGCAGCTCCATGGTGCTCCATGCTTCGCAGTCTGGCACGGGCGGTGTCTGTATCTCTACGCCTCCCATGTCGCCGAACAGCGAGTTCTGCATCGACGACTGTTCCGACTGGTACACCTGACCATAGCGCAGAAGTGTCTCGACGAAGGTGTCGCCCTTGGCGTTGGAGGCGAAGTACTGCTCGCGGCGTATGCCGAACGAGTCGAAGCCGCCGCTCAGTGCGAGCGACTCCATCGCCTTGCGGTTGACGGCGGAGAGGTTGACACGCTGCACGAAGTCGAAGATGTCTTTGTATTGTCCGTTCTTATGTCGCTCGGCGATGATGTTGGTGGCGGCTGCCTCGCCCATGCCCTTGATGGCTGAGAGTCCGAAGCGCACCTCGCCCTTCTTGTTGGCGGAGAACTTCTGCTCCGAGTCGTTCACGTCGGGACCGAGGCAGGGGATGTTCATCGCCTGGCACTCGGACATGAGCTTCGTAATCTTAGTGATGTCGTTAAGGCATCGGCTCATATTGCCCGCCATGAACTCGGCAGGGTAGTGCGCCTTGAGGTACGCCGTCTGGTAAGCCACCCACGAGTAGCACGTGGCGTGCGACTTGTTGAAGGCGTAGGATGCGAACTTCTCCCAGTCGCCCCAGATCTTCTCGAGCACCTTCGGGTCGTGTCCGTTCTTCTTTCCGCCCTCGATGAACTTCGGCTTCATGGCATCAACGATGGCTTTCTTCTTCTTACCCATCGCCTTACGCAGTGCGTCGGACTCGCCACGGGTGAAGTCGGCAAGCTGGCGCGAGAGGAGCATCACCTGCTCCTGGTAGACCGTGATGCCGTAGGTATCCTTCAGGTACTTCTCCATGCAGGGGATGTCGTATGTGATTGGCTCCTTGCCGTTCTTACGGGCGATGAACGACGGGATGTAGTCCATAGGTCCCGGGCGGTAGAGGGCGTTCATGGCGATGAGGTCTTCGAACACCGTGGGGCGCAGCTCGCGCAGATACTTCTGCATACCTGCCGACTCGAACTGGAACGTGCCTATGGTGCGTCCCTCCTGATAGAGTTTGTATGTGAGCTCGTCGTCGATAGGGATAGTGTCGAGGTCGAGCGTGAATCCGTCGTGGGTGAGGCGTATGTTCTCCACCGTCTCCTTCATGATAGACAGTGTGGAGAGTCCGAGGAAGTCCATCTTGATAAGTCCGGTCTCCTCGATGACGTGTCCGTCGTATTGTGTGGCGAGCAGCTTATGTCCTGGGTCGCTCTTGTCCTCAGCAGTAGACACTGGCACCCAGTCGCTGATGGCATCGCGGCAGATGATTGTTCCGCAGGCGTGTATGCCCGTACCGCGAACGGTGCCCTCGAGCATCTTTGCGTACTTTATGGTGTTTGCCATCTGTGGGTTGGCGCTGGCTTCGGCTTCGCGTAGCTCGGGCACGCACTTGATGGCGTTGGTGAGGTTCATCTTCAAGCCGTCGGGCAGCTTGTCGGGGATAGCCTTGCAGAGGCGGTTGGATATGTCGAGTGGCAGTTTCTCCACACGCGCCACGTCCTTGATGGAGTTCTTCGTAGCCATCGTGCCGTAGGTAATGATGTGCGCCACCTTGTCGTGACCGTACTTGTCCTCCACCCACTCGAGCACCTTGCCACGTCCGTCGTCGTCGAAGTCGGTATCGATATCGGGGAGAGAGATACGGTCGGGATTGAGGAAACGTTCGAAAAGCAAGTCGTACTTGATAGGGTCGATCTTCGTGATGCCCAGGCAGTAAGCCACAACCGAGCCGGCTGCCGAGCCACGACCCGGACCCACCATCACGCCCAGCTCGTCCTCAGCCGAGTTGATGAAGTCCTGCACGATGAGGAAGTAGCCCGGGAAGCCCATCGTCTTCATGATGTGCAGCTCGAACTTGATGCGCTCGTACACCTCGTCGGTGAGCGGTTCGCCGTAGAGTCGTTTCGCTCCGTCGTAGGCGAGCTTGGCTAAGTAGTCAGCCTCGAACTTGATGCGGTAGAGCTTGTCGAGTCCGCCGAGCTTCTTGATCTTCTTCTCAGCCTCCTCGTGCGACATTATCCCGTTGCCGTTCTCGTCGGTGGTGAACTCGCGGAATAGCTCCTCGGGCGAGATGCGTTTGCGTGTCTCTTCCTCCGTGCCGAACTCCTCCGGGATAGGGAAGAACGGCATGATGGGCGAGTGGTCGATGGAGTAGGTTTCCACCTTGTCCAATATCTCGAGCGTGTTCGAGAGAGCTTCGGGCACGTCGGCGAATATCTCGTTCATCTCCTCGCGCGTCTTGAACCACTCCTGTTTGGAGTAGAGCATACGTGTAGGGTCGTTCAGCTCCTTGCCCGTAGAGAGACAGAGCAGGTGGTCGTGCGCTTCGGCGTTCTCCTGGTCGACGAAGTGGCAGTCGTTGGTGCAGACAACCTTTATGCCGTACTCCTTTGCGAGTTTCAGAATCTCCTTGTTGGCGCGTTGCTGCAGCGGGAATGTCTCGCGGTTGGCGCGCTGGTTGGGATCTTTCACCTCGTGGCGCTGAAGCTCCAGGTAGTAGTCGTCGCCGAAGATGCTCTTATACCATTCTATCGCTTCGCGTGCCCCTGGTATGTCGCCCTTCAGTATCTTCGCCGGCACCTCGCCGGCGATACATGCTGAGCAGACGATGAGGTCCTCGTGATACTTCTCGAGGTCGGCTCTGTCGGTACGCGGTTTAGAGTAGAAGCCGTCCACCCATGCACGCGACACGAGCTTGATGAGATTCTTGTATCCGTGGTAGTTCTTCGCAAGCACGATGAGGTGATAGCCACCTGCGTCGCCCTTCTCCTTCACACGGTCGGCTTTGGTGCGGCGTGCCACATACATCTCACAACCGAAGATGGGCTTGAAAGGCTCCTTGCCCTGTTCCTTCAGCTTGCCGTTTATCTTGTTGCAATAGTTGTACAACTCTTTCACGCCGAACATATTGCCGTGGTCGGTGATAGCCATGCCGCGCATACCGTTAGCCACGGCCTTGTCGACAAGCTTTTCCACCGGCGACTGTCCGTCGAGAATGGAGTAGTAGGTGTGTACGTGCAGGTGTATGAAGTCTTCCATCGTGCTGTTGCGATTTTTATGATTGAATGCTTTATAGTATAATGACTACAAAGTTACGCAAAAAAACTCATAACTCACAATTTTTTTCCTCCGAGCACCACCTTCTTAACAATCGGCGTGGTGTAAGCATACGGGATGAAGTCGACAGACGGCAGTGGGGTGGTGATGAAGAAGTTGGCAACCTTGCCCTTTGCGATGCTTCCGTAGTTCAGGCTCTCGCCCATAGCGTAAGCACCGTTTATCGTTGCGGCATTGAGTGCTTCGTTAGGCAGCAGTCGCATCTTGATGCAAGCCAATGATACCACGAACTTCATGTCGCCCGATGGCGTTGACCCCGGGTTGTAGTCGCTCGCCACGGCGATGCCCAAGCCTGCATCAATCATCTTGCGACCCTTACCGTAAGGCATGTTGAGGAAGAACGATGTGCCGGGCAGCACGGTCGGCATCGTCTCGCTACCGCGCAGAATGTCAATCTCCTCCTCGGTCATGCTCTCCAGATGGTCGACCGACAATGCGCCGTGCTTCACGCCAATCTCCACACCGCCCGACGAAGCCAACTCGTCGGCGTGAATCTTCGGGCGCATACCCCATCGGGCAGCCGCTTCGAGCATACGCGCCGTCTCCTCTGGCGTGAAGAAGCCGCGGTCGCAGAACACGTCGATGAAGTCGGCGAGGCGCTGGCGACCCACTTCGGGTATCATCTCGTCGATGATGAGCTTTACATAATCGCTTTGCGTCATGCCGCGAGCCACGGCGTGCGCTCCGAGGAACGTAGACACAATCCTCGCCGGCGATGCCTCCTTCATGCGCTGTATCACGCGCAGCATCTTCAGTTCGTCCTCCAGATTCAGTCCGTAGCCGCTCTTTATCTCTATGCAGCCCGTTCCCTTGCGTATCACCTCGTCGAGTCGCTGCATAGCCTGGCGGAACAGTTCGTCTTCAGAAGTGTTGTGCAGCAAGTCGGCGGAGTTGAGGATGCCACCTCCGCGCCGCGCTATCTCCTCGTAGCTTAGTCCGTTAATCTTGTCGACGAACTCGCGTTCTCTGCTGCCAGCGAAGACGATGTGCGTATGCGAGTCGCACCACGACGGCAGCGCCATTCCGCCTTCAGCGTCGATGGTCTGGTCGAAGGTGCCCGTCGGCATACCGTCGGCAACACTACCGAACGCAGCGAAGCGACCATCCTCAACGGTCAGCCACGCGTCGTCGATAGTGTTGAACGCAGACATCTCCTTGCCCTGCAAGCGCAGCTTCGGAGCGTATTCGATGCCAGCGAGAGTTTTTATGTTCTTTATTAAAGTTCTCATTTTCAACTATAAAGCTACTTGCGTAAGAATTCTATTGAGTTAGCAATGTGCGGATACATCACCTCGTCGCGCACGATGAACGGCACCACCTTGCGGTATTCCTCGAAGATAGCCTCTACAGCCGGCGACGACTTCAGCGGGCGGCGGAACTCAAGAGCCTGAGCCGCATTGAAGAGTTCGATGGCAAGCACGCGCTCCGTGTTGAGCACCACCTTATATAACTTGATGGCAGCGTTGGCACCCATGCTCACATGGTCTTCCTGACCCTGGCTCGATGGGATGCTGTCTACCGACGACGGTGTAGCGAGCGACTTGTTGAGACTCACCACCGAAGCGGCTGTGTACTGCGGAATCATGAAACCGCTGTTCAGACCCGGGCTTGCTACGAGGAAACTCGGCAGACCGCGTGTGCCGCTGATGAGTTTGTAGATGCGGCGTTCGGAGATGTTCGAGAGTTCGCACATGGCTATTGCGAGGAAGTCCATCGGCATCGCAATCGGTTCGCCGTGGAAGTTGCCGGCAGAGATGATGAGGTCTTCGTCAGGACAAACGGTCGGGTTGTCGGTAGCCGAGTTCACCTCCACGTCGATCACGGAGTCGACGTATGCAATGGTGTCCTTCACCGTGCCGTGAACCTGCGGAATACATCTGAACGAATACGGATCCTGCACGTACGACTTCGGTTTCTCCACAATCTCGCTGCCAGCGAGCAGCTCTCTCATGCGAGCCGCCGTGACGATCTGTCCCTTGTGCGGACGTACCTGATGCACAGCGTCGGTGAACGGCGCGATGAGTCCGTAGTAGGCATCGAGCGACATAGCGGCAATCTTGTCAGCCCAATCGCTGAGGCGGTGCGACTGCAGCAGTGCCCAAACCGCGAACGCACCCATGTTCTGCGTGCCGTTGAGCAGTGCCAGGCCCTCCTTCGATGCGAGCTGGATAGGCTGCCAGTTGAACTTGCGGAGCATCTCCTCGCCACTGATTACCTTACCTTCAACCTCCACTTCGCCAAGACCGACGAGCGGAAGCGTGAGATGAGCTAATGGCACGAGGTCGCCCGATGCACCGAGCGAGCCTTGCATGTACACAACGGGATATACGTCGTTGTTGAAGAAGTCGATGAGTCGGTTGACGGTGACGAGCTGACAGCCCGAGAAACCGTAGCTGAGCGACTGTATCTTCAAGAGCAGCATAATCTTCACGATGTCGTTAGGCACGCGGTCGCCCGTGCCGCAGGCATGTGACATCATAAGGTTTATCTGCAGCTGCGCCAAGTCGTCGGCGCCGATGCTCACGTTGCAGAGCGAGCCGAAGCCCGTCGTAACGCCGTAGATAGGAGCTGTAGTCTCCGCTATCTTTCGGTCGAGATACTCTCTACACTCCACGATGCGCTTCTGCGCGTCGTCGCTCAGTTCTATCTTGTAGCCGCCGTAAACCACCTCGCCAATGCGTTCGATTGACAGGTGCTCGGCTGAAATCTGATGTTTTTTCATTGTCGTTATTTTTAGTTGGTTGTTAGGGAAGGGGGTGCCAATTCAGGGGGGCACTTGTCTCAGGGGGTGCACTTGGCTCAAGTGCACCAATCTGTCTGTTAGCACTATTCTTCTTGGTTGGTGCACTATCCTGCTTTGTTGGTGCACTTGAGACAAGTGCACCCCCTGATATTCCCTATATTAGATTGATGATGTCGTCGTCGACGATGCTCGGCATTGTCACCTGCAGTCCGTGCGAGCGTTGCATCTCGCGCTCTATGCTGTGTATTGAGCCTTCGTTGCGTGCCCAGGCACGGCGAGCGATGCCGTTGTTCACGTCCCAGAACAGCATCTCGCTGATATGTCGGTCGCTGTCCGCGCTGCCGTCTATCACCATGCCGAAGCCACCGTTTATCACTTCGCCCCAGCCTACGCCGCCGCCGTTGTGCAGCGATACCCATGTAGCACCGCGGAACGAGTCGCCGATGACGTTCTGCACAGCCATGTCGGCGCAGAACTGTGAACCGTCGTAGATGTTGCTTGTCTCGCGGAACGGCGAATCGGTGCCCGACACGTCGTGATGGTCGCGTCCGAGCACGATGGGTCGTGTTATCTCGCCCTTGCGTATAGCCTCGTTGAACGCCAATGCAATCTTCGCGCGGCCCTCTGCGTCGGCGTAGAGGATGCGAGCCTGCGAGCCCACCACGAGCTGGTTCCTGCCTGCCTCCACAATCCAGTGGATGTTGTCAGCCATCTGTCCCTTTATCTCGTCGGGCGCGTTCTGCATAATCTCCTCCAGCACACGTGCTGCAATCTCGTCGGTCTTGGCAAGGTCGGCAGGGTCGCCCGATGCGCATACCCAGCGGAACGGACCGAAACCGTAGTCGAAGAACATAGGTCCCATGATGTCCTGCACGTACGACGGATAGCGGAACTTGCCATCCTCTGTGCAGATGTCGGCACCTGCGCGCTTCGACTGCAGGAGGAATGCGTTGCCGTAGTCGAAGAAGTACATGCCGTTGGCGGCGAGGCGGTTGATGGCAGCCACCTGGCGGCACAGCGATGCCTGCACATGCTTGCGGAACTCGTCGGGGTTCTCAGCCATCATCGCCTTCGACTCCTCGAGCGTGAGGTCGGCAGGATAGTAGCCGCCTGCCCACGGGTTGTGGAGCGAGGTCTGGTCGCTGCCTATGTCCACGTGTACGCCCTCGTCGGCGAGACGTTCCCACAGGTCGACCACATTGCCCACGTAAGCCATTGACACCGTGCGCTTCTCCTCCACGCTGCGCTTTATGGCAGGTATGAGTTCGTCGAGATTGTCATGTAGCTCATCCACCCAGCCCTGGTCGTAGCGCTTCTTTGCAGCCAGCGGATTAATCTCTGCCACCACGCTCACTACGCCGGCGATGTTGCCAGCCTTGGGCTGTGCGCCCGACATGCCGCCCAGACCCGACGACACGAACAGCATACCGCGTATATCCTGCGGTCCGCCCTTCTCGCTGCGCTGCTTGCGTGCCGCGTTCAGCACGGTGATGGTAGTGCCGTGCACGATGCCCTGCGGACCGATGTACATGTACGATCCGGCAGTCATCTGTCCGTACTGGCTCACGCCGAGAGCGTTCATGCGCTCCCAGTCGTCGGGCTTCGAGTAGTTGGGTATCACCATTCCGTTCGTCACCACCACACGCGGAGCGTTCGGGTGCGACGGGAAGAGTCCGAGCGGATGACCCGAGTACATCACGAGTGTCTGCTCGTCGGTCATCTCGCTGAGGTATTTCATCGTTAGGCGATACTGCGCCCAGTTCTGGAAGATGGCACCGTTGCCTCCGTACACAATGAGTTCGTGCGGATGCTGAGCCACCTCAGGGTTCAGATTGTTCTGAATCATGAGCATGATGGCAGCAGCCTGCTCCGAGCGGTGCGGATACTCGTCGATGGGGCGTGCGTACATATCGTATGTAGGGCGATAGCGGTACATATAGATGCGTCCGTATGTGTCGAGCTCGGCGATGAACTCCGGCGCCAGCTGCGCGTGCAACTGTTTCGGGAAGTACCGCAGCGCGTTGCGCAGTGCCAGCTGTTTCTCCTCGTGGTTGAGTATCTCCTTGCGCTTCGGCGCATGGTTTATATTCGGGTCGTAGGGCATCGGTTCGGGAAGGAAGTCGGGTATGCCCAAGCGTATCTCTTCTGAAAAAGTCATAGGGTTAGGTTTTTAGGAGCCCCTCCCCATCCCTCCCCGTCGGGGAGGGAGTTGAGTTGGGCTATGATTAATAGTTTCGCTGCCAGCTCTCCCTCCCCGACGGGGAGGGCGGGGAGGGGCTACAGCTTCTCCTCCACGAGTTTCGTAATCTCTGCCTCTTCGCAGTTAGCCTTTTCGATGAGCTGGTTAGCCTCGGCGATGAGTGCTTCAGCCTTCTCGCGATTCTTCAGCGATCCGGCGTTAATCTTCACGTTCATACCTGCACCGAGCACTGCCGCACGCGCAGCCAATGCGCCCACGCCAGCATCCGACACGCTGTTCGGATTGCCCTTCTCAATCATCTTGCGGCAAACGTCGAACACCTCGAACGAAGCCTTCATCGTCTCCAGCGGCACCTCTGTAGCGAAGAGTGTAGCGGTCTGTATAGCCTCCGAGCGTGCCGCCTTCTCCTCAGGCGTGTTCTTCGGCATTCCGAAGGCAGCCATGATGCGGTTGAACGCCTCTGTGTCCTCGTCGACGAGGTGGAGCAGGCGCTCCTGCAGAGCCATGCCCTCCTCGGCAACGGCAGCGAACTCTTCCCACTGCTCGTCCCATCCCGGCTTGTGGCTCGACAGGTTAGCCACCATCGTAGCTAACGATGCACCCAACGCACCCATGTAAGCCGATACCGAACCACCGCCAGGAGCCGGACTCTCGCGCGATGTCTCCTCGGCAAATCCCTTCACGGTGAGGTCTACGAGCAGGTTCTGCTTCTCTGCGCCAGCCGCCATAACGTATTCTATAATCTTCTCCTCGGGTTTGAACTCCTTGAGGTCGGAGAGTCCGAGCGACTTGATAGCGATGTCGAGGATGTCCTTCTTCGGGATGCCGGCAGAGCGCTGCTGCTTGGCGAGGAAGTAGCGACCGGCTTCGAGCAGGGTGCGCTCCGGCACGAGGCCCACTATCTCGGTGCCCGTGACGCGCACGCCGCGGTTCTGTGCGCAGCGGCACACCTCGTCGAACGCCTTGTGCAGCGGCGTTACATTGATATTGGTGATGTTCATCGACACCTGAGCGATGCCGTACTCGTCGATGAACCAGCCGATAGCCTTCGTACACTTCAGCGTACCGGGCTTCATGATAGGCGTACCGTCGGCGTAGCAGAGCTTCTTGCCGGTGATGGGATTGCCCTCGCGCATCGGGCGGCCCTTCTCGCGCACGTCGAACGCAATGGCGTTGGCGCGGCGTGTAGACGTTGTGTTGAGGTTGAAGTTGACGGCGATGAGGAAGTCGCGTGCTCCTACTACGGTGCAGCCCGTGCGAGCCACCTGCTCGTCGAATGGGCGTCTGCCGAAGTCGGGTGCCTCAGCATCGTCGTCAATGCGCTCGGCGATACCCTCGTATTCGCCCTTACGGCACACGGCAAGGTTCTTGCGCTCCGGCTTGAACGCCGCAGCCTCGTAGCAATAGCACGGAATATTGAGTTCGTCGGCGATGCGCTTGGCGAGCTGGCGCGAAATCTCAGCGCACTCCTCAAGCGTTATGCCGCTCACGGGAACGATTGGCAGTACGTCGGTGGCACCGATGCGCGGATGTGCACCGTGATGCTGACGCATATCTATAAGTTGTGCGGCTTTGCCCACTGCTCTGAAGGCAGCCTCCACCACGTCGTCGGGTTCGCCAACGAAGGTTACGACTGTGCGGTTGGTTGCTTCGCCCGGGTCTACGTCGAGCAACTTCACACCCTTAACGCTCTCCACTGCGTCAGTAATCTGACGAATAACGTTCATGTCGCGGCCCTCGCTGAAGTTAGGCACACACTCTACAATCTGCTTTGTCTTTGCCATAGTGTAAGATATTATGTTAGTAGTAAATTTGTTTTAATGCAAAAGTATCAATGATACGGTTGCAAATATAGCAAAAATGGCAATTTGAAGCAAGTAAAAAGGTGCGAAAAATGCAAAAAGAAGTTCTACTAATAGCATCCGCACCGACCGACGCGGATGTCTGCACCGACCGACGCGGATGTCTGCACCGACCGACGCGGATGTCCGCACCGACCGATGCGGATGTCTGCATCGACCGATGCGTGCTATGAAAGTGCTACTATTGATTAGTTCTCCTTCCAGAACTGTGGAGTGAATATCACAAGAACAGTGAATATTTCAAGACGGCCGATGAGCATAAGCACAGAGCATATCCACTTCGCGGCATCGGGCAGGATGCTCCACGACATGGTCGGTCCGATTTCAAGACCGAGCGTCGGACCGACGTTGCCGAGCGTACTCAGCGTGATGGTGATGGCGTTGGTGTTGTCGATGCCCATCGCAATCATCGAGAACGAGCACACGAGACACAGTAAGAGGTAGCTCGTGAGGAAAGCCAGCAGCGTTACGCGCTTGCTTTGCGGCACGTTCGCACCGTCTATCTTTACCGGCAGAACGGCGTTGGGGTGGAGCATCTGGCGGAACTCGTTCTTTATCACCTTCAGCAACATTACGCCGCGGATGCACTTGAAACCACCGCCCGTTGATCCCGAGCATGGACCGAGGAACATACACACGGCGAGCACCACCCACGTCACATGCGCCCACTTGGCAGGGTCGTCTGCCAACAGACCCGTACTAGTGATGAACGACACCACATGGAACAGACTGCTGCGCACGGCTGGCTCCAGAGCGTAGTCGTTCTTCCACATCAGTTCGAAGGCTATGAACGCCGCGCAGCCTAACACCATGGAGAGGTACAGACGGCACTCGGCACTCTTGAGCAGGGTGGACAGCTTGCGCTTGGAGACGGATATATATAATAAGGTGAAATTGACGCCCGCTACGAAGCAGAAGAACGTGAGGATATACTGCACGGCGGGCGTGAACACCGAGTAGTCGCTGTCTACCGCGAAGCCGCCCGTGGCAGCCGCCGTCATACTATAGTTGATGCTGCGGAAAGGTGTCATGCCGGCAGCCAGCAGCGAACCGATGCAGAGCAGTGTGATGAAGAGGTACACCACCCATATCCACTTGGCGTTGGTGCTGAGACGCGGGTGTAGCTTGGTCTTGATGGGGCCCGTGGCTTCGGCTGCGAACACCTTCACGCTTCCGCCTACAAACGAGGGCAGAAGGGCGATGGTGAAGAACACTATGCCCAAACCGCCTATCCACTGCATGAACGAGCGCCAGAACAATATGCCGTGGGGCAGCGTGGAGACGTCGTCGATGATGGTGGCACCGGTGGTGGTGAAGCCCGACATGGTTTCAAAAAAAGCGTCTGTGAACGACGGCAGGTAGCCGCCAATGAGGAAGGGTAGGGTTCCGAAAAGCGAGAACACTACCCAGGTGAGCGTCACTACGAGATAGGCGTCGCGACGCGATAGTGAGTTGTCGCACTTGCGTCCAAGCAGACGCATCGTGAAACCTGCACTTGCCGAGATTGCTACAGAACAGGCGAAGGTGAACACATCTTCCTCCTCGTAGCCTATGGCGACGCCAAGGCACACGAGGAACATCGTTGTCTCGATGAAGAGCAGCGAACCGATGATTTTATATAAAAGTTTCAGGTTTATCATTACAGAAAGAACTTCTCTATTTTCTTCATGTTGACGTTGTGGCAGAATACCATTACCGAGTCGCCGGGCTGTATCATGGTGTTACCCGACACGAGCAGACCTACGCCGTCGCGCACCAGTCCGCCGATGGTCATGCCTACCGGCAGACCGAGGTCCTTCACGGGCTTCTGCGTCACCTTCGAACCTTCTGACGGTATGAACTCGGCTACGTCAGCGTTGGCGGTCATCAGGAAGCGCACGTTGTGAACGTTGGCATCGAGCATCATCTGATAGATGTGGCTCGCCGCAATCGACTTCTTGTTGATGATTGTGCCGATATCCAGACTCTCAGCCATGCTCACGTAGTCGATGTTCTCCACCATAGCCACCGTCTTGCGCACGCCCATGCGCTTCGCCGTAAGGCAAGCGAGGATATTAGTCTCGGCGTTGCCCGTGAGAGCCACGAAAGCCTGCGTGTTCTTGATGCCCTCCTCGATGAGCAGCGAGAGGTCGCGTCCGTCGCCGTTGATGATGAGTGCCTTCTCGTCTTCGAGTATCGAGTTGAGACGTTCGCAGCGTTGCTCGTCGGTCTCGATGATCTTCACGTCCATGTACGACGGCATAGTCTTCACCGTGCGCACCGCTGTCGCTCCGCCACCCATTATCATCACGTTCTTAACGTCGACGTAGTGCTCCTTGCCCACAATCTTACGAACGTAGGGTATGTACTGCTTGGTAGTCATAAAGTAAGCAAGGTCGTACATCTGTAGGCAGTCGTTACCGCCAGGGATGATGGTGTCGTCACCGCGCTTTATGGCAACGATGTGGAACGGGTCCTCCGGTCCGCATATCTCGCGCATCGGTCGGTCGAGGATGGTGCATGTCTCGCGCAGCTTCACGCCGAGCATCACCAATGCTCCGCCGTGCACGTCCCAACGCTGGCGCACCCACGACATCTTCAGTCCGTTGTTGATGTCGGTGGCTGCAAGCATCTCCGGATAGATGAGTTTGCTCACGCCGAGCTGCGAGAAGAACTCCTGCAGGTCGGGCGCAATGTATTCGGCGTTGTCAATCTTTGCCACGGTCTTCTTGGTGCCCAACGCCTTTGCCAGCACACACGAGTTCATGTTCTTGCTCTCGTCGGGTGTCACGGCAATGAACAAGTCGGCTTTCTCCGCACCTGCATTCTTCAGTGCCTCGATACTTGTTGACGATGCCTCCATGGTGAGGATGTCTACGTCCGAACCGATATGTGAGAAGCGCTCCTCGTCGGTGTCCATGACGACGATGTCCTCGTGTTCGCGCGAGAGTAGTCGTGCAAGGTGGCAGCCGATGGCGTAAGCGCCGGATATAATGATTTTCATATTCTTTTATTTTGATGTTGATGGGGTGGTGAGATGTTGTGATGGTGAGGTGTTGAGATTTGCGTAGGAGGGTATGGCATCTTGCCATACCCACGCAGTCAGTAGGAGTTTTGAATTTTGAGTTATGAATGTTGAATTCTACAATGAATAATTCCTCATCGGCGTAGCCGACCATTCTACATTCCTCATTCCACATTCCACATTCCTCATTCCACATTCTTTATTCGTGCTTTAATCGCCTCTACGTCAATGCCTGCAATGTGGTGCAGCTCCGGCACGGTGCCGTGCTCTATGAAGCGGTCGGGTATGCCCATGCGCACCACCTTTACCGGTTTGTCGTTGTCGCTCATCCACTCGAGCACTGCCGAGCCGAAGCCGCCCGTGCGCTGCGCGTCCTCGATGGTGATGATGCGCTTGAACTTCGCCGCGATGTTTTGTAGAAGTTCCTCGTCGAGCGGTTTGCAGAAGCGCATGTCGTAGTGAGCCACGCTTGTTGTGCACCCCTCAGCCTTGAGCTGCTCAATAGCCTTCTCCACGTCGTTGCCGATAGGTCCGTAGCTGAGCACTGCCACATCGTCGCCTTCGCGTATGCATCGACCCTTGCCAACGGGTATCTCCTCCAGTGCGCACTGCCAGTCGTCGCGTCGCACGCCTCTGCCGCGTGGGTAGCGTATCACTACCGTGCCCTTGTCGGGCAGTTGGGCTGTGTACATCATACGGCGCAGCTCGCACTCGTCCATTGGCGAGCATAGCGTGAGGTTGGGCACGGGGCGCAATGCAGCGATGTCGAGCACGCCATGATGCGTGGCTCCGTCCTCGCCGACGAGTCCGGCGCGGTCGAAGCACAACACTAACGGCAGGTTCAGGATAGCCGCGTCGTGCACGATGTTGTCGTATGCACGCTGCGCAAACGCACTGTATATGTTGCAGAACGGCAACAGACCATCCTTTGCCATTCCGGCTGAGAACGTCACGGCATGACCCTCGGCGATGCCAACGTCGAAGGCACGGTCGGGCATCTCATGCATCATGATGTCGAGCGAGCAACCCGTAGGCATAGCCGGCGTAACGCCCACTATCTTCGGGTTCTGCTTCGCCAGTTCGACAAGTGTGCGTCCGAACACATCCTGATAGCGTAGCGGTTGCTGTGAGGTGTCGCCCGTTAGGCGTTCGCCCGTGTCGGGGTCGAACTTGCCCGGTGCGTGCCATATCGTAGCCGCCTCCTCGGCGGGCTTGTATCCCTTGCCCTTCACGGTGTGCAGATGCAGAAGCTTCGGTCCGCGCATGTCCTTCAACTGATTGAGTATGCGCACCAGCTCCACCACATCGTTGCCGTCGAACGGACCAAAGTAGCGTATGTTCATGCCCTCGAAGATGTTCTGTTGATGAGCGAGTGCCGACTTGATGGCGTTGTTCAGGCGAATTAGCCCCTTGCGGCGGTCGTCGTTGAGATAGCCTTTCGAGTGCAGCCACTTCGACGCACGGTCGCGCAGACGGTTGTACGTGGCGTTCGTGTCGAGGTTCAGTAGATATTTCTCCATGCCACCCACTGCTCTGTCGATACTCATGTCGTTGTCGTTGAGAATGATAAGCAAATCGTTGGGCGACGACGAGACGTTGTTCAAGCCCTCAAACGCCAATCCGCCCGACATCGCTCCGTCGCCAATGACGGCAACCACATGTCGGTTGGTCTCGTTATTCTTATGTGCAGCCACAGCCATGCCCAACGCCACAGAGATAGAGTTTGAGGCGTGTCCGCACGTGAACGTGTCGTACTCGCTTTCTTTAGGAGAAGGGAAGGGGCGGATGCCGCCTAATTTGCGGTTAGTATAGAACTGGTCTTTGCGTCCGGTGAGGATTTTGTGTCCGTATGCCTGATGTCCTACGTCCCACACAATGCGGTCGTAGGGCGTGTTTAGCACATAGTGCATCGCTACAGTCAGCTCCACTACGCCAAGCGACGAAGCAAGGTGACCGGGATTGACAGACAATTCCTTCACGATATCCTGACGCAACTCGGCACAAAGCTCGGGCAGTTGCTCAACAGGCAACTGTCTGAGGTCCTCTGGATACTGTATCTTGTCTAATAATTCCAAGTTGTCGGTGCTCATATATATATTGAAATATACTGAAATCTATTGAACTCTGTTAGATAGGTTTTGTTCAAAGAAGGCACAATACCTCCTATTTAATGCAAAGTTACGTAAAAAAAGTAAGGTAAGGATATTAATTGCACAAAAAAAGCATCCATCTTTGAAAGATGAATGCTTTGTGTTGGGATACCCGGACTCGAACCAGGAAAGGCAGGACCAGAATCTGCAGTGTTACCATTACACCATATCCCAATGTTGCAAAAGCGGAACTTTATTGCAATAAAAAACATCCCTCTTTATAAGAAGAATGTTGCTATGAGGTTGGGATACCCGGACTCGAACCAGGAAAGGCAGGACCAGAATCTGCAGTGTTACCATTACACCATATCCCAATATGTGTTGCAACTTGTTCCCTTATTGCGAGTGCAAAGGTACGAATTATTTTTATAACAACAATGTTTTTCGCAAGTTTTTTTTAATAAAATCTAATAAAAAGCCATTTTCTATAGTTTTAAGTCGTTTTTTGGATAAATCGCTGTATCTTTGTACGGCTTAAAAAGCGCATATATAATATATATAATAATGTAGTCACATTAAATGATATATAATCATTAAATAAACAGAATATAAAATTAAACAAGAATATAGTAAATGGAAATTAAAGACAAGTTGGTAGAAGCCATCGTTAAGGGTATTCAAGAGAAGAAAGGACAGGACATAACAATCGCCGACCTCCGTGGTATCGACGGCAATATAGCTAACTACTTCGTGATTTGCCAGGGCAACTCGCCTTCGCAGGTTGAGGCTATCGCCGATTCTGTGTGCGAGACTGCACGCATCGATGCTGGCGAGAAGCCAGTACACACCGTCGGATTGCCGCAGGCTTACTGGGTGGCAATGGACTTCGTTGACGTTATCGTGCATGTCTTCATACCTGAAGCACGCGACTTCTATAACCTTGAGACCCTCTGGGAGGATGCCAAGGTTATAAATATACCGAACCTCGATTAATAATAAAGATTATATGAACACAAACAATAATCCCTCTGGAGATAACAACCAACCGAAGATGCCGAAGTTCAATATGAACTGGATCTACACGATCATCATCGTGATGCTCGCCGTGCTGTTCTTCTCTGATGGAGGTAAAGGCTTCTTTGGCAGCCAGATGGCGAGCCAGGAGGCTACGTACACCAAGTTTCAGGTGTATGTAGACAAGGGTTATGCACGCAGTGTGGTTGTGAATAAGGACAACGGAACGCTGCGTATGTACGTGCGTCCGGACAAGATACGTGATGTGTTTGGCAAGTCGGCGCAGCAGGTGGGTCAGAAACCATACGTGGAAGTGACGTATGGCTCGGTTGATGGTGTCGATCAGTATCTCTCTGCGGCGATGAAGAAGGGTAAGATACTCGACTTTAGCTATGAGAAAGACTCCAACTCCGGACTCATGACGCTGTTCTACACCTTCGGTCCGATTATATTCTTCGTCTTCTTGTGGCTCTTCATGATGCGCCGCATGGGCGGTGGAGGAGCAGGCGGTGGCGTGTTCAACGTCGGCAAGTCGAAGGCTCAGATGTACGAGAAGGGCAACGATCTCGGTATCACATTTAAGGATGTGGCTGGTCAGGTGGGCGCAAAGCAGGAGGTACAGGAGATTGTCGACTTCCTCAAGCAACCGCAGAAGTACACAGAACTGGGTGGTAAGATACCCAAGGGTGCTCTCCTCGTAGGACCTCCGGGCACAGGTAAGACCTTGCTCGCAAAGGCAGTGGCAGGCGAGGCAGGCGTTCCGTTCTTCTCAATGAGCGGCTCCGACTTCGTGGAGATGTTCGTCGGTGTAGGCGCAAGTCGCGTACGCGACCTCTTCCGTCAGGCTAAGGAGAAGGCTCCGTGCATCATCTTCATCGACGAGATCGACGCCGTAGGTCGTGCACGTAGCAAGAACCCTGCAATGGGTGGCAACGACGAGCGCGAGAACACGCTCAACGCCCTCCTTACAGAGATGGACGGCTTCGGTACAAACAGCGGTGTCATCATCCTCGCGGCTACGAACCGTGCCGACATGCTCGACAAGGCGTTGCTGCGTGCCGGACGTTTCGACCGTCAGATTACGGTCGACTTGCCCGACCTTACAGAGCGTAAGGAGATTTTCCAGGTGCATCTGCGTAAGGTGAAGATAGACGAGACGGTAGATATCGACTTCCTCTCGCGTCAGACTCCTGGCTTCTCGGGTGCCGATATAGCGAACGTGTGCAACGAGGCGGCGCTCATCGCCGCACGCCATAATAGCAACAAGGTAGGCAAGCAGGACTTCCTTGATGCCGTTGACCGCATCATCGGCGGTCTGGAGAAGAAGACAAAGGTAATGACTGAGGCTGAGAAGCGCACAATCGCGCTGCATGAAGCCGGTCACGCCACTGTCTCATGGTTCTGCGAGCACGCCAATCCGCTCGTTAAGGTGAGCATTGTGCCACGTGGCAGAGCACTCGGAGCAGCTTGGTATCTGCCCGAAGAGCGTCAGATCACAACAAAGGAGCAGATGCTCGACGAGATGTGTGCACTGCTTGGCGGTCGTGCAGCCGAAGAACTCTTCACCGGACACATTTCTACCGGCGCTATGAACGACCTCGAGCGTGCTACGAAGTCGGCATTCGGCATGGTAGCATACGCCGGCATGAGCGATCGTCTGCCCAATATCTGCTACTATAACAACCAGGAATATCAGTTCCAGCGTCCTTACTCAGAGACAACGGCTAAGATTATCGACGACGAGGTACTGAAGCTGGTCAACGACGAGTATGCACGTGCGAAGACTCTGCTTAAGGAACATGCAAAGGGACACAACGAACTCGCCGAGCTCCTTATGACTCGCGAGGTAATCTTCGCCGAGGATGTGGAGCGCATATTCGGCAAGCGTCCATGGGTGAGTCGCTCGGAAGAGATAATCGAGGACAATACTCCTAAGCTTGAGGACATGCCCGAAGTGGTTCGCCAGGCTCAGAAGGAGCACGAGGAATCGTTGGCAAAGCAGGCAGCACTTCCTGCTGATGACTCGGCAGAGCAGCCGACTGACGACAAGACAGAACCTACTGAGAAATAATAAACGTAAGCATTATGAGCGATAAAATGAAAAACTTGATTGTACGTACCATCACCGGTGTGCTCTTTGTAGCAGCCATTGTTACGTGCTTCTTGCGTCCGGAGGCGATGATACTTCTGTTCGCGCTGGTTACAGGACTCACCATCTGGGAGTTTACGGGCATTGTGAACGACATAGAGGGCGTCACGACGAACCGTCTTATCACAACTGTTGCTGGCGTGTACTTCTTCTTCAGCATCGCAGGCTACTGCTCGGGCATCGTGCCGTCGGCAGTGTTCATACCTTACTTGCTGACCATCGTCTATCTGTTTATCGCTGAGCTGTACACAAAGGCTCCGAATCCGATAAACAACTGGGCGTACACAATGCTTGCGCAGATGTACATTGCACTGCCGTTCTCCACTATCAACGTCCTCGCATTCCGTGCTACGGGCGATGGAGTGGTGTACAACTACCTCCTTCCGCTCAGTGTCTTTATCTTCCTTTGGACTAATGACACGGGTGCTTACCTCAGCGGATCGCTCTTCGGCAAGCACAAGCTCTTTCCGCGTGTCAGTCCAGGCAAGAGTTGGGAAGGAAGTATCGGTGGAGGACTTCTCGTGCTGGCTATGGCAGCAGCCGTAGGCTTCTATGAGACATCCGCTCTGCATAGCGGTGCAGCCGACGTGGCTCTCAGCATACCGCAGTGGATGGGCTTGGGTCTTGTTGTAGTGTTCTTTGGCACATGGGGCGACCTTGTTGAGTCGCTCTTCAAGCGCACCATCGGCATAAAGGACTCTGGCAACATCCTGCCCGGTCACGGCGGAATGCTCGACCGTTTCGACTCTTCGCTGATGGCGTTCCCTGCTGCAGTGGTATATCTGTACACACTCACGATTTTCTAAACCGTGAGTTGCGATTAATAAAAATCAGCAGACACTATTTGATAAATACTCGAATTAAATCGCCTGAGCGTCGCAGTAATGATTGACGCTCAGGCGATTTTGTTGTTTATCGTTTGCCTGTCTCGCAAAAAAAGTGTAGATTTGCATTATGAACCGAACATTCCATCATAACGTCAGCTTGCAGGGCATAGCCACGATAGTGTTGTTGGCAGTTGTAGCTCTGTGGTGTTTCCTTGTGCGCAGTGGCATCACCCCTGCGTTAGGTTTCGTGTGTCTGTTGCTTGGCGCGGCAGGCGTCGACCGCTTGGTGAACACCACCTACACATTCACTGCTGACGGTGACCTCGTCATCATTCGTGGCAGACTGGGTAAGAGTATAACGATAGCTGTAAACGAGATAATAGTGGCACGTACGGTGCGCGGCACGCTGTTCACGGCACGCCACATCGTGATAGAATACGGTTGCGGAAAGATAACGTATGCGCAACCGCAGCAGACAAGCGAATTCATCGAAGAGATACGGCGCAGACAGAAACAGGAGTAAGCATAGAGTGTTTATTGGATGCTCAACAAGAATAACCCCAAAAACAGCAGAAAAGACAATAGAAACGTGGTGAAACGCACCATATAACAGGCATGAAAGACTATATATATAAATATGTATTGACACTCGTGGCGTTCTTCTTCGTTTCAGGAGCAACGGCACAGACGGATATTGAGTTTGACGAAGACGACAGTTCGGCAGTTGCCGACACGCTCCTGCCCGACACGTTCAAGGTGGCGGAGCAGGCATTGCCGTGGAATATAGCTGTGGCAAAGCATTTGGACAACCTTCTTGAGCACGACATGTTCGAGACATCCACCGTCGGAATGATGGTGTACGACCTCGATGCCGACTCGGTGCTCTACAGTCACAATGCGCGTCTGCTTCTGCGTCCTGCATCGACAATGAAACTCGTCACGGCGATAGCAGCCATCGACCGCTTGGGCGGCAGCTACCAGTTCAAGACCGAGCTGTGCTACACCGGCGAGGTGAACGACCGCACGCTTACGGGCGATATCTACTGCGTGGGCGGCTTCGACCCACGCTTCAACTCCGACGATATGCGTGCCTTTGTTGAGGCTATACACAAGATGGGAGTCGACACCATACGTGGCAACATCTATGCCGACAAGTCGATGAAGGATGCCGACCAGTTTGGTGCAGGCTGGTGTTGGGATGACGACAACCCCGTGCTCTCGCCGTTGCTCATCAGCAGGAAGAATTCGTTCGTAGAGCGTTTCGTCAGCGACCTCCTTGCCGACAGTCTCGTTGTTGAGGCAAACGTCGGCGAGTCGCAACGTCCGGACAGCGCCTATTGCATCTGCCGCCGCTTCCACACCATCGACCAGATACTGATGCGCATGATGAAGAACAGCGACAACCTCTACGCCGAATCGATGTTCTACCAGTTGGCTGCATCTACCGGCACCAGGCAGGCTTCGGCTAAGCAGGCACGCAGCGTAATCAATAGGCTGATATCTAAGGTAGGACTCAATCCGAAGCGTTACGAGATAGCCGATGGTAGCGGACTCTCGCTCTACAACTATCTCTCGGCTGAACTCGAAGTGCGCCTTCTGCGCTATGCGTTTCAGAACAACAATATATACATGCACCTGCGTCCGTCGCTGCCCATCGCCGGCGAGGACGGCACACTGCGCAAGCGCATGACGGGCGTGTTCACCGCAGGCAACGTACGCGCTAAGACCGGCACCGTGCAGGGCGTGTCGTCGCTTGCCGGCTATTGCACGGCAGCCAACGGCCACCGCCTCGCATTCTCCATCATCAACCAGGGCATACAGCACCACAGTAATGGTCGTGCTTTCCAAGACCGTGTCTGCACTGTGCTCTGCCAACCGTAGTCTTTTTAAAAGAAAACCGAAGTGTACGCTATAAACTATAAGACACTCATCGTCCAGGCACTCGGCTTTAAGCCTACCGCCGACCAGCAGCACGCTATCGACACCTTCGCCGAGTTTTTCGCCGATCGTGACGACCATGCTACGATGCTGCTGCGCGGTTCGGCAGGTACGGGTAAGACGACACTCTCTGGTGTCATCGTGCGCACGATGCTCGCGTTGAAGCAGCGCGTTGTTCTGCTTGCGCCGACGGGTCGTGCCGCGAAAGTGTTCGCTTTGAACTCAGGTGTGCCGGCTTCCACCATCCATCGCCGCATCTACCGCCAGCAGTCGCTCGGCGGATCGTTCTCGCTTGCTCCTAACATGATGACCGACACGCTGTTTCTCGTCGACGAGTCGTCGATGATAGCCAACGAAGGCTTGCGCGAGTCGGTGTTCGGCACGGGCTGTCTGCTTGACGACCTCGTGCAGTTCGTCTATTCCGGTCGCAACTGCCGACTGGTGCTCATCGGCGACAAGGCACAGCTGCCGCCGGTAGGCGAGGAGGAGTCGCCGGCTCTCTCCTCAGCGTTCATCTCCGGCTACGGACTCACCGTCTACGAAAGCGACCTGCGCGAGGTGTTGCGCCAGAGCCAGCAGTCGGGTATACTCTACAACGCCACGGTGATACGTCAGATGATTACGCACGACGAGGCGACCGCTCTGCCCAAGATACGCTTCAGCGGCTTCCCCGACATCGTATGCGTGCCCGGCGACGAACTCATCGAGTCGCTCGCTACGAGTTATTCGCAGGTGGGCATGGATGAGACGATGGTTGTTACGCGCTCCAACAAGCGTGCAAACATATACAATCAGGGCATACGCAACCAAGTGCTTTGGCGCGAGGAGGAACTCACATCGGGCGACTGGCTCATGGTTGTGAAGAACAGCTATTACTGGACCGAGCAGAAGAAGGCTGAAGACACGTCGGCGCCGGCGTTCATAGCCAACGGCGACCGTGCCGTGATACAGCGCGTGCGCAACCGCCGCGACCTCTACGGCTTCCACTTTGTCGACCTCTGGCTGCAGTTCCCCGACTACGACAACTACGAGTTGCAGGTGACGGCGCTCACCGACACGCTCGCCACCGAGGCGCCAGCACTCACACGCGAGCAGAGTCAGCAACTCTTCGACGAGGTGATGGCAGACTACGCCGATGTGCGCACCAAGCCTGAGCGCTACAAGCGTCTGAAAGCCGATCCCTACTACAATGCGTTGCAGATAAAGTACGCCTACGCTGTCACGTGCCATAAGGCGCAGGGCGGACAGTGGGCGCACGTCTACGTAGACCAAGGCTATATGACAGACGAAATGCTCACGCCCGACTATATCCACTGGCTCTACACGGCTTTTACGCGCGCCACGGAGAAACTCTTCCTCGTCAATTGGCCTAAGACGCAGACGGAAGAGTAGCGGTTGTAGCCATTCTTTTTTATATACCTCGAAAAAACACAACTTTTTCTGTAGCAAACTCCACCTTTTGTGCGTCTAAAGAGCAGAAAAAGTAATAAACAACAAGTATATGAACACAACTGAGCAACAATTCTCGCAGCTTGTGAGAGACAACCGTAGCACGATATACGCCGTGTGCTACATGTTCTCCAACGATGCCGACGAGGTGGCAGACCTCTTTCAGGAGGTGCTTGTCAAGTTGTGGAACGGCTACGAGTCGTTTCACGGCAAGAGCGACGTCAAGACATGGATATACCGTGTCACCCTCAACACCTGCATCACCATCGACCGCAAGAAGCGAAGCCGCCGGAAAGCATTGCTGTCAATGGATGTCGACTATTTCAACGATGAGGAGAAGTCAACCGCCCAAGTGCGTATGCTGCATGAGCGTATAGCCCGACTGCAGCCGCTCGACAGAGCCATCGTACTGCTATGGCTCGAGCAGATCAGCTACGACGAGATAGGCGACATCGTGGGCCTGAGCGCAAAGAACGTCTCTGTGCGTCTGGCGCGAATAAGAGTGCAACTGAAGAATATGTCAAACGAATAAAAACAAGACCATTATGGAAAACAATAATCAAAACACCGAACTCGAGCTCATGCGCTCGCAGATGGAAGACTTCAAGGCGCAGCTCGACAAGCAGAAGATAGTGAACGAGAAGATGATTATAGGCTCGATGAAGAAGAGCATGTCGTGGATAAAGCGCTTCGTCTACTTTGAGTGCTGCCTCGTGCCGATCATCGCCGTATCGTGGTTCGCTATCAAGGAGTTTGCCCATCTCTCGTGGCTCAACTATGCCTTCCTCATGACTGTGGTTATAGTAAGCGTCATCGCCGACTACCGCATCAACGTTTCGGCTATCAGCGATGCCGACTACAGTCGCAACAACCTTCTCACTACCATCAAGAAGCTCACACGCATGAAGCGTCTGCGCTCTATAGACATGATGATTGAGGTGCCGACATTAGTTCTCTGGCTCTTGTGGAGCGGCATAGAGGCGTGGGTGTACATGCCAGCCGACGCGCCCGACTTTGCGCGAGCCGCTGTATACGGCGGCATTGTAGGCGGTGTCATCGGTGCCGTCTGCGGTTTGATCTTCGCCTTCCGCATCTTCCTCAAGATGCAGCGCACGAACGACGAAGTGATAAGTCAGATTAACGAACTTAACGCATAAATTTCTCTCTCTTTTCTGCCCAGTACGTTGTGAAGTGTACTGGGCTTTTTTGTTTCTTAAGCCTTCTTGAATAGCCGCGCCACGAAGTTGGACCCTTCGAGCACCACCATGAAATTCCAGAAATAGAACATCTGCTCATCGTAGACATAGCTGAGCGCTGCGCCGAGGAGGCAGAAGACGAAGCAGGCGGGCGAATGTTTTTTAATTGCATCCATGCAGTCGTCCGTAGACACCTTGCGTCTGAAGATGCACACGATGCCCGCAACGAGCACTACGCCTAACACCACAGCCAAGCCGCACAAGGCGTACCAGTAAGCGTCCCACTTGCCCAACAGCGGCTCCAGTGCAAAGAACAAAAGAAAAAGCGCGTAGCCCGCGTTTGCCAATGATACCTTGTTTTTCATATACTTATTACGGTTTGTTTAATTCTGCAAATTTAAGTAAAAGAGTTGTTACCGGCAAGCGCTGCACCGCATTTTTATCCGCGCCACCTTTGCCGAATGGAATTTTATTAATACATTTGCATTAGACATACAGATTATAAACAACAACGATATGAAGACACTCAAGACTATGCTTATGGCTTTGGCGCTCATCGCAGCTCCCGCAGCCATCCGTGCGCAGGCACCGACAGAAGCTCCTGCGGCTACGGTTACAGACCTCGACCAGAAGTACGCCACCGACCTGCTGAAGGCAGGCGCAGACGCGCCCGACATCACGCTGAACACCATCGACGGCAAACCTTTCGCGTTGAAAGACCTGCGCGGACGCTACGTAGTGCTCGACTTCTGGGCTTCGTGGTGCCCCGACTGCCGCAAGGACTCGCCGTTCATCATGCAGCTCTACAAGAAGTTCGGTGCCAAGGGCGTGGCTTTCGTGGGCGTGTCGTTCGACAAGAACCTCGAGTCGTGGAAGAACGGCGTGGCTAAGCTCGGCATCGAATACACGCAGGTGAGCGACTTGAAACCGATGCGCGAGTCGCCCGTGGCTGAAACTTACCACGTGAAGTGGATACCTACCGTCTACGTCATCGACCCACAGGGCAAGGTGGTGCTCGCCACTGTCGTGTCTGACAAGGTGAGTGCATATCTCCACTCCGTTTACCCCGACTGCGCCGAGTAGGATGACGCTGACAACAGACATATTGCACACATGGTTCAGGCAGTTCAACGCCGATTATTTCGGCGATGAGCTGCCTGTGCCTCGTATTGCGCTGTCGAAGGCTCGCACCCGTTTGGGCACCATGTCGTGCCGCCGTGTGCGCAAGCTGCTGCGCTGGACGTACACCGACTTCACCATACGCATCAGCACCTACTACGAGTGCTCGGAGCGCGAGTTTCAGGAGACGCTGCTGCATGAGATGATACATCTTTATATAGCGTATCACAACATCACCGATACATCGTCGCACGGCAAAGAGTTCCGTCAGATCATGCAGCGGCTGAATAGCGAGCACGGCTGGCACATCACCGTCTCGACATCGATGCACAAGCATAAGCTCACACCGTCCAACCCCGATAACTCTCCTGCTTCTTTTCTTGTTCTTGCCCTTGTGCTTGACGATGGTACCCGGATGCTCTCGGTTGTCAATGTGCGTTCGGCACTGAAGGTAGATGCGTTGGCACGCCGCACACATCGCATCGCCGACCATCGCTGGTATATGTCGCAAGACCCTTACTTCCGCGACTTCACCTGCGTGCGTTCTCTGCGTGCACGCCGCGTTTCTATAGACGTATATAACGAAAAAACGGCTGCCATGCAGCCGTTAGTGTTGAAGGAACCGTAACCCTCCGCGCAAGATATTGTTAGAGATACGCCGTTGCGTATCGCTTATGGTGTTGTTGTAGCCTTTGCGTAGCAGACTGTGTCCCATACCTCTCCATTCAGATTGCAGACCGAACATGTCGAGCATGGTAGGGTAGAGGTCAATCTGGTTTATACTTCCCACGTAGAACATTTCGGCAGCGATGTGCGTGTTGGCTATTATCAGTGGCAGGCTCATCGACCAGTCGTCCATGCCCAAGCTGCCCTCCTTCGGTTCGTGGTCGGAGCAGACTATGAGCACGGTGTTGTCATACTGCCCACTGCGTTTTAGATAGGCTATGTAGCGTTCTATCTGCAAGTCGGTGTAGAAACACTTGTCGAGATAGTGGCAGAATTCTGCAGAGAAGCGACTCGGGTAGTTGAACGGTGACCTCACGGGTGTCTCGGCGAGGAAGTCGGTGTCGTAGCTGCCGTGCATGCTGAGCGTTAGTATTATGTTCATGTATGGTTCTTGCAGTTTTACGTTCTGCAGTCGGTTGAATATCTCCTCGTCCTGACACCAGTAACCGTTCTCGTAGTTGCCCAGTTCTATCGTATGGTCTATGCCGTAGCTGAGGTTAGCCTCGTTCTGATGCCAGAAGAAGCGGTTCGTAGGTATAGTGATATACGTGTGATAGCCCTTCTGTTCGTGCAGCAGTCGGGGCAGAGCCGCCACGCGGTTCTTTATGATGCGCTGCACCGACATCTCCGATTGGAGCGGCAGCAGTCCCGTGAAGTAGGAAATCTGCGCATCGCTCGACTCTCCGCCTCCGCGGTTAGATGTGACGTTGAGATTGTGGTAGTTTCTCGGATCTCTCATCAGCTCGTTGAGGCAGGGGGTCACCTCCTTGCCATCAATCTTCATCTGCGACGCCACCGACAGATACGACTCTACCATGATGAACACCACGTTCGGTTTACCCTTTACGCGTAGCGACTCGGGCAGCGGCTTAGCGTCTGCCGCTTTCTGCTTTATGAAAGCGCCTATCTCGCGCACTTCCGCGTCGCTCAGTTCTACGTTCTTCGATGCACTTGCTATGTTGCCGTACACCTGCCCGAGGAGTATACCGTTGCGCATGATGGCATATTCCTGGTTGAACATGAATTCCAGTTTCGTGTCCTCCCTGAAATCGATACTGTCTATCCATGTTTTCACGTCGTCAGCCGTGCGCCAGTGAACGGCAAGTTTCAGCGTGTAGAGCACGCAGGGCAGAACTATAAGTGTCAGCACCCAAAGCAAGTCGCGGCGCGTGCGTTTCGGTTCGATACGTCTAACGCCCCAACCGAACAGCAGTGTCGTAACCACGAGCAGCAGGTCGGTCCAGCAGAATGCGTGTGGCACGTATTGCATCCACCAAGAACCTCTGAAGTTGGCAGCCTCGTCGAGCACATCGGGTGTTATGTAGCGGTTGAAGAAGCGCGAGTAGACCATGTTTGCCACCACGAATACCATCAGTGTAGAGTAAGTGAGCACGAATGCCGACTTGCGCCTGCCCACCGTGCACAGTAAGAATAACAGCAGTGTAGCCGCCACGTCTATCCATGCGCTCAGAAACGGTCGGGTGCCGCACCAGTCGGACGAAATCTTAGAGAAGTAGACCTCGTAGTGCATGTAGCCCAAGTTGATATACATAAGAAGGCACAAGAAGAGCATCAGAAGATGCTCTCTTGTGCCTTTTCTATTCAGGATTTCTGCTATATTTTTCAATATTTTGTTGGGTTGTTGCTTGAATAATGTCATTGGGCGGCGTTCGCAATCCGATCGGATGGCGGACAGAATCTGATCGGATGGCGAACGGAATCTGATCGGACGGCGAACGCGAGCGGTGGGATTACTTTGCAGGAACCTCTGCAAGAGTTTTCTTAACAAGCTCCCAGAACGGTGCGATTGTCTTGATGAGGCAACGCTCCGATGTGGTGTGAGGCGAGCGCATGGTCGGACCGAACGACACAACGTCGAGATGCGGATATTTGCCGAGGATGACAGAGCATTCCAAACCAGCGTGGTCTACCTGCTCGATAGCCTCCTCACCGAAGAGTTCGCGGTAGTGCTGCTCCATGAGGTGCAGAATCTCGCTGTCTGTGTTAGGATCCCAGCCGCCGTAGCTGCCGCTCATCTCCACCTTCATGCCAGCCATCGAGAATGTAGACTCGAGCGTGGTGGCGATGTACTCCTTCATACTCTCGTTAGCCGAGCGCGCGAGCAGCTTGAAGTAAGCGTGACCGCCCTCGATGTCGATGATGGCGAGGTTAGAAGAAGTTTCAACCACAGATGGGAATACCGGAATCATGCGCAGCACGCCGTTGTGGCAGCCGTAGATAGCATCGAGCAGGTTGTCCTGAATTTCCTCAGGTGTCTCGAAAGCCGGTGTCTCCACGTTCTCGGTGAAGAACTGTATGTTCTCCTCGATAGTGCGGAACTCGTGGTTGAACAGCTTGCACCACTCCTCTACGTTCTCCTTCAGCGCCTCCACGTTCTCCTTCGGCAGTGTGAGCACCACCTCGCACTCGAACGGGATAGCGTTGCGCATTGTGCCACCGTGCCATGTAGCCAGACGTGCGCCGTACTCGGCGATAGCCTCGTGCACGAAGCGAGCCATGAGTTTGTTGGCGTTGCCACGACCCTCGTTGATCTCCAGGCCAGAGTGTCCGCCCTTCAAGCCCTTCAGCAGAACCTTAACGGCTGCGTCTTCCTTGTCGGTCTCCACCTCCTTGTAGGCGAGTGTGGCTGTGATATCGATGCCACCAGCCGAACCTATCACGAATTTGCCCCATGTCTCAGAGTCGAGGTTGAGCAGGATGTCGCCCTGCAGCTCGTCGCATGGCAGGTCGTTAGCGCCGAACATGCCAGTCTCCTCGTCGGCAGTGATAAGACCCTCAACCGGTCCGTGAACCAGTGTCTTATCCTCCATGACAGCCATGATGGCAGCTACGCCGATGCCGTTGTCCGCACCGAGCGTTGTGCCCTTAGCACGTACCCACTCGCCGTCTACGTAAGTCTCGATAGGGTCGGTCTCGAAGTTGTGTGTTGACTCCTTGCTCTTCTGTGGCACCATATCCATGTGAGCCTGAAGGATAACACCCTTCTTGTTCTCCATACCAACTGATGCGGGTTTGCGCATCACAATATTTCCGGCAGCATCCTTGAAGCCTTCCACGCCTACGCGTGCTGCGAAGTCGAGCAAGAACTGCTGTACTTTTTCAAGATGACCTGATGGGCGCGGCACCTGTGTCAGTGCGTCGAAGTTGCGCCAGATACACTCGGGGTTAAGGTTTCTGATTTCACTCATAATGTTAAGGTTTTAAGTATGATAATATGTTGAGGTGTTGAGGTGTTGAGGTGTTGAGGTGTTGAGATGTTGAGGTGTTGAGATGGTGAGATATGTTGTTGTTATGTTGTTATGTTGAGATGGTGACAAATGCATATGTCAACACATCAACATCACACCATCACACCACCTTTTGTCCTGGTAAAGGACAAAACGGTCCACGCATACACGCCAAGTGCCACGACGAGCAGCGTCTGCACGGAGTGGACGATGAGCACGAAGTTGAGCGCGTCCACGTCGCCAACGCCGTAGAGGATGAGCATCGTCTTCACCGCGAAGTGCCACGGACCGGCACCATTAGGTGTAGGCACGATGACCGCTATGCTGCCCACGATGAACGTGACGAGAGCACACGCCATACCCAAGTGCGACGTAGCCTCGAAGCAGAAGAACGTGAGATAGTAGTGGAGGAAGTAGCTCGCCCAGATGCCTACGGTGAACGCCACGAAGAGCCACGGGTGCTTCACGGTGCGTATGGACATAATACCCTGCCAGATGCCACGTATCATGTCGCGCACCTTATTGTATATGGCGAAACGTCGCAGCAGATACCATGCGAGTATGAGCACAGCTATCGCACAAACGGCAGTCACGGCGTAGCCAGCGGCAGAGAATTTAGAGAGGATTGACTCGAGGTTGGTGCCCGTCTCGGTAAAGAACGTGTTGAAGACGTGCAGTTGTAGAAAAAAGGTAATGAGGGCGATGAGCATGACAAGAGCCGAGTCGATGGCTCGCTCCATGACCACCGTGCCCAATGCCTTCGGGAACGACACTCCGTCGTAGCGTCGGAGTATGCCGCAGCGTGCGAACTCGCCGATGCGCGGCACTATAAGACTGACGGCATACGAGAGGAATATCGAGTTGATGCTCGTCGATGTGCGTGGATTCTCACCGATAGGTTCGAGGGTGAGGTGCCAGCGCCATCCGCGGAACATCTGCGCAAGTATGCCGAACGGGAACGATAGCAACATCCAAGTCCAGTTCATGCCGTGCATAAGCGTGTCAGCCACGGTCTTGAAGTCGAAATCGCGGTACATCCAGTAAAGGATAAGTCCGCCGAGCATTATCGACAGACTTACCTTTAATGAGTTGTTTATTAGTTTCTTTATTTCCAATGAACCCTTATTTATACATTGATTTTATAAAGTTAGGGGCGTTTAGAATACGAATGTGCGTATGAAATAGTAGCTTATGATACCTGCGAGGTAGCCCACGAATGCTATCCATGTGATGCGCTTCATGTACCATCCGAAGGTAATCTTCTCCAAGCCCATTACTACCACGCCAGCAGCCGAACCGATGATGAGCATCGAGCCACCCACGCCAGCACAGTAGGCGAGCAGCTGCCAGAAGATGCCGTCGACAGCCATGTCGCCCGTAGGAGCAACCGGATACATGCCCATGCAACCAGCAACGAGCGGAACGTTGTCGACGATGCTCGAGAGCACACCGATGATGCCAGTAACGAGGTAGTGGTTGCCGTCGAAGAAGGTGTTCAGACCGTCGCCTAAAGCGGTGAGCACGCCCACCTCAGAGAGGCACGAAACAGCCATGAGGATGCCGAGGAAGAACAGAATGGTAGACATATCTACGCGCGAGAGCAGGTTGGTAACGCGCTTCTGTGTGCCCTCGTCGTCGTGTCCGCGGTGCAAGTGGCGGTAGAACAACTCAGTGGTTGTCCACAGCACGCCCAACACGAGCAGAATACCTACGAACGGAGGCAAGTGTGTGATACTCTTGAATACCGGCACGAACATCAAACCGCCTACACCAATCCAGAACACAGCCTTACGCTGACGCTCAGTGAAGTCGCCAACAGAAGCGTCGGCACCCTCCTTTATCTCCGGCATGTGGAGTTCGCCCTTCAGCTGATACTGCAGGATGAACGCCGGAATAATCATTGACACAAGCGACGGTACGAGTATCTCGCTGATTACTCCAACCGCTGTGATTAGCCCCTTGTTCCAAAGCATGATGGTTGTTACGTCGCCGATAGGTGAGAACGCACCACCCGAGTTGGCTGCTATGATGACGAGCGAGGCGTAGATGAGTCGGTCGTTGCGCTCGGTGACGAGCTTGCGCAAAATCATGATCATGACGATACTCGTTGTGAGGTTGTCGAGTATGGCTGAAAGGATGAATGTCAAGAAGGCGATGCGCCAGAGGAGCGTGCGTTTTGAACTGGTTTTCATCACCTTGCGTACCCAGTTGAATCCACCGTTCTGGTCTACAATCTCTACGATAGTCATAGCTCCCATGAGGAAGAACAGCGTTGTAGAGGTGTCGCCCAAGTGCTCCTGAATGATAGAAGTCACTGCTGCTGCCATACCGCTGAGGTCGCCAGTGTACCCGTGTATAGCGGTGAGATACTGCATCGGGTCGAACATATAGAGCGTCCAGCACGCAACAAACATCAGCAATGCGATGGCTGCCTTATTCACTTTCAACAGGCTTTCGGTAGCTATACACGCATAGCCGAGCACGAACGCCACAATAATCATAATGGTTAGAGTAGTCATGAGTTTTTTTGATTGTTAGCTTTATTTTGTTGTTAATCTTTTTTCTTTCTTGATTTGATCACCTGGCGCTGTGTGATCACTCCGTCGGCATACTCTTTCGGCGACATGCCACGGTTGTTCTTAAAGCATCGGTTGAAGTAAGGCACGTCGTTGAAGCCCACCATGTAGCAGACATCGGTGATGCTGAGCTTACCATCGCGCAGCAGAGAGCACGCGCGGTCGACACGCAGCTTGTTGAGATAGGTGATGTAGGTCTGTCCCGTAGCCTTCTTGAAGAAGGTGCAGAACGACGAGCGGTTCATGCCCACGTGGTTGGCTATCATGTCGATGGTGATAGAATTTGCGTAGTTCTCCAGCGAGAACTCCTTCACCTTATTGATGCGGTCGGATGTGCGGTCGGTTTCGGCGAAACGACCGATTACTATACCATCGCTCTCGTGCTTAGAGAGCAGCAGGATGATGCGGAAGATGTATGGCAGCAACTCCGACATCTTCTCTGTACGCATACGAAGCATCATCTCGGTCATCTCTTCAAGCGTTTTGCCGCTGAATGTGATGACAGAAGAAACTGATTTGAGCTGCTCCAGGCGTTCCGTAATCTCGGGGAAAGCACTCGCACAGCGGTCGATAAACTCAGTCTTGAACGACAATGTGGCATATTCTATTCTACCGCATTCGTCGGTATAATGGTTGTCGTATGTCCAACAATGGGGGATGTGCGGCGGAATAAAAGCAAGGTCGCCATCGCTAAATTCACTTGTTTCGTCGCCAAGAGTGCGTGTTCCCCTGCCGTGCACTACATAGGTGAGCTCCCATGTGTCTTGTTTGTGGAGGGATATAACGTCGCTCGGACTAATGGCGACACTGTCAAACTTGTATAAATTCATAATGTTAAATAATAGATACCTTGTTGTTGTTATTATATTAGAGTGCAAATATACGGCAAATAATCCATACTTTTGCATCTTCTTGGTGTTATATTTGCTTATTTAACAATAATAAACAAGCAAATATCATAGTTTAAAATGAATATATTTACATGATGTGGCAACTTGTAATGTTAATTGTTGAATAAATGTTAGCGGTGTAGATTTTTTTTTATATCTTTGTCTGAAGAATACTTAAGTGTAGATAAGTATAGACAAAAAGCTAACTCTATGAAATATTCCGAATACATAAAGCAGATAGAAATCGACTCGTTGTGGAGCGGTAAGCGTCACATCGTGTGGAATCTTGACCGTAAAGTGAATATCCTCAGCGGCATCAATGGTGTCGGTAAGAGTACTATATTAAATAAGGTGATTAGAGGATTGTCGGCAGGTGGCGAGTTTCCGAGCCACATGCTCAAAGGCGTTCGCCTCACCGTTGAGCCGGAAGATGCACGCTGGATACGCTACGATGTCATCCGCTCGTTCGACCGTCCGCTGCTGAACCTCGACGCTGTGGGCAAGCTGAACACCGCGCTGAGCGACCTCACCACCGAGCTCGACCTGCAGCTGTTCTTCCTGCAGCGCAAGTATCTCGACTATCAGGTGAACATTGGCAACCGTATCATCGCCAGTTTGCAAAGCGGCGAGGCTGACGCAGCACTTCAGGCGCAGCAGATTTCCGCACCGAAGACCACGTTCCAGAACCTCATCGACGACCTCTTCTCGCAGACTGGCAAGAAGATTGTGCGCACGGAGAATGAGATACGCTTCTCGCAGATTGGCGAGACGCTAACGCCCTACCAGCTATCGAGTGGCGAGAAGCAGATGCTCGTCATACTGCTCACCGTGCTCGTGGAAGATCAGCAGCCCTACGTGCTGTTCATGGACGAGCCTGAGGTGAGCCTGCACATCGACTGGCAGCAACGTCTCATCGACCTGATTCTCACGCTCAACCCCAACGTGCAGATTATTCTCACCACCCATTCGCCGGCGGTGATAATGAACGGTTGGGCTGATTGCGTGACAGAAGTGTCGGATATAACAGATTGAAAATGGGTAAGCGTCTTACAGATTGCATAACATCGCAATACATAGGAGCGGCAAACCGTCTGAACTCGAAGAAGGCACGCCGACGCATCGTGGCTTATGTGGAAAGCTACGACGACATATTCTTTTGGCGCTCCGTTCTCACACGCTTTGAGAACGAGGAACGCTATTTTGAAGTGTTGCTGCCTTCGCGTCTTGAGCACCTGGAGCGAGGCAAGAAGGCTGCGATAATGAGCATGATAGCTACGGGTGGAGTGGGCAAGAACATGATAGCGTGCGTTGATGCCGACTACGACTATGTGGCGCAGGGCGCAACGCTCTCGTCGAAGGCTATACTCGAAAACCCGTACATATTCCACTCCTACGCTTACGCTATAGAAAACATGCAGTGCTACGCCCCGTCGCTACACAACGTGTGCGTAGCCGTCACGCTCAACGATGCGCAGAAGTTCGACTTCGAGGCGTTCCTTGCCGACTTCTCCACAACCATCTTCCCGCTCTTCGTGTGGAACGTGTGGTCATACCGCAACGCTGCAGAACGTCGGTTCACCATCTCCGACTTCGTTCGGTCGATAGAGATGGGCAGTCTGTCGCCCGAGAACGCTTCGGCTGCGATAGCGCAGTTGCGTCGCCGTGTGGCTCACAAGGTGAAGACGCTGCAAAGCCAACACCCAGGTGCTAAGGAGAGCTATTTGAAGGTGAAGGACTCTTTGCGCGAGCTTGGCATCGTGCCTTCCGAAACTTACCTATATATACAAGGTCATCACCTCTTCGACAAGGTGATTGTGCCACTGATGAAGAAGGTGTGCAACACGCTGGTGCGCGAACGCGAGCGCGACATAAGCAGGCAGAGCGTACACGCTACGCAGCAACGCAACGAACTCTCGTGCTACACGTCGAGCGTTGGCAGCGTGGAGTATAGTCTGCGCCGCAACGTGGGCTATGTGGCATCGGAGCAATACCGTCGCATCGTCAGCGACCTTGAAAAGTTCCTCGACAATACGTCGGATGCTACAACATCACCAACTAATCTCACCCCCCCCTCACCATCTCACCCCCTCACCCCCTCACCATATAATAACATTAACAACAAATACATAAAATGAAGAAAACGACATTAGCTTTAGGCTTATGCCTCGCGCTTGCCACAACCGCAGGCGCACAGAAGCAGGGCGGCATCTCAGCCTCGATGCTTCAGCAGATTGAGAAATCGCAGGGTTCAACCGCTACGAACAAGGCTCTGTTCAACGCCGTGGCTTCCAACCGTATTGACAACCTCGCAAAGAACTTCTCAAACCGCAATACGTTCGACACACACTTTAGCGTAGAAACCACAAAACAGTCTATCCACGACCAGAAGAGTTCGGGACGTTGCTGGATGTTCTCGAGCTTCAACGTGTTCCGTGCCGACTTCGCACGCCACCACGCCGACTCGCTTTCGGTGGAGTTCTCTCACGACTATCTCTTCTTCTACGACCAGTTGGAGAAGGCGAACCTCATGCTGCAGGGTGTCATCGACAACGCCAAGAAGCCTATGGACGATGTTCGTGTACAGTTCTTCTTCAAGAATCCGCTTAACGATGGCGGCACATTCTGTGGCGCTGCCGACCTTGCTCCGAAGTACGGACTCGTGCCTAAGTCGGTGCAGCCGGAGACCTTCTCTGCTGAGAACACATCCAAGATTTCGTCGCTCATCTCCTCAAAACTCCGCGAGTACGGCTTGGAGCTTCGCAAGATGGTGGCTGACGGCAAGAAAGCGCAGGCTATCGACGCACGCAAGACAGAGATGCTCTCAACCGTTTACCGTATGCTTGCCATGGCATTGGGCGAGCCAGTGAAGGAGTTCACATACCAGTTCCGCAACCGTTGTGGCGAGCCTGTGGGCGAACCGCGTCGCTACACTCCGCTTGAGTTCTATAACGAGACAGTAGGTCACAAGCTCGCTGGCACATTCATCATGGTGATGAACGACCCGCGCCGTCCGTATCACAAGACATACGAGGTGGAGTACGACCGCCACGTGTACGACGGCACCAACTGGAAGTATCTCAACCTGCCGATGGAGGACATAGCAAAGCTCGCCATCGCTTCGCTTAAGGATGGCAAGAAGATGTACTCGTCTTACGATGTTGGCAAGCAGTTCGACCGCGAGCTTGGCTATCTCGACACCGAGAACTTCGACTACGCTTCGCTCTTCTCTACAACATTCCCGATGAACAAGGCTGACCGCATCGCTACATTCGACAGCGGATCGACCCACGCCATGACCCTCGTAGCCGTAGACCTCGACAAGGACGGCAATCCGTTGAAGTGGAAGGTGGAGAACAGCTGGGGTCCGAACAACGGCGCACAGGGCTGCCTCATCATGTCTAACCGCTGGTTCAACGAGTACATGTTCCGTCTTGTAGTCGACAAGAAGTACGTACCCGAGAACTTGCAGAAGGAGTTCGAGCAGAAGCCGGTTATGGTTATGCCTGAGGACCCGTTGTTCGGCGAGGACGATTAAACAGAACACTTATAATACAACAAAACAACAGAAACAAATACACTATGGAACCATTAAAGTTCAATGCACTCCTTAAGTCAACCATCTGGGGTGGTGAGAAGATTATTCCGTTCAAGCACCTCGACGTGCAGCAGGAAAACGTAGGCGAAAGTTGGGAAATCTCTGGCGTGCCAGGCAACGAGACAGTAGTTGCTAACGGCGAGTACGCAGGCAAGAAACTCAACGAACTCGTACATGAGCTGAAGGGCAAGCTCGTAGGCGAGGCTAACTATCAGCGTTTCGGCGACGAGTTCCCGTTGCTCATCAAGTTCATCGACGCACGCCAAGACCTCTCTATACAGGTGCATCCTACCGACGAAATTGCAAAGCGCCAGGGCAAGGAGCGCGGCAAGACCGAGATGTGGTATCTGCTCCCGTCGGATGCTGATGCTACACTGCTCTGCGGTCTGAAGCAGCAAATCACTCCCACCCAGTACGCAGAGATGGTGGAGAACGACACAATCTGCGATGCTATCTCACGCTACGACGTTAAGGAAGGCGACTGCTTCTTCCTCCCCGCAGGTCGCATCCACGCCATCGGCACCGGCTGCTTCCTCGCAGAGATACAGCAGACATCCGACGTGACATACCGCATCTACGACTTCAAGCGCAAGGACAAGGACGGCAACTACCGCGAGCTTCACACAAAGCAGGCTGCAGAGTGCATCAACTACAACGTTGAGAGCAACTACCGCACAGAGTACACGCCGGAGAAGAACCAGGGCGTGTCGCTCGTGCAGTGTCCTTACTTCAACACAGCCGTTTACGATCTCGACGAGCCTATGACTATAGACTACTCTGAGCTCGACAGCTTCGTTATCCTCATCGGCTTGAAGGGCGAAGGCACCGTCACCGACAACGAGGGCAACGTCACAACGCTGCGTGCTGGCGAGAGCATCCTCGTTCCGGCTACAACCGAGACACTGAAGGTTGAGGGCAATGTCAAGTTCCTTGAGACATACGTGTAGTTGTAACAAACATTTAAATTCTTGATGTAAATCGGCATTTTTGCCTCATTCACTTGGGGGTTATAAATTAAATGCGTAACTTTGCATCGTAATATGTTAGAAGAAACCGATTTTCAACTAACTTATAACTGCTTATTTAGTTACAACTACTACTACAAACAAACACAGACGTGCCCCGATGAGATGTCGGGGCACGTTTTATAAACAATAATCAGTACGCGCAGTTGTAATTAACAACAGCACACATATACCCCCTTATTAAACTTGAAAATTTAATCAACTAAATAATTATCGCTATGAGATTAATCATTGAAAAGGACTACGACCAGCTCTCAAAGTGGGCAGCTGAGCACGTTATTGAACGTATCAACAAGTTCAACCCGACACCCGATCACAAGTTCGTTCTCGGTTTGCCTACAGGTTCTTCACCAATCGGTATGTACCGCGCATTGGCTGAGGCTTGCAAGGAGGGTCGTGTTTCATTCAAGAACGTCCTCACTTTCAATATGGACGAGTATGTAGGTCTGCCTGAGTCGCACCCGGAGAGCTACCACTCATTCATGGCTAAGAACTTCTTCGACCACGTTGACTGCCCGAAGGAGAACATCCACATCCTCAACGGCAACGCAGAGGACCTCGAGGCAGAGTGCGCTCACTACGAGCAGATGATTGAGGAAGCAGGCGGCATCGATCTCTTCATCGGTGGTATCGGTCCTGACGGTCACATCGCATTCAACGAGCCGGGTTCTTCACTCACATCACGCACACGTCAGAAGACTCTTACAACTGACACTATCGTAGTTAACTCTCGTTTCTTCGACAACGACGTTAACAAGGTGCCGACAACAGCCCTCACAGTAGGTGTTGGCACAGTGATGTCAGCTCGCGAGGTGATGATCCTCGTAAACGGTCACAACAAGACACGCGCGCTTCAGGCAGCTGTTGAGGGTCCGGTTACACAGATGTGGACCATCTCTGTTCTCCAGCTCCACCAGCACGGCATCATCGTAGCTGACGAGGCTGCTACAGACGAGCTCAAGGTTAGCACATACCGCTACTTCAAGGATATCGAGAAGAACAACCTTTAAAAAGTAAAAAAGTAAAAGAGGAATTTTAAAAGTAAAAGAGTAAAAGAGTAAAAGAGTAAAAAGTGCTTCTTACTCTGTTACTCTTTTTCTTTTTACTTTTCATCTTTGTTCAAAAACTTCTATGTTTTGAAACTAAAGAAAGTTCTTTTTACTTTTTTACTTCTTTACTTTTTTACTTTTAAAGTTATGGCAAATACATTAGAAATAAAGAAACTCTCAGCTACTTCTGTCAGCGCTGTAGACATCTGCCGCGTGCTCGATGAGGCTCACATCGGTTTCGTGGCTGTTGGCAACCACTGCTGGGCTGAGGCTTTCCCTTACCGCCCCACGATGGAGGTACGCATGGCTCACAACGGCAAGCAGCTGCTCATCAACTACCGCGTCACCGAGGAGTGTGTGCGCGCAGTGGCTCCGCACGACGATGGTAACGTTTGGGAGGACTCATGTTGCGAGCTCTTCCTCTCGCCCGTAGCCGACGGCACCTACTACAACCTCGAGTGCAACGCAGCAGGCACCTTGCTCATTGGTTTTGGTGCTAAGCGCGAGGGACGCGAGCGTGCTCCGCAGGCAGTGCTCGACAAGATTGACCGCTGGTCTTCAATGGGACGCACTCCTTTCGACGACATCGCCGGCGAACGCACATGGCAGCTCTGCCTTGCTGTGCCTGTGGAGGCTTACTATCAGCACTCGCTCCCGTCGTTCGACGGCCTTAAGGTGAAGGGCAATGTGTACAAGTGCGGCGACAAACTGCCTCACCCTCACTTCCTCTCGTTCTTCCCCATTAATCTTCCGAAACCCGACTTCCATCGCCCCTACTTCTTCGGTAGCGTGGAGTTTGAATAATGCTGTCTAACTTTACTCCCGACGCTTGCCAGCGCGAGGTGATAGAGGCGCAGGGTGGATTTCATCTTGTGCTTGCGTCGCCTGGTTGTGGCAAGACGCAGATACTAACAGAGCGCATACGCCGTGCCCATGATGTTGAGGGGGTGGCGTATGCCGATATGTTGTGCCTCACGTTCACCAACCGTGCAGCGCGCGGAATGCTCGAGCGCATCAGTGCGAACATTGCTGACAGTGGTGTCGGCGACGTGTTCGTGGGCAATGTACACCGCTTCTGCTCGAAGTTTCTGTTTGGAAACGGACTTATAGCAGCCGAGTCAAGCGTCATCGATGAGGACGATGCCATCTCTATCCTTGCGCGATACATGGGCGAGGACGAGTATTCGGTGCTTGGCGACTTCAAGCGCCGACGCGAATACTCCGTGATATTCCACCTTGAGAGCATGATGCACCAGATTGTTATGGGGCATCCGAAGGCTCTCCGCACCAACACCGACTGCATCAATGCCGACGACGTGAAGGCGATGCAGCGCATCTGCAGCGTGCGTGGCTGCGCGTTCGACGCGGCGGCGATGGTCGACATATATAATAATGTGGAGACATATCGCGACCTGACCACTGCCGACACCGCCGACTATGGCGACTATCAGATAATACAGCGCCTGCTGCGCAAGATGCAGCTGGCGCAGCAGTATCATCAGTACAAGAAGCAGAACAACCTGCTCGACTTCCACGACCTGCTGCTTTTCACCTATGATGCGCTGAACGCCGACGCAGCGCAGACCGAGTACAAACGCTACACGTGGGTGCAGGTGGACGAGGTGCAGGATCTCAACCAGCTGCAGTTGGCTATCATAAAACTCCTCACCGCACGTGCCTACCGCACGGTGATGTTCCTCGGCGACGAGCAACAAGCCATCTTCTCGTTCATGGGCGCGAAGCTCGACACGCTCACTGCACTCAAGCAGCAGTCGGCTTGCCAGCTGCACCACCTCTCGGTGAACCATCGCTCGCCGAAGTATCTGCTCGACATCTTCAACACCTTCGCTGCCGAAGAGCTGCATATCGACCCTGCGCTGCTGCCCGATGCCGGACTGCAGTTGCAAGCCCCCCTGCTCGGCAACGAGCTGGCATTGCTCTATAGCGAGACCTATGAGCAGGAGGTGCGCGACTGCGTGCAGTTTGTCGACCGTCTCCGCACAATGTTCCCCGAGTCGACCACCGCGCTCATCGTCAATGCCAACCGCGACGCAGAGGATATCAGTGGCGAACTCACACGCCGTGGCATCGGACACTTCAAGGTGTCGGGTTCCGACCTCTTTTCATCGCCCGAACTGAAGCTGCTGCTTGCGCACCTCGCTGTGCTCAACAACGAGTTCAACTTCCTTGCGTGGGCACGCCTCGTGAAGGGGGTGGGCGTGTACGAGACGAATGCTTCTGCGCGCAACTTCGTGCGTGCTCTGTTCGACCGTGCCATCCTGCCGTCCGACCTGCTGCGCTCTGCCGCAGACGAGGCTGACGGGCAAAACGCCGCCTCCACCTACTTGCAGCGTTTTGTGCGCAGTTACGAGGAGCAGACCATCGTGGTGTTCGACACCGAGACCACCGGATTGAATGTCTTTGAGGATGATATCCTTCAGATTGCTGCCGTGAAGATGCGCAACGGCGTGGTAGTGCCCGGCTCCGAGTTTTGCGTGTACGTAGAAACCGACCGCGAGATACCAGCCATGCTTGGCGACATTGTCAACCCCATCATCGAGGAGCGCAAGCATCACACGCTGCTCTCACACCACGCTGCACTACGTATGTTCATGCAGTATGCCGACGGATGCCGCCTGCTCGGACACAATGCCGACTACGACTGGCACATCCTCGACCATAACCTGCGCCGCTACGCACCCGAGTACGACCTGCACGAGTCGCACGCCGACTATCTCGACTCGCTTCGCCTTGTACGACTGCTGCATCCCGAGCTGCGCGAGCACAAGCTGAAGTCGCTGCTCACGGTGCTCGGTTTGGAGGGTACGAACTCGCACCTTGCCGACGACGACGTGAACGCAACGCGCAGCGTTGTCGTGCATTGCTACAAACAAGCAAAGGAAAGGGTAGAGGGGCAGCGCACGTTCCTCAGCGATGCCCGTGTGCGCCAGCGTGTCGATATATTGCGCCGCAATTACGGCGAGATATATCGCTCGGCTATCGCACGTATGTACGTAAGAGACGAGGTTAGCTCTTGCTTTGTCGGTGCACTTCCTGCTCTGGCAAGCGGCAAAAGCCGAGCGGAGACAAGTGCACCCCCGGCGTTGGTTGCCGAGTTGCAACGCTTCTACGACGCGCTCCTTGCCGACAATATGATACAGCCTATTGGCGGCTTGCGCTACGTCACGGCTTATCTCTCTAAGGATATGATTGATAGCACAGCGGAGCCGTCGCTCTACGAGCAACTCTCCAACCACGCCATGGAGATAAGTACGCTGAAGGAAGCTGACCTCTGCGGAAGCAGTAGCATCGACGAGCGCATCTTCGTCACGACAATACACAAGGCGAAGGGTTTGGAGTTCGACAACGTCATCATCTTCGACGCTGTCGACGGACGTATGCCCAACTTCTACAGTCGCAACAACCCACGCCTCCTGGCTGAGGATGCACGCAAGTTCTACGTGGCCCTCTCGCGAGCGCGTTCTCGTCTGTACATATCGCAGTGCATACGTCGGTACGATTATCGCAATATGCCGCATGACGTGTTCACGACACCATTCATGCGGCATATAGCTAAGTATTTTCAATCCAATATAAGTTCCACCGGGCAGTGATCGCTGCCGAACACCTCGTTATGTATAGCGGCACTGGTGATGCGCTCGCGCAGGCGTTCGGACGTGATGAAGTAGTCGATGCGCCAACCCGCGTTCTTCTCGCGCGCCTTGAAGCGGTACGACCACCACGAGTAGGTAGGGTCGTCGGGGTGCAGCGTGCGGAAGGTGTCGATGAAGCCTTCGCCGAGGAAAGCGGTCATCTTCGCACGCTCCTCGTCGGTGAAGCCCGCGTTCTTGCGGTTCGTCTTCGGGTTCTTTAGGTCAATCTCCTCGTGCGCCACGTTCAGGTCGCCACACACTATCACCGGCTTCTTTGCGTCCAGACCCTTGATGTACTGCAGGAAGTCGTCCTCCCACTTCATGCGGTAGTCGAGACGGCGCAGTCCGTCCTGCGAGTTCGGTGTGTAGCACGTCACGAGATAGAAGTCCTCCATCTCAAGCGTTATCACTCTGCCCTCGTGATCGTGCTCGTCAATGCCGATGCCGTACGTCACGCTGAGCGGCGTGTGTCGCGTGTAGATAGCCGTGCCCGAGTATCCTTTCTTCTCGGCATAGTTCCAGTAGGATGTGTAACCATCAAATTGAAGGTCGAGTTGTCCTGCCTGCATCTTGGTTTCCTGCAGGCAGAAAAAATCCGCGTCAAGCGTGCGGAAAGACTCTTCAAAGTCTTTCTGCACGCAAGCGCGGAGTCCGTTTACGTTCCATGAAATGAACTTCATATAGTTCGTTTTTATTTTGTTGTGCAGGTCATCAGAACCTGACGGAAATATATGTCTGAGATGAGGTTGCTCTCCTTGTATTCGTCTACGCAGATGCCCGAGAGCACCATGTTATACTCGAATATCTTGTCGACAAAGCTGTTTGAAGCATAAGTGCCGATGTAGCCTGCGAGGTCGAAGATGAAGTACACGTCGTGCGCCTTGCCGTTGTAGACGAAGCTCTGCTTGATTGTCTTCGGGTACACCGCAAATTTATAGCCATATTGATGTTGGTAGCTTGTGTTTGGCACGAAGTATTTAGAGGTGAACTTCTCCACGGTGTTCTGCGACTCATGTATTGCTGTGCGCAGCGCAGCAAGCTCTTGTGCTCTGTTGCTGTTGTCGTTCTTCGGAATGAAGATAGCCGAGTCGAGTTTGCATACGGGGAAGTCGCGCATGGTGATGGTTGAGTCGGCGGTCACGTTCCAGCTGTAGTGCTTGATTGAGTCGTACTTCACAGCTTTGTTATAGTTCTGGTAGTAGAAGCGTACCACTGAACCGTATGTACCTGCCATCAATTTTTGATAGCTTGCCTGTTCTTCCTTTGTTGGCACCTTGTAGTCGTTGTCATCATTTAAGCATGATGAGAGTGCGAATGTTGCAACGAACAATGCCACAACAGATAAAATGAAGCTTTTTGTGGTTTTCATTTCTTTGAATTTTAATTGTTTTTTCGAATGTTTTTAAGCCTAACTAAGCCTCTTTAAGGCGGCGTTTAAGCCTAACTAAGCCTCTTTAAGCCTTTCTAAGCCGAGGGCTTTAAGCCTTACTATGCCTTTCTAAGCCGAGGGTTTTAAGCCTTACTATGCCTTCTAAGCCCTCCCCGACGGGGAGGGTTGGGTGGGGCTTCAGAACTTGTGCGAGTCGGAGTTGATGAGGTTCATAAACTCCTGGCGCGTCTTCGCCTGCTCGAATGCTCCCGAGAAGTCGCTCGTCATGGTTATAGAGCTTTGCTTCTCCACACCGCGCATCTGCATACACATGTGCTTTGCCTCTATCACAACCATCACGCCGAGTGGGTGCAGCGTTTGCTCGATGCACTCGCGTATCTGCTGCGTGAGTCGCTCCTGCACCTGCAGGCGATGCGAGAAGATATCCACCACGCGTGCTATCTTGCTCAGTCCGGTGATGTATCCGTTCGGTATGTATGCCACGTGTGCCTTGCCGTAGAACGGCAGCATGTGGTGTTCGCAGAGCGAGAACACATCAATATCCTTCACCACTACCATTTGGCTGTAGTCTTCTTTGAAGAGTGCGTCCGTCAGCACCTTCTGTGGGTCTTGCGAGTAGCCACGTGTGAGCACCTGCATCGCCTTTGCCACGCGCATCGGTGTCTTCTGTAGTCCTTCGCGTTCTGTGTCTTCGCCCAGCAGATTGATAATGCTTTTATAGTGTGAGGCAAGGTCGTCCAAGCCCTCTCTGAATTCTGGAGTATCCATGTTGAGTTTTGAATTTTGAATTTCTAATATGCAACTGAGATTTTTCCGCGCACGATGCACGCCTGCTTATATCCCAACTTCTTCACCTGCTCCAATATGGCGCTTGCCTCCTCGTATGTGCGGTAGTTGCCCATGCGGCATATCCAGCGAGGCGAGTAGAAGTGTACGTATATCGGTTGACTTGGGAATGCAGCCTTCACCGCGTTGCCAGCCTTCTGTGCCTTTATCTTGTCGTTGCGTGAGTTGCCACCGGCGAACACCTGCACTCGGTAGCCGTTCGTCTTGTACGCACGGCGCATCACCTTCTTGCTTGTGTCCACTTCTGGCTCCGTAGCGGTTGCCTCAGTGTCACTGCTGTGCTGCGTAGTGGCTTCGTGTCGTGGTGTGTGGTTGTGGGTTGCACCCTCGTGCTCTTGATGCTTGTTTGTCTTTACTGTGGGCTGCGTAGGTTTGTTTGCAGCCTCCTGCTGTTTAGGGTTTACGTTAGCTGTGTTCACCAGCTTGTCTATTTCCTCGCTCTGTGCCACAACCACGCTTCCTTTGCCTGCTGTCTTCTCTTGCAGGTGTTGGGTGTAGGTCTGTGCGTGTGCGATGGTAGTGATGCAGACGATGAGACATGAGAGAATAAAAAGACGTTTCATAGCTTTGTTGGTTGACGAGTTTACAAGTGAGGGGGTGGGTTGGCACCCCCTCGGTGTGTTACTTCTTCCAAGCGTCGATGATGCCCTTGAAGTCAGCGCACTTCAGCGAAGCGCCACCAATCAAGCCACCGTCGATGTTCGGCTTAGAGAAGAGTTCAGGAGCGTTGCTTGCCTTGCAGCTGCCGCCGTAGAGGATAGATGTCTCCTCAGCAGCCTCTGCGCCGTACTTCTCAGCTACTGTAGAGCGGATGTAAGCGAGCATCTCCTCTGCCTGGTCAGATGTAGCGGTCTTGCCTGTACCGATAGCCCAGATTGGCTCGTAAGCGATAACGATGTTCTTCCAAGCCTCTGCGTCGAGGTGGAATACTGAGCCCTCGAGCTCTGCCTTTACAACCTCGTTCTGCTTCTCTGCCTCGCGCTCCTCGAGAGTCTCGCCGCAGCAGAAGAGAATCTTCAAGCCGTTAGCAAGTGCCAAGTCTACCTTCTCCTTCAGAATCTCGGCTGTCTCGCCGTAGTACTGGCGACGCTCTGAGTGGCCGAGGATAACGTACTGAGCACCTGTGCTCTTTACCATCTCTGCCGAAACCTCACCGGTGTAAGCACCCTTAGCCTTGTCTGCGCAGTTCTCAGCGCCGAGGCCTACTACTGTAGAGTCGAGTACGCCAGCTACAGAAGCCAAGTGGATAAACGGAGTACAGATGATAACCTCACAGTTAGGTTTGTCAGCTACAAGTGCCTCGTTGATTTCCTTTGCGAGAGCAACGCCATCCTGCAGGTTCATGTTCATTTTCCAGTTACCTGCTACAATTTTCTTTCTCATTTTCTTTTCTGTTTTAAAAAGATTAAATATTCTGTTATTGCTTTGTTTGTTTCTAATCCATTTCGACCATGCCCACAGTCGGTCGGCTAAGGTGAGTGCCGAGAGTGGCAGGAAGAACGTGAGCAGCACGATGAGCAGACGCTCCGTGGCGCTGTCGTTCTGCGCTTTGCCTATTGTGAGCTGCTGCAGTGGGGCTGTGAGGTCGTCGGTTTGTGGCAGCGCGTTGTGGCTCCACTTGCCTATTATCGTGCCGTCCTTCAGCAGCATCAGCCCCGGGTTGCTGCGTATCATTGTCTTCAGCGTTGTCTCGTCGGCGTTGCAGAACTGGTATTCGGCTCCCGTGAGGTCGCGCCAGCGTTCTATCTCGTCGTTGGCTGATGCCGTCACGCAGTAGAAGTCGGCTCCGTTCTCCTCCGCGTATTCGTATATCTGGTCGATGTCGCCGAAGTTGCTGTCGTCAGCCACTGCCAGTCGGGGCGAGACGAGCAGGAAGGTGTAGCCCTTCTTCGTGAGCACCTGCTCGGTGATGTCCTCGCCCGTGTCGCATGTGGTCAGCGCGAAGTCGTGTATCGGCGGCTCGTATCCCTTCTTTGTCTGCACCGTTCGGGTGTCTACATACTCCCATGTCGAGTCGGGATAGTTGTCGAGCGTGAACTCGCGCGTCTCGCCGTTCTTTCTCAGCAGGAACGTGCTTTCGAACTCCGGCTGCTCTGCGCCCTCCGGTATCTCCATGCCCTGCTTTATGTTCATGCCCACGTGGTAGGGTCGGAAGTCGAAGATGGGCAGCGTATATAGACAGTAGACGCTTGTTATGATGATGTACGCCACGGTGTAGTAGCGCACTATCCACTGGTTGGAGCGCGATATGAAGCGCGCCATGTCCACCGGTCGCCATGCCACGAGTGCGGCGCACGCTATGAGCACAATGTTCTTCAGCAGCGTCTCGCCGTTGGTCAGCTTCAGCGCGTCGCCGAAGCAGCCGCAGTCTTTCACCGGGTCGGCTACGAATATCCACAGCGTGAGCACCGTCATTGCCGTCATAAAGGCGAGCGTGATGCGCGATACGACGTGTCGGCGCACGGCGAACAGCATGAACACGCCCAACGCAAACTCCAATGCACCCAAGGCTATCGCTACGCCGACGAGCGCCCAGTCGGGCAGCAACCCGTTCAGCGACATCGCTGCGGCATAGTCTTTCAGCTTGTAGAGCGTGCCTAACGGGTCGATGGCCTTCACGTATCCCGAGAAGATGAACGTGGCAGCGAGCACGAACCGGCAGACGTTTACGGCTGTAATCCTTAGCTTCTGCATTACTCCGCCATCTTTATCGCTCCGAAGCACGCATAGTTGATGATGTCCATATAGTTGGAGTCGATGCCTTCCGACACGAGTGTCTTGCCGTCCAAGCCCTCAATCTCCTTTATGCGTTGTATCTTTGTCAGTATGAAGTCGGTGTAGCTGCTGATGCGCATGTCGCGCCACGCCTCGTTGTAGTCGTGGTTCTTGCGCAGCATCAGCTCCAGGCACTCCTTTGCGTGAACGTCGTAGAGCGCGAGAGCCTCGTCAGGCGTTATGTCTACGGTGTCTACGAAGCCCTTCTTCAGCTGTATGAGTCCGATGATGCCATAGTTGATGAGGGCTATGAACTCGGGGCGTATGCCTTCGCCAACGAGCGAAGTGCCCGTTGTCTCGAGCGAGCGTATGCGCTTTGCCTTTATGAAAAGCTGGTCGGTGAGCGACGACGGGCGCAATATACGCCACGAAGCCCCATAGTCATGGAGCTTCTTCGCAAAGAGCGTGCGACACTCGTCCATCACTCTCTTAAACTGTTCTTCTGTCTTTGTAGTATCCATAAATCGGCACAAAAATACAAAAAACTTATGAATTGAGCAAACGTAGTCGTATTTTTACTGCTTCTGCGCTTACTTCTCCGTTTTGTTCTGTTCGTTCTTCTGTCGCATCCTGATCATCTTCACCACACCGCACATGGCGTCGTATCGCGCCTGCAGCGAGTCGCGCTTCACGCCGAGCATGTTGCGTTGGTAGCGGTTGGTCGTGGTGTCCAGCTGCGCTATCGTCTGTTGCAGCAGCACGTCGGTGGCTGCCACGTCCGCCTGCGCCATCTTCAGCGATGCGTTCTGCCACACCACGAGTGCCTCCTTGCGCACCTCTATGGCAGCAGGGTAGCGGTCGCGCAGCAGTGTGATAGAGTCGAGCGTGGCGCGGTAGTTGCCACTCTCGTAGAGCGTATGTATGCGTGTGAGCATCTCGCGTGCCTGCTCGTCGTCGGTCTTGGCGCACGAAGCGAGCGTCAAGGCGATAAGTGTTATGAGTGTTAATTTCTTCATTGCTCGGCAAAAGTACAACAATTCTGCGTATTGGCGACGTAACCGCCACCTTATTTAATTAATATTTAGACATGCGAACATTATTAAAGAAAAGCCGAAGCGTTACATTTAGCGTCTGCGCCGACCGATGCGGACGTCTGCGCCGACCGATGCGGATGTCTGCGCCGACCGATGCGGATGTCTGCGTCGACCGATGCGGATGTCTGCGCCGACCGATGCGGATGTCTGCGTCGACCGATGCGGATGTCTGCGCCGACCGATGCGGATGTCTGCGTCGACCGATGCGGATGCTGTAATGTTAAAAATAAGGTGCAGAAACATTTTGTTTTGTTTTTCTTTTGTGCATAAAAAATAATTGCTTAATTTTGTCGCTCGTACTCAGACATACCTAAACAATAGTACAAACTACGTATAAATAACTAAAAATATATAACAATTTAATAGCTTAAATATGAAAACCTTTAGCTTAAACAAAATCATTGCAATCTTTGCATTGCTATTTTTTATCGGGGGGGGTAAAACTTTAGCTCGAAACGGACAACCCCAAACACTCCCTATTATAAATTATAGCCCAAACGGAAGCAAATTTTATTCCGATTTTACCATTGATTGGACAACGCAGAAGTTGCAGATTATCGTTGATGTCACTAATTGTACGACGGCACCATCGGGAGGTAATGAGAATCCGGACAATGTTTTTGATCTTTGTCCGCAGACTACGTCTGATGTTGGATGGGAATCTCCTACACCTGTTGTACATGTCTATTGTAATGGTACACAACTGAAATTGCGTGGTAATAAATTTACTGGTAAAAACAACCTTAAGCCGGATATAACTTTGGGTTCTTCTTACGACAAGACCAACATCACAATCGAGATTGATAACGAAAATGGTCTTACTGTTAATGGTAATTCAACCACACTCACAGCTACCTTCCTCACCGAACTGCTTAATAACTCGAACTTGACTTTTGCAAGTCAGGAGGGAAGCGGCAGAATGCATGGTACATATAAGTCGGTGAAAGTGGTGAGCAAGACCGCGCCTTCAGGAATCGTTACCTCAACAAACGAGACGACACCAGAACACGTATTCACGATGCGTAATGCAAATGGTGATTATGTTAATAGTAACCTGTATCGTACACTCGCAGCTTCTGACTATGCACAGTTTGCTTTTTATGAAGTTAGCGGTAAGGCAAACGCTTATTACATATATAACTATAGTGCTAAAAAGTGGCTTAAGTACACTACGAGTGCTACTTATACGGTAGGTAAGGACTTCGTTTCTAATGGTGAGAAAAGCGAGCGCAGCGAGTTCTACATCACTAATGCCGCAAAAGGCGGTGTAAACGGTATGCAGATACAGCCTTACAATGCTGCTGGCAATGCTGCTAATAATTATTTGAACTTCTATGCTGGCGGTGATCAGAACACTAATCATACTATTGGTAACTGGACGGATGGTGGTAATAATGACTTAGGTAGTCTTTGGCTATTTACGGAGGTAGAGATTGCCAATAATAATGCTGTCATAACATCCACAACAATTCCAACAGGTACTTCTACAAACCTTACTTATAACGGTCAGACCACTTGGAAGGCAACTAAGAATACTCCATGGGAGGTTACAACACCTATCGATTGGAATACACAGCAGCTCATTGTTACAGTTGACCTTAATGGAGTATATGCTGCCGATGCTGAGACGACGCATCCTCGTATGATACTTTGTGTTACTGGTGCTGACGATGAGCTTGGTTGGACTTTAAATACTGGACGATCTGTTTTCTATAATCAGAGTGCAACAAAAATACAGGGTTATGTTCTCGAAGGTGATAATTCTAATACAGACCCTCAACCTTATACCAACCCATTGGTGTTTAGATACACAAAAGATGGTCTGTACTTAGGCAACACATTGTCAAAACACAATGCTACTTGTTTGTCAAAACTCCTCTCGCAAAAGAATATAAAGATTGGTGCTAACAACGAAGCTTGTAGTGGTACATACACAATACAGTTGGCTTCTAATGACTATGCTCCTGCGCAAACTTATTCTGACAACATCTTGCGTGAGACAGCTACGGTGTCATTCAACTCTCAGAACAATGTTGACGTGCAGCTTGAGCGCACACTGAGCCCGGAATATTGGAATACGTTCTGTGTGCCGTTCACAATTTCGGCTGACGTAATAAAGGAGAAGTTTGGTGAGGGCACTCAGGTGTGCACCTTTGGTTCTATGGAGGGCACAGTGATGAACTTCGCTCATTCTACCAGCATCGAGGCTGGCAAGCCTTACATCGTGAAGCCTACTAAGGAGGTGGTAAATCCTTCGTTCACAGGCGTGAATATCGAGGCGACAGCAGCTAAGCAGGTAGGTGCCAACGGCTACTTTATGCAGGGCATATACAGTGTGAAGACCGACCTCACTACCGATGGAACAAACCTCTTCCTCGGCGACGGTAACAAGTTCTATAAGCCATTAGGAACTACAACCGCAAAGATGAAGGGCTTGCGTGCGTTCTTCATCGTTCCGCAAGGCACCAACTTCGCAGCTCTGCGTGCTAACATCGACGGCGCAACAACCGCTATCGACGAGCTTACCACTGTTGTTGAGCAGCCTACCGACAACCGCATCTATAACCTGCAGGGCCAGTTCGTGGGTACAAGCTTCGAAGGTCTGCACGGCGTGTATGTACAGAATGGCAAGAAAGTGCTGGTGAAGTAGTTTCTGCCTGATACAATAAAATACACCTAATACAAAATAAAATACACCTAATACAATAAAATCATGACTAAGAAAATCTATACTGCCCCTAAAATAAACGTTGTTGAAATGAGTTGCACAACAATCATGGCTGGCTCCTACGGAATAGAAGAGGACGGAACGAGTGTCTCAGGTACATTAGGTAGTGAGTCAGTAAGCTCGGGCGACTCCTGGGGAGGTGCATACTCGGCATCAAGAGTCTACTTCGATAGCTGGGCTGACGACCCAGACGATATCTAAACAGTTCGCCGATTGAGCAAACGACAATAAACATAAATACATCAATAAAAAAAGCGAGGCTCGAAAGCCTCGCTTTTTTTGTTGCGTATTTGTTTTGACACATCCCCGAGTTAGATGAAGATGTACTTCATAATGAACAGCGCAGCCAGCACATAGAGCGTGGGGTTGAGCTTCTTCCAGTTCATGCAGAGCATGTTGATAAGCACGTACGAGATGACACCGCAGAGGATGCCGTCGGAGATGCTGTACGTGAGCGGCATCATCACGATGGTGATGAACGCCGGTATCGACTCGGCATAGTCGTCGAGGTCGATGTCCTTCACAGGTGTGAGCATGAACAGACCCACGATGACGAGCACCGGAGTGGTTGCTGCAGCCGGTATGGAGAGGAACAGCGGAGCGAAGAACATAGCCACGGCGAAGCACACAGCTGTAGAGAACGCCGTGAGACCGCTGCGTCCGCCCTGCGCTACGCCTGCCGCACTCTCCACGTAGGTGGTAGTGGTGCTTGCACCGAGGCACGCGCCAGCCATTGTGGCTACGGCATCAGCCATGAACGCCTTGTTCAGCCCCGGTATGCGTCCGTCCTTCTGCATCATGCCCGCCTTGGTGCATACGCCCACGAGCGTGCCCATGGTGTCGAACATGTCGATGAAGAGGAAGGTGAACACCACCACGAGCATGTCGAGCGTGAAGATGTTGTGAAACTCGAACTGGCAGAACAGCGGAGCCACCGATGGCGGTGTGTCCACCACGCCCGAGAAGTTGGTTACGCCCATCGGTATGCCGATGAGTGCTGTGGCGAGAATGCCGATGAGCAGCGAGCCCGGCACGTTCTTGATGACGAGCACCGAGGTGAGCATGATGCCAATCACGCCGAGCAGTGCTGTGCCTTCGGTCATGTTGCCGATGGTGACGAAGGTGGCAGAACTCTCGACGATGATGCCGGCGTTCTTCAGTCCGATGAAGGCGATGAAGAGTCCGATGCCGGCACCGATGGCACGCTTCACCGATGCCGGTATGGCGTCGACGATGAGTGTGCGCACCTTTGTCAGCGTTAGTACGACGAAGATGAAGCCCTCGATGAGTATCGCGGTGAGCGCAAACTGCCATGTGTAGCCCATGGTGAGGCAGACGGTGAACACGAAGAAGGCGTTCAAGCCCATGCCCGGTGCCAGTCCGAAGGGCTTCTTGGCGTAGATAGCCATGGCGAGTGTGCCGATGATGGCTGCGAGTGCCGTTGCGGTGAACACCGCGTTGGTGTCCATGCCCTTGTCAGCGAGGTTGCTGAAGATGCTCGGGTTGACGGCAAGGATGTACGCCATGGTGAGGAAGGTGGTGATGCCAGCCATCACCTCGGTCTTGATGTTGTGCTTCGACGGGTCGAAGCCGAAAAGTTTTGAAAGCATTTTACCTTTTTACTCTTTTACTTTTTTACTTTTAGAAGTCCCACTTCATACCCAAGCAGGGGCGGCACTTAAATCCGCCGGTAGAGCCGAAGTTGTTAGAGAGTTCGATCTCTGTGCCGAGGCTGAGGTTGTTGCAACCGAAGTGCTGGCCAACGTTATACCAGAGCTGCGGCTCGGTGATGAACACGGTGCTTCTCATTTCGCAGAGGCCGTCGGCTTTGTAGTCGACAGCGTGGTTCTCCCACCAGAAGTCGGCGAAGCCGTCGAACTTCAAGCCCTTCACACCGAAGAGGTCGTTCATAGCCCACACCACGGTGAACTGCATAGGCACGCTTTGCTCGTTCTCCCAGATGTACTTATAGAGTGCTTTGAGGTTGAGCGTGTTCTTGAAGTCCTTGCTATGGAAGAAGTAGTCGACACCTGCGAGCATGGCGTGGTTGATAGGGTAGGAGCGTGTGATACCGCCGTTGTACTCCACCTGCAGCGAGAGGTCTTTGATAGCCGACTTCTGCCAGAAGTTGAGGCAGCGTGCTATCTCGAGGTATGTGCCGCCAGGAGCTACGTTCTTGCCACCGCCCAGCTTGTCGTAGTTGAAGTCGTGGTCGATGAAGAAGTAGGTGTTACCCCACTTGTCCTGCTTGAACATCTCAAGCGTAAGCGTTACAAACTCGCGGTCGCTACCAAAATCGTAGAACAACTGTGCGTTAACCTGTGCCTTTGCCTTTGTTGCACCGAGGCAGAGCATGGCAATGAGGAACAGTGTAGAGGCTGTCTTTTTGATTTTCATTGTCTTTTGATTTTATACAATAATATTATTAATAAGAAATTTAGTGCTATCCTAAATTGAACGCAAAGGTACAAATTTTCCGTCAATACACCTTAAATTCTGTAAAAAACCGTAACTTTGCACTTGATTTGCAAGTTATAATCAGGATTTTATACGTATGAAGCTATACACAGATGCCGAATTGGCACAGATTCTCGACAAAAAGATATTTCATAAGATAGGCGAAGTGGCTGACCGGATGGGCGTAGAGTGCTACCTCGTGGGCGGCTACGTGCGCGACATATTCCTTGAGCGTCCGACGAACGACATCGACGTAGTGGTCGTGGGCAGCGGCATCGAGGTGGCAAAGGAGCTGCAGAAGGCACTTGGCAAGAACGAGAAGACCGGACGCTGGCGCGCCCATCTCGCCGTCTACCGCAACTTCGGCACGGCGCAGATAAAGTTCTACGACACCGAAGTGGAGTTCGTGGGCGCACGCCGCGAGAGCTACGACCGCGGTTCGCGCAAGCCCGTGGTTGAGGACGGCACGCTCGAAGACGACCAGAACCGCCGCGACTTCACCATCAACGCCATGGCGGTATGCCTGAACAAGGCACGCTTCGGCGAACTGGTCGACCCCTTCGACGGCATCTACGACCTCGAGGACGGCATTATACGCACACCGCTCGACCCCGACATCACCTTCTCCGACGACCCGCTGCGCATGATGCGCTGCGTGCGCTTCTCGGCTCAGCTCAAGTTCTTCATCGACGAGGAGACATTCGACGCACTCGGACGCAACGCCGAGCGCATAAAGATAGTGAGCGGCGAGCGCATCGCCGACGAGCTGAACAAGATAATGAAGACCCAGCAGCCCTCGCGCGGCTTCGTGGAGCTGCAGCGCTGCGGACTGCTGCAGCTCATCATACCCGAGTTGGCTGCGCTCGACGTGGTGGAGACACGCAACGGCAAGGCGCACAAGAACAACTTCTACCACACACTGGAGGTGGTGGACAACGTGGCGAAGCGCAGCGACAACCTCTGGCTGCGTTGGGCGGCTCTGTTCCACGACATCGGCAAGACGCGCTCGAAGCGTTGGGAGCCCGCCATCGGTTGGACGTTCCACAACCACAACTACTTGGGAGCGAAGATGATTCCGGGCATCTTCCGACGCATGAAACTGCCGATGGATGCCAAGATGAAGTACGTGGAGAAGATGGTAGACCTGCACATGCGCCCCATCGTGATAGCCGATGAGGAGGTGACCGACTCGGCTGTGCGCCGTCTGCTCAACGACGCTGGCGACGATATCGACGACCTGATGATGCTCTGCGAGGCTGACATCACGAGCAAGAACGAGGTGCGCAAGAAACGCTTCCTCGAAAACTTCCGCATGGTGCGCGAGAAGCTTACCGACCTAAAGGAGCGCGACTACAAGCGTCTGTTGCAACCCGTCATCGACGGCAACGAGATAATGCAGATGTTCAACCTGCCGCCATGCAGGCAGGTGGGTGAGCTGAAGCAGTATCTGAAGGACGCTGTGCTCGACAATCGTGTGGCTAACGAGCGTGAGCCGCTCATGCAGCTGCTGATGAAGAAAGCCGAAGACATGGGGCTTACGAAGTAGTTTAGCACCGATGAAGTGCCACTTTCGCATTGACGAAGTGGCACTTTTGCATTGGTAAAGTGCAACTGCAGCATTGACAGAGTGCAACTGCAGCGTTGACAGAGTGCAACTGCAGCATTGGTCAAAATAGAAACTAATATATTGAATAACGCGTAACGAGAAATAAAAGTTGTTAAATGTACGCGTGTTGTCGTTACAACTTATTTACATATTTAGTAACTTTGCACACAGAAAACTTAAACGTGCGGTTTAGTTTTCTAATTAGGGGGTGCACTTGTCTCAAGTGCACCAATAAGTTTTAACAGCACCAATAAGTTTTAACTACAGCTTGGTTGGTGCAGTTGAGACAACTGCACCCCCTGGAGACAACTGCACCCCCTGAGGGTACTCAGGAAACTCCATTCAAAGTATATATTAATAAGGTAAAAATATTTATTAGGAATAGGTATGAAAAAAACAAAGATTTTATTGGTTGCAGCCTTAGCTGCAGTGCTCGCCTCATGTGGTGGCGGAAAGAGTGGCGGAAAGCCTAACTTCGGCGACAACGAATACGCTGTGCGCACAGTTCAGGGTCAGGATGCAAATTTGCAGACCACCTATCCGGCATCTATCAAAGGTGTGCAGGACGTGGAGATTCGCCCGAAAGTGTCTGGCTTCATCACAAAGCTTTGCGTGAAGGAAGGCCAGTCGGTTAAGGCTGGTCAGCTGCTGTTCGTCATCGACAACGTGACATACGCCGCAGCTGTTCGTCAGGCAAGGGCATCAGTGAACGCCGCTAAGGCACAGCTCAACACCGCAACCCTCACATACAACAACTCGCAGAAACTCTTCAAGAACAACGTTATCGGTTCGTACGAGTTGCAGTCGACAAAGAACGCCATGGAGAGCGCAGCAGCCCAGCTCGCTCAGGCAGAGGCAGCATACGTATCGGCTAAGCAGAACCTCAACTTCTGCTTCGTGACCTCTCCATCTAACGGCGTTGTAGGCGACCTGCCTTACCGCGTAGGTGCTCTCGTAAGCGCATCGTCGCAGCAGCCCCTCACAACCGTGTCAAACAACTCTACGATGCAGGTTTACTTCTCTATGACCGAGAAAGACCTCCTGGAGATGAGCAAGACACAGGGCGGTGTACACGCTGCCGTTGAGAACTATCCGGCTGTGAAGCTACAGCTCGCCGACGGCTCTATCTACGAGCATCCGGGCAAGGTGGCAACCGTGAGCGGCGTTATCGACCCGACAACCGGTACCGTGTCGATGCGTGCCGACTTCCCCAACCCTGAGCACGTGCTCAAGAGCGGTGCGTCAGGCTCTATCGTTGTGCCTCACATAGCCTCTTCGGCTGTTATCATTCCGCAGGACGCTGTGGTTCAGGTGCAGGACAAGTACTTCGTATATGTTGTAGGCAAGGACAACAAGGTGAAGTACACACCGGTGACCGTAAACCCGCAGAACGACGGCAAGAACTACATCATCACCTCTGGTCTTAGCGTAGGCGACCGCTTCGTAGTGAACGGCGTGTCTTCGCTGCAGGACGGTATGGACATCAAGCCGCTCACAGAGGCTCAGTATGCTGAGAAGCTGAAGAAGACAGAGGAACTCGGCGAGGCTCAAGGCGACCTTGGTAAGCTGAAGAAGGCATTCGGAAAATAAAGAATTCAGAAGTTAAGAGCTCAGAAGTTAAGCCAATAGCACATATTAAGAAGCTTGACATATGGCTTAACTCCAGTATTCTTAACTTCCTAACTCCTAAATTTTAAACAAATGAAATTAGATAGATTTATCCTACGCCCGGTACTCTCCACCGTGATTTCTATCTTGGTGGTCATCCTGGGTGTGTTAGGTTTGGTGTCGCTGCCTATCGAGCAGTACCCGAACATGGCGCCGCCTACCATCATGGTGCGTGCAGCCTACACCGGTGCCAACTCACAGACCGTGCTCAACTCGGTGCTCGCACCACTTGAGGAGTCGATCAACGGTGTGGAGGGCATGACCTACATGACATCTTCTGCCACCAACGACGGTTCGGCTTCAATCACCGTATTCTTCAAGCAAGGTATGGACCCTGACATGTGTCAGGTCAACGTGCAGAACCGCGTGTCGCAGGCATCAGCGTTGCTGCCAGCCGAGGTAACCAAGGCTGGTGTGACGGTTATGAAGCGCCAGTCGTCTACCGTTATCCTCTTCGGTCTTACAGCCGATGACGACCGCTACGACGACGAGTTCCTCACCAACTATGCCAACATCAACGTCGTTCCGGCTATCAAGCGTGTGAACGGTGTGGGCGAGTGCCAGTGCTTCTCGCAGAAAGACTACACCATGCGCCTCTGGATCGACCCCGTGAAGATGAAGAGCTACGGCTTGATTCCGACCGACCTCACCGGCGTACTTGCACAGCAGAACATAGAGGCTGCGCCGGGTTCGGTAGGCGAGCAGTCTGACAACCAGTACCAGTACACCTTCCGCTACAGAGGTCGTCTGCAGACACCGGAGGAGTTCGGCGACATGATTATCAAGTCGACAAAGGACGGACAGACCATCCGCGTTAAGGACGTAGCCCGCGTGGAGATGGGTGCGCTGTCATACACCGTAGAGTCGAAGAACAACGGCAAGCCTTCAGTAACAATGATGGTGACACAGACCGCCGGCTCCAACGCTACAGAGATTGCCACAAACATCAAGAAGCTCCTCAAGGAGCAGGAAGCAGCAATGCCTCCAGGCATCCACTTCGACATCATGCAGGACGTGACGGAGTTCCTCTTCGCCTCAATCGAAGACCTTATCAAGACACTCTGCGAGGCGTTCATCCTCGTGTTCATCGTGGTGTACATCTTCTTGCAGGATACTCGCTCTACGCTCATTCCGTTGATTGCGGTACCCGTGTCGTTGATCGGTACATTCTTCTTCCTCTATGCGTTCGGCTTCTCGCTCAACCTGCTTACGCTTGCCGCCCTCGTGCTTGCCATCGCCATTGTGGTCGACGATGCCATTGTGGTCGTCGAGGCAGTACATGCCAAGCTCGACCTCGGCTACAAATCGGCTAAGCTCGCGTCTATCGACGCCATGAACGAGATTTCGGGTGCCATTATCTCAATCACCCTCGTTATGGCTTCGGTGTTCATTCCGGTGTCGTTCATGGGTGGTACGTCAGGTGCGTTCTACCGCGAGTTCGGTATCACCATGGCTATCTCTATCATCATCTCGGCACTTAACGCCTTGACCCTTTCGCCAGCCCTCTGTGCTATCTTGCTGAAGCCGAAGGACGAGGAAGGCAAGGAGCGCAAGATGTCGATGGTAGACCGCTTCCACGCATCGTTCAACGCCGCCTACGGCAAGGTGCAGGAGAAGTACACCAAGGGTGTGCGCCGCCTCGTAGAGCGTCCGTTCATCGCTATCGGCACAGTAGTGGTGGCTATCGCTGCTATGGCTGTGCTCATGGGTACGACAAAGACAGGTCTTGTGCCTGACGAAGATACCGGCACCGTGTTCTGTACAGTGTCAACACCTCCGGGCACCTCTATGAAGAAGACCAACGAGGTGATGGACCAGGTAGACCGTATGCTCGCTACCAACCCGGCTATCGCCAGTCGTATGCGTATCACGGGCTACAACTTCATCGCCGATCAGGGCTCTAACCAGGGTACATTCATCATCAAGCTCAAGAGCTTCGAGGAGCGTCAGAAGGCAGAAGGACCGCTGAAGTACATCGGCGTGCACAACCTCGGTTCGGGTATGGTGCTCGGTATGATATACAAGCAGACCGCAGCCATCAAGGGTGCGCAGATCCTCGCCTTCCAGCCGCCTATGGTGCAGGGCTTCTCTGCAACCAACGGTATGACCTTCTCTATGCAGGACCGCACGGGTGGCGACGTGAACAAGTTCTTCGACATCACACAGAAGTATATAGCTGAGCTCAACAAGCGTCCGGAGATTTCGAACGCCATGACCTCGTACAACACAAAGTACCCACAGTACAAGATTGATGTTGACGTGGCTAAGTGTAAGCAGAGCGGCATCGACCCATCGACAGTGCTCACCACAATGCAGGGCTACTACGGTGGTATGTACGCTTCTAACTTCAACGCCTACGGTAAGCTCTACCGTGTATATATCCAGTCGGCACCGCAGAATCGTGCAGACCTGAAGAGTCTGGACAATATCTACGTGCGCACCTCGGCAGGCGAGATGGCTCCTATCAAGGAGTACGTGAACCTGAGCCGTGTGTATGGTCCGCAGGAGATTGACCGCTTCAACCTCTTCACCTCAATCAACGTGAACGCATCAGCAGCTGAGGGCTACTCAACGGGCGACGCTATCAACGCTATGGCAGAGGTGGCTAAGACCTCGCTGCCAGCAGGCTACACCTACGAGTTCTCGGGCTTGACACGTACCGAGCAGGAGTCATCAAACTCTACAGCTATCGTGTTCGTGCTCTGCTTGACCTTCGTTTACCTCATCCTCTCGGCACAGTACGAGTCGTATGTTCTGCCGTTGTCCGTAATCCTCTCCATCCCGTTCGGTTTGGCAGGAGCCTTCCTCTTCACCAATATGTTTGGTAAGAACAACGACATCTACATGCAGATTGCGCTCATCATGCTTATGGGTCTTCTCGCCAAGAACGCCATCCTTATCGTGCAGTTCGCCCTCGAACGCCGTCTGACAGGTATGGCTATCTCTTGGTCGGCAGTGCTCGGTGCTTCAGCCCGTCTGCGTCCTATCCTTATGACCTCGTTGGCTATGATTATCGGTCTGTTGCCGTTGCTCATGCCGTGGGGCGTAGGCTACAACGGTAACATGACACTCGGTGCGGCAGCCGTAGGCGGTATGCTCATCGGTATGCTCTGCCAGATTATGGTAGTGCCGGCGTTGTTCTTCATCTTCCAGACGCTGCAGGAGAAGATTAAGCCTATCGAGTTCGAGAACGACACAGCAGATGTAGACACCGAGATACGCCAGTACACCAACCCGTACGTGGCAGGTGCGCTGCAGGATCAGATTGAAAAGACTTCAAAATAAGACAGATGAACATGAAAAAGTTAATGCTTCTCGCCGCTGGCGCATTGCTGATGACCAGCTGCGGAATATATAATAAGTACGAGCGTCCGGAGGTGAACACCACGGGCCTCGTGCGCGACGTGCAGAGCAACAGCGACACACTCGCAGTAAGCGACACCACAAGCTTCGGCAATCTCGCTTGGCGCACCGTGTTCACCGACCCACAGCTGCAGTCGCTCATCGAGCTTGGCTTGCAGAACAATACCAACATGCTCAACGCCGCGCTCAACGTGAAGATGGTGGAGGACCAGCTCATGGTGGCTAAGCTCGCCTTCGTGCCGGGCTTCACCTTCTCGCCGCAAGGCACCATCGCTTCGTGGGATGGCAACCCCGCTACGAAGACCTACTCGCTGCCTATCACCGCATCGTGGAACATCGACCTCTTCGGCAACCTTCTCAACCAGAAGCGTTCGGCACAGATGGCACTGCTCGCCACGAAGGACTATCAGCTCGTAGTGCAGACAAAGGTCATCTCGAACATTGCCAACATGTACTACACACTGCTCATGCTCGACAAGCAGCTGCAGGTGGTAGAGAATATGACAAAGCTCACAGAGGAGACGCTGCGCATTATGAAGCTGCAGAAGGACTTCGGACGTGTGCGCGAGACATCAGTGCAGAGTGCAGAGTCGAACTTCTACTCGGTTCAGGCTCAGGGCACAGAGATAAAGCGTATGATACGCGAGACGGAGAACTCGCTCTCGCTGCTGCTCGGTCAGCAGGCGCAGACCATTGCACGCGGCACACTCGAAGAGCAGTCGCTGCCTACGGAGTTCTCTACCGGCATCGGCTTGCAGCTGCTCGCCAACCGTCCAGACGTTCACTACGCTGAGATGTCGCTCGCGCAGTGCTTCTACGACGTGAACACCGCTCGCTCACGCTTCTACCCGAGCATCACAATCTCGGCAACGGGTGCCTTCACCAACTCAGGCGGTATGGGCATCGTGAACCCAGGCAAGTGGCTGCTCTCGGCAGTAGGCTCGCTCGTGCAGCCTATCTTCGCTCACGGTCAGCTCGTGGCTGGCTTGAAGGTGGCTAAGTCAAAGCAGGAGCAGGCTTTCAACACATGGCAGAACGCAGTGCTCTCAGCCGGCTCGGAGGTGAGCAACGCCCTCGTGCTCTACAACTCATCGGCAGAGAAGAGCGCACTGGAGGCTAAGCAGGTGGAGAGTCTGAAGAAGAACGTGGAGTACAACCAGATGCTCTTCAACGACGGCTCGGCTACATATCTGGAAGTGATCACCGCGCAGCAGAGCCTGCTCAATGCAGAGCTCTCGAAGGTGCAGGACGACTTCTACAAGATGCAGGCTGTGGTTAACCTCTACTATGCGCTTGGCGGAGGAAGATATTAAGAATGTTGAATGTTGAATGTTGAGTGTTGAATTATTCAAAACTCAAAACTCACAACTCAAAATTTAAGAATTATGATTAGTGAAAAAGCATATATAGCTCCGGGTGCTAAGATTGGCAAGAACGTTACAATCTATCCGTTCGCCTACATCGAGGACGACGTAGTGATTGGCGACGACTGCATAATCTATCCTTACGTGAGCATCATGCGCGGCACCGTGATGGGTCGTGGCAACAAGGTTTATCAGAACACAGTGCTCGGTGCAGAGCCGCAGGACTTCAACCATAAGGGTGAGGCTACACGTCTCGTCATCGGCGACGAGAACATCTTCCGTGAGAATGTGGTTGTGAACCGCGCCACATACACCGACGGCGAGACACGCATCGGCAACCGCAACTTCTTCATGGAGGGTGTGCACATCTCGCACGACACGAAGGTGGACGACTACGTTACGTTCGGCTACGGTACGAAGGTGGCAGGCGACTGTGAGGTTCACAGTGCCGTGATCTTCTCTTCTGGTGTCATTGTCAACTCGAATGTGCGCATCGGTGGTGCGTCGATGGTGACGGGCGGTGTGCGCATCTCGAAGGATGTGCCTCCGTTCATCGTGGCTACTGACAACCCTGTGCGCTATGCCGGTGTGAACGAGTCGCTGCTGAAGTCGTCGGGCACAAGCGAGAAGGTAATCAGCCATATCGCTAACGCTTACCGCCTCGTGTTCCACGGACAGACAAGCGTGTTCGACGCAATCAACCAGGTGAAGGAGCAGGTGCCTCCTGGCAAGGAGATAACGGCTATCGTGAAGTTCCTTGAGAGCACTAAGCTGGGTATCATCAGCAAGCTGTAAGTCTCTACGGCTTCAGGGCTGGTTCAGAACATTTGTAACATCAAAACACCACACATATATTTCATACCTTTTATATATTAGTGTTGTTATTTCAATGAAAGCGGCAAGGTCGACGGGATGTCAACCTTGCCGTTGTTGTTTATAGATGGTGAGGTGGTGAGGTGTTGAGATGGTGAGATTTGATGTTGAGGTGGTGGAATGTTGAGGTGGTGAGAAAAGCATCCGCGTCGGTCGTTGCGGATGTCTGCGTCGACCGATGCGGATGTTAATAACCGACACTACAAGGAAAACCTTCGGCTATTACGCGGTCGCGAATGTCGTCGAGTTCCTCGTGCGTAGCCTTGCTTAGTGTTGGGCAGGGCGTCTCGCGGTCGATGGTGTATATCATCACTGCGCTCGGTCGGATGCGATGCAGAGTTTGAAGCCATGCAGACACGAAACCGTCGGAGGTGTTGTCTACGCTCTCGCCGTTGTCGTCGGTGCCGTGCATGAATATGGTTTGCACTATGCAGTGCCCATTGAACGATGCCATCTCCTTGACGATATTCTCAACGTTGTACGATGGTTGCGTAGGGCGGTCCACCTTATTTATATATGCAGGGTCGACCGTGTCGAGCTTCATGATGTTGTTGTCTGCGAGCAGTAGGGCGCGGTGCACGTCGGGGCGGTGCGCCAGCGTGGAGTTGGTGAGCACCGACACCTTAGCTTCGGGATAATAAGCATTGCGCAGACGTATCGTATCCTCGATGATATGGAGGAAGTCGGGATGCGTGGTCGGCTCACCATTGCCTGAGAATGTAATCACGTCGAGTTTCGCACCTGCCGTGTGCATCTCCTTCAGTTTCGCCTCCAGACGCTCCGCAATAAGCTCGCGTGAAGGACGAGGCAGGGTAGGGCGGCGCGTGCAGTTGTAGCCCACCTCGCAGTAGATGCAGTCGAACGTGCAAATCTTTCCGTCGCTCGGGTTGACGTTCACACCGAGCGATATGCCAAGACGTCGGCTGTGTATCGGTCCGACGATTGGCGAAGGATAGAGAATTGTTGCCATGATGTGTGCTTTTTGTTCACATCAAAGTTAGACAGATTGTTTTGTTTATGATGTACGTATGGTGTTAATTGACGTTAATCCCTCTTTTGAACGGATATTTTTTTGTTATTTTGCAGGAAATTTGGTATAATATAGCCTTTTCGGAATGAGAAAGAAAAATAAGAAGACCCGCAGTCGTCACGGATTGCAGGCGGTAACGTTGTGCATTAGCACCGCAATGGTGCTTGTCCTGTTAGGTTTGGTGGTGTTCGCAGTGTGCACCGCCCGTAATCTTTCTGCTTACGTGAAGCAGAACATCGTGGTTACGATGATGCTTCAAGACGATATGACCTCTGGCGAGGCGCAGCAGTTCTGCACCAAGCTAAAGGCTCGCCCCTACATCCACACGCTCCAGTATATCAGTAAGGAGCAGGCTCTGCGCGAAGGAATAAAAGAATTGGGAACCGACCCGCGTGAGTTTGCCGAGACAAACCCTTTCCTATCGTCGGTGGAGGTGACTCTGACGTCCGACTATGCTAACAGCGACTCGCTGAAGTTTATCTCTAAGGAGCTTAAAGCCTACCCGAAGGTGAGCGAAGTGAAGTACCAGAAGGACCTCATCGACAGTGTCAACGCGAACATTGCGAAGATAAGCATTGTGCTCTTGGCACTCGCCGTGTTGCTCACGATAGTGTCGTTCTCGCTTATCAACAATACTGTGCGCTTGAGCATCTACGCCCGTCGCTTCTCCATACACACGATGAAGCTCGTAGGTGCATCGTGGGGCTTCATCCGTGCGCCGTTCGTGCGCCACTATGTGTTGCTCGGCTTGCTCGCTGCGCTCATTGCCTGCTGCGTGTTGGGAGGCGGAGTGTACGCACTGTTCATGTACGAGCCGCAGGTGCTCGACCTCATCACATGGGAGGTGCTCGCTATCACTGCCGGTACGGTGGTGGTGTTCGGCATATTCATCACGGCTATCTGTTCGATAATATCGGTGAACAAGTTCCTGCGCATGAAAGCAGGCGATTTGTATAAAATATAGTTGAGGTGGTGAGATGTTGAGATATGTTGTGGTGTTGAGATGTTGAGGTGGTGACATTACTTATCTATACACATACAGATGCTACTTGTACATATACAGGCACTATTTAAACATAATAAATTCATTCAATTTAAAATAAAGACAAAGTGGATAAAAGAAATTACGCATTTGGCAAGATTAACTTCATTCTGATGGTAGTCGGAATGTTGATTGTCATCCTCGGTTTTATACTCATGAGCGGTGGCGGAAGCGACGAGCATGTTTTCGATAACGACATCTTTAGTGTGCGTCGCGTGAAGGTAGCACCTGCTGTGTGCTTCCTCGGCTTCATCTCTATTATCTATGCGATAATCAAGAAGCCAAAAGACGAATAACTCTTCTGGGGGTGCTTTCAGGGGGTGCAGTTGTCTCAACTGCACCAACATAGTGGCAGGTGCATTCTGTTGGTGCCTTCAAATTTATTGGTGCAGTTGAGACAACTGCACCCCCTGAAAGACAACTGCACCCCCTGGGAGACAACTGCCCCCCCAGAGATCACCCTCAAATTAATAATTAATAATTAAAAATTAATAATTGAACAAATGGATTGGTTACAAGCCTTAGTCCTTGGCATCATTCAGGGACTCACAGAATATTTGCCCGTAAGCAGTAGTGGACACCTCGCAATCGGCTCGGCACTCTTCGGCGTGCAGGGTGAGGACAACCTCACGTTCACCGTCATGGTGCACGTGGCGACCGTACTCAGTACGCTCGTAATACTGTGGAAGGAAATCGACTGGATACTGAAAGGACTCTTCAAGTTCGAGATGAACGCCGAGACGAAGTACTTCCTCAATATCGTTGTCTCGATGATACCGGTAGGCATCGTAGGCGTGTTCTTTAAGGACTATGTGGAGGCGATATTTGGTTCGGGTCTGCTCATCGTGGGCTGTTGCCTGCTCCTGACAGCAGCGTTGCTCACCTTCTCCTACTTCGCTAAGCCACGTCAGCGCGAGAATATCTCGATGAAGGATGCCTTCATCATCGGCTTGGCGCAGGCAGCAGCTGTGCTGCCCGGTCTCTCACGCTCTGGTTCCACCATTGCCACCGGCATCTTGCTCGGCAATAAGAAGGAGAAACTCGCACAGTTCTCGTTCCTCATGGTCATCCCGCCCATCCTCGGCGAGGCACTCCTCGACGTGCTCAAGGCGGTTAAGGGCGAAGAAGCGTTCGGCGACATTGACACACTGCCCCTCATCGTGGGCTTCGTGGCAGCCTTCGTAAGCGGATGCATCGCCTGCAAGTGGATGATAAACATCGTGAAGCGAGGCAAACTCGTGTGGTTCGGTGTCTACTGCGCAATAGCTGGAGCCGTTACGATAGCTTGCTCATTACTATAAAAGAAGAAGACAATGAATTTCACCAAAGGCGAAGTCATCGCCATAAACAAACCCCTTGGCATGACCAGCTTCTGTGCCTTGGCAATAGTGCGCAAGCGCATCTGCGTCCGCCTCGGGGTGAAGAAACTAAAGATAGGCCATGCCGGAACACTCGACCCTCTTGCCACTGGCGTGCTCGTGCTCTGCACCGGCAAGTTCACGAAGCGCATTGAGGAGTTCCAGATGCACGGCAAGGAATACACAGCCACCATTCAGCTCGGAGCCACCACGCCCAGCTACGACATGGAGCATCCGGTGAACGCCACTTACCCCACAGACGGCATCACACGCGAGCGCATCGAAGAAGTGTTGAGGCAGTTTGTGGGCGATATAGAGCAGGTGCCACCGACATTCTCGGCGTGCAAGGTGAGCGGACAACGCTCCTACGACCTACGCCGAAAGGGTAAGGACGTGGAGCTGCAGCCGAAGCAGATACACATCGACGAGATAGAACTCACGGCGTTCGACCCGGAGACAATGCAGATGTCTGTACGTGTGGTGTGTGGCAAGGGTACATACATACGCGCCTTGGCACGCGACATCGGTCGCGCACTCGACTCGGGCGGCTACCTCGCAGCACTCTGTCGTACACGCTCCGGCGAGCAGCGCGTGGAGAACTGCATCGAGCTTGACGGCTTTGAGGAGTGGCTCGCCAATCAGACAATAGAAACCAATGAAGATGAATAAATAAACAACTACAATGAAGTTATCACAGTTTAAGTTTAAACTACCCGAAGAGCTGATCGCTCTTTATCCGCATAGCATTTACCGCGAGTTTGAAAACGACAACGGCGAGAAGGAAACCTTCCGCATCACACGTCGCGACGAGTGCCGACTGATGGTGCTGCACAAGAAGTCGCAGACCATCGAGATGTACAAGAAAGATGACAAAGGCAACCCTATCGAGGGCGAATACCTCGACTTCCGCAACGTGCTCGACTACTTCGGCGAGCACGACACATTCATCTTCAACGACACAAAGGTGTTCCCGGCGCGCCTCTATGGCACAAAGGAGAAGACCGACGCAAAGATAGAGGTGTTCCTGCTGCGCGAACTCAACGAAGAAATGCGTCTGTGGGACGTGCTCGTAGAACCGGCACGCAAGATACGTATCGGCAACAAGCTGTTCTTCGATGATTCGGGCACAATGGTGGCTGAGGTAATCGACAACACAACCAGTCGCGGACGCACACTTCGCTTCCTCTACGACTGTCCGCACGACGAGTTCAAGCGCGAGCTCTATGGTCTGGGCGAGGCTCCGCTGCCACGCTACATCGTAGACCGCCGCCCCGACAAGCGCAGCACAGAGGACGACTTCGACGACTTCCAGTGCATCTTTGCCAAGCATGAGGGTGCGGTAACGGCTCCTGCTACCGGCTTGCACTTCTCGCGCGAGCTGATGAAGCGCATGGAGATACGTGGCATCAACTTCGCATACATTACGCTCCACTGCGGATTGGGCAACTTCCACGACATAGAGGTGGAGGACCTCACAAAGCACAAGATGGACTCGGAGCAGATGCGCGTCGATGCCGACTGCTGCAAGTTGGTGAACGACACAAAGCGTGCCGGACACCATGTGTGTGCTGTGGGTACAAGCGTGGTGAAGGCTACGGAGACAGCCGTTGGCACCGACGGTATGCTGAAGGAGTACGATGGCTGGACCAATAAGTTCATCTTCCCACCGTATGACTTCGGACTTGCCGACTCGATGATCTCTAACTTCTATCATCCGTACTCGACACTCCTCATGGAGACCTGCGCCTTCGGTGGCTACGACCTCGTGATGGAGGCGTACAACCTCGCAGTGAAGCACGGCTTCAAGTTTGGTTCTTACGGCGACGCATTGCTCATCGTAAACGATTAAGCGCAGAGTATGCACACCGTGTACCTCTCTCTCGGCTCCAATCTCGGCGACCGCGAAGCTACGATGCGTCGCGCCATCGGCTTGCTCAACGAACGTGCAGGCAGCGTCGACCGCCAGTCGTCGTTCATCGAGACAGAGCCCTGGGGGTTTGAATCGACCAATAAGTTTCTGAATATGTGTGTGCGTCTGCTCACTACGTTGTCGCCGGAGCAATTGCTATTGGCTACTAAGCAAATAGAACGTGAGTTGGGCAGAACACAGAAGTCGGTGAACGGGCAGTATCACGACCGCCCTATCGACATAGATATACTGATGTACGACGACGTACATATTGACTCTGACGACCTCACGCTGCCGCATCCGCACATGCAGGAGCGCGAGTTCGTGATGAAACCGCTTCGCGAAATACTCTCGATTGGGAGTTGAAGAGATATGCAGGGACGGAAACAAGGTCTACATACCGTTCCTGCAACTTGTACGCCACCGAAGGCGCAGCCTCTGTTGTTGCGCCTTCGGTGGCGTTTTTTTATAGATGTGCAGGCGTAAGTTTCACGTTTTGTTATGTATGGCGTTCGAAGATGGAAAGCGTTAATTCGTAAATAAATTAAAAAATAAAATAACTTTTGTTTGGCGAAAAACTTCATAATCTGTATATTTGCAAAATATTCTTCGCATATATTAATAATCTAAATAATTGAGTATGAAGAAATCTTTACTTTTGACTGCGGCTCTTGTTATGGCTACAACAGCTGCCAACGCACAACCATTTGTTGAGGGCGTTCCGTTTAGTGCACGCCAGTTCGGCAAGCATCTCGTGCCTACACTTGACGCACAGGCTCAGCCTTCAAAGCTGCGCGCAGAGAAGAAGTCCAACTATTACTTGCGTCCTGAGGGTGCTTTGTTCCAGGCTTCTGACAAGAAAGGTCAGATTTGGGGAACTGTGTATATGTATGTTCCGGGTGCTTACGACGTAAAGTTCAAGAAACAGGGCACAGATGCCTATGTTTGGCATCAGAACACATTTGACTATTACGGTGATGTAACCGTTAACGATTGCTCAAGCAAAACAGATTATTATTATAATATTGACGCAAACGGCGACTTTACTATGAAGAGCTTGTTTGACGGTCGCGATGCTCTCCCGACACTTGTTTGCAATACCGACTCGTTCCTGCTTGCTTCTGAGAATCCTTACTTCGGCAATGCGGGCGACCCTGGCAAGCACGAATCATTGGCTTTGAAATTCTATTATCCGCGCTTGTATTCAGGCATTGACCAGGACAACCGCCGCGTGGCTCCGCTTTCTTACACAATGGACCAAGTCAGCGAAGTGTTCTTCGGCGGTATGGATAACAAGTATGTATACGGTTCGGGTACATTCACGCAGGGCGATGCTAAGTACACAGCTACCAGCGTTTATCAATATTTCGACAAACCGATGGCTCCGCTGGTTGTAGAAGATATCTTCATTCCGGTTATCTCTAAGGGCTATTATCCAATAGCTAAGGGTAAGCAACTGCGTTTGCAGATTCACGACGTGATGGAGCAGGACGGCAAACGCATTCCTGGCGAAAAGATACTCTATGAACTCACAGCTACTGAGCCTGAAACTATTGACGTAGGCAGCATTCCTTACGATGATAATACAAGCTACAACGCCTTCACACTCGTATTCACAAAGAAGAACGCTGAAGGCAAGGCAGAACGCTTCGTTATCGACCAACCGTTCTACGTAGTAATCGACGGACTCGACAACGAAGGCATCGACTGCGGTTTTGAGATTAGCGAGTTACCTTATTATTATAATGACTTCGACTCAGCCGTAGGTATTTGGAAGAAGGATGGCAGTCCTGCGTTCTTCAGTCTCTACAAGGACGTTGCGCTGAAGGTTTCATTCTCGGCGTGGTACGACTACTGCAACCCGATGTACTACGTATTCAACGGACGTGAGGAGAACTACGGCATTGTGAAGATGGACAACGACGGTACAAGCGGAACAACGCTCATTCCTGGCGATTTGGTGTTCGCAGGTCCGGCTATCAAGACAAACCAGAGCTGGTTCGATGCCAACAACGAGCCTAACTACACCGTAACTTGCGATGCCGACTGGGTGAAGTCTATCACTCCCGACACAAAGACATGGGCTGAATACGACATCACAGTGCTCAAGGTGGTATGCGACCCACTGCCAGAAGGCGTAAGCGGACGCAAGTGCGAACTCCACGTGCAGAGCAAGACCTGCAAGTCGACATATCCTATCGAGGTTCTGCAGGGCGACGCTACGGCCGGCATCAACGGCGTAGCAGTGAACGTGGCTCGCGACGGCAAAACATACAACCTCAGCGGACAGCGCGTAGCTCCTGATACAAAGGGTATCGTGATACGCGACGGCAAGAAGTACGTTAACAAGTAGAAATCCTGACAAGCTATATCGTAATTAGAGGGGGATAGTTTATTCTATAACAATCCCCCTCCTATAAAACAAGGTGTTAATTAGAGAGAGTTTATTGATTGTATAAATAACTAAAAACAATACGACTATGAGAAAAACGCTTCAAGTATTATTCTCGGCATTGTTGGCAGCTACCACGCTAGCTCCGTCGACAGTGAAGGCACAGACTCCGTCAACTGGCGGACCGTACGATGTTCCGTATTCATGTCTGTGGAACGATCAGAAAGTATTAGTTAATAAAGAGTGGACCGTTGAGGACAAGAACAACGACGGTATCACATGGGGATTCAGTAATGATGTGCCCGGTAGCTTCATCAGTTATATCGGCACAGCGCAGAAGCAGGATGCCGACGACTGGCTTGTGAGCCCGTACTTGGCATTCGAGGCAGGCAAGACATATAAGGTTGAGACCGGTGGCTTCAAGGCTATGGGTGGTTCGCAGAAGTTGGCTGTGGCTATCGGCACAGGCGACGACCCTACAACATACAAGGTGATAGGCGACTACACCATTTCGGCTACATACGGCGGAGGTGGTGCCACACCAGTTGAAGGCGAGTTCATTGCTCCTACAACCGGCAAGTATCGCGTAGCATTCCATTGCACCAGCAACCAGCGTGCATATCTCCTGCTCCTTCCTGTGAAAGTATTTGCTCAGGCTGCCTTGGCAGTGCGCCCGGCAGCTGTAAACGACCTCAATGTAGAGGTTGGTGCTAAGGGAGCGGTGTCGGCTAAGGTGTCGTTCACAATACCTTCTACTGACTATGCTGGCAATGCACTGACAAGTCTAACCCGTGTGCAGCTTTATCGCGACTATGTGGTTGTGAAGAACTTCGATTCACCGAAACCTGGTGAAAAGGTCGTATGGCAAGACGAAGAGGTGCTTACTGGCGAACATACATATAGCGTTATCTCTACAGCTAACGACTTGCGTAGCGACGAGGTTGCAAAGAAAGCATACGTAGGTTACGACCGTCCGCTTCCTCCGCAGAATATAAAGATACACGACAACCTTGATGGTACAGCAGCTATCACATGGGATCCGGTTTCTGAAGTAGGTATGCACGGCGGTTATGTAGATCCGAAGACTGCAGAATACTGCGTATACACTCTTGAGTATGGTTATCTGAGAGAAGTAGAAATGGGTTTAGCTGAGACAAAGTGTGTTGTAGAAAAAGTTAACTACGACGGCGCTCAGAGTGCTGTGCAGTATGCACTTCTGACCTACGTAGACAGCCCGACATCAGACACAGCCGTAGTCAGCGACTATGGACGCGAGGCATTCCTTATCGGTCAGGCACACGAGGTACCTTACTACGAATCGTTCGCTAACAAGAGTCTTCAGAAGGGGCCGTGGGTGATTGACGCCAACTGTACGGGCAAGTTCGGCCTTTCAGAGGATGCGCAGGATGAGGACGCCGGTTCGCTCGTTTTCAACCCGTCAACAGGCAGCACTTTGGCTTGCATCCAGGGTCCGAAGGTAGACATCGCCAATGCGGGTAATCCGCAGATTGTGTTCTGGTACTATGCATATCCAGGCACCGACGGCAAGATAACCGTGAAGGTGAACCGCAATGGTCAGGAAATGGTAGAGGTCGGAACTGTAGATTATAGCACGCTTAGTGGCAAAATGGGTTGGCGCTCTGTAGCTATGGATCTTAAGTCGGTATCTACTGTCGGTGTTAAGAACGGTTACATCCGTCCTTATTTCTACGCCGAGGGCTTGTCAACCAGCATAATGATTGATAACATCAAAATCTACGATGCTATCGCAAACAACCTCGCTGCCGATATTGATGCACCTGCACACGTGCAGAGTGGTAAGGCTGCTCAGCTGAATGTGAAGGTTACGAACCTCGGTACAGCAAAGGCAAGCGGTTACAAGGTACACCTCTTTATCGACGGAAAGAAGTTTGAAACTGAAGAAGGTGAGGACCTTGAGCCTAACGCAGTAGCTACATACGAGTTTGCATACACACCGAAGCTCCATGTCGGTAAATTCACCGTGAGAGGCGAAGTAGAGTGGGCTGCAGATATGTTCCAGGACAACAATAAGTCGATAGACTATACGGTTGAAGTAGTGTCATCTCCGCTCCCAGCTATCAGCGACCTCGCTGCTACCGATAAGGGTGTGCTCACATGGTCGGCAATGGATGTAGACGGTGTCAAGGTAACAGACGACTTCGAGTCGTACACACCATGGTCAATAGCACGCGTTGGCGACTGGACACTCTACGACGGTGACAAGGGTACGGTTTATACATTCGGTGGTATTCAGCACCCGAACTCAGGCGTAGCACAGGCTTACATCGTGTTCAACCCGTGGCAGGTGAGTGGCATCACAGGCAGCAACTGGCAGATGTTTGCAGACATCTTCGCGCCTCATTCAGGCAAGCAGTCGATGATGTCTACTGGTACAACAATCGATACCGGTACACCGACCAACAACTGGCTAATCACACCGGAACTCTCCGGCGAGGAGCAGACCATCTCGTTCTGGGTGAACGCTCCTGGCGACGAGGTAAACCGCGGTGAGCAGTATCCGAACTCTGGTCCGGAGACATTCGACATCTACTACTCAGAGGACGACACCAACGCCAACTCGTTCATTAAGATCAACAAGGACTCTTATGAGGCTGTTTACAAGTGGACAAAGTATGATATCGCCGTTCCTGAGGGTGCCAAGTATTTCGCTATCGTGCACACCAGCACAGGTTCGCTGACATCTTACAACTATGAACCCGACCGTCTCTGCGTTGACGACGTAACATATCGTGCTGGCGGTTTGCGCGTAATGGGTTACAATGTTTACCGTGACGGTGTTCTCGTGAAGAAACTCGACGGCAAGACAACCACTTGGACTGACGAAAAGTACACCGATGATAACGGCTACGGCGCAGGCAACCACAAGTACAACGTAATCGTAGTTTATGCAAACGGCGAGTCGAACGTGTCTAACACAGTCTATGTAGGCGACCCTGCAGCAGGCGTTGACTCAGTTGTTGTGAACGGCGTTAAGACTAACAATCGCGTCTACACCATCAACGGCAAGTACGTAGGTAACAGTCTGAAGGACGTTAAGCAGGGACTCTACATCCAGAATGGTAAGAAGGTCGTAGTGAAGTAATTTGTAAAAAATAGTTAACGTTTATACTAAATGCGAGTGCAAATGGTCTGACTTCCAATAAAAAGTCGTACCTTTGCACTCGCATTTTGCACAAATAACAATTTAATTTTTAAAAGTCTATGTATTTAGATCAGGCAAAAAAACAAGAGATCTTTGGACAGTACGGAAAGTCTAACACTGATACTGGTTCAGCTGAGAGCCAGATAGCATTGTTCTCATACCGTATTTCCCATTTGACGGAACATCTTAAGAAGAACCGTAAAGATTATACTACCGCACGTTCTTTGACACAGTTGGTAGGAAAGCGCCGCGCATTGCTTAACTATCTGTACGACCGCGACATCAATCGCTACCGTGCAATCATCAAGGCTCTCGGCCTCCGTAAGTAATTCGCACAAAGAAACAGATCCCGTGTATTCGACCGAATGCACGGGATTTTTTTGTTGCATCTGTGGCAGTGCCTGTTTTTTTTAGTTGTTTGGTTCCGAACTATTTACGTTAATAGTTCAAAAACGCTGCTGCTTATACATTTGTCTGAAAAAAAAGTAGTAACTTTGCAGAAGTTTTTTAAGGTATATAAAATGCAAGATATTAGAAACATTGCGATTATCGCCCATGTCGACCATGGAAAGACCACGCTTGTCGACAAGATGATGTTGGCGGGCAAACTGTTCCGTGACGGCCAGGATAACAGTGGCCAGGTATTGGATTCCAACGACCTGGAACGCGAACGAGGAATAACCATCCTTTCCAAGAACGTTTCAATCAACTGGAAAGGCACAAAAATCAATATTATTGACACCCCGGGTCACTCCGATTTCGGTGGCGAGGTAGAGCGCGTGCTCAACATGGCAGACGGTTGTATTCTGCTCGTTGACGCATTCGAAGGTCCTATGCCGCAGACACGCTTCGTGCTGCAGAAGGCGCTTCAGATCGGTCTGAAGCCGATCGTTGTCGTGAACAAGGTTGACAAGCCCAACTGCCGCCCTGAGGAAGTGTACGAAATGGTGTTCGACCTCATGTTCTCACTCAACGCTACCGAAGACCAGCTCGACTTCCCCGTCGTTTACGGTTCGGCAAAGAACGGCTGGATGGCTGAGGACTACAACGCCCCGACAGACAATATCGACTATCTGCTCGACAAGATTGTAGAGGTGATACCTGCGCCGAAGGTGCTTGAGGGCACTCCGCAGATGCTTATCACCTCGCTCGACTACTCAAGCTACACAGGACGTATCGCCGTAGGACGTGTTCACTGCGGTACGCTCAAGGAGGGCATGAACATAACCATCTCTCACCGCGACGGCACTCTGGAGAAGACACGCATCAAGGAAATACACGTGTTCGAGGGAATGGGACAGAAGAAGGTAGACGAGGTTCACTCTGGCGACATCTGCGCCATCGTAGGCTTGGAGCGTTTTGAGATTGGTGACACCATCTGCGACTTCGAAAATCCCGAGCCGCTGCCTCCTATCGCTATCGACGAGCCTACCATGAGTATGCTCTTCACCATCAACGACTCGCCGTTCTTTGGTAAGGAAGGCAAGTTCGTAACATCACGCCACATCAACGACCGCTTGCAGAAGGAGCTTGAGAAGAACCTTGCGTTGCGTGTGCGTCCGTTCGAGGACACCACCGACAAGTGGATTGTAAGCGGACGCGGTGTGCTTCACCTCTCTGTGCTCATCGAGACAATGCGTCGCGAGGGTTACGAGCTTCAGGTAGGTCAGCCGCAGGTAATCTACAAGGAGATTGACGGCGTGAAGTGCGAGCCTATCGAGGAACTGACAATCAACGTGCCTGAGGAGTTCTCGAGCAAGATGATTGATATGGTGACACGCCGCAAGGGCGAGATGACATCAATGCAGACCCTCGGCGACCGCGTAGACATCGAGTTTGACATACCGTCGCGCGGCATTATCGGTCTGCGTACCAACGTGCTCACAGCGAGCCAGGGCGAGGCAATTATGGCTCACCGCTTCAAGGAGTACCAGCCGTACAAGGGCGAAATCACACGCCGTCTTAACGGTTCGATGATTGCGCTTGAGACAGGTACTGCCTACGCTTATTCTATCGACAAGCTGCAAGATCGCGGCAAGTTCTTCATCGATCCAGGTGAGGAAGTGTACGCAGGTCAGGTAGTGGGCGAGCACGTTCACGACAACGACCTCGTCATCAACGTTACGAAGGCAAAGCAGCTCACCAACGTTCGTGCCAGCGGCTCTGACGAGAAGGCGCGCGTGATACCGAAGGTGGTGATGAGTCTTGAGGAGTGCCTCGAGTATATCAAGGGCGACGAACTTGTGGAGGTAACTCCGAAGAGTATGCGTATGCGCAAGATTATCCTCGATCATCTCAGTCGCAAGCGCAGCAACAAAGACTAATTTCTTGTATCGAAATATATACAACGACGGGTGTTCCAAGACTGTGAAGTCATGGGACACCTTTTTTTTGTATCCCTGTCTTCCGTTCTTTTTTCGTATCAAACGTTTGCTTGTTTGGAATTAATTTGTTACATTTGCGGCATGGGAATAGAAATAAGAGAAATTGCATACACCAAAGAATTCTTAGAATACTTTGAACAGTTGCCGGATAATATACAAGAGAAATACGACTATGTATTCAGTATAATGGTGACGCAGAAAGTTGTGAGCCGTAAGTTTGTAAAGAAAATCGAAACTACGGAGTTCTACGAAATGAGGGTCAGTGTCGGAACGAATGAATACCGCTCGTTCATATTTGCCATTGATGCCGCAAGTTTTATGGAGTGTAGCAGGATTGTCATGCTGAATTCTTTTGTTGAGAAGAGTTCGAAGCAGTACAAGTCTGAAATTAGTAAAGCAAGAAAAATATTAAAAGATTGGGAGGATAGTCTATGATAAACATTAGTGATGAGAAATGGAAGAGTCTGCCGAAATTCAACGACAAACTCAATGAAAGATACGGTGCACCCGGCACCCCCTCGCGCGATGCTTTCGAGGCGCGCGCCAAGGCGTGGTACTATGCCGAGTTGCTGAAAGAAGAGCGCAAGCGCCAGAAGCTTACGCAGCAGCAACTTGCCGACAAGATAGGCAAGAAGCGCGAGTACATATCTACCATAGAGCGTGGCAATAGCGATATGCAGATGTCTACGTTCCTGCAGATAGCCTCTGCGTTGGGATTGCGCTTCTCGCTTGTGGTGGGCTGATGAAAGTTTAAACGTGGTGGGCTACGGCTGCTCAGCAAAACTGCGCTGCAGAACACAATAATAGTGGCTGTTCGGCGTTTATTATTCAGAAAGTGAAAACGTAAACGAACAGGAAAGAAATGAAGAAAAGAACTATATTGTTGGGTCTTGCCGCAGGCGTACTGCCGGCGATGGCGCAACCGAAGGTCGGCACCGTGTCCGTGCTGCCACGTGTGGGCGTGGCGCTCGCCAATCTGCCCGGCGACAAAATGTATATAGCCGGTGGAGTCGGCGACAACATGACTTACTCGGCACGCTACAAGGCAGGCCTGATGGCAGGTGTCGACATCGACTGGCAGTTCATGCCAAACCTCTCTGCCACTATCGGTGCGCAGTACGTGCAGCAAGGCGCCAAGTACGGCAACAACGGCTACAAGGTGCAGGTGACGGAAGGCGTGTACAAAGGCACCGGCTACAGCGACTGGAGCACGCAGCTCCATTACATCAACGTGCCCCTGATGCTCAACGCCTACCTCGGCACGGGCTTCGCCGTTAAAGCTGGTGTGCAGATAGGCTTCCCAATCTCGGGCAAGATGAAGTACACCGAGCAGCAGTACACGATGACGAAAGACGACGTCAAGTACGAGAAACCCGAACACGTGAAGTACGACCTGAACTCAACGCTTACAAAAGTAAACTTCGCTATTCCCGTCGGAGTGAGCTATGAGTTCTCTAACGTAATCATCGACGCACGCTACAACATCGGACTTACGCAGTTCCAGAACATTGACGGCTTCAAATCGTCGAAGAATAGTGTCTTCACGTTCAGTGTGGCTTACCGTTTAGGGTTGTAAGTATTACTATTCTGACTCGCGTCGACCGATGCGGATGTCTGCGCCGACCGTTGCGGATGTCTGCGCCGACCGATGCGGATGTCTGCGTCGACCGATGCGTATGTCTGCGTCGACCGATGCGGATGTCTGCATCGACCGATGTGTATCACCATAACTTAGCATTGAACAAAGAAAATGAAACGTTCATTTGAACCAAAAATAATAGTCTGCTGCGTCATTATCGTAGTGGGCACATACATACTCTCACGCTCGTGGTCGATGACCATTGGCGTGGCTCTGCTGCTCTACGCCCTCGATGCGCTACTCACCGCTTGGGTGAAGAAGAAGGACGAGCAATATTACGGAAAAAAGAAGCAAGAAGAACAAGAAGATGGAGAAACTCATTAAACTATATACAGAATGGAGTGGGGCAGAACCCGTCAGCACCGAGCAGCTCGCCGGAGCAGGCAGCAACCGTCAGTATTACCGCTTCACGGCTGAGGACGGCACGACCGTCATTGGTGTCGTAGGCACAAGTCGCGACGAGAACCACGCCTTCATTTACCTCGCTGAGCACTTCGAGCAGCGTCAGTTGCCCGTGCCGCACATACTCGCACAGAGCGACGACGGACTGCGCTACTTGCAGACCGACCTCGGATCTACATCGCTCTTCGATGCAATACGTGGCGGTCGCGAGGCTGGCGGCAGATACAACCAGCGCGAGAAGCAGCTGCTGAAAGCCACAATACGCCAGTTGCCGAACATACAGATTCGCGGAGCACGCGGACTCGACTGGCAGAACTGCTATCCGCAGCCCGAGTTCGACGAGGACAGCGTGCTCTTCGACCTCAACTACTTCAAGTATTGCTTCCTGAAACCTTCGGGGCTCGACTTCCACGAACTGAAGCTCGAGGCAAACTTCCGCCTCTTCGCCAAGGATCTCACGTCGGAGAACATCGACTCGTTCCTCTACCGCGACTTCCAGGCGCGCAACGTGATGCTCGATGCCGACGGAAATCCGCAGTTCATCGACTTCCAGGGCGGTCGACGCGGTCCGTACTACTATGACCTCGCCTCGTTCCTCTGGCAGGCATCGGCACGCTATAGCGACAAGCTGCGCCGCGAGCTCGTAGCCGAATACTACGACGCTTTGAAGCAGTACACCGAGGTGCCGTCGCTGCGCCACTTCGTCAACCGCTTGAGCCTTTTCGTGCTCTTCCGCACGCTGCAGGTGCTCGGCGCATACGGCTTCCGCGGCTACTTCGAGCGCAAGAAGCACTTCCTCGACTCCATTCCGCCGGCTATGGACAACCTGCGTGCGCTGCTGAAATTAGGTGAGCAGGTGTTCCCCTATCCGTACATGATGGACATGCTGCGCCGACTCACCGAGATGCCACGCTACGCTCACATCGAAGAGCCGGCAGTATCGCGTGCCGATGGATACAAGACCACCGACAAGAATGTCTACGAGGCGCATCCTCAGGACGGACCTGCTACGTTCTCCAAGTACGACGGCAAGGGTCCGCTGCGTGTCCGCGTGTTCAGTTTCTCGTTCCGCAAGGGCATACCAGCCGACGAGTCGGGTAATGGCGGCGGATACGTGTTCGACTGCCGTTCGACGCACAACCCCGGACGCTATGAACCGTACAAGAAACTCACCGGACTCGACGAGCCCGTGATACGCTTCCTCGAGGACGACGGCGAGATACTCACCTTCCTCGATAGCGTCTACAAACTCGCCGATGCTCACGTGCAGCGTTACATCGACCGTGGCTTCACCGACCTTATGTTCTCCTTCGGTTGCACCGGCGGACAGCATCGCAGTGTCTACTCGGCGCAGCACCTTGCAGAACATCTGCACGAGAAGTTCGGAATAGAGGTGCACATCTGTCACAGAGAGCAAGGCATGGAGCAGACACTTCTTTAGATTTATGCTACATTCCTTTTGCTGTTTGACGGATTTTGAGTAATTTTGTAGGCAACATATTTATAACGACATCTATGATGCAAGCAATGATATTCGCGGCAGGATTGGGCACACGCCTTAAACCGCTCACCGACACTATGCCAAAGGCGTTGGTGAGCGTTGGAGGTGAGCCGCTCCTGAAGCGCGTAATACATAATCTATCAGTGGCAGGCGTTGACCGCATTGTTGTCAACGTACACCACTTTGCGCAGCAGATAATCGACTATCTTAAAGAAAACGACAACTTCGGGCTCGACATACGCATCTCCGACGAATCTGTCGGACTGCTCGAAACGGGCGGTGGCATAAAACATGCCGCGCCACTCTTCGCTCCCGATGCCCCGATACTAATACATAATGTGGACATCCTGAGCAATGTAGACCTGCGCCGCTTTTATCAGCGTGCCGGCGGATTGCTCAAGACTGACGGTTTGGCAAATGTAACGGCGGATGTTCCCGATGCTTCAGTAGGAGCTACGGTGGATGTTCCCGATGCCTTGCTCCTCGTTAGTCAGCGTAAGACGCAACGCTACCTGCTCTTCGACGACACGATGCGCCTTGTCGGTTGGACTAATATCGCCACGGGCGAAGTGAAGAGTCCGTACCCCGACCTCGACCCTAAAGCGTGCCGCATGTATGCCTTCGCCGGCATACACGCCCTCTCGCCACGAATGATTCCTTTAATGAATCAGTTCCCCGACCGCTTCAGCATCATCGACTTCTACCTGCAGACCTGCGCTACGCACCGCATCGAAGGCTTCGCAAAGGACGACCTGCAGCTGATGGACATCGGCAAGCTCGACACGCTGGCGCAAGCAGAGGAGTTCTTGGTAAAAGTAAAAGGCCCCTCCCAACCCTCCCCGTCGGGGAGGGCTTGAGGATACTCAAGGCTGAAAAAGCTCTAAAGAGAAAAGTCTCCCATTGGCTTAGGAAGGCCTAAAGAGGCTTAGTTCGGCTTAAACGCCACCTACCCTCGGCTTAAACGCCGCCATAAGAAGAATAAGAAACATCAAATACAAACAATAAAACCAACCAAAGTAATGCAACAGAAGATAATTATTCTCGATTTCGGTTCGCAGACCACGCAGCTCATCGGCCGCCGTGTGCGCGAGCTTGATACCTTCTGCGAGATTATGCCCTACAACAAGTTCCCGAAGGACGACCCCTCTGTCATCGGTGTCATCCTCAGCGGAAGCCCCTTCTCGGTACACGACAAGGAGGCATTCAAGGTAGACCTTAGTCAGTTCGTAGGACGCATCCCAGTGCTTGGCATCTGCTACGGCGCACAGTACATCTCTTATGCTGGCGGCGGAAAGGTGGAGGCAGCCGACTCTCGCGAGTACGGACGTGCCAACCTCGAGCACTTCGACGCTGAGAACCCCTTGTTCAAGGGTTTCGTTGAAAACTCGCAGGTGTGGATGAGCCACGGCGACACCATCACCGCCATCCCCGAAGACTTTAAGTGCATCGCTTCTACAGCCAACGTTAAGTATGCCGCTTACGCTTCTACAAAGCAGCCGGTATGGGCAGTGCAGTTTCACCCAGAGGTGTTCCACTCGCTGCAGGGCACACAGCTCCTGAAGAACTTCGTGGTAGACATCTGCGGAAGCCGTCAGGACTGGAGTGCCGACTCGTTCGTAGAGACAACAGTAGCTGAACTCAAGGCGCAGCTCGGCGACGACAAGGTAATCCTCGGACTCTCGGGCGGTGTCGACTCAAGCGTAGCAGCCGTGCTCCTCAACAAGGCTATCGGCAGCAACCTCACATGTATCTTCGTCGACCACGGTATGCTCCGTAAGAACGAGTTCCGCGACGTTATGGAAGACTACAAGTGTCTCGGTCTTAACGTTATCGGCGTAGACGCAAGCGAGAAGTTCTTCTCTGACCTTGCAGGCGTTACCGACCCTGAGGAGAAGCGCAAGATTATCGGCCGCGACTTCGTTGAGGTGTTCAACGCTGAGGCTAAGAAGCAGACAGGGGCAAAGTGGCTCGCGCAGGGCACTATCTACCCCGACCGCATCGAGTCGCTCAACATCACGGGCAAGGTAATCAAGAGCCACCACAACGTAGGTGGTCTGCCTAAGGAGATGAACCTCAAGCTCTGCGAGCCATTGCAGTGGCTCTTCAAGGACGAGGTTCGCCGTGTAGGTCGCTCGATGGGTATGCCCGAGCATCTCATCACACGCCATCCGTTCCCTGGACCGGGCTTGGCAGTGCGCATCCTTGGCGACATCACTCCCGAGAAGGTACGCATCCTCCAGGATGCCGACGATATCTATATCCGCGGTCTGCGCGAGTACAAGACAAAACTCTCTGGCGAGGACGCACGTCGCGTGCTTGCTGCCGGTGTTCCTGCCGACATGCACGACGGCGAGATTGAGGTATCGCTCTACGACCAGATTTGGCAGGCAGGCACAGTGCTCCTCTCTACAGTACGCTCTGTAGGCGTAATGGGCGACGAGCGCACATATGAGCACCCCGTTGCTCTCCGTGCCGTAACCTCTACCGACGCTATGACTGCCGACTGGGCTCACCTGCCTTACGACTTCATGGCTAAGGTGTCTAACGAGATTATTAATAAGGTGCGTGGTGTGAACCGCGTATGCTACGATATTTCGTCAAAACCACCATCAACAATCGAGTGGGAGTAAACCATTCCTGATAGAGTAGGAATAAATTGTTCCTGATAGATAGGCTGACAGATTTAGCTCTTAAAAGGCAAATCTGTCAGCCTTTATTGTGCTTGTAATCTGAGAATTACGGTTGCGCTGATAGATATGGCAGATTTTTTTAATAACATTTTACTCTATCCATATCTTTAAATCCCTAACTTCTCTATTTTGTTATATATCGTCTTGCGGTCTACGCCTAACAGGCGGGCAGCCTTTGCCTTGTTGCCGTTGGTCTGTTGAAGGGCGGTGATGATGCGTTGACGTTCCGTGTCTTCGTCGTGCAGTAGTAGGACGTTGTCGGTGCGTATCTGTCCCATCGCCTGCGTCAGTTCGGCGGTGGTTATCTTGTTGCCGCGTGTGAGCAGCACCGCACGCTTCACCACGTTGTTCAGCTCGCGCAGGTTGCCGGGCCATGAGTGAGAGGCGAGCAGTTCTGCAGCGTCAGAGTCAAAACCCTCCACCGTTCGGTTTAGTTCCTCATTGGCATGGTGTATGAAGAGGTCGGCAAAGAGGAAGAGGTCGCTGCCACGCTCCGAAAGTTTTGGCATGTAGATGGTGAACTCGTTGATGCGGTGGTAGAGGTCTTCGCGGAACCGTCCTTCGCCCACAGCCTCCTCAAGGTTCTCGTTTGTGGCGCACACAAGACGTATGTCGATAGGTATCTCCTGCGTTCCGCCAACGGGGCGGATGCGACGCTCCTGCAGCGCACGCAGCAGTTGCACCTGCACTTCGTAGCTCAAGTTGCCCACCTCGTCAAGGAATAGCGTTCCGCCGTTAGCCATCTCGAAGGCTCCCCGTTTATCGGTATCGGCACCTGTGAAGGCTCCCTTCTTGTGTCCGAAAAACTCCGATGCAGCCACGTCGCGTGGTATTGCTCCGCAGTCGAGTGCGAAGAACGGGCGGTCGGCGCGTGCGCTGAGGTCGTGAATACGATGAGCCACGTACTCCTTACCCGTTCCCGATGCACCGAGGATGAGCACCGACATAGGTGTGGGAGCCACCAACTCCACGTAGCTATATAGCTGGCGTGAGGCTTCGCTCTTTCCCTCTATGTGGCGGGGAGCAGTGAGTTTTGCGCTCGGCTCGTAGAGACGCTTGCCAGAGCAAGAATTTTGAGTTTTGAATTTTGAATTATGCGCCGTTGGCGCATTTTGAGTTGTAGAGTTTTGAATTGTGGAGGAGGCTTGCTGAGCGTTCTGCTCCATCGCATCCTTAATCTTCTGCAGTAGGATGTCTGGCTGCACGGGCTTTGCAATATAGTCGGCAGCACCAGACTTCATGGCGAGCACTGCGTTCTGCACCTCCGCATAATTTGTCATCACGATGAACGGCGCATTGATGTCGTGTTCGTGCATCCATGCGAGCAGTCGAAGCCCGTCGTGGTCGGGCAGACGGAGGTCGGAGAGTACAAGGTCTACCTCTTTGCCGAAGGTTTCAGTCAGCAGTTTCACGGCAGCACCTACCGATGTCGCTTTCTCTACCTCAAATCCCTTTCGGCGCAGCCATGTCTGTAGCATTGTGCCGAATGCAATGTCGTCTTCTACAATCAGTATATGTTGCATAGTATATTCTTGAGTTTCTCTATCAGTTGTTTTGTCAATCTTTCGCGTTCTTGGTCGTTAGGGGGTGCACTTGTCTCAAGTGCACCAACCAAGTTGTTATTTTGAGTTTGTTGGTGTACTTGTTGCTTGTTAGGGGGTGCACTTGTCTCAAGTGCACCAACCAAGTTGTCATTTTGAGTTTGTTGGTGTACTTGTTGTTTGCTCTGTTGGTGCACTTGAGACAAGTGCACCCCCTGAAGGGGAGCAAGCCATTCGTTCTTGCCTGGTTCGAGCATTTCGAGCAGTGGCATCGCTTTGTGTACCGCTTTCGCAATGCGCTCCGGGTCTGAACCGTCGCCAATCATCTCTAAATATTCCTCTATCGACTTGCGTATGTCGCTTATGATTTGTCGCTCTGCTTCAGGGTCACCATCGGTGAAGGGGAGAAGGGCGGTTCGGAGTTTTGCGCTCGGCTCGTAGAGACGCTTGCCAAAGCAAGAATTTTGAATTTTGAGTTTTGAATTCTCGGTTTCGCCTGCGGTTTTGAGTTTTGAATTCTCAGATACTCTTACTGCTACGCCCGTGAGTTGGCAGATTGTGGCGGCGAGTATCTGCACCGAGAACGGCTTGAACAGACAGGCATCGAAGCCGTCGCTGCGTAGCTGTGGCATGATGCTCTGCTCGTGCGCTGTCATCGCCACGAACTTCGTAGTGCATGATCGTTGCTGAACCTCGGCGTTATTGCGTATGCGTCGCATAATCTCGCTGCCGTTCATCTCCGGCATCTCTATGTCGGTGAATACGATGTTGGGAGCCGACTCTGTGGCGATGGCTATTGCCTCGCTGGCGTGTATGGTCGTGGTGGTGTTGAAGCTGATGCCCTCGATGCGTTGCAGCATCTCCGTGAGGAGCTGACCCTGCAGGCGGTCGTCGTCTACTATCACCACGGAGATCGTGGGTTGAGATGTTGAGGTGTTGAGGTGTTGAGATTTGCCTTTAGGGGGTGCACTTGTCTCAAGTGCACCAATCAAACTGTCACGTTGACTTTGTTGATGTAATTGTTGCTTGCTTTGTTGGCTTTGTTGGTGCAGCTGAGACAGCTGCACCCCCTTGGTTTGCTTGTTTTGTTGGTGCACCCCCTGATTGGTGACAATCTTCACGGGCAGACTCACGGTGAATGTCGAGCCCTTACCTTTTGTCGACTGCACTCGGATGTTGCCTCCGAGCAGCGTCACAATCTCGCGTGTGATGGTCAGTCCGAGTCCCACGCCCTCCTTGCCTTGTGCGCCAGGCAGACGTGTAAAAGCGTTGAACACCGTTTGCAGTTCGTCGGGCGTCATGCCGCATCCCGTGTCCTTCACGCTGATGCTGAGTTGTCGGTTTGCTATGTTCACGCCGACACATACCTCGCCCTTGTCGGTGTATTTGATGGCGTTGCCCACAAGGTTGTTCACAATCTGTTTGATGCGGAATGCGTCCGATCGGCAAAGCATCGACTCCGTCACCAGCACATCAGTTGCCAACTTCAGCTTTTTTTTCATAGCTAATGGCTGCATCTGCGCCACACACTCGCTGATGAGCACAGCCGGTGCGAAGCTCACCTCGTGGCGTTCCGCCTTGCCGCTCTCCAGCTTGTGATAGTCGAGCAGTGCCGACACTAATTGCAGCAGATGTTTCGCCGAGCCCGATATGTTCTGCAGATAACCCACCGCCTTCGGTTGGTCGACGTATTCGCTGAGCAAGTCGATGAATCCGGCTATAGACGCAGCTGGAGCCTTAATGTCATGCGTTATGGTGAGCAGCAGCCGCTCACGCTGCTGCATGATGCGCTCCGTTTCCGCTTTCGCCTCGATGATGCGCTGGCGGTCGCGGCGTTCGCGCTTTATGTCGCGCAGTATGTACACTACGAGTATCGCTGCCGAGAGGATGGCGAGCAGACCCAACACCGCTATCCTCACAATCATTGCACGCCGCGAACTCATCGCTTTGCCCACAACACGCTGCAGTGCGTTGTGCTCATCGCTCTGTATATCCTCAATCAGTAGCCATGTGCGCTTCGTCAGCTGAATGCTTACTCGCTGCAACTTTCTGTTGCGCGAGCTGATCGCATCCTGCTGTCTATCGCTTGCGCGTTGTTGCTCGCTGTGTATCTTCGCGAGTACGTTAGCCACCGAGTCGGCAATGTTCAGACGGTGGTTGATGGTGGCGGTAGACGGCTGATGCGTCAGTCGGGTGGTGCTCACGGTGTCGGTGTGCTGCTTGCGGAAGGCATCGCCTAAGCGTCGGAAGAAGCCACGCTTCGTCTTCACTACCTCATACACCGTCTCGTGTTGTTCGTGGCGTTCCTTCGTCTGCGGACTGATAACTATAGAGTCGCGTCCGCTATGCAGTGCCTCTAACTTGTTGTTGTAGTAGATATCGCGGCAGTCGTTGTTCAGCTCCTTCATAACGAGCAGCGTGTTTTCGCGTTTCGCCTTTAGCAGCGTAATGAGTGAGTCGAGGCGTTGCTGCTTCAGCGTGTCCATAAGCAGTGGGCGCAACCTCATGGCGTTGGCAGCCGAACTGCTAAGAGCCTCGTCGAAGCGCTGCCACTTGCCGGCATCGCCGAGCAGTACAGAGCGTTCGGCATTGGCGGTCTCGAGCATCGTGAACACGAGCGAGTCGACAATGTCGCGGCGAGCCATCAGCCGCTCCGATGCCTCGTTGACGGCAGACAACGAACGTGTGTTGTCGTAAACCATCCATGTGGCTGACACCAACACGACGGCGAGCAAGGCGTATCCTACAAGTATTTTTATTCTGGTGCTGAACATATATGTACTGTAATATCTTATTCTTATATATTATAACGCAAAATCTCTTATTTTATTTTACGAAAAAAGCCTGCACCATTCTTGTTCGCACAAGAACGATGCAGGCTAAAAAAGGATTTAGTGTTGTTTTATGTCTGAAATCATTACCTTCTCTTCTCTTCTTTACACTACAGCCGGTGCTTCTGTACCTGTAGTGTCAGTGTCGGTAGAGTCAGAGAGCACTACGCTTGAGAAGAGCTGTGCGGCAGGGTCGACAGAGTCGGTAGAGTCAGAGAACATTGCTTCTGTCTGCTGGTCGTCTACCACCGGAGTGTCGGGAGTCTCCACAACGGTTGTGTCAACCGGCATTCCCAAACCAAGCTCTGCCTTAGAGCTACCTGCAAATACGTTGCTTACTGATACCGTTACGAAAGCTGCGAGAGCTACAAAAACTAACTTCTTCATATGCTTTAAATTTTAAATTGTTAATATTGCGTTTATCTGTGGAACTCTGTTTCGGACTGTTGTTCGTTGCGTCGTTCACTAAATAAAATGCAATCGGTGTGCCAGAAAAAGTGTGGTTTTGCGTAAGTTGTTGAATATCAGTTGCTACTGTCTATTTAGATGTATTGATGTGGTTTGATAAAATGTAGAAAAGTGTGGAACAGTTGTAGAACTATTCCACACTTTTATGTAGACAATGTATGCGATTATTGCAAGACAAACTTGAAGGTCTTCGTAGTAGAAGTTATCTTTACGCTGAGCAGATATACGCCCTTAGCCAACTGCGGCATAGGGATAGATAGTGTCTCGCCGGCACAGCGGTTGCCGAGCTCTTTGGTGAAGACCATGCTGCCAGTCATGCTTGTGAGGCTCAGCGTAGCCTTCGTATTACGTGCGAAGCCCAAGAGGATGTTGCCGTCGGCGATGCGTATGGTGCCATCGAACGGCATGTCGATGCGCTCGCAGCCCGCTGTTTGCTTCTCGATGCACTGGCGCAGTCCGTCGAGCGCGTTAATCTTGCCGTATCCCCAGTTGCTGTCGGGTGCCGTAGCGGTGAAGTTGTCCTTGCGAGCCGTAGCCTGCACAATCTCGTGCAGCTGTTCGGGCGTGAGCTGCGGATAAGCCTGTAGCCATGTAGCCACGATGCCTGCCACGAACGGCGATGCCATCGATGTGCCCTGCATGTAGCCATATTGGTTGTAGCGACCGAAGTTCTCGTTGTACTCAGCGTACATCAGATTGCCAGATGCGTCGTTGTTCGACACCGCCGAGATTATGAAGCAACCAGGCGCAGTGATGTTCGGCTTCATGCGTCCGTCGACTGTTGGTCCGTAGCTCGAGAACGAGCTGAGGTCGCCTATGGTCTCCTGCAGCGTAGCCTGTTGTCCGCTGTTCGTGGTGTACTCGTTGCGCGTGGTGTACGAGCCAACGGTGAGGATGCGCTTGCCCGTTCCGCCAATCTCGCAGAGCGTAGACGAAGCGGCGTCGGGAGCCGAGAAGCCCTCCATGTCGCGCGACTCCAGTGCGAGGTACGTGTTGTCCGACCATATGTTCACTCTGCCCGCTGTCTTCGGCGTGATGGTGAGTGCTATGGCGTAGTTGTTGCGGATGCCGGTGAGTGCGGATGTGAGCACCACGTGCGGTTTGCCGTTGAGCGGACTAACCTCCGATGCCACCTTCCATGTGCCCGTGGCGTACTTGCCGAACGATGTCTCCGTCAGTCCCTCGGCAGGGTAGACCGTAGTCGATACTGCATTCTTCTTGTTTACCGTGCTGAAGGCTGCGATGTCTACGGTGAAGTCGGTGCCCTTCTCGCCCCATATCTCTATTGTGCCGCCCGAGACAGAGTTGGACGGCGCAACTTTGTATTTCGCGAATGTGCGCAGCGGAGCGTCAGCTGTAGAGGCGAATGTATGGTCGATGTGGAACGCATCGGTGCGGTGATTGCCTGCAGCACCCACGATGAGACGGCCAGGTCCCTGCATGGCATCGGTCATGGTGTCGAACGTCGAAGTGCCGTCGTGCGGTCCGTCCTGATTGCCCAAACTGAGGTTCACGACGCACGGCTTGCCCACCTCGTCGGCATAGTCGAAGATGTACTGCACGGCGTTGCTGATGTCGGCGTTGGTGCTCTCGTTGAGGTCGAGTGCCACGAGCACGATGTCCGCGTCGGGCGCGTTGCCAACGTAAGCCCCCTCCTTGTATGCGTCGCTGCCGACAGCAATGGCTGCCACGTGCGTGCCGTGCGAGTTGGTGTCGCTGTCGCCCTGCGCCTTCTCAATCAGCTGGGGCGTGTTCAGTTCGATGCCGTAGCCGTACTTCGTTGGTGCAGTAGCACCGTCGAGCGTTTGGGTGCCTTGCTCCCAAACACGTTTTATGCGCAACTGTCCGTCGTCGGGACGGCGAAACGCAGCGTGCATGTAGTCGAAGCCGGCATCAACCACGCCCACCACTACGCCCTCGCCGGTGTAAGCCTGCGGCAGCGAGGTGCCCTTGTGTATCTGGTCGGTGCCAGCCTCCTGGCGTGCGAGGTTGAGCATCTGGCTTGCGCCCGATGTCAGCTGTATGTACTCTACACCCTCCTGCTTAGCCAACTGCTGAAGTGCATCGATTGAGAGGCGCACCGTTGCGGTGTTGGCGTGCAGAGCAACCGGTGCCAGCCCCAATGCCTGCCACGATGTGCGTGCAGGGTCGATGGTTACGTATAGAGTTTTGAGTTCTGGGTTCTGGGCTTTGAGCTTTGAATGGTGCGCCTTCTGCTCGTTTGTGTTTGAAAGCGCTACGGCAGTACGTGGCGACAAGGATGCTTGCGCCCACATGGAGGTGGGCGCGAGCAACATAGATGCACCTATTATATATATGTATGGCTTGCGCATGATACACCTTGTTTTATTATGTGTTATATGGTCTATCTAACCAGAATCTTCTTTGTGGTCTGCTTGCTACCAGCTACAACCTTCACGATGTACACACCCTTGGCAAGAGCGGCGTTCTCCACCTGCGCACCTGCGAGGTTATATACTGACAGACGGCTGTAGTCGCCATCTACGCACACCTTGCCATTGTTTACGAAGATGTTCAGAGTCTGCTCTGCTTCGGGCTCGTTGATGGCTGTAGTTACATTGAAACCACCCTGCTTGTACGATTCGCCGAGACGTGCCTTGCAGCAGTTGTAAATAGTGTGCTTGGTGTTGTCGTTCTGGTCGAACGAACCCATATAGGCTACTACACTCATGTCCTCAAGCACAGCCTTGATGTTGTTCTTAGTCTCGTCGGTATAATAGCTTGAGTGAATCTGCTTGGGTATAGTGATGGTCTTCTCCCATGTGAACATCTGTCCAGCCTTCACGTCATTCACGAGCATACCCCATGCGTTGCCTGTCACCGTTCCGCGGAATGTGTGGTTGTGAGTATAGTTGTCTCCACCATTTATTTGTGATGCAATTATGCCGTCCTGCACGAGGAAGAGGTTGAAGATAGACTGCTTTGAAGGCGCATCGGTGTGTGCCAGTATCTGCACCTTAACTTTCAGCTCGCGTGTGCTCTCGTTCAATTTTGTTTCGAGGTTGAACGAGACGTACGGCTTTGTTGTCGCTGCATTATAGATTGTAGAGAGAACATTGTTTGTAGATGTCGCTTGTACGATTGGTGATGAACTAATATTGGCGTAAGTGTGGCGGTTTACCATAGCTGCAGGAGCGAACGTACCTCCACTTCCTGGGTAGAAGAACAGGTAATTAATGTCTTCTTGCATCGTGAATATGTCGGGGTCGTAGCCACTGTGGTGGGCTACTTCAATGATGTCTTGTTTTGAAGTCTTGATGGCATCTGCGATATTCAGATGACCTCTAAAGCATTGTGAACAGGTCTGACTTGTGAATGATTCGAGCAGCAGTGAGCGTTCCATGTTCTTCGGATAGAAGAAAAGTGACGCAGTAAGGCTGTTGTCGGAGGTGTCACTCTCTTTGTCAGCTCCGTTCACGTTGGCTATAGTGACGTTGATGTCTCGCTTGCCCTCTTTGCTTGTGTCTAAGTCTGTGAGGTTGAAGCTGTAGCCCTCCTTCGGCTCGATGTTGAGGTCGGCGAAGTGTTTTGTGGTTGTCTTGCCATCAACATCAATGATGGCATCGAAACTGTTGATTGCTGTTGTGCCGGCATTGATGAAGCATGGCGTGAGTTTACATTCTTCGCCAGCTTTATAATATCCGTCAAATTTGCTGCGACCTACGATTACGTCGGTGTAGTCGTCCGCATTCTCCGCATTAACGAAGATGAGTGCGCTACCACGGTTCATGTCGTAGGTATCAACCCATGCGCCATTGTTGTATGCAAAGTTGCAGCCCTCGATGTCGTACGATTTGTCCGATATGAGAAGGTTGTATGTTGTGCCAATTTCGGCTGTGTAGCCGATGTACAGACACTCCTCTTCGCCAGTGATAGTGTATGGCTTGTCGAGTGTCCATTTTACCTTTGTGAGTGCTCTATTTACCTCCAGTGTGCCCTCGGCAATCGGTGTGCCGGTGAGTGTGGTGGCGAGGAATACGTTTATTTTGTTGTCTGTCGTATTCTTGCTGCCTACTACAAACTCTGCGAAGTCGATGGTCTTGCCCTTAAGAGCTTGCAACTTGGCGTGGCTGAAGCGTATTGCTTGACCCTGCTTCTGGCTGCTGCCGAGGCGGAATGTGTTCAAACGATCAATGTCGTCTTTCGAGTAGCCAATGTTTGTGGCGTTGATGCTTCCTGCGAAAATCAGTAGGGAAGCGATACTGAGTAAGATTTTTCTCATGTTATATATTTTTGTTTGTTATTTATTTGTTAGTTACGTTCTTTTTGAAAAGTGGGTGGTAAAAGTATTATATTATAGGTGTCGTACCACTTATTGCTTGCAAATGTACGGTTTTTTGTAAATATACGCAACAATTTCGTAGAAAATAGATATAAATAGTCTTGGCTTTGAAAAATTAATATTATCTTTGCAATAAGATAGTCGACAAGCGGACATATCAATTCGGCAGCTCGTTAGCTTGTCAATGAAATATTAATAATCAATAAAAACACAGTATTATGGAAAGACGTTTACTTTATTCGGTTGCAGCCATGGCGATGATGCTTGGCTCGTCAACACAGTCTTTTGCACAGAACGTAGAAACCCAGAATCGCTTCTTGGTAAAGTCGGTTACGCTGGGTAGTCAGATGGGTGATATGCCCGAAGATCTTGACTCGAAGCGCGAGTATTATTACTACAACACCGACAACAAGCTGGTAGGCAGTTCAACCTTTGGTCGTAAATATACCGACGAAGGCTATTCTGACGAGTTCTCGTTGACCAACATCATTAAGTCTGTCTTTGATGCTGATGGCAAGATGACAAACAAGGACTCGTATCAGTGGGGCGACTATGATGACGGCGATTTCGCTTTCCATAAGACATACAACTGCGAGAGCTACACCTACAATGCTCAGGGCAGACTGGCTACCGACACCACATCAATGCGCATCAACGAGTACACGTACAACGACGATGGTACGTTGGCTAAGGTTACGTCTTACAGCAAGCAGACAAAGAAGCTTGCACAGGAGATAACCTATAGTTACGAAGAGGGTAGAGCTACTCATTATTCTTCTACCGGAAAGTACTATGAGTTTGAAGCCGACCTGAAATACGATGCCGACGGCAATAAGATAGAAGAATATCAGTACACCGTGTCGGGTGAAGTGAAGAAGCCAAAGCAGCGCGAGGTATGGACATACACCGACGGCGTGCTCACGCTTCATATGAAGTATCGCTACGATAGTAAAGGTACTGAAATACCAGATACGAAGACCGAGTATGTTCCGGTGGGTGGAAATATGAACCTTATGGATGTCAGCGACTACTCTTATAATGCCACTAAGGAGCAATGGAACAAATGGGGTCTTACCGTGCGCAATACTTATCGCAACTTCAGCGGATTGAAGGACGCTACATCAATGATGCTGCTCTCGGCAACATCCGACAAGACACTCAAGAATACCATCAACCTCCAGTTTACCACTCCGCAGGCAGGACTCGTACACGGTTGTAAGTTTGTTGTATATCGCGACTGTGTGGCTCTCGACACTCTCGAGCTTGCCGACGTTATGAACCCTGCAACCAAGCAGTGCACATACCAGGACAAGGAGCTGAAGAATAGCACATACACTTACTTCGTTCAGCCGTTGTTCGCCCTCACAAACGGCGAGATAGCAACCCCTACTGCCGACTCAGAGTGGGTGGGCTACTACAGCACAACTCCGATGGACGTGAATGTGGCTCTCGCAAAGGAGCTTCCTGCCGTTACCGATCTTAAGTTTGTAAGTGGTGAAGTGAAGAGAGTTGGTTCTATTGTGAGTCCGATGGTTGAATACTACGCCAACCTTGAATGGAAGAACCCTGAAAATCTTGAAGAACTTGGTTTCGTAAAGAATAGCCTGGCTTTCGTAGGTAAAGGCTTGGCTGACGTAGAGACAAAGGATCCGACAGTGAATACTGCAAAGGTGCAGATTATGGACGATGAGGTAGAGCTTTATGTTATCACAAGCTATAAATATGGCAAGGCTTACTCTAACTCCATCACCGTGAAGATTACAGATATTGAGGTCCCTGACGGAGTGGACGCTGTGTCTGTAGACGGTGCAGTGAAGGCTACCTTCGCACATAATCTTGTTCAGCTCAGCGATGCTGCAAACGTATCTGTGTACTCAGCTACTGGCGCAAAGGTGTATGCTAAGCAGAACGTAAGTAGCGTAAACCTCGCACAACTTCCTGCTTCTATATATATAATATGTATAGAGAAGGGGGGCAAGCAGAACCTCTACAAGTACAACGTAAAGAGATAAAAACTCATATTTTGAAACCAAAGGGAGCGTGCCTCTAAACTTGGTACGCTCCCTTCACTATGAATATAACCATAATAGATAATAAATGAAGACAAAAGCATTACTTGCATCGCTACTCTTCAGTGGCGCAGCTTTCGCACAGACCGCACCATTCGTGATGGTCACACCCTCCGACTATAACATTATGTCAGCTTCACCTAATGGTAAGTGGGCTTGTGGTATGTACTACGATGCCAGCAATGAAGCATACGGCTTCCGTTGGAACCTTGAGAGCGGCGAGATAGACCTGCTTAACCCCTCGTCGCCATCACAGGCGTATGGCGTTTCTAACGATGGTATCGTAGTAGGTGTGTACACCGACAATAGCTTCAAGAAGAACGGAGCGTCGATACAGCTCGCCGGCTATTGGAGCAACGACCGCTGGAATCGCCTTGAGATGCCGTCCGACGCAGTAAACAGCAGTGGCGCAGCTGGCATATCGCCCGACGGACATTATATCACTGGTAACGTGGCTGTAGGCAGCAACTACTCGGGTTATGTGTGGAAGGACGGTAAGATATTCCGCCAGTTGAAAGATAACAAGAAAATAGCAATGCCTTACGCTATATCGCCTGACGGACAATACGTGACCGGATGGATTATGAACAAGAACCGCCAGGCTTGTTTCTGGGGACCCGACGGCAACTTCACAACACTCTCCGACCAGCAGTCGCCGTTCTGCGTGGGCAAGAAGTTCTCGCCCAACGGCAAGACATTGCTTTACTTCGGCGGTTGGCAGACCGACGAAGAGGCAGGCGGAGCAGACAAGATACACGGAGCATGGGCAATCTACGACATGGAGACGGGCAGGAAGACGGCAATACTTCCGGCAGGTACTAAGGATGACCTCGACTTCTTCGACATCAGCGATAAAGGCACCGTGATGTGCGAGGACAACAATTTGGGTTATATATACCAAAACGGAAAAGGCACATTCGCATACAAGTATCTGAAGGAGAAAGGTGTGAACCTCGCCGACTATCATGTTTTCGTCAATCCAGACTCGCCGAAGGATTCGGACGGCGAAACCCTTTACAACGTGACACGCGCCACATCTGTGTCGGTAAACGACCATATCATGGGCTTCCTCTTCTACAACGATAACAAGGATTCGGACGGCAACTACGCTATTTCGTCGCAGTCGATGATTGTGAAGTTCGGCAGTCCGCTCTTCTCGGCTATGCCTCCAGTAAGCGTGAAGGCACAGCAGATGTCTGGACTCAACTCTGTGAAGATTACATGGAAGCCGAACGTTGCAGCTACAGGTATTACTGGCTATAAGGTGTATCGTGACGGAGACAAAGTAAGCAACGACATTGTTACGGCAGAAGGATTTGTAGATGCTGGTGTGCCGGTAGGCGAACACAAGTATCAGGTTACGGCAGTGTACGGCGATGTTGAGTCGGCTGACAGCGAGACAGCTACCGTTACTGTGCAAGCACAGAAAGTCTCTAAACCGACAGGCTTCTTTGCGCAGCAGCACGGCTACAATTCTGTTTTCTTGGAGTGGAACAACCCTGCTACCAACTTCGGACAGCTCACCTACTTCGCTCCAGACGATGCGCAGCTTGAGACCTTTGGTCTGTCGTACGCTAACCTCAGCTACGAGACAGCCATTGCCTTTGATGCAGTAACACTTAGTGCATACAAGGGACAGAAGCTCACCTCCGTAGGCTTCTATCCGATGGAGGCTCAGGGTGGCTGGAAGATTAATCTCTACACCCGTGACGCAGCTGGCAAGCTTCAGAAGTTCTACACACAGCCCGTGACGCAGCAGCTGAACTATGGCGAGCGCAATGTCGTTACGCTCACAACACCGCAGGACGTGCCAGCAAACGATCTGCTCGTATCTGTAGAGGTGGCTGTGACAACAGCATCGAAGCGCATCTCGGCTCTCGACAATGTTCATGCAGTGAGGGGTAAGTCTGACCTGCTGCGCGTTACTACCGATGACGACTTTGAATCGATTGGCGACATCATGGAGGCAGAAAATGTCCTCTATGCCGCTTCATGGGCTATTGATGCTACTGTAGCACCGGTGGGTGCCGACCTCACGAAAGACAACGTGGCAAGCTATAATATATATGTAGACGGCAAGAAGGTCGGTTCGTCTGACGCGAAGACATTCACCGTTGCTTCGGTGGAGAAGGGTTCACATGCGCTTGGTGTGAGTGCTGTATATGCAAACAGCGTTGAGTCGGAGCAGACCATCGTTCAGCTCGACGTGACACCCGACGACAGTCAGCTTCAGGCTGTAAGTGGAGTGGAAGTGGCTCCTGTTTCGGCTTCGGCTGTAAAGGCTACATGGCAGCAGCCGCTCGACCGCGATGTCGTTAAAGTGCAGTATTGCTCAGGTTCGCCATCAAGTCAGAGCGTCACCGCACCTGCCGACAACAACTACGGCTTGATGGTTGGTGCGGTATATCCGTCGAAGACATTCCGTGGACGCACTGGTTACGTAATGAAAAAGGCGCGTTTCTATCCGCTTACAGATGCAACATACACCATATACGTGTATAAGGATGACGAGATAATCAACGAGACAGCAGTGGAGGACTACACAGTGGGTAAGTGGAACGAAGTGGAACTCTCGGCACCTATCGTGGTAGAGAACGGAGCTTCTTATCGCTTGGCTGTCGACTGCTACGATGTTACGCCGGACAAGCCTGCTATCGCTTTGGATAAAAATGCGCCGATGGAAGGCTACTCGGATATCTATACGCTCGATGGCGAGTCGTGGAGTTCGATCACATCTACTGGTGTCTCTGCCAACTGGATGATTGGTCTTGTACTCGAGACTGCGCAGCCTAAAGTACTGCCTATCGATGGTTACGATGTCTATATCGACAATGCGAAGAAGAATACGGAGAAAGTGGCTGAGACAACATTCACTCACGACTTCGGAACTGATGACAAGCAGCAGCACACCATCCGCGTTGACGTTTACTATACAGTGAAGTCGAAGAGCGTGAAAGGTGGCGTGACCAAGTTCCTCATCGCAGTTGCTGGCATCAACGAGAACACTGTAGGACGTATCGAAATGCGCCAGGGTGAGAACGAACTCACCGTGACTGGCGAGAACGTAGAGTCGGTGGAACTCGTGTCGGCTGCTGGAGCAGTAGTGGCAAAGGCAAAGGGCGACACCGTTTCGCTCAACGGCGTGCCTGCAGGCATGTATGTGGTGAAGGCTGTTGTGGCGGGTGAGACCGTGACACGCAAGGTTATGCTCACTAAGTACTAAAAAATAGTACTCACTGAATAATTGTTTTTAAGCAGTTTAATCACTATTTTCGTACACTTATGCTATAATTGAAGACGTTTGTGCCCATATCGACAAAAGTGGGGTTGTGTATTGCGTAATTTATGATTAATTTTGCATCGACAACAATAGAGTCAAACTTAGATTTGACCAACACAAACTCTTCTATATATATAAACAAAAAGAACGCTGGCAAGTAATGTCTTGTCAGCGTTCTTTTATGCTTTTACGATAAGCGATGTGTATTGTAACATATTGTTTGTCAGTGCGTTTTTAATCTTTGGTACGTTGGTTTATCTCTTTTCTTTTAATAAGTCGCGAATCTCTGTGAGCAGCAACTCTTCCTTGGTTGGCTTCGGTTCTTCAGGTGTGGGTTCTGGCTTAATATCCTCTTCCTTCTTCTTTAGGTTTGCCAGTTTGTTTATGCCCTTCACGAGGAGGAACACGCAGAAGGCGATGATGGTGAAGTCGATGATGGTTTGTATGAATGCACCGTAATTGATGGTAGCAGGTTTCATCGTTTCCATTCCGAGATCTACTGCAGGCAGCTCAAACTTCAAGTCGCTGAAGTTGACACCACCGATGAGCCATCCGATAGGGGGCATGATGATATCATTAACGATAGAAGTAACAATCTTTCCGAATGCACCGCCAATAATCACACCTACAGCCATATCGACCGCATTACCCTTTACGGCGAATGCCTTGAACTCATTTAGTATTTTTCCCATAGTTTCTGTTTGTTAATTGTTTAATTCCTAATGTCCGATTGTATGTTTCTTGTTTCTAACTATCTTATTTTGCAAAGTGTATATAGCAAACTGCGCTTATTATATATAATGTATATAGCCCAGTGAAATTATATAGCGATTTTTTAAATAATTTAATACCTCTATTGGCTGCAAAATTAGAAAATAATTATTAACTTTGCGCTCGATAAAGAAAAAAATGCTCAAAAGTATTGCTTTTTGAATGTTTCAGCTCATTGGCAAGTACTGTGGAGCTTGAAAGTAAGATTTATTTTCAACCATTAATTAAAATATTAAAAAATGACAAAAGTTGCTATTAACGGCTTCGGCCGTATCGGTCGTCTGGCTTTCCGTCAGATGTTTGAGGCAGAGGGTTATGAGGTGGTTGCTATCAACGACCTTACATCTCCAAAAATGTTGGCTCACCTTCTTAAGTATGATACAGCTCAGGGTGGCTTCGCTGGCAAGTTCGGTGAGGGCAAGCACACTGTAGAGGCAACAGACAACTCTATCATCGTTGATGGTAAGGAAATCACTATCTATGCTAAGCCAAACGCTGCTGAGCTTCCTTGGGGCGAGCTTGGTGTTGACGTAGTACTCGAGTGCACAGGTTTCTACACATCAAAGGAGAAGGCTTCTGCTCACATCGCAGCAGGTGCTAAGAAGGTTGTTATCTCTGCTCCTGCTGGTAACGATCTCCCAACTATCGTTTACAACACAAACCACAAGACATTGACTCCAGCCGACACAGTTATTTCTGCAGCTTCTTGTACAACTAACTGCTTGGCTCCTATGGCTTACGCTTTGAACAAGTATGCAGCTATCCAGTCAGGTATCATGTCTACTATCCACGCTTACACAGGTGACCAGATGATTCTCGACGGTCCTCAGCGCAAGGGCGACCTCCGTCGTTCACGTGCAGGTGCTCAGAACATCGTTCCTAACTCTACTGGTGCTGCTAAGGCTATCGGTTTGGTTATCCCTGAGTTGAATGGTAAGTTGATCGGTTCTGCACAGCGTGTTCCAACTCCAACAGGTTCTACAACTATCCTCGTTGCTGTTGTTAAGGGTAAGGACGTAACTGTAGAGGGTATCAACGCTGCTATGAAGGCTGCTTCTAACGAGAGTTTCGGTTACAACGATGAGCAGATCGTTTCTTCTGATATCATCGGTATGCGCTTCGGTTCACTCTTCGATGCTACTCAGACAATGGTTAGCAAGATCGACGAGGATACATATCAGGTACAGGTAGTTTCTTGGTACGACAATGAGAACTCTTATACTTCTCAGATGGTTCGTACTATCAAGTACCTCGCTGAGTTGAAATAATTCGTTGACTCGATTTACGACAACATATATAAGCCTGGCATTGTAAAATGCCAGGCTTTTTGTATCAATACCCTCCTGAAACCTCATTTATGGGTTCCTAACTCCATTTCTTCTATTTCTTTTTTTAGCGGTATCAGAAACTTTTTGTAATTCTGGAAGATTTTTATAACCACTTTATTAGCAAGCAGTTCTGAGGATAAGGTAAAAATGAGGTAATGATTTGGCAACCCTGTCTATTTCTACGTTCTGCTGTGAGTTGCTGTCAATGTCTCTCGTCTTGGTACAAAAGTAGCAATAAAAATCGGATACACATCAAAATGTCCCATGATTTTTATCACAGGACGTTTTTTATCTTCGCTGAATAATCCGGTTTAACCGTTACTTCTATTTTCGGCAAGTTGCGGGCTATGATTGCTGAAATTTATACTTTAATCCATACTCTTCCAACTTGCTATACAGCGTTGTACGTCCGATTCCGAGCAATTCGGCGGCAACCTTGCGGTTTCCGTTTGCCTGCTTCAACGCGCGTAAGATGCGTTCCTTGTCCTCCGCATCGTTTCGCAAGGCGAAGCTGACAGGTGAGGTCGGTTTCGTTACGGCAAGTTCCAGATGCTCTTTCATGACAACTCCCGTCTGTGCCTGCAACACCGCGCCCATTATCTTCTGCCGAAGCTCACGGACATTACCCGGCCACGGATGGGTCAGCAATGTCTTACGGGCTTCCGCATCGAACCCAGTCACGCTACATTCCAATTCATTGTTGGCAATCTCACGGAAGAACTCCGCCAACGGCATGATGTCCTCCTGACAGTCACGCAAGGGCGGAACAGTTATCTCGAAGTCGTGCAAACGGTACAGCAAATCCTGTCGGAAACGTTTTTCAATGACCGCTTTCTCCAGATCCTCGTTGGTGGCGGCGATGATGCGGACATTGAAGCTCTTGTCCGTCTTGTCACCTATAGGGCGGTATCTCCGTTCCTGTATGGCACGGAGTAACATCTGCTGGGTTTCCAATGCGAGATTGCCTACCTCATCCAAGAACAATGTGCCACCCTCTGCCTCATTGAAGTATCCTTTCTTTGTGCTGTCCGCACCCGTAAACGCGCCTTTGACATGTCCGAAGAATGCCGAGGGCGCAAGGTCTTTGGAGAGTGAACCGCAGTCCACAGGCACAAACGGTTTCCCTGCCCTTTTGCTCTTATCATGCAGATGGTGGGCGATATGCTCCTTGCCCGTGCCGTTCTCTCCGAATATCAGCACGCTCATATCAGTAGGGGCAACTAATCTTATCTGTTGCATGATTTTCTGAAAGGCGGAACTGTCACGGGCAAAAACGGGCATACGATTTCGTCCGATACTCCGTTCTTTCAGGATGGTATGAAGCAGAGGCATAAGTTTATCCTCCACAAGCTGCTTGGGGATATAGTCCAGCGAGCCGAGTTTCATACTTTCGACTGCCGTATGCACTTCGGCATAGTTGGTCATGATGATTAACGGTTGTGTCATGCCTTCCTTGCGCATCCATCGTAATAGGTCGATGCCGTCACCGTCGGGTAGTCGTAGGTCAGAAACCACGATGTCCCCGTCTGAGGCTTGTTGCAGAAGTTTCTTCGCGGTCGAGAGGTGGTAAGCCTGCACGGTACGGAATCCTTCCCGTGCCAGCAGGTTGCAGACAAACTCGCAATACACGATATTGTCCTCCACCACGATGATTCTTGTTTTATCCATTTTCGTATTTTTCCTTTCTTCTTTTGCCTGCCGGATAATTTCAGCACCTTTATCCAGCACAGCCGGTCACCGCTTTGCATATCGCTTCGTCATCTGGAGTGGCACTTCCATGAAGTTGGGCGTAAAGTTCCCTCAATGGCTGGTCGGCACGGAGAATCTGCCATGAACTTCGCAGATGGTGTGTAAGTGTGTCCAGTTCTTGGAGGTCTTTACGCTGTTCTGCATCCTTGACCGCCTGCATTTCCTTTTCGGTTTCCGCTATCAGTTTGTCCAGCATGACGGATTCATTGCCATAAGATAGCAGAGTGGAAAAATCCGGCTTTTCATCCAATATGCTGCTTAATGCGCATTTATCCGTAATCTCCATCAGTTCGGATATGGAGAACGGCTTGAACAGGCATCCGGCAAATCCACGCCCTATAAGTTCCTCCTTGCTGCAACTGCCCGAAGCGGTTGTCACGACTATGGGAATACTCTTCGAGTTGCCTACATTGGATGAGCGCAACAGTTCCAGCAGTTCAAAACCGCTTATCTCAGGCATATTCAGATCCGTCAGAAGCAGGCTGTATTCCTTTTTTCGTATCAGCTCCATCAGTACCGAAACATTGGTACAGGTATCGCAGTGCATCCCTTCATGGGCATACATTTCTTTCAACATAAGGAGAAGTACCTTGACTATGCCTAAATTTACTTCACAGATTTTACTGTTATTTTCTAAGGTACTTCACATCTTAGAGAAGCTTCTCCTGAAAAACTTCACAGGGTTGAAAGTTGTTTCCTGAACCGGTTCACAGCGGCAAAAATACCGTTTTTCTTTTTCCATGCAAAACAACCATGAAAAAACCACTGCGGAGGAAGCCTCGCGGCTGGAGGCGCAAAGCCTCCATTGAGCGATCACACGCAAGTCAGCGCCTCCCGGAGCCTGACAGGTGGTAGCATGTCCCTGTTGCTCCTATGCGGTCTCCTGTTGTTGTAGAAGTCTATGATCCCCGCCAACGACTCCCTTGCGGCCACCACGTCCGGGGGGCGTTTCATCCTGTAGAGCCATTCCTGCTTGATGATGCCGTTGACCCGCTCGGCGATCGCGTTGTCGGTAGGCTTGTAGTCCTCCGTCATGCTGATCGTGGCTTTAATGGCCTGTAGACGATCAATATATTGATTACAACAATATTGAACGCCGCGGTCGGAGTGGTGGATCAGTCCATCGAACCCCAGGTGGGACATGCGTGAGATACCCATCTCCAGAGCCGTCACCGTGTTGGAGGCTACCAGGCTGTCGGAAAGGACCCAGCCTATGATCTCATGCGTGAACGCGTCCGTCAAGAGATGCAGGTAGGCCACGCCCTCATCGGTGTCGATATAGGTGATGTCGGCCACCCACAATTGGTTGATCCTGTTGACGGTCAATTCCTTGATCATGTTCTTGTACTTCCTGTAAGGATGGTTGGAGCTTGTCGTGTGACGGCGCTTCCCGGGCTTCAGCATCAGCTGCGACTTGTGCAGCAGCCCGTAGAACCAGTCCCGGCCACGCATCCCGTCCGGATAGAGTTCCTTGAGCATCAGGTACAGCTTGTACGCCCCGATGCCCGGAGCCTCATGCCGGATATCCCTCACGGTGTCAAGTATCTCTTTCTCTGACAATTCCCTGCGCATGCGTTTCTCCTTGCTCACGGAGTAATAACCTTCTCTTGTCTTGCCAAACAGCCCGCTCAGGCTACCGATCGATTCCTTGGGATGCCTGAGCCGAAGGTTGTCTACCGCTTGGCGCCAGCTTTTTTTAGCAGGTCGATGCCATATTGTTCCCGCCCGATCTTAAGAAGCTCATGCAGAGCCTCATTGCGCAACTCTGAGTAGGCCAACGCCTTGCGTAGGCGCAAGTTCTCCTCCCGGAGCCTCTCGCTCTCCGTTTGGGGACCGGTCGCCTTGGATGATTCGGATTTCTTTCGTGCCATATATACCTGATGCTCTAACTCTGTCAGATCGGACGGTAAAGATAGCGTTTTTGACTCAAAATAACGTTCCCAGCGACTAAATGTCACGTAATCAACCGAATATTTCTTACATAGGCTGTACTTGGTTGAGCCACTCTCATAATACTCCTTCAGCATACGGAGCTTGAAATCCTGGCTGTAACTTTTACGTTCTCTTGCTTTGTTTAACATCTTACACACGTTCTTTTAATTGTTAATTGCGTGTGAAGTAAATCTGTATCATGTCACCTCGTCATTGTCGATGGCAATCACATCATGGCAGATATGATTATGGCGCATTT
>ERZ791829.44-NODE-44-length-138198-cov-5.123749_pt1 | contig 138198 bp, 140 predicted proteins | sample MGYA00510296_ERZ791829 | MGnify/ENA primary metagenome ERZ791829 (study PRJEB30046, sample SAMN00791973) | human gut metagenome | study: EMG produced TPA metagenomics assembly of the A metagenome-wide association study of gut microbiota in type 2...
GTTAGCACTCGGGTGTCAAGAGTGCTAAAACGTTTGTAAATAATTTCAGAGGTGCTAAATATGACAATCAAACCACTTGCTGACAGAGTTCTTTTAAAATCTGTCGAAGCAGAGGAAACAACAAAGAGCGGTATCATTCTTGCCGCATCAGCACAGGAAAAGCCTGAAATGAGCGAGGTTGTTGCAGTTGGACCCGGAACAGAGGAAAACCCAATGACCGTTAAAGCCGGCGATAAGGTTATTATCAGCAAATATTCAGGTACGCAGGTTAAACTTGACGGTGTTGAATATACTATTACATCTGTTAAAGACGTTCTCGCAGTTGTAGAATAATTGGAGGTAATTACTATGGCAAAAGATATAATTTACGGTGAAGATGCAAGAAAAGCTCTTCAGGCAGGTATTGATAAGCTTGCAAACACAGTTAAAATTACACTTGGTCCGAAAGGACGCAATGTAGTTCTTGATAAAAAATACGGCGCACCGCTTATTACTAACGATGGTGTAACAATCGCTAAGGAAATTGAGCTTGACGACCCATTTGAAAATATGGGCGCACAGCTTGTTAAAGAGGTTTCATCTAAGACTAATGATGATGCCGGTGATGGTACAACAACAGCTACACTTCTTGCTCAGGCTCTTGTAAGAGAAGGTATGAAGAATGTTGCTGCAGGTGCAAATCCAATGGCTGTTAAAAACGGTATCAAAGCAGCAGTTGATGCTACTGTTGATGCCGTAAAAGCAAACAGCGAGCAGGTTAAGGGTTCTGATGATATCGCAAGAGTTGCTACTGTTTCTGCCGCTGATGAATATGTTGGCTCTCTTATTGCCGACGCTATGGAAAAAGTTTCTGCAGACGGTGTTATCACTATTGAGGAATCTAAGACTGCCGATACAGTTTGCGAAGTAGTTGAAGGTATGCAGTTTGACCGTGGCTATATATCACCGTATATGGTAACTGATACGGATAAGATGGAAGCTGTTATTGATGATGCAATGCTTCTTATTACAGATAAAAAGATTTCTTCAGTTCAGGATATTCTTCCTCTTCTTGAGTCTGTTCTTAAGAGCGGTCAAAAACTCGTAATTATTGCAGAGGACGTTGAGGGCGAGGCTCTTCAAACAATCCTTCTTAATAAACTCAGAGGCACATTTACTTGCGTATGCGTTAAGGCTCCGGGCTTTGGTGACAGAAGAAAAGATATGCTTCAGGATATCGCAATTCTTACAGGCGGTCAGGTAATTACCTCCGATCTCGGTCTTGAACTTAAAGACGCTACAATGCAAATGCTCGGTAAGGCTCGTCAGGTTAAGGTTACAAAGGAAAATACCATTATCGTTGACGGCGCAGGCGACAGCGACGAAATTAAAAACAGAGTTAATCAAATTAAGACTGCTATTGATAATACAACATCTGATTTCGACAGAGAAAAGCTTCATGAACGTCTTGCAAAGCTTGCTGGCGGTGTAGCAGTAATTAAGGTTGGTGCTGCAACCGAAACAGAAATGAAAGAAAAGAAACTTCGTATTGAAGATGCTCTTGCAGCTACTAAGGCAGCAGTTGAAGAAGGTATTGTAGCAGGCGGTGGCGTTGCTCTTATTAATGCTATTCCGGCTGTTGAAAAGCTTCTTGATACTGATGACACAGACTTTAAGACAGGTGTTCAAATCGTTCTTAAGGCTCTTGAAGAGCCTGTACGTCAGATTGCTCGTAATGCAGGCGAGGAAGGTTCTGTAATTGTTGATAAGATTAAGAATTCAAATAAAATCGGCTACGGTCTTAACTTTGCAACTAACGAATACTGCGATATGATTGAGTCGGGTATTGTTGATCCGGCTAAGGTAACACGTTCTGCTATCCAAAATGCATCAAGTGTTGCATCAATGGTTCTTACAACAGAATCACTTGTTACTGATATAAAAGATCCGCAGGCTGATGCAGCTCAGGCAGCAGCTTTGGCAGCAGCACAGGGCGGCGGAATGTATTAATAATCGAATAGTTAATATTTGACAATTTAGGAATATGCCCTTATAATTAGGGCATATTCTTTTTTTGAAGGTAATAAAATGCAAAATAAAAAAATTATTTCTTTATTTATAGCCTTTGTTTTAATTGTTACTTCTTTGTTGACTGTTGATTACGAATCCTTTGCGAGCGTAACAACAACGCAAGAGGATGTGCTGGGCGTTAACAGTATGGATACGCTTTTAACTTATCCTGAATTTAATTCGAAGGTTACAGACGGTGCATATCTTATTCCGGGTCTTGTTTCAAGCGTGTCATACAATAAACAAACCAAACATTTTGCAACCACGCAAACTATGTGCCCTCAAGCTATATGCAAGGTTAATCATTATACGCTTATAACTGCTTACGACAGCTCGACAGACTCGAAAGGCGCTTCAATTTCCAAATCTGTTGTTTATGTTCTTGACAGCAATAATGAACTCGTGAAAACCCTTGTTTTGCCTGATTCTTACCATGTCGGAGGCATTGCATATGATAGTGCAAACGGCTTAATTCTTATCGCAAAGGCTTCTGCTTCAGCGGTAGGTGTTATTTCGCTTGATGATTTTTACAAATATTTGCGCTTTTCAAGCAAATTCGTGAATGTTAATTATACGATAGAGGAAAACGATTCAAACAAATTTATTTATTCTGCTTCTAGCGTGGCATACAAAAACGGTCACGTCTATCTCGGAACATTCGGCGCAGGCTCCGACAGCTATGCTTACTGTTATACGCCTATATATAACAAAGCTAAAAATACCTATTATTTAAAGTATAATTATAAATTTTATCTTCCAAGCTATACTCAAGGTTTTTCTTTAACGGATTATAAAGGTAAACTTAGGATGTTTGCTTCAATATCATACGGCCGTAATGAAACAAAAGGAATTTATTGTTCATATCTTTACACGTATACATTTAATCAGTCAAACGGAAGTAAAACGCTTGATAACATTTTAAGTTGTCCGCCTATGCTTGAACTTACTTATCCTGAAGGCGGTAAGCTTTACTGCCTTTTTGAATCGGCAGCAAATATTTATAGGGATGTTTCAAGAAAGCCTCTTTCTTATGTTATGCCGCTTAAATTGAGCGCACTTTGCGATGAAAAACAGGGAAGCTTTGTTAATATAAATGTTTCAAATGTTAACAACGGTAAAAAAATAAGAGTGGACTGTTCGCTTCCAAATGCTAAAATTTATTACAGCAGTTCAATGCCGTATTACAGGTACAGCAAAATAACTTCATGCTCTCTTTATAAAAAAGCTTATTTAAAGCGAAATACAGGCACGGTTTATGCTGTTGCCGTTGTTGATAATCGTATTGTGGCGGCTGATGCTGTTTATGTTTCTGTTTCAAAAGCAGCAGCACCGTCAAAGCTTAAGATTAAGTCTAAATCAAAAACTTCGATAAAAATAGGGTGGAAGGCCGCTTCAAAGGCAACCTCTTACGAAATTTACAGAAGTACGAGTAAATCAAAGAATTATAAAAAAGTTGCAACTGTCAGTGCTTCAAAAAAAATATTTAAAGATAAAAAACTCAAGAAAAATAAAAAATATTATTATAAAGTTCGTGCAGTAAGAAAAGGATATATTAATTCGAGCTTCTCTAATATCGTTTCGACTAAAACGAAAAAATAGTTTTTTCTTGTGAATAATCACCAAAAAAGGCAAGATATTTTTTATCCTGCCTTTTTCTTTTATACACTTGTATATTTTATACTTTTGTGTTATTATATAGCTGTCGTGAAAATTATACATATTATTAAATGTGACATAATTCGGAGGATGCTATGCCTAAAAACAATAAACTCGGTTGTTCTTATTCAACTCAGCTTAAGCTTGCTAAATCATTAAAGGAATTAATGGCTAATCAGCCGTTTGAAAAGCTTTCGGTTTCTGATATCACTAATAATTGCTCACTCCACAGGCAGACATTTTATTATCATTTTGAGGATAAATATGAACTTCTTGATTGGATTGTATATAAGGAACTTATGGAACCGCTTATTGACGGATTTTCATTTGATAATATGTATGAGCATTTTATGAGACTTTTTACAACAATGGTTGATGAAAAGAAATTTTATCTAAATGCATTTAAAATTGATGTCAATGATTTGTCAAGATATATCAACCGCCTTGCTTATGAACAATTTATGGTTGTTATCGACTGCCTTGAAAAAAATTCCGGTATTAAATCAAATTATAATGAAAATATGATGTTTGCCGAGTTTTTGGGTTATGGGTTTGTCGGTATTGTTTTTGGTTGGGCACAAAGGGGCATGAAGGACTCTCCTGAGGAAATGACAAGGCGCCTTGAAAGAATTATTAATAACTTAATACAGCTTGCCTCAGAAAACAGAAAATAATTATTAAGGGCTGTTTCACATTGTTGTGAGACAGCCCTTTTTTTACGTATTAATATGTTTTTTTCTTGCCTCTTTTATGCTTAATAGGCTTTTGATTGATTGTGTTTTTCAATTCCTTTTGTGCGGCTTTTCTTAAACTGTCAGCATCGTGTATGATTGTTTTGTCATAACAATGGCTGAGCGCTTGCGTTAAGCCTAAAAGAATAAATAAATTAATAATCTGCTTAGGTGAATTGAAAATGTAATCTGTAAGTCCGAAAAGGAGATACATCATCATTGATGTGAATACGCAAAATACAAGGGTGAATTTTTTGCCGTTGTTTGCGTTGATTTCAAGAAGCTTGCCAAATCCGCAGATTAATACGGTAAACAATAAGACAAGGCCGACAATGCCAAGCTCAACCCACGTTTCAAGCACAAAATTATGACCGTGTGGCTTGTCGAGCTGATACTGATTTAAAAGAATTTGACCTGTTTGCTCAATTCCGAATCCGGTTCCGATTATAAACGGTAAAGCGTGGTGGAATATATAGTCAAGAAGACTGCCCCAAATTTTAAGGTGAGCCGCTGATGATTTAGCTGCCTCGCTGCCTGCACCCCTTACTTTGAATATAATTCCGTATCTTGTAAGAAGTGAAGGAACTATAACAAGTACGGTCGGCACAAATATTTCAAGAAGCGGCTTTTTGTGCTGTTTAAATAACACAATAAACATAAACAACCAACCGATAATTGCTATTACACAACCGCCACGTGTCAATGTTGCACTGATACCGCAGCTGATAAGCACATTTATCATAAAGTACATAAGCTTATGCTTTTTGCCCTTTGTGTTTAAGAAAAGATAGATTGATATTGGATATACAATCATCAAATATGTTGCCAAAAGATTGGGATTTGAGAAAAATCCGCTTGCTCTTGAATCCCACCAAAGAGTTGTGTCGATATCAAAAGGAAGCCAATTATAAACAGCTTTGTCAAGTGGCTTATAAAACGGTGTTACAAATACCTGCGATTTAGTAATGTATTTGTATTTGAATAATGTATATGAGCATATTTGAAGTATTGCTACAAATCCGTTAATTGCACCCGAAAGTGACATTGCGGCTAAAAGTCTGTCAATTTTTTTTCTTGTTCTCACTATATTATGTATCATAACTTCAATGAGAAACATACCCCACCATAAAGCTGCGGTTGAGAATGTGGAAAATTTGGTATCTGACCAAAGAATGCTGATAAGTGCAAATCCCATAAAAGCCATCATAAGCTTTCCGAGTGTGCCGACTTTTGCTTTTTTACCTTCTTTAGACCACTGTACTTTAAAAACAATAAATCCTATGAACAACAAAAACGGACTTACATATTCCGGAAGTAAAGGAAAAAAGAATACAGTCGCAAGCAACCAGCACCAAGCAGGATTTTTTTTGTATTGTTCCTTTAAGTTAATTAACTTTTCTTTCATAATTTAAACCTCAGCGAATAATTACGCTTAAATATTAATATAAATAATATTTTATTTGTTCGCTACAAAACAGTATAAAATACAAAGTATAATATACACTACTTATACTGATTTTGCAAGTATAATAATTTAAGGTTAACATGATATGAATAAAAATTTAACTGTTCATATTATTATAATATAAATTTTAATTTATAAATATTGTTAAGGTGTTGCAATCTTAAACGATATATTGTATAATTGATAGGAATTTAAACATATTTTTCTGTTTTTTATAAAACGGAAAATACAGGAGTGAAATTATGGACGAAAAAGACTTAAACGAAAATGAGGAAAAATTGACTGACGTTAATAATGATTCAGTTGACTCTGGTCTTGAAGAAAAAGACGGTGTTAAATACGAAACAAGCGACAATTGGGAGTTTGATGCAAAAGCGCCGACTCTTGATGAAAATCTTGTTATGGAAAATCAAGACTATTCAATTTCATTTGACAAAGTAAGCGAGCCAAAGCCAACACAAGCTTTAGATAATTCAAACGATAATAAGATTGTTATTAACAAAGAGCCGCTTAAATTTATACCGCTTGCAATTTTTCTTGCAGCGGTAATTGCAGTTGTCGCTACTTTGGGCGTTAGATATTATACTGTACCTAACGGCAAAGAGGGCAAATATATGAATCCCGCTTCTGTTGTTGCAACTGTTGACGGGCAAAAAATCAGTATTGGAATGTACGACTATTATTACGCAAGCATCGTAAGCTATTATGAGCAATATGCTTCTTACGGTTATTATAGTCTTGATACTACTAAAGATTATTCAAAGCAATACACAACCGATGATGACGGAAATAAGATTTCGTGGCAAAAGTTTTTTGAAACCGAAGCGCTTAAAGAAGTTGAACAGATTACAACCTATTATTCCAAAGCACTTGAGGAGGGTGTAACTCTTACAAGCGCCCAAAAGAAAACTATTGATAAGCAGATTTCGACTCTTAAGGATTCCGCATCTCAAAATGATGTCAGTCTTGACCAATACATCAAAGCAAACTTTGGTACATATTGTTCAGAGGATACAATAAGGATTATGCTTGAACAGTATTACTTAAGCGCTAATTACAAGGGCAAGTTTAAGTGTGAAACAAAAGTTACTGATAACGATGTTGACAAATATTATAATGACCACAAAAATGATTATAAGAAAATAGAATTTTATTATATTGCTTCTCCTTATGATGCGACAGATGACAATTCTAAGAACGAATCAATTAAAACTGCCGAGAAAATTATGGCTAAGATGAAAGATAAAAAATCAGTTATTGCTCTTGTGCCTGAAGTTTATTCATCTTACATTGATTCTCAAGTTAAGTCATCAATGGAGCAGGACAGCACACTTACCGAGAAAAAGGCGAGGGAAGAGGCTATTAAGTCATATGAAAGTAATGTTGTTACAACTGTTTCCGGAAGTGATTCACCGTTTGATGATAAGATGAATACATGGCTTTTCTCAGATGATGCAAAGGTAGGCTCAAAGAAGTATTATATTGATGAGAGTGCAGGATATATTTACATTGTATTAAAAACTTCTAAGGCAAGCGTTGAAGAGGATGAAACATACACTGTAAGGCATATTCTTGTTGCTCCTGAAAGTGGCAACAATTCATCGTCAAGTACTTCAGAAAAAACTGAATATACGGATGAACAATGGGCAGCAGCTAAGAAAAAAGCTGACAATATTCTTGCTAAATTTAATAAAACAGATAAAAGCGAATATGAATTTGCAAAGCTTGCAGAGCAATACAGTACGGACTCAGCTTCAACTTCATCAGGCTCAAACGATTCTTTCGGCGGTCTTTATGAAAGTGTAACGCTTGGTCAAATGGTGCCTGATTTTGAAAAGTGGTCAATTGACGATTCACGTAAGTACGGTGATACAGGAATTGTAAAGAGCGATTATGGTTATCATATTATGTTCTTTATTAATGATTGCCCTGAATATCAATCAAAAATTATTGCTCAAATAAAATCCTACAGATTAAGCAATATGATTGATAAAGCAGAAATTAAAGTGCATGAGAATGCAATTAAGAAGGCAGTTGATAAGGAAAAGGCTGCTAAAGAGGCAGCGGCAGAGTCAACAACGGTATCCTCACCAAATTCTGCTCAAGCCACAACAAGTGCTTCATCAGGCAATAATTAAATGATTTAGTATCATTTTGTATATAATTTTCAGAAAAAACAAAATAAAACTTGTAATATTAGTTACAATAGTGTAAAATATTTTGTGAATTAAATTTGATTGAAATAGGTAGGACGAAAATATGGCAAAAAAACAATTAGAAGATGATTTGTTGACAGGCGGCAGCTTGAATGCTGATGATAAGTCGGCAAAAAAAGCAGCTAAGGCAAAAAAATCTGCTGAAAAAAAAGCTGCTAAGGCTGCAAAAATTCGTGAAAAGAACGAAGCAAAAAGAGCAGAAATAAAGAAAGAAATCGATGCTCTTAAAGCAAAAAAAGACGACTGTGACGACGAAAAAGAAATTGAAAAGCTTTCCGGCGAAATTAAGAAGCTCAGCGAAAAGTATTCTGCAGTAGGAGCTAACAGCAACGGACTTGCTCCCAAAACGATTAAAATTATCAAATCTGCAGTTTGTATTGTTGTAGTTGTTGCACTTCTTGTAACTTATGTTGCAACCGGTGCTGTCAGAAAAGGCTTCATTGCTTCTCTTAGCATTCCTGCCCAAACTTTTACCGGTATGACTGTATCTAATCAGGACGGCAGCGAAAAGGCAAAAATCAAGGTTGCTACATACAATTATTATTTTGCATTGACTTATAATAATTTAAGAACCAGACAACAGCAGTACAGCCAGTACGGTCTTGATCCTAAGCAGTACAATCTTGATGTTGATTTTGACAAAAAGCTTTCTAAACAAACAACAAAAAATGATGATAACGAAACTGTTACTTGGGAAGAGTATATTCACGATGAAGTAATCGAATCTATTGAATCAACATATACATATTATCTTGCCGCTAAAGCTGCTAATAACGGAAAAGACCCTGAGATTACTGCGGAACAAAAGAAAGAACTCAAGGAAACACTTAAGCAGTACAGAGAATCAGCTCATAAGTATGGATATACTTTAAGCGGTTATCTTGTTAAAGCAATGGGTAAGGGCGTAACTGAAAGCTTGTTTACCCAAGAAGCAACAAGAAGTTATATTGCCGATAACTATAAGAGCGAACTTAGCGACAAGTCAAATGAAAAAGAATATACAACAAAAGATTATGATAATTATAAGAAGGATCACGAAGATGAACTTCTTGCAGTTGACGTAAGACTTTTTGAATGTTCAAGTGAAGATGATGCAAAAGCATTTAAGAAGGCACTTGCAAAAGATGCTTCTAACTTTACTGCTCTTTGCCAAAAGTATGCGTCTGATAAGTTCTATAAAACTGCTTATGAGGATGCCGGTTATTCAACTGAATATGGCGTTACAAAAGAAAACCTTAAGAATAAGGGCTATGCTATTGCAACTGCTGATGACAAGGATAAGAAAAGCTTTCCGGGTCTTGATTGGCTCTATAGTTCAAAGAGAAAAGCAGGCGATTCATATCAATACAGCACGACCGTAGTTTATGTTCTTTCTCCTGCTTCAATTCAGAACAGAAAGACTGTTAATGTCCGTCATATCCTTATTGCTCCTGAAACAAGTGATAATAAAACAGCAGCTAAGGATGCAACAGATAAGCAATGGTCTGCAGCATATAAGAAAGCTACAAAGATTCTTGATGAGTTTAACGCAGGCGATAAGAATGAAAAGAGCTTTGCACAACTTGCTAAAAATAATACTTCGGATACAGGTTCTAAAGATAACGGCGGTCTTTACGAAGATGTAGTACCGGGTCAAATGGTAAATTCATTCTCAGCTTGGAGTTTTGATTCTTCAAGAAAAGCAGGCGATACTGCTATTGTTAAGTCGGATTACGGCTATCATATTATGTATTTTGTCGGCAATGGTGACCTTTCAACTTGGCAATATGCCGCTAAAAAAGCACTTTCTTCCGGCGACAGCACAAGCAAGACAGAAAAACTTGAAAAAGATTATTCAATTAAAGTTAATTGGTTTGGCTCTCGTTACTTTGAGAAGGACGTAGATATTGATAATTAACGCAAAATCAAAGAGGTTGGATTATCAACCTCTTTATTGCTTTTTATTTTAGGGGATTTATATGGTTAAAAATTCTGATGTGCAAAAACTTAAAGACGAAATATCACGTCTTATGGCAGCACTTGAAGATGTCAATTTTGAATGTCAAAGGCTTGAAATAATTAATTCGAATCTTGATTTTCAATTGAAATCTGTCAATAGGGAATTGAAACAGAATATAGCAATGCTTGAAGCTTTGGAGGAAGAAAACAAAACATTAAAAGAACAATTAAAAAATAAGTAATTAATCTATTTCATTTTTTATATCATTTAATACCTTTTTTTCTATTCTCGAAACATAACTTCTGCTTATTTTCAGCCTCTGCGCAATTTCTCTTTGCGTTAGAGGCTTTTTGTTATTTAATCCATATCTTAATACGATAATTTCCTTTTCTCTGCCGTTTGGCATTTTTTCTATAATGCGTGATACTTTTTCCCATTGTATCTTTTTTTCTAAATCTTCGGCTAAATCAACAGGCGAACTTATTGTATCTTCAACAGTAAGCGGATTACCGTCTTTGTCAACATCAAGTGCATCACCTAAATATATGTCGTTTGATTGTTTCTTTCCTGTTCTGAAATGCATTAATATTTCGTTTTCAATACAACGTGACGCATATGTAGCAAGACGAACGCATTTTTCGCTGTCGAAAGAATCAATAGCTTTTATGAGACCGATTGTTCCTATGCTTATTAAGTCATCGTTATCATTTGTTTTTGAATAATATTTTTTAACAATATGACTTACCAGTCTAAGATTTCTTTCTATTAAAACAGCTCTTGCACTTTTATCGCCGTTTTTCATTCGTTCAAGCATTACTTTTTCTTCTTTCGGCGAAAGGGGTTTTGGAAAACTTGACGTGTTTTGAATGTGCAATATAAAATAAATCAAATTTGCACTTATTGCAGAAATTATTGCTGAAAGCATTTTCATCACCGATTAAATATATGATGAGAGCATTTGTCCAATTAACCTTTTGCTTGCAAATAATTATAATAATTTGCATTTTGTATTGACTTGTCATATTATTAATGTTAAAGTTATTTAAGATAAAGGTATACATAGAGGAAATATAATGAAAACGGATTTGATAAACGGAAAACCTTTAAAGAGTATTATTTTATTTGCTCTTCCTATTATGGCAAGCTCAATGCTTCAATATAATTATAATTTGGTGGATAATATTATTGTCGGTAGATTTGTAGGAACTAACGCACTTGCAGCTGTCGGAAATGTCGGCTCGATTAACAACTTTATAATAGGAACATCGTTAGGGCTTACCTCAGGTTTTACGATTTCTGTTGCTCAAGCCTTTGGAGCTAAACGATTTGATAAAATGAATAAATATGCCGGTAACAGTATTGCTCTTTCATTTCTTATCGGTATGATTATAATGATAGTTGCGCATTTTCTTTCTCGTCCTCTTTTAAGATTGATTGACACACCTGACGAGATTATTGATATGTCAGCGCAATATATTGACGTGCTCTATTATGCCGTACCTATTCAAATGTCGCTTAATAATTTTAACTCTCTTTCTCGTGCAGTCGGCGACAGTAAACGGCCTCTTTATTTTTTAATTGTAAGCGTAATAGTCAATTTGATACTTGATATCCTATTTGTCGGTTTCTTCAAATGGGGTGTTATAGGTGCTGCCTGGGCAACCGCAATAAGCGAACTTGTTGCAATGATTTTGTCTGCAATAAGCGTGTTTAAGCATACCGAAGAATACACTATTAATAAATCTTCCCTTAAACTTGACTTGAAAACTTCATGGTCGCAAATTAAAATAGGAATTCCTATTTCGCTTCAATTCAGTATTACCTCAATAGGTTCAATGGTTCTTCAAACCGCTGTAAACGGATTTGGAGCTAATGTAATAGCCGGTTTTACCGCCGCCGGCAGGGTAGAGCAGCTTACCAATATCCCTATGTCAGGTTTGGGCGTAGGCAATATGACCTTTGTTTCTCAAAATTACGGTGCAGGAAAGTATGAAAGAATTATTAAAAGCGTTAAGAAAATATTTATTCTTGATGTAATTGTATCCCTTTTCTGTAGTGCAATTTTGGTAGGAATAGGTCCTTTTATTGTTAAACTCTTTATGAAAGAATATAATCCTGAAATAATGAATGCGGCTAATCATTATCTTTGGGCTATTGCAGAATGTTACAGTCTTGTTGCAATATTATTCGTATTTAGAAATACACTTCAAGGTCTCGGATTTACTTATGCCAATATGATTGCCGGAGCAGGAGAATTTTTTGGAAGACTTGCTGTTGCTCTTATATTTGCAAAGGTTATTGGGTTTAACGCAATTTGTTATGCAGGTCCTGTTGCGTGGCTTCTTGCGGACATCCCGCTAATTATTATTTATCTTAATAAGAAAAAGAAATTTAAACAGATGATTCCAAATTAAATTTAACTGTTAGGGGGTGATATTAATTATGTATTATGTTGTTTTATCAGTAGGTGTTGTGATTTCACTCATATTTTGCTTTAACAGAAGCAAAGGTTACAGTGTGAATAATTTGATTTTTAAGTCTGTATCAAGTCTTTGCTATCTTTTAACCGCAGTATTTGCTCTTATTACAAATTATCAGGCATATACATACGGTTCACTTGTTATAATGGGTGGAGCGCTTGGTCTTGTTGGCGATATTTTGCTTGACTTAAAGGGAATATATAAAAATGAAGAAAAAATCTATTTGAAGGGCGGATTTATTTTCTTTCTAATCGGTCATATTTTCTATTTCTGCGCCGTAATTTATTCAATTAAGATGAAATGGTACTTGATTCTTATTGCTGCTATTGTTTCTGTAATAATCGGCGTATTGACCGTAGCTTCTGCAAATCTTATGAAAGTTCACTACGGCGCATACAGACGTATTGTTGCAGTTTATGTAGCGTTTCTTGCAATGACTTCGATTATTTCAATTATTGCCGTATTTGTTACTCATTTTCAAAAGGCTTACGTTATTATGGCAATCGGTTCTGTATTGTTTTTACTTTCGGATGCTGTTTTGTCTAACACCTTCTTTGGCAGAGGAAAGGACAAACCGATTCATTTGTTTGTAAATCATTTTCTCTATTATGCAGGTCAATATCTTATTGCCGCATCGGTTATGTTTGCATAAAAAATAAGGACTTGGATTTTTCCAAGTCCTTTTGCAATTTATTGCGCATTATTTTGATTTCTTCTTATCTCCTGCAAAATCTCAATGCATTTTTCAAGCCTTTCGTCATTTGTTTGAATACCGTTTTTAGAAATATTATTGCAAATCATATCGTCAATAATATCCTCGGCACGTGAAAGCGAAGCAATAAGCTCGGTTTTGTCATCGTTTCTTTCTGCTTTGTTTTCAACTGTTTGCGTTCTTGAAAACAGCTTTCCGTTTTGGTTTATTTTAATATTTTCAACAATTGTACCGTTTTTTTCAATCATAATTGAATCTATATTTTCTGATGAACGGTGGGCAACTCTCTTTAGCTTGTTAAAAATATATGTAGCGTCGAATAAGCTTGAAAAGGTTAGCTTTTCAACACCTGTAGCCCTGTTGATAAATAGGGTGATTTTTTGATTTGTATTGTTAATTATTACTTCGTTTACTTTTTTGAGGAACGGCGCCGTTGCCGTGGATAACTCATCAAAAGTGAATGTGTAAAGTAAGTTCATATCGTTATCAAATACGAGTGCATTTTCCCTCAATGCTAAATTGTATTTTGAGTTTTCAAATTCGAAAGCAATTAAATCTCCATGTGATGTGTTTATATCGTTTAATGAATATGAATTGTTAATATTTCTGCTGTTATTTAACAGTTTTCTGAGTTTTAACGGCATATAATTGTCTCCTTAATTTAGTGTTTTTTATTATATACCTCTATTCAAATAAATGCAACAAATTTCTCGTATTTTGTCGATTATTAAACTAAACAATTCTAATTATATTGTTTTATATGAATTATTATGATATAATTAATCAGGTGATTATTTATGCAAATGTGGTTTTTTATGCTGTTTATAGTAATAGTTTTACCGTTAATTATGTTTATGAGCAGTTTTTATTTTATTGCAGGCGGTCCTAAAAATATTAATAATATTTTTGGCTACAGAACAGGTCGGTCAATGATTAATAAGGATACTTGGATTTTTGCTCACGAATATTGCGGTAAGCTGTGGCTTAAAGTCAGTATTGCTTTTATTTTGGCATCAATTGTTATTATGCTTTGCCTTATAAAAACCGATCAAAGAGTATTTGTTGCTGTTGGATTTGTTATCTTTATCGCTGAATTCGTAACCTTGTTTTTTACAATTAATAAAACAGAAAAGGCACTGGCAGACAATTTTGACATTAAAGGTAACAGAAAAAAATAATATTCATTTTGCGTTTTATGTATAAACTGTTTAAAATTTATACATAATATCCTATTGACAAGGTAGGAAATTAGTGCTATTATTTCCTATTGAAAAGATAGGAATATTATTTTATATATTCTTTCTTTATTTATATTAATTTCCTGTCAACCACAGCAGGCATAAAAACAATTGTGGTTAGAAAGGCGATATTATGACAGTTTATGCAGATAATGCAGCAACAACTCAGATGAGTGATAGTGTGTTAAAAGCAATGATGCCGCTTCTTACCGATATTTACGGTAATCCGTCATCACTCCATTCTGTTGGTCAAATTGCTAAGGAGCATTTGGAAGCTGCAAGGGAAACTGTTGCCGAATGTATCGGAGCAGACCCTAAAGAAATATATTTCACATCAGGCGGCAGTGAGGCTGATAATCAGGCTATTCGTTCTGCTGCTTACATTGGCGCAAGAAAAGGTAAAAAGCATATTATTTCAAGTAAGTTTGAACATCATGCTGTTCTTCACACGCTTGATGCGCTCAAAAAAGAAGGCTTTACGGTTACTCTTCTTGACGTTTATTCAAACGGCATCGTTAAGCCTGAGGATGTAGCAAACGCTATTACAGATGAAACCTGCCTTGTAACTATAATGACAGCTAATAACGAAATCGGCACAATTCAGCCAATTGCCGAGATAGGTAAGATTTGTAAGGAAAAAGGTGTACTTTTTCATACAGATGCTGTTCAGGCGGTAGGTCATATTCCGGTTAATGTTAAGGATATGAATTGCGATATGCTGTCTGTTTCGGCTCATAAATTCCATGGCCCTAAGGGTGTAGGTTTCCTTTATGCACGTAAGGGGATTCTTCTTACAAATATTATTTACGGCGGCGCTCAGGAGCGTAATAAAAGAGCGGGTACTGAAAATATGGCTTCTATTGTCGGTATGGCAACAGCCATTAAGGATGCTACAGACCATCTTCAAGAAAATGCCGAAAAGGTTACCGCAATGAGAAACAGACTCGTCGATGGGCTTAAGGGAATTGAAAGAAGCAGAATTAACGGTGACCTTGAGCATCATTTACCGGGAACATTGAATATGTGCTTTGAGGGCATAGAGGGCGAAAGTCTTCTTCTTTTGCTTGACGCTAAGGGTATTTGTGCATCAAGCGGCTCGGCTTGCACAAGCGGCAGTCTTGACCCGTCACACGTTCTTCTTTCAATCGGTGTCCCTGTAGAAATCGCACATGGCTCATTGAGATTGTCGATAAGTGAATATAACACTATGGAACAGATGGATCATATTGTAAAATCAGTTCCGGAGGTAGTAAGTTACCTTCGTTCTATTTCTCCCGTTTGGGAAAGAATTAAAAAGGAGGAAAAATAATTATGGCTCTATACTCAGAAAAAGTAATGGACCACTTTACAAATCCGAGAAATGTTGGTAAAATTGAAGATGCCGACGGTATTGGTGAAGTTGGTAACGCTAAGTGCGGCGATATAATGAAAATGTATATTAAGGTTAGCGACGATGGCATTATTGAAGACGTTAAGTTTAACACCTTCGGTTGTGCTTCTGCTATCGCATCAAGCTCAATGGCTACGGAAATGATTAAAGGCCAGCCTATTGATAAAGCTTTAGAGCTTACTAATAAGGCAGTTGTTGAGGCACTTGACGGTTTGCCACCGGTTAAAATTCACTGTTCCGTTTTGGCGGAAGAGGCAGTTAAGGCTGCTGTTAAAGATTATTATGATAAAAAAGGCATAGAATATGACCCTGCTGAATTTGCAGGTGTAGACTGTGCGGAGTGCGGAGTACACAATTAATATGATTTCTGATATTCAGCAAGAGATAATTAAGCTCAAAAAGGAGAAGGATATTTGTATCCTTGCTCATTGCTATCAATCACCGGAAATATTGGAGGTTGCCGACTTTGTCGGTGACTCCTTTGCTCTCTCTGTAGAGGCATCAAAAGTTAATAATAAAACAGTAATTATGTGCGGTGTACGCTTTATGGCTGAAACCGTTAAAATACTGTCACCTGACAAAACAGTCTATTTGGCAAATCCCGATGCAGGATGCCCTATGGCTGAAATGATGGATAAAGAGGTTATTTCGCTTGTTAAGGAGCAATATCCCGATTATACGGTTGTTGCCTATATTAACACTACAAGTGAACTTAAAACGATTTGCGATGTTTGTGTAACTTCTTCATCTGCATTAAAGATATGCAAACAGATTGAAAACAAAAATATTCTTTTCATTCCCGATTGCAATTTAGGTGATTGGATTTCTAAGCAGCTTCCTGAAAAGAACTTTAAGCTTTTGAGCGGTGGATGCCCAACTCACGCAAGAATGGGCGAAAGGGACGTTAAGAGGGCAAGAGAAGCTCACCCTGATGCACTTTTGCTTGTTCACCCTGAGTGCGTGCCTGATGTTGTTAAACACGCCGATTATGTAGGCTCAACAACAGGTATTATGAATTATGCCAAGGAAAGCGACGCTAAGGAATTTATTATCGGTACGGAAAACAGTATTGTAACTCATCTTCAAATGAGCTGTCCTGATAAAATGTTTTATCCGCTTTCCAAGGACTGTGTATGCCATAATATGAAGGCTACCACGCTTGTCGACGTACTTAATTGTTGCAAGGGTGTTTTCGGTGAAGAAATTACTCTTGATGAAGAAACATATATCGGTGCAAAAAAGTGCATCGATGAAATGATAAGGCTTGGTTAAATGAATAAAAAATGTATTATCGCAATGAGCGGTGGCGTTGATTCCAGCGTTGCCGCTTTTTTAATGAAAGAAAAAGGATATGAATGTATCGGCGCAACAATGAAACTTTATGATAACGAGGAAATCGGTATCAGTAGGGAAAAGACCTGTTGCTCGCTTGACGATATTGAAGATGCAAGAGCTGTTGCACGCCGTCTCTCTATGCCTTATTACGTTTTTAATTTTAAAGACGAATTTGAGGAAAAGGTTATAAATAAGTTTATCAGAACTTATGAAAACGGCGGAACTCCTAATCCTTGTATTGATTGTAACAGATATTTGAAGTTTGAAAAGCTTTTTCAGCGTATGAACGAGCTCGGCTTCGATTATGTTGTAACAGGTCACTATGCAATTGTTGAGGAAAAAGACGGCTGGTTTTATCTTAAAAAAGGTAGTGACGATACTAAAGACCAAAGTTATGTTCTTTATTCGCTTACTCAAAATCAGCTTGCGCATATTCAATTTCCTTTGGGCGAATATTCTAAAACGGAAATCCGCAAAATTGCAGAGGAGCAGCATTTCTTGAATGCACGCAAGCGTGACAGCCAGGATATTTGCTTTGTTCCCGACGGTGATTACGCTAAGTTTATTGAAGGTTATCTCGGTAAAACATATCCCGACGGTGATTTTGTCGATATTAACGGTAATGTTATCGGAAGGCACCATGGTATTATTAGATACACAAACGGTCAGCGCAAAGGGCTTGGTGTCGCTTTTGGCAAGCCTATGTATGTTGCCGATAAGGATATTGAAAAGAATACGGTAACTCTTTGTACTAATGACGAGCTGTTTTCAAGGGAAGTAAACGCAGTTGATTTTAATTTGCTTGTTCCTGATTTACCCAATGAATTTAAGTGTAAAGCCCGTGTGCGTTATAATATGAAAGAGCAGGGAGCAACTGCTTATTTGGACGGTAGCAAATTGAAACTTATTTTTGATGAGCCGCAAAGAGCAATAACCAAAGGACAGGCTGTGGTGCTTTATGACGGCGATACAGTCATTGGCGGAGGAACTATAATATGAACGGCGAAAATACGTGTTATAAGCAATCTGTCACGGCTGTGGTGCTTAGGGACAACAAAGTGCTCCTTGCTCGTCATACATACGGTGCCGGTAAGGATTTTCTTATTGTTCCGGGAGGTTATCTTAATTTAGACGAAACTCCTGAACAGGCAGTAAAAAGAGAATTTCTTGAAGAAACGGGAGTTGTGATTGAGCCTAAAAATATTATCGCTGTCAGGTTTAATCTTAAGGATTGGTATGTTGCGTTTTCCGCTGATTATGTAAGCGGTAGGGAACATTCCGACAATGATGAAAACAGCGAGGTGTTATGGCTTGATGTTGATGAGGCGTTAAATCGTTCTGATGTACCTGAGCTTACAAAGAAACTTATTGAAGCGGCAATTAATATTAATTCTCCTTTTGAAAAGAAAGAATTTATCAGCCGTGAAAATCATGGTACTTATTCGCTTTATACTAAATAAATATACTATATATTGGTCAGTTTAATTTATAATAACTATATTTGTAAATATTCAACTTTTGTCTTATTTTTCAAAATTTTTTATTTTTCTGTTACAAAATAGTTCAAAAAGCGTTAATGTTTACAGTTTGTTCATAAAATACTGCCATTTCTGTATATTTTTTTGTTGAAATTTAATATCTTTAATGGTATACTACTATTAGACTTATAAGGGGGTAATTGTGCCTTGACTAAAGAAGAAAAGCAAACAAAGAAACTTGCCAAGAAAGAGGCAAAATCTGAAAAGAAAGAAGCTAAAGCTGAAAAGGCAAATGCTAAATATAAAGCAAAGGCTGAAAAGAAACATACTAAAGCTTATGCAAGCTTCGTAAAGGATACTGAAAAGAAGAATGCAAAGCTTCAGGCTAAGGCTCAAAAAGACGGTAAGGAATTTGTTCCTATCGCAATTCCTAATGTTGATGAATATCAAACAAAGAAGGAAATCAAGGCTGAAAAGGCTACAACTAAAGCATACGGAAAGTATGTTAAGAAATTAGAAAAGAAGAATGCCAAGGTAGAGAAAAAGTGTGCAAAGAAAGGTAAACCTTTCGTTCCTGTTCAAATTCCTACCGAAGAGGAATTTGCTAATTCATCAACTGCAAATCAAAATAAGGCAGGAAAGATTATCCTTATGATAATTCTCCTTCTTCTTATTTGGTTCTTAATTTACTTCATCATTATGTATGTAAATACTGCTTATGTTGCACCTGTTGTTGAGGAAACAACCGTTGCAGAGGAAAGCAAAAAACCGGCTGTATACGACCTTTATTCTAATCCACACGAGATTACTACTACTCCTGATTATAATGTTAATGATGCTAAGCGTATGCTTAAGCAAACAATTCACGATAATTGGAGAGAAATAGGTTACAGTTCAGATGCATCAAACAGCGCAATTTCATTTAATAATAGTATTAAGACCGTAAATGGTGCTGATTGCTATATGTTTACATGTTCAGGTAAGCAATATGCAGTTGCCGTTAAGCTTTCTGCAGTTTATTATGTAAATAACGGTGAATATGTACCGCTTTCATTTGCTAATACTGACATTTTGTTTGACTAATACATAAAACATTTTAATATCGTATTTTAAAAGCTGTCATCGTTGATGACAGCTTTTTTTATATTATTGTTTTAGATATTTCAAAAAATAAAAAACACCTTGCAAATTAATGCAAGGTGTTTAGTAATTAATATGTATTTAAGTCAGTGCTTAGTGCTTAATATCGTCCCATTTAACTCCGTTAATATGGAAGAGGTCGTCAAACTTGTAAACATTATGCTCTTCCTTAGTGTGGTTAGGATACCAAACTTGTGCGAAGAACGGGTTAGTCTTAGCAACCTCATCATAGTTCCATTCCTTCTGTGGAATGTAGCATTCAGGGCACCAGTGACCGCCAAGAAGAATAAGTGCAGGTGAAGCTTCAAATTCAGCACCGCAAGTGCCGCATTTCCACTTAAGCTTTGTAGCCATATCTCCCTTAACCATTGTTTCGCTGAGGCATTCACCGCCACGGAACTTAGCTGCTTGCTTCATATCTTCAATATCAAGCTCTGATTCAGGCTTGCTTTCATCGTAGCCGTGGTCAAGCTTAAACTGCTCTGCTGCGCTGCTATCCTTATCAAACTTGATGATTTCAAAGTCTTCCCACTTTGTAGGAATCTTGTTGTATTCTTCAAGTGAACCATAGTATGCAGACATTCTTTCAGGATTATTTGTTTTAACCCAATCAAGAGTACCAAAGTCAGGAGTAGAAGCAATCTTTTTCATAAACGGCTTTGCACAAGCTGCTACAAGATTCTTTGGAAGATATCTTGGTATTTTGAAATAAAATTCAACGTGCTCAGCAAGTCTGTGGAAATAGTCCTTTACAGGAAGATTTTCTCTGAAATGTAAGTATTCTTCAAGCTTGTCACCGTCTGCATAGAATTGACCGTGGAAGTTCTTAGTGATAAACCAGTTAGGTTCAAAGAGCTTTTCAGGGCCTGCAAGACCAAGTGTTCCGAGAAGAAGTTGCTCAAATTCATAGTTAGAAATTCTGTATTCCTTACCTGAACCGATGTTGTAGAAGTGATTCCAAAAGTCAGCGCCGAGGTTGCCTGCCTTATCCTCAAGAACAAGGTTGCACATAAGTCTGCCTGAATCTTCTACTGTACACCATTCAAGCACGCCGTTGATTGGAACGTGGAACATAATAGGATCCATATTCTTAAGAATATTAGGATAAAGAATACCTGACTGACGCATTACAACCCAATTCTTAATACCGCTTTCAACAAATGTGCGCTCAGCAACGGTCTTAGAAATTGCATAGTGGTCGTAAATTGAAATTTTGATAGGGTCACCGCAACGTCCCCAATGGATAGGATAGTTACGGTCGCCTGTTTCGGCAACGGTACCGATATAACAAACTTTTACTGCATCAGGGTCTGGCTGAGCAAGAACAGCCTTGCAGATGCTTTGTGCAGCACCGATGTTTGTCGTTTGTGTTTTGTAAGGTTTCCAGTCAGCAGTCGGTGAAACCATACCACCTACGTGAAGGACATAGTCAGAGCCTGTAACACCTTCAAGGATTGAATCGTAATTATTAAGGTCGCCCCAAACAATCTTTACGTTTGGCTTTGCCATTAAATCCTTAAGCTTTTCTTCGTTCTTTGGGCTTTTTCTTGCAAGCATCTTGATATTGATATCACTTGGATGCTTAAGCATTTCCTGAACGGCAGCCCAACCCATATTACCAGTACCACCGGTAATAAATACGGTTTTCTTTGCCATAATTTTCCTCCTTATAAGGCTATATGCCTTTTATTGCTATATAATTATAAACTATTTATTAAGAAATTACAATAGTAAATATAAAATAACCTTTATTTTTATAAATATTTGTTGACTTTATCTAATCATTGTTGTATTATATGTGTGATGTTAATATGCTTTATCAAGAGTGGTTGAGGGACAGGCCCAGTGAAACCACAGCAACCTGCATTTGTAAGGTGCTAATACCTGCGGCTTACCGAGTGATGATAGCTAAGTGCACACGCTCGTTACGTGTGCTTTTTTCTTTCTAAAGCAATTAACGAATTTTTTTGATGAGAGGAATATATTATGTCAAAACATTTGTTTACAAGTGAATCTGTAACAAAGGGTCATCCTGATAAAATTTGTGACCAAATTTCAGATTCTATTCTCGACGCAATGCTCGAGCAAGACCCGCAAAGCCGTGTAGCATGCGAAACTACTTGCACTACAGGTCAAGTTCTTGTTATGGGTGAAATTACAACTAAAGCTACGGTTGATATCCCGTCAATCGTAAGAAAGACCGTTTGCGATATCGGCTATGACGACGATAAGAAAGGCTTTAACGGCAACACCTGCGCTGTTTTGCTTGCTCTTGACCGTCAGTCACCTGATATTGCTATGGGTGTTGATAAATCATTAGAACTTAAAAATGACGAAGAAGATGAATATAATCTCAACGGCGCCGGCGACCAAGGTATGATGTTCGGCTACGCTTGCAATGAAACTAAGGAACTTATGCCGCTTCCTATCAGCCTTGCTCACAAGCTTGCTCTTAAGCTTACAGAGGTTAGAGAAAACGGTACATTGCCTTATCTTTATGCCGACGGTAAAACCCAGGTTACGGTTGAATATGACGATGACAAGCCTGTAAAGGTAACTGCTGTTGTTGTTTCAAGCCAGCACAGCGCCGATGTTGAACTTTTTCAACTTAGAAACGATATTATTGAAAAGGTTATTAAAACTACTATTCCTGCTGATCTTATTGACGATGATACAGAATATTTTGTAAATCCTACCGGTAGATTCGTAATCGGCGGCCCTCACGGTGATTCGGGTCTTACAGGCCGTAAAATTATTGTTGATACATACGGCGGATATGCTCGCCACGGCGGCGGTGCATTCAGCGGTAAGGACCCAACTAAGGTTGACAGAAGCGCCGCTTATGCTTCCCGTTGGGTAGCAAAAAATATCGTTGCCGCAGGTCTTGCAGATAAGTGCGAGGTTGAGCTTGCTTATGCAATCGGCGTTGCAAAGCCTGTTTCTGTTATGGTTGATACGTTCGGTACAGGTAAGCTTGATGACGAAAAGATTGCAGATATTGTTAATAAGGTGTTTGACCTTCGTCCGTCTGCAATTATCGACAGGCTTGACCTTAGAAAGCCGATTTATAAAAATGTTGCTGCTTACGGTCATATGGGCAGGGAAGACCTCGGTGTTTCTTGGGAAAAGACCGATATGGTTGATGAAATCAAAAAGTATATGTAATCTTACTATAAAAATTATGCGAAAAAAGCTCGGATTGCTCCGAGCTTTTTATTTTGTATGATATGGGTAATTATTGTTTGTAATCAGTTGGCGGCTATGCCGTATTATAAAGTTAACGCAAAATCAATGCATTTTTTGAATAAATCTTTTCTTTGCTTTTCTGTCATTGTCCATTTCCATGATTTCTCATTTTCGTTTAATGGATGTTTGTCCGATGCGATAAGAATTGAAATTGAATTTAAACCGAGATATTTGCTGACTGAATATATTGCAGATGTTTCCATATCAACTCCGATTGCTCCTTTGCTGCGCCATAATTCCTCTTTAAAGAAAGTTTGACGATATACCGCATCAGTTGATACAATAGGGAAATTGTATGAATTATTCATAAATTTCGTTGCTTTTTCCAAAAGCATTGCATCAGGTTCAAAAAATTCAGCGTTTTCATAATAATGCAAGGAGGTTCCTTCTTCGCTAAATGCTTTATTAGGAATTAAAATATCACCACTGTTTACATTACTTGAAAAAGTGCCAAACATACCTATTGTTATTATGTTTTTAACATCTAAAGCGGCAAGAGTTTCAATGGTATCAACTGCTTGAGGTGCGCCATATCCGCCGTGCAAAAAGCAAATATCCGAATTTTTAATTTTATAAACGGGACAAGAATTTAAAAAACGTGGAAAATGATTACTGATTTTTTTAGTTTTATAATGTTTAGTTGTATATTCAATACCGTCACGCATAAAAAATAAAATTGCTGTTTTTGGTAGTTTGTCTATTTTATTACTGTGCGAACTCGCTATATGGTTTTTAGCATTGATTATGGCAGGTGTATTATCGTTTTCAAATTTCCACATAGTTCTTCCTCATTAAAAATAAAGGGTGAATTGTGTTCACCCTCAAAGAGTTATTATAATTTTTTATCTTTATCAAGTGCTTTATCAACAGCATTATGAACTGCCGCTTCAAAGCCGTCTGCCTGAAGTGAGGTTACGCCCTCAATAGTTGTACCGCCGGGAGAGCAGACATTATCTATAAGCTGCCATGGATGCTCGTCGCTTTCCAAAATCATTTTTGCACTGCCTAATACGGTTTGAGCAGAAATTTTAAGCGCATCGCTTTTTTTCATTCCGTTTTTAACTCCTGCACGTGCCATTGCGTCAATAAACATATATGCAAAAGCAGGTCCGCAGCCGCCGATAACCCCGAAAAGAGGGAAGTAGCTTTCATCAAGGCAAAGTACCTGTCCTATTCCGTTTAAAAGGCTTTCAACGTTAGTTTTGTCCTTTCCGGTTACTGAATCATTAAAGCAATAAGCAGATATAGCCTCACCGACTTTAGCGTTGATGTTTGGCATAACTCGAACAATTTTAGCTTTGCATTTTAAATTGCTTTCGATAAATTCAATTGTTTTTCCTGCGGCAATTGAAATGATTAATTTATCCTTAATTTCACCGTCAATTGCTTTTAATACGCTTGCCTGAACATTTGGCTTGACTGCAAGAAAAATAATGTCGCTTGATTTTACAACGTCTTTTTCGTTTTCGCAAATGTTTATATCTTTATTTTCTTTAAGCTTTTTGGTTGCACCGTCAAAAATGTCATAAGCATTTATATCCTTTGCGCTTACGACGTTATTATTCGTAATTCCGTTAATAATGGCAGTCGCCATATTTCCGCAGCCTATAAAACCTATCTTCATATTTACACTTCCTTTGATTTTCTTTTTTTATAATAGCATTATTTTGCTTATTAATCAATGTTTTTGTTATCTTTTAGCTTTCTGTATTTTTCTTTTGTGGCAAGTCCGCCTCTTATGTGACGCTCAGCCTTGTTGCGCTCAAGTACCTCTTTAACCTCACTGCAAAGCAGGGGATTAATCATTGCAAGGCGCTTTGTGACGTCATTATGTACGGTAGATTTACTGATATTGAAAACTATTGCTGCTTGCCTGACAGTAGCACCTGTTTCAATTATATAATGTCCTAAATCGATACAACGTTTTTCCACATTACCAATCAAAGAATTTCACCTTCCTTGGTAATGTATATGGAAAGTAAACAAAAAATAGAACAAACCCCACGTCAATGCTACGGGTGGATAAGGCAGTATAATAAAACTGACTACATTTATGGCGTTGCAATGGCGGAAATCAAGGCTTTGGCAGTAAATTGTCAAAGCCTTTTTTCTGTGTCTGAATTTTGCACATTCGTAATTCAATTTCGTTTTTTATATAATGAGCTTACTAAAATCAAGGAGGTTCAAAAGTGAAAACGATTTTTGAAAGTAGTGGTGGCATTTATGAAATCGAAGGCGATTATTTGTTGCCAAATCTCTCTTTACGAGATGAGGAGCAATATTCAATCGGTGTGTGGGGAACGAGGCACAAGCGATACTTAAAGCAACATCACAAAGTGATTTATTACAATCTTTTGACGGCAGATAAACTTGATTCATACCTTGCCGATATTGATGTGAGAGCAAGATTGTTGTTTGGCAATACGGTAAAATCACTTGCCGAAAAAGAAAATGTAACCGAAAAGCTCAAAGCTGAAAATCAAATTCTGTGGGTGCGAAAGATTAATAATATCCGCAACCGAGCAACAGAAATAGTAAATGACCAAATAATATTTAACTGAGTAAAAGGCACAGCCGACGGAAATTCTTCCGAGAACTGTGCCTTAATCTTTTGTTATGAAGTTTTATGTAGAAACTTAGCAAGCAGACCATTTGGATAACCAAACGGTAATCTGCCCGCTTTGCACAAACTCAGCGAGCAGATCAATTATGGACATTTTGTCCAAATCGGTTGCTATGCTTCGTCGTCTTACAACAGCAGCGAGCAGTGTATTTGGATAGCCACGCTACCAAATACCTAATTAGGGATACCCTAAAACCTGATACCGAAGCGTTTTTTAAATGTGTCCAAGTTTTTCTTTGATGATGTCTAAACTATTTTGTCTAGAATTGTCTTCTGAAAAACTGGCTACAACCTCCTGCATTGTTTCAGAACTCCAATAAATTTTCAACTTTTCTTTTGCTCGAGTGATTGCAGTATAGAAAATACCGTGTGTGATTTTCTCTGCATTGCTGCTCGGAATGACAACTTTAACCGATTTGTATTCTAAGCCTTGTGCTTTATGAATTGAAACTGCATAAGCTAGTTGAAACGGTACTATAGTCTTTTCGCGATCTTCGTCGGTCATTTCCTCATCAAACGCAAGCACATCAAATCGTATACGTGTTCCATCCTCAATTGTATCAACAAACTCCAGTCCGTTATTTATGCAATCTTTTTCCGTTAAAGGAATGGCAATATCAACTGTAAATGTAATTTTTTCTTTGCTTTTGTTGATACAAATGATTCGACCTTTTAAGTTATTGTATAGCAACGAAAATCTACTTGTATCATTGAACAATATGGGATCTCCAGCCTTATATTTCCAATCAATCCAAGTAACAGATTTTTCCGTGTTCGCATTCTGAAAATAACTATTCATATTATTTAATCCAAATTTACCATCATAATTTAAACAAAGAACCACCTCATCTTTTATCTCACAATTGAATATGTTTTCTCCAATATTTTCAGAAAACGGGCCATCAATCACAAGTTTTTCTGTAATTAACTGACCTTTACTACGAACTTCTTTCCATAATTCAATGAGATCCTGATCTTTAGTTCGCCAAGTACTCAAAAGTTCAATATTTGCACCTTGAGATTTAATTAGATCTTTGGCATACGAAAACCAATTGCCAAAGTCGATTGATTCAATTTGATATATATCTCCAGCGAGCACCAAAAATGTATCAGGACGCATTTTCTCAAGGAAGACTTTCATAACCCTATTGTCAATCGTACTGCATTCATCCACAAAAATAATATCATAATCTGGTAGATTAACTCGTTTCGTAAAACTGTCTATGCTCACAAAGCTTGCATTTGTACCCGGATTTTCGATTCTTCTCTGCAAGTTTTGTAACGCCGTATGTGTTTTGGTAAGAAAAAGTTTTCGACGGCCTGCCATCATTGTTGAGAGCATATTGATAAGTGTTGTCTTTCCGGTACCAGCAGCTCCATAAATAAGAAGCAACCTAGAATTTACAAACGCATATTTAAGCGCTTCTTCTTTCTTTAAATCCGAGAATGTTAATTCACTTTGTCTTAAGTATCTTTCGTTGAACTCTTTTTGTCCTTTATTTGGAATATGTGACATTTTCAAAAGTTTGTTCAAAATAAAGATAGTTGACTCTTCATAAGAATCAATGTATGCTATATCTTCTTTTATAGTAATTCCATATCCCTGACCTTTCTCCCAAGAGTCTAGTAGGTCGTTATATTTTTGGATTGATGACTTAGTGAGCTTTGAATCAATATCATAGTATATTTCTCCGGTTTCCTGAATATGTTTCATAATTGTCCAGTAAGGAATAGCGGCTTCAGTCTTTTCTTTTTCCACAACACTTGCTAAATATTTGGCTTGATTAGTAGTGTTTGTTTTACTACCTGCTAAGTCAGATATTAGCGGATTCCGTTCGAACGGAAAGCATTTTCGAGATAAAAATAAATCATTACATTTCCATTGCGGGCTGAATTGTGAAGGCATAACACGCTCCATCAATTCTTCTCGCAGATTTAATAACAAATAGCGAACTGTGTATCTGCCAAAAAGATTGGAGCCTACAGAATAGTTTTCTCTCAGTTTCTGTAATACATCCTTAAAATAACTGGTTTTAGAATGCTGATAAATTGACTCAAGAATGCCAGAAAATTTTACTTCTTGAAGATCAATCATTTCCAGAAAGTTCATACCGGTTTTTGTAAGAAAACTCATTAGCGCATCATATTCTCCGTAGTTTGACGAAATTTTGAGTGGCATTTTTAGTATTCTACCCAGTTTATTTAAGCATCTGGGGTCAATAGCGACTTTCCAATCAGTAACGATCTTAATTTCTGTATCAATTCCCCAGAGGCTAATTGTTGTAGGCACATATTCAATGCGTATGGAATAACTGCTAGAAACATTTTGTTTTGTATATACTGTTATGCGGTTAAACTTTGATGCATAAATATCAGCTTGTTGCAGTGTAACTTCAAAATATCTTTCAGCTCCAATATAGAACGGCGTTTTTTTCTGAACATAAAATCTTGTGGTACTGCGGCTTTTTAGTCCAAATTTTGCTGTGCTAAATGCTTTTGCAACAAGTTCATAATACTGCTTATCCTGTTCGTCAACTACAGTATATGTAAGAAACTTCTCCAAATTTTTGAGAACTATAATATCGTAATTATCTTGAAGAGACTTGCGTATTTGCCACAAAAAGTTATAATATTTAAGCATTAGCCGTTCTGATTGACCATCATCGGGAATACGACGACCGATATATTGCAGACCTCGATAGAAATTTCCTAAATATTTGGTATCAATATTTAATAAAGAATGCTCCCACGAAAATGCTATACTTGGATGCTGATGGCCGTCTCTTATAGCATTAAGTAAAAGAGCAGATACGCACAAATCATTTAACCTTGTTAATATTCGTTTTGATACATTATCTCTGTTTGGATTGAGCATATCTAACCGTTCAATACTATCTGTAATTTCTTTATCACAAGCCCGAATTATACGTTTTACCTCGTCTTCAGAGTATGTATGACGCTCCAGTTGGTTCACAAAAGAATGATGTTCAATAATTTTTTCTAATCGGTCACAAAACATTAAAATGCCGTCATTGCTGTTCAGAATTTCTTCTTCAGTTTGAAAACTAATTGTTGTACTGTCTTTTGCGAAATCTATTGAATTAAGAAAGTCAACGGACATATACTTCCAAAAGACTCTCTCATTGCCTCTATCGGATGGATTAAGAACCACGAATAAAATTCCAGGATCAAACGACACCTTATTACATATAAAAGCGGGGAAAGCAAGATCTTTCAAAGAATATTTTATATTACCATCTTTTTCACTATAGTTGCGTGTTCCTTTGATTTGAACATAAAAAGCCTGCTTTGGTTTCCTAGATATATTAGGATTGGGAACGAATTCAAAAGTGCCATCGTGATTAGGCCATTTGTCACCAGTAGAAAATGCTGGATTTATTCTTCCGCTTGAACGAAGGAATGTTTCCAAAACAGAAACGGCTGCTCGATCATCATCGGATCTCTCTGTATGAGTCTTAATATGTTTTTCAATGTTTTCATTAGACTGATTAATCATAATTGTTTACCACTTCACTAAATTTAGAATAGACTATCTTATTTCAATGCTATTTATAATCTGTTTTACAACCGGCACAACCACCGTATTACCACATTGTTTATACATACTTTTTATCGGTGTATCCGGAAAGTCAAAAGACTTCGGGAAGCCCTGCAATGCAAGACATTCTTTCGGTGTAATCGTTCTGATTCCAAAGTTGTCTTTTATAATCGGGACACGATTATACCATGTACCCATATTTGCTTTAAGCGTAAAAGATATTCCGTATTTACTCTTTTGAATACCGTAATCCGAAAACCTGTATATTTGATTTTCGTCTGTTATAGCGTTTTTCATCTTTTGATACTGTACGGAATTCTCATTAAGATAAAAATTTTTGTCTGCTTTCACACTTCGGTCGATAATATCAAATATATGCTTTTTAAGCGGTTGCTCTTTCGGAAATTGGAATTTGTTACACATATCAAAATCTTTAAAAGCAACGATATATGTTCTCGTTCTGTGTTGCGGTATTCCATAGTTGCAAGCGTCTGCAATGATATATCTTATGTAGTAATTTCTTTCCGACAACTCATTATGAATACGATTGAAAGTCTTTCCGTTGTCGTGTTCGGTAAGATTTGCAACATTTTCAAGAAAAATGATTTGAGGCTGTTTTTTATCGGCAATTCTCATTATTTCAAAAAACAGATTGCCACGCTCATCTGCAAAGCCTTTTTTGTTTCCGCAAACCGAAAACGACTGACAAGGAAATCCTGCAGTAAGAATATCAAAATCGGGAATATCTTTTGCATTAACTTTTCTTATATCACATTCGGATAACAAGGTATCGGGAAAATTATGTCTGTATGTTTTGCAAGCATCCTTACCAAATTCATTTGCCCATACAATTTCAAAACCCGATTGCTTAAAAGCCAAGTCAATTCCGCCGATACCTGCGAATAAACTGCATACTTTCAGTGGCATCATTTTATAAATCTAACCTGCAAGTTCAGTTTGATATAATATTTTCCGTTATCTTTGTATATACTTCCGAATCCGTGACGGGATGTACTTGCTGTTTCAAATTTGGTATTATTTATCAAATAGGTTTCAAATTCGTTTCTGTTGAAAAGATGATAGCACAAAACCTCACCGTCTTCTCTGACTATAATATATCCGCCTGTTGCGTCTGCCGTACCGTCCCAAACTTTTGACGGAAGCATACCGAGCGCACATTCTGCAAGAAATTTTTTGAACTTATATTCATAAAACGGATGACCTTTTGACAAATCATATCCGATAGGGTTATGAACACTTAACGATTCAAGAGAACTTTTTACGGTATTTATTCCCGACGAATAATACTCTTCTAGCATATAACCGCAAATTTTCGGCAAATCTCCGTCTATAAGTTGTAAATTGCTCTCAAAAACATCGTTTTCCATTGAATGGTAACTTATATCACAGTTGTTTTGGGCAAGCACTTCAAATCTGTCTTTGAATTTTTTGGAACAGGTATTGAATTCCTGCGCAACCGCATCATCAATATTTCCTGTTACTTCAAAAACAAAGTTTGTTGTTTTACCGGCATTAACAAGAGTTGACGGACTGCCGAGTCTTGATTTTATACTGAAACCTTGAACTGTTTCGTAGCCTGTATTTATATCGTGGATTTTTATCCGAATGTCGGCTTTGTCGGTAGATTTCGCTTTAAGCACACCGATGTTCAATGTATCAAGAAATTCTTCCGTATCAGGCAAAGCAAATGCAGAAGCGTTTGTTTCAATTATTTCGCAGTACAGTCTGTCTGCCGCATTTTTGAATTCGGAACAAGGAAGCGTTAATAATTCCGTGCTGTCGTCGGTATTAAAAACAGTTATTGTATCTTCCGTTCTGTTTATTCTGAATTCAAGTTTTCCCACAGGTTCGGTACGGATAATGTTTATGATATTGTAAAACATATCGTCTTTTTTATTAAGCTGAGAATCTGCTGCATACAATTTCTTTATTTCAAGTAAACGAAGGAACGCATATATTTCACTCCATTCGCCTTTGTTTCCCGAAAGCTTAGGCATTATCAAGTACCTCCTTAATTCGTTTTGCTATTGCTTCTATAACATTAACGGTTACGCTGTTGCCGAATTGTTTGTATAAATGAACATCCGCAAGAGGAAGATTAAACGAATCCGGGAAGCCCTGCAATCGAGCCCACTCTCTCGGGGTCATTTTTCTGATTCCCTCTTTGTTGATTTCACCTTTAATGTGTGTTGTAGGTGTTAAATCTTTTTGGCGTTTATCAATAAGCAAATTTCGTTCTCTGCCCATTCCGCCGCATACAATAGCTCCGGCAATGCCGTTCCATTCACGGATTTCATAGCCGAATCCGTTGCCCTTTGCGGCGTGACGGGCTTTGTGTCTTCTTAATGTTTCCACATAAACATCACTCAAATAGTATTTTGCCGGTACAGGCTTTTCTTCAATTATATCTTTAAGCCTTTTTGTATCGTCGGTAGCTTGCGGAAATTCAAAATTATCCGGTGCAATATCATTTCTGAATGCAACAATATAAATTCTTTCTCTGTTTTGAGGAACACCGAAATCTTTACTGTTCAAAACATCACTGAATACTTTATAGCCCAAATCTTCAAAAGTTTTTTTGATAATTTCAAATGTTCTGCCTCTGTCGTGAATTTTAAGGCCTTTTACATTTTCACAAAATATAACTTTCGGTTTATGAAGTTCGCAAATTCTTGCAACATCAAGAAATAAAGTGCCCCTGCATAAGCCTTTATAGTTGTCGTCAAAACCTTGTCTTTTTCCAGCAAGACTGAATGCTTGACAGGGAAATCCCGCAAGACAAATGTCAAAATCGGGAACATCGGATTCTTTGATTTTTGTTATATCTCCGGCAATATCGAAATCGTCGGAGAAATTTGCTTTATATGTTTTTTGAGCATATTCATCCCATTCGCTGACAAAAACGGTTGAGATTTCATCACCGAATGCCCTCTCAAAACCAAGGCGAATGCCGCCGATACCCGCAAATAAATCTATTGATTTATACTTAGCCATTTTTACTTTTTACCGTCCTCTCAATTTCATCGGCACACGCCTGTAAGTTTTTCTTTATATCTTTGCCCCAAAACCTTAACACAGTCCATCCCGAATTTTCGAGCGTTTCGGTAACCTCTTTGTCACGAGCCATATTTCTTTCGATTTTGGGAATCCAAAAATCTTGATGAGATTTGAATTCATTTTTCTTGTTGTCCCAATCGTATCCGTGCCAAAATTCACTGTCGCAAAACACAGCAATCTTTTTACCGATAAAAACAATATCGGGTTTTCCGAATACTTTTTTACTGTTCTTTTGATAACGCAAGCCTCTTGACCAAAGTTCTTTTCTGAGCATAACCTCTATCTTTGTGTCTTTGGACTTAACCTGTTGCATATTGTATGATATTTGCTCTTTTGTTTTATGCATTTTCGGTTTCTCCGTCATCTTTATAAAATTCGCATATATCACCTATATCACATTCGAGGGTTTCGCATATTTTCATAAGCACCTCCATACTGACAAGTTCGTCTTTACCGAGCTTTGCAACGGAGTTGCTGCTTATGTGCGCTTGCTCTCGCAACTGATATTTTTTCATCTTTTTATCTATGAGAATTTTCCACAATTTATCGTAACTGACTTTCATACCCGACCTCCTTGCGGCTTTTAATTGATTATATCATTAAAAGAGCGAAAGTTCAATATAATTAGTTGGCGTATGCCAAACATTTTTATTTACAGTCCAAAAATTTGCGCAAAAAAATGATGATACAAATAAATTCTTTATCGTCACCACGGGTCTTAGGGCAGCCCTAAAATTACCGTTTGTATGATATGGATATACAAACGGTCTGCTCGCTAAATTTGTGCATTGCAATTACAATTAAATATTTTTACATACCCAGTTCTTCGTTTTTTGAACTTTCAAGAAACGAGGGACTTTATTTTTTTGCAAATTTTTCGCCGAAATACCCTGACTTTTTTCGTTCCTGATTCAAACAAGCAGAGGGGTAAAAATATTTTTTCAAAAAATTTTCCGTTAAATCAGCGATTTTGGGTGTGCATTTCGGCACCCTTTGTCCAAATAAGTAGAGGGGCAAATGTTAAATGTTTATGAATTTTCCGAAAAACACCCCCAGAAATGCCTCTCTCGGTTCAAACAAGTGAAAGGAATTTTAAAAATTTATCCAAAAATATACCGATTTTGGGTATCCAAATCAATGCCTTTTGTGCAATGAGTGAAAGGAGTTTTTATTATGGCGAAATTATCAAAACGAGCAAAACAAGAATGGGGGTTTTTCATAAATCCCGAAACAGGCAGACGAACATACAACAGCCTTTGTCTCAAATGCAAAAACAAATGCAAGCAAAGTTACAAAGCGGCTGTTGTTGTTTGTCCGAATTATCAATCCAAAAGAGGTGCGAAAATAAAACTTAATCGACTCAAATACAATGGCAGCGGTTAAAGCAATAAATCACTTTAAGAAGAAATTAAGAAGCCGTACAAAAAGAAAAAATGCCATTTTCGGCACCTTTTTGATACAGAACGAAAGAGGTTTAATTTGAATAAATACTTTAAGAAAAATGAGGCGGAAAATTATGTTTTTTACAAAGTTCCGAAAGCATTGTTTACCGACCAAAAATACTGTTCGGTTTCTACCGATGCAAAAATGTTGTACGCTTTACTGCTTGACCGAATGTACTTATCCGAGAAAAACAATTGGACCGATAAACGAGGTCGTATATATCAATATTTTACTGTGAAAGAAGCTCAGGAAAAGCTGCGATTCGGACACGAAAAAATATGCAAATTGTTTTCGGAACTTGAAAAGGCTGATTTAATCACTCGCAAAAGGCAGGGTCAAGGAAAACCCAGCATTATTTATCTCAAAAAATTCCGATAATCCGATTTCTTAAATTCGGAATAACAGAAGCTATTAATACAGAGAAGAGTAAGAATATTACCAGCGGAAAAAGAAATATATAAGGAGGTCAAAATGACAAAAAACATAAACATAAATTTACTTATCCCATTCGAAAACCATCCGTTTAAGAAAAGGGACGGAATAGAACAGCGTGAATTGGTCGAAAGCATAGTACAAAACGGACTGCTTGAACCGATAACCGTGCGTTCTTTTCCGGCAGGTAAATATGAAATTATCAGCGGACACAGAAGAGTTGAAGCTTGCAAAGAATTAGGCATAACCGAAGTGCCTGCGACAATCAAAGAAATGAGCAAAGACGAGGCGATAATCGCAATGGTGGATTCAAATATTCACCGTGAACATCTGTTGCCAAGCGAAAAAGCCTTTGCCTATAAAATGAAATTGGACGCAATGAAACATCAAGGAAAAACTACTTCGTGCCAAGTTGGCGCAAAGTTAAGAACCGATGAACAGATAGCCGAAATAGCAAATGACAGTGCAAGACAAATACAGCGATATATCCGCTTAACATACTTAATACCCGAACTGCTAAAACTCGTTGATGATGAACGGATAGCCTTTACCCCGGCGGTTGAACTTTCTTTTTTATCGGAAAACGAACAGGAAATTTTACTTAACGAAATCGAATACACAGACGCAACTCCGTCGCTGTCGCAAGCACAAAGACTGCGCAAATTAAGCGAAGATTGCAACTTTTTTGTTGATACCGTTTTTGCCGTACTTAGCGAAGAAAAGCCCAATCAAAAAGAACAGGTACGAATACCTGCCGACAAGCTGCGTGATGTTTTGCCAAAGGGTATGGACAAACAAAAGACGGAAGATTTTATCATCAAGGCTTGCGAGCATTACAGAAAATATCTGATTAGACAGAAAAACAGAGATAAAAGATAAAGGAGATACAAATATGGACAATAATAACAAATCATTTTTCGCTCCGTTCTTTGAAGTGACCAATACGCCGTTTGTTATGAAAATTGGTAATACAACATTTGAAATTGCAACTCATTTTAATAAGAACGGCAGAGAAACCGTGTTACAACAATTTGAAGAATTGCTTACTGAAATTAAAGCGTAATAAAACCACACAGTGGACATATCGGCATTGCAAGGGTAAAATTCAAATACATTGCAATGCCCGATTGTCATCGAAAGGAGAATATATAATATGACAACAAACAAAAATAATAAAGGGCAAGAAGAAAAAATCACCGCTCTGTATTGCCGTCTTTCGCAAGACGATAATTTAGACGGTGAAAGCAATTCGATTTCAAACCAAAAAGAAATATTGATGACTTATGCAAAGAAGAACGGATATTTACATCCTAAATTTTTTGTTGATGACGGAATAAGCGGCACGACTTTTAATCGTCCCGGATTTCAAGAAATGGAGAAGTTGATTGAATCCGGTAAAGTATCAACGGTGGTTGTAAAAGACTTATCACGTTTCGGCAGAGAGCATTTGCTTTGCGGACACTACACCGAAATCGTTTATCCCTCTCTCGGAGTTAATTTTATCGCCATTCAAGAAAATGTAGATACCACAAAAGGAGTAGGCACAGAAATGATGCCTTTTCATAACATATTTAACGAATGGTATGCCGCACAAACTTCAAAGAAGATACGAGCGGTAAATGAAATGAAAGCGGCTAAGGGCAAGCGAGTATCGTCAACCGTTGCTTACGGCTACAAAAAGATTGATGGAGATAAAGAACAATGGTATATTGACGAACCCGCCGCAGAAGTGGTGAGAAAAATCTATGATTTATGTCTTTCGGGTAAAGGTCCTTCCCAAATTGCAAGGCAATTAGAACAGGAAAAAATACTTACGCCCACCGCTTATTTTAATTCTGTCGGACGAAAGACAAGCAATCCTATGCCTGCCAATATTTACGGTTGGAGAGAAAACAGTGTAGAACACATACTCGAAAACCGACAATACACCGGTTGTACGGTAAACGGCAAAAGCACTACGGTCAGTTACAAAGTCCATAAAGTCATTGAAAAGTCGAAAGAAGACTATCAGATTATTCCAAACACTCAAGAGGCAATCATAAGTGAAAACGCTTGGCTGAGAGTACAGGAACTCAGAAAAAACAAACGAAGGAACACGGCAACAGGCAGAAAAAGTTTATTCTCTGGATTGGTTTTATGTGCCGATTGCGGTTCGAAATTGCATTTCTGTGCAGCAAAAAGCTTAAAGAAAAATCAAGAGTTTTTTCGTTGTGCCAACTACAAAGACGGCAGAGGCACTTGCACAATACATTATATTCGTGATGTAGTGCTTGAGCAAATAGTTACCGAAGCTATAAGTGAATTGGCGGATTTTATTCGTTGCTACAACAATGTATTTACCTATCTTCTTGCCGAAAAGAAAGGTGCTGATGTCAAAAAACAACAAATACTTTTGAAATCTCAAATCGAAAACGGTAAAGCAAGAATTACCGAATTAGACAAGTTGTTTTCAAGAATTTATGAAGACAACATTCTCGGCAAATTATCCGATGAGCGATATTCTCGTATGGCAAACGAATACGAGTCGGAGCAAAGCCAACTCACGATTGATGTTGCCAAAAGTGAAAAGGAACTTGTCGAATTGCAAAAACAAACGGTTGATATGAAAATGCTGTATCAAGGACTTATGGAGTTTACTGAAATGAAACAACTTACACCGACCGTTGTCAATAAACTTATTGAGCGAATAGAAATTCATAACAATGAGAAAAAACATTCGCATAACAATGTTAAAGTGGACATTTATTTTACCGCCGTCGGTCTATTTGATATTCCGAGCGAGCAAAAGCTTATTGAAACAATGAACAAAATTCAAGAGCAAAACAAATCCGATGAAAAATCGGCATAAAGAAAAAGGTGTAACCTCATTTCTGAGATTACACCATACTTTCTAAAATACTTCCCTATTAGCCCGTGGCAAATGACGAGGGGTTTTTAATTATTGTGCTTGTGTAGTTGTATTGTTATCTTTAATAGAATCGCCGATTAAATCTGCAAGCGTTTTCATTTGAAGTTCATCAACAGAATCATAAGTGTTTGTTTCCGCTTCTTTGTCGTCTTCCATAAGAGTAAGGGTGAGAACCTTGCCTTTAACCTTGTATTTATAAACAACCTGTGCGTTAGTATTAGGATTTGTCAAAGTGATTTTATTGCCTTTTACAGTATATTCGCCTGAAAAATTAACTGTAGACAAATAAGAATCATACGTTCCATCATCATAAAATACATAAGCGGATAATCCCGGCGATTTTTGGCTTTGCCACTTGCCGACAAGCTTGTCCTGATGCGCTGTTGCCGCTTCGATTGCAGTAGCAGGGCTTTGGTCTGTTGCAACGCAATAAATTCCGCCTGCAACTAAAAGTGCGAAAATAATTGCGGCAATAATAATTATAGCTGTTTTAGCTTTAGACAATTTTACTTTTGCCATAATATCTTAGTCCTTTAAACCTTTATTTTTTAACAAAGTATCAATTTTTGCAGAGCTGTCAAGAAGACTTGAAACAGACATATCGTGATTTAATGTGTCAATCAAATATGCGGCATATTTTGAAAGCTCAACGCTTACATACCATTCTCTGTCCAAAAGCTCCTGCGGCTGATATACACCGTTAGTAGTAAACACTCTGTAGAATACACCGTCTTTATAAGCTTTATCAAATACATCAAGACCGTTGCAGAAGAGACCGAAAGTTGTGCACACAAAAATTCTGCCGCAACCTAAGTTCTTAAGCTTCATAGCAACCTCAAGCATAGATTCACCTGATGAAATCATATCGTCAACAATGATAATATCTTTGCCTTTAACGGAATCACCGAGATATTGATGCTCAACGATTGGATTTCTGCCGTTTACAACTCTTGTATAATCTCTTCTCTTGTAGAACATACCAAGATTAACTCCAAGCTGTGTAGCAAAATAAATACATCTGTGAAGTGCGCCTTCGTCAGGAGAGATAATCATTAAATGGTCCTTATCAACATTTAAGTCTTCAACATTGTTGACAAGTGCCTTAATCATCTGGTAAGTCGGCATAACATTTTCAAATGATTTGTCAGGAATTGCATTTTGTACTCTTTGGTCGTGAGCGTCAAACGTAATAATGTTTTCAACACCAAGATGAACGAGCTCCTTAAGAGCCATTGCACAGTCAAGTGATTCTCTTGAACTTCTCTTGTGCTGCCTGCCCTCGTAAAGCATAGGCATAATAACAGAAACTCTTTTTGGTTTTGAACAAAGCGCTGAAATAACTCTCTTAAGGTCAGCGAAATGATCGTCGGGTGACATATAAACCTTTCTGCCGTACATATCATAGCTGCAGCTGTAGTTAAATACGTCGCATACAATATAAATATCGTAACCTCTTACGCTTTCGTTAATAACACCCTTGCCTTCGCCGCTTCCGAAACGGGGAATAGATACATCAATTTTATATGTATCTCTCTGATAGCCAAAGAAAGCAATTGACTCAGCATGCTCACTTGCTTGAGTTCTGCGCCATTTAACGAGGTACTGGTCAATTTTGTCCGTTAATTCTTCGCATCCCGGCATACCGATTATGCCAAGAGGACCGATTGGAATAGTGTTAATACTGATTGCTGTTTGTCTTGCCATAGTAATATGAAACTCCTCTCAAATGTTCACGTGTATTCTACAATAAAAGCACATTATTGTAAATAGATTTTTAAGAATTATACTGATTTTTATTTATTCAACAATATTTTTCTCCTTTTTTCTCGCTCTTTTGTTAAGTTTTAAAGAAGATTTACTGAATATATAATAACCGCATAATCCAAATGCAGTAATTGCCGTAACCGCTATGCCGTAAACAAGGCCTGATGGAGTATATTTATATTCGATTTGATGATTACCCGCAGTTAATTCAATTGCAAGAAGAGTACCGCCGATTTCAAATGTTTCTGCCTTTTTGCCATCGACATATACGCTCCAACCGTCATCATAAGGAATTGATGAATATAAATAACAATTTTCTTTTGAGGAAATTGTACCTTTAATTGATGTGTCGCTATAAGATGATACATTTAAAGTGTTCTTGGAAAGAGAATTATAAGCATTTTTCAATACCGAGCCATCGCAACTGTAACAATAAATATCAAACGAGGTGCTCTCACTTTCCATAGTTCCGCCGTCAAGCGAGACCTTAACTTCATCGCCTTTATTGTGGAAACCAAGGTCAAGTATATATTCCTCATCTGTGTTTTGCGTAATATCAGATACTTTTTCAGAATTAACAGTTATGCTCTTTAAATCGCTTGACTTAACATAAAGATAAAGGTTTCCGTCGATAGTAGGTGACAGAGTAATTGTTTCTGTGCCGTATTTTGATGAAGCATCGCTTTTATTAAGCCAATATGTTCCGTTTTCAGTAACGTCATCACCTGTTACTGAGTCAAAGTCGGTACTGATATAATCAACGTTTTTAAACACATTTGAATATCCCGTTGCAAGCTTTATAAAGTCACTTTGAATTTCAAACGGATTGCCCTCATCTGTTATCCAATCCTCAATATTTGAATTAACGCAGTAGGCAATAGGCAGATTATACTTGTTTTCATATACATTTGCCTGTTTGTTTTTGGTTGTGTATTTCTTTTTATAAAGATTAGAAGAAGGAGCTAAGCTTACATCGGTTTGGATTAAATATTTAATGTTAAACATCATATTGTATACAGGTGTTTGAGGATTGTAAGTATAGCTGTTAATTCTATTACCGAACATTCCTAAGCTGTGCTGAAGCTCTGAATATGATTCGTATGCCATTGACGAAAATACGGATATTCCGTTATAGCCGTAATAAGACGGGTCCATACGTGTATTTAGATAGCAAAGTTCCGTTCTATAGAAGTCTTTATCATTTGAGTCAATATGTTTGATTGCATCGGTATATGTGGAAAAATTTTCTTTATAGTTTCCGTTTTCCTGATTAAGAGGTATTCCGGTAACGGCGCTTATAACTGTTTCACCGACTAAAAATACTATAAGCACAAATGCTGTCAGTCTTTTTTGAATATTCTTGTTTTTAACGATAAGAAGATATCCGCACCAAAGTGCAACTAAAATAATTGTTGCATAAATGGTACCGTTAGTCATTTTGTTAGTAAGAAATTTTTGAGCTAAAATAACGATTGTAATAATGCCAAGTCCCGAATATACGATATCTTTAATATTAATTGCTTTGAAATTAATTAAGGTTTTATATCCCATAACAGCAACTATAAATGAATACATATACGAAAAACGATATGGCAAATCATTAGGAAAATGGAATGCGTGCCAAATATAGTTTGCACAGTTATTGTTGAAACTGAAAATAAAGAAAACCATCAAAAGCACGTAAGTCGCTTTTTCTTTAAGACTTATTTTGTTGTTGAGTAAGAATAACGGCAACAATATAAGAGTCAAAATGCCGGTATATACATTAGGGAGAACGTTGTCGCCACTGCTTCTTATAGTTGTTTCGAGAATTGCAAAGTGAGAGGTTATGAAGTCAAGAATATCAAAATAGCTTGTGAATGTATCGGGAAAAGTGCCTGACGTTGCAGAACTGTTCTTTAATATCATAAACACCGGTATTAAAGTAATAGCGCAAAACATTGCCGCAATGACGCTTCCTAATGCAAATTTAATCCCTCTGTTAATAAAAGTGTTATTCATCAATGCTTTTGTTGAATATTTCTTTTCAAATTTTGCATTAGGATTGAGTTTGCCGTCATTTTTGTATGAAATAATGAAGTATGCAACGAAATATATTACTGCGAATATACAACTCATATAGCCCATATAATAATTTGCAAAGAAAAGCAAAATCATTGAAAGAGTATATAGCTTAATGTCTCCTTTATTGAAAATTCTTTCAATTCCGAGAACAATAAGCGGAAGCATAATCATTCCGTCAAGCCACATAATATTCCAATAATACGCAAGGAAATATGCGCTAAAGGCATAGAGTACGCCGAATGCACTTACATAATAATTATTTTTGCCAAAGCTGCTCTTTAAGTAGTAACTGAATGTGGTTGCACTTAATATGCATTTTAATCCAACTATAAAGGTAATGGCAAATGCAATATCCTCCTTATTAAAAAGGAAAATTAAAAATGAAAGCGGGCTTGACAGATAGTTTAGATAATTGCCTAAAAAGCTTGAGCCGCCACCCGTTGTCCAAGAATAAAGCAGGCTTTTGTGTTCAACTATTCTGTCATAAAGTTCGGCAAAAAGCGGTCCGTATTGATGATAAAGGTCCATTCTCATAACAGTTGTATCGCCAAACGGAAATGCTGAATAAATGATATAAAGAATGCTTATACATAAGAGTGCCAAGGCAGAGGATAAAAATACATATCTGTTTTTATAAAAGGTTTTATATATTCTTGACTGTTTTACACTTATTGCCTCATATCCGCAATCAAAAACGAGTGTCCTGTCATAAATATAGTTAAATAAAAAAGAAGTTACAACGGCTATAAACCAAACAAACGTGATTGGCATATCAAGCATATTTTTAAACCCAAATTCCGAAAGTTTATAAAAGCCGAAGTTAACTGCTGCTCTGATTATAAAAAATATTATTTGTTTAGCGTTTGAAGCTAACATCTTTTTGCCAAACACAAATTTTCTTTCAAGTAAAAATGAAATAATACTTGCCGTGATAAAAGCGATGATACAGCTCGGAGCAACTGCAACGCCGATAAAAAGTTTTAATATCTGTTTTAATGCAAACAGAACAAAAAGCGAAACCGTAGCCATAAGAGTATAGCTAACCGTTTCGCCGTTAATAAATTTATTTGTTTTTGTGTTGATAGTTATATTGCTATTCATTACTGCAACCGCACTTCCGTAAATAATATAATTATATACATATAATATCACATTTGCTTTTCTACTTCAACCGAAAATTTGTTATATTTTTCAAAAATTCAGCATACTATTAAGCAAGGTGATTTTATGGACAATATTTTTTCTGTTTTAGAGCACTTTCCAAACGATTTAAAAAACTGCTTTTTGTCATTTGATGTATCTGTTTTGTCAAAAATAACTGAGATTAGGCTTAGAGTTAATAAACCTATAGTTATTTACATTCTTGATAAACCTTTTTTTATCAGTAAATATGACAAGCTTATTAATCATTATTTGAATGATTGCAGATTTATCAGCGATGATGAGTTTATATTTATTCTCGACAGTTTCTGTAATAATTCGTATCATACAAATATGCAAACAATGATTGACGGATACGTAACCGATAAATTCGGCTCAAGAATAGGTATAGCAGGTGAAGCTGTTTATAAAAACAACTTAATTTCAAGCGTTAAAAATATAAGCAGTCTTAACATAAGAATATCTCATAATGTTGTTGATTGTTCAAAAAATATTTTAAATATTCTTTTCGCAAATTCAACGCCAAGTGTTATTATTGCAGGTCCGCCTTCAAGCGGCAAAACAACAATATTAAGAGATATGACCCGCCTTTTATCAAGCGGATATGCAGGAAAATATAAAAAAATAAGTGTTATTGATGAAAGAAAAGAACTTTCTTCCGGCTTTGATATCGGAATTAATACAGATATTATATCTTCGTATAAAAAAGCTAAGGGAATCGAATTGGCAGTAAGAACGCTTTCTCCTGAATTAATAGTTTGTGATGAAATAGGAAACTCGGATGAAGTAGAGGCAATAAAATTCGGTTTTTCAAGCGGTACGTCGTTTATTTTATCTATCCATTTAAAATCAATTAATGATTTAATGAGAAATCAAATAGCTATTCAGCTTATCTCTACTCGTGAATTTTCACACATTGTTTTTTTACACGGAATTGATGAAGGATTTGACATTATCGATTTGACGGAGGATGAAAATGAAAACGGCAGGAATTCTAATGATATTAGGAATATCTATACTCCTTTCAGCGAGTATATGTAAGTACGAAAAAAGCAAAATTGATTATTGTGATAAGATGGTGTTCTTAGGCTCAAAAGTAATGGTTTTATTAAAAACTACTAATCCTGAAACAGAAAAAATTTTTGATTTACTCAATAACAGTGAAAAGCTTAAGGATATTGATTTAAATAATATAATTTCATCTTCACCTCTTAAAAGAGAAGAAAATGAAAAAATATACGATTACATAAATTCAATAGGAAAATATGACTCTCAAACTCAAATAAATGAGGCAAACGAATTTTGCGAAACATTTAGAATATTAAAAGATTATTATCAGCAATATTATACTGCTCATTATAAAATAATATATGCTCTCGGCTTAGGAATAGGCTGTTTAATAGCAATCTTGCTGATATAGGAGGATAAATGGATATTAGTTTTATCTTTAAAATTGCAGCAATAGGAATAATAGTTGCTGTGCTTAATATGGTTTTAATAAGAAGCGGCAGGGAAGAGCAAGCAATGCTTACAACCCTTGCAGGTGTAATAGTTGTATTAATGATGATTATTCCGCAAATAAGCAATTTGTTTTCAGCCGTTAAATCACTTTTTGACTTATGATTAAGGTTGTAGGAATTGTATTGACGGCACTGATTATTAATATTGTGCTGAAAAATTATTCTAAAGAATTTACTTTTCTTATAAACATAGTATGCACAATAATTATTTTCACGTTAATATCAAAAGACTTAAAAGGAATAGTTGACAGGCTGACGTCAATAAGTAATGAAATTTCCGTTTTATTACCATACATAAAAATTATGCTTAAAATTCTCGGAATATCTATGATAGCCCAATTGCTTTCGGATTTGTGCAGGGATAACGGCGAAAATACGCTTGCAAACCAAACGGAGCTGTCGGCAAAAATTATTATTCTTGTAACTGCATTGCCGCTTTTTACAACGATTATGGATATTATGATAGGAATGCTTAAATGAAAAGAAAAATTAAAATACTCGTAATGTTTATTTTTATGCTTATGCTTGTTTTTCCAGATGTGTGTTTTGCTGAGGAAAAAATTGCAGATTATCAATCACAACTTGATGAATATGATTTATCGTCATTTGATTTGCTCGATGACGATACCGCAAGCCTTTTAGATGAACTCGGAATTGACGATTTTGATTATGAAAATATCAGCAGTATATCGTTTAAACAAATTATAGATTATATTTCATCTGTTTTCTCAAAAAATGCACAAGGTCCTTTAAGATGCTGCCTGATATTGATTTGCTTTATAATATTGTCGTCAATTGTTAAATCATTTGATATGCACCTGTCAAGCGACTCTGTTTCAGATATGTATGCAACGGTTTCAAACCTCGTCATTGCAATATTCTTGGTGACGCAGATTTATCCTTCTATGAAGCTTGCTTGCTCGGCAATCAAATTATGTTCTGATTTTACATATGCTTTTTTTCCTGCGTTTTGCATAATTTGCGCAACGAGCGGTGCGGCAATGACTTCGTTTAGCGTAAACGGCAGTCTTCTTTTGTTTTCTCAAGCCTTGAATTTTGTATCATCTAATGTGTTTTTGCCGATTGTAAATTCATTTATGGGTATATCTGTTTGCTCCTCGATCAGACGTGATTTGAATATGGGCAGTATCGTGTCTGCTTTAAGAAATTTGATAACAAAAGCAATTTCGGCTTTGTCTGCAATTTTTGTGTCGTATTTATCACTTAAAACCGCTGTCGCATCGAGAGCCGATGCTCTTGGCTTGCGTTCGGTCAGATTTGCAATTAATTCTGTTGTTCCTATTATCGGCAGCTCAATAAGCGAGGGACTTTTATCAATTCAAAGCTATTCAAGCCTTATTAAAACAAGCGTGGGAATAGTAGGAATTATTGCGATATCGGCTATATTTTTGCCTGCGATAATTAATATAACTCTTTGGCGGCTTTCGATATCTGCTGCAAATATTTGCTCTAAGGTGTTTTTTGACAGCGAATCAAGCACAGTTTTGGAAGCGTTTTCAAGCGTTTTGCTGATAATAAATGTTTTGTTAATTTTATCAATGGTAACAACGATTATATCATTAGGAATTTTAGTGGCATCGAAAACGGTGAATGTATGAAGTATTTAAACGATTGGACGTATACAGTTTGTATCACTCTTATTTTTTCTATAATTTTCTCTTTGCTTCTTCCTAAAAACTCAAACGGCAAAGTAGGAAAAATTATTATTACCGTTTTTATTATGTTATCACTTATTGTGCCTTTCAAAGCAAACGGATTTGATTTGAACTTTGAAGGCATAAAAGTAATCAACGAACAGCAAACGGAAAACAAGGAGAAATCATACAGCACAACTATTAAATCAAATATTGAAAAAACACTTAATGACGGTAATTATAAAAATTCTAAGGCAAAAGTTAACGTTAAAATCAAAGATGATGAGCTTTATATCAAATCTGTTGAAATTTATATATTAAATGAATATGACAAATCAGAGGTTAAAAAATATATTTTTGATAAGCTCGGAATAAATGCGCAGGTGTATTATATTGGTGAATAAAATAAAAGATGCAATAAATTTTATGCTTAAATCCGATGGCAAAAGAGCAAAAATAATAGTTGCTATGGGGCTTGTTGCAATTGTTTTAATTGGTTTTTCTTCGTTTTTTCAGTCAAATGACAATAAAGCGACCGAAAAAGAAGAGTCGTTTGATTATTCGCAATACAGCGATGAAACCAAAAAACAGCTGACAAATATCGTATCCTCTATTGACGGAGTTGGTGACTGTGAGGTGATGATTACATTTGAGTACAGTAGCGAAAATGTGTATGCGACAGACAGCGAAAACAAAAACGATGAAAATTCTCAAAGCAATAAAGACGAATATGTTTTATATGACTCGCAAAGCGGAGAAAAGGCTTTGCTTATCAAGGAAAAATATCCGACCGTTCAAGGCGTAAGCGTTGTTTGTTCGGGTGGTGATAACGTGGAGGTTCGTGAGGCGGTAATTAATACCGTTACCTCTCTTTTTAATATATCGGCAAACAGAGTTTCTGTTTCTAAAATAAAATCAAAAGGGTGATTATTTTGAAAAAAGAAAATATGAAAAATGATAAACCAAAAAAGAAGAAAAAAGAAAAAACCATACTTACCGAAGAACAAATCAAGAAGAGAAAAACAAGAAATTCACGCATTGTTGCGTGCTGCTTTTTGCTTTTGCTCGGCGTAGGCGTTGCCGGCAATTGGTATTGGGAAAACAGTGATATATCAGCAAAGGTAAGTTCAATTTCATCCGGCAGAGATAAGGTTTTGGGCGAGGCAACATATGTAGATGCCACTACAACAAAGCCTGTCAAAGAAAATGCATATTTTTCCTCTGCACGTGTTGACAGGCAAACCGCAAGAGACGAAAGCCTTGAAAAACTTCAAAAAATTATAGACTCAACAAAGGACACGGATAAGGCTCATATCGCCGCAGCTGATAAAATAGCTTCAATTTCGGATATAATATCAACAGAGAATAAAATAGAAACGCTTGTTAAAGCAAAAGGCGTTAATAATTGTATTGCAGTTATTAACGAAGATGCAACAAAAGTTAATGTAATTGTTGATACTAAAGATTTAACGGACCAAATAGTTTTACAAATTAAGGAAATAACCGTTTCTCAGCTTGGTTGCAGCTATGAGGATGTCACTATTATTCAGTCAAACTAAATTCATAAATATTTTATATTAATATCTTGTATATTTATTCAGTTTGTGTTATAATGGTTCAAAATCAAGGAGGCTTAATTATGGAAATAATTTCAAAAAGCTCTATGGGTGAGCTTATTATATCCGATGAGGTTCTTTCATCAATCGCAGTTAATGCGGCTAAGGATGTTGACGGTGTTTCTTCGTTTTGCAACAAACCCGTTGATGTTGTAAATACAATTAAGCAGGGTAGTCTTAAGGTTATGAGTCCTGTAAGAATTAAGCAGGAAAATGACAGCTTTACTATCAGCATTTATATCAACATAGCTCCCGGTAAAAAATTCCAAACTGTTGCTACTCAAGTGCAAAGTGCAGTTAAGGAATCAGTGCAAAATATGACGGGTAAGCTTGTAACTAAAGTAAATGTTATTGTAGCCGGTATTGATTTTGAAGAGCCTGTAAGCTCTGTTGAACCTTGTGAAACTGAAGAGTAGCAAAATCTGCCGACAATAGATTTTTGTCGGCATTTTATTTTGCATAAAATATTTAGGAGATATATAGATGAAAAGAAGTGAAATGAGAGAGCAAGCGTTTCTTTTAACGTTTGAAGGGCTTTTTTCAAGCGGTCAAGATATTGATGAGGTAATTGAACTTTACAGCGAAAATGTTGAAGCGGTAAGCAAATATGCAAAAGATGTGTTTGTCGGCGTGAAAGGCTCAATAAATGAGCTTGATGAGATAATTAATAAGTATTCAAAAAGTTGGAAAGCCGCAAGGCTTCCTAAGGTTACGCTTGCTATTCTTTACGTTGCGCTTTATGAGATGAAAAACGTTGAGGACGTTGCCGACAGTATTGCAATTAATGAAGCTGTTGAGCTTGCAAAAAAATACGCTTCAAGCAATGACGCATCATATATCAACGGCGTTCTCGGTGCCGTTTCAAGGGGTTAATTATGTATCTTGGATTTGATACAAGCAATTATACAACCTCTGTGGCTTTGTATGACGGCAACAATATAATTCAGGCAAAGAAACTTTTGCATGTCAAAACAGGTGAGCGTGGACTAAGGCAAAGCGACGCTGTTTTTCAGCATACAGTCAATATGCCTGAAATTTTGGCTGAACTTGAATATGACAAGTCAAGTATTGATGCCGTTGCAGTAAGTACAAGACCGAGAAATATTGAAAAAAGTTATATGCCTTGCTTTATGGTGGGAAAGGGTATTGCTGATGCTGTTTCTAAATTCACATCATCAAGGCTTTATTATACATCTCATCAAGTTGGCCATATTTTAGCGGCGCTTTATTCCGTCGGAAGGCTTGATTTGGTTGAACGTCAATTTATTGCCTTTCATGTTAGCGGAGGAACAACTGAGGCACTTCTTGTCACACCGGATAAAGATGAAATTATCAAAGCGCAAATTATTGCTCAAAGCCTTGATTTAAAGGCGGGACAGGCTATTGACAGAACAGGTGTGCTTCTCGGTTTAAATTTTCCTTGCGGAAAGGAACTTGACAAATTTTCTCTGCTAAGCGATAAGAACTTTAGAATTAAACCTTCTATGAAGGGGCTTGACTGCTCACTTTCCGGTATTGAAAATAAGGCTAAGGCGATGATAGAAAACGGCGAAAGTAAGCAAGATATTTCCAAGTTCGTTCTTACGTATATTTCAACTTCGCTTGAAAAAATGACAGAGCTATTGCTTGAAAAATATGGGGATTTACCTCTTGTATTTGCAGGCGGCGTAATGTCTAACACACTTATTAAAACAAATTTAGTAAATAAATTTTCGGCATATTTTGCAAAGCCAGAGTTTAGCTGTGACAATGCCGCAGGAATTGCAATATATGCTTATTTGAAAGATAATAATATATGAATATTAACGCATTAACGGTTACACAAGTTAATACTTATATTAAAGCTATTCTCGATGAAAATGTGCATTTAAAAAATATTTATATTGTGGGTGAAATTAGTAATTTTCTCCATTATTTTCGTTCCGGTCATATGTATTTCACACTTAAGGACGATAACTCACAACTTAAATCGGTTATGTTTTCATCAAATGCACAGAGGCTTAAATTCAAGCCGTCTGACGGAATGAAGGTTCTTTGCAGAGGCAGAATTTCTGTATACGACAAGGACGGAGCATATCAGTTTTATGTTGACGATATGCAACCTGACGGTATAGGAACACTTGCTATTGCTTTTGAACAGCTTAAGGATAAACTTTCAAAAGAAGGCTTGTTTGATGAAATCTACAAAAAGCCTATACCTAAATTTCCGAGGAAAATAGGTGTTGCTACCTCGGATATGGGTGCGGCAATTGAGGATATAAAAAATATTACAAAAAGAAGATATCCTATTGCTGAACTTGTTGTTGTACCGACTGTCGTTCAAGGTGACAGCGCACCGGCGGATATATGCAAATCAATTAAAATTCTTGATTTAAGAGACGATATTGATGTAATCATCGTCGGCAGAGGCGGCGGCTCACTTGAGGATTTGTGGGCTTTTAATACAGAACAGGTTGCCAGGGCGGTTTTCGAATGTGAAACTCCGATAATTTCTGCCGTAGGTCATGAAACGGATTACACAATTTGCGATTTTGTGTCGGATTTAAGAGCACCTACTCCGAGTGCTGCGGCAGAACTTGCTGTACCGGATTCGGCAACACTAATTAATTATTTTGACGGTATAAAAAACAGATTATTATCTTATTTGCATAACAAAATTGATAAGGAATATCAACGCCTTGACAATTTGCTTATTAATACGCCTTTGGAAAATATGAACGATTTCATTAATCTGAAATATGATGATTTGGCTGTTTTGCAAACAAGACTTGTTGATGGCTACTCATATTTTATTGAGCAAAAAAATAATGAGTTTAAAAATAAAATATCTCGTCTTGACGCTTTAAGTCCGCTTAAAATTCTTTTACGGGGATACACACTTGCATCTATTAATAATAATGCAATAAACGACATTAACAGCGTTAAAGTAAACGATGAGATTGATATAACTTTTTATAACGGAAAATCTAAATGTATAGTTAAAGAGGTAACACCCAATGAGTGATGAAATAAAATATGAAGATGCTGTTAAAGAGCTTGATGAAATAGTATCTAAGCTTGAAAATGGTACTGTTTCTCTTGACGAGAGCATTAAACTTTTTGAAAAAGGAACTAAGCTTGCAGGTATTTGCAGTGATAAGCTGAAAAAGGCAGAGCAAAAGATTACTATGCTTACTAAGGAGAATAATAATGACTGAAACGGAATTTAAAAATATTCTGACAAATGATATAAAAAAAGTTGAACACACACTTTTGTCTTTTCTTCCTGATTGCAAGGACGGTCAAGAAAGTGTTGTTCAGGCTATGGAATACAGTCTTGTAAACGGAGGCAAAAGACTCAGACCTGTTTTTACGCTTGAGTTTGCACAAGCATGCGGTGGAAACAGAGAAGATGCGTTGCCCTTTGCGTGTGCTATGGAATATGTTCATACATATAGTCTTATTCACGATGATTTGCCTTGTATGGACAATGATGATTTAAGGAGAGGTAAGCCGAGTTGTCATAAAGCATTTGGCGAGGATACCGCTCTTTTAGCGGGAGATGCGCTTTTGACTCACGCATTTGAAATTATTGCATCAAGCGATCTTTCTGATGATAAAAAGGTTTCCGCATCTCTTCTTCTTGCTCAAAATGCAGGCGTAGGCGGAATGATTGGCGGTCAGGTTATTGACCTTATTTACGAAAAGGAAAATCCTACAGTTAAGCAGCTTTTAAATGTATACAGAATGAAAACAGGCGCACTTATTTCCGCTGCATGCCTTATGGGTTGTATCAGCGCCGGAGCTGATGAAGAGAAAATGTCAGCAGCTTCTAAATTTGCTTATTCACTCGGTATTGCGTTCCAAATCCAAGATGACATTTTAGATATTGTTGGTGATGAAAAGGAACTTGGCAAACCTGTTGGCTCTGATGTTGAAAATGAAAAAATCACCTATGCTGCACTTGTCGGTATTGAAAAAGCAAAATCAGACGTTAAAAAGCTTACAAATGCGGCTGTAAATCAACTTGATATATTTGAAAACAGTGATTTTTTGAAAGCGCTTGCTTTATCACTTGTCAATCGTAAAAAATAGCTTTAATCATTGAAAAGGGAAATATTATGTCTGTTCTTGATAGGGTTAATTCTCCTAAAGATTTAAAAAAACTGAATGATAAAGAGCTTGAAGTGCTATGCGACGATATACGTGAATTGTTGATTAATACTGTTTCCAAAACAGGCGGTCACCTTGCTTCTAATTTAGGCGTTGTTGAACTTACAGTTGCCATGCACAAGGTTTTTAACAGCCCTGTTGACCAAATTGTGTTTGATGTCGGCCATCAGTGCTATACTCATAAAATTCTTACCGGCAGGAAGGACAAGTTTGAAACCTTACGTACCGAAGGCGGCATCAGCGGATTTACCCGTCCTGTTGAAAGTGAACATGATATTTTTTCTTCAGGTCACAGTTCAACATCAATCTCTGCCGCTGTCGGTCTTGCAAGGGCTAAGCAGATTAAAGGCGAAAAGGGCAAGGTTGTTGCAGTTATCGGTGACGGCGCCTTGACCGGTGGTCTTGCATACGAGGCACTTAATAATTCAGGAAACGATAACAGTAATCTTATAGTAGTTTTGAATGATAATAATATGTCTATCAGCAAAAATGTCGGCTCAATGGCTAAGAATCTGACTACTATACGCACATCTAAAAGATACGTAACCTTTAAATCTAATTTTCAGCACCGACTTGCAAGAATCCCTAAGGTTGGTACTCAGATTAACAGATTTTTTACATATATTAATACTAAAATCAGAAAAATGATTTACAAATCCACATTCTTTGAGGATTTAGGTTTTAGATATTACGGTCCGATTGACGGTCACGATATTGATGCACTTGTTGACGTTTTTAATGCGGCTAAAGCCCATAACCATTCAGTTTTAATTCATGTGAATACCGTTAAGGGTAAAGGTTATTATCCTGCCGAGAAAAATCCGACTCAGTTTCACGGTATAGGTAAATTTGATATAAATACAGGTGAGCCGAAAAGTTCAGGAAAGAATTTTTCAGCCTGCTTTGGCGAAACTATGTGTAAATTTGCTGAAAAAGATGCTCGAATTTGCTGTGTTACTGCCGCTATGGCTGAGGGTACGGGCCTTTGTAATTTTGCTGAGGAATTTCCTAAAAGATTTTTTGATGTCGGCATTGCCGAACAGCATGCAGTAACATTTTCAAGCGGTCTTGCAAAAAACGGTTTAATTCCTGTTTTTGCTGTTTATTCAACATTTCTTCAACGTTCGTATGACCAACTTATTCACGATGTCGCAATGCAAAATTTAAAGGTTATTTTTGCAATTGACCGTGCCGGCTTTGTCGGTGAGGACGGCGAAAGCCATCAGGGCGTGTTTGATACTTCTTTTCTTAACTCGGTGATTGGATTAACTGTTTTCGCACCGTCAACATTTGATGAACTTGAAGCTATGTTTTATCAGGCAATTTATAAAATTGACGGCGCAGTTGCAGTCAGATATCCACGTGGCTGCCAATGCGAAATTCCTGTCGAATATAAATATAATCACGATAATTATAACGTTATTGGTGATACAAGTAAGAAAAAATGTGTTGTATCTTACGGCAGAGAATTTTGCGAATGTGCAAAGGCTTATAAAAATCTTGACGACGCTTTTTTGATTAAACTTAATAAAATTAAGCCGATTGATGAAAGCGTAGTTGAATATCTCAAAAATTGTGATACCGTATATTTTTATGAGGAAAGTGTAAAAAGCGGTTCTGTCGGTGAGATATTTGCTTCACTATTAATTGAAAATAATATTAATGTTCATTTTAAGCATATTGCAATTGACGACGAATTTGTTAAGCAGGCAAGCGTTTGCCGTCAACTTGAGCATTATAATTTAGATACAAATTCTATTATTAAAGAGGTCAATAATGGCTAAGAATAAGACAAGGCTTGACGTTGCTTTGGTAGAAAAAGGACTTGCTGAAAGCAGAGAAAAGGCAAAAGCAATCATTATGTCGGGCATAGTATATGTTAACAATCAAAAATCTGATAAAGCAGGCAAGGACGTTAATCCGGACGATATAATTGAAGTTCGTGGTAAAACTTTAAAATATGTCAGCCGTGGCGGTTTGAAGCTTGAAAAAGCTATGGAATGTTTTCCTATTTCTCTTGACGGCAAAATTTGTATGGATGTCGGCGCTTCAACGGGAGGCTTTACCGATTGTATGATTATGAACGGAGCAGTTAAGGTGTATTCAGTCGATGTCGGCTACGGTCAGCTTGCTTGGAAGCTTCGTACCGATGAACGAGTAGTTAATTTGGAAAGAACTAATTTTCGATATGTAACAGATGAACAAATTAAGGATAAAATTGATTTTTCATCTGTTGACGTTTCCTTTATCTCTCTTAAGCATATTTTGCCAAATCTTAATAAATTCTTAAAGGATGACGGCAGTGCGGTTTGCCTTATTAAGCCTCAGTTTGAAGCCGGAAGGGAAAAGGTCGGTAAAAAAGGCGTTGTAAGCGACCCTGCAACTCATCTTGAGGTTTGCAAAAAAGTTATCGGCTTGGCAGTTGAAAACGGTTTTAGCGTTGCAGGTCTTGATTTTTCACCTATTAAAGGGCCTGAGGGTAATATTGAATATTTGATTTATCTGTTAAAATCAAATGAGCCTGTTGTTTATGAAAATGTTGACGCTAAACAACTAGTATATAAATCACATGAGGAATTATAATGATTATTTCAGTTTTTCCAAATCTTAATAATAAAGGCGTGAGCGTTCTTGCTGTAAATGTAGTTAATAAACTTATCAGCGGCGGCGCAGAGGTGTATTTACCCGAGGAACACGAAGCTGTATTTGCAAAAACAAAAGCGAAATTTGAAACATTTGACAAGGCTATGTCAATTTGTGACTGCGCAATTGCTATAGGCGGCGACGGCACAACGCTTAATATCGCTAAAAAAGCGGCTTTTTTGGGCAAACCGGCACTCGGTATCAATGCCGGCAGGCTGGGCTTTATGAGTGGTATCGAGAGAGATGAACTTGGTTTGCTTGCAAGGCTTATTAATAATGATTATATTATTGACGAACGTCTTATGCTCAAAGCAACGATAGAACGAAACGGCCAGGTGATTTCTTCACATCATTGTTTAAATGATATTGTTGTTTCACGTGGCGATTTTGCAAGACTTATTGATGTATCAATCACTTGTGACGGCAGAAACGTTTCTAATATGAGAAGTGACGGAGTTATTATTTCTACACCTACAGGCTCTACTGCCTATTCAATGGCTGCAGGAGGTCCTGTAGTAAGCCCTGAGGCGGATTGTATTATCGAAACACCGATTTGCCCACATTCACTTATGGACAGAAGCATTATTTTTTCTGCGGATAAAGAATTGATTATTAAAGCAAATAACGACCAAAATAATTCTCCGATTATGACTGTTGACGGTCAGGAGGCTGTCAATTTAGCCCCTGATTGTGAAATACATATCAAGACTTCGGACATTAAAACTAAGCTAATTAAACTAAAACCTGAAAACTTTTACGAAATTCTTAATAAGAAAATTATTGAGAGGAGAGTATAAATGAAAAAGAGAAGACACGCTAAAATATTAGAACTTATCAACTCCCATGATATTGAAACTCAGGAAGAACTTCAGGCTTTTCTTTTGAAAAACGGCTATGAGGTTACACAGGCAACAATTTCCCGTGATATTAAGGAACTGCGCCTTGTAAAGGATTTGTCAGATAAAGGCAGATACATTTATTCAACAGGTAAGAAAAATAATAATGAAAATGCAAGAAGAACAGGCGGTATTTTCGGGGAATCAATTATTAATGTTGAATACGCTCAAAATATTGTTTGCATTAGATGCTTTTCAGGTATGGCTGTTGCCGTATGCACTGCAATTGACTCAATGGAATGGACAGGCGTCGTAGGTACAATCAGCGGCGATGATACTATTTTTGTTCTTTGTAAAACTGAGGACTTTGCGAAAATATTTACAATGAATATGGAGAAGATTTTAAATGCTAAGAACTCTTGACATTGAAAATATAGCTGTTATTGAAAAGGCAAGTGTTAATTTCAGTGACGGTCTTAATGTTCTGACAGGTGAAACCGGTGCAGGTAAATCTATTGTTGTTGACTCCATTAATGCAATAATGGGTGAGCGTACTTCAAAAGAACTTGTAAGACATAATACCGATTATGGGTTTGTAAGCGCTTATTTTGATGATATTAGCAAATCAATTTGCGATAAGTTAAGGGAACTTGGCATTGAGATTGACGAAGAAAATTCACTGCTTTTAAGCCGCAAAATTTCGTCAAACGGTAAATCGCTTTGCAAGGTAAACGGCAAAACTGTTACCGTTTCTATGCTTAAGGAAATAAGTTCGCTTCTTGTTAATGTTCACGGTCAGCATGACAGTCAGGCACTTTTAAATCCTGATTTGCAATATACATATATAGATATGCTTTTAAATGATAAGTCGGTATTATACGATTATAAAAATTCATTTAAAAAGCTTATTGGCGTTCGCAGAAAACTAAAATCACTTGCTAATGATGAGAGCGATAAGGAAAAGCAGCTTGAAATTCTTAATTTCCAAATAGATGAACTTGAGTCAGCTGATATCAAAATAGGCGAGAGGGAAGAACTTACTAAAAAACGTGAACTTATTCAAAAGAGTGAGGATATAATAAAGGCACTTAATCTTGCTGTTTCAACTATTAACGGTGATGATGAAAATACAGGCGTTGAACAGGCTTGCAACGATGTTTCAAGAATGCTTTTTAAGTTTGATGAAACTAAGGAAATTTTTGACGTATTTAATGACATAAACGATAAGCTTGAACTTGCTAAGGATAAGGCGGAAGCACTTTTAATGTCAATTGATTTCTCACCCGAAGAAATTGAAATGATTGATGAAAGGCTTGACCTTTATTATAAATTTTCTAATAAATACGGAAGAAATGAAGAAGAAATGCTTGCTTTTCTTGAAAATGCCAAGCAAAAGAGAAATTCAATTCTTTTTGCTGACGAGGAGCTTGACAGGCTTAATAAAGAATATGACGGTTTGTTAAATGAAACAGTTAGTCTTGCCGAAAAACTTTCAAATGAAAGAAAAAAGGTTGCATCTGATTTTGAAAAACACGTAAAAAACGAACTTTCATTTCTCGATATGCCTAAAATGCAGTTTTTTGTTAATTTCGATAAAGGTAATTTATCGTCAACGGGTTTTGACAAAATCGAATTTATGATTTCCGCAAATCCCGGTGAGCCGCCTAAATCCTTGTCAAAGGTTGCTTCAGGCGGTGAGCTTTCGAGAATAATGCTTGCAATTAAAAGCATAATATCGTACAATGATACAATCGGAACTTTGATTTTTGACGAAATCGACACAGGTGTAAGCGGCAGAGCAAGTCAAAAAATCGGCTTGAAGCTTAAATCTGTTTCTAAAAATACGCAGGTTATATGTGTTACTCATTCTGCTCAAATTGCTTCAAATGCCAATGAGCATTTTCTGATTCAAAAGAAATTTGATGATAATAAAACTTTTACTTCGGTTACACCGCTTGATTTTGAAGGCAGAAAGAGTGAACTCGCACGTATTATGGGCGGTCTTGAAATAACCGACACTCTTCTTCAAAGTGCAGAAGAATTATTAAATCAAAATTTGTACGGTAATTAACTATGGGAATTAATATTGAACAAAAGGTGAAAAACGGCACTTGTGCCACTTTGTCATTGTAAATTTGTTTTTATTTTAGGAGGATATATAAATGGGAGTTTATGAAGAATTACAAGAAAGAGGACTTATAGCTCAAATTACTAATGAGGACGAAGTAAGAGAGCTTATTAATAACGGTAAGGCTGTATTTTATATCGGCTTTGACCCGACTGCGGACAGCTTGCACGTTGGTCACTTTATGGCACTTTGCCTTATGAAAAGGCTTCAAATGGCAGGCAATAAGCCGATTGCCCTTATCGGCGGCGGCACCGGTATGATCGGTGACCCAAGCGGTAAGACAGATATGCGTAAAATGCTTACACCTGAAATTATTCAGCATAACTGCGACTGCTTTAAAAAGCAAATGTCTAAGTTTATTGATTTTTCAGACGGTAAGGCAATGATGGTTAATAATGCCGATTGGCTTCTTGACCTTAACTATATCAACGTTCTTCGTGAGGTTGGTGCGTGCTTTAGTGTAAACAGAATGTTAAGCTTTGAATGTTATAAGCAGAGAATGGAAAGAGGTCTTTCGTTCCTTGAATTTAACTATATGATTATGCAAAGCTATGACTTCTATACTCTTTATAAGAAATACGGCTGTAACCTTCAGTTCGGCGGTGATGACCAGTGGTCAAATATGATTGGCGGTATGGAACTTATCAGAAGGAAGCTTCAGGGTAATGCAAATGCAATGACAATTACTCTTCTTACCAACTCAGAGGGCAAGAAAATGGGTAAGACCGAAAAGGGCGCTGTTTGGCTTGATGCTGAAAAAACCTCGCCTTATGAGTTCTATCAATATTGGAGAAATGTCGGCGATGATGACGTAATCAAGTGTATGAAACTTCTTACATTTGTTCCTATGGAGCAGATTAATGAGTATGCAAAGCTTGAGGGTGCCGAGCTTAACAAGGTTAAGGAAGTACTTGCTTTTGAACTTACTAAGATGATTCATGGCGAGGAAGAAGCTACTAAGGCTCAAAATGCCGCAAAAGCGCTTTTTGCAGGCGGTGCAGATAATTCACATATGCCTGAAACCGTACTCACCGATGATGATTTCACAGACGGTTCAATTATGCTTCTTGATATGATGGTTAAAGCCGGTATTATTAAGTCAAAGGGAGAGGGCAGGCGTCTTATCACTCAGGGCGGCGTAAGCGTTAATGACGAAAAGGCAACCGACCCTAATATGTCATTTACAACCGATGATTTTGCAAACGAAATCATTGTTAAAAAGGGTAAAAAAGTATTCCATAAGTTTACAAAATGATTTTTTTAAGCAGGAGTTGAAATATACTTCTGCTTTTTTATTTTGATATGTAATTGTTTGACATCCGAGTGAAAGTTTATAAAGCCACAATGACTGTTGACTTTAGAACAAACTTTTGATATTATAAATTCATCAAAGATGCTTGAGGTTTATAATGAAATTAATAAACATAACGGAAGAAAATATTTCTTTTTATAAACAGTTTGAAAATTACTACAACGAGAATTTGTCAATTTATTTATCACGTATTTATCCTGATAGTAATTCAGTTATTAAATGGTGTTATATTAATGAAAATAATATAAATATAGGCAGCATTTGGCTTGAAAAAGTTGATGAAAATATATTGAAATTAGGCATATTTATTGCTGAAGAAAAGTATAGGAATAAGGGCTTTGGAACTTTGGCAATCAAAGAAATGCTTGATATTGCAAAACTTAATAATTATAAAACTGTTACATTAAATGTGAGAATAACTAACCATAGGGCAATTAAAGCTTATCAAAATATCGGTTTTAAGAAAACAAATCAATATGTTAAAAATAATGGCGTTGAAGTGATTTCAATGACTTATGAATTGTAAAGAAGTGATTAGAATGAAAAATAAAAACGAAGTTAAAAATAAAATACTTTCTTTCAATGATGAAGTTAAATATTATGATTATTATAATCAATTTTTAGAATGTAACATTAATTTACTAAAAATGGAACTGGCAAAAGCTAATGTTGAAAAAGAAAACATAGAAAATGAATTGAAATATAAAAATAAATCATTAATTAAAGTAGTTTCAGCTGTTTCTACCTTATTACTCAGTGTTGCCGCTTTATTTGAAGTCAACGAAAAAAAACAGCTATGCTTATTGTTGTTGTTGCAATAATATTGATTTTGATTTATTATGTAATACATGATGCTTTAATTGATAAAAACCGTAACATTAATTTAATGAAAATATCAAATCTTTCGTTAAAAATTCAAATTATTGAAAATTTGATTGCCGAAAAAGAAAAGGAAAACAATTAATAACTTATATATATTGAGGAGAAAATATGTTAAACAAAAGATACGAGCAGATTGAACTTACAAATATGTGTATGATATATGACAATGAGGGGAACGTTGTCGTGCAGGATAAGATTGGAAAATCTTGGGGTGGAATAACATTTCCGGGCGGGCATATTGAAAAGGGCGAAAGCTTTGTTGACTCGGTAATAAGAGAGGTTAAAGAGGAAACAGGACTTGATATTAAGCATCCTAAGCTTTGCGGTATTAAATGGTGGCAGGTTGATAAAAATAAAAGATACGTAGTTATTTTATTTAAAACTAATGAATATTCAGGCAAGCTTAAAAGCTCAATTGAGGGTAAAACCTTTTGGGCAAGTCTTGATGAAATTCCTAAAATGAAATTAGCGCCGGATTTTGATAAAATGCTTGAAGTATTCACAAATAATGACTTTTGCGAGCACGAGAGTATTAAAGTAAAAGATGAATGGATAAGTATTTTTAAATAAGTATTTATTAAAATTAATAAATCTATTGACTTTGGCCTTTTAATTTTATATAATAAAAAAGCTGATTTGCCGGCGTGATGGAATTGGCAGACGTGCTGGACTCAAAATCCAGTCCTGGCAACAGGGTGCGGGTTCGACCCCCGCCGCCGGCACCAAGGGCTGTTTTAAAACAGCCCTTTTATTTTTTAGATTTTTGTTAATAATTATAAAGGGTGATATTATGTGTACTGCGGCAACATATAAAACTAAGGACTTTTATTTTGGCAGAACTCTTGATTATGAATTTTCTTACGGTGACAAAATAACTATTACGCCGAGAAATTATACGTTTGATTTTAAATTTATGGGTGAGGTTAAAAACCATTATGCAATAATCGGTATGGCTCATATTGCAAATGATTATCCTCTTTATTATGACGCAATGAACGAAAAAGGTGTTTGCATTGCAGGGCTTAATTTTGTGGGCAATGCGGTTTATAATAATCCGATTGAGGGAAAAGAAAATGTTGCGCAGTTTGAACTTATTGCGTGGATACTTTGCCAATGCGAAAATATGAACGACGTACGCAATTTGCTTGAAAAAATCAATATAACAAATACACCTTTTTCAGATAAATTGCCTACTGCTCAGCTTCATTATATCATTGCTGACAAAAACGATTGTATAACCCTTGAATGTACCAAAGACGGTATGAAAATTTATGATAATAAGGTAGGAGTATTAACTAATAATCCGCCTTTTGATATGCAAATGTTTATGCTTAATAATTATATGTCTTTATCACCTAAGCAACCCGATAACAGCTTTGCCGTAAATATTGATTTAAAACAATACAGCAGAGGTATGGGCGCACTCGGTTTGCCGGGTGATTTATCGTCAGCATCTCGTTTTGCACGTGTTGCCTTTACTAAACTTAATTCAAAATCAGGCGATAATGAAAATGACAGCGTAAGCCAATTCTTTCATATTTTAGGCTCGGTTGACCAACAGCGTGGTTGCTGCGAGGTGGCTGAGGGCAAATATGAAATAACGATTTATACCTCTTGTTGCAATGCTGATAAAGGAATTTATTATTATACAACATATAATTGCCATAGAATTAATGCGGTTGATATGCACAAGGTAAATCTTGATGACAGTAAGCTTTTTGCTTACGATGTAATTGAAAATGAACCGATATTCTTCCAAAATTAAAATTAGCGGACGTTCTCAATTGAGAATGTCCGCTTAAATTATGCCTTTACTCCGCTGACAATATAAATATCTTCGGTTGCTTTTTTATAAATATCAACAAGTCCTGCTGATTTGAATATTTCTTCTAAAGCGTTTTCGCTGATAAGTCCGTTAGATATTTTGCTTGCCTGAACGCTTTTGTGGTGGTTGTCAAGGTCTTTTCTGCCCCTGTCGTGAGCGACTGTAACAGTACCGCCGGATTTAACGGCTTTTGCAAGATTTTTTATCAGCGCTTTTGGATTCGGAAAATGAGGAAATGCATTAAATACCATAACACGATCATATTGATATTTGAAATTAAATTCCTCGGCGTCCTCGCAAAGAAAATCTATAAAATCATATTTCTTGAATTTATTTCTTGCAATCTCAATCATTTTGCTCGAAATATCAACGCCCGTTACTTTTGATACATTTCTTTCAATGTAATAATCAATCATAACACCTGTGCCGCAGGCGATATCAAGTACACTATTTCCGCTTGATATTTTTGCGACGTCGAGTATTTCATTCATTTTGCTGTCGTCTTTTTCCATATTTTCATCCCAAGTAGTTGAGTGAATATCGAAAAAACTGATTACTTCGTTTTTATCCATCTTATTCCTCACTGTAAACGTATCTTGACGGGATAAGGTTTGCCTTAACGAGTGCGGCATAAATAACAGGGACTAAGATTATTTGCATAATAATTCCCGGAAGACAGGTGACGAAATATGACGTTGCCCAAGCGGTAATTGTTAATTCTCCACGAGCAAAAATCAATGCTTTAACAACACCAGCAATTACTCTGCCGATAAGGAGTGCACCGATAAGGGAAATATATAAATCAGCCACAGTTTTTTTCGTGTGAACAAATTTCATTAAAAGTGATGAAATAAGTGCATAGCAGGTAAGCTCAACAAGCATTGACGGAAGCATCGCTGCAGGTGGCATACCCGTAAGCACACTTGAAAGAAGCGCTCCGGCAATGCCGCAGATAATTGCATATTGAGGTGCGCAAATAATACCGCAAATAAGTACCGGAATGTGCATAGGACAATAAATCATACCTGCTTGCGGAATACTGTGAAATGCCATAGGCAACACAACGCAAAGCGCAATGCACACAGCGGTTATGATTGATTGTTTCACTACACTCATTGTGCTTAATTTGTTGATTTTTAAATTATTTTTATTCATTTATTTTTCTCCTTTATATCCTCTTGCTTCAAGTGCCTGCGATAATTCGTCCGCTCTTTTAAAAGCGTTTATGAAAACTGGCACTATAAGCGGAAATATGCATTTGGCTCTTTTAAATATGTTTCTCGATTCAAATTCTGCGCCTCTTGCAATTTGAGCCATTTTTATATTTTGCGCTTCAATTAATAAGGTCGGAACGAATTGAATTGAAACCGATAATATAAGCGCTAAATTTTCTGTTGGAACTTTAAATAATTTAAGCGGCGTCAGATAGAAATTAATTGCGTTTGTTATTTCAATTGGCGAGGAGGTCAAAACGAATAATTTAGACCAAAGTATAACAAATATTACGTTTAAAACTATCACTGCTCCTTGCCTTATGCCGAGTGTCGTTATGTTGATTTTCCAAAGGCTTAAAACCGTTTCTCCCTTGTCGAAGAAAAGGGCGTTCATTAAGAATATTATTAAATAAAACAACCAAAGCTTGTTTATTGCCGATATGAAATGCTTAATGTTTAATTTTGAAATTAAAATGCAAATGCCAAGAAACAAAAAATCGATTATATATACTATGTAGCTTTTCGCCGCAAGAGTTAATATAATCATTGCTAAAAAGCAAGGAATTTTATATTTTGCATTTATGTTGTGAATGGGAGAACTAATATTTACATAAGTCCCCGATAATACATCAATCATTTATAACTCCTATATTTGATATTATTGAACTTAGCAAATCGTCATATTTTAAAATATCACTTTGAATATTAAAGCCGTTTTTATTTAATAAATTTGCGATTTCCTTTGAATTGCAAACGCCTACGTTAAGATTATTTAACAAGTTAGTTTGATTAAAAATTTCATTCGGTTTATCGTCTAAGACGATTTTACCATTGTCCATAACAAGTATTCTGTCTGCATATTCTGCCAAATAATCGGTGTTGTGAGATATGATTATAATTGTTGTGCCGTTTTGCTTTAATGCTAAAAGCAAATTCATAAAGCTATCTCTTGAATTACAGTCAAGACCGGCTATCGGTTCATCAAAAATTAAATATTTAGGCTTGCAAACGAGTGTTCCCGCAACGGCGATTTTTCTTTTTTCACCGCCGGAAAGTGCAAGAGGGGATTTATCTTTAATTCTTTCGAAATCAAGACCTAAAAGTTCAAGCGCTTCTTTAGCTCTTTTGTATTTTTCGTCATAAGTCAACTTATATTGTTTTAAGCCGAAAAATATGTCCTTTTCAACCGTTTGCTCAAATAATTGCATTTCGGGAAATTGAAATACTATTCCAAGCTTTCTGCGAAGAATTTTCTTATTAAATTTTTTGTTGGTAATATCGTCGCCGTCAATAATTATTTTACCGCTGTCGCTTTTTATAAGCCCTGCAATAAGACGGACAAATGTTGATTTTCCACAGCCTGTATTACCTATAATACCGACCATTTCGCCGTCATCAATTTTTAAATCTAAATTATCAATAAACGGCTTGCTGTCATACGAAAATGAAAGTTCTTTTATTTCAATCGGCATAAAAGTTCCACCAATCTTTCATTGTTTAAAGGACATTCGTCAAGGAAAATTCCCGCTTTCTTTAAATCATTATATATTTTAACACAATAGGGAAGTGAAATTTGTGATTTTTCTATAAGCTCTTCGTTTGAGTATATTTTTTCAGGAACGCCGCTTGAAATGATTTTACCGTCATTCATAACAATTATTCTGTCAGCATTTACCGTTTCCTCTGCATACTGCGTAATCATTATAAATGTTATATCGGTTTCTTTGTGAAGTTTTAGAATTATATCCAAAACCTCTTTTCTTGAATTTGGAGAAAGCATTGAGGTTGCCTCATCAAGAATAATAATATCAGGCTTTACGCAAAGTATCCCTGCAAGGGCAAGCCTTTGCTTTTGCCCTCCTGAAAGAGAGAGTATATTTCTTTTTTCAAAGCCCTTAAGTCCTACGAGTGAAAGCACATCATCAATCGTTTTGTCATTATATTTTATATCATGATTTTTAAGCGAAAATTCAACATCCTCTTTAACAACTGTTGAAACAAATTGATTATCGGGATTTTGAAATACCATACCGCATTTCTGCCTGATTTTGTATATGTTTTTATTATTCCTGCAATCAAGGCTTGCGATTGTAAGCTCACCGTTTTGAAGAGGAATAAGTGCATTAAGGTGTTTAACAAGTGTGCTTTTACCACAACCGTTCATACCGACTATTGATATAAATTCGCCTTTTTCGATTTTAAAGGAAATGTCGTAAAGTGATTTTATCTCTCTTTGAGCAAATATATATGAATGATTTATATTATTAGCTTTGATTATGTTCATTTTATTTGCTCATCTCCTTCAAATATATACTTATTATATTTATATTCAATTATTTTCCAAGCCCCCTTAGGGGTTAAGATTAAGGCGCTTTTACATATTTACAAAGCTCTTTAAAATAAAAGAAGCACCGAATAAATCGGTGCTGTTTTATGCGAAATAATTAAGCTCTTTCAACCTTACCTGAACGAAGACATCTTGTGCAAACATTAACTCTTTTAGGAGAGCCGTTTACAATAGCCTTTACTTTTTTAATGTTTGGTTTCCAAGTTCTGTTTGATCTTCTGTGTGAGTGAGAAACCTTGATGCCGAAAGATACGTCTTTTCCGCAGTATTCACATTTTGCCATTTGCGAACACCTCCTTGTCAATTTAGAACGTAGATATATTATCACAATTGTTATTAAAATGCAAGTCTTTTTTTACTATTTTTTTATTTAGAACAAATATTTGCATATTTTTTATTTACTATTGATTTTAAATATCGAATTTAGTATAATAGTAGGGAATTATGTTAGGAGGTTATCTGATGGCAGTTGATAACAAAAAAGCGGCTCTTGAGGCTGCTATGAAAAATATAAAAAAGAAGTTCGGCGACGGTGCAGTTATGCGCCTTGGCGAAAATTCTTCTCTTAAGGTTGACTCTATTTCTACCGGTTCTCTCACTCTTGATATTGCTACGGGAATCGGCGGTTTGCCAAGAGGCCGTATAATTGAAATTTACGGTCCTGAATCAAGCGGTAAAACTACCCTTGCACTTCATTGTATTGCTGAGGCTCAAAAGCTTGGCGGTGACGCTGCATTTGTTGACGCAGAGCACGCACTTGACCCTGTTTATGCCGCTAATTTGGGTGTAGATGTTGATTCTCTTATTGTGTCTCAGCCTGATTTTGGTGAGCAGGCACTTGAAATTACAGAACAACTCGTAAGCAGCGGTGCTGTTGATATTGTTGTTGTCGACTCTGTTGCAGCACTTGTTCCAAAGAGTGAAATTGAGGGCGATATGGGTGACAGCCATGTGGGTCAGCACGCAAGGCTTATGTCGCAGGCATTAAGGATTCTTGCCGGTACTATTAATAAAACAAATTGTATAGTTATTTTCATTAACCAACTTCGTGAAAAAATCGGTGTTATGTATGGTAATCCTGAGGTTACTACCGGCGGACGTGCGCTTAAATTTTATTCGTCAATGCGTATTGACGTAAGAAAAATTGAACAGTTAAAGGGCGCAGGAAGTGAATTTATCGGTTCTCGTACTCGTGCTAAGATTGTTAAAAATAAGGTTGCGCCTCCTTTCAAGAGTGCTGAATTTGATATTATGTACGGAGAGGGCATTAGTAAGGTTGGCGAAATTCTTGATATGGCTGTTCAGTATGATATTGTTCACAAGGGCGGCTCGTGGTTCTCTTACGGTGACCGTAGGCTCGGTCAGGGAAGAGATAATGTTAAAGAAATTATTAAAAATGAACCTGAACTTGCTGCTGAGCTTGAGCAGAAGATTAAGGATAAAATTGCCGAGGATATCGAAAAAGCAAAGGAAGAACGTGTAGCAAAGGCTAATGCCGCTAAGCCTGCACCTAAGCCTGAAAAAAAGATTACACGTGAGGAAGCACTTGCTAAAATCAACATTATGGTTGAGGACGATGAGGACTGATGATTTTAACTCATCAAAAAGGTAGAGGAACTAAGGTTCATCTGTTTCTTGACGGGGAATATGCCGCCACTACTGATGAAAACTGTTGGCTTGATAATTATATTTCAAACGGAGCAGATATTGATGATGAGCAGTGGCAGGCTCTTCTTGTTAAAATAAATTACAAAAAAGCGTTAAATAAATGTGCCGACTATTTATCAAGGCGTGATTATTCCGTTAAAGAGCTTAAAACAAAGCTTTTAAAATCCGTTGATGAGGTAAGTGCTCAAAAAGCAGTTGACAGATATATCGAAGCAGGATATCTTGATGACGAAAAGTATTGCCAAAGGCTTATTGAATATTTACTTGAGGTAAAAAAGTTTTCAACAGCTAATATTAAGCAAGAGTGCTTTAAGCGTGGTATCAACAGGGAGATTGTTGATGAAAAACTGTCAATTATTGAAATTGATAACGTTTCAACAATTATCAAACTTATTAAATCAAAGTATGCCACAAAGCTTAATCAGGAAAACGGGAAAGAAAAGGTAATCGCCGCACTTCAAAGAAAAGGTTTTTACTATTCGGATATTAAATCGGCATTTTACAGGATAGAAGAATATGACGAATAAAGTAGGTATGATTTCACTTGGTTGTCCTAAAAATCAGGTCGACGGTGAAGTAATGCTTGAAAAATTAAATAAAAGCGGCTTTGAAATAGCGCAAAACATTGAAGACAGCGATGTTATGATTATTAACACCTGCGGCTTTATTGAAGATGCTAAACGTGAGGCTATTGAAACTATTTTAGAAGTTGCCGAATATAAAAAGGCAGGGATTATCAGTGCTATTGTTGTTACAGGATGCCTTGCCGAAAGATATCAGGATGAAATCATTAAAGAAATTCCCGAAGTTGATTCGGTAATAGGTATCGGTGCGGATAATGATATTGTTAAAGTTTGTCACAAGGCTTTGCTCGGTGTAAGAACAAGCTTTTACCCTGATAAAAAGTATCTTTTGCTTGAGGGTGACAGAATGCTTTCTACACCTAAGCATTGGGCTTATTTAAAAATAAGCGACGGCTGCGACAACAGATGCTCTTATTGTGCAATTCCGCTTATACGTGGCGGTTATATAGAGCGCCCTATGGAGAATATTATTAGGGAAGCGCAAAATCTTGCCGCAAAGGGAATTAAAGAACTTATAATTATTGCACAGGATACCACAAAATACGGATTAAAGCTTTACGGTGAATATCGTCTTGCAAGTCTTTTAAAGGAACTTGTTAAGATAGACGGCATTGAGTGGATTAGGCTTTATTATTGCTATCCTGACAGAGTTACCGACGAGCTTATTGACGTAATTGCAAGTGAGGAAAAAATTTGCCCATATATTGATATTCCACTTCAACATTGTGATAAAAATATATTAAAAGCTATGCACAGAACAGGCTCTTATGAGCAACTTAAAGACCTTCTGTTCAAAATGAAGGAAAAAATTCCCAATCTTGCACTTCGTACAACATTTATGGTTGGATTTCCCGGTGAAAGTGACGAGCATTTTGAGGAACTTTGCAGATTTATTAAGGAAATTAAATTTGACAAAATGGGTTGCTTTACATATTCTGCCGAGGAGGATACTCCTGCCGCCGAATACGATAATCAAATTGACGAGGAAGTTAAAAAGAGACGTGCCGACGTTTTGATGGATATTCAGTATTCAACCAGCGAGCAACTTAATAAAGCGAGAGTAGGCAATACATATAAGGTTATTGTTGATTCGTTTGACGACGGTATGTATAACGGCAGAGCTTATTTTGATTCTCCCGAGATTGACAGCGGAATAATATTTAAGAGCAATGATAAGCTTGAAATCGGCGAGTTCGTAAATGTTAAAATTACAGGCTGTGACGGCTATGATTTGATTGGAGAAAAAGTATGAATTTACCAAATAAAATAACAGTGTTTCGTTTTTGCTGTATTCCTTTTTTAATGGCATTTTCACTTATAGAATTTAAATACCATTGGGTTGCGGCACTTCTTGTATATTTCGTTGCATGTATGAGTGACAAGGCTGACGGAATTATTGCAAGAAAAAAAGGTCTTGTAACTGATTTTGGTAAGGTTATGGACCCGCTTTCAGATAAAACTCTCGTTTTTGCCGCTTATCTTGTATTTATCAATATGGGTTGGCATACAGAACTTTGTATCCTTCTTATGCTTGCAAGGGAATTTCTCGTTGCAGGAATAAGAATGCTTGCCGCTGCAAACGGTGAGGTTATCGCCGCAAACGGTTTTGGTAAGTGCAAAACGTTTCTTCAAATGTCAACAACAGGTATGACTTTCCTTCTTCTTGCAATCGGTGAGGGTGCGGCTGACATCACAACTACGACTCCTTGGCTCAATATTTATTGTGCTATTGCATTTTGGATTGTAAGTGTTGTTGCAGTTTTAAGCGGTCTTATTTACGCTAAAGACGGTTGGCATTTAATAAAAACAAAATAATTGTTGCAAATTTTAAAAAAATATATATAATAATAGTAGAAATAATTGTTTAATATTAAAAACTGTGATGCAGAGAAGTAAGCAGGTAATTATTTATTCAGAGAATGAGCCGTTTTGCTGTGAGGCTTTATAAATAATCTGCTAAAATGCACTGCGGAGTTGCTTAAAGGAATTTAGTATTTTAAGCCGTTTTGCCACGTTATAGGCATAAGCTGTATATTTTGCAGCCTGAGTATAAACAAGAGTGGAACCGCAGTATTTTATTGCCTCTGTCAATTTGACGGGGGCTTTTGTTTTTATTATATTGAAATCAGTAAGGGAGATTATATTATATGTTTGACTCATTTAAAGAGGATATTAAAAGCTTTATGGAGCATGATCCGGCGGCGAGAAGTCCTATTGAAATAGTGCTTCTTTATCCCGGATTCAAGGCGCTTCAAAGCCATAAAAGAGCAAAGTGGTTTTTAAATCATAATATGCCTTTTATAGCAAGATATGTCAGTCAGCGTTCAGCGCATAAAACAGGTATCGAAATTCACCCCGGTGCTACAATCGGCAGAAGAGTTTGCATTGATCACGGTAACGGTATTGTTATCGGCGAAACAACTGAAATCGGCGATGACGTTATGATTTATCAGGGTGTAACACTTGGCGGTACCGGCAAGGATGTCGGCAAACGTCACCCAACTATTGAAAGCGGTGTTATGATAGGCTCCGGCGCTAAAGTTTTAGGGCCTATTACTATCGGCAGAAATGCTAAAGTCGCCGCAGGTGCAGTCGTTGTTAAGGATGTTGAACCTAATTGTACTGTTGTCGGCGTTCCGGGTGAGGTAGTCAGGATTGACGGCGAAAGGGTAGATGACCTTGACCAAATCAATATTCCTGATCCGCTAATGAATTTGATTAAAGAAAATCAGGCTGAAATTGAAAAACTTAAAGAAGAAATTGAAAAATTAAAGGAGCAAAAATAATGAAGATTTATAATACAATGACTCGTCAAAAGGAAGAGTTTGTTCCAAATGACCCAAAGGAAGTTAAAATTTATGCTTGTGGACCGACGGTATATAATTATATTCATATCGGTAACGCTCGTCCGCTTTGTGTTTTTGACGTTTTAAGAAGATACCTTGAATACAGAGGATACAATGTAAAATTTGTTCAAAACTTTACCGATGTTGACGACAAGATTATTAAACGTGCAAATGAAGAGGGCAGTACCTTTGAGGAAATTTCTAAAAAGTACATTGAAGAATTTTGGGTTGACGCTAACGGATTGAATTTCAAAAAAGCAACAGTTCACCCAAAGGCAACGGAGAATATTGATGAGATTATTAATATAATCAAAACTCTTGAAGAAAAAGGTTACGCTTATTCAGTTGACGGCGACGTTTATTTCAGAACTCTTAAGTTTAAGGATTACGGCAAATTAAGCCATCAGCCTATTGATGATTTGCAGTCGGGCGCAAGAATTGCTATCGGAGAGAAAAAGGAAAATCCTCTTGATTTCGCTCTTTGGAAAGCTGCAAAAGAGGGTGAGCCTTATTGGCAGTCGCCTTGGGGTAAGGGCAGACCGGGCTGGCATATTGAATGTTCTGCTATGAATAAAAGATATTTAGGCGATACAATTGATATTCATTGCGGCGGTCAGGACCTTATTTTCCCTCATCACGAAAATGAAATTGCACAAAGCGAGTGCGCAAATGGTTGCACTTTTTCAAAATATTGGATGCACAACGGCTATATTAATGTTGATAACGTCAAAATGAGTAAATCACTCGGCAATTTCAAAACAGTTCGTGAAATTGCCAATGTTTACGGTTATGAAGTTATCAGATACTTTCTTGTTTCATCTCATTATCGTTCACCTATTAATTACAGCCTTGAAATAATTGAACAGTGCAAAAGCGCTCTTGAAAGACTTTATACTTGCCGTGAAAGCCTTGATTTTGCCATTAAAAACGCTAAAGACATAGCTGACGATACTGAACTTATCGACCGCATAAACAGCCGCAGAGAGCAATTTATTAAGGCTATGGACGACGACCTTAATACTGCCGACGGTGTTGCGGCAATCTTTGACCTTGTTAAAGATATTAATATATCTATCCTTGATAAGGAAGTTTCTAAAAATGTTTGTCAAACAGCCGCTGATGTGTTTGACGAACTTTGCGATGTGCTCGGTATTCTTTATAACAGAAAGAGCAACGACGTTGACGCTGATATTGAAGCGCTTATTGAACAACGTCAGACAGCAAGAGCTAATAAAGATTGGGCAACGGCTGACCGTATTCGTGACGAGCTTAAAGCTAAGGGCATCATTTTAAAGGATACACCGCAGGGTGTTACTTGGACTAAGGAATAATAATTAATCGGGCAGGGGACTTTGGTTTTCCTGCCTTTTTTAGTGAGGAATATTTGATGGTTGATAAAAGAAAATTTAAGGATACAAATGTATCTCTTTTGGGTTTGGGCACAATGCGACTGCCGTGCGAAACCGAACAAAAAAGAGAATCAAACCCTAATATTGATTATGATAAGGCGCAAAGTCTTGTCGATTTGGCATATAAAAACGGAGTGAACTATTTTGATACCGCATATATGTATCATTGCGGCAAGAGCGAAGCCTTTATAGGTTATGCGTTAAAGAAATATCCGAGAGATACATATTTTATTGCCGATAAGCTACCTATTTGGATGTGTGATACCAAAGAGGATATAAAGCGTGTGTTTGACGAACAGCTTGAGCGAACCGGTATGGATTATTTTGATTTTTATCTTCTTCATTCTCTTGATAAGGAAAATTTTGAAAAGTGCGAAAAATTCGACGCTTATGATTTTTTAAAGCAAATGCAAAAAGAGGATAAGATTAAATATATCGGCTTTTCTTTTCACGGAACGGTTGACGATTTAAGAAATATAGTATCTGCTCATAAATGGGATTTTGCTCAAATTCAAATGAATTATCTTGATTGGGAAAATCAAAATGCAAAGGTGCAATACCAAATACTTGAAGATGCAGGTATTCCCACAATCGTTATGGAGCCTGTAAGGGGTGGTAAGCTTGCTTTGGTTAATGACGAGATATCGGATATGTTTAAATCGTTAAAGCCTGATAACAGCCCTGCCTCGTGGGCTATGGGCTTTGTTGCAAGCCATAAAAATATAATCACAATTTTAAGCGGAATGAACAGTGCAGAACAAATGCTTGATAATCTTTCTACTTTAACTGATTTTAAGCCGTTTACTGATATTGAATATTCCCTTTGCGAAAAGGCAGCCACAATAATTAACAAAAGCGAGGTTATTTCCTGCACGGGCTGTGACTATTGCCAACCTTGCCCAAAGGGTATTAAAATCAGTTCGTTTTTCTCTCTTTATAACAGCGTCATTTCAGGTGAAATTGACATCAATTTGGGTAGAGATAAATATAACTCTTATAAAGTCAATCCGACAGCCTGCGCTTGGTGCAATAAATGCAAAAATCATTGCCCGCAGTCAATCAGCGTGCCCGATGTATTAGAGGGTAAGGTAGTCAAACTTTTTATGCAGTGAATTGATTATCGTTAAATTCAAAACGGCTTTATATTGTTTATATTGTAATAAGTATTGCTAATATCTTAATATTATGTTAATATTAGCTTAATGAATAATATATTAGGGGAAGTTTGTATGAAAAAGAGGCTGAGTTTTTTACTGTCGATTATAATTGTTTTATCTATATGTGCGCCGATTACAAGCGTTATGGCAGAAGAAGCAAGAAAGCAAAGTGTATTAAAAACAGGCAAAGAAATTGCCGCATTATGCAGTGAATATGACAATTACAGCAATTCAAATGACGGCGATAAAATTGATAATCGCTTGATTGTAAAAACAAATGACAGCATTGATAAATACGGTGCTATTGATTATGTAAAAGGCATTGGCTACTATTTTTTACAATATGAAACTAAAGAAAAAGCAGACTTTGCCAAGAAAAAATACAAAGCATTAAATTACACTGTTAATAATGATTCGGTTGTAAAATTATGTGATACAAAATTAACAACGCCGCCTCAATACAGTAAGTGGCCTGAACAGTGGGCTTATGAGGAAACCGACGCCGTTTCTGCCGTTGATTATTATACTGCAAGAATCAAGCCGACAATAAATATAGCTGTGATTGACAGTGGCGTAAATTATAACCACGAATTATTAAAATACAGGGTGGTGCGTACTAAGGTTGATTTCAGTACCGAAAACAGAGGTGACGAAATGGATACCTTGGGTCACGGTACAAATGTAGCAGGTACTATAGCCAAAAGTACACCGAGTAATGTAAAGATATATGCATACAAATTTTATAATAAAAACGGTTACGGTACATCTTCTCAAATACGTTCTGTTGTAGAATATATTAAACAGTCAAACAAAAAGCCGGATATTATTAACTGTTCATTTACTAATCCTATGAATACCGGAATTTACGACCTTACAAATGAGGGAGTTACTGCTGTTATTGCCGCTGGTAATGACAACAAAGAAATAACAAATCAAGATTTTTATAATGACCTTATCACTGTGGGAGCAACGAAATATAATGGCAGTCCTTGCTCTTTTTCAAACTATGGTGCTTGTGTTGATATTTCTGCTCCGGGTGAATATGTTTATACTGCTGATATGAGCAGTAACACAACCTATGAATGTGTAAACGGAACTTCTTTTTCAACTCCGATCACTGCTGCGGCATGTGCATATGTCCTTATGGAACACAGCAAATATACACCTGAACAAGTTAAGCAAGAAATAAAGAAAACTGCAATCCCATTTAAAAAGAGCGCTTGCTATAATGACCGTTACGGTGCAGGAATCGTTAATTTCTCCAACATAATCAGTGGTACAAGGTGCAAGGATGTTACTGCTAATTTGCAAAGTGGTGTCTATCGTGATGACATAAGCGTCGAACTTAAAAGCGAAAATACTCTTGCTGATATTTATTATACAACAGACGGAACTTTGCCGAGCAAAACAAACGGCACAAAGTATACCGAGCCTATCAAATTGACTGAAACAACAAGAATAAATGCAGTAGCTTTTGCAAGAGCAGGAACTCCGTTTCACAGCAAATTCACAACCCTTGATTATTACATATTAAAAAACGGCGAGAGTGAATTTATGGTAGATAATTATAATTGCCTAAAGGCTTATCTCGGAAATGATACAAATATTACTATTCCAGACACAATTGACGGTATTGAAATATACGGAATAGCAAAATATTGTTTTAAAAATTCCAATATCGAAAGCGTGACATTGCCTGACAAAAGATTATCGATAGAAGATGAAGCCTTTTACGGTTGCAAAAATTTGAAAAATATTAACCTTTCTAAAGTGACATATATCGGACCGTATGCTTTTGCAAATTGCACATCGCTTACAGATAAAGCAGATTTTTCATCAGTAGAACGTGTTGACAAAACGGGACTTGCATATACTTATTTTAAAACGATAAATTTGCCTGAATGCACAAATATCGGTCAGCTTGCATTTGAAGGCTCAAAGGTTGAAAATATTATTTTTGGCAAATTAAAGGGGATAAGCAATGCAGCTTTTTATAACTGTTCTAATTTAAAAACGCTTTATATACCGAAGGTTAAATACTTTTCAAGTAATGATACAATGTCATGCAATTCAATCGAACTTATTTTTGCACCGTCTGTTAAATATCTTTCACTTGACGTTACTCACGATATTAACGTTTATTGCGATTTGTTATTAAGTGCACAGATTGAAAATCCGTCTAAATATAATTGCAATATTATAACTCAAAGCTATGCTCCGGGACTTAAAGACGTTGACAGCTCATTATATAATCATATTAGCAGTGACGATTTCGGAGTTTCCAAGGCAGGGGAATATCGCAGAAGTGATGCCGGATTACGCTTTGGTTTTACATTTGACAGCAGTAAAATAGGCTTTGATTTTAATGAGTTTGCACAAAATACTGAATACGGCTTTGTATATTCTTATAATGATTTTAGCGGTGTAAGCGATTCTTCAAAAAAGGAACGCTTGAGAGCTAATGAGTCAAATTCGTTAATTAAATCAGCAGACAATAGAATTGTTGACGGTACGGTTTCAACATATAATGCAGTATTTACCGATATCCCTGCGGAAAGTGCCGCTGACGGTATATCTGTTCGTTCATACTTTTGTATTGACGGAATGTATTTCTATTCACCTGTTGTAACATACAGCATTTCGGGTGTGTCAAATTATAGCGATAACAGCGAAGCCGACAACGATATTAAATATGACCATATTCACAGCTACGTTAAGAAAAATATCGGTCCATTTTGTGTAACAAAGGGCTATACAATGTATGAATGTAACGGTTGCGGAAAAAGTTATATAGTTGATTATATTGAACCTGTAGGTCACAAGTACAAATTCGTTGATGCAAAGAACGGCTTGTTAGACTATGTATGCCCTTATTGTGATAATAATATTACAAAATCCAAGAGCGAATTGCCTATATTTATTGATTATGTAAATACTAAGGCAGCAAGAGGTAATGACAATATGTATCTTGATTTGAATAATGACGGATATATAAATGCAAAGGACTACGCATTACTTAATAAAATTTCAAATTAAAAATAGGCATAACAAAACCCTCCTGATTGATTCAGGAGGGTTAGTTTTATTTTTCAATATGAAGTATTTTTTCTGCCTTTTCAACCTTTTCTTTTGTAGGAGGCTTATAGCCTTCGAGAGGATATTTGATACCGAGGTTTTCCCATTTAAAAATACCTAAGGTGTGGTAGGGGAGTATTTCAACTTTTTTAACCGTTTTAAGTGACGAAATAAAGCTATAAAGATTATTAAGCTCGTTATCATCATTGGTTAAATTAGGAACGAGAACTCTTCTTATCCACATATCCTTGCCGATATCTGACAAATATTTTGCCATATCAAGTATATTTTCATTTGTTCTGCCCGTAAGTTCTTTATGCTTTTCAGTATCTGTTTGCTTTAAATCAAGCATAACAAGGTCAGTATACTTCATAAGCTCATTGAATTTGGAGAAGAAAGGCTCTTCTCTTGTAAAAGCAGAGCCTGAGGAGTCAAGCGTGGTGTGTACTCCTTTTTCCTTTGCAAGCTTGAAAAATTCAGTTACAAAATCAATTTGAAGGAGCGGTTCACCGCCACTTACTGTAATACCGCCGTTTGGCTTTCCGTTTTTCCTCCAATAATTCTTATACTTATATGCTTTGTTGAATGCGTCCTTTGCCGAAACGGTAAATTTCGCATCATCAAAGCTCCAAGTTTCGGGATTATGGCAATATTTGCAACGCATATTGCAACCTTGCAAAAAGAGTACGTATCTTACGCCCGGTCCGTCAACAAGACCAAAAGTTTCAATGCTGTGAATTTTACCGTCCAATTTCAACAAATCCTTTATAAGTTAATAATTACATTCTGTCGTGGCAGGTTCTTGAAATAACGTCCATCTGCTGTTCCTTAGTAAGGTCAATGAACTTAACAGCATAACCTGATACACGAATTGTGAAGTTCTGATATTCTTCTTTTTCAGGATGTTCCATAGCATCGATAAGCTTTTCAGTACCGAATACGTTTACGTTAAGGTGATGAGCACCCTGGTCAAAATAGCCGTCCATAACCTGAACAAGATTGTTAATCTTTTCTTCTTCTGAATGACCGAGAGCACCCGGGTTGATTGTCTGAGTATTTGAAATACCGTCAAGAGCCCATTCGTATGGAAGCTTAGCTACAGAGTTAAGAGAAGCAAGAAGACCGCTCTGTTCTGCACCGTATGATGGGTTAGCACCCGGTGAAAGAGGAGCGCCTGCCTTACGGCCATCCGGCATTGTACCTGTTGCCTTACCGTATACAACGTTTGATGTGATAGTAAGGATAGAGGTTGTCGGCTCTGAATTACGGTATGTGTGATGCTTCTTAATCTTGTCAAGGAAAGTCTTGAGAAGCCATACAGCGATTTCGTCAGCTCTGTCATCATCGTTACCGTAACGTGGGAAGTCACCCTCAGTTTCGTAATCAACAACAACACCGTCTTCGTTTCTTATTGTCTTAACCTTAGCGTACTTGATAGCACTGAGAGAGTCAACAACGTGAGAGAAACCTGCAATACCTGTTGCAAATGTTCTTCTTACATCTGTATCAATAAGTGCCATTTCAGCAGCTTCATAATAGTATTTATCATGCATAAACTGAATGAGGTTAAGTACATTAACATAAAGACCTGCGAGCCAATCCATCATTCTGTCATAAGCTTCGATTACTTCGTCATAATCGAGGTATTCTGATGTAATAGGTCTGTACTTAGGACCAACCTGCTCAAATGTTTTAGCATCAACACCGCCGTTGATAGCGTAAAGAAGGCACTTAGCAAGGTTAGCTCTTGCGCCGAAGAACTGCATTTCTTTACCTGTCTGTGTAGCTGATACGCAGCAGCAAATTGAGTAGTCATCGCCCCATACCGGCTTCATAACGTCATCGTTTTCATACTGAATTGAACTTGTTCTGATAGAAATATCAGCAGCATACTTCTTAAATGTGTCAGGAAGTGCTGATGAATAAAGAACTGTAAGGTTTGGTTCAGGTGAAGGGCCCATATTTTCAAGAGTATGGAGAAAACGGAAGTCATTCTTTGTTACCATTGAGCGACCGTCAACGCCGATACCTGCAACCTCAAGTGTAGCCCAAACAGGGTCGCCTGAGAAAAGCTGATTGTATGATGGAATTCTTGCGAACTTAACCATTCTGAATTTCATTACAAGATGGTCAATAAGTTCCTGAGCCTCTGATTCGGTAAGTTTGCCTGCCTTGAGGTCTCTTTCAATATAAATGTCAAGGAATGTTGAAATTCTGCCGACACTCATTGCAGCACCGTTTTGAGTCTTAATAGCAGCAAGGTAGCCGAAGTATAACCACTGAACAGCTTCTTTAGCGTCTTTAGCAGGCTTAGAAATATCATAGCCGTAGCTTTCAGCCATTTTCTTCATCTGACCGAGTGCTTTGTACTGCATTGTGATTTCTTCTCTGAGACGAATAACATCGTCTGTCATTGTACCGTCGCCGCAGTTAGCAAAGTCATGCTTCTTTTCTTCCATAAGGAAGTCAATACCGTAAAGAGCAACTCTTCTGTAGTCGCCTACGATACGGCCACGTCCGTAAGTATCAGGAAGACCTGTAATAATCTTGTTATGACGAGCCTTAAGCATTTCAGGAGTGTAAGCATCAAATACACCCTGGTTATGTGTCTTGCAATATTCTGTGAAAATTTTATGAAGTTCAGGATCCGGCTCGTAACCGTATGTTGAGCAAGCCTGCTCAGCCATCTTGATACCGCCGAAAGGCATAAATGCTCTCTTAAGAGGCTTGTCTGTCTGTAAACCTACAACCTTTTCAAGGTCCTTGTCAGCTTCGCTGATGTAGCCCGGGCCGTAAGAAGTGATACCTGAAACAACTTTAGTTTCCATATCAAGTACGCCGCCCTTAGCACGTTCTTCCTTTTGAAGACCTTGAAGAATACCCCAAAGTTTATTTGTTGCATCTGTTGGGCCTGCAAGGAAAGATTCGTCACCGTCATAGACTGTATAGTTCTTCTGGATAAAGTCACGTACATTTACTTCTTCTTTCCAGAGAGAGCCTTCAAAGCCTTCCCATTGTTCGAAATCTACCATGTGATTATTCCTCCTTAAATAGAATAATTTATTAATTAATGGATTTTTTCTTTTCCGCTATGAATTTTAACACAAATAGAATAATAATAGTAATATAAAATATGATATGTTGCATATCATTAATGATATATAGTAACTGACATATGTCAGTATTGAACACCTTTGTTAAATTTGTATCATTTATTTGTTAAAATTTTATCATATTAATAGCAATTTCTTATAAATATACTAAATAATATATAATTGTCGATTTAATATTTACAAATTGTTAATAATATAAATTGTAAAAAAACGGCAATAATACGATTTTCATACCGTATTATTGCCGTTTTCAAGCTCATATTTAATTTCAAAAACATTTTCAATAAACAATTTTTCAAAATCAGTTAATGTGTAATTTTTAGGATAAATCAGAATATCGGAAAAAGATTGCTTATTATCAATACATTTTTTAGTTACAAGCTTATGATTTTCAAGAAGCCTTTGCCGAATGCGGGTAGTCCACATATAAGTATTAGGCAGATTTGAAAGAATATCAAATTGGCTTCCACGTTCTTGAATCAGAATTTTACTTTGAGAATCGTGCGAGGGAGTGTATCTTTTAATTTCTTCTTTTGAAACAAAGGGGATATATTCATCGTCGTGAAGTAACACTGAATATTCCTTTAAATCGTTAAATTGAAGCTTTTGCTTTGTTGCAAGAGGATGATTTTGTGAAAACAGAATTTTATATTTGAAATTCCAAATTTCCTGAAATTGCATTTGTTTAGACGTAATCATTTTTTTATATTTTGACTCAAGCTCTGTTGGAATTCTTATAATTCCGAGATTATAGCCGTTAATCATAACGTCGTTTAATACATCTGTGTTATTACATTCTTTAAAAGAGATATTGAGCTTATTGTTTTCGACGGCTTCAATGGTGTTACAAAATGCTACACTGATATATGATGAACGGGGAACAGCCAATTTCACGTTTATTGTTTCCTTATCGTTATTATATAAGAAACGGTTTAAATCATTTGTTTTTTTTATGATTTCTTCGGCTTTCTCTACAACTTTCTTTCCGCTGTCGGTTAAGATGACACCTTGCGAATTACGTATAAAAAGAGTAATTCCGTATTCTTTTTCAAATTCAATTACAGTTCGGCTCAAGTTCGGTTGGTTCATATAAAGATTTTCAGCCGCCTTTGTTATTGAACCTACTCTTGCAATTTCAACTATGCAACGAAGCTGTTGAATATTCATATAATTCACCGCCATTTATTTCTCAAAACTTTATTATATATTAAAACATATTTATATAAAAAAAACAAGACAAACCGTAAAAGTTTGCCTTGTTAATGATTTATTGTTAATCAATTAATTCTTTCATATCGTAAAGGCCTGCACTCTTGCCATTCATATAAACAGCAGCATTTACAGCGCCTACTGCGAATATTTCCTTGCTTCTTGCAGAGTGTGAAAGAGTAATTATTTCGTCACGGCCTGCAAAAATTATTTCGTGCTCGCCAACAATTGTTCCGCCTCTTACTGCATGAATACCGATTTCATTCTTAGTACGTTTTTCACGCTTTGAATGACGGTCGTATTCGTATTTCATAGGCTGATCGATTTCTTCACACATTGCATCTGCAAGCATAAGAGCCGTACCGCTCGGTGCGTCAATTTTTTGATTATGATGCTTTTCTACAATCTCAATATCAAAATCATTGCCGAGAACCTCAACAGCTTTTTTAGCAAGATTTGCAAGAAGATTAACACCCATACTCATATTATAAGTAAAGAACACGGGGATTTTTTTTGAAGCATCTGAGATTTGCTTTTTTTGCTCATCACTGTATCCGGTTGTTGCAATTACAAGCGGTGTAGAGGTCTTTTCGGAATAGGAAAGTAAATCGTTAAGAAGCACAGGATTTGAAAAGTCAATAATGGCGTCTGCTTTTTCCTTGACATCAAAAATTGAAGAGTAAATAGGGAAGTGCCCGTTATCTTCTGTGTTAAGGTCAACACCGGCAACTATGTTGCAATCGTTACGATTTGCTACAATGCTTTGAATAACTTTGCCCATTTTACCGTTAGCGCCTGTTATAATTAAATTAGTCATTTTTTACTTCCTTATTTATACTTATTTTACTAAGCCGTATTCTTCCATTGTTTCTTTAACGTATTTCTTGTTACTTTCATCCATTTCAATAAGAGGAAGTCTTAAAGGACCTGCGTTAAATCCTATAAGGCTTACAGCCTCTTTTACAGGAATAGGATTGACGTCAACAAACATAGCCTTTGCAAGTTTAACGTACTTATCCATAAGTTCCTTAGATGTTTTCTTGTCGCCGTTTAAGTATGAAGCAACAATTTCGTGAGTTTCCTTAGGTGCAATGTTAGAAAGAACGCTTATTACGCCTTTTCCGCCACGCTCAAGAATGTCAAAAATTTGGTCGTCATTACCACTCCAAATGTTAAGCTCATCACCGCAAAGTTCATGAACCTTAGCTACTTGGTCAAGGTCACCAGAAGCTTCCTTAATACCGTTTACTCTTGGAAGCTTAGCAAGCTCAGCAGCAGTTTCTGGCTTAATATTAACACCTGTTCTTGACGGAACATTGTAAAGAATTATAGGAAGGTTTGTTGCGTCGTGAATTGCAGTGTAGTGGGCAATAAGACCTCTTTGACTTGTTTTGTTATAGTAAGGTGTAACGAGTAAAAGAGCGTCTGCGCCGTTTTTGCAAGCCTCTTGGCTGATTTCAATTGCACAAGCGGTACTGTTTGAACCCGTTCCTGCAATAACAGGAACTCTGTGATTTACATATTCAACGCACCACCTGATGCATTCGTTGTGCTCAACAACCTTAAGTGTTGAACTTTCGCCTGTAGTACCGCATACTACAATAGCGTCGGTGCCATTTTCAATTTGAAAGTCAATAAACTTTGCAAATTCATCATAATTAACAGTTCCATCCTCATTCATAGGAGTGATAATAGCAACTGCTGCACCTGTAAAAATAGGATTTTTCATAATGATTATCTCCTTAACAAATTTATTACAAATATATTAGTCAAAGTAACCTTCTGCTGCAAGAAGCTCACCGAGAAGAACGGCACCGCCTGCTGCACCACGAAGTGTGTTGTGAGAAAGGCAAACAAATTTATAATCGTATTGTGTGTCTTCTCTGAGTCTGCCGATAGAAACAGCCATGCCGTGTTCAAGCATTCTTTCTGAATGAATCTGAGGTCTGTCAGGTTCTGTAAAATAATGAAGAAATTGCTTTGGAGCAGACGGAAGATTAAGTTTTTGTGCTCTGCCTGAGAAGTTTTCCCAAATATTAATCATTTCTTCTTTAGTAGGCTTCTTATCCTCAAATTCTACAAATACTGCACCGAGGTGACCGTTTGAAACAGGAACACGAATGCACTGAGCTGTGAAAGCCGGGGAATCAGCAGAAACGATTTCGTCGCCGACAATTTTACCCATAAGCTTAAGAGGCTCTTTTTCACTCTTTTCTTCCTCACCGCCGATGTATGGAATAACGTTATCAATCATTTCAGGCCATGTTTCAAATGTTTTTCCTGCGCCTGAAATAGCCTGGTAAGTACAAACAAGTACTTTCTTAATAGGATATTTTTCCTGAAGTGGGAAAAGAGCAGGCACATAAGACTGAAGCGAACAGTTTGATTTTACTGCGATAAAGCCACGCTTTGTACCGAGTCTTTTTCTTTGTGCAGGAATAATGTTGATATGCTCGGCATTAAGTTCCGGAACTACCATAGGAACGTCAGGTGTAAATCTGTTAGCACTGTTGTTAGATACTACCGGACACTCGTGCTTTGCGTATTCCTCTTCAAGAGCTTTAATTTCATCTTTTTTCATATCAACCGCACAGAATACAAAATCTACCTGTGAAGTGATTTTTTCAATATCATTTGTTGCGTCCATTACAACAATGTTTTTCATATTTTCAGGAATAGGTGTATCCATGCACCATTTTTTACCAACAGCTTCTTCATAGGTTTTACCTGCACTTCTTGAAGATGCTGCAAGGCAAACAACGTTAAACCAAGGGTGATTTTCAAGTAAAGTAGCAAATCTTTGACCTACCATACCTGTTGCGCCGACGATGCCGACATTGTACTTTTTACTCATAGTCTGTAATCTCCTTAAAAAATAACTTGTAAAACAAGATAATATGCAATATAATACTTGTTGACGGTTGAAGTGCGCTTAAGGTTTTGTACCTCATCCGTACTTATTTGATATAATAACACTTATTATATATATATGTCAATCAAAATTTACGGAGAATATGATGAAAACTTCAGACTTTTATTATGATTTGCCCGAAGAGCTTATTGCTCAAACCCCTATTGAGCCGAGAAATGCATCGAGACTTATGGTTTTAAATAAAGAAACGGGCGAGGTTGAACACAAAATTTTTAAGGATTTAACAAACTACTTAAATCCCGGCGATTGCTTGATTCTTAATGATACAAGAGTTATTCCTGCAAGAATATTCGGTGTTAAAAAAGAAACCGGAGCTGTAGTTGAATTTTTGCTTTTGAAACAAAAGGAAACACTTGTGTGGGAATGTCTTTGCAAGCCTGGCAAAAAAGCAAAAGTAGGAACGGAATTTGTTTTTGGCGAGGGAAAGCTTGAGTGTAAGGTTATTGACGTTCTTGATGATGGCAACAGAATTATTAAATTTGATTGTGACGCCAATATCTATGCTGTTTTGGATGAAATCGGTCAAATGCCACTTCCGCCTTATATTAAGGAAAAGCTCGCTGATAAGGAAAGATATCAAACTGTTTACAGCGAGCATTTAGGTTCTGCTGCCGCACCGACCGCAGGTCTGCATTTTACTAAGGAAATGCTTGAGGAAATTAAAGCAAAAGGCGTTAATATCGGATATGTAACGCTTCATGTAGGGCTTGGAACATTTAGACCCGTAAAGGTTGATGATGTCACAAAACATACTATGCATACTGAGCATTATATTATGCCGCAGGAAACCGCCGATTTAATTAATGAAACCAAGAAAAACGGAAAAAGAGTTATTTCCGTAGGTACTACAAGCTGTAGAACGCTTGAATCGGTTGCTACTAAGAATGGCTGTATTTGTGCAGATGAGGATGACACGAGCATATTTATTTATCCCGGTTACGAATTTAAATGCATAGATGCACTTGTTACTAATTTTCATCTTCCTGAAAGCACACTCATTATGCTCATTTCTGCTTTCGCCGGCTATGACCATGTAATGAACGCATACAAAATCGCAGTTGATGAAAAATACAGATTTTTCAGCTTTGGCGATGCTATGTTTATTTGCTGATATACTATAAGATTTGAGAGGAAATTATGGCTAAATATACATTATTAAAACAAGAGGGCACAGCAAGAAGAGGGCAGTTTGAAACAGTACACGGAACTGTTCAAACCCCTGCATTTATGAACGTTGCAACCTCAGCCGCAATTAAAGGTGGTCTTTCAACCGAGGATTTAAAAGATATCGGTTGTCAGGTAATGCTTTGCAACACTTATCATCTTCATGTTCGTCCGGGTGATGAGCTTGTATACGATATGGGCGGGCTTCATAAATTTACAAATTGGGACAGGCCTATTTTAACCGACAGCGGCGGATTTCAAGTTTTCAGCCTTGCAAAACTTAACAAAATCAACGAAGAGGGTGTAACTTTTAATTCTCATGTTGACGGAAGAAAAATATTTATGGGACCTGAGGAAAGTATGCAAATTCAGTCTCATTTAGGTTCAACGATTGCAATGGCATTTGATGAATGCGTTAAAAATCCTGCAACTCTTAAATATGCAAAAGAGGCTTGCGAGCGCACGCTTCGTTGGCTTGAACGTTGCAAAAAGGAAATGGACAGGCTTAACTCTCTTGATACAACAATTAATAAAAACCAATTACTATTTGGCATAAACCAAGGCTGTGTTTATGACGATTTGCGTATTTGGCATATGAAAGAAATTGCAAAAATGGAACTCGACGGCTATGCAATCGGCGGCCTTGCAGTCGGAGAACCCAAAGAGGATATGTATAGAATTATATCTGCCGTTGAACCTTATGCTCCAAAGAACAAGCCGAGATATCTTATGGGCGTCGGTACTCCGGGTAATATTCTTGAGGGTGTCAGCCGAGGCGTTGATTTGTTCGACTGTGTAATGCCGTCAAGAAATGCACGTCACGGTCATTTATTTACAAAAAAAGGAATAATAAACATCAATAATGCCAAATATGAACGTGACGGTAAGCCTATTGATGAAGAATGTAATTGCCCAACTTGCAGAAAACATTCAAGAGCGTATGTTCGTCATTTGTTTAAGAGCAATGAAATACTCGGTATGCGCCTTGCCGTTATTCATAATCTTTACTTTTATAATAATCTTATGGCTGAGATAAGAGAAAACTTAGACAACGGTACATTTACGGACTATAAAAATGAATTTTGTGTTAAACTTGATACAAGAATTTAGAAAAGACTTGCAAATCATATAAATTTAATTTATAATACTTTTTATCATATAATTGGAGGAAATTAATTTTATGGAATCAATTTTATTATTTGCGCAAAATGCAGCTTCAGGCTCAGCTGCTAATCAAAAGACAAGCAGCATACAAATGATTGTTCTTATGGTTGTGTTGTTCGCACTTATGTATTTTATGATGATTCGTCCACAGAAGAAACGTCAAAAAGAAGAGCAGGAAATGAGAAATGCTCTTGAAATCGGCGATGAGATAGTTACGATCGGCGGTATTGTAGGACGTGTTGTTACAATTCGTGAAAACGACCTTATCATTGAAACCGGTGCTGACAGAAATAAGATGAAAATTGAGCGCTGGGCAATTAATACTAACAGAACAAAGAACGAGCAGCATCAAAAGGAAGTAGAAGCTGCAAGAGAAGCCGCTAAAGAAAAAAAGGCAGCTAAAAAGGCTGACAAGGACGGCTCTGATAAAAAGGATAATAAATAATTGTTCTAAAAAAATAACCCCTTGAATATTAATTATTCAGGGGGTTTTATTATGCCTAAAATAAGCAGTCTTAACGTAAAAAGTGTTATTATTAAATTTATTGTAAAATCCTTAGCATTAACTACGTTGTCAATAATATTAATATCATCTGTTGCTTCATTTATAATTTATAAACTTGATTTGGACTTATCGTATTGTAAATATGCCGGTTATTTGATTAGTGCGCTGACGTCTTTTATAGTTCCTTTTATTTGTCTTAAGCCTTTTAAAAACAATATACTATTCTTGTCATTTTTGTCGATTATACCGTTAGTATTATTTACGCTTGCAAATTTTATATTTTTTGGCAAGGAGTTCGTTCAATTATTTATATCATTGGCAATAATTATTGCAGTGGCATTTGTAACAGGGGTTATGTCGGCAGGGAAGAGAAGGTGATTAAAATTGAGCGATATTCCTATTGAACTAAAAAAGGAATTTAATTTAGAAGATGAAAATGAAAAGAAAACCGACATTGAAAAAATCATTGTTGATAATAAAACAGTTATATATTCAATTGTTTTTTATGCTTGTTCATTGGCAATAGGAACTGTTCTTTACAGGCTTCTTCAAAGCAGTGCGCTTGATTCTGTTTTAAAGCCGAGCAATGCAAATTTTTCAAAACTTTTCAGCCAAAATATTTGTAATTATTTGTCGCTTTTTTTAATTACCGTTTTTCTTGCTTTTTGCCTTATCGGATACGGTTTAATAAACATTATTCCATGCGTTATAGGCATTCAGGTTGGAATGAAGGCAGCATATTTTTACATAAATTATCAAGCAAAGGGTGTAGGCTATACAATTCTTATGATTGCGCCTTTTGCTGCGCTTTTTCTAACCGTTTTGATTTTTGTTATCCAAACAAGCAGCAATATGTCAAAGCAAATAGTTGATATAACAAAAAATAATCTTGATTATAAGTTAGAGGTCAAGCCGACATTAAGAAAATTTTTGATTTACGGTTTGATTATAATTGCTTTTTCGGGCGTTTGTGCACTCGTTGAAACGCTTTTGAAAAGTGTTGTTACCATTTAGGTTTTTCGCTTGATAACGGGTTAGAATCAACGGCTTTTTTAGTTGCGTCATTGCTGATATGAGTATAAATTTCCGTGGTGCTGAGATTTTCGTGACCGAGTATTTCCTTAAGAAGCAATACGTCAACATTTCCGTGCTGATACATAAGTGTTGCTGCTGTATGCCTTAGCTTATGAACCGATAAACCACGATCACCTAATCCTGCTTTTTTTAAATATTCTTCAACAATATGCTGAACGCTTCTGTTGCTTATCCTTTGATTGCGAGAACTTAAAAAAAGCGCTCTGTCTTTTACACCGTCGTGCGGTCTTACTTTCATATATGTGGTGACAGCATTAATGCACGCTTGGTTTAAATAAACAGTTCGTTCCTTGTTTCCTTTACCGATTATGACGAGCGTACCATCAGCTTTTATATCGTTATAATCAATTGATACAAGCTCACTCAGTCGCATTCCGCAGTTTAAAAACAGCGTAATCATTGCATAATCTCGCTCTTTGTATTTGCCATCTATAACTGACAAAAGCTTTTCAGCTTCTTCAAGTGACAAATATTTAGGCAATGATTTTTTCGTTTTCGGAATGTCGAGATTTTTCATAGGATTTTTTTCAAGCAATCCTAAATTGTCTGTCAAATAAGCATAAAATCTTCTGATGCATATTACACGTCTTGCACGTGTAGTTTCGTTGTTTTGCCTTACGTTTTTGCAATAAATCATAAATTGATATGCATCTTCGAGATTTACACTCTGTATAAAATTTAAATCAATAGGGGACAAGTCGATTTTTTCGTCCTCTGTGTCAAAACTGTATAAGCCTTTTAATTTGACTATGTATCTGAAAAAGGTACGTAAGTCTGAAGCATACTCAAGTACAGATTTTTCGCTGTGACCTTTGATAGCTTCAATATAAACTAAATATTGCTGTACAAGCTTTGGTAATGTACTGAATTCTTCTTTACGCATTTCAATAAACCATTGTGATTATAAGATTTTAATGATAAAACGGAAATGATTTTTTGATAATTCAAAATAAAAAGGATAGGGTTCTTGCAAACTCCTACGTCTGTTTTATTCGGTATTAAAAAAAATCAACAATTGCGCAAAATAAATATTGCTTTGCAATTACTGTTATTATATTCTCCTCATTAAAATTTGTCAAATTACTTGATTTTCTTTGAATATTTGATATAATAAAAACAACGGAGCAGTTGCACCTACTCCGTTGAAATAACACTTTATGTTATTTTTTGTTGGCTATACGCTTGAAGAGTTCTACTGCTTCGTTGAGCGTGTAGCCTTTTTCTTTTAGAATTTCTAAAAGATTGATAACTTCCCCGGTTGTCATTTCCTCACTTCCTTTTTGCTCGTTTATGTTTTCAAGGTTGTAGAAATTTGTTTCTAAGCACCTTGTTGGAGCCTTTATATAATTTTTTCTTTTTTGACACTCTCCGCCTTTTTGTGCCTTTCTTTTATTCATTGTGTGCCTCCTTTCTAATTTGTTTCTGAAGTCTCTGTTATCGCCTTGTCTGTTGACACCAAATTAAAAGCAGGGGTTCTATAATTTGTCAAAAATGCAAAGCATAATAAATAAAAAAATTTTAAAATAAGTATTACAAAAAATTATTTTATTTATGGTTTTGATAAATTATAGGTTCTCTGCTATCTTTTAAGTGGCAATAGATAAGCGAGGACAGCAAGACTTCAACAAATTAAAAAAGGTGCTCTAAGAGGAAAGGCTTACAAGGTGGTCAAAAAATAAACCGTGCGCAGCACACTTATACTTTTTAGCGTTAACGCTATGGGTAGATTACTTAGAAAAGAATTATTGAGGGTTACAATTATACAAAAAGTAAATGAAAACAAGAAAAAAGCACCCTGGTGAGTTGTGCAGCACATCTCATCAAGGCGCTTTTTTTGTATATTTCTATACTATTTGTTTATTTTGTTTTGTATTATTCCTCTTATTACAATTATTGTAATTGGCATTATTATCATTAAAAAAATTGTTATTGCAGGAGTAATTTGTTCGCTTTTTATTACTTTATCTAAAACTGTATCTAATAATATCATATTTTACTCCTTGCTGTGCTTTACTTCTTCTTCAATTTCCGTTAGATAATCAATAGATACCTTATATAATTTGCTTAATCGTTTTACAATATTTATTGGTATAGTTGTTTCGCCTGTTTCGTATCTTCTGTATTGATTTAGATATAAGTTAAGTATATCTGCAATTTCCTTTTGTGTATAATCATTGTCTTCTCGTGTATCTCTAATTCTTTGATATTTATAAGTTGTTTTTTGCTTCATATTTAACTCCTTTTCTTTATTTTAACAGATAACACAATTTTGTGTTGACAATAACACGAATATGTGTTATTCTTTATGTAACACATGAATGTGTTATTTGATTTTAAGGTTGGTGATAAATATGACTGAAATAGAAGTAGTTCAAATGATTAAGGATTATTCCGATTCAATATTCGATTGGTCTATAATATCTTTTCTTTATGGTGCTGTTGCCGGTTTTGGTATTTATTCTTTAATTGATTTACTTTTTGATTTATTAAAAAATCGTAAAAAATCAAAGTCAAAGGATGACGAAAAATGAACGAAAAAATGATAACTGCCCCCCACACTAATAGGGGGGTAGAAAATACATCAAAATACCCTTTAATCGTAGACTGGGTAACGTTTTCAGGGCATTTTCAAACTTTTCAAGAAATGATTGAATTTCTTGGGTTAAAAAATAGCGGTCTTGAGTTTAAAGAGTGTTCGCCTCGGTGGTTCTATAAATACTCCGTAACTTACGATAATCATATAACTTTAATGCTTACGCAGAAAGAGGATTATACCGCCGCTTGTGTTAACATATCCGGTCAAGGTTGCCGCTTAATCGAAAGTTTTTCTTGTTACTCTCTCCTTGATTTGATTAAGCGTGTAGCCTTGCTTGATGATTTCAATATGTCAAGAATTGATATAGCGCAAGATATCATTGACGATAAGTTCAATATTAATAAGCTTGTCAAGGCATATAAGAAAGGCAATTTTACTTGTCGGTCGAAATTCAGCAACCTTATGCAATCAATTGATGACGGCATAGAGGGAACGTCTTTATACTTCGGTAAGCAGAGTAGTAATTGCTTTATCAATATTTACGATAAACGAGCTGAAAGAGGTTTCAAGCCTGAGGATATGCCTAACTGGACACGTATTGAAATACGTTTAAGGGCTGAGAATGCTAAAGGCTTTTCTGATAAGCTTCTTACCGGTCAAGACGTTGGTTTTTTTATTCAGGAGTGCTTAATAACTACTTACGGTTTGTTGTTGCTTCAGATGACACTAATAAATCACGCTTACCAACGGCGCCGTATTGGCGAAAAATATTACAGCACTCGGAAAAAGTATCGGTATTTGAATCTGTAGGAGTTGAGTATAACTACTCAAAGTTTGAAAATTACTTGTTTAATACCTGCGGTTCGTCAATTATGACTTACCTATTAACCCACACCAAAGAGGAATTAGTTGACGAATTGCTGAAGCGTAATATCAAATTAAATCAACATCAACAATTTTTAGTTGATAACTATATGCAGGATGTTGATTTTTATGTAATTGAATAAGTCGAAAGACTATAAAAAGAAAGGAGTAAATTGCTATGAGCTTTTTACAAGAATTAATCAATCAATTTAAAGGTTGGAGTACGTCTGAGTGGTCACTCTTTGCAACGTGCTTAATCGAACTTGCTGTCATTTTGTTCTATAACAAAGGTACATTGAAGTGTAAAGAGCGTTTAGAACAGTATGAGAGCGAACTCAAAACGGCTAACGCTAATTGCGCTCGTCTACAAGAAGTACTTGAGGAAAGGGGTGAAGCATAATGAAATTAACTACAGTAGTTAAAGCTCCAGTGCTTGATATGTATTCAATGGATTGGGAGTTTGAGGGCAAGAAGGGTACTACTAATTATGTGGTAATTTATGATTATGACAATCATATTTCCGAAAAGCTTGTTATTAACGCTGATAATTCAGCTTTGTTTGATAAGCTTCAGGATATCGCACTTCTCAATGAATATAAGCTTACTGTTGTACTTAATGAAGCTTACGGCAAGGTTAAAAAAGAGCTTGTAGGAGTTGAAGAACTTGGAAAGTAACGAACTTATTGAAAGCATTTATTTCATTTGCGGTTCAATTCTTGTAGTAGAGCTTATCAAATTTTCAATTGATTATTTGATTAAGCCGCTTGTTAATTGGATTAGTTCATTATTTCCTGAAGATTGGGGGTCTACAAAATAAAAGAGTTAATTTTACTTTTTATAGCTTTTGCTATCTTCCTTTACGGCGTTTATGCTTTACTTCGTGATTGTACGAAAAAGCTTATAGCCGTAAGGTTAGAAATAAAGAAAGAAAAAGAAAGGGGGAAAATAGATAATGCCTGTACTTCAGTCGATTAATGCTGCTACCGTGCTTGATAAGACTATTACTTCTGAAATGGTCGGCGGTGTACTTAATGAAGTGGTAGCAGTTATTCCTACTATCATTCCTGTTGCAATCACATTTATTGCAATTCGTAAGGGTATCAGCTTCGTACTCGGTATGCTTCGTTCTGCATAATTTTTTGTATATTTTTATACTATTTGTTTTTTACCTCGAGCGAGGGGAGAGGGGAAACCCTTTCCCCTTATTTTTATGAAAGGAGATTTTTTATGAAAAAGATTTATTGTGTTATTTTTTCTGTAATGCTTGTTGTCTTTACTATGATACCTGTTACCGCTTTTGCATATACGGGTGCGGCTAATGCTGATTATAGAGCAATTGCAAGCGATTCCGGTATTGCTATTGCGGATGATATGAAATATTACGTAGTTTATACTGAAAAGGGTAAAACTGATTATGTTTATGCGGTATTTAGTACTCAGGAGATTGCTGCAACTTCTTATACTATGAATGGTGGTGTTTATTATTGTTTGAAACCTCCTACCGGTACTGTAATAACTGTTGTACGTTATTCTTATCAAAATATATATAGTAACCCTACTTCGCTAAATGAAAAGTTTTCTTTTTCAACTAGTTTTGATATGCACGGCCTTAATCCTTATACCGGGTTGCGTTATGAGACAGCTGGAGATAGTTCTGCCGCTAAAAATCCTTTAGTTCCAGCATATAGTAATTATGATTTTGATAATGCCGGAACGACTTTTCAGCAAACCCCCTCGACTCCGACAACACCGGGGTCGGAGGGGGAGACAACACCGGGAGCGGCAGTTCTTGGAGCGACAATGAAAAAAACCAACTTATCACAAGTCTTGAGCGAATTAATAGCAGTATTGCCGATATTAGTTCCGGTATTGATAAGCTTTATAGCAATTCGCAAGGGATTGAAGTTTACCTTAAGTCAATTGAGAGCAGCTTAAAATATAAAAATAACTCTATTACTCTTTATGTTAATGATATTAAGAATTTTGTCAGTTTAATTAATAGTCAGGTTGATAATGCTGTATTGTTTTTAAAGGCTATTAATTATAATATAGTTGACCTTAACGATACTGTTATGAAGTATTCCGATATATTTTTGAGCAGCATTTCTAATTTTCAAAAGGCTTTAGCTTCTTATTTCGGTTTTGACTTAACTCTTGACATAAACGGCTATAATACAGACCCTTCAAAGGCTTTTAGCTTTAGCATTAAAGAAACCTTTAAAGAAGTACTTCTTGACGTTTATAAAACTATTGATAACACTATCAATCCACGTTCGGAAGATAATGCAGAAGCTTTTGATGCAGCTTTAACTAATGTTAAGGATAATACTTTTATCGGCTCAGCTTTTACTATTGCTGATACTTTGCCTAATGATATTAAAAACGCATTAACTACGGATAGTTCTCCTGTTTTGACTTTTAAAACGGCGGGTGTAAGTAATAGTTATTATTCTATCCCGGCTAAATCGTATAGCGTGGATTTTAGCTGGTATGCACCGTATAAAGGAGTAGGGGACACAGTAATTAGCTGCTTTATTTATCTTGGCTTTTTGTTCGCTTTATGGAAGCGCTTACCTGAGATTATAAACGGCTCCGGTGTTATCTTTGTCGGTGGTGTTGAATTTTATGAAAATCAAATGAATGATAAAATCAATGATACTATGGCTAATGATTATTACGAACAGATTAAATCTAATGGCGGACGTACTCCGAATGATTTTGATTGAGGTGTTATTTATGATTGTAATTACTTTTCTTAATTGGGTGGCAAGCTTGTTGTATGGTACTCAGCTTGATATGTCGTCAATTGTTATGAGCTTTGATATATTAACCGAAGCTATTGGATTTATAGGTTATTTTATTCCTATGGGTCCTGTTGTTGTTATTTTTACTGTTTTAAATTTAACTTATGCTTATAGATTGGTTGTATCGTTGTTAAGGGTTTTGTGGTCTATTATTCCATTGCTGTAAATGTATAAGCAGTGCTGTTTGCGTTTCCGCCCACGGCGGAACGCAACAGCTCTTTACATTGGAGGTGTTTTTTATTTGATTTTAACTATTTTAAAAACAATATGGTCTTGTATATGGGTTCTTCTTAAACCTTGCTTATTTGTCCTTATTCCTCTTGTTGTGGTTTTTGGTATTGCTTTTTATGTTGCTTATCTGCGTAAGAAAAAAAGCGGTACAGCTCATAGGGAAGTTATAGCACATTATAATCCTAAAGCTGATGTTAGTATATTTACTAAGCTTTTTGTACAGCTTCCTCGTCAGTTTTGGGATAACTTCTATAATATTAAGGTCGGAGAGTTTCGGCAGCACGGTATTATTATGTATACCGGTAAGCAGGGTATGGGTAAAACTCTTACAATGACACACGATATATTACAACTTAAATATCAATATCCGTCTTTGAAAATCGGCACTAACTATGGTTTAAATAATGAAGATTTTGTTATTGATGATTGGCGCAAGCTTGTTGATTATAATAACGGTAAGCTTGGCGTGTTATGTGCTATAGACGAGTGTCAAAATTGGTTTAGCTCTGCTCAGAGCAAGAACTTTCCGCCTCGAATGCTTGCGACCGTTACGCAAAACCGAAAAAATAAGCGTGTTATTTTTATGACGTCTCACTTTTTTACTAATGTGTCGAAGCCGATTAGATTACATTGTACCGAAGTCAGACAATGCCGCACATTTCTTAAATGCTTTACTTTAGTTAAACGCAGTGAGCCTATAATGAATGGTGACGGTGATGTAATAAAAATGCGTAAGCTCGGCTATTATTGTTTTGTTCATAATAAAGAGCTTTACGAAGCTTATGATACTTACAAGGTTATTAAAAACTTATCTGAAGCCGGATTTAAAAGTGATACTTGGGCAGAGGATAACGATACAACTGTTTTACAGCCTGCTAAGAAAAAATTAAGACGTCAGCGCAAACAAGACGTAGAACGTGATGTAATGCGTTCTATGGATGATTGTTTTAATCTTATGAATGGTGGGGATTATGATTTTTAATGAAACAGAAGGAAAAAGATGACTTGTTTTCTTATTGGTATCATAAGGATTTACGGTTATCTGATGACGTTGTTACTTATGAAGATAGGTATAGACTTCGTAAATGTGACGAAGTTGACCATTTGGAAAGTATTATAGCTATTACTCGGCAAAAAATGTTTAATGAGGTTATGCTTGAGATTTTCCAAATACTCGACCTTGGACCTTATGATAAAACTAATTTGAAACAAAAAAATAGGGGCTCTAAATGAGCTCCTATAGCTGTTTTATTCAAGTAAATAATAGGGATGAAATATTGACATAACTTAATTTTTATGTTATAATTGCACAAAATAAATATTTTGTGCAATTGAGGGGACTCATTTTACCATTATTGTTTATATTATAAGCATTTTACTGTATTTAGTCAATCGAAATTATTGCACAAAAGTTTTAAGTTTCATTTTAACAACTTGATATTATCATCAATTTCTTTGTATTTCTTAAGTATTTAGTATGGAGACGGAATTAATTTTTCAAGGTTAACCATTGTGCCTTTATTGTCTATTACGACTTTTATATCATTTGAATTACTAAGTTGCCACATAAATTCACGACAAGCACCGCAAGGCGGCAAAACTTTTCCCATTTTATTAACAGCTATAACTGTATCTATCTCAATTTCACCGTTTGTAATCATTGTAGATAATGCATTTCTTTCGGCACACATACCAAGTGAACAATCTGTATCGATACAAACTCCTGTATAAATATTGCCTTGTTTTGTTAGTACAACAGCACCTACGCCGCCGAAACAAATTTGTTCGTTAATTTTTTCGGGAATAGCAATAGATTTTGCAATGTTATAAAGTTTTTTAATTTGCTTGTTTTGAATTTAATCACCGTTATACTTCTTTTTTAACATTTTAATACCTCGGATATTATTTTGCTTTTTCTATATCATTTTTGTGCAAAGATGATTTTCAAAGAACGGATTGTCAACGTTTGCCTTTTTAATCCTATTGACATTTTGTATCTCCTGTTTTAGTAATTCGTTTGATGATTATATCAGCAATAATTCCGTTTAAAATGCCAGTTACAAGCCCAACAATCATTAATATCGGGAAATAATAAATAATTCTGTAGGTTCGCATAACAACGGCGGCAACGAGTATTTGACCGAAATTGTGGACTGTTCCGCCGAGAGCCGATACACCGATTGGTGAAAGCTTATTACTTTTTTTGGCGGCAAACATTACTAAAAACGAAAGCAGTCCGCCGATTAAACTGTAAATCATTGCAAACGGACCGCTGAAGGCTAAGCCTGAAAGCAAAATTCTGATAATTGATATAAATAAAGCATCCTTAGCATTCATTGTATACAACGCAACAATAACTACAAGATTTGCAATGCCGAGTTTAATGCCGGGTATGCCGAAATTGAACGGTATTAATGATTCTAAATATGAAAACGCAAACGCAAGCGCAATCATTAATGAGAGCGTGCAAAGCCGCTTAATATTAGTCTTTTTCACCTTGCCACCTCGTCAACGTCACTGCCTTTATTATTTACGACCGTTACAATTACCTTATTTGGCAGGCAAATTATTGATTCGTTATTTTTGCTTATTTTATTATGATTAACGCATATTTTATCCTTGCAATTTGCGTATTTCATCGAAGCCAGACCGCCGCTGATAATGACGGTATTACAAATATTACCGTTTTTATCATATATCTTATATTCCTGATTTTTATTTAAATCAAGAACGGCTATTTGCTTTGCATCTTGCTCAATTATAACCTTATTGCCGTTTGACGAAAAACTGTTGATTAAGATGAAAATTAACGCTGCCAATGCAATGATAACGGCTATTAATATTATATCATTTTTTCTTTTTTTATTTTGCACTTTTAACACCGTCGGTTTTTGTGATTTTATCGTTTTTGTCAAGCCAAATAGCTTGAATATTATATTTTTCGGCTAATTTCCTGCCTGCGTTTAAATCCATACAAAATAACGCCGTAGAAATTGTATCGGCAAGTGCGCTGTCGCTTGATATTACTGTTACTGATTTAAAATAATTTGCCGGATATAATGTATTTTTATCGATTATATGGCAATAATCTTTGCCGTCGACCGTGTAATATCTTTGATACGAGCCGCTTGTAACTACACTTGTATTATCATCTGCGTAAATTTTGTCTAAATATTCATTTGAATTTGGATTTTCAATTCCGATAACAAAATCATTTTTGTCAGGCTTATTTCCGATTGTGATTATATTGCCGCCAAGGGAAATAACTGCGCTTTGCCAAACATTGTTTTGAGTTATGTATTCATAAATTTTATTGCAAACAAATCCTTTGGTAATTGCGCCTACATCAAGTTTTAATTCTTTATCATTGAAAAATATAGTTGAATTTTCCTTGTCTATAATTAAATTATTGATATCTGTATGCTCACTTGCTTTCGTAAGCATTGATTTAGGAGGAAGCGACTCCCCTTTTTCCCTGTAATCGTGCCAAATTGAAAGAACACTTCCCATAGCGATATTGACATATCCGTTTGTGATTTTATATGCCTTTTTTCCATAGGTCAAAAGCTCAATTATTCTTTTATCAACCTTAACAGGCTTTTTGTATGCATTGTCATTTATATATTTTAGATTTACAATATTATCATAATCATTATAGATATCGTAAAGTTCGGAATATCCTTTAATTACACCGTATAACTTATTATATTTTTTGTTAAATTCAGCTTGCGAGGTATCATAAGCAGTTATACTTGAGGCAGTGTCAAACAGATTTAAAAAACTTTTTGAGAATTTGGTATACTTACTGTTTGAACAGCCAAACAAAGTAAATAACAAAGTAAAGGAGAGGACTATTGAAACAATTTTTTTCATAAGTCCCCTCCTCTCTTTAATTTATAAATTCTTTAATAACCTTAGTCGGACATTTTTGAGCACATAAGCCGCACTCGGTACACTTATTGTAATCTATTTTAGCAACATTATCAATAACTTTTACTGCATCATTAGGGCAATTTCTTTCGCACATACCGCAACCGATACATCCTGCCTGACAATTATCCTTAACAACCTTGCCACGCTGTTTGTTTGAACATTGAACCCTAAATTTAGAATCGTAAGGTACAATTTCAATAAGATTAAGCGGACAGGCTTTAACGCATTTACCGCAGGCAATGCAAAGTTCTTCGTCAACAACCGCCTTGCCGTTAATAATTCTTATTGCCTGATTATCGCAAACATCTGCACAAGAGCCGTATCCCATACAGCCGTATTGGCAACTTCTTTCACCGCCGCCGGGCGCAACGGATGCAGAGGTACACGTTCTCGTGCCGTAATAATTAAATTTTTGGTGCCTTACTTCACAGGTTCCCGAACATTTAACAAAGGCAGTCTGCCTGACAAACTCTCCTGCTTGAGCGCCCATTATTTCTGCTATTTTTTCAGCGCCCTTTTTGCCGGCAGGAGGGCAAGCATTAACGGGTGCTTCGCCTTTAGCAATCGCCTTAGCAAGAGCGTCACAGCCTGCATATCCGCAAGCACCGCAGTTATTGCCCGCAAGTGCCTCTCTGACTTTAATTTCTTTTTCGTCTACTTCAACGTGAAAAACCTTTTCGGCAACACTGAGAAGAACGGCAATAATAAGTCCTACAGCGGCAACAACCACTGAGGCAATGATAATACTTTTAATATCCATATTGCTCCCCTCCTCTATTTAAGTGTTCCAAAGCCGTAAAAAGCAATAGCCATAAGACATGCTGTTAATAATACAGCAGGAGTACCTTTAAATGCTTTTGGAAAATCGTTGTTTTCTGTTCTTTCTCTTATGCCTGCCATAATTATAATTGCAAGCGCAAAGCCAACTGCTGTTCCAAAGCCGGTTACAACAGATGTTATAAAATTGTTATTGTCCTGAACATTAGTAAGTGCAACACCTAATACTGCACAGTTTGTGGTAATAAGCGGAAGATAAACTCCGAGCGCCTGATAAAGCTTAGGAACATATTTTTTTAAGAACAATTCAATAAGCTGAACAAGTGCTGCAATTACAAGAATGAAAATTATTGTATTTAGATATGTAATATGAAGCTTGTTGATTACGAAAGTGTATAAAAGATTTGTAACCGCACTTGCAATTGTAATAACAAATATTACTGCACCGCCCATTCCTGCAGCGGTTTTTACATTTTTAGAAACACCCAAAAACGGGCAAATTCCCAAAAATTGACTAAGCACAACGTTATTAATAAGTGCCGTTGTCATTAAAACAAGAAATAAGGTTTTAAGCATTATTTGTTTACCTCCTTATTTTCTGCTTCCTTGCAAAGCGAATTACAGTGCATACAATCTCCGCCGCAGGCAGTTTCGTCTTTAACGTGCCTGTTAGCGCCTTTTGCACCGAATTTGTTTTGAAGTGCACATAAAAATGCCAAAACAAGGAATGCGCCGGGTGCTAAAATAAAGATTGATACACCCTCATAAGATTTAGGTAAAAGTTGAAGGTTAAAAATTTTGCCTGTTCCTATAAGCTCACGAACAATACCTATTGACGTTAAACCTAAAGTAAAGCCAAGTCCCATACCGAGACCGTCAAATATAGATGGAATAACCTTATTTTTTGAAGCGTAGCTTTCTGCTCTGCCGAGAATAATACAGTTTACAACGATAAGCGGAATATAAAGGCCCAAAGCGTCATAAAGCGTTGTAACATAAGCCTGTAATATCATTTGAACTATTGTTACAAATGAAGCTACAATAACGATATATGCCGGCATACGAACACCGTCCGGAATTACCTTCCTTAATAAGGAAATAATCATATTGCTCATAACAAGTACGACTGTTGTTGCAAGTCCCATACCAAGACCGTTAATAGCAGAGGTTGTGACTGCAAGTGTCGGACACATACCGAGCATAAGAATGAAGGTTGGATTTTCTTTAACAATACCGTTATATAATCTTTCAATAGGTGTTTTCAAATTAATCAACCTCCTTTAACTGATTGTTATATACGGCAAGCGCACTGTCAACCGCTTCGCAAACAGCGTTTGATGTAATTGTTGCACCGCTGAGTGCATCGATTTCATTATCGCTTGAAGCGCCGTTTTTAGTATAATTAATGCCGTTTGCAGATTTGCCGATAAATTGTGATTTAAAATCGTCCTCTGTTGCCTTAGCACCAAGGCCTGCAGTTTCACTGTGTGACAAAACAGTAAAGCCTGTAAGCTTATTTGTTTTTGCCGATACACCGATAGCAACCTTAACATCGCCTCCGTATCCTGAAGGTGATGTTGCGGAAAATACATAGCCGATTAAGTTGCCGTTTTTATCTGTAGCTTTTAAAACATCGTCAACGGTGCATTGCGACAGATTTTCTTCCTTAAGTGAAGCTGATGACTCCTTGAGTATTTCATCTGTATTGTCAAGCGCTTCAAATTGAGCATCGGGATAAACAACCTCGTATGCTTCAAGCCTTGCTTTATCCTGCGCTTTTGCAATAGGTTCTTTTGTTATTTCATTTACAAATGCAAGTGAAACGCCGGCTACAAGAGTAATTAAAAACAATGCAAGGCAGTTTTTTAAGAATTTATTTTTCATACCTTACCCTCCTCTTTCTTACGCATACCAAATGCTTTTGGAACAGTTATTTTTTCAATAAGAGGAACAACAAGGTTTGAAATAATAATAGCATAAGATACACCTTCTGCGCTTGAGCCGAGGACTCTGAATATTGCAGTTAAAAATCCAATTAATATTGCATAAATAACCTGACCTGTTTTTGTAATCGGGCTTGTTGTGTAATCTGTTGCCATAAATACCGCACCACTCATTAAACCGCCTGTAAGAAGGTTTCCGAGTGCAAAGTTAACCATGCCTGAGAAGTCCATTTCTCTGCCTTTAACGAGCGCAAACAGTACGACAAAAACGACGGTTGATGCCATATAAATAAGCGGAATTCGAGGAGAAATAACTTTTCTGATAAGTAAATAAGCAAAACCTATTAATATTGCAAGTGTGCAAACCTCGCCGATACAGCCGTTTTGAAGTCCTAAAAATGCATCTCTTAAATTAATAGTATTCCCTGCTTTGATTTGAGCAAGCTCAGTTGCAGATGACACACCGTCGACTGTTGAAAAATCAGTCATACGTGAAGTGAACGAAATAAGTAAAAAACATCTTGCAGCAAGAGCGGGATTCATAATATTTTGACCGATTCCGCCAAATAGCATTTTTACTATAACAATTGCGAACACACCGCCAATCGCAGGCACCCACCATGCAACCTGCGGCGGCATATTAAGTGCAATAATTAAACCTGTTACTACTGCGCTGAAATCAAATACTGTAATTGGTTTTTTATAAATAAATTCAAATATAAGCTCACTCAATACACAGCTTACTACCGATGAAATAATTACAATTAACGCATTGGCACCGAAATGCCATACACCGAAAGCTAAGGTCGGAATAAGGGCAATGCATACATCAATCATAATTTTTTGAGTTGAACTCTTATCTCTTATATGCGGTGAAACAGAAACATTATACATAATTACCCCTCCTTATTTTGTTGCTTTGCTTTCACGTACTTTGATTTTGGCAAGCTTGAATGTTTGGGTAAGCGGTCTTTTAGCAGGACAAACATAAGTGCAACAACCGCATTCAATACATTCCATACCGTAAAGCTTTTCAAATTGCTCGTAGTTTTTGTTAATTACAGCCTGAGCCATAAGCTGAGGAACAAGAGTTTCCGGGCATGCACCTACGCATCTGCCGCAACGAATACATGCACTTGTTTCCATTTTTTCTACGTCATCATGAGTTATGGCTAAAATTGACGAAGATGTTTTGATTACAGGATAATCAAGGCTGTTCATAGCCATGCCCATCATAGGTCCGCCTGAAATAATTTTAACTGTCGAATCCTTGATACCGCCGCATTCATCTGCCAAATATTTATGAGAAATGCCTAGTGGAACATCCATATTACCCGGTTCGTTAACACCGTCACCTGTTAGCGTAACAACTCTGTGAACAAGAGGCATATTCATTTTTACCGCCTCAAAGATCGCAATGATTGTTGCAATGTTTAATACAATTACACCTGCGTCGGCAGGAAGTATGTGGGAATTGATTTGCCTGCCTGTTACAGATGAAATCAATCTTCTTTCGCCGCCTTGCGGATAACGTGTCGAAAGAGGCATAACATTTATTCTGTTGTTACCGTTACATTCGAATGAAAGAGCATCAATCGCCTTTGGTTTATTATCCTCAATACCGATAATTGCTTCAGATTTTTCAAAGAGTCTGAGTACGATTGAAATACCTTCAATTATGTCTTTACTTCTTTCAACCATCAAGCGATAGTCAGAGGTGAGATAAGGTTCACATTCAGAACCGTTAATAATTATGTAATCAATATTTTGATTTTTAGGTGAAAGTTTTACACCTGTAGGAAAGCCTGCACCACCCATACCGACGATTCCGCTATCTGAAATAATTTTTATAATTTCATCATTAGATAAGGCATTTACTTCTCTTGAAATACCGAAGCCTTCAACACATTCGTCCTCAAAATCATTTTTAATAACAACGCATTTGGAAGTTTTGCCGTTTAGCATTGTTCTGTCCTCAATTCGCATAACAGTGCCCGAAACAGAAGAATAAACGGGACTTGATACAAATCCGCTTGCTTCCCCTATTTTCATACCTTTAAGCACCCTGTCAGTTACTTTAACGCAAGGCGTTGCAGGTGCACCGATATGCTGGCTCATAGGAAAAACCATGATTTCCTCACCTTTGAGCCGTTTGATTTCTTTTGAAGCGGCAAATTCTTTTCCCTCATAGGGATGAACTCCCGCTTTGAATTTTCCTTTACTCATAAATTATCCCTCAATACATTTATAAAGTGTGCATAAGCCAATAATATTATATTAACATAAATATACACATTTTTCAATAAACAAACAATAACTTTTGTTTATAATAGAAAAAAGTCTGCTAAAAATTAGCAGACTTATATATATTTCTACTTATTCCTCGACTAAAGCGGAAAATGCTTCCCTTATATTACGAACAGGAATGATATCAGTTGAGGTTTTTAATTGATTTGATATTGATTTATAATTATGAAACGGTATTATGCAACGTTCAAAACCAAGTCTTTTAGCCTCATTGACACGTTGCTCGCAATTATTTACGGCACGTATTTCTCCTGCAAGTCCAACCTCGCCAAAAGCAATGGTGTTATCGTCAACAGCCTTGTCTTTCAGTGACGAAACAAGCGCAAGGGCTACCGTTAAATCAGCAGCGGGTTCATCAAGCTTTAAGCCGCCGATTACATTAACATAAGCATCCATATTGTTAAAGAAATATCCTGCCCTTTTCTCAAGAACGGCAAGAAGCATACTCATTCTGTTATAGTCAAAGCCTGTACTCATTCGCCTCGGTGTTCCGAATCCTGTAGCACAAACAAGCCCTTGAACTTCTGCAAGAATAGGTCTTGTACCCTCCATAACGCAGGCTACGCAAGTACCCGATGTATTTTTAGGTCTGCCTGAAATCATCATAAGCGACGGATTTAAAACCTCTTTTAAGCCCTCTGCCGTCATTTCAAATACACCTATTTCATTGGTAGAGCCGAATCTGTTTTTAACTCCTCTCAGTATTCTGTAAGAATAATTTCTTTCACCCTCAAAATATAATACCGTATCAACAATATGTTCCAAAACTTTAGGGCCTGCAATTGCACCGTCCTTATTAACGTGGCCAACAATAAATATCGGTATTCCAAGCCCTTTTGCGGTGTGCATAAACACATTGGTACATTCCCTGACCTGAGTTATCGAGCCTGCTGATGAGCTGACTTGCTCATATACCATTGTTTGAATTGAGTCGATAATAACCATATCAGGCTTTTCGCTTTTAATACATTCTATAATTGTTCCCAAATCTGTTTGAGGAAGAATGTATAAATTATCAGTTGTTACCCCAAGTCTGTTAGCTCTTAGCTTAATTTGATTTGCGGATTCCTCTCCGCTGACATATAATGTTTTTTGACCGATATTACCGAGATTTTGGCAAATTTGAAGAAGAATCGTAGATTTACCTATACCGGGGTCACCGCTTAAAAGCACTAAACTCCCTTTTACTATTCCGCCTCCGAGTACTCTGTCAAATTCGTCAATTCCTGTTGCAAAGCGTTCGTCATTTTCGCCCGTGATATCGTTTAATGACATAATCTGCTCAACAGCACCTAAAGAAGCTGAAAAATTCCCTTTAAATTCTGTTTTTGGAAGTTCTTCGTTTAACGTATTCCATTCGCCGCAACTTGGGCATTTGCCATACCACTTTGGGGATTCAAAGCCACATTCGCTGCAAACATATATTGATTTAACTTTTGCCATTATAGTTCCTCTGTAATATAAATGTTAAGCCCGAGCATAATTAAATATGCAAGCTTATTTTGATATTTTTCGTCCTGTAATTTTTTATTTTCTTCTCTATTACTCATAAAACCGCATTCAACCATAACCGACGGTACTTTTGCTTTATGTAATAAATAATATGAACTGTCGCTTTTTTTATTAAGACGTTTATTGTCAGGCTGTAAAAATTCTTTAGTAATATTTAAAATGCTGTCGGCAAGAATTGGACTTTTGTTATCATTCGGAGAATACCAAATTTGCATCCCATGCTCTTTTTCGTCATCAAAATGATTTTGATGAATTGAAATTAACGTGCTTTTATCAACTGAATTAATATAATCCATTCTGTTATATAAATCCGAACGCTTTGTGTTGTCACCTTTTTTGTAAAACTGATAATCGCCGCTTCGTATCAAACTTGCGTTTATGCCTGATATCCTGATAAAATCGTATAATTTTAAAGCTATACCTAAATTAATGTCCTTTTCGTTAGCATTATCAACACCGATTGTTCCTGCATCAATTCCACCGTGGCCGGCATCTATTACCAAATTAATTCTATTAGACTTAGCTTCATTATTAACGGCGAAGTTATGCTTAAAATATGTATTTATTCCTAAACAGGAACTAAATGTAAAAATAAAAATAAGTACTATAAGCGTGGCTTTTTTCATAAATATCACCGCTAATAATATGAAATAATTATACTATAATATTACAAACTTATCAAGCAATATTGCAATTTGATTGGTTTAGGGATATAATTAGGACAGTAAATACAGGAGGTATCCTTTTATGAAAATAGTAAATTTAGATGCTTATACAACAAATCCGGGTGATTTATCCTGGGATGGTATAAAAAAACTCGGCGATTTTACCAAATATGACAGAACGGCTCCTGAGCAAATAATCGAAAGGGCTAAGGGTGCGAATGCTCTTATTATTAATAAAACAATTTTAACAAGAGAAATTCTTGAAAAACTTAAACCTGAGCTTGAATATATAGGTTTACAGTCAACAGGATATAACGTTGTTGATTGCGACGCAGCAAAGGAACTTGGAATAACTGTTTGCAATATTCCGTCTTATTCGACAAATGCAGTTGCACAGCTTGTTTTTTCATTTATTTTGCAAATTACAAATAAAATTAATCTTCATTCGCAGGCTGTTTTTAATGGTGAATGGTGCTCCTGTCCTGATTTTTGCTTTTGGAAAGCGCCGCTTAGTGAACTCGCAGGTAAAACAATCGGCATAATCGGTTTCGGTGCAATCGGTCAAAAGGTTGCAAAAATTGCAGAAGCTTTTGATATGAATGTTCTTGCCTATGCTCCAAGACCGAAGGATAAGGGTGAACTTAAAACGGTTAAATTTGTTTCACTTGACGAGCTTCTTTCAAACAGCGATATTGTCACCTGCCATTGCCCGTTAACACCACAAACCGAAGGCTTGATTAATGAAGATACTATTTCTAAGATGAAAAATAACGTAATATTTATTAATACCTCTCGTGGTCCTGTTGTTGACGAAACGGCTCTTGCCGACGCACTTAATAATGATAAAATTCAAGCAGCAGGACTTGATGTTTTAAGCGTAGAACCTGCTAAGGAGGATAACCCTCTTTTAAAAGCAAAGAATTGTTTTATTACTCCCCATATTGCTTGGGCAGCTAAGGAAACAAGAGCAAGACTTTTAAGCATATTGGAGGACAACTTGAAAGCATATATTAACGGTCATCCTCAAAATGTTGTAAATAAATAAAATTATAATAAAATATAAACCGCTGTCGGTGCATCTTCACAAAGAAAATGCATTTAACAGCGGTTTGTTTTTTTAATTATTTTCTTTTTTACTTCCTATTTTGCTTTCCGTATGGTTAATTAGCTTTTTGATGTTTTCTCTATGTGCCAAAACGACGATTAAAGTAAATATCAGCGATAAAAGAGTCAGCGGCAGTGATTTGTAAAAAACAAATATAAATACAGGGTAAAATACTGCCATTGCTATACTTCCAAGAGAAACATATTTGGTGATTAACACAATAATTGCAAATATTGCAAGCAAAATGAGCGCAATTCTCCAATCAATCATAAACACCATTCCGCCCGCCGTTGCAACGCCTTTGCCGCCTTTGAAACCGAAAAAGCAAGGGAAAATATGACCGAGCACGCAGAAAAGACCTGCAAATGATTTAGTAAACATCCTTGCATCTATTCCTAAAATAAGTGCATCGCCATTTTCAGCAAGTGAAATATTGCCCATTTTTCTAACGATTACGAATGATATGAAAATTGCAACGGCAACCTTGAGCATATCGCCTATTATAGTCATTACAGCGTGTTTTTTACCATAATTTCTGAGCATATTGGTTGAACCGGCATTGCCGCTTCCGTGACTTCTCACATCATCCTTACTGAGAGATTTTGATATAATTATACCAAAATTCAAACTTCCGAGAAGATAAGAAATTATTGCCGAAATAATTAATGCAAATGTCATTTATTTCCTTCTCCTCGTTCTCTGATAATAAATCTGACAGGAGTTCCGTCAAGACCAAAAATATCCCTGATTTGATTTTCAAGATATCTCTGGTATGAAAAATGAAAAAGTTCCGCATTATTAACAAAAAAGACAAATGTAGGCGGTCTTGTGGAAGCTTGAGTCATATAGAAAATTTTCAATCTTTTACCTTTATCTGTCGGTGGTTGAACACGTGCAGTTGCGCCTGCAAGCACTTCGTTGAGCTTACCGGTTGAAATTCTCATTGAGTTTTGAGAGTGAACAAAGGAAATCATTTCGTACAATTTGTCTATCCTTTGACCTGTTTTAGCTGAAATAAACATAATCGGGGCATAACTCATAAACGAAAAATCATTAGCAAGCTTATCTCTGTATTCTTTCATAGTGTTGCCGTCTTTTTCAACAGCGTCCCATTTGTTGACAGCGATAATGCAAGCCTTGCCCTGATCAAGAGCAATTCCTGCAACCTTGGAATCTTGTTCTGTAAAACCCTCTACAGCGTCAATCATAATTACGCAGACGTTTGCTCTTTCAACAGCCATCCTCGCACGGATAATGCTGTATTTTTCAATTGCGTCGTCTACACGGCTTTTTCTTCTAAGCCCTGCCGTGTCGATGAAATTGAATTTGCCGTATTCGTTTTCAATAAATGTATCAGTAGTGTCACGAGTTGTACCCGCAATATCAGAAACAATAGCACGGTTTACACCGCTGATTTTATTAACAAGTGATGATTTGCCTACATTTGGTTTGCCGATAATGGCAACCTTAATTACTTCGTCGTCATCTTCTTCCTCGTCGTTTTCAGGAAGGTATTTGAGAACTTCGTCAAGTAAATCACCCGTTCCGTGGCCATGTGCAGCAGAAACTGCCACAGGATCACCTAAACCAAGATTATAAAATTCGTAAAATTCAGGGTCAGGTTCACCTATGCTGTCACATTTATTTACGCATAAAATAATCGGTTTGCCGCTTTTTTGAAGCATGGTTGCAACGTCATAGTCACTTGCAACAACGCCGTCACGAATGTTAGTAACAAGAATGATAACGTCGGCAGTTGAAATTGCAATTTCTGCCTGAGTTCTCATTTGACTTAAAATAACGTCTGAAGTGTTAGGTTCAATACCGCCTGTGTCAACAAGTAAAAACTTGTGATTAAGCCATTCGCAGTCACCGTAAATTCTGTCTCTTGTAACACCTGGCGTATCATCAACAATAGAAAGTCTCGTTCCTATTAATTTATTAAAAAGTGTTGATTTGCCGACATTAGGTCTGCCGACAATAGCAACAACAGGTTTTGCCATAAGCTAACCTCCTATTTTGTTATAAAAGCAAGAAAGGCGGACAAAATGTCCGCCAACAAATGTAAAATCTTACGCTTCCTTGCTGATAACTTCTTTACCGTTATAATAGCCGCAGTTGCCGCATACCTTGTGAGATACAGTGTAGCCGCCGCAGTTAGAGCACTTTACAAGTGTCGGAGCGTCCATTTTCCAAACGCTTGATCTTCTCTTGTTCTTTCTTGCTTTAGATGTTTTTCTTGCAGGTACTGCCATCTTAATTGCCTCCTTTATTAAAAAACCATATTATTCATCTTCGAGCAGCTGCAAAAGAGCCGCCATTCTCGGGTCAACATCTTTTTTGCAGTTGCATTGCTTGACGTTTAAATTAGCGCCGCATTTCGGACATAAGCCCTTGCAATCCTCTTTACAAAGAATCTTGTTAGGCAATGAGAGCGAAACTTCTTCGTTCACTAATTCATCTAAATCGAGTTCCCTATTACTTACAACAATATAGTCATCATCGTCTTCTTCATTTTCAAGCTTTTCAACAACAATTCGCTTAACATCAAAGGAAAAATGCTTCTTAACCTTTTCTGCACATCTGTCGCAAAAACCAAAGAAATAGAAGCTGATATTAATATCAAGATATAACACATCAGCCTTTGAATAAAGACGACCGACAACATTAACGCCGTTTTTAATAGGATTATAAGTGCTGTAAATGAGATTACTTAAATCAAGAATATAATTAATATCAAGCTTGGTTTCAACACCGCTTAATAAATTATTAAGGTCAATTCTCATAAAATCACCTCGCACTTGCACTTTAAGTATTATATATATAAGGTTGCTTTTTGTCAATAGTAAATTTAAAAATGCAACTTAAAATTTATATTTTTGAGAAGAAAAGACAAAACAATTTAATAAATCTTGTCTATTAGTAAACAAAGTTTTAAAAATTTCGGCTTTTTTTATTTAATCATTGATAAATTATTGTCAATGTAGTAATATTATGGTGTGGGATGCAATCCCAAATTTACATATTTAAGGAGATAATAATAATGGTAAACAGATTTGTATTAAATGAAACAAGTTATCACGGTGCAGGTGCTATTAAAGAAATAGCTACCGAAGTAAAAGGAAGAGGTTTTAAAAAGGCTTTTGTTTGTTCTGACCCTGATCTTATTAAATTCGGTGTTACAAAGAAGGTCACAGATGTACTTGATAATGCTGATATTGACTATGAAATCTACAGCGAAATCAAGCCGAATCCAACTATTGAAAATGTTCAAACAGGTGTAGTTGCTTTTAAAGCTTCCGGTGCTGACTGCATTATTGCTATCGGTGGCGGTTCATCAATGGATACTGCCAAAGCAATCGGAATTATTATAAAAAACCCTGATTTTGCAGATGTCCGTTCACTTGAAGGCGTTGCCCCTACAACAAATAAGTGCGTTCCGATTATCGCAGTTCCTACTACAGCGGGTACAGCTGCCGAAGTTACAATTAACTATGTAATAACAGATACGGAAAAGAACAGAAAAATGGTTTGTGTTGACCCTAAAGATATTCCTGTAGTAGCAGTTGTTGACCCTGATATGATGTCATCAATGCCAAAGGGACTTACTGCAGCAACAGGTATGGATGCACTTACTCATGCTATTGAGGGTTATATTACAGCAGGCGCTTGGGAACTTTCAGATATGTTCCATCTTAAAGCAATTGAAATTATTTCCAATAGTCTTAGAGGCGCTGTTGAAAACACTCCACAAGGCAGAGAAGGAATGGCTCTCGGTCAGTATGTAGCCGGTATGGGATTTTCAAATGTAGGTCTTGGCATTGTTCATTCAATGGCTCATCCGCTTGGCGCTCTTTATGATACTCCTCACGGTGTCGCAAACGCTATTATCCTTCCTACCGTTATGGAATATAATGCTCCTGCTACAGGCGAAAAATACAGAAATATTGCAAAGGCAATGGGTGTTGACGGCGTAGACGGTATGACCCTTGATGAGGCAAGAAAAGCTGCTGTTAATGCTGTTAAGAAGCTTTCAAAAGATGTTGGTATTCCTGAAAATCTTAAAGACATTGTCAAGCCTGAGGATGTTGATTTTCTTGCTCAGTCTGCTTATGATGACGCTTGCCGTCCGGGCAATCCAAGAGAAACAAGCGTTGAGGAAATCAAAGAACTTTATCTTTCGCTTATGTAATTAAATTCATATACAAAATAAGTGAGGTTGTTAATTCAGCCTCACTTGTTTTATGTTCTAATAGTATTTCAAAGATATAAAAAAGCGATGTGCAAATGCACATCGCTTTTAAACTGTTATTAATTATAACTCTTCGCAATAATCAAAGATTTCAACCGGTAAATCTTCCTTATCACAGCTGATTGTGAAATAGAAGTTTACATCAGTAGCTTCAGAAAGTTGAGAAAGCATCTCAAAAAATTGTGGAAGCTTCTCGTACTCTCTGCCGACAATTTTAAATGTAGCATCAACAAGAACATCTGTTACATCATAGTTACCGGCGCAAATACCTGCCAAGAAGCCATAAAACGCTTTGTGACCGTTGATGAGGTATGTTTCAGTTTCTAAAAGACGAGCTTTAGATGAAACATCATATGTAAGTTTAGGCTCTTTTTCAATGCAAACAACATTGCCGTCAGAGCTTTCAACACAAACGTTAACTTGGTCTATAAGCTTCTTAGTTTTTCCTGAGCCTTTATTTCCGATTATGAGTTTAATCATATTAAAATTCCTCCGAGTTTTATTCTAACTATATATTAGCATATACCAAGACGTTTTTCAAGAGTTTCTTTTTCCTTTTCGTAACCGGGCTTGCCTAAAAGTGCAAACATATTCTTTTTATAGCTTTCAACACCGGGCTGATTAAAAGGATTTACGCCAAGCATATAGCCTGAAACTGCACAGGTTTTTTCAAAGAAATAAATTAAATAGCCAATATCACTTGGAGTTATAGTGTCGCACTCGATAACAAGATTGCCGACTCCGCCGTCTGTATGTGCAAGAAGTGTTCCTTCTCGTGCTTTTTCGTTTACATAACTCATTTTCTTGCCTGCAAGGAAGTTAAGGCCGTCAATATTACCCTCTTGTTCTGTGATGAGAAATTCATTGTGAGGATTATTGAATTTAATTACTGTTTCAAACATAAGTTTGCTGCCGCTTTCCTGAATATACTGACCGAGAGAATGAAGGTCAGTTGAGAAAATACAAGATACAGGGAAAAGTCCCTTACCGTCTTTTCCTTCGCTTTCGGCAAATAATTGCTTAAGCCATTCATTGAACATAGCCATACAAGGCTCATAGGATACAAAACACTCAAGTTTAGTGCCTTTATTATAAAATACATTTCTTACAGCGGCATACTTAAGCACATCGTTTTCGTCGATATTTTCACTGCAAAGTTCATTTTGAGCTTTTTGTGCACCTGCCATAAGAGCGTCGATATCAATACCGGCAACTGCAATCGGAAGAAGACCGACAGCAGTAAGAACTGAATATCTTCCGCCTACATCATCAGGAACAACGAATGTTTCATAACCTTCTTCATCTGCAAGACATTTTAATGTTCCCTTAGACTTGTCGGTTGTTGCAAAAATTCTCTTTGCAGCTTCTTCCTTGCTGTACTTGCTGTTTACAAGGTCACGAAATACTCTAAATGCAATAGCAGGTTCTGTAGTTGTACCGCTTTTGCTGATTACATTAACGCAAATATCTTTGCCCTCGCAGATTGATACAACTTCGTTGAGAGCAGATGGGCTGATAGAATTACCGATAAAGTAAATGTCAGGTGTATCTTTCTTAAGTGCATTGTAGTTTGGTGAAGTAAGTGCTTCAATAACTGCTCTTGCACCGAGGTAAGAGCCACCGATACCGATAACAACAAGAACATCTGCGTTCTTCTTGATATAATCAGCCGCATTCTTAATTCTTGCAAATTCCTCTTTATCATAATTTGTCGGAAGGTCAACCCAGCCGAGAAAATCGTTGCCTGCGCCGGATTTGTTGTTGAGGGTATGAAGAGCCTCAACAGCTTTAGGTGCAATAGCCTTAATATCATCGTTTGATACAATATCTAACGCATGGTCGTTAAAAAATTTTATAGCCAAAATAATCGCCTCTGTTTCAATAAAATAGTGTTTATTTAAAAACTTTCGGATTGATATAATACACTATTTTGTCGAATTATTCAATATCTTTTTATATATTATTTATCATTTTTTTGAAAATATATAAAAAAGAAAGAGATTTGACATTTTCGCCAGACTTTAAAGGAATAGTTGATATTTTATTATTGTTGCTGTAAACCTCTACCTCCCCTAAGGTATCCCCTGCCTTTATCGGCGCTTTAACTTCATTTTTAAATTTGTATTTATATGTGATTTTATTTGAATTCTTAGGTAATAACACCTTTTGATTTGATGAATATTTTGGTTTGATTTTTTTAATTTCACCTTTTTTTACTCTAACAGATTTAATCTTTGAGTTATCTATTTTCATTTCTTCAATTTTATAATTTGCAAAGCCGTAATCGAGAAGCTGACGACTTAAATCAAATCTGTCATCACTTGTTTTTGCACCCAAAACTACAGATACAAAGCTGATATTATCCCTTGTAGCCGTTGCGCATAGACAAAAACCTGCATTTGACGTTGTTCCTGTTTTAAGACCGGTCATACCATTATACTTATTTATTAACTTATTTGTGTTGTTAAGCTCTGTTTTGCCGTTTCTGAGGCTGTCAAGCCAAACGGTTGAGTATTTTAAAATAAGTTTATGATTCATAATTTCCTTGGCAATAACGGCTAAATCATAAGCGCAGGAATAATGATTTGTGATTTCATCGTCAAGACCGGTGCAATTTTCAAAATGTGAGTTTTTTAAGCCTAAGGTTTTAACTCTTCGATTCATCATATCCACAAAAGCACTGTCGCTTCCTGCAATGTATTCGCCCAAAAGCGTGCAAGCGTCGTTTGCCGAAGCTATAACAACGGCCTTGAATAAATCGTTTACGCTCATTTTTTCCCCGATTTCAAGCCATATTTGAGAACCACCCTTTGACACAGCCGTTTCTGTTGCCGCAACTTCGTCGCTAAGTTTTATTTTACCGCTGTCTATTGCTTCTAAAATTAATAAAATCGACATAAGTTTAGTGACTGATGCAGGCGACAAATGTTCATATGCATTGTGTTCCTTTATTACCTCACCCGTGTCAAGATTCATTAAAATGCTTGATTTTGCATCAATGGTTTTCTTTTCCTCGGCTTTAGCATTTAAAGGAAACGCAAATAGCATTAATATTGCTAAAATAAAACTGATTTCTCTTTTCATATAATCACCCAATAATATTTATTAACTGCATCTTGTTTTAATTACAATATTTTGTTATAATTACTTAAATTAATTACGGAGGGCCAAAAATGAAGGCTGCTTTTTATACACTTGGTTGCAAGGTTAATCAATATGAAACCGAATACATGGCTGAGCTTTTGCGTAATGCCGGTTTTGAAATAGTAAAAGAAAATGACGAGGCTGATTATTATATTGTTAATTCATGCACAGTAACGGCTACAGCCGACCAAAAAACAAGAAAGAGCATCAGAAAATTTAAAAGAAACCATCCAAACTCAACAGTTATTCTTACCGGTTGTATGCCGCAAGCATTTCCTGAGGAAGCAAAAGAATTGATTGAGGCGGATATTGTTTTTTCTAATAAAAATGACGGTGATATTCTTTCTCTTATTAATGAATATAATTTAAATAAAAATCGTCTTATAAAAATAGAGGAACACAAAGCAGGCGATAATTTTTGGGATTGCTCAATTGACCGTTTTCACGAAAGAATAAGGGCGTTTGTTAAAATTGAGGACGGTTGTGACAGATTTTGTTCTTACTGTATTATTCCAAAATCAAGAGGCAGAGTTCGTTCAAAATCGCTCGATATGCTCAAAAACGAGATTGAAACGCTTTCAAACGCCGGTATTAAGGAAATTGTACTTGTCGGAATAAATCTTTCGGCTTACGGCAAGGGAGAGAATTTTAACATTGTTGATGCAGTTAAAATTTGTAATAAAAATGACAAAATCAAGCGAATAAGATTAGGGTCGCTTGAGCCGGACCATTTGACTGATGAGGTTATCGACGGTCTTGCAAAATGTGAAAAGCTTTGTCCGCAATTTCACATATCACTTCAAAGCGGTTGCGATAAAACACTTAAAAGTATGAACAGGCACTATACTGCAGATGAATACAAGGCACTGTGCGATAAGCTTCGTTCATCATTTGAAAACGCAAGTCTTACTACAGACATTATGGTTGGTTTTAATGATGAAACAGAGCTTGATTTTAACGAAAGCCTTGATTTTGTTAAAGCCATTGCATTTGAAAAGGTACACGTTTTCCCATATAGCGAAAGAATCGGCACGGCAGCATCTAAGCGTGGTGACAATGTTCCCAAGCAGGAAAAGGAACGCAGAGCCGCTGTTATGATTGAAGAAACAGAGAAAATACGCCACGACTATCTTAAAAAACTTGTCGGTACAAATGAAAAGGTTTTATTTGAAAACGAAATTGAGCCTAATCTTTTTCAAGGTTATACCAAGAGCTATTTACCTGTCAGAATGAAATATAACAGAAATATTGTCGGCGAGGAATTAGAGGTTAAAATAGTCGATTATACCGATGAGTTTTGCATTGCCGAATAAAGATTAGACGTTTCCTCGTTATCCTTTAACGAGCTATAGGAGAAAATATAATATCCTTTTATCTGATCTATCTTTGAAATATATGTTATTTGACGTGCAACTATATTTTTTTCTTTTTTAAATTCGTTTTTGCCGCTCTCCCCTGCGTATTCGTCATTAAGTCCTGACTTATACATAGGAAGTGCAATATATAAGGCACACGTGGCATTGTCACACCACCTCTTTGTTGTTTGCATAAACGGTTGGTTTTCGTTTTTAAAACCGAAATATATTTGAGGGCAGATATAATCAATGTATCCCTCATTTCTCGACCATTTTATTACATCAGCATATAAAGTTGAATAATCATAATCCATATCGGAAGCAGGGCTTATACCGAAAGTAACGCTTTTATTAATTGTTTTAACAGTAGAGTAAACCGATTTAATCATATTGTTTACATTATCTCTTCGCCAATCAAAAAGGCTTAGTTCTCCCCCGTTACTTTTATATTTTGTATATTCTTCTTTGTCGATGTTTTTGTCCTTAGTCGGATAAAAATAATCGTCAAAGCACAAAGAATCAACATTATAGTTTGACAGAATTTCTTTAACGCCTTTTACAATTAGATCTGTCACTTCGTTGTAACAGGGGTTAAAATAAATTCCGTTATCAAGCACAATTAATTTACTTGTGTTTTGCCATTTGAGTGCAATATTATTTTTTGCCAGCAATGAAAAATCGTTTCGTTGACTTACTCTGTATGGGTTTATCCATGCTTCGATTGACAAATCGTATTTATGTGCCGTATCAATCATAATTTCAAGTGGGTCATATATTAATTTTGCTCCCTGATAGCCAAACATATATTCACTTGTAGGAAAATAATTTGATTTATAAAATGCATCGGCGCAAGGTCTTACCTGAACGGTTACACGGTTAAAGCCTTTATTTGCAAGTTCTTTAAAGGCTTTTGATATTTCTTTTTTAAAAGTTTTTTCATCATTGTTTTTTGTGAACCCCTCAAGCTCGTAATAAGCAATAAATACACTTTTTATATATGTATTTTGAGAGGCATTGTCATGCGCATTATCGCTTTTTTGGGTAATTGCGCACCCTGCCAAACAAAAAATAAGAACCATTGATAAAATAATTTTTTTATACACTTGAACACTTCCTAATTTTATAGTAAAATAATAAACGGTGATTGAAATGGAATACAGACTCGGAAATTCAAAATGGGTACATCAAAGAGGAGAAACGGTTGAACTTGTTTGTCCTAATTGTCACAATAAAGTTAATTTCGGCGTTTTTTCAAATTTTGAAAGACGTCTTGCGGTAAAGCCTACGCTTCTTGATACTCAAACCGTATATTTTCTCGTATGTCCTGAATGTGCAAGCGTTTATACAGTTGAAGAAGCAAGAGGAAAAGCATTTCAAAAGGGTGAAAAGCTTTCTATTGGCAATTTTGATTTAAAATCGCTTAAAAAGTTTAAATCAGAGGTTTAAAATATTGATATTTTTAAAGGTCGCACGTTTTGTGCGACCTTATTTTTATAGAATTATACATATAAGACCATTGCAGCCCTCGTTAATAACTCTTTCAATTGTTTCTCTAAACTTGTTTCTTGCATCAATCGGCATACGGTAAAGCTTATTATTAAGCCCCTCGCTTACAAGCTCGTGAAGTGATTTTCCGAATATATTTGTATCCCAAATTTCCGACGGATTTTCTTCAAATTCCTTTAAGAGATACATAACAAGCTCCTGACTTTGGCTTTCGCTGCCGACAATCGGCGCAACCTCTGTATAGGTATTGCATTTTATAAGATGAATTGACGGTGCCTGCGCTTTAAGCTTAACGCCGTATCTGCCACCTTGCTTCATTATTTCAGGTTCTTCAAGGCTCAATTCGTTCATTTCGGGCATAACTATTCCATAGCCCGTTTCGTCAACCTCCTTGAGTGCCTTATTAAACCTTTCGTATTGCTTTTTCATTTGAACGAGATTGATAAACTGACTCATCAAATCTCTTTCATCATTAACCTCGACATTACAACTTTCAGACAATATTTTATAAAAGAAGCTGTTGTCAACATAAATTTTCATATTGATTTTGCCTGTTGACAAATCAAGGGAATTAATATTAATTGAATCAATATATTCGTTTTCCTTAAGTCTTTCTGCAAAAGAGCCGACACTTCTTATATTTGTAATAACGCTTGTGTTTTCTTTAATAGAAGTATAAATTGATGCTTTAAGGTAATTGTCGCTTTCAAGATTATTAATCCAAGACGGATAATTAATGCCAACAGAGCTTACAGGAAATTCATATAAAATATCGGATAAAATATCATTAATTTCCTGCTCTGTCATTTCAAGGCAATTAACAGGTACAACAGGTACTGCGTATTTATCAGTAAGCGAGGCGCAAAGCCCAACCGCCGTGGCGGATTTTGGATTATCGGTATTCATCAAAACGATAAACGGCTTATCGAGTGCTTTTAGCTCATCAATAACCCTTTCCTCAGCCTCCTCATATTCATCACGTGGAATGGAGGTAATCGTTCCGTCTGTTGTGATAACAAGACCTATTGTTGAATGTTCCGTAATCACCTTTTTTGTGCCTATTTCAGCCGCCATATTAAAAGGTATTTCTTCATCATACCACGGCGTCATAACCATTCTCGGCTGTTCTTCTTCGATATACCCTACCGAGCTTGGAACAATATAGCCGACGCAATCTATAAGACGAACTCGCATTTTAATGTTTTCGTTCATACTAAGCTCAACTGCATCCTCAGGTATAAATTTCGGCTCGGTTGTCATTATAGTTCTGCCTGCGGCTGACTGCGGAAGCTCATCCATAGCTCTTTGCTTTACGTATTCATCATTAATGTTAGGCAAGACAAGCGTATCCATAAATCTTTTAATAAATGTTGATTTGCCGGTTCTTACAGGGCCTACGACACCAATATAAATATCTCCGCCTGTTCTTTTGGAAATATCACTGTAAATATCATTATACATATTCATACCCTCACATTCCCGGAACAAGCAATACCCGTCTGGTATCAATAATATCCGATGTTAATTCATTTTCGTCAATAATAAGCTTTGAATCGGTTGAAAAGCTCTTAGCAATATCCCATACACTTTCGTTTTTCTTTGCAAAATATAATGTAAGCTGCGGTGCATTCGAATCATCAAGCATTTCTTCGGTTGAAATATCCGTTATATACTCGATATTCTCCTCTTGATAAAGAAAAGCAGTATAATCAATACTAAGCCTTAAATTGATTTTGCTTGTATTATTTATTACAAAATCATAATTTAAAAGATTTACTCCCGCTTCACCGTTCATTTCAATATCATTAAGTTTTAGGCTGTAAATCTCTTCCTTTTCATAATAGCAAAGCTGTGAGCCTTCGTCTAAATAGAAAAATCTTAAAAGCACGGCACAATTAAGTGTTGACGATACAACATTTACCTTTACTATTTGCGCATTTAGGTCAACAATTTCAACAATGCTTTTGTCATTCTCAAAAGTCAGCTCAAAACTTTTTGAATCGTAGTAATAAATAGGATCAGATTTAATCGACAGCTTATCGGTTTGGCTTATCGTTTTAAAATGCGGAATGTACGAATCAACGGAAAAACTTTCTTTTTCAATTGAGCATATTTTATAGCTTATCGCAATTCTACCGACAGCTTCAATATCGCAAAGCTTGTTGTCATTATTTACCTTTGGCTTAACATATAGCTGGCAAACTCTTGCGTCAATAATCGAATAATCAGTTTCAAGGCAATTTGCAATATCAATAATTCTGCTTGTTGAGAAATTGTATTTTATCTTGTCGCTCTTGCCACTTTCGTTGCAATATACAATCGACAGCTCGCAATCAAGCTTTACAAGCATTTTATCCTTTATAATTTTTTTATCCGATACCGAACAGTCAATATATGTATTTATTATATTTTTTATTTGACTGTCATTTTTGCCGAGTGAAAAAACTTCGTCAAAATCGACTGACGATACGCCTGTTGCCTTAATGTTTAAAACATTCTTTTCTCTGTTTTTGATGAAAGCATTTTCGCATGAGGAAAGACAACGGGTACATCTTTTGCAAAAAACGTTTATTTGGGCATTCAAAGCCGTGTGAACGTCGATTCTGCGCTGATTTACAAGGCGGCTGTTTGAATAAGCGGTAAAAACATTAACCTCGGCAAAATCGGGATAATCGCAAGACGTTATATCAAACGTTTTTGAAAACTCTTCTTCGAATATATTGGAAAGCGTAGAGCCGTCGCCTGCTTTATACATAACCGTGATTATACTTTTTCCGTAAATAATAATTGACGATGACGATAAGTCATAATCGGCTACAACGTTTTTGACGCAACATTTTACAAGAGTGTCAATGTCATCAAGATATTGCGGCAAATTAAGCTGAAAGTCAACGTCAAAGCTCTCGTTTATTCTTTCTCTTGTTTCATTACAGTTCATTTCTTTAAATTCTTTGCTTAGCTCCATAACGAATCTCCTTTACAGTTTCTATCAATACTTATGCAAGCGTTTTCGGCAATATTACAGAGCTTATTCATTTTTTGTTTGACAAAGGGCAAAGTATATGTTATTTTAAAAAAGAGGTAATTATTATGACTTGTTTGATTACAAAATTGAACAACAGCGCTATGTATAAACAACCTAAGCATTATGCTTGGGCTTATTTGCGTTGTGTTCAATAGCGGTAATTAGATTTTTATAGCATAAATTAAACTGCTGACGAACACGTTTGTTTGTCAGCAGTTATTTTTTTGGAGGTATCAAAATGAAAAGAGAAAACATTGACTACGGCAAGGAATTTGATTGGGGCAAGGCAAGTGAAAGCTATGCAAAATATAGGGATATTTATCCGGTAGAATTTTATCAAAGGATTATAGATTTAGGCTATTGTAAAAACGGACAAAATATTCTTGACCTTGCGACAGGAACAGGTGTGCTTCCGAGAAATATGTATAAATACGGCGGCAAATGGACTGGTGTTGATATAGCGGAAAACCAAATAAAATATGCAAAATTGCTTAGTAAAGATTTGGATATAAATTATATTGTATCGCCTGTTGAAAAGCTTGATTTTGAAGAAAATTCATTTGATGTAATAACTGCTTGCCAATGCTTTATGTATTTTGATAAAAATATCCTTATCCCTAAAATTCACAAATGGCTTAAACCGAACGGTCACTTTTTAATTATGTTTATGAATTGGCTTCCGTATGAAAGCGAAATAGCATATAAAAGTGAAGAATTAGTATTAAAATATAACCCCTCGTGGAGTGGAAAAGGTTCAACTCGATATGAAATAAAAACACCCGATTGGCTCGGCAATATGTTGACCGTGTCTAATAAGACAGCATTTGATGTTGATGTAAACTTCACACGAGATACTTGGCGCGGCAGAATTAAAGCTGCCGAGGAATAGGAACGGGTGCATTAAGCGACGAAGAGATAGCAAAATGGGAAATTGAACATAAGGCTTTGCTTTCATCATATCCCGATAAGTTCACAATCCCCCACTATGCTACAATATTAGACTTAGAAAAGGAAATTACGATATAAATTGAGGTGAAATTATGATTAGAAACTTGACAAGTAACGATTATGAGGCTGTCAAAAATATTATTTCAGAGCTTCATAAAATGCATGTGGAAAATCGACCTGATTTTTATTTAGAAAATGAATGCCCGATTACTCTCAAGGAATACAAATCGCTGTTAAAAAAGAAAGAGAAAATCAGCATTGCTTTTGTTGTTAATAATAAAATTGCGGGTATTTGCCTTGCGACAATAAAAAACAGAATTGAAAAGTCAATTTATATTGATGATATTTTTGTATTAAGCGAATACAGATGCCAAGGCATTGCCACGAAGCTTTTTGAACAAATTAAGGAAATTTCAAAAGATATAGGAGCAAAAAGGATTGACTTAACAGTATGGCAATTTAATAAAAGCGCTTTTGACTTTTATAAATCACTTGGAATGAAAGAACAAAGAATAGTATTGGAAACGAGGTTAGAATAATGAAAGAAGTAATTGAATTTTATAATAAATATGATGAAGATAACAGATTAAAAAGCAAAACGCATTTACCGGAATATCTAATAACTATGAGATACATAAAAAAGTATCTAACACCTAATTCAAAAATTCTTGAAATAGGTGCAGGTACCGGCAGATATTCGATTGCGCTTGCAGATATGGGATATGATATAACAAGTGTTGAGCTTGTCCCACATAATATAGAAATACTTAAATCAAAGATTAAAGCAGAACATAAAATCAAAGTTTTTGAGGGTAACGCTTGTGATTTATCTTTTATTGAGGATAATTCTTACGATATGGTTTTATTGCTCGGACCGATGTATCACTTATTTAATGATATTGACAAGCACAAAGCATTAAGCGAAGCGATAAGGGTTGCAAAAATCGGTGGAATTATATATTCTTCTTATTGTAATAATGACACTACGATTTACAAAATGTTTTATAAAAAACGAATACTTGATTATATTGACAAAGGTTTAATAGATGATAATTTTCACGCATATTCAAGCCCTAACGGAATTTTTGAATTATATAGAAAAAGTGACATTGATAAATTAATGGAAAATTATAATGTTACCAGACTTCATTTCGTTGGCGTCGATATGCTGTCATATTTATATTCAAACAAATTAAATTTGCTAAATAAAAAAGAGTTTAAAGAATATATGAAATTCTTATCAGTCATATGTGAGCGTGAAGATTTAGTCGGTTTTTCACAGCATATGCTTGATGTTTTCAAGAAAAATTAAACTGCAATTTATCTCATATTATTAATTTTTTCTTTTGCGGATTCATAAAGCTCTACAACCTTAAATTTAGGCGAATAAGTATTTGACACAAGGTTCATTTCGTCATCGTCTAAATAATCGCTCATGGATTCACTGCAGGCTGAAAGGCAAACACTCGGAAAAACAATACACCACCAATTGTGCCCTTTCCCCTCGCCTATTTCAATTTTAAGAGAATTATATTTACCGGCAGGAAGCGTAAAATCGTCATAAACACGGGTTTTGAAATATTCTTTAACAACGTTTACTTTGACCTTATACTCTAAACCCTTTGATTTTAAATAATCGTTGCACATATCGGTAATTTCTTTAGTATTGTTTTTAGCATTTTTGATTGCTTCGTCAAGAGTTTTGCCGCCGATTATATCCTGCGTATTTTCAAGAATATAATTTTTAAGCATAAGCTTGATATTTTGGTCCTCTGTCGAGTCGGAATTAGCGAGAATATGAAGCCTGAAAACTTTATTACTTATTCCCTCGCTTGTTTTAACCGCCGCCACAACAGGTTGAGTGATACCTAAAATAAGTACAAATGATAAAAAAATCGGGATAAAAAGCTTATTGAATTTCAAAATAAAAAACCTACCTTTCAACTTAATGATTGGTAGGTTTTGCTAATTTTATTCAACCTTTGCAAATTTTTCGCCGATTTCTTTAAGTATATATTTACCGTTGCTAAGCTGCGTGAGCTTATCCTGAAGAAGCGGTACTGTATTTTCTCTTACAGAAAAAATTACCGTTACATTATCTGTAAATTCACTGTTTTCAATATTTGCATTAAACTCGGAAAGCAAAATATTAAGCCTGTCATAAAAGCTGTAATCAACGCTTACGCTTAATACCTTGCACGGCGCCATAGTAATTATATGACCTGCTTCAACCGCAATTTTAGATGAATGAGAATACGCTCTTATAAGACCGCCGGCGCCTAAAAGCGTTCCGCCGAAATAACGGGTTACAACAACGCAAACGTCTACTAAATTCTCTTTAAGCAGTACGTCAAGCGTGGGAACCCCTGCTGTTCCGCTCGGTTCACCATCATCACTTGAGCGCTGAATATTATTTTCCCTCAGCACAAATGCGGAAACATTATGCGTAGCGTCCCAATGCTTTGACTTTATTGAATTTATAAAATTCGTTGCTTCCTCCTGCGTTTTAACAGGCTTTACATAGCCTATAAAGCGTGATTTCTTTTCAACAAATTCGTCTTTACTCTCAAATTCAACTGTTTTATATTCTTTCATATTTCACCGACAAAAAACAAGGCAACGATAAAATACCGTTGCCTTCATTTTTTAGATTAGCCTTTTTTTGCATATCTCTTATTGAATCTGTCAACACGTCCGCCTGTATCAACAAGCTTCTGCTTACCGGTATAAAACGGGTGGCACTTTGAACAGATGTCAACCTTCAATTCGCTCTTAGTGCTCTTAGTTTCATAAGTAGCGCCGCAAGCACACTTAACTGTGCAAGTATCGTAGTTTGGATGGATGCCGTCCTTCATTTATTTTCACCTCTTTACTGGTTTTCTACATTTCGCTTTGATATATTACCACAAGTTGCGAACAAATGCAAGTATTTTTTAAAATTATTTATATATACATACCTTTTCAAGACAGAACGAATATAAAACCGCCTCTTTAACAGGCTTTTTAAGCGTTTTTTCAATAGCCATGCGGTAAAATGCTATTTGTTTTTTATATCTGTCAAGAAGTTCATTTTCATTTTTCACTCTATCGGTTTTATAATCAACAAGTATAAGTTCGCCGTTTTCTTCAAAAACGCAATCGGCAATTCCTTGAACAAGTATATCGTTGTTAAATTTGATATCATAAATATCGTTTGCTTTTACGAAGGTAGAAACCTTAATTTCACGATAAATATTATCTGAATTAAACATTCTGCTTGCAAAAGTTGATGAAAAGAATGAATTAAGCTTTGCTTTGTCAAGGGCATTTGCTTGCTCGTTTGATATAAAGCCGCAACTTAGAAGCCTCGATATTTCCGTTTCAAGGTCATCTTTAGCTTTATCGTAATCACAAAATTGCATAAATGTATGCATAGCCGTGCCACGTTCGGCGGGCGTCATTTCAGCCTTGTTCATAAATGCCGGTTTGGAAGAAGTAATAAATTCAAAATTATTGTCGCTGTCATCAAGAGATGAAGCGGTCATTTTTGATGCAACGGTCGAAAGCGGAAGATATTCATATTTATATGAAAGCTTATCGCTTATTTCTTTAATAATATCCTGATTAGGCTCTGCTATAACTTCTTTTTGTACTTTCTCACTGTATTCTTCGGGTTCAATAATATTTATATTCATATCAAATTCTGCCAAATCCGGTAAAAGAGGTATTTCTGAATAATCTCTTAACACTTTACCGTCTTTATGAAACAGTGCACAAAGAAGAAGCAAATCGCCGTCACCGGTACAGGAATTAACGGTATAAGGCGTTATTTTTCCGCCTACAAGATTTGCAACAAGCTTTTTATTGACTTTCCTTTCTAAGTTTTGACATGAGATAAATGTAATAAATTGCTCCTTAGCTCTTGTCATAGCAACATATAATACTCTTAAATTTTCGCTCATTAATTCATTTGCGTTTTTTGATTTAATGACGGCATAAGGAAGTGACGGAACATTATACATCATTTCCTCATTATGAATTTTAACGCCAAATCCATATTTAGTATTAATCAGTAAATCATCGCTAAGCTCATCTGTATTATACCTTTTTGACGTACCGGCTAAAATGCACACCGGAAATTCAAGGCCCTTAGAATGGTGAATTGTCATAATTGTAACAGCGTCATCATTTCCTGAAAGTGATGCCTTTGAATCAACACTTGAATTTGATTCAATAATTTTATCAACGTATCTGATAAAAGATGTCAATCCGATATTAACACCTGCGTCAAATCTTTGCGCAAAAGAAATTAAGGATAAAATATGCTGATACCTTTGCTCGCCGTTTCCCATAGCGTTTATAAATGCAACTATTCCCTTTTCTTCAATAAGATATCTTATAAAATTAGAAACGGACATAGTCACGCTGAGTTTTTTCAAATTCTTGATATCATTAACAAAAGCTACTGCTTTAGGCATTTTTGAATTTGATAAAGAAAAATAGAAATTTTTATATTTGTTTTCAATTCTTATTTCGGCAAGTTCATCCGGTGTGAAGCCGTAAATCGGTGACATCATTGTTGAAATAAGCGAAATTTCCTTAGTAGGATTATCAATTGTTCTCAAAAATGATAATATTATCTTAATTTCGTTGCTTTCAAAAAGGCTGCTTGAATTATCACATACAACAGGTATTGCCATATCTGTAAATACTTCCACATAATCGTCAACAATATTTTTCATTTTTCTGAAAAGAACTGCAAAGTCGCTGTATCTTATATTTCTATATGTGTCTCCATCCTTAATTTGCTCTTTGTTTTCAACCTTTTCCTTTATAAGCTTAGCAATTTGCAACGCCTCAAGCTTATTTGTCTCCTCACCCTTTACTTTGTCAATTATATTGATTTGAGCACAAACAGCATCATTTTTCTCGTATTTTGCGCCGTAATTAAGCCAATCCTGCTTATCATAATTAATTTCGCCGACTTTTTCACTCATAAGATGAGAAAAAACAAAGTTTACATAGTCACAAATACCCTTTGAACTCCTGAAATTCTTATCTAAAATGATTTTAGAACTTATATTACTGTCTTTTTCATCATAAAGCGCATAGCGTTTTCTTTTATCATTAAAAATATTAGGCATTGCAAGCCTAAAGCGATAAATGCTTTGCTTTATATCACCTACGGTAAACAAATTATGACCGTTTGATAGATATGTAAACAGCAAATCCTGTGCTTCATTTGTATCCTGATATTCATCTACAAGTATTTCTTCAAACTCGTCTGAAAGCCTGTTAGCAAGGTCTTTTTTAACGATTTTATCCCCGTCAATGCTAAATAAAAGATTAATGGCAAAATGCTCTGTGTCGGAAAAAGTATATGAATTTCTTTCATTTTTTTCCTCCATTAAGCGCTTGTCAACCTCTTTAACGATATCAATAAGCTTAATCATAATAGAATAAAGCTGTTTGAGATTATTTTTATATTCTTCTGATGAGCAAATAAAAAGCGGCGGTATTTTTTTTGTCAAAATACCCTTATAAGCCTCTCTGTTTGCTTTAATAAGGTTTGCAATATATTTGTCAAGTTTAGTTGTTCTTGGCAATGTTGATAGCTTAGGAATTCCTAATTCAACCGTATCATCCCAAGAAGAGTTTATTTTTTCGCTAAAAGTATCAATTATTTTAGCATCATCTTGAAATGTTGCTTCAAAACTTTGATATAATTTTTCATCATTGATTTCTTTAAGCAAATCAAAATTGTCTTTAACACTTTGCTTGGCAAGTGAAATAAGATAATTTGCCTCATCAATAACGTATTTATACCAAACTGTATTTTCAAACGGTATTTCAGGATTGTAAAGCTCCGCCATATTATATGCCCAGCGATAAGGGAAAGGCTGAGCGTAAATAAATCTCCTTACCCTTTTAATAACATTTATAAAAGGCTTTTCACTGTCAGGCTTATTAAAATGTTCTAAAACCTTAATTAATAAATCGTCGTTTTCTTCAAAATGCTCGTCGATAATGTTATTTATTATGTTATCTTCAAGTAGGCTTGATTCATTTTCGTCCAAATTTGTAAAATCTTGATTAATACCAAGCTCGAAAAAATTTTCTCTGACAAGTCTTATGCAAAATGAGTCAATAGTGCAAATTTGCGCATTGCTCATTAAATTAAGTTGCCTTAATGCATTTTTATTAAAAGGCTCGTTTCTCAAAATATCTTTTAAAGATTTAGTGATTCTTGATTTCATTTCAGCGGCGGCATTGTTGGTAAACGTAACAATAAGCAGCTTATCAATATCAACAGGATTTTCGTTATCAGTTATTTTTTTGATTACCCTTTCAACAAGAACAGCAGTTTTGCCAGAGCCTGCGGCAGCGCTGACAAGAATATTTCTGCCTCTTGCGTTAATAGCATCATTCTGTTGTGTTGTCCATTCCGGCATCGTTTTCAAACTCCTTGTGCAAGCTTTCAATAACTTGCTCATCTTTCAAATTTGCTCCGATTTTATTATAAATCGCTTTAGTATTGGCGCAAATATCACTATAGTCACAATAATCGCAAGTGTTTAAATGCGTCGTATTTTTTATAGGTACACGCTCAATTACTCCGTTTTGAAGTTCATTTCCCATTTTTTTAACAAGTGAATTTATTTTTTTATGGAGTAATCCAAGCTGTTCAAGCGTTATCAAATCGCCTTTTACGCCCTTTGAACTTGCACTGACAGGAATATATTTACCTTCAAGTTCATGCTCCATTGCCTTTGCAATCGCATTATCATTATCAGAAAGCACAATACCGTTCATTTTAAATCTTGATTCTTTTTTGTTTTCTAAATTATTTTTTGCCTCAATCGGCGAATTGAAATTGAGTATATTTCTTGCTGCGTGCATATAAAGAACGCCTGCAGGAACACCGTTAAGCGCAGCATTTTTGTCATCGCAAAGAGCAAAAAGATAAACAAACATTTGCAAATTAAGACCATCTAAAATATCTGAAAGTTTAAATTTCTTAACTCCTGACTTATAATCAATAACCCTTACATATTTTTCGCCGTTAAAATCATAAACGTCTACTCGGTCAATAGAACCTCTTATTTGAATACTTCCTCCGCTTTCAAGGGGTAATGCTTGCGGTTTAACTTCTCCGTCCTTATCTATTGACAATTCAAAGGCTTTAGCTTCAAAATCACAATTTTTAAATTCGTTTGACAAATGCATAACAACATCATAAACAAGTTTTGATAATCTTTTAAAATTATAATCAAAATGCTTGTTTTGACCTTTAATTAATGACATTTTATCTTCAAAATATTTAGTTATGTATTTATCAACAAGTTCTTTAATTTGAGTGTAATCAAGAGTTGATAATTTCTTGGTTCCGACATCTGATAAAATCATTTCAAGAACGAAGTGTATAAGAGTGCCACGTTGCATCGGATCAATCTCAGCCTTTGTTCTTTTCTTAGCCGAAAGACCGAATTTGCAAAAATATCTGAATGGGCAGTCATAAAAATCTTCAATTCTTGAGGCTGAGATATACATATCTTTTCCAAACAGTTCTTTTGCTTTCTTTTTATCCTTAATAATCAAAGGTTTGTTTTGAGCAATATACTCAATCGACGAATATCTGCTGTCATTTTTAAAATATTCTTTGAGTGATGAGTAAAAAGGTGTATTTTCATAAAATCTTTCACTCATAAGTTCAAATGCGTTTTTATCGGTTTCAACGAGGTCAATATCTTTAAAATAGGAAAAATCGTATTCTTTAAAAGCTTTATACTTTTGCTCTATATCAGTTACAATTTCTGACGGCGAATAGTCCTTGCCGTTTCCTTTAAGATAAGAAATATAAAGCTTGTCACTTGCACAAGAGCATGCCATATATGCAAAATATCTTTCCTGAAGATTAATAATTTCGCCATACGAATAAAGTTTAAAATCATTATCAAGCATAATTCTGCGTTCAGACTCGGATAATAGACCTCCGCCGTTTACTGCCTGCGGAAATTCACCTTCGTTAGCACCCAAAACAAATACAGCTTTAGGATTATCTGTTCTGATTCTGTCAGCCTGACCTATTTGAACATTGTCAATTCCGCTTGGCACACTACCCAAATCTTCACTTGAAATGATGAGGGAAAACATTTGAGCATAGGTTTTTAAATCGGTTTCGCCAAGAGTTGTTGCGAGCTGATTTAAAATATTCATTATAAGCTCCCATACCCTTCCCTGTTCGTTCGCAAGAGTATAAAAGCCGTTTTTATCAAGTTCTATAGCATATTCTTTAATTTTTTTGTCAGCTTTATATGAAATTAAAGTATTATAAATTGCTTCGCTTATTTCTCTTGAATCCTTGCTTTTAGCGGCGGACTTAAAAGCAACAAGCGGTTTAATAAGTTTTTCTCTTGTTTCGTTAATTTTATCAAGCGCTTTTTTATCGCTTTCGTCTAATTCATTTACAAAACCCTTAGTTGAATTATTAAACGGTTTTGTCCATTTTAAGCCATTGATATTCCAAAGAAAAACGTAATTTTCGATATCGTTTATATCCTCATCTGAAATATCGGTAAGTCCTGTTTTGGCAAGGCTCAGAACATCGTCGCTTTTGAATGAAAAATTGATACATCTAAGCATAAATTCTATCATTACCACAAGCGACTGAGAATTAATCGGCTGCCTTTCATCTTTAAAATAAGGTACCTCATATTTTGTAAAACTATATTCAAGTTCACTTAAATATTTAATTAAGTCACGTGTTATAACCGCAATTTGAGATGCTTTATATCCATTTCTCAATAGTGATTTAATTTCTCTTGATACATAATCACATTCGTCAGATATATTTTTAGATGCATAAATATGTATATTTTCATTAGAATCAAGAATGCGGTTACAATTTTCAAAAAAGTGACTTTCAACAGCTTTTAATTCATCATTATTGAATCTAAAATTATTTTGTAATTTGACGATTTCGGTTTTAACATTTGATTTATCGGCAATTTTTTTTATGATTTTAGCTGAATTGTTTACATAGGCGAAAAGATTAAAATTATCTTTGCTGTCATACGAGTCACTGCAAAGAGTAATCGTTACGCATTTTGATTCGCTTATTATTAATTCAAGAAGTTTATATTCTTGCGCAACAAAGCCGTTAAATCCGTCAATAAAAATATATTTATCCTTAAAATAATTTTTATCAAAAATTTGGTTATAAATTCTGTTAAGTTCATTTGAAGAATCGTTAAATTTGCCGTTAATAAGTTCTTCAAAACTGCTCATAACAAGTGAAATATCACTTAATTTCTTAAATAAAACATCGTTTTCGATATTTTTAGATAATTCATTAATTTGAAAAGAATCAAGATTACAAGATTTCATTTCATCGTAAATCTTAATCATTGATGAAACAAAGTTCAGCGAATCGAGTTTTTTATTGAAAAGCTGAAATTTATCTTTGCAGTTATCAATAGCTTTGCACATTAATATAACCTTGCCTCCTTTGGATAGAGCAGGCAAAGTATCGCATCCGTATTTCTTTTTTACATCGTTTGAAATACGAGAAAAAGACGAGTTGTCAACACAGTTGACCATATCCTCGCCTAAATCCATTAAAAGTCTGCGTTCTGCAACAAGAGAATATTGCTCCGGAGTTAAGAGTATTACATTATTCTCTCCGCTTTCTACAAGCTTTTTTATTTCATTAAAAACAAAACTGCTTTTTCCGCAGCCACTTCTGCCAAATACAAATCTTAACAAAAAATCACCTATTATCTTATAGCGTCTTCCGGTTTAATTATACCTTTATCAAGCATATTATCATAAGCGTCGGCCCAAAAAGAGTACATTGGTCTTGCTAAATCAAACGCAAGTTTTAATTCGTCAATAAGAGATGGAGAATTAATCCTGTTCATATCAAACGAACTATAGCTAAACTCCATATTCTTTGCGCTCAAATACGGTTTTATCTCTTTCGGTGCATCCGGATACATATCTTTTTTATAGTTATCTCTTGCATTATAAGTTAAACCTGCCTGCTTGCATGCGTCAACAGCATCTAACCACCTGCCCGGATGCTCAATAATGAGATTATGAACTTCTTTAAATGCCGATTGTTTCCACGTCCAAAAAGCCAAGCCGTATCCAAAACTGTTAGGATAAAATTCGAAGTAGAAAAACGGAGCTGAGGGGTATTCGTTTTTATATCTTCTAAGCATCAGCCACATATTTTCTCTGTATTTTATCTTACTTCTGTTGCCACGTGTGTCTCTGTATATTCTTGAAACGCTCCTTAAAGGGTCAGTAAGCATTTTATCGTCAATATCATACATTAAGCCGCTTAAATCAAGAACAATTTGTCTCATAGGAACAGTTATTCCTTCTTTGAGTTCAAGCTTATGTTCTTCATAAAACTCCTTAGAGTCATTGAATCTGTTTAAGCAAAGAAGCTCAATACTTTCAGGCTTTATTCCTTTGAAATTATATTCACTCATTTTAAAAGTCCTTTATCTTCCATTTGTTGTGCAGCTAAGAGTGCGCAAAGCTTGGCACTGTGAAAATTTAAACCACCCTGAATCCATGCATAATACGGTTCTCTGATTGGTGCGTCAGCAGAAAGTTCAATTGATGAACCAAGAGTAAATGCGCCAGCCGCCATAACCACCTTGCTGTCATATCCCGGCATATCCCAAGGCTCAGGTAAAAGATAACTGTCAATAGGGCTGCCGCTTTGAATCCCCTGGCAAAAAGCAACAAGGCTTTCAGCGTTTTCAAGCCCCAAGGATTGAACAATATCATGCCTGATTTCATTATAGCGAGGGGTTACATCATATCCGAAGCTTTCATATAATGCCGATATGTAAACTGCACTCTTAAGTGCCTCACCGACTGTATGAGGGGCAAAAAACAAACCCATATAAAGCTGCCTGTTCATACCGATTGTTGCGCCAACCTCACTGCCAAGTCCCGGTGTTGTGAGCCTGTAAGCACATTTTTCAACAAGATCCTTCCTGCCGGCGATATATCCGCCTGTAGTTGCAATTCCTCCGCCTGCATTTTTAATCATAGAACCTGCGATTAAATCAGCGCCAACCTGCGTCGGTTCACTTTTTTCTACAAATTCACCGTAGCAGTTATCAACCATTACAATTACATTAGGATTTCTTTTCTTGGCAATTTCGCAGACCTTACCAATCTCGTCAACAGAAAGGCTTGGTCTGAGTTCATAGCCTCTGCTTCTTTGAATATAAACCATTGTGGTATTTTCGTTAACTGCGTGTTCTATTGCCTCATAGTCAAGGCGTTCGTTTTTAAGTGCTACTTCTTGATATTTAATTCCAAAATCCTTAAGCGAACCCATTCCCTCACCACTGATTCCGATAACATTGTGAATGGTGTCATAAGGTGTGCCTGAAACGCAAAGCATTGTGTCTCCCGGTCTGAGGACGCCGAAAAGTGCAGTTGATAAAGTATGTGTGCCGCAAGTGAAGTTGTGGCGAACTAAAGCTGACTCAGCACCTAAAACCTGTGCCCATACCTTATCAAGAGCTTCTCGGCCGATATCGCCGTAGCCATAGCCTGTACTTGTACAAAAATGGCTTTCTGAAATTCTGTTATCGATAAAAGCCTTTTGTACTTTTTGCTGATTATATTCTGTTATTTCGTCTATATATTCAAATTGTTTTTTGCAAAGCTTTAACGCATTATCAGAAGCATCCGTTATTCTTTTATCAATTTTAAAAAATTCGTTCATTTATACATTCTCCAATAGCCGATATTTTCAAATCCGAGTTTTTTGTAAAACTCTTCGTTTTTATTCTTGTCACGCATCAAATATACTTTGCCCTTTATATCGCAAACCATTGCGCTGACAAGAGCACTTGCATACCCCATTCGTCTAAATTCAGATTGGGTGGACACAGCAGTCAATATTGCGTCATTATTATAAATCGACGAAAATATGCCGCTTGAAACAATTTCATCATTAACATTCAATGTAACAGCCTTTGCAGCCCCGTGCCTGATTCTGTGGCTTACGTCAACATACCAGCTTTCAAAGTCGGCAGATGAGTAATCCTCCAAATTAAATAAATCCATAAGTTTTGGGTATTCATCAATCTCGGCATAATTTATAGTTTTTTCAATCTTTTTATTTGTTGCCATTGTTATTCCGTAATCATAGGAAAAAGATAACTTTAAATCTTCATCGCATAGGATTGAATTAAATCCAAGCGTTTTGAAAAAATCGTCAAGTTCTTTTTGATTGAAGTTATCATTATGGCAAACGGTATAATCATTATCAAGTCGTGAAATTATTGCCGTTATATTTTCGCTTTCATCAATTTGCTTGTAAAAAAGCGCAAAGTTATATTCAGTTGAATATGCTTTCAACAAGGACATAATGCGGATAAAAAATATATCGTCCTTATTAAAAGTATCAAATTCGTCGGGATTATCAATTAATTTAATCATATAGCTTAGGTAGTAATTTATTTAACAGCTTTCTTGTATTTTCAATGTCCTCACTCTTTACAACGCTTGATGAGGAGTGAATATATCTGCTTGGAAGCGATATTGCAATAACTTTGCTTCCCTTACCGCTTGTTTGAATTGAACCTGCATCATTTCCGCCGGCAATTGCAGTTTTTGTCTGTGCAGGGATATTATTATCATCTGCTGTCTTTCGTGCAAGATTATATAAAGTCTTATCGTAAACAGTTCTGCCGTCCATAAAAGATATAACAGGACCGTCACCCAAAACGCAAACCCGATCCCCGCCTGCAACGCCGCATAAATCAGCTGCAGTTGTTGACTCCAAAATGACAGAAATATCGGGTTGAATATCAAAAGAGGTACATTTCGAGCCTCTTAAGCCAACTTCCTCCTGAACGTTAAAGCAAAAATATGTGTCATATTCAAGGGTACTGTTAATTAGCTCAATCATAAGCATACAGCCGATTCTATCATCAAGTGCTTTTGCTTTAATAAAGCCTTCGCCAAACTCATAATAATCACTTGAAAAATACGCAAAGTCGCCCAAAGAAACAAATTTTTCGGCATCCGACTTATTCTTTGCGCCGATATCTATAAAAAGATCTTTGAAGCTTACTGCCTTTTCTTTTTCATCAGATGAAAGTAGATGAATAGGTTTTAAGCCTATCACGCCGTTAATATTATTAATTGTCACTTTTCTGTCAGCAACAATTCTCGCATCAATACCGCCAACGGGTGCAAATTTCAAATATCCGTCATCTGTGATATCGGTAATAATAAAACCCACTTCGTCCATATGAGCACAAATCATTACCTTTTTATTTGTTCTTTTTTTGCCCTTTTTAAATGCGATAATTGAGCCTAATGCATCAACCTTATATTCACAATTATCTTTGATTTTAGAGATTATATAATCCCTTACAGCACTCTCATCACCCGATGTGCCGTTTAATAAGCATAAATCTTTAAGCATTCGGCTCACCTGCCTTTTCACTGATATAAGCGCAAATTAAATTGCTTACGCTTTCAATATCATTAACGTCAACAACCTCACAGGGCTGGTGCATATATTTTTCGGGAATTGATATAAGAGCGCCCTTTATACCGTTCTCACAAAGAGAGATTACGTCGGCATTTGTTCCCGTACTGCCTGACATAATTTCGCATTGATACGGTATATTATTTTTCTTTGCAATATTAACGAGCTTTTTTGAAATATTCTTATCAAGAATAGGAGAAAAACCAATCATTGCACCCTTGCCAATTTCTCCGCAATCCGCCTTGTCGCAATTAGGAGTGTAAGCAAACGAAACGTCAACGCAAATAAATTCGTCAACACCCTTTGAAAAAGCGCCGATTTTAGCGCCTCTTGTACCAAGCTCCTCCTGAGAAGAAAACATAACTGTTACTTTACAAGGGAGATTTTTAAGCCGGTCAAGACATAATAAAATCGAAGCAATGCCTGCTCTGTCATCAAGGCAGGAGGCAGACAATTGACTGTTTAAAAGCGGAGTGAAATTACGCTTAAATGTAACCATATCTCCGAGAGATACAATTTTTTTGATTTTCTCTTTACTCATTCCGTCGTCAATTGAAATATCTTTAAATTCGGGAACTTTCTTTTCATCATCTGCGTTTTGCAAATGAGGCGGTAAGGTTGAAATTATTCCTTTTACTTCTTCCTTGCCCCAAACGGACACCTCATAACCCAAAAGCATTCTTCTGTCAATTCCGCCGCAACGATTTACTTTAATAAATCCGTCGTCTGTGATATCGGTAACAATCATACCAATCTCATCAAGATGAGCATCAAGTAAAAAATGATAGCCTTGCCCAAAGGTACAATAAACGTTGTTCATTGAATCAACACTTACATTACCGTACTTTTTGAGTATATTCTTTAAAAGAGTTACTATATTTTCTTCTTCACCCGATACGCCGACTGTTGACGTTAATTTTTTTAATAATTCAACTGTATTATCCATTAATCCTCAAATCCGTTTACAAGTTCTTTAAATTTTCTGCCTCTGTATTCAAATGTTTTAAATTGGTCAAATGCAGGGCAAGCTGGGCAAAGCGAAACGACATCACCCTTTTGAGCTGCTTTTTTTGCTTCAATAAGAGCATTTTCAAGAACATCTGTTTTAATTATTTTAAGTCCTGACTCATTATATCCGTCAAATGAAGTAACGGTATCATAAATCTTGTCAGCTGTTGCGCCGTTTAATACAAGAACTTTAACATACTTTAATATGTCGGGCACCATTTCGCTCATATCATTACCCTTATCTGAGCCACCCATAATAACAATAATTTTCTTATTGAACGCCCTTAAGCCGCTGATAACACGTGAAGGAGAAGTTGCGATTGAGTCATTATAATATTTAACACCGTCAAATTCTCTCACAAATTCAATTCTGTGCTCTACTCCGCCAAAGGTTTTTGCAATTTTGTCGTAAACAGAAATATCAACAAGACCCCAAGTGGCTGAAATTGCAGTACAATAATTTTCAATATTATGAGTACCAGGAATTGCAATATCGCAACTATTCATAATAAAGGTTTCATTACCATTATCATTATAAATAATTTCGCCCTTATCATTCATATAACAGCCGTTTTCAACCTTATGCTTGATTGAAAATTCGGCAAGCTTACCCCTGACATCATATCTCATATCGTGGTAAACTCTGTTGCCTATTGAATAATCGCAATCAGCATTTAAAACTGTACGGCAATTGCTGTTTTGATAGATTAAAATATTTCTCTTTGCATCAACATATTCATCAAGGTTTACGTGATGGTCTTGGTGAGTACATTCAATATTAGTAACAACTGCAACATCGGGAGTGTTTTTCATATTACCCATAGTTAAAAGCTGAAATGATGAAAGCTCAACTACCGCAATATCGTTTTCGGTGATAGTTTCAAGTTCGGGCATAAGTGCCTTGCCGATATTACCGCCTAAATATACTTTTTTGCCCTGTGCTTCAAGGAATTTAGAAATAAGTGTTGTTGTTGTTGTCTTACCGTTAGAGCCTGTAACGGCAATAATTTTAGACGGGCAAAGTTTAAAGAAAATTTCCATCTCCGTTGTTACCCTTTGTCCTCTTTCAATGCACTCTCCTATCCAAGGATTTTGAAAAGGCAAAATACCGTGAGAACGAAAAACTAGGTCCATTTTCGGCAAAACATCAAGATAATTTTCTCCTAATGAAAAATTAACACCAAGCTTTTCAAGCTTATCACAAATATCCTTGCCTATATAGTCCTTATCTCTTTTGTCACAAGCGTAAACATCAATTCCAAGCTTTGCAAAAAACTCAGCACACGGAATGTTAGCAACGCCCATACCGACAAAAGCCACCTTTTTACCTTTTAATGAATCAAAATATTTTTTAGCTTTATCATTCATAGCATTTCATCTCCTATTAATGAATATAGAAATTTCCGTTATTAAAATCCTTTAACGTGAATTTTTCTGCCTTTTTTTCAAGTTCCTTTTGATAAGGCAACTTCTCTTTATGTATAAACTTATCCTTAACAGGCATTTCGCAGTTCATTACAAAATTTGCAATCTGAGTTTTATTTTTATTTTCTTCTCTTCCTTGGAAGTAAACATTGCCTGTGTCGGTTTCGTCAATCGCAAGTGCGATTTTCATTTGACCTTTTCTTCCGAGCGGTGTAATCATTTTGCTGATTTCAATTGCGTCATCACAAGCAGTATCTGTAATAAAGCAAAGCACGCCGTTGCCTTTTCTTCTAAAAAGATTTGAAGTTAAATCATAAATCATTTCATCAAGATAAGCCAAAATGTCATTTTTATCTACTTTTTCAATGTTGACAATATAAAAATAATTATTGCCTTTAATTGCTCTTGTGTCAAATGAAAAATCCTTAACTTCAACAACTTTATTCATTTTATATCCGTTTTTTTCTAAGTCGTTTGAAATCGTCACGCATCTTTGTTCAATGCTTTCTTTATCACGAGAATTAATATAATAACCTGCGTCTTCAAGTTCATTTTCAATGTCCTTAAGAAACGATTCAACTTTTCCGTACTTTGAATAATATAGAAATATAACAACGAGATTGATAATAACCAATATATCGCAAGCGTAGTTTACGGCAACAGCAAGCGTTTCGTTAAACGACTTTACATACGGTTGCGCACCGATATAAATAAAAATAAATACTACACTGAATATTACAAGACTTTTTAAAAACTTATAAAAATTTTTTTGCTTTTTTCTTACTTCTCTCATTTAATCATTTCCTTAAACTGTTCTTCGTTTATAACTTCTACTCCTAGGCTATTTGCTTTATCAAGCTTTGAGCCTGCTTCCTCACCGGCTAATACATAAGTTGTTTTCTTAGAAACCGAAGATGAAGCTTTGCCGCCGAATGACTCAATAATACTTGATGCCTCAGAGCGCTTTAATGTAGGAAGTGTGCCTGTCAATACAAATGTCATACCCTCAAATCTGTTATCTTTAATAACATTTGTGGAAATCATATTCACTCCGACTTCTTTTAGCTTTTCAATAAGTTCTTTTGATGAGTCGCTTTCAAAGAATTCAACAACACTTTGTGCCATAACAACACCAAAGCCGTCAATTTCAAGAATATCATCAACGCTTGCGTTCATAATAGCATCAATATTTTTAAAATGGTCAGCCAAAAGTTTGCCTGCTTTAGCGCCGATATGACGAATACCTAAAGCAAATATAAGTTTTGACAAATCATTCTTTTTTGAATTATTAACCGAATTAATTATATTTTTTGCACTTGTTTGCTTAAATCCCTCAAGGCTTGCGATTTTATCAGGGTCAAGATTATAAATATCATAAGTTTTATTAATCATACCCACGTTTACAAAAGTTTCGATAATTGCAGGACCCAAGCCTTCAATATCCATAGCATCTCTTGAACAGAAGTGAATAAGGTTCCTTAGAAGTTGTGCCGGACATTCGGGATTAATGCATCTGATTGCAGCTTCATCCTCATCACGGTAAACGCTTTCACCGCAAGATGGACAAACCTCAGGAAATTTGAACACATTTTTAGCATTATGCTCATTAACGCATAAAACTTCGGGAATAATATCGCCGGCTTTACGAACTGTTACAATATCGCCTATGCCTATACCTTTTTCGTTAATAAAATCCTGATTATGAAGTGTGGCTCTGCTGACTGTTGTACCGGCAAGATGAACGCTGTCAAGAATAGCGGTCGGTGTTAAAACACCTGTTCTGCCGACTGCTATTTCAATATCTCTTAATACTGTTTGTTTTTCTTCCGGCGGATATTTAAAAGCAATCGCCCATTTAGGATATTTTGCGGTAGAGCCGAGCTGTTGTCTTTGTGAAAAATCATCAACCTTAATAACTGCCCCGTCTATGTCATATTCAAGTGAACCTCTCGCTTCGCCTATTCTGTCAATTTCAGAAATAGCGTCTTCAATGTTATCAACCTTTTTATATGTAGGAATAGTATGAAATCCGAGTTCTTTGATAAAATCAATTGACTGCTTATGAGATGTAAGCTGTGCACCTTCTATTTGTTGAATGTTAAATACAAATATATCAAGACCACGTGTTGCGGTAACACTGCTGTCTTTTTGCCTTAAAGAACCGGCGGCGGCATTACGTGGGTTTTTAAAGGGCTTTTCGCCTCTGAGAAGTTGCCTGTCTACAACCTTGTCAAAGCTTTTTTTAGGCATATAAACTTCTCCTCTAACCTCGATATAAGGTATCGGTTTATTAAGCTTTAAAGGAATATTATGAATAACTCTCAAATTTCCGCTTACGTCCTCGCCTACATCGCCGTTGCCTCGTGTAGAGCCTCTGAAAAATACACCGTCACGGTATTCAAGGCTTACTGACAACCCGTCGATTTTAGGCTCAACAACATAGTTTACGTTTTTAACGCTTTCCCTGACTCGGTTATCAAATTCCCTAAGCTCGTCCTTTGAAAAAGCATCCTGGAGACTTTCCATCCTAACAGTATGTTCAACACTTGCAAAGGAATTGTCCGCTTTGCCGCCTACCTTCTTAGTGGGTGAATCGGGTGTATCATATTGCGGATATTTTTCTTCAAGTCCCTTTAAATCACGCATCATCATATCATATTCGTAATCTTCAATTTCCGGTGCGTCATCATTATAATATCTGTCAGAATGATATCTTATTGTTTTTCTTAATTCTTCAATTTTTTTCTCGATTTCAGTCATACTATCACCAATAAACATTATTGAGATTATTTTATCACATAATATGTAATTAATCAATTATAAGTCTAAATATTTTCACTAAAAAAGCACGCCGATTTGGCGTGCTCAGCGTGTAGAAAAAGTCAAATTGCAAATTTCTACACGCTGAGAGACTTCGAGAAAGTGAGATAAATTTCGTATTTTACGAGCGGGAGCTGTACATTGGTACTGCCCCCGAGCAAAAGACGGAAAGTGCAAAAGTGGCTTGAACACTACGTTCAAGCCACTTTTCTATAAATCCGATTATTAAATTTTATTTCGGCAAGAGCAAATCTGCGATTCGGCAAACCCTTTTGTCACTTCGTGACATTTCCCCTGTAAGGGGAATCTCCCTTGCCCTACGATACGTCGAAAGAAATTCCGTGTTTGAATGAATTTCTTTGAA
>ERZ791829.51-NODE-51-length-132256-cov-19.639284_pt1 | contig 132256 bp, 129 predicted proteins | sample MGYA00510296_ERZ791829 | MGnify/ENA primary metagenome ERZ791829 (study PRJEB30046, sample SAMN00791973) | human gut metagenome | study: EMG produced TPA metagenomics assembly of the A metagenome-wide association study of gut microbiota in type 2...
AGTTCCTTCCGGAAGAAGGAGACGATAACCGTTTGTTTCCATTGTATTCTTTTTTATTCTTGTAGGCAAAGATACGATTTTATCAGAATTACTCCTCAGGTTTTTACGTTGATCCTTAGGCCTTTTGCTTTTAAGTGATGCCTCATATCTGTTTATGGATCAACGTATTCTCAACTATTACTTCAACAGTCTTCATATCAAACACCCAATACTATATTAGCATCAATATTTAATTTTTGGCTTATTTCACGAGCAACCTTCAAAGTAGGTTCACATTTACCGGATATATAATCGCTCAAACGGGAAGGGCTAACTCCAATCAATTTAGCCAGCGCTTTTTGGTTAAGCCCCATTTCATACATACGGAGTTTGAGAACATCAACAAGGGTTGGTTCTCCCAGTGCAAAATGTTCTTCTGAATAGTCAGCAACAAGGTTAGAAAGTAATTCCAACTCTATGCTATTTGGGTCATCGAGAGGGGTTTCATCTGTAACCAGCGGAAGTAATTTCTCAACCCTTTTTACAGCCCAGTCGTATTGAGCTTTTGTTTCTATCTTTGTCATAGTTCTTTGGTAATCGGTAACCGCCGATTCGGTTTAATTATAAAACTGAACAATCAGCTATTCTATCATATTCAGTATGAGTGCCAATGAAACGAATATAAACAAACTTTATAGTGAATTTTATCACAACAATCAGCCTGTAATTATTTCCTTTAATATTGAATACATATTGTTGGTTACCCACATTATCAACACTATTGAAGGTCTTTTTTACGTCTGCAAAGCAAGTCCATTCGCTTTTCTTGACTATGGTAGTCCATTCTTGTAAAGCTACCTTTGCATCAGGATGCGTCTCTGCATATTCCTTTATAGCTTGTTCTGTAAATATTCTCATTAGATTCACTCATTTGTCATATTGCAAAGATATGAACTAAATTCTATTTTTCAAAATTTAATTCTAAATAATATAATTATAAAATAGCAATATATCGTCCAAAACAGCATCCACGTTCCCCACAAAGGTGATGGCTCGTTGTTGTGACCAAATCTCCTCGTCTTTTGCTTTGATGGCTATATCAATCTTATTCTTAATATCCTCCAATTTGTATGGCTGCATCTGCACATCTACGTCCATAGTCTCGGAGGCTTCTTCAAGGGTGGAATTCACGGAACCTAGCGCAGATACAAGGAAATTTACACGTCGTTGCATGAACTCGCCGACCATTTCGTTCAGCTTCTCCACATTCAGGTGAGTGGACTCGAATTTGACTGTATCGGGAACCTGGGACCAGGTAAGGTACTTGGGCATTTGCCGCTACCCCGACAAAGATTAAATGAAGAATTTACCATCCGAGAAACAAGCACAAGCGGATTTAAGATTCTTATAATCAGAACTTTCGGATTACAAAACCGACAAAAAGAAAAAACTTTTTATGATTATCTGCATGTTGTCTGTCTGTATGTTCTTGACTTGAATTCGGTGTTGTAGCTGATTGCTGCCAAGACACCCTTGTCGAAGAGCTTCTCTCCGAAATACCTTCTGTTGAACTTGTAGCAGAATTCGTTGAGGTAATACTGTAAATACTCGTACTTGATTCTGTGGTGCATATCCAGAAGCAATCTCTTGGCATTGCTGATGGCGATATGTACCCACGGCAGTATCTTCTCCATGTTCTTCTTGTCCGAAATCACCGTTGGTGTCTCTGTACATGTTCTACGAGCTTATGGTAGGAGGTGGAATCGTCAGTGGTCAGTTCGACGGACGGTTCAAGGTGTTTCTTCGCAACGTCGGTGACTGTCTGTGTCTTCAGGTCCGGAATGACCTGTGCATTTTCAGATGTCCTACCACTTTGGAGGGCTTTCCTTTCCTGGGATGTCTCTGCGAAGGGGCACTTTCCACCATGACCACCACTTTGGACTTCTTATGACTGCCACGTCCCCTTTTTAAGGGGGTATCCTTCTCCTCTTCGGGACGTTCCGTGGTGAAGAAGCCGTCGTCAAGCTCGACCTGTCCGTCCAGGGAGTACTGTGCGTCACGTTTACCCATGACGTCACGAAGCTTGCAGACCATCTCCCAGACAGGCTGGTATCGTTTATGCCCCAGTTGACGACGGATTTCCTCTGTGGAAAAGGATTTCTTGGTGCTCATCAGCAGGAACATGGTGGCAATCCAGTAGCGGTACGGAAGTTTGCTGTTCTGCATGACAGTGCCTGAACGTAATGACTGACGGCTGTGGCAGTTCCGACACTCGAAACAACGTTTGTGGGCATCCCAACGGTGTTCGGTGCAGCCGCAATGCTTACATACGACTCCGCGGCGTTCCCGTTGTTCTTTCAGATAGGTCACACAGGATTCCTCATCTGCAAAATTACTCATGAAATTCAGAAGATTCATAATGGTGGGTTTTATGTTCTATAGTATAAAACACTGAATTTCAACGATATATAAAAATATTTCACATGGTATATTTACAGTCTGAGTGCTAAAATTTAACGGACAACATACGGATAATCATTTTAATTATTTACCGAAATATTGTATAAATATTCTATGTGTTTAAATATACAATCTTTTCTGTTTAAAAGTTCGTCAATAGTAGGTTCATATGTACAATCTGGTTGCAATCCATTTTGAAAAATCGGTGTTAACGGGAAGCGAGTGCAAATACGATAATAAAGCCCATTGAAAAGTGGACACACCATTGGTGCTCCTGTAGAACCACCTGTTGCACTGCCAACTAAAACCGCTCTATTAGGGAAATTAAGCTTTAAAGAAATGAGAAAATCTTCAGCAGCAGAATACGTGAATTCTCCTACAAGTATATAAAGAGGTTTTTCAACTCGATAAGGGGGAGAAAACACGAACTCTTCTTCACACATCATTTCTTCATGCAGATTCTGATAATAGTCCCTATATTTTTCGTAACTATAGCCCATGGCAGCATAAAAGGAATTATGACTTCTTGTAATAGACTTGTATGTATTTAGAGTATCACCATTCACAAAATACATCAATAAAGAATCGGCAGTCAGTTCACTTCCACCAGGATTGTTTCTTAAATCTAATATAACATAATCAGACTGCATAAGTCCATTCTTCGCATTATCCATAAACTTCAACACTCGGAAATTCCTTGAAAAATCATCAACACGCAAATAAGAATAAGAGGCATTATTCCCATCTACTGCAACCTTGTGTTCATAACAAGAATTTTTATGAACCATTTGTTTTTGAATACTAACAAAATCACTGTTTTTATACCTAAATTTAAATCCATCATATATGACAGACTTATGCCGCCATATCCGTTTTGGTGTTATAAACGATATACTTATTGTATCCTCCAATAAACCAATTCCAAATAAAAAACTGGATTTTTTTCGTTTATCTTGTAAGGTTTTAGCACTCACATACGGATAGATATGTTGTTCAAAATATTTTTCTGAAGACAGCCCATTGATACTAATAATGCGACTTCCTAAAGGAACTTCATCCAACCAATCTTTTGCAGCGTAAGTCACATATAAAGTATCTTTAATCCAGTTGGTTCCTATTGGCAATACGTCAGTTTTTCTATCTTTTTTTAAAAAATTCATCAATGAAAATTCGGTATGACCATCATTGGTTTGTGCAATAAAGGATTGCAACAAAAAATAATAATCCCTATCACTTTTTACCGCCATAACTTTAGGAATGTACACGTTATATAAGCTATCCCATTTTATTGACGACAAATAATGTGCATCGTAAAAGTTCACTGATACATCTTTCCAGATCTTAGTAAGTCCCCAAATGCGATCTGTACATGTCAAAGATTGTCCGAACAAGGACACGACGCCAATCGAACAAATAAACAATAAAAAAAGTCTACGCATGTTTAATCTTAACTTTTAATTTAACAATTGTATAGCATATACCGATTGTCACTTCAACTTTCCTATGAACATAAGGTTGTTTCCCTCCTCGTCTATGGACTCCAACAATTCGGTCAACTGCTTGCGATCGGTATCCGAACAATCATCTGAGGCTAAGCGCTTTTCTATATAATGAATCCAATGGGTTGGTTCACGCAAAGTAAATACATAACCATCTTTGAAGGTAACAGGATGGCTAATACCGCCATACAAGTCGTTTATGAATTTCACATAATAGGAAGTGCGTTCCTGTTTATCCGTCAGAATTATTCCCTTACCAAATACAGTTGCCATGTAATATCCCGGAATCTCATTGTAGATATGTCCCGGTTTTTCATCCATCATGCCGAAGTCCAACGTATATTTCGGCACAACACGGTTTTCCGTCCTGTCATAATGGAACAGCGTATCGCAACATGTGATGTGGAAGCTGAATTCCGGCACGTTGTGATAGGCAAACAAGTCCCCATTGAAGTCGTCCATCCAAAAACGCTCCTCCGCCTTCAATGTCCGTGTCACGTTTCCACTGCCATCCATCTGAATAGCCAGATTCAGAGATTTCTGACTGGGCATCGGTATCTGTATGATGCACAGGTTTCCTTCATCGTCCGTCTCTATTTTCGGCTTAGACAGTGTACAGCCGGTTTCCATCTCGCACGTCAGTTTCCCTTGCAGGTTGTAAGCAAATATTTTGGGTGAAAAGGCAAACTGTGCCAGATAGACTTCTCCCTTTTGTTCACTGATGGCGGCGTCATAAATGGGCCACGCATATTCACCCGGCCCCTGACCGACATTTCCCACATTGCACAGAAAATTACCTTGGCGGTCAAACAACAGGTAAGGCTGGCCGCGTCTTTGGGAAACACCGATATAATGTTCCGTGATGGTAGGCATGACCCGTAATCCCAGCAGGGCACTGTCATTGTCTTCGAAGCGGATGAGTTCGTAATCCTCCACCAGATCGCTCAGTTTCATTACGACCGTATCCTTTATTTCCTGATAATGCGCCACAAAAAACTCATTACCTGTACCATCTTTCACTACGGAAGTGTTGTTTGAAGATGTGCAGGCTGCGCACAATGCACCTATGCCCACCCATGCCAACAATACAGTCTTTTTCATAACGGTTCTGTTTTTATTCCTTTACATAGCTTTTGCAAAAATAGGGAATTCCAATATCGAACGGACAGGAACCCCATCAATGGTAGCCGCCTTAAACTTCGGGAATAGCCTAAGCACCCTTTCATATTCCTTATCCAATTCCGGATGGATACCTTGGACAATTTTCACATCCGAAATGCTGCCGTCTCGTTCAATGGTCAACTGTGCAATCCCTCTCCCAGTAACCGGCTCTATATCGGGATATTTGAAACGGCTTGTAAGGTATTCCATTAATTCCTTGTCCGACATCAGCGATACAGCCGGAGTATCGACTTCCCCCATATTATAAATCTTGGTTGTATCAATGACTGTTTTCCCCTTTTCAACAAGATCCTGTTTTATCACAGGAACAGAATCTGTATCTACCGGTGAATTGTCAGTTTGTACATTTTCCATTGCCTCAGCCACAGGTTCCGGCTGCGTTTTCCCTTCACCAGCCTTTCCTCCATTGCATCCACACAACATTAAAATGGAAAGTAGAATATACCGTTTCATAAAATCATAAATACATCCATACTGACCACTACCTCTTACGAGAATTCGTTTCTTCTTTGCCACCTCGGCTTGGCTCAAATCGTGTAAGCCAATCTTACTCAAATGTTTCATACTAATTAGATTGAATAGTTAATAAGGTATTTTATCGCTAAATTGTGTAGTTTTTATACATTCTACAAAATTATCGTAATATTATTGATATGCAAAAAAATAAAACAAATAATATATAATTTAACTTTTTATGCGTGTACTTTCATTTTTTATTCGTACATTGTCTGCAAATTTTAATCGCATGCAAAACATTACCATGAAACGACCTGCCTTGTGCAGTAAACTCACGCGCCGACTTGCCGCATACGCATTTGCGTTTCTGCCCGTCCTAATGGCTTCGTGCGGAAGCAGGGGCGATGAAAATGCCCAATGGATAGAAAGATGCAGCGTCGTGGCCGACAGGGTTGTCGCAGACGGTGACACGATGATCGTGTGCGACTACTCCGCCGTGAAAGAATCCGTACGCATACCCTTCAGCATGTGGGTTGACAGTCTGGAAGTCATCAAGCTGGACAACAACACCGAAGAAGCGTTGGTAGGAGATACAAGAATAGTGGATGTTTCGGACAACTACATCGGAATAAATGTAGCCCATTTCCCTTATCGGTTGTTTACCCGCCAGGGTAAATTTGTAGCCTCCATCGGAAGCGTAGGACAAGGTCCCGGTGAATATAATATATTAAACGGTGGCTGTCAGATTGACGAAGCACACAACCGGGTTTACCTGCTTCCTTGGGCTACGGAGCAAATCCTTGTTTATGACTTTCAAGGTAATTCTATCGGAACAATTCCATTAGCGTACCTGATACACAAAGGGCGGATACATGTGGATTATGACAGGCAACGGGTCACCGTCGTGCAGCTGTCTCTAACCAGGAATTTTTATGACGGTGGAAATCCTTCCCCGCCGCTGTGGATACAAGATCTGGAAGGAAATATTGTCCATGAGAACAGGGCGCCCCAACTGGCTTTATCCGGAGGAGGATATGGCCCTGAAGTCCTTTACCATGAAGTGACAGGAAATGACGCGGTTTTCTCAATAGCCCGAACCGCCTCTGATTCAGATTCGCTATATGTTTATCGAATGAACAGCAACAGGCTCTCCCCGCGGTTTACAACGGATTTCGGCAGCGAAATACCCCATCATGCCTATGTGGATTTCGGCGACTATTACCTCACCTATATTTGGGGATCCAACACCGACCCCGCAACCATGCACATGTTCACAGGTACGGTGGTGAAGCGGCTGTTTGTTGACAAACGCACCTTGCGAGGGGCGTTCTACAAGTTGGAGAACGACTACCTGGGTGGCATTGCATTGCAGAAATATAACCAATGGTGGGCATGGGCAGAATACGGGTATGTTGTCTGCATAGATCCGGGCGACCTGCTGAACCTGATAGAGGAACGGCTGGCAGACCCGAAGATTTCCACCGGCAACCGCGAGTTTCTGAACGTCTGGAAGTCTAAGATTTCACCGGATGACAACAGTTATGTGATATTGGGGAAACGGAAAAAACGAGTTGATTAACATATTGTCTAACCAAAAATTAGAAGAATAGCGCACTTGACGACGGGAATTCCGGCCACGCGAATAATGATAGTTGGGAAGGAGGAGGTTATGGTTCCGGTGCTTTCGGCGGCTAATAAAGCTAACATGAAAAATTATGAACTAAAAGCGGAAAGATTTTCCGCTTTTAGTTTTTAACAGGCACTGAATACATACGATGCAGTGAAACATTTTTGATTTTCATCATTTCCACTTTCCAAGTATTGCAGCAATTCTTCGCAGGTCATGCCGCATACGCGCAACAGTTCCGGAGGTTCAGCTCCTCCAACCCCTTGTTGGCGTAACGGGAATTTTCGTTTCGGGGATGATGATGCGGCCTGAACCGATGGCCGGTACTTCCGGGTGTTCTTCCACAGATAGCATACTGTTTTTCCAGCCGATCCGACCGGTCGAGGCGTTGTTTAGATCCCTCAAAACGAAATGTGACTGCTGTTTCCCAGTCCACTTCGATTCCGTCAAGATCATATTTGTCGATGAAGGCTACCATGAAATCCACAAATTTGGCCCGGAGTGCGGGATCCTCTACCCTCTCCCGGAATCCCTCGCCGGCAAAGGACAGCAGGACTTTGAAAAATCATATTCTTTCCAGTTGGGAGCCGCCATCAGGTAGATGTAATCAAACTGTGCATAGTCAATCTGACGGACATAGTCGAGACTCTTCAGGTCGTGTGCAACCAGATAAGTGGAATGTTCCGGCTGACGTTGATATTATCACTTATTTTCGTTTGAAACTATTGATTAATAAAACTCTATTTCCTTCATTTAATGCGTCTGTTATAGAGTCAGGTAACATGTTATAATCATTGCACATGTCGTTCAATTCTGGGCTGATAAGACTAATTATAGCTCCATTGTTATCAGAAAACATAGGTTCTATAATGTCATATACAGAAGATTCCCTTGTAAACTTCTTATATCCGAAATCATTGGTAAATGGATTAAAAATAGCTGTGTATTGATTGTTCCCATCTTCTATAAGTCCTATCCAAATGCTGTCAGAAATACAGATTGGATTGTTGACAAAATGCAAGAAATCGGCAGATTGTTCTTTTTGGCTAAATGAGATGTAATCAGTCTTTGCAATTTGAGGAACTGATTTGTTTAAGAAATCAAAAACTATAAACGCTTTAATTTTCCCATCTTTATCCAATATTGTTAGGGAATCTGAGGGTGCCCGATAAAAATTTAATCCTGTTTTATTCTCTCTTATAATATTATTTGTTGTATATCCTCCAATATAATTGCTTCTATAATTCAACGATTTACCAACAATATTCATTTCAGAATCTGTATAGATCAGGCTTGGTTGCTGTGTTCCATCAGGTGTTGTATTGAAAACGAAATTACCATTTTTAAGTCGTTTTATAGCATCTGCAAAAAAAGGAATTTTTCTTTCTTCCAGGAAAGAACCCTCTTCACTATAATGGATGACTTTTTTTGATTTTGTGTCTAAGATATATAGACCTGTTGTATCTATATCAAAGTCCCATGGAGAAACATATTCTCCTGGACCTTGTCCAATTCGCCCGTATTTTGTTATAGGATTTCCGTCTTTTTTAAATGAAACGATAGAACGAAGTGAACTTTTATCCAAAATGAAATATTTATTATTATGCTCTATGATCTTATTAGCATAAGAGAACATAATATTTTCCTTTTCTTTAAGGATTACAAATGCAGTGTCTGATATCAAGTTAATAATAGAGTCGTAGTAGTTTTTATTTGTCGATACTTCTACTTTGTATATATTGTAATCAGAAAGAATAGTTGTCTCAAAATTGTTTTTCTTATTAGAACAATTTGAAAAAAAAAGCAATAGAGTAAATGATGCTATTAAATATTTCATGTGTATTTCTTTGTTTGGTAATTTATAAATTGTACAATTATATCATCAATCGTGCGGTCGATGAGCCTGCAACGACTGCACGATTCGGCCGCAACGAGCGGTCGATCTGACCGCAATGACCGCACGATTCAGACGCATCGGCTGCACGTTGAAACGGCACCGTCTGCAAAGGTAAGAAAAACAGACGGACAAGCAGAATAGCGTGCAAAAAAAAATACATCCCCGCCCCCGAAGGAGTGAGGATGTATCTTTATGGATGTTTACAACGCCTTATGCCATCGTACCACCGATGATATCCAGCAGTTCATTGGTAATGGCCTGCTGACGGCTCTTGTTGTAAATCAGGGTCAGTTCTTGTATCAGTTCATTGCCATTGTCGGTCGCAATCTGCATGGCCATCGTACGTGCCGCATGTTCGGCTGCATTCGAGTCGAGCAGAACGGTGTAGATCTTCATCCGCAGTACCTTAGGAAGCAGATCCTGCAACACCTTTGCCGATGAAGGCTCCACGATGTAATCGGCTTGCATGTCCGCTCCTTCTCCCTTGTCTTTGCCGGCAGCTTCAGCCGAAAGGTCGAAAGGCAGATAAGTCTCACGCGTCAGCACCTGTGTGGAAGTCGACTTGAAATGATTGTACAGCAGTTCTACCTGCTGTATTTCTCCGCTCAGGAAACGGTTGATCAGATCGGTTGCCAGATCAGATGCTTCCTTATAGTTCGGTTTGCCGCTCATGTGCTGGAAATCTCCCATCGGATCGATCCCCTGTTTCTTTACCGCATCGGCCACTTTACGGCCGACCGGATAGACCAGCAAGTTCTCCTTTCCCACTTTGGCTTCATATTCAGCAATCATCTCATTCAGATGGCGGATGACATTCATGTTGAATCCCCCGCAGAGACTGCTGTTGGATGCAAATACGACTATTGCTATTTTCTTGACCTCACGCTTCACAATGAAAGGTGACTCCACACTCTGCTCCGCACTCAGAAAGTTTGTCAGCATGCGGTGAAGTCTTCGTTCGTAAGGAAGCATGTTCTCGATGGCCTCCTGCGCCTTGTGGAGCTTGGAAGAGGCCACCATCTTCATGGCCGAAGTGATCTTCAGCGTCCCGTTTATCGAGTTGATTCTTCCCTTTACTTCTTTCAGTGATGCCATGATGCTTATTGTTTATACTGTAAAGCCGTTGCGGCCGCTACTTTTTCAATGATTGCTGTTACTTCGTCGTTGATCTTACCGGATGCCAGCACATCAAGCACATCTTCCTTGTGGTTGGCACGCAAAGTTGTGAGGAAGGTATCCTGGAAAGCACGTACTTTGCTCAGAGGTACCTCACGCATCAGACCATGAGTTCCGCAATACAAGATGGCAACCTGTTCGCCTACGGGCATCGGTGAGTACTGAGGCTGGATCAGCAGCTGGTTGTTCTTACGTCCGCGGTCGATCGCCATGGCAGTAACCGGGTCCATATCGCTGCTGAACTTGGAGAATGCTTCCAGTTCACGATACTGTGCCTGGTCGATCTTCAGGGTTCCGGCCACTTTCTTCATACTCTTGATCTGCGCACTACCACCGACACGGGATACAGAGATTCCGACATTGATAGCCGGACGGAAGCCCTGGTTGAAGAGGTCACTTTCCAGGAAGATCTGTCCGTCGGTAATGGAGATCACATTGGTAGGAATGTAAGCGGAAACGTCGCCTGCCTGGGTTTCGATGATCGGCAGTGCGGTCAGTGAACCGCCGGCTTTTACCTTTCCCTTCAGACTGGGCGGCAGGTCATTCATCTGCTCGGCTACTTCCTGCTGGCTGATGATCTTCGCTGCACGTTCCAGCAGACGGGAATGCAGATAGAAGATATCGCCCGGATAAGCTTCACGTCCTGACGGACGGCGCAGAATCAGAGATACCTCACGATAGGCTACCGCCTGCTTGGACAGGTCATCATAGACTACCAGGGCATGACGGCCGGTATCACGGAAGTATTCACCGATGGCTGCACCGGCAAATGGTGCGAAATACTGCATGGCAGCCGGATCGGAAGCCGTAGCAGCCACAACCACCGTATAATCCATGGCTCCCTTTTCACGGAGTGCACTTACGATGCTGGCAACGGTAGAACCCTTCTGTCCGATTGCAACGTAGATACAGTATACCGGATTACCGGCTTCGTAATTGGAACGCTGGTTGATGATGGTATCGATGGCAATAGCCGTCTTTCCTGTCTGGCGGTCACCGATGATCAGCTCACGCTGTCCGCGTCCGATAGGAATCATGGCATCGATCGCCTTCAGACCGGTCTGAAGAGGTTCTGTTACCGGCTGACGGAAAATAACTCCCGGAGCCTTGCGTTCCAGCGGCATTTCAAAACGTTCGCCGCTGATTTCGCCGCGTCCGTCCATCGGTACACCCAGAGGGTCGATGACACGTCCCAGCATTCCTTCTCCCACATTGATGGAAGCAATTCTCCGGGTACGTTTAACGATCATGCCCTCCTTGATCTGGTCAGTAGGACCGAGCAGCACAGCTCCGACATTATCCTCTTCCAGATTCATCACGGTACCCATTATACCGTTTTCAAATTGCAGAAGTTCGTTGGCTTCTGCATTGCGCAAGCCATAGATACGTGCCACACCATCGCTCACCTGCAGGACGGTACCTACCTCGTCGAATTTAAGGGAGGTGTCGATTCCTTGCAACTGGCGAAGGAGCACTTCAGAGACTTCGCTGGGTTTGATTGTATTTTCTGGCATAATTACTCGATTTGGATTAAACAATTCTTCTGTTTCTGGCGATAAACTGCTGTTTCACCCGCTTCAGCTGATTGGCAACACTGGCATCAAGCCGGAAACCGGACAATTCAATGATGTATCCTCCGATAATGTTCGGATCAATCCGTGCATTCAGTTCCACATTTTCATGCGTCCGGGCACCAATCAGTTCCACCAGATGCTGCACCAGTCTTTCCGAAGGAACAGCAGTAGTAAGCTTTCCGATCAGGATATGCTTTTCTTCCCGGTAAAGATCGATGTATGACCATGTCATAAACTGGAGAAATTTCTCCCGCTTGGCTTCCAGCACCAGCCGGAAGAAGCGTTTCAACTCCTCACTGACATCCTTACCGCCTGCCGCTTCCTGAAGCAGTTGCAGCTTCGTTTCGATATCCAGTACAGGATTCTCTACGGCACGCCTCAATCCGGGAACAGTCACATAATGGTCGGCTAAAGTCTTGACTTCCTCATAGACCTGGTCTTCCTTTCCCTGTGCATCGGCATAGGCCAGCAGTGCCTTTGCGTAACGCATTGATACGACTCCTGTATTCATAAGACCTGTTATTTCTTAGAAGTTTCTATCATTTCGTCCAGCATTCTGTCGATCAGTTCCATCTGCTCTTTTTCGTCAGCCAGCTTGCTGCGCATTACCTTTTCGGCAATTCCTACAGACAATACGGCTACCTGACGGCGGATGTCACGAATGGCGCTTTCCTTTTCGGTCTCGATCTGCTTCTTCATTTCTTCCATCAGACGGTCGCCTTCAAGACGGGCCCGTTCCTTGGCTTCGTTGATGATGCGGTCACGAGTGGCAGCTGCTTCATTCAGAATACGGACTTGTTCTTCATTGGCCTGTGCCAGGATTCTTTCACCCTCCTGCTTCACGCTGGCCAGCTTTTCGTTGGCTTCACGTGCCGCCTTCAGCGACTGGTCAATGTATGCTTTCCGGTCCTCTACCATCCGGATGATTACCGGGAAGCCATATTTTGCCAAGATGAAAAATACGACTCCAAAAACGATAATCATCCAGAAGAGCAGCCCCGGATCCGGAGTTAATAATCCCATAATCTTTTACCTGTTTAAGTTGGACGGTGAAATTATAAGAACAATGTCAGCAGACAAACAACGATCGCAATCAAAGCGACACCTTCTACCAGCGCTGCTGCGATAATCATGTTCATACGCAAATCGCCTGAAGCTTCCGGCTGGCGGGCAATACCTTCCATGGCTGAGCTACCGATCTTACCGATACCGATACCTGCACCCAAAACTGCGATACCTGCGCCGATTGCTGCGCCTAACTTACTGATTCCAACACCTGCAGCTGCCTGCAATAAAATTGACATTAACATAATTCTTCAAATTTAAATGGTTATACTTTTTCTGTTTTTATCTCTTTTAGTTTTCTTTTGCGTGACCTTTCACGCGTGACAGTCCGATGAATACGGCTGACAGCATCGTAAATACATAAGCCTGGATGAAAGCTACCAGAATTTCAAGCGCATCCATAAAGATACCGAATACCACGGCAACGAAGGTCATGGAACCGTTGATGACCGGTCCGGCCTTTACGGTGATGAAAATGATAGCGATCAGACTCAGAATGGCTGCGTGGCCTGCCATGATATTGGCAAAAAGACGGATCATCAGGGCGAACGGCTTGGTGAATATTCCGAAGAACTCGATCAGCGGCATCATGGGTACCGGAGCTTTCAGCCAGGTCGGAACATCGGGCCAGAAGATTTCCTTCCAGTATTCCTTTGAACCGTAAAGGTTGGTCAGCACGAATGTACAGAATGCCAGCACCAGTGTGATCGCAATATTACCGGTTACGTTGGCTCCTCCGGGAAAGATAGGAATCAGTCCCATCAGGTTGTTGACCAGCACAAAGAAAAAGGCGGTCAGCAAATAAGGGGCATAACGCTTGTAGTCTTCACCGATACAGCCTTTGATGACATCTTCGTAGATCATCAGCACCAGAGCTTCAATCATGCCGACTCCGCCTTTCGGTGCTCCCTGTTCTACCGGATGCTTCTTGTACCAGCGGACACAACTCATCAGGATAATGAGCAGCACGGCACTGTTGATGAAGAGTCCCAGCACATTCTTCGTGATGGAAATATCCAGCGGTCTTACTTCCTCGCCGGCAGCGTTGCGCTCCACGATCTTTCCGTCGTAAGCACCTCCCCTGGCGATGTAAAGGCCTTCATATTCCCCTTCTTCCAGACGGGAAGAAGAAAAGACATGCCAGCCGGTACTGCTATGCACGATGACCGGAAGCGGAATGCTCAGCGTCTTGCCCCCGATGGTGGCGATGTGCCACTCGTAAGCGTCACCGATGTGTCCGAATACCAGTTCATTCACATTTACTTCCCCGGCTTCCGTTGCAGACGCCTCCTGTGCCTGAACACTGGCCGACGTTGCCAGCAGCAGGGAAAGCATTAGGACTATGTACCGTAATTTTTTCATTTTTTATTCTTTTGTCTTAGTTTCAGTTTCTCCTCAAAGCGAAGGAAAAAACGAGTTTCAAAAATCAGAAACGCAAAGTAGAAGAACATGAATGTAGCAATGAAAGCCACCACTTCATGCCTGATTACGAATCCGTAGAAGATCAGGACGAAAGCGCTTAATATAAATTTCAGCACTTTACAGACCAGATAGGTCATGGCCAGTTTTTCCAGACCCAGGCGATAGCTGAACGAAAAGAATGCTATGTAAAGCAAACCGAACAGATAGAAGAATATCGGAATGGCAGGGAACCAGAGGAAATACCTTTCTGGAATAAAGAGGTGATACACTACGGCTACCAGCCCTGTCAGCACTACACCGATTAGGGTGAGTTCCTTGATAAACTTTTTTCTTACGGTCAACAAAAACATAGTATTGTGCAGTTTTTCATCCGGAAAGCTGCTAAAAACATCTTTGATTCAACAAATGCCTGTGTGGGGAGAAGCAATCCCGTTCAGAGTTCCACGCATGCGGAAACTGAATTGTCTCTCACTTCCACGAATCCTCCTGCAATCTGCAGGCCTTGTGTTTCCTGTCCGACAGTATATTTCAACTCTCCGGCCCCTAATGAAGAAATCAGCGGAGCATGTCCCGGAAGAATCTGGAAGCTACCCATTTCACCGGGCAATGTCACCGAAAGTACCTTTCCGTCATATACGGTCCGTTCAGGTGAAACGACTGTCAGATGTAATTCTTTCGTATCCATACGCTTATCCCTTTGCTGCCTCCAGCAGTTTCTTACCCTTTTCGATGGCGTCTTCAATCGTACCTACATTCAGGAAGGCCTGTTCAGGCAGATAGTCGACTTCACCGTCCAGAATCATCTTGAAACCTTTGATTGTATCTTCAATGGAAACCATCACACCCGGAACGCCGGTAAACTGTTCGGCCACGGCAAACGGCTGTGAAAGGAAACGCTGTACACGGCGGGCACGGTTGACTGTCAGACGGTCTTCGTCAGAAAGTTCGTCCATACCCAGGATGGAGATGATATCCTGAAGTTCCTTGTTACGCTGCAGAATCTGTTTGACACGCTGCGCAGTCTCGTAGTGTTCCTTTCCCACGATCAGCGGATCCAGAATACGTGAGGTTGATTCCAACGGGTCAACAGCCGGATAGATACCCAGCTCGGTGATTTTACGGCTCAGCACGGTTGTGGCATCCAGGTGAGTAAAGGTGGTTGCCGGTGCCGGGTCTGTCAAGTCATCGGCAGGCACATAGACAGCCTGTACTGAAGTAATAGAACCGTTCTTCGTAGAAGTGATTCGTTCCTGCATCTGTCCCATTTCCGTAGCCAGTGTCGGCTGGTAACCTACGGCCGAAGGCATACGTCCCAGCAAGGCTGAAACTTCTGAACCGGCCTGGGTGAAACGGAAGATGTTGTCAATGAAGAACAGGATATCACGCGGACCGTTGTCACCGGTCTTGCGGTCACGGAAGGATTCTGCCAGGGTCAGTCCGGAAAGAGCCACAGACTGACGGGCGCCGGGAGGTTCGTTCATCTGTCCGAACACCATCGCTACCTGAGACTTCTCAACTTCGTTGTAGTCTACCTTTGACAAGTCCCAGTTGCCTTCTTCCATGCTCTTCAGGAACTCGTCTCCGTAGCGGATAACTCCGGATTCAATCATTTCACGCAACAGGTCGTTACCTTCACGTGTACGTTCACCGACACCGGCGAATACGGAGAATCCGTTGTGCTTCTTGGCAATGTTGTTGATTAATTCCTTGATGAGGACCGTCTTACCTACTCCGGCACCTCCAAACAATCCGATCTTACCACCTTTCAAATAAGGTTCCAGCAGATCAATTACCTTAATACCTGTGAAAAGGACTTCCTGGGTCGTAGCCAGATCTTCAAACTTAGGCGGTTCGCGGTGAATGGGGAAACCGTCCGTACGATCGAGTTCCTTCATTCCGTCGATGGTTTCACCGACTACATTCATCACACGTCCCTTGATCTGGTTTCCTACCGGCATCGTGATAGATTGTCCGGTCGGGACGACCTCCATTCCGCGCTGCAATCCGTCGGTACTGTCCATGGCTACGGTACGCACCGTATCTTCTCCGATGTGCTGCTGTACTTCAACGACCAGTGTACGGCCATCTTTACGCACAATTGTCAGCGCATCGTGGATACTAGGTAACGCAATGTCCGCATCTTGCCCTTCCAGATTGAAGTGCACATCGACCACCGGTCCGATTACCTGCGAAATGTGTCCAACGATTTTTGACATAAGCAATTCTTTTTAAATTAAAAGTATCTCCGATTTTGTTCTTCAAACGTCTGGTTTTTTCCTTTTTCAGAAAGTGCCTTTCCGTTTGTTTCGGTTACGCAAATTTACTGAATAAAATCACTAAGGTGTTATCGCATGTAACATTTTTTAGCCCTAAAACTATGTTATCAGACATAAATCAAGGGATATAGAACAAGTGTATTTATAGAACAAAAGGTTTCTAAACATTTATTCACACGGAGAAAAATAAAAAAACGGCTCTGGAGTACACAGAAAGCCGTTTTTTGTGCAAAAGTGAAATGTTCAGATTTCTTATTTTTTCTTTAACCAGATGGCCTGAACCTTCCGGCGGATGGCCAGAACATTGGCTGCCGAGACGAGAATAAAGAGGAAAAGACCGGTTATCCAGGCTGCGAGCAGACTCCCTGCCTCCATGCCCGGAAGCAGATGTTCCAGAGTTCCCTGATAGGCAGAACGGACTGGCAATACAAGAGCCATACCGATCAGCAGGACGGCTGCATTCAGCAGAACGGCCAACATCTGATAAGGGAGTGAAACCCGGGCCGGACTATAGCCGATCAGCAGCAAGGTTTCAAGCTTGACCGTATTCTTCTGCAAAAGTAAATAAATGCTGAGCATCAGGAGGGCAAATGACAGGAAACTGATCACCAGCCCGACCGAGAGCACCAGTCCGACCGTCATTCGCAGGAACCAGGTTGTTTTCCCGGCATCCAGCTTGTCACTTTCAGTGGTGTATCCCTGCTGCTGAAAGTATTGGGCAATCCGTTCATCAGCCGGATTGTTCACTTCCAGAATCAGGCGCGACGGACTCTTCTCTTTTTCTTCTCCGTAAGTACTGTTGGCCCAGTTCATGAAATCTTCGGGAACCAGAATCGTATTCAGCCGGTTCGAGAATCCCACGATACGTCCCTTCAGTGTCTTCACCTGTCCGCGTCCGGACATCCGGATATCCAGCGTCATCATTCCCATGACACTTTCCGAAAGCTGGGGAAGATTGCGGCTCTGGGCAAAGCCGAAATTATAGAGGTTCAGATAATTCCGGGGAATAATGATTGGTATTTCTTCCTGTCCCGGACGATAAGTCCAGTCATCTACCTTCACATCGACAAAACGGTCGGGAACCGATTCAAAAAACATGGCCGTAGAAAGCTGCATGCCCTGCATTCCCATACCGGCAGACACTTTGAAACGGGCTGGCTGAAAAGCCCCCACGCTCTCCGTAAAAGGCTGCTTTTCCAGTTTTGCCATTTCCGCATCCGAAAAAGTGCCGTCCCGTCCGACCAGCGAACCGAGTGTACTGACTTCTTTATTTATAATCAGGTAATCCTTTTTCAAAAAGCTGTCTCCCTGTGTAAATACCGGAAGCACATCCTTATAGAACTGTACACTGAGCAGGACAATAACCATACCGCAGAGGTTTGCCAGAAAGAACCCGGTCAGTTGCGACACGCTCAGATGCTGCCTTAATAATTTCCAAACCATATCTTCATCCGATTTCAAATTAATGTATTACAGCGAAAGTACCCGGTCATACGCCAGTTCCAGATGTTTCCCGATGGAGGTTACAATGATTCCGGCTCCCTGTCTGGCGGCTTCTTCTGTCAGAATACGGGCCATGCAACGTCCGTTCCCGTCATCCAGGTGACTGATCGGTTCGTCCAGAAAAATAAAGTCGAAAGGCTGACACAAGGAGCGGATAAATGCCACACGCTGTTGCTGTCCGAACGACATCTGCCCCACCTTGCGGTCCCATTTATCGGCAATGCCCAGTTCTTCAAACCACTGCCGGATCTCCGAACGTTTCTTGTAACCGGTCAGGCTGTTTTTCAGCTGCACATTCTCCCAGGCTGTGAGTTCCTCAAACAGACGGAGTTCCTGAAACAGCATACTCAGGGAACGTTTCCGGATTTCTACCCAGCGGGATACGGAAATGTTCCGGATATTTTCTCCATCAAAGGACAAGATGCCCTGATAGTCTTTCCGGTATCCATAAATAAAACTGCACAGAGAAGATTTTCCGGTACCCGAAGCAGCTTCTACCAGATATTTCTGTCCTTTCTGGAAGGCCAGCTGACGATGCCAGACATCCGAAGTGATGCGGTCATTACCGGCAAATACTTCCGGCAGGACCTGTTGGAGTTCAATGACATGCATGGTCAGCTGTTTATCAGGTTCATGGTATGTACGGCAACCAGTGCAGCCGTCTCCGTACGCAGGCGGGATTTGCCGAGGCTGACGGCACGGAAGCCTTTTTCTTCGGCTCTGGCCACTTCTTCCGGACTAAAGTCCCCTTCCGGTCCGATCAGCACCAGGGCGTCTTCGCCCGGAACCAGCACATCCTTCAGCAGGGGTTTCTCGCCCTCATAACAGTGAGCAATGAATTTCTGTCCCGGAAAATCGCGCTCCATAAACTTCATGAAATCCGTCATCTCGTTGACGACAGGTTTCCGGGCCTTGAGCGACTGTTTTACCGCAGAAACAACAATCTTTTCCACCCGTTCCGTCTTGATAACCTTGCGCTCCGAGAAACGGCAGTTCAGAAAACTCAATTCATCAAAACCGATTTCCGTCGCTTTTTCAGCCAGCCATTCAATGCGGTCCATATTCTTGGTAGGTGCCAAAGCCAGATGCAGATATCCTTTCCAGAAAGGTTCCTGCGGAATGGTTTCCAGAATTTTCACCTGACAGCGTTTGTTCGTAGCCGCACTGATGACAGCCTTGTAGAAACAGCCTTTTCCATCGGTCAGCATAACTTCATCGCCCATACCCAGGCGGAGCACCCGCAGACAATGTCCGGCTTCTTCTTCCGGGAGCTCATTGCTGACAGCAATGTCCGGAGTATAAAATACATGCATATTGTTCCTTGTTTTATAAATGAAGAGGATTGGGTTCCTCTGTTTCTTTCTCTTCTTTCCGGCGCTTGATTTCATCGCGCAACTGCGATGCACGCTCATAATCTTCCTGTTTGACAGCCTCTGCCAGGGCCTGTTCCAGCATATCAGTGCTGACAGCATTGACCGTCAGCGTATAGACAGATCCGTCCGGAGAGATATTTCTCAGACGCTCACGTTCCAGCAACTCTTCTTCGATATAGATCGGGAAATGAGCACGCATGGACAAAGCCACGACGTCTGTCGTACGTGCATCCGCTTCATATTCCGAACCATCCGGACGCTCCATGTACAAATGCGTATAATAGATTCCATCCTTGACATCATAAATCACTGCCTGAATGAAATCCATTCCTCCTTCGTAGATCAGGTTCATCAGCAGTTCATGGGTAAATGGACGCGGTGTCCGGTAACCGATCTGGGCCATTTTGATGGCCTGGGCTTCCGGAGCCCCGATAATCACCGCCAGTTTTCTGTCCTTTCCTCCTTCAGCCTCTGTCAGTACCATTGCATAGGAATCAGACGGTTTCAACACCGTTGACATATCGCCGAAAAACATTTCAATCATTCTCATTTCCTTACGTGTTTATATTTAAAGACAAAGGCAAAAACGACAGCTACGATCAAGGCGTATCCGGCAAATATGTACCAGGCACAGCTCCAGCCTTCAATCTGGGGAGCTGTACTGTTGAAATCAACAAAGCGGTTGACCACCCATTGGGCACTCAGCGTACCGACTGTAGCTCCAATACCATTCGTCATGATGATAAACAGTCCCTGTGCGCTGGAACGGATGGAAATATCAGTTTCCTTGTCAACAAACAAGGAACCGGAGACATTGAAGAAGTCAAAGGCAACGCCATAGACCAGCATGGACAGAATAAACATCCAGACTCCGTTTCCCGGATTACCGGCACCGAACAAGGCGAAGCGAAGTACCCAGGCTCCCATGGCAATCAGCATGACCCGCTTGATTCCGAAACGTCCCAGGAAGAACGGAATCAGCAGAATGCAGCAGGTTTCACTGATCTGAGAGAGGGAAATCAGCAGATTGGCATGCTGTACGCCAAATGTATTCGCATATTCAGGAATCACGCTGAAGCTGGTGATGAAAGGATTGGCGAATCCGTTGGTAATCTGCAGGGAAACTCCCAGCAGCATGGAGAAGATAAAGAAAACGGCCATCTTCCGCTGCTTGAACAGCAGGAAGGCTTTCAGGCCCAGGGCTTCAACAAAAGATTTTTTCTCCTGGCCACCTCCGCTTGTCGGACATTCCGGCAGCGTATTGGCATAAAGAGCCAGCAGAACTCCCCAGGCAGCACAGGTGAAGAACTGGTTGGGGGTAGCCTGGAATCCCAGTAAATCAACCAGCCACATGGAACAGATAAAACCAATGGTTCCAAAAGTCCGGATCGGCGGGAAAGCTTTGATGGTATCCAGACCGGCCTGGTCAAGAGCCGAATATGCAACGGAATTGGAAAGAGCCAGTGTCGGCATATAGAATGCAACACTGACGGAATAGAAGGCAAACAGGACCTCAAAAGATACTGCATTTCCGGAAACCGTTCCATAATATCCCGCCCCTCCCATAAACAGGGCGGCCAATAAGTGACAGATGCCCAACAGACGTTGTGCCGGCACCCAGCGGTCGGCTATAATTCCCATAATGGCGGGCATAAACAAGGAAACGATTCCTTGCATGGCATAAAAAATTCCGATGTGATTACCCAAACCGATTCCGGCCAGATAAGTCCCCATCGATGTCAGATAGGCCCCCCACACGGCAAACTGCAGGAAGTTCATCAAAATCAGTCGGGCTTTAATGTTCATGGTTTTTCAGTTTTTTGTTAGTTAAGTTCAGGCTTTTTGCCCGAACAAATATAGAGAATATTCGGGAACTAACGAAAAAACGGACAGAAATTTGTACGGAAAGTCCTTGATACTGTCATAAAAGGGAACTGTTTCTCCTGAAAAGCCTCAGAAGCCCAGGCTGAGGCCGAAGACAAAATACGCTCCTTCCGTAGCCGGATTCCATGTTACACGGGCAAAAACGGGTAATGTGAATGAAGTCGTCACCGGCAATTCTTTCGTAGCCTGCAGACTGACTTCCGTTACTTCAAATCCATTGGCTCCGGAACTTTCTTCATCGGTTGCATTATAGTAGTCGGTTGCCCAGGGAACAGCACCGGCTTCCACATTCCAGTCGATCCCTGCCAAAGCAAAGGGAACATTCACTGACAGGAAAGAAGAATAGGCCCGCTTCCCGCTTTCCGTCTGTCCGTCACCACCGGCGAAATTTGTATACCAGTTAAGAGCTGCCCAGCCGAAATCATAACCGACCTGTGCCTCGAAGACATGACTGGTGCTGTGCGCTCCGTAATGAAAATACCCAGGTCCTTCATTGGTCCAGTAATCCGTAACGGACACACTGAATCCGCCCCGCTCATAGCCGAGAGTCAGATCTATTTCTTCCGTATCCTCACGGGTAAAGCCGACAGAACCCCATGCACTCAGTGAAAGCCCGTTCCATCCCAGTTCGATGGTTGGCTGGACACTGACACCTCCCAGATCCTGTCCTCTCCAGACATACCGGCTTACCAGATCAGCCCCTACACTTGCTTCCACTTTTTCACCTGCCTGTACTTTTTCTGCACAAGCCATCCCTGCAATCGCCACTGCGACTGCAGCCATCATCGTTTTTCTCATTCTACTGCTGTTTTTGTTATCCTTTTCTAATCTTGATTACGTGCGTTATGATCCGCCAGTCTACACCTTCATTCATCTTCCGGCCAGCAACGTTTCCAGTTCCCGTTGCAGACGTTCCGTCACTTCTTCCACTGATATTTCATGCCCTGTTTCACGGGCTATGGAGGTGACTCCTCTATCTATAAAGCCACAAGGATGAATGTAGCTGAAGTAACGGAGATCCGTATTGACATTCAGCGCCAGCCCGTGCATGGTAACAAAATGACTGCTTCTCACTCCCATGGCACAAATCTTGCGTTCCCGGGGAGTTCCCGTTTCCAGCCACACTCCGGTGGCTCCGTCCACCCTTCCCGCTTCAATGCCGTAAGACGCACAGACCCTGATGACCGCTTCTTCCAGCAGATGCAGATATTCCTTCAGTCCCAGATGAAAATCTTCCAGGTTCAGAATCGGATAACACACCAGCTGTCCGGGACCATGATAAGTAATGTCCCCTCCGCGGTCAATATGAAACAGGGAAGCTCCGATGCGCTCCAGCTGCTCTTCACTCAGCAACATATTGGCTGCCTTGCCGTGGCGGCCTAAGGTGTATACATGCGGATGCTGGCAAAACACGATGCGATTGACGTACGGACGTCCCTCCTGTTTGGCGTTTACCAGTTCGTCGAACAGTTCTGTCTGGCGCTGCCAGGCTTCCGGATACGAGATTACTCCCCAGTTTTCTATTTCCATATCAGTCTGTTAATGAATTACTCGTGCAAAATAAGCACATTTCTTTAACATATAGCAAGAAATTAGTTACTTTTTTTAAATGGTCGTTTCGGGAACTTATGCTATATTTGTCCTATCGGAACTTTTGCTTCCGGTGTCCATGACAAAAAAAATGAATATATGAACAGAAGAATTATTTTACTTACCGCCACTGTACTGGCCGTTACCGGATGTTTTTTCATGCAGGGATGCATCCAGCAGCACGCTCCTGCCTTCCCCGAAATTGCCAGTATTCAGGCAGACACGACCGTTTTGCTGAAACCGGAAGTGGAAACTTCACCGGACTGCCGCATTTCTATTGATTTTATGTATCTGAAGCCGGCTTCTCCCACAGATTCCGTTTCGGAAGCTGTCAACCGGATATTCTATGAGACCGTTTCAGAGAAGACGGCAGGTGCAGGTTCACTGACTCCGGAAGCCTTTGTCAATTCCATGAAAGAGGGCTACATCGACGGATACAGAAAAAATCTTCAGAAATTCTACGACGCAGATCTGCACAACGGAGTCAAGCAAGAAGATATCCCTGCCTGGTATAACAACGAGTATGAGATTACCTCCACCCTGGAAATGGGACGCGACAGCGTATGGAATTATCAGGTATCCATTTTTGAAGATACCGGAGGTGCACATCCCAACACCCGCGGAAAATGGGTCAACATTGATGCTGCCACCGGAAAGCTGCTGACACGCAAGGATGTTTTCCTCCCCAACACCGATCAGGCCATCTGCGAAATGATCTTAAAGCAATTATTGAACGAAGCGAATAAACGTCTTGAAACAGACACGATTAGTTCCATCGAAGGACTTCGTTCCGTCGGAGCTTTGCTGGAAGGAGACCTGTTCGTTCCCGACAACTTCAAGCTGGGTAAGGATGGAGTGACTTTCCTCTACAACCGTTATGACATTGCTCCCTACACTATGGGAGATTTCCAGCTTACCGTACCTTATGCCGAGATAGAAAACTGCTTACTGAAAAAATAAAACCGAAACAAAGAAAAAGATATGGATATTATACTGAAATATTTTCCTAACCTGACCGATACGCAAAAGGCACAGTTTGCTGCCCTCTATGATCTTTATACAGACTGGAACAGCAAGATCAATGTCATTTCGCGCAAGGACATAACCAATCTTTATGAACATCACGTGCTGCATTCCCTGGGCATCGCCAAGGTGATTAACTTCAAGCCCGGTACAGAGGTGATGGATCTGGGAACAGGAGGCGGTTTCCCCGGTATTCCTCTGGCTATACTTTTCCCCGATACCCACTTTCATCTGGTGGACAGTATCGGCAAGAAGGTTCGCGTAGCTACGGAAATCGCTGCTGCCGTCGGACTGAAAAATGTCACGACCCGTCACTGCCGGGCTGAGGAAGAGAAACAGCGCTTTGACTTTGTGGTGAGCCGGGCAGTCATGCCTCTGACCGATCTGCTGAAGATCATCCGTAAGAATATCAGCAAGGAACAGCGGAATGCCCTTCCCAACGGACTGATTTGCCTGAAGGGAGGAGAACTGGAAAAAGAAGTATTCCCCGTCAAGCACCAGACGCTGATCCACGATCTCAAGGAAGACTTCACAGAAGAATTCTTCGAAACCAAGAAAGTGGTCTACGTGACCATCAACGGACAATGAATCAGACTTTAAAACTCTACCGCTATGAATATAAAACGTTTTGAATTCAATATGTTTCCCGTCAACTGTTACGTGTTGTGGGACGACACCAAAGAAGCTGTAGTCATCGATGCCGGATGTTATTACCCGGAAGAACAACAGCGTCTCAAGGATTTTCTGGTCAATAACGGCCTTCAGCTGAAACATCTGCTGAATACCCATCTTCACCTGGATCACATTTTCGGCAATGCATTCATGGAACGGGAATTCGGTATAAAGCCTGAGGCCAATCAGGAAGATGAATTCTGGCTGGCCAAGGCTGCCGGCCACTGCCGTATGTTCGGCTTTCAGATCAACGAATCACCGGCTCCTCTGGGAGGATATATCTGTGACGGCGATGTGATCCGCTTTGGGAATACGAATCTGGAAGCCATCCATGTACCCGGCCACTCCCCGGGCAGCCTGGTCTTCTACTGCCGGGCAGCCAACTGTCTGTTCAGCGGAGATGCTCTCTTCAAGGGAAGCATCGGACGTACAGACCTGGAAGGCGGCGATTTTGAAACATTGAGAGAACACATCTGCAGCAACCTGTTTTCGCTTCCGGCTGAAACCGTTGTCTATCCGGGCCATGGAGAACCGACAAGCATCGGAGCGGAAAAAATGACCAATCCGTTTTTCAGATAAATCTTTTTAACGAAATAAACCTTATACGTATCATGGAAACAACAAAATTTGCGAACCGACACATTGGCATTGAGGAGAAAGATCTTCCTCAAATGCTGGGGAAAATAGGTGTAAAAACACTTGATGAGCTGATTGATAAGACCATTCCGTCACAGATACGTCTGAAACAGCCGCTGCCGCTTGCTCCGGCTATGACAGAACGGGAATTTGCCATGCACATTGCGGAACTCGCATCACAAAACAAACTTTACAAAACGTACATCGGGGCCGGATGGTATGACAGCGTTACACCGGCCGTCATCCAGCGTAATGTCTTTGAAAACCCCGTATGGTACACCTCCTATACGCCTTACCAGGCTGAAATCTCACAGGGACGACTGGAAGCCCTGCTGAACTTCCAGACAGTGGTGAGTGACCTCACCGCCATGCCGTTGGCCAACTGCTCCCTGCTGGATGAAGCAACAGCTGCTGCCGAAGCAGCTACCATGATGTTCGGCCTGCGCTCACGTGCCCAGCAGAAAGCTGGAGCCGATACACTTTTCGTAGACGAAGAGGTCTTCCCGCAAGTACTGGCAGTGATCCGCACACGTGCCATTCCGCAAGGCATGAAAATCCGGACAGGCAATTACAAGACTTTGGAATTTACCCCCGATATCTTCGGCTGCATCGTTCAGTATCCGAACAACAGCGGAAGTGTGGAAGACTACCGCGCCTTCACCGAACAGGCTCATGCAGCCGGCTGCAAAGTAGCCGTTGATGCCGATATCATGGCACTCGTACTGCTGACTCCCCCGGGTGAATGGGGAGCTGACATCGTTTTCGGAAGCACCCAGCGGCTGGGTATCCCGATGTTCTATGGCGGACCGTCGGCAGCCTACTTCGCTACCCGCGACGAATACAAACGGAATATGCCGGGACGTATCATCGGTCTCTCAAAAGACAAATACGGACACTTGTGTTACCGCATGGCACTTCAGACCCGCGAGCAGCATATCAAGCGTGAAAAAGCGACTTCCAATATCTGTACCGCACAGGCCCTTCTTGCAACCATGAGCGGTTTCTATGCCGTTTATCACGGACCGGAAGGCCTGAAAGAAATTGCCGGACGAATTCACAGCATCGCCGTTTGGATGAGCAAACAGCTGACCAGACTGGGATACAAGCAGCTGAATGAAGTTTTCTTTGATACCTTGCGCCTGCAGTTGCCGGATCATGTTTCTGTTCCCAAGCTGCGTACCATCGCCCTGAGCAAGGAAATCAACCTCCGCTATTTTGACAATGGAGAAGTGGGACTGAGCATTGACGAGGCAACTACCGTGGCCGATGCCAACCTGCTGATGACCGTCTTCGGCATTGCAGCAGAAGAACCGGTTCCTGACGTTGCCGAAATCCCCGATGCCCCGGCTTTCACCGGCGACCTGAAACGAACAAGCGGTTTCCTGTCGCACGAAGTCTTCAACCGCTATCATACGGAAACAGAAATGATGCGCTACATCAAGCGGCTGGAACGGAAAGATATCTCCCTTGCCCACTCCATGATCTCACTTGGTTCCTGCACCATGAAACTGAATGCCGCATCCGAAATGCTGCCACTCAGCAACATGGCCTGGATGGGTATGCATCCATTGGTTCCGGAAGACCAGGCACAGGGCTACCGCACGCTGATTGCCAATCTTTCCGAACAGCTGAAGACCATTACCGGATTTGCAGGAGTAACTTTACAGCCCAACTCCGGAGCTGCCGGAGAATATACCGGTCTGCGTATCATCCGAAGTTATCTGGAAAGTATCGGACAGGGACACCGTAACCTCGTGCTGATTCCGGCTTCGGCTCACGGAACAAATCCGGCTTCGGCTGTACAGGCCGGCTACCAGCCGCTGACCTGCGCCTGCGACGAACATGGAAACGTGGATCTGAATGACCTGCGCGAAAAAGCAGAAGCTAACCGAGACAATCTGGCTGCCCTGATGATCACTTATCCGTCTACCCATGGAATCTTTGAAGAAGAAATTGCAGAAATCTGCCAGATTATCCATGCATGCGGCGCCCAGGTCTATATGGACGGGGCCAACATGAATGCCCAGGTAGGCCTGACCAATCCCGGAACCATCGGAGCTGATGTCTGCCACCTGAATCTGCACAAGACCTTTGCCAGTCCTCACGGAGGAGGCGGTCCCGGTGTAGGTCCTGTATGCGTAGCCGAACACCTGGTTCCGTTCCTGCCCGGACATGCCCTGTTCGGCAACGATGCCAATGAAGTATCTGCGGCTCCTTACGGAAGTGCCGGCATTCTTCCCATCACTTATGCCTATATCTGCATGATGGGAGCTGACGGACTGGCCCGTGCAACGAAAGCTGCGATTCTGAACGCCAACTATCTGGCAGCCTGTCTCAAGGATACCTATGGCATTGTCTACCATGGAAAGAATGGTTTCGTCGGTCACGAGATGATTTTGGAATGCCGCAAGATCCACGAAGAAAGCGGTATTTCGGAAAACGACATTGCCAAGCGACTGATGGATTACGGCTACCATGCTCCTACCCTGTCATTCCCCGTACATGGCACACTGATGGTGGAACCAACCGAAAGTGAAAGCCTGGCGGAACTGGATAATTTTGTTGATACGATGCAGGCTATCTGGAAGGAAATTGAAGAAGTGAAAAATGGAGACGCTGCCCGTGAAGACAATGTGCTGGTCAATGCACCGCATCCTGAATACGAAGTGGTAGGCAACCAGTGGAATCATGGCTACAGCCGCGAAAAGGCTGCATACCCCATTGAAAGCGTCCGCTGGAACAAGTTCTGGATCAATGTAGCCCGTGTAGACAATACGCTGGGTGACCGCAAACTTCTTCCTACCCGCTACGGCAGCTTTGACTGATCTGTCCGGAAATAATATTTAAAAGACTTTGTATTTAACACGGGTCGCATTATTTATTTCATCATAAAAATAAGAGGGTGTGCCATAAGGTTTAAAACTTAAGCATCACCCTCTTATATTTTCAGGAACAGTCCCTGATTTTATCTGTTGGGAGTTTCCCAAACCTTCGTTTCACTGCATTTCAGGTCTGCCGACTGATCTCCGCATCTCAATTTGAAATCTCCAGCTTCCAGACGCCACTTGCCGTCGTATCCCACAAAAGCCAGATCACTTCCCCGGATCGTCATGGTCACAGTCCGGGTCTCATTGGGTTGCAGAGCCACTTTCTCAAAGTTACGCAGGCGGATATTGTCAGGAGTGGTGCTTGCCACCAGATCCTGGGAATACAGCAACACGGCCTCCTTGCCTGCCATCTTGCCCACATTCGTGACATCCACTGACACGGTAATTTCGTCAGAGGCGGTAATTGTCGGCTTGTCGACTTTCAGATTTGCATACTGATAAGCAGTATAGCTCAAGCCATATCCGAAGGGCCACTGCACGTCCATCACCGAATCATAATTGTAATTGCCATTCATCTGCCCCATGCTTTCACAAGGCTTATAATCGTAAGTAGCCAGTGCATTGGCATATTTCGGATAAGTAAACGGCATTCTGGCGCTGAAATTCGCATCGCCCGCCATCAGATTAGCCAGTGCATCTCCTCCGTAATTGCCCGGAAGCATGATGTTGATAATCCCTTCGGCCAGCGGCTCTATGTCACTGATGATACGCGGACGGCCCTGGTTCAGAACCAGAATGACCGGTTTGCCTGTCTGAGACAATGCCTTCACCAGATTGCGCTGGTTGGCAGAAAGCGTCAGATCCGTAAGGTTACCGGGTGTCTCACAGTAAGAGTTCTCACCGATACAGGCCACTATGACATCTGCACGGGAAGCAGCAGCTACTGCCTTGCTTATTTCAGGAGTGTTTTCTTCCCACCAGTTGCCGGAAGCAGCATACGTCACACCCGGCTCATAAATGATATTTTCCTTTCCATACTTGTTGCACAGAGATTCATAGATCGTATTATACGCACCTGCACAATTGTCTGCCTGATCGCCCTGCCAGGAATACGACCAGCCTCCGTTAAGACAACGCATGGAGTTGGCATTGGGTCCTGTCAGCAGAATTTTCTTTCCCGGAACAAGGGGAAGGACATTGTTCTCATTCTTGAGCAGGATCTCAGACTCCTCTGCTGCCTGAAGAGCAACTTTGGCAAACTCTTCCGAGCCGAACTTGTCATATTTCCGGATATCCCAATAAGGGTTCTCAAAAAGGCCGAGACGGTATTTCAGACGCAACACGCGGGCAACTGCATCATCGATCCGGCTCATCGGTACCTCTCCCTCTTCCACCAGTTCTTTCAGATAGGTGCAGAAACTCACCTCATAGGGAACCATCGACATATCAATTCCCGCATTGATGGCAATTTTGATCGCTTCTTTCTTCGAAGCTGCAATATGATCACGTGTACACAGGTTGTTGATGTCTGCCCAGTCTGTAACGATCATTCCGTCCCAGTTCAGTTCCTCCTTCAGCCATCCGGTCAGCAGTTCGCGGTTGGCATGGAAAGGCATACCTTCATTCACTCCCGAATTGACCATCACGCTCAATGCTCCGTTGCGTACGGCTTCCATGAAAGGAGCAAAATGTTTTTCCCGCATCTCTGTGCGTGAAATGGAAGACGGCGTACGATCTTTTCCCGACACCGGAACTCCATATCCCATGTAATGCTTCATGCAGGCAGCAATGTTATATTCTCCGATGTGATTGGGATCATTCCCCTGAAAACCGGCTACTGCAGCCTTACCCATTTCGGCATTGACATAACAGTCTTCTCCATAATTTTCCCACATTCGTGGCCAGCGGGGATCACGTCCCAGGTCAACCACAGGAGCATACGTCCAGGGGATGCAACAGGCTCTGGTCTCGTATGCCGAGATTTCAGCACCTTTTCGTGTCAGTTCCCGGCTGAAAGATGCTGCCATGTTGATTCCTTGCGGAAACATGGTCCCGTCCAGTGTATAGGTGGTTCCGTGAATCTGGTCAACCCCGTAAATGCAAGGTATTCCGATCTCCTTCATCGACTTGTCCTGGATAATCCGGATGGCTTCCGCCCATTTCTCTTTCTTCTGGGCTATTCCCATCGGAACATTCAGCAAAGATCCCACTTTATATTTCCCGATCACCGTGTCCAGTTTTGCCTCGCTGAGCGTAAAACCGTTTTTCTTGCTGGCTTCAAAGTCCGTCACCACATCAATCGTGATTTCACACATTTGCCCGATCTTTTCTTCGAGTGTCATTTTTTTCAGCCACTGACGGATGTTGGCTTCAATCTCAGGATCAGAAGGTATGGCAGGTGATACCTTGTTTTCTACCTGGCTACAGGCACAGACCTGAATGCCCAGTAAGAATGCTGCTGCCGTTTTCATTAAATTTTTCATGGTACGATTTATATCATATTTAGTTGATAGGCTGTTATTTATCTGTATATGGTATAGCCTCCAGATACATGTCTTTCAGATTGATAATCACTTTCGAGAATTTCTCCAGAAGGTTCAGGCCGAGAAAACCGTCTTCCTGTCCGTTCGAGAAGGCCGCCTTGTCCAGTTGTCCCGTATGCAGGTCAATTCCGGTATTGACACCGACCGAATCCAGCACTGCCGTACCGCTTCCGATACGGAACTCCTTCTGCGGCAGAATGTAACTGCGGGTAATGCTCACCCCTCCTATTCCCGCCTGACGGAGCGAATCCGGAATGCCCACGGCTTCCACTTCTTTCCGGTGACGTCCATACCAGGCCGGCTGCATATTGGTGTAATAGGAACCCGTATCAAAATGGAAATAAAGTGGAGCACCTGTCTCGTCCGCCACCTTTACCTGCAAGCATTCCGAGTCTGTACGGATCATATTGCTTTCCCTGAGCGGACTGGGCATAGGAACAGCCGGTATGACAAACTCCCGACGGGCAAAGTCCAGCTGAATTTCCTGCATACGAAGCAGGATGGGAAGACCAACGACAGGCGGAAGCTGAAGATCCTTGCCCAATCTGTCAGCTTCGGCATGTCCCGTCTGGAGATCTACCACATAAAAAGGTACATTTATCCAAGCCATTCCACCAATGCGCAGGGTATCTGCCATCGCATAATATCCCTGCTTCATGCCTCCAATCCCTCCGACGGTAACATCCATACCCAGCCGCCGCAAGCCATACTTTTCTGCCTGCTCCGGAGTGACCATGTTGCTGCCCGCTCCCGTATCGAGTACCATACGGCCCGCCTGTCCGTTTATGCTTCCGTCCATTTCAATAAAGTGCTGATCCGTTTCATGCTCCGTCACCATCGGGAAACGGTATTCTCCTGCCTTGTGCAGCGGTTGACAGACAGGCCCGCAGGAAGCCAGAAGGCCATACTGACTGGCCATCATACGATACGGAGCAGTCTGCGTGCTGTCCATTCCCAGGGCACCAAGCTGGTCACAAAGATTCCGGATCAGTCCGGCAGCATCGGCATACTGTTCTGTCCGTCCCAGATTGACAGCCAGCAAAACTACCATGTTCAGTGTATGGTCGCCCAGCTCCTGCTGATGCTTGCCCAGCAAATCCGTCAGTACCATACAGGCCGAATCCGGACGGTTAAAGAAATAGTGTGTCATAGCCACTCCCATCTGACGGACCCATGGTGTAACCGAATCAGCCGGAGTGGTTTTCAATTCCTGTGCCAGATCAAACCAGCGGCTTTCGTTCATCAGCTGGCTGATACGTGCATCAGCATGCTGTGCCTGTACGTTCAAGGAGGCGAACAGACAGGATAAGACAAGAATTTTCCTCATCATTTGTCTATACATTTTTAGATGTGACAAATATAAAAAATCTTTCGGTGTTATCACAATTCTTCGTCTGAAGTTCAGTCCTGATACGGCTATCTCAGAATTTCTCAATCACTGATCCATCCGCAAAAGCATAAAGTTTCTGTGAATGTAAAAAAGTTCTCAAATTTCAGTCCTGGTTTTCATGCATACAACTTGAATATTCGGTTTTAATTGCTAAATTCGCAGTAGAATCAAAATCCAGTTGTTATGAGCAAGTTATATCCGGTTGGAGTACAGAATTTTGAAGGTCTGATACACGACGGTTATGTGTATGTAGACAAAACGGCACAGGTGTATGAACTGTTTAACACAAACAAATACTACTTCCTGAGCCGTCCGCGGCGTTTCGGCAAGAGTCTGCTTCTGTCGACAATTGAAGCATACGCACTGGGAAAGAAAGATCTTTTCAAGGGACTGGCGCTGGAAAAACTGGAAAAAGACTGGACCGTATATCCGGTACTGCATCTGGATTTGAACACACAGAAATACGATACTCCCGAATCGCTGACCAGCATTCTGAATGATAATCTGTGCACCTGGGAAAACAGATATGGCGCACGTGAAAGTGAGACAAGCCTCTCTCTCCGTTTCCAGGGCATTATCCGCCGTGCCTGCGAACAGACCGGACGCCGGGTAGTGATCCTCATTGATGAATACGACAAGCCCATGCTGCAGGCTATCGGCAACGAAGCTTTGCAGAATGAATACCGCAGTACCCTGAAGGCTTTTTACGGGGCTCTGAAATCCATGGACGGATGCATCCGCTTCGCTCTGCTGACAGGTGTGACGAAGTTCGGCAAAGTCAGTGTGTTCAGTGACCTGAACAACCTGCGGGATATTTCCATGATTGACCAGTATGCAGAGATTTGCGGTATCAGTGAGAAGGAAATCCATACCTGGTTTGAGGAAGATATCCATGAACTGGCTGCAGCTACCGGGATGAGTTACGAAGAGACCTGCAAGGAATTGAAAACCAATTACGACGGCTATCATTTCACGGAAAACGCGATCGGCATGTACAACCCGTTCAGCCTGCTGAATACCTTCGCCAACCGGCGCTTCGGCAGCTACTGGTTTGAAACGGGAACGCCGACTTACCTGGTTGAACTGCTGAAATTGCACCATTTTCCGATTGAAGATCTGGAACACATCGTGACCAGCCAGCCGGTACTGGACAGCATCGACACGGCTTCCACCGATCCCATCCCCGTCATCTATCAGAGCGGTTACCTGACCATCAAGGGTTACAACAGGATGTTCGAAAACTATACGCTGGGCTTCCCCAACCGGGAGGTGGAACAGGGATTCTTCAAATTCCTCCTGCCAAATTACGCTTCGGTGAGCGTCAGTAAGTCCCCCTACCAGATCCAGTGTTTCGTGGAGGAAGTCATGGCAGGAAAAGTGGACGATTTCTTTGAGCGTCTGAAAACCATGTTTGCCGACATTCCTTACGAACTGGCTCGTGACCGGGAAGTGCACTATCAGAATATTCTTTACATCATTTTTAAACTGATGGGCTTCTATGTGCAGGTGGAATACCATACGAACCGGGGACGGATTGATCTGGTGCTCCAGACACAGGACTACGTGTACATCATGGAATTCAAACTGAACGGAAGTGCGGAAGAGGCACTGGCACAGATCCGGGCAAAAGGCTACGCAGAACCTTTTGCCAAGGACAAACGTACGGTCTACAGGATCGGTGTTAACTTCAGTGACGAGATCCGGAATATTCAGGACATCAAAATCGAAACTCTCTAAAACATTCAGATATGACATCTTCCATCATCACTGCAGCCATGTTGGTCCTTATAGGCCTGCTGGTCTTGAAATTCCCCAAACTTATTGCCGGATACAACACCATGACTCCAGAGCAACAGAAGAAAGTGGACATCAAACGGCTCAAGACATTCATGTGCCGTGCATTCTGCGTCATGGGAATTGCCATCCTGCTTGTGTCTCTCCTCCTTCAGCCTTTCACCAGTGACATGATCATCAGCCTGGTCTCCGTACTGATCCTTGTGCCAGGAACCATCTATATGATCATCAAAGCCCAGCGCTACGACCATAACTGAGAAAACCGGACTGCTCCGGCTATAAAAAAACGTTTCGGCGTCCGGATGAATTTGTTTCGTTGTTTCATCCATTACGTCGAAACGTTTTTTATAAATTCCCCGCTACAGATATGCAGCAGGGACAAATACCTTTGATATATCAGGACAGACCTTCGATTTCTCCGTTGACAATATCGATGTGCAGTGCCTGCGGTTCTTTGGGAAGGCCCGGCATACGCATGATCTCACCGGCTACAATGACCAGCATTTCCGCACCGGCATTGATCACGATGTCGCGCACGGCAAAGTTGAATCCGCTTGCCACACCATACAGCTTCGGGTCGGTTGAGAATGAATACTGAGTCTTGGCAATACAGATCGGGAAACGGGTGTAACCCAGCTCCTGAATCATCTTCAGTTTCTTGCGGGCAGCCGGACCGAACAGTACCTGTTTGGCTCCATACAGTTCGCAGGCTACCTTAGTTACTTTTTCTTCAACAGAATCCGTTTCATCATAAGCAAAGCTCAATGGCTGAGAAGGCTGCTTTTCGATGGTGTCAACTACCAGCTGAGCCAGCTCTACGGCACCGTCGCCACCTTCCATGAAGGCGTTGTTGATGGCAAAGCCCACTCCGATTTCTTCGCAATGACGGCGTACGAAATCCAGTTCCTCATCCGTATCGTTGGCATAGCGGTTGAACGCAACGACAACTGTCTGACCGAACGACTGAAGATTTTCGATATGCTTGTCAAGGTTCTTGATACCCTCTTTCAGACCTTCCATGTTCGGTTCCTTGATCAGTTCGGGAGCCACACCTCCGTGCATCTTCAAGCCCTGTGCAGTAGCTACCAGCACGGTCAGCTTGGGCTGGAGTCCGCCCTTGCGGCATTTGATATCATAGAATTTCTCGGCACCCAGATCCGCACCGAATCCGGCTTCCGTAATGGCATAGTCACCGAAAGTCATCGCCAGCTTGGTAGCCAGGATAGAGTTACATCCGTGAGCGATATTGGCAAACGGACCTCCGTGGATGAAAGCAGGCGTATGCTCAGTGGTCTGCACCAGGTTCGGCGAGATGGCATCCTTCAGCAATACAGTGATGGCTCCTGCCACACCCAGATCTTTCACCGTGAAAGGCTTGTTGTCAATGGTGAAGCCCAGCAGAATATTCTCGATACGGCGACGCAGGTCGTCTTCATCCGTAGCCAGACACAGGATAGCCATGATTTCCGAAGCCGGAGTGATGTCGAAGCTTGATTCGCGGGTAATTCCGTTGGTCTTGCCTCCCAGCCCGGTTACAATGTAACGCAGACCACGGTCGTTCACGTCAAGTACGCGGTTCCAGAGCACTTCCTTCAGGGCAAATCCGTTGTCCTGGTTCTGATACATATAATTATCCAGCAAAGCGGCGATCATGTTGTGTGCCGAAGTGATGGCGTGGAAGTCACCCGTAAAGTGGAGGTTGATCTTCTCCATCGGAAGTACCTGTGCATATCCTCCTCCGGCAGCTCCACCCTTCATGCCGAAACAGGGGCCGAGTGAAGGCTCACGAAGAGCACAGATGGCTTTCTTGCCGATCTTGTTCAGTCCCAGTGCCAGACCGATGGAAACAGTGGTCTTACCGATACCGGCCTTGGTCGGAGTGATGGCAGTCACCAGGATCAGGTTGCTGCGTTTCACCTTTTCTTCATCAATGAGTGACTCGGACACCTTGGCAATATAGCGTCCGTAATTAGAGATTTCTTCTACGGGGATGTCATAGTCCCGTGCAATTTGTTTGATTTTTACCAGCTCGATGCTGCGTGCGATTTCTATATCCGATTTCATACGTAGTTTGAAAATTGAAAGCACAAAGTTAACAAAAATCTCCGGAATATCCGAAGAAAAACGGAGAATCCTCCCTGCGGTGACGGATTTCAGATGGAAGCAGCATCCAGCACCCAGTGCTTCAGTGCCTGGCTGATACCGTCTTCTTCAACGGACGAGGTCACATAATCGGCCACAGCCTTCAGAGACCCGTTGGCATTGCCCATGGCCACTCCGATTCCGGCTTCCCGGATGATGGGTATATCGTTGCCTCCGTCTCCGAAAGCCATGGTTTCTTCACGTTTCAGTCCCTTCCAGGCCATAACAGCCCGAAGCCCCTTCCCCTTGTCGGTATCCCGGGCCGTAATGTCGGCAAAGTCCGGATACCAGCGTCCCGAACAGCATTGGGACAACTGGGGCAGAACGATTTTCTCTTCTTCCTCAGTGATGACCGGTGTCAGCTGGAGCACTTCCTGTCCCTGAAGGAAATCCAGAGAATCCACTTCTTTCAGATCCCGGACATTCAGCATCTGCCGGAAGATAAAGTCGGACTTCTCATTGGCATTGTACATTGCCAGATCCTTCTCGCCCACCACCATGCAGGAGAAATTCATTTCGTCAGCCAGACGAATCAGGGTCTGCACATCCTTGCGGGGAATCGGGCTACAGGAAATGACCTGTCCGTCCATAAAGCAATAGGCTCCGTTGACGGTGATGTATCCGTCGATCAGATGCCGGATATCCCCCAGATTGTTGATGAGTGCAAACGGCCTGCCTGTAGAAATGTATACCTGGATTCCCCGTTCCTTGGCCTGCTCAATGGCACGTACGGCCGAAACCGGTATCTGATGGGTCTGGAAGCTGACCAGTGTCCCGTCAATGTCAAAAAATAATGCTTTTATCATAATTGGAGTTTGTCAATAGAAATTTCAGATTTCATCCAGCGGCTTCAGCCGGTGTTCCTTCATCCGCCTGAACTGGGTAGGCGACAATCCCGTCAGCGACTTGAACTGGGCACTCAGATGGGCTACGCTCGAATAATGCATCCGGTCAGCAATCTCACTGACACTCAGTTCATCATAGAAGAGCAGTTCTTTCACCCGTTCGATCCGCTGCTGAATGGAATATTTTTCAATACTGATTCCCTGAAGCTCGGTGAACAGCTTGCTGAGAAAACTATATTCGCGGTGACACTTGTCCTGCAAATATTCGGACAGGTTCTGCCGGTCCTGCAAATCCGGATCGCGCACATACCCGATCACTCCCAGACGGATCTGTTCCACCATCCGCATCCGCCGGTCGTCGATCACCTCAAAACCGACCGCCTCCAGCTGTTCCCGAATGCGCTGGAACTGTTCAGGAGACAAGGGAGCGGCAAGTGTGACCATACCCAGTTCCACTTTCAGCGGCAAAATGCTTTCTTTCCGGAAAATGTCCGTAACGGTCATTATACACCGGCGGCATACCATATTCTTTATATAAATTGTCGTTTCCATGATCCGTATGCAAAGATAGTAAATGTTTCGCAAGTGAACAGCTTCCCTTCCCGCTTTCTCGTTCCGGTCTCTCCGGATTCAGCCTGTTTCAAGCAGCCGTAAGATGGGCAGACGGCCCTCCGGAAATCCTTGCAGGCAGACCTGTGTAACCCCTTCTGCAATACCGTCTGAATAATTATTTTGCATAAAGATTTGGAAAATATTCAAATCATACTTACCTTTGCACCGTCAAATTACAAGAACCAATGAAAGAAAGAATGATACATATCCCGACTTCCTGTCTGCCGCACAAAATTGCCTGTGGCAGCCACCGGATCGTGCATATCCATTGGTTCAGCGGGTTCCAATGAGGTTTTGCCGCATCCGGCGGCCTGATACGAGATCAGAAATCAGTTTATCCAACCTCATAATTACGTTTTATATGTTTACCATTATCGGATTTATGTTGACGGGTATCACATTAGGATACCTGTTCAGAAATATTGCCTGGCTGCAAAAGACAGAAAAAAGCATTTCACTGACCATCATCCTCCTGCTGTTCCTTCTGGGAACCTCAGTAGGCTCCAATCAGCTAATCGTCAACAATCTGGCCACCTTCGGAGGACAGGCCGCCATACTGGCTCTTTCGGCTACATGCGGCAGCATCCTGGCTTCCTGGATGGTACTGAGATTCTTTTTCAGGAAAGGAGGTGAACAATGAAAGGCAGTATCATTGTCCTGCTCTTCTTTGCGGCAGGATGTCTGTTGGGAGTAATGGGATGGCTTCCGTTCAATCCGGAAGGCAGTAACCTCACCTTATACATGCTTTATGCGCTGATGCTGCAGGTGGGACTGAGCATCGGTTCCAGCAAGGACCTGAAGTTCATCGTGGGAAGCCTGCGTCCGAAATACCTGCTGATTCCGCTGGGAACCGTATGTGGCACACTTCTCTTCTCCGCACTGGCCAGCCTGCTGCTCTCACGCTGGAGCATCTTCGACTGCATGGCGGTAGGAAGCGGATTTGCCTACTATTCACTCTCGTCCATCCTGATTACACAGTTCAAGGAACCCTCCATCGGACTGCAACTGGCAACGGAACTGGGTACCATTGCCCTGCTGGCAAACATCTTCCGCGAAATGATGGCACTTCTGGGCACTCCCTTACTTTGCAAATATTTCGGGAAACTGGCACCTATTTCAGCAGCGGGAGTAAACTCCATGGACGTGGTTCTTCCGTTGATCACGCGCTATTCAGGCAAAGACATGATGCCTGTCGCCATTTTCCACGGCATCCTGATCGACATGAGCGTTCCGTTTTTTGTATCTCTGTTCTGCCGGCTGTAGAATTGTCAGCCGGCTGTCTCCGTGTCTTCAAAAATTTTTATACCTTTGGTCCGCTAACCAAAAAATCCGACAGTCATGCAATTCAACAATTCACAGTTACGTCGGCAGGACCGGCTATTGGACGAAAAGAGAGCTTTCCAGCTTTTGAAGGAAGGTACATACGGCATCCTCTCCATGCAGGATGAAAATGGAGAAGGAGCTTACGGAATCCCAGTCAATTATGTTTGGGATCACGGAAATTCCATTTATATACACTGCGCCCCCGTGGGACGGAAACTGCGCTGCATGGACGCCTGCAACAAGGTCTCCTTCTGCGTGGTAGGACATACGGAAGTGCGCCCTGATCAGTTTACAACCGCATACGAGAGTGTCGTTCTGCGCTGTTCAGCCTATCGCACCCTGCATGAAGCAGAACGCATGTCAGCTCTTTCCCTGCTGATTGCCAGGTATTGTCCCGGCCATAAGATAGCAGGCATGGGATATGCCGAAAAGAATTTCCTGCGCACAGAAATCGTTCGTCTGGATATCGAAGAGATCAGTGCCAAAACTAACCCGATATTCACTGCCGGTGCCCATGGAACAGAAAGCCGTTGATTATTCTTACCGCAGTATCTGGCTGATGGCCTACCCCATTCTGATCAGTCTGATTATGGAACAGATGATCGGAATCACCGATACCGCCTTTCTGGGAAGGGTCGGTGAAGTGGAACTGGGTGCTTCAGCCATTGCCGGAGTATACTATCTGGCCATTTTCATGATCGGTTTCGGCTTCACGGTCGGTTCGCAGATTCTGATGGCCCGCCGTAACGGAGAAGGCAACTACAAAGCAATCGGAGGCATCTTCTATCAGGGAATTTATTTCCTCCTGCTGATGAGTGCAGTGATCTTTACCGTCTCCCAGGTCTATTCTGAGGAGATACTCGGACTGCTCGTCACTTCCGACAAGATTGCCGGAGCAGCCTCCAGCTATATCCACTGGCGGGTGTACGGCTTTTTCTTCTCTTTCATCGGCGCCATGTTCCGTGCATTCTTCGTAGGAACTACCCAGACCCGTACCCTGACGCTGAACTCCATCGTAATGGTACTGGCCAATGTGATATTCAACTATACCCTGATCTTCGGAAAATTCGGTTTTCCCGCTCTGGGTATTGCCGGAGCAGCCATCGGTTCCTCCCTTGCCGAACTGGTATCTGTAATCTTCTTCGTGATCTATACCTGGCGCCGGATAGATTACCGAAAATACGGGCTCAACCGGATTCCGGCTTTCCGTACCCGTTCGCTTACACAGATCATGAACGTTTCCCTGTGGACCATGGTACAGAATTTCATTTCCCTGTCTACCTGGTTCCTGTTCTTCATCTTCGTGGAACATCTCGGTGAACGCCCTCTGGCCATATCAAACATCATCCGCAGCGTTTCCAGTCTGCCGTTCATGACCATCATGGCTTTTGCATCGACATGCAGTGCCCTGGTCAGCAATGCCATCGGACGGGGTGATACCGCTCAGGTCCGCTCGCTTATCGGCCGTCATATCCGTCTGTGCTCCTGCATCGTATTGCCGGTCATTGCGCTGATTGCCCTGTTTCCCCATCCGGTACTCCGCATCTATACAGACATTCCGGAGCTGGTGGAAGCCAGTGTTCCAACCCTCTGGGTACTGTGTTCCTCATACCTGGTCATGATTCCGGGAAACATCTATTTTCAGTCCGTTTCAGGCACCGGAAATACACAGGCTGCCTTTATCCTTGAACTGGGTGCGCTGGTGATTTATCTGGTCTATATTACCATTGTCATTCAGGGGCTGAAAGCAGACGTTGCCTTCTGCTGGACTGCTGAGCATCTGTATGCTTCCTGCATCGGTATCGTCAGCTATCTTTACCTGCGGAAAGGAAGCTGGAAGAACAAGAAAATCTAGAACGGGGAGAAACAAAACACTTCGGCGTGCAACCTGAAATGCTTCGATATTCAGGGTTGCACGCCGAAGTGTTTTTTCAATATATGCAAGACTCAGACCAGCCCTTCCGGCTTATCTCAGTCTCTCGTATGCTTTTACCAGCATTTCGTCCTTGCCGATGGCACGGATAGCCAGCCACGAAAGAATGATCGAAATCAGTGGCAGACATACAGTCCATGACGGAACGAAAGAGGCATCTCCTTTCAGGTTCAGCACGAAAATGACCAGTGTGACATAATAGCCCACCAGCACCAGCATGTTGAACAGAGTCAGACGGATTTGAAGCATGCGCTTCTTGTAGAGGAAGATCGTCACCAGAGCAAGGATGGCAGAAACGGTCTGCAAGGCAAACAAAGCCCACGGAGCATAGTCTGAAACTCCTTCTTCAGACACGAGCGCCAGATTGGTCAGTTCACTCATGTGATAATCCGGCGTAACGAAACTTCCTACCGGCAGTGAGATCATTACTACTGCCAGAATGGCTACAACCAGCAGATAAACGGTCTGAATGCGCTGTATCATAGTTCCGGCTTATTGCAGTCTTTCCTTTTCCTTGGCCGGATTTCTGTAATACACCTTTCCTTCGATGTATTCCTGAGTAGCGATCAGAGTCGGCTTCGGAAGTTTTTCGTAGTAACGGGAAATCTCAATCTGTTCTCTGTTTTCAAAGACTTCTTCCAGGTTGTCGCTGTATGAAGCAAATTCCTGCAGCTTCTTGGAAAGATCGTTCTTCATTTCCACAGCAATCTGGTTGGCACGTTTGCCGATAATTGCTACGGTTTCGTATACATTGCCTGTATCTTCGCACAGTTCCATCATGTCACGGGTAACGGTGTTAGTAGGGGCATTTGTTTTTTTGTAATCCATAACTTATTGTTAATTATACATTTAATGTGATTAATTATTCTTCAGTTGTTGTTGTGTCCTCATCCGGGTTCACATACTTGTTCGCTTCCTTGAAAATGGATTCCACCTCCTTGCGGTACTTGCTTTCGGGGAATTCATTGATGAAGGCATAATATTCGTCGATGGTGTCGCGCATACGGTCTTCCTTCTTTTCCAGCACACTTTCCCTGGCCATGCCATACTTTGCACGCAGGATCAGGATCGAAAGATCTTCACGCATCTTGGTATAAGGATATTCCTTCAGGATGTTCTGGGCAGTGATCACGGCTGCCAGATAGTTGTTACCGGTACTGCTGTACACGGCGTTACCCGTATAAGAGCCCAGATCATAATACAGCTTGGCCGACATATACTCCTTCTCCACGAGCTTGTCCTGCAGTTCGAAGATCATGCTCTGAGCCTGATCCTTCCGTGAACTCATCGGGAAATATTCGATGAACATCTGCAGTTCCTCAATAGCCTTGTAAGTACTGCTCTGGTCCAGACGCGGTTCGGGAGTATCCAGATACAGCGCGCGTCCGCAGTTGAAGCGGGCCAGTTCCGTATAGGTTCCGCGCGGATAGGTTGTATAATAGGTATTGAAATAATGCGAAGCCGTCACGTAGTCACCCTGATTGAAATAGGTCATAGCCTGCATATACAGGGCTTCTTCCCCGTTCATCATACCTTTCAGGATATTGACCAGTTCTTCCAGAAGTGTAGCGGCCTTGGTGTTCTGCCCCTTGGCAAAATACTCTTTTGCTGCTTCGTATTTGTATTCATAATCCGTGCTTTTCAGCACCTTGTTGTACTCTCCGCACGAAGTTAAGACTCCCGCGGAAAGGAGGGCCATTGCTATGTACTTTTTCATGTCAATCAATATAGTTGTGCAAAATTACTCTTTTCCAGTGAATAAATCAATACCCGCGGATATTTTAATATTATTTTCGCTTTCTCCGGGGCAAAAAAGGTCCGCTTCCGTGGCTTTTCCGGCAGAAATACGTACCTTTACACTCACTTTTGATCACAATTTCACTGATTATGAACTTTGAACTGAAATCCGACTATCAGCCCACCGGCGACCAGCCGGAGGCTATCGCACAACTGACTGACGGAGTACTGAACGGCCTGCCCGCCCAGACACTGCTGGGAGTGACAGGCTCCGGAAAGACTTTTACCATCGCCAACGTGATCCGCAACGTCAACAAACCGACGCTGATCCTGAGCCACAACAAGACGCTGGCCGCCCAGCTCTACGGGGAGTTCAAGGCGTTCTTCCCCAACAATGCGGTGGAATATTACGTTTCCTACTACGACTATTACCAGCCGGAGGCATACCTGCCTTCCACGGATACATACATTGAAAAAGACCTGGCCATCAACGAAGAAATCGACAAGCTCCGGCTGGCGGCCACCTCTGCCCTGCTTTCAGGCCGGAAGGATGTCATCGTGGTTTCGTCCGTATCGTGCATCTACGGTATGGGAAATCCGGCCGACTTTTATAATAATGTGATCGAAGTCAGACGGGGCAAGCGCATGGACCGCAACGTCCTGCTCCGCCAGCTGGTGGACAGTCTCTACACCCGCAACGATGCCGAACTGAACCGCGGGAATTTCCGGGTCAAGGGAGATACGGTGGATATCTTCCTGGCTTATACGGATCACATCCTGCGCATCATGTTCTGGGATGACGAAATTGACGGCATTGAGGAAGTCGATCCGGACACGGGAGCCCGTATCTCCACCTTCGATGAATACAAGATTTATCCGGCCAATCTTTTCATGACGACCAGGGAAAGCACCCTGAGAGCGATCCATCAGATTGAGGACGATCTGACCCTGCAGGTACAGCATTTTGAGGAGACCGGCAAGTTCTACGAGGCAAAGCGCCTGAAGGAACGGGTCACTTACGATATGGAAATGCTCCGCGAACTGGGACACTGCTCGGGCATCGAGAACTATTCCCGCTACTTCGACGGACGCGAAGCGGGTACAAGGCCCTACTGTCTGCTGGATTTCTTCCCGAAGGATTTCCTGATTGTCATCGACGAGAGCCATGTCAGCGTACCGCAGATCCGGGCCATGTACGGAGGCGACCGGGCCCGCAAGACCAACCTGGTGGAATATGGTTTCCGCCTCCCCGCTGCCATGGACAACCGGCCGCTGACCTTCGACGAGTTCCGGGAAATGGCGCGTCAGGTCATCTATGTCAGTGCCACTCCTGCCGAATATGAATTGCAGGAAAGTGAAGGGGTAGTCGTGGAACAGGTGATCCGCCCCACCGGACTGCTGGATCCGGTCATCGAAGTACGCCCCAGCCTGAACCAGATCGACGACCTGATGGAAGAAATCCAGCAGCGCATCGAGGCTCAGGAAAGGGTGCTCGTCACCACACTGACCAAGCGTATGGCAGAGGAACTGACGGACTATCTGTCACGCCACGGCATCCGCTGTACCTATATCCACAGCGATGTGGAAACCCTGGAGCGGGTGAAGATCATGGAAGAACTGCGTCAGGGTATTTTCGACGTCCTGATCGGTGTCAACCTGCTGCGTGAGGGACTCGATTTGCCGGAAGTGTCCCTCGTAGCCATCCTGGATGCAGACAAGGAAGGATTCCTGCGCTCTCACCGTTCCCTGACACAGACTGCCGGACGTGCTGCCCGGAATGTCAACGGAAAGGTGATCATGTATGCGGACAAGATCACGGACAGCATGCGCCAGACCATCGACGAGACCAACCGCCGGCGGGAGAAGCAGCTGGCCTACAACGAAGCCAACGGAATCACTCCCCGCCAGATCAGGCGCAGTCACACCAACATCCTGCTGGAAAACCAGGAGGCAAAGGCAGGACAGGGAAAGAAGGCAAAGGAATATGCCGATATGCCGGACGGCCTCACGATGGCTGCCGACCCGATTGTGGAATACATGTCGAAGGATCAGCTCAAACGCAGTGTCGACCGCACCCGCAAGCTGATGCAGGAAGCAGCCAGGAAACTGGACTTCATCGAAGCTGCCCAGTACCGCGACGAACTGATCCGGCTCGAAGAGATTCTCAAACAGAAGAACGGATAGCAGACAAGCGAATAGCAAACGGACCGGTCAGAGTTTTTCCAGCATGAAGCAGTCCAGATCCGGTGTCCAGGTCAGACGGCTTCCGATACTCACCGTGTTGTATCCTTTTTGCAGGTCAACGGTCAGTTCCGCACGGCAGACTCCTTTCGAACGGTCCGTTTCCAGCTCCGTCAGGCTTACCCGGGTTCCGTTGACCGTCACTTCCAGTCTCCGGTCATTGATTTCGCGTTCCCGCTTGGCTGCCGGCACATAACAGACGGTCATCCTGTAACGGCCGCCCTCTTCGCTGAACACCTCGTTCCAACGGGCATAATTGTCCCGGTGACCGCCCAGATTGGTGACAAGCATGTCTCCGGAAGCCCCCTCATAAGGCAGATATGCCACTCCCCGCGGACGCTTGGCCAGGTTGTCAAACTGATGCAGATAAGCCTGTTCTGCTTCGTAGCGCACCGGCTCCAGCCGTTCCTCGCCTTCCACGCGAAGGATTTTGACTCCGTGGGCCGGCACGTCATACTGGAAACTGCCCGTCACCCGTCCTTCGTCTTTCCGCTTCACCAGATCACGCACCCGTGTCTTGCCGGCCAGCTCCAGAATCTCCAGAGGCACCCGGAAGGAGCAGACCGAATCCGAGGGATTATACAAAGCCACGGCACGCACCTTGCCACGTTTCTGTTCGATATCTTTCACCAGCACATAGCCGCCTCCTTCATGCTGCACGATGTATGCCTGCAGCCCCAGCGGATCCTGGTTCAGGGCAATCAGTTCCTCGTTGCGGAGCAGTTTCAGCGACTCCTCCGGAATCCGGGTCAGGTCACATCCGATCAGCAGCGGCGAACTCATGATACACCACATGCCGAAATGCGTCTCTTCCTCTTCCGGCTTCAGGCCGCGTCCGATCTCCAGCATGTCCATATCGTTGTAATGCCCGCCTCCCGCATAAGCCGAGAGATACAGGTTCATGTCGATACAGCGTTTCACGGCTGCCCAGTTCGGAGCGATGTCAGGACTGATTCTCCAGGAACGGGCCAGATTCCGTACCCAGGTCCCCGGATAAGCCCAGCGGCAGATATTCAGGGAGATATTCCGGGGACAGACTTCCCGGATCGCCCGTACGATCTCCGTATAGCGCTCCTGTTCGTCCAGTTCCAGCTGCTGGCCGGCCCCGCAATAGTCTATCTTGATAAAGTCGAATCCCCATTCATTGAAAAACAGGTCTGCATCCTGGCGTTCAAAGCCGTACAGCCCTACCCCGATGCCATGCTTGTCGGCATCCCAGATCGATCCGCAGGTATTGGCCCCGGCCTCCGAATAGATTCCGGCCTGGAGTCCGAGTGAGTGAATATAGGCAGCCACGCCCTTCAGCCCGTTCGGGAAACGTTGCGGATGCGTATGCAGCCGTCCTTTCTCGTCCCGGTAGCCGAAAAATCCGTCGTCAATGTTCACATAGCGGTATCCGGACTCCTTCAGTCCCAGTTCCACCATGGCATCAGCCTGCTTCCGGATCAGTGCTTCATCAATGTTCACCCGATATGTATTCCAGGAACTCCACCCCATTACAGGCGGTTCTATCCATTCATTCTGTGCATTCATTCCCCCGACGCCGCCCAGCATCAGCAGGCAGGCAACCCATTTTCTTCCAGTTTTCAGTGTTTTCATATGACAGTCATTTATGTTTCCTGCAAATATAGGATAATTTTGCGGATCTCTCATTGCCACGGGAGAAATGAAAACAAAAATGCCCATGCATTTGCACGGGCCAAAAAACAACACCGCCGGACAGGATTGTCCGGCAGAACTAATCTAAATCACTTCTGTGCAACATCAATGCCTTTATTCCGCAGAGTAACAGCCATCAGACGCACATAGTCAGCATATTGCTTCTCGTTCAGCGTTTGCTTCATCAGTTTCAGGTTTCCGTAAACAGCGTTGCGCACTTTCTCATCGCTGTTTTTCTTCGCACGCAAGGCACGGCTCATCTCGCCCTGGAAATAGTCGCAGATGTTCTCTACTTCTGTGTGTTGGTCAGAAGTCAACTGCAAATAACGGCTCAGCTTCACCTTATTGATGCTGGCGTCCCAACGTGCAGCTGACTTCGTTTCATTTCCCTGAGTTCCTCCCGCAAATACAGATGCGGAAAAAGCCAATGCGGCTACCAATGTTAATCCTGTTCTTTTCATCTTTTACCTTAAAAATTTAATTAATACCTGAATTAAAAACCTTAAAATAAGAATCTTGTTACCTTAAAAACTTTCTTTTACCTTCGCAAAGGTAAGCACCGGAAATCAAACAGAAAAGTAATTAACAGATAAAAACACAGAAATGCGTCATTTATTGACGAACATCAAGAAAACACTTTCAAATAAACAATTTATATTACATTTCTGTAACATTTCGACATATTCGTTAGCAATATTTCCCCTCCCTTTGCCTTCTCCCCTGTCTTAATTTACAGAACGCTGCCAAATAGGAAAAGATTGTACAACATTCGGAAATTATGAAAGAAAAATTGCGGATATTTCCGACTTCTTGCTATATTTGCGGGCAAATACTAATGAAAACTTATGAAAAACGACAATTTGTACTTACACCCCGAGTTGGAGACGCTCTCCCGCTCCCGACTGGAGAAGCTGCAGATGGAAAGACTGCAGCAGACCCTTGCCCGCTGTATGCGCATTCCCTTCTATAAACAACGGTTCGCTGCCTGCGGACTCCGGCCTGAAGATATCCGAACCCTCGACGACGTACGGAAACTCCCGTTTACCACCAAGCAGGATCTGCGCGACAACTATCCCTTCGGACTCTCTGCCGTTCCTTTGGAAGAGGTCGTACGCCTCCATTCTTCCAGCGGTACCACCGGCACTCCCACCGTCATCCTGCACACACAGCACGACCTTGACGAATGGGCCAACGCCGTAGCCCGCTGCCTCTATATGGTCGGACTGCGCAAGGGAGACATCTTCCAGAACTCTTCCGGCTACGGCATGTTCACCGGCGGTCTGGGCTTCCAGTACGGTGCCGAACGCCTGGGCATGCTCACCGTTCCTGCTGCTGCCGGAAACACCAAACGGCAGATCAAGTTCATCACCGATTTCGGCACAACGGCCCTGCATGCCATTCCGAGCTATGCCGGACGCCTGTATGAAGTGATGGAAGAAATGGGCATCGATCCCCGCCGGGACACCCGCCTGCGTACCCTGATCATCGGAGCCGAACCCCATTCCGACGAACAGCGCCGCCGCATCGAACAGATGCTGGGCGTCAAGGCCTACAACTCCTTCGGAATGTCCGAAATGTGCGGTCCCGGTGTGGCTTTTGAGTGCCCCGAACAGAACGGACTCCACATCTGGGAAGACTATTACATCGTGGAGATCGTCGATCCCCAGACCCTCGAGCCGGTACCCGACGGTGAAGTGGGCGAACTCGTGCTGACAACCATCAACCGCGAAGCCATGCCTCTGCTGCGCTACCGCACCCGCGACCTGACCCGCATCCTTCCCGGAGAATGCCCCTGCGGCCGTCACCACAAACGTCTGGACCGCATGAAGGGACGAAGCGACGATATGATGATCCTCAAGGGAGTCAACATCTTCCCGATCCAGATCGAAAACATCCTCATGCAGTTCCGCGAACTGGGCACCGATTACCTCATCACGCTGACCAACCTCGAAGCCAACGACGAAATGACCGTCGAAGTGGAACTCAACGAGTTTACCGACGACTACGGCTTCCTCCAGCGCCTGACCAAGGAAATCACCCGCCAGCTGAAGGACGAAATCCTCATCACTCCGCGTGTGAAACTCGTGCCCAAAGGCAGCCTGCCCAAGCAGGAAGGCAAGGCAGTCCGCGTAAAAGACCTGCGCAAGACATTGATTTAATGAACTTTCAAAACAAGAAACAAACTTATGACCATTCATCAATTATCCGTTTTCGTGGAAAACAAGTCGGGAACCTTGCTTCAGGTGCTCGAACTCTTCAAGGAAGCCGGCATCCAGCTCATCGCTTCCACCATTTCCGATACGGTGGAATATGGAATCTACCGCATCATCTGTTCCGAACCGCAGCGGGCGTATGACACCCTGAAGCAGGCCGGCATTTCCGTCAGCATGTCCGAAGTCTTTGCCATCACCCTCGACAATACCCCGGGACAGGCAGCCGATGCGGTCCGCCGTTTCAGTGAAGCCGGAATCGGCATCTCCTACCTCTATTCCTTCCTGCTCGGAGGAAAAGGTATCCTGGTGTTCCGTACCGACAGCAACGATCTGGCACGCGACGTCATCCTGACCCACCGGATGAACTACATCGACGAGCAGGCACTCACTGCCATCTGAATCATCTGAAACAACTTTATATGAAAATCCTCCTGCCTTCAGCCTCAGACAAGTCCAGGCCGGAAAACAGGAGGATTTTATTTTTCATACCGCAAAATCAATCCGGAGACGGCAATGCAATGCTTTCCAGCTCCCGCCTGATCGCTTCCAGTTCTTCATCCCATTGGTCCAATGCCTGCAAACGTTCTTCCAGTTTCCTCATGACAGGAGATTCATATAAGATATGAGTAGACAATACTGCCGAATAAATATGTTTCGGTCCGCATTCTGACAGAGTCGATTTGATCCGGTTCACCAGCGACTTCATCCTGATACAGATTCTTGTGCTTGAAGTGATCCACCTCCATGTATGCGCTTTCCTGATTCAAGGCCTGCTCTGAATAAGCACACTTATTGTTGGTCATGGCCAGCAACGGCTTCGTAATATAACTTTTCTTCCAGACCGCAGAACCGTCAGCCTTGAACTTTTCCACCAGTTCCCGCTCCTTTTCCGGAGTCAGTTCCGCCGGCTTTTCCGGAAGTTCCAGCTTAATCATGTAGCAATTGATTATATTGCAGTTCCAACAACCGCCGCGCAGAATTTTCCGGATGCAGAATCCGGCACAAGGTTTCGTAGGCAGCTTTCAGCTTTTCCCGGTCACTCTCGTCCAATCCTTCGTCAAACAGCTTCATATACTTCTGGTACTCACCCGTATGAATATCCTCCTTCATCCGCATGGTATCACGCAGAATCTCTTCCACAGTCCATCCTTTGAAATTGGTTACTTCCGAGCGGTCCACTTTCACCTTGTTGCCCTCCCGATGAAGAACATACAGATTCACCTCGTTCATGGACTGTACCACCAGCGGACTGTGAGTAGTCACTATGAACTGTACATTCGGAAATACTTTCGAAAGGAAAGAAATGATATCCCGCTGCCAGGCCGGATGCAAATGCAGATCAATTTCGTCTACCAGCACAATAGCTTCTTCCTGTAACGGATTCTCCGAAGCCGGATAACGTTCGAACATCCGCTTGCACAGATCAATGACCCATGACAGCATTGACTGGTAGCCGTATCCCAGTTCCGTATAGCGGAACCAGCCGTCCTCCGTTTGAAACAGCGTGTAATTGTGCAGTCTGTCATTGCTCTCAAAGCGGAAGTCCAGAATCTCCGGAAACAGATTTCCGCACAGCAGCTCCCGGATGCGGTTCAGTCTTTCTTCTGCCTGCCGGTTATTGCTCTTGGCTGCATAATCCAGCTGCATGAGCCACTCCTCGATATTGATCAGGCGCTGATCCGGATGAAACAGGGAAGCACAGTCATCACACTGCGATTCCGAAAGACTGGTCTTCGAAGGATAACGGGAAACACCGTAAGCATAAATCCGGAAATCTTCCAGTCCCGGATATTTAGATGTAGCACAGGAGTTTGTACCATATTTCCAGCGAAAAGTATTCTCCAAAGTCGTTGTACACTCAACCAGCATCTTTTCATCCAGATTAACCGAATCTTCAGAATCATTCAGAAGAAGATGAATTCCAGCAGGAACAAACTGCTTGCCACCGCCATCCTTTTCCGTAATCAGGACCTTTGATTGCTTCAACGAGTGTCCGTTCCATGGCACCGCACGCAGGTCTGCAATCGCTTTTAGCAGACTCGTCTTACCGGTATTGTTGTTACCCAGCAGCACCGTCCACTGATACACAGACTTTCCGTCTTTTTTCAGACAGCTGATCTCCGTGTCCTCAAAACATTTAAATGATAGGAATGATAGGGTTTTTATCTTCATATATACTTTTCAATTCCGGAACATAACATTCTTTTTGCAAAGATAACAAAAAACAGACAGGGTGCCCCATCTGTCCGGAAAAATCTTCTTCAGCAAGAATCCACAAATAACAGGCGGCTATTCCGTGAAAGCCCCGCAGAAAGTCCGCATGCTCTCAGCGGAAAGTCAGAAATTTGTTGCAGGAGAAATTCACGGCCCCGTAAATAAAGAGCCCCAGGAACTGAGCCAGATACTCATTGCAGTGCAGAAGTTCCACCAGCACCAGCAGGAACACAAACTGCGCACTGTAAGCCAGCGCGAAAGCCCCCGCAAAGAACAGCATCTGATGCCATACCGTATTCTTCTTGTTTTCCTTGTCCAGCGGGAAAATCCAGTACTTGCACCAGATAAAGTTATGAATCTGCGACACCACATACGCCGTCACATTGGCCAGCATATAATCCTCCTTCCTGATGTGCATCATCAGCCAGACCACAAAGGCCGCAATGAGCGCATTAAGCGTTCCGATTATCGTAAAGCGCAGAATTCGTACACGTTCTTTCATTCACCAAATTTTCGGGGTTTTCACAATAGGAATTGTCACAACAGGGATTGTCACAAACAGGTTTTTCACAAAATGAAGGACACGAAATATCACATCTCATGTCCTTCTTCTGAAAAGTTTAAAATTCTCCAATAAAGAATCACTTGTTATCTACAATCTTCAAATTCAGTTCATCAAGCTGCTTCTGGTCGAGGAATCCCGGAGCATCCAGCATCACGTCGCGTCCTGAATTGTTCTTCGGGAATGCGATACAGTCACGGATGGAATCCAGTCCTGCGAACAGAGATACCCAGCGGTCGAGTCCGTATGCCAGACCTCCGTGAGGAGGAGCACCGAACTTGAAGGCGTTCATCAGGAAGCCGAACTGCTCCTGAGCCTTCTCGGGTGTAAAGCCCAGAATCTCAAACATCTTGGCCTGAAGCTGTGAGTCATGGATACGGATAGATCCTCCACCTACTTCCACACCATTGACCACCATATCGTAAGCATCTGCACGTACAGCTGCCGGATCAGTATCCAGTAAAGGAATATCCTCATCTTTCGGATGAGTAAACGGATGATGCATAGCCATCAGACGGCCTTCCTCTTCGCTCCATTCGAACATCGGGAAGTCAACCACCCACAGACAGGCAAACTTGTTCTTGTCGCGCAGTCCCAGCTGGTTACCCATTTCCAGACGCAGTTCACACAGCTGCTTGCGGGTCTTCATCGCATCGTCACCGCTCAGAATCAGGATCAGGTCACCCGGTTTGGCACCGAAGGCCTCCTTCATCTGCTGCAATACTTCCTGTGAATAGAACTTGTCCACGCTTGACTTCACGTTGCCGTCAGCTTCCACACGGGCATAAACCAGTCCCTTGGCACCGATCTGCGGACGTTTCACAAATTCGGTCAGCTGGTCCAGCTGCTTGCGGGTGTAGTGGGCAGCACCTTCGGCACAGATACCGCCGATATAGGCTGCATTGTCGAATACAGAGAATCCGTATCCCTTCAGGATGTCCATCAGTTCCACGAACTTCATGCCGAAACGCAGGTCCGGTTTGTCGCTGCCGTAATATTTCATGGCATCTGCCCAGGGCATGCGCAGGAACGGTTCAGTCAGTTCCACGCCGCGCAGTTCCTTAAACAGGTGCTTGGCCATACCTTCAAAAGTCTCGATAATGTCTTCCTGTTCCACGAAGCTCATTTCGCAGTCAATCTGCGTGAACTCCGGCTGACGGTCAGCACGCAGGTCTTCATCGCGGAAACACTTCACGATCTGGAAGTAGCGGTCGAATCCTGATACCATCAGCAGCTGCTTCAGCGTCTGCGGAGACTGCGGAAGCGCATAGAACTGTCCCGGATTCATACGTGAAGGAACCACGAAGTCACGGGCACCTTCCGGAGTAGAACCGATCAGCATTGGAGTTTCCACTTCCAGGAATCCCAGTCCGTCCAGATAACGGCGCACTTCCATGGTCATGCGGTGACGCAGTTCCAGGTTCTTGCGCACAGCCGTACGGCGCAGGTCCAGATAACGGTATTTCATACGCAGGTCATCCCCGCCGTCGGTATTGTCCTCGATGGTAAACGGAGGAGTCTGTGCCGAATTCAGCACGGTCAGCTCTTCCACCGTGATTTCCACCTCACCCGTAGGCAGGTTGGGATTCTTGCTGGAACGTTCGTTCACCGTACCCTTTACCTGAATGACATACTCACGGCCCAGGTGGCTGGCCCGTTCGCAAAGTTCTGCGTTCACGTCCGTGTTAAACACCAGCTGGGTGATACCGTAACGGTCGCGGAGGTCAACAAAAGTCATACCTCCCATCTTGCGTACACGCTGTACCCATCCGGCCAGCGTCACGCTCTTTCCTGCATCAGCGATTCTCAGTTCGCCGCATGTATGATTTCTGAACATATCTTCAATCTTGTTTTTTTCTTCGCACAAAGGTAATACATGTTTTTTACATGCCCAAACCTTCCGCCTATTTTTCGCACTTCTTTCCCCGCTAAGGCTCGCCCAGACATTTTACGATCAGTTCCACCTCCGGTTTCAGGTAATATTTCCGTGTCTTCTCATAGCCCATGCGGCGGAGGCCTTCCCACAGTTCCGGACACCCCTGTATCCAGCGGCTCAGGTTCTGTGAAGCCGTTTTCTGCCGGCTTTGCGGGAAATACATCCGGGCCAGTTCACTCTTGTGGTAGATCCGCAGCCGGAATTCCCCGGTCTCTTCTGCCACACAGGATCGTTCATTCAGGTTCATTTTTTCTTCAGTTTTCCAGGTTTCTTACTACCTATAAAGATACAAAAAATATCCCGGAACACCAAGTGCTCCGGGATATTTTTCAGGAAAAATTCCGGGGGATTATCCGAACAGCCTGCACCGTCCCCGGCATTTCTGTTCTGCCAGGTCACTCTCCACGTCATAGCAGGGACAGAGCTTGATCCACTCTTCCGGTTCCACCACTCCGTCGCCGTCCCTGTCCGGGCTCAGATCCCTGTGGCCCACCACCTTCCGGATTCTGTAGTCCTCACAGAGCACCCTCACCAGTACGCGGATCGACCGTTTCTGTTCTTCGGTCCGGGTGTCTGCCGGATTTCCTCCCGCATCCAGTCCCCCTTCATACGCAATGCCGATGCTGTTCGCGTTATGCCCTTTCGCATGTGCGCCCGCCTGCCCCACCGGACGCATGGAACAGATCTCTCCGTCACGCCGCACGTAATAATGATACCCGCACCCGTTGAATCCCCGCTGCCGGTGCATCCGGTCCAGTTCAGCCGGAGAGAGGGACTTGTCCTCTCTCGTGGCCGTACAGTGAATGACAATCAGGTCAATCTTTCTCATTCTCCACTCCTTTCCTTCCATTTCCCGGTCAGGATGCAAAGCAGGCATCTCAGAATCCGGACAATTACTTTTACTGCTTTCATACTTCCATCATTTTACGGTCAGACACCCATTCCGCCTCCTTCCTCTTCTTCTCCGGCTTCAGCCGTCTTCTTAACCGGCACACGCTCATACGACAGGTTCGCCAGCGCATCCTGCAGGGTCAGTCCCGGACGGAAGTTGATGCGCGCCCTCTCGATCAGCCCGACATGGTATTCCTCTTCCACTTCCGCTCCCTTGCCGCTCAGTCCCAGCTGGAGCGATCCCAGTTCACCCAGACGTACGATTTCACCGCTCTGCAGCCCCTCGCTCACCACGTCTTCCAGAGCCGTCAGCACCGCCATGGTGTCCGCCCTCGTCACCGTACATTCCCGCTGGATGCGCTCCGCAATCTCACGGATCCCCATCACCCCGCGCGCCTGCGCCTGTGCATAATACTTCATCGGAGCCCCTTTGTCGCCCGGATTCTTTCTTCCCACTACTGAATAAGTCACTGCTTTCTCCATACACAATTTGTTTAAAAGGTTAGTACTTGTTTTAATTTGACAAAACAAAGATACGACACCCCTTCCCCCGCCATGTAGACATTTGCAGGGTTGTGTAGACTTAAAGGGAAAATATTTTTTTGTTTAACTGTCATTATTACAGATCAATGCCATGCAGCAGAAAAAGTACTCTTTTTTATGCTAATTCTAGGTTTTATCAAAAATATCTATTACCTTTGCATCAACAAATCCCGCCCGCTTCCCGTAAGATTAGCGTACCCAGCGGGACATTTTTATTTATGGGAGTCAGATATACACATCAAGCCATAACTACAGAACAGCAAATTGAAATTCTAAAAGAAAGAGGTTTGCTGATTGATGACGTTAAGCAAGCAATTGAAATTCTTGACACCATCAGCTATTTTCGTCTTGCGGGTTATTGGCGACACTTTGAGACTGACCATTCTACCCATCAATTTAGGGAAAACTGTAGTTTCTCTGATGTTACAGACCTTTACTCTTTTGACAAACAACTTAGGGTTTTACTGTTTACTGCCATCCAAACGATTGAGGTTTCTGTCCGCACTAAAATAATCAAGCATTTAGCTCTTGAATTTGGTGCTTTTTGGTTTATGGACGAAAACTACGCCATCAATAAAACCCGTTTTGCAGCAAATCTGTCTGTAATCCGTAAAGAAGTATCTCGTTCACACGATGATTTCATCACCGAGCATTTTCGAAAATATAGCGAACCAGACCTGCCGCCTGTTTGGAAAACATTGGAAGTTATCTCAATGGGTACACTATCCAAGCTCTACGCAAATTTTTCGGATTCAGCAGCAAAACATGCTGTGGCAAGAGAATTCGGTTTGAAACACCACAAATTCCTGAGAAGTTGGCTGGAATGTCTTGCTGTACTTCGTAACTGTTGTGCCCATCACTCAAGACTGTCAAACCGTGTCTTTCCTGTCAAGCCAATGATGCCGGAGCGTATGCCGAACACTTGGGTGAACTACCGCTAAACTAAAGATTTAGCGGCTTCGGAGATACCAATACCTCCTCTCTTTTCCTGCTTCTTCCTGCCATTGCTTTTTAGGACACGAGGTCGGTCATCCACAAGAGGACAGTCCACAGGCTTGACTTTCCCACGCTCCGTGGGTAGGGCTTTCAAGCCAAATTCCTTGATGTTGCAAGCGGCATTGAAGTCCCGGTCGTGATGTGTACCACATTCCGGGCATGTCCAACTGCGCTCGCTAAGATTCAATCCTTTGTACACATGGCCGCATTTGCCGCAGGTCTTCGAACTTGGGGCAAAGCGGTCTATCTTAATGAGGTTCACGCCATACCAACTGCACTTGTATTCAAGCAAAGTTAGGAACATACCGAAAGAAGCATTTCCTACGGCTTGTGCCAAATGGTGGTTACGCTGCATCCCTTTCACGTTCAAATCTTCCATGCAGATAGTGCGCACTTGGCTGTCGTGCGTGAGTGCATGGGTGATTTTGTGAAGGCTGTCCTTACGGCTGTTAGCTATGTGTTCCTGTAGCCGGGCTACACGGATGCGTGCCTTGTTGCGGTTGGCAGAACCTTTCTGTTTGCGGCTCAACCGCTTTTGTAGCAACTTCAAGCGGTCTAAGCTTCTCTGCAAGTTCTTGGGATTGGCAAACGTGCGTCCGTCAGAACATACGGCAAGCGACTTGATACCCAAGTCAATGCCGACGGTCGTGTCACGCATCGGTTCGGAAGGCTTCATTTCTTGCATGGACGTGTCCACCAGAACGGAAGCAAAGTATCTCCCCGAAGGGGTCATGCTGATAGTGACAGTCTTCACCGTACCCTTGAACCTGCGGTGCAGCACGGCAGGAATATCTTTCGCTTTGGGGATTGTGATTGTTCCTTTTTCAAAATCCACACGGCAATGCTGTGGGCAAAGGAAGCTCTGCTTGTCCTTGCGGCTCTTGAAGCGTGGGAAACCGACAGCCTTGGTGTTGCGAAAGAAATTGGTATAGGCTGTATCAAGATTACGCAAGGAACTCTGCAAGGACTGGGAGTTGACTTCAGAAAGCCACTCATGCTCCACCTTCAGCTCGCTCTTCATCAAATTGGTCAAGTATACGTTGCCGAGCGTTTCCTTGCGTTCCTTGTAGGCTGTGATTTTCAGGTTCAATGCCCAATTATAGACAAAACGGCAGCAGCCGAAGGTCTTTGCAAACAAAACCTTCTGCTCATCTGTCGGATAGATTCTATATTTGTAGGCACGTAACATATGGCAAAAGTAACGATTTAAAATGAGACCATGATACAGAAAGATTACATTTCAAAGAACCACTCGAAGTTTCTCATCAAATATCACGTGATATTTGTATGCAAATACAGGAAGAAGCTACTCATTGGAGCAGTGGAATATGACATGAAGCAAATCATGCAGAACATATCAGACCTGTCAGACTTTAACATTGAGGTCATGGAAACCGACAAAGACCATATTCACATGATGATATGCAGCGAACCAAAACTCTCTCCGCTGCAAATCGTAAGGAGGCTAAAACAAATGTCAACAACTGCCATTTGGAAAAGACATGAAAATTACCTTAGACATGTATTTTACTGGGAAAACACATTTTGGACGGATGGATATTTTGTGTCATCAGTCGGAAATGTCAGTCAGGAAACCATCAAAAAATACATCGAAAAACAAGGGTAGCTGCGCTACCCCGCATTTTTCATCCCTTAAACTGAAGATTTAGGGGTTTTCAAATGCGAGTTCCTATAAAACTCCCTGAGCGCCGTTGACAGGTCGCACCCGTTATCTTCCATAAGATAAGCTATGATATCTTTGGCAATGCCTTCTACCAGATATTGCATTCGTTTGTCCATATCCTGTGTAAGTATTACAAATAAGGTCCATTCTTCATTTGGCTTTTCAAACAATACCTCCTCCGTTATTCAGACAAACTTGTGTAAGATCCTGCACACTGTCATCGAATGAAAGCAAATGCTCCGCATCATAATGTTCCGTAAGAAAATCAATACCTTTAAAGCGTATCAGATAATTGCTCGCCTCACGAACGGAAAGATGATGGATTTCAGCAAACTCACTAATGGCAGCAACAATATATGCAATTACATTTTTGTCAATTTCCTGCTCACCTTTTAAAACGACAGATGCCGACATGCCAAGGGCATCAAGCACCTTTGTAACTGTCTTTATCGTAAGCCCCTTTCCTCTCTCTATCTTAGAAATCTGAGCTTTACCGACTCCTACCCGTTCACCGAGCTCTTCCTGAGTAAGTCCTTTGCGAAGACGTTCATTCCGAATCATCAAACCTATATTTTCCAACCTGTTTGTCATACGATCTATTTTTACACGCAAACAAATATACAACAAAGTTTCCAAAACAGGAAACAATTATATGTATATCCGTAAAGATACCACTCTGAAAGCAATGATGAACAACAGAATAAAACATTCCGTAGAGGTTTCTGCAAAAGAAACACTATCTTTGCAGCGTTATCCGACATCTGAAATTTACGAACGATTATGAAGAAAAAAATTGTAACATTTGGGGAAATTATGATGCGACTGACCACTCCGGGAAACCTGAGACTCCAGCAAAGTCGCGAACTGTCAGTCAATTACGGAGGAAGTGAGGCCAATGTAGCCATCTCGGTGGCAAACTTCGGCGGCCAGGTGGACTATGTGACCCGCCTGCCCGAAAACCCGCTGGGAGAAGCCTGCATCGCCGAACTCCGCTCACATAACATCGGTACGGATCACATCCTCACGGGAGGAAAACGCCTCGGTACCTACTACATGGAAAAGGCTGCGGCCATGAGAAACTCACGCGTCATCTACGACCGCGAAGGCTCCTCTTTTTCCGAACTCGAACCCGGCATGATCAACTGGAAAGAGATCTTCAGCGATGCCGGCCTGTTCCACTGGTCCGGTATCGACGCAGCCCTGACTCCGGGACTGGCCGAAGTGTGCCGGGAAGCCGTTGAAACCGCCAGGGAAATGGGAATCTCCGTCTCCTACGACATCAACTACCGCAAGAACCTCTGGAAGTACGGAAAGACAGCCCAGGAAGTACTCCGCCCGCTGATTGCCTCCAGCGACATCATGTTCGGCAGCGAAGGCGAATATGCCATGCTCTTCGGACTCAAGGCTCCGGGATTCAAGGCCACAAGCGCAGCCGGCCGGTATGACACCGCAGCCTACGAAGCATTCTGCCGGGAGATCGCCCGGGAAGTGCCCCAGTGCCGCTACATCTACATCGCCCTGCGCAACGTGATGAACTCCGAACACCACACCTTCGCCGGAATACTCTATGCCGACGGCACCATGTACCACACCCGCGTGTACGACATCAACAATGTCATCGACTGTGTCGGAGTGGGAGACGCATTCTGCGGTGCCCTTCTCTATGCCCAGTCAGCCTGGACCGACAACCAGAAAAGAGTGGATTTCTCTACGGCCGCTTCCGTCCTGAAAAACACCATCTCCGGCGACTACAACATGGTCAAGGTTTCCGAAGTGGAGGAACTGATGGCCCGCAACGAAAAGGGGGAACTGGAAAGATAATCAAAAAGGGGGAAAATCAACATGAGAGGGTGCCTGCTTCACCAGCAAGACATCCTCTCATGTCAGCTATTTCATCTGTGCATGAAACACTTGATATCTACCACAAAGCAACTTTCCCTTCCACACCTAAGTCTAAGGTGGCAGTAGCTATTCCCAAAGCACGGAACACCTTTCCCATAGTGGAAAGAGTGATTGAGCACTTTCCGCTTTCCAGTTTGCATATCTGGGAACGCTTCACACCTATACGTTCACCAAGTTCCTCTTGCGTGAGGTTTTGCTTCAGGCGTGCATTCCTGATAGCTTCCCCTACGAAGTAAGCATCTACCTCGTCTTTGAGCTGCGCTTCCATCACATCTCTTTCAGGAGTCCCTACTTTTCCCCATACTTCATCCACCAAATGGTCTGCAGGGGTAAACTTCATTTTCGTCATAATATATTATTTTTTTCGTTAAAATATTCTTTTCTTATTTCTTCTGCCCGTTGTATTTCTTTTTGCGGAGTCTTCTGCGTTTTCTTTATGATCCCGTGTGTGGCAACAACAAGTGTTTCCGTTTCTGTATCCCAAAAAGCGAACAGTCTGTACAAAATATAAAGGTAACCATTTGTTTCCAAATAAGCAAACAAAACTTAACTTATAAATTAAGCTGATACTATTTTTATCAGACAATTTATCCCTCCCCGGGATCCTCATGTATCCTCACATGTATTTCCGAATTGTTTTTACATAAAAACCCTGTAAAAATTATAATTCATTGATCACATTCCCCAAATCCCCTCTGAATTAACTTCATGCTTTACTTTAAATAAATATGCTTATAAACCCTATTTTTCAACATATTATAAATACATAAATTCCACTTCTTTGTTTTAACATTTTACCTTTGCGGATGGTTGCCTTAACTTTGCTTCTGTAAAACAAATATTATTTACTTTTTTCATTCAACCTTAAATTTGGAAAGATGGAAAACAATCTGATGACCGTATTCACGCGCATCTTCCACACGCAGGGAGACTCCCTCGTGGAACTGTCTGCCTGGATCGAGAATGTCCGCAACGGACAATGGAAAAATGAAGTGGAGAACTACCGCAGGCTGATGGCCGAAGGAAAGAAACAGGAAGCTGCCTCCGTCAAGGAACAGCTGCCTGCCCTCGTACCTGCCGGAAACTGCCTGCGCGGACGTTATCCCAAGTGTCTCACCAACCGCACCGGCTATGCCATGTTCGACATGGACAAGATGCCGCCCGACGTGCTCCGGAACGCTTTTGCCCGGCTGAAGGAAGTTCCCTGGGTGGCAGCCTGTCATGTCACTGTCTCCGGAACCGGCCTCCGCATCTTCGTCTGCATCGGTGTGGTACATCCCGATGTCTACCGCCGGGCCTATGAGATCGTGGCGCACGCCCTTGAACAGGTTGCCGGACATCCCTGCGACATGCAGTGCAAGGATCTCTGCCGCCTCACGCTCGCGTCTTATGACCCTGAAGCTTATCTGGCACCGGAACCCCTCACCTTTCCCTACGAGGAAGGAAACAATCCGCTCCTGTATCAGCCGGCCACGGGAACCGACTCCTCCGAGGATTACCGGTTCAACGGCAGAACCGCAGGGAATCCGGCTGATTATGCTTCCGGAAACGCCGGTTTCAGGCCCTTCGGAATCCCCGAAGATCCCAACGACGACTGCCGTTATGTACCCCTCCGTGACCCCGAAGCTTTTCTGGCGAATTTTTTCCGGAAAAACAAGTTTCAGGAGGGTCAGCGGCACAATGTTCTGCTCCGTCTGGGACGCAACATCCGCTGGCGGAGATTCAATCCGTACGACTTTGAACGGCTGAAACACAGCGCCTTCCGCATGATGGGCCAGCTCCCTTACAGCGAATATTGCAGCGCGATGGACTGGGGCTACAATCATGCCGATTTGGGTCCATGGGTCCACATGGACCCTAATGGACCCTCCACCGTGAGAAAAGAATCCGACGAGGATGATTTGATGAGTCATGCACCCCTGTTTCCCGAGTGGATTTACGACAAGCTCCCGCCTCTGATCCGGCGCGGTATCATAGCCGCCCGCTCCGGCCGCCAGCGCGACATGCTTCTCATGTCCATACTCACCAACCTCAGCGGATGCGTTCCGCTGGTGCGCACTCTCTATGCCCACCGTCTCTACTCCCCCCATTTCTTCTTCGCAGCCGTCGCCCCCGCAGGTTCCGGCAAGGGTGTGGTGGCCCTGTCAGCCCTGCTCGGCAGCAAGATTCACCGCGAAATGGAGGAAAACAACCGCCGGGAGCGCAAGGAATACGAGCAGAAGATGCTGGAATGGGAGGCCGAACAGAAACGGGCCTTCCGCGAGAAACGCAAGCCCGACATCAGTCTCAAGCCCGAAGAGCCCCGGTGGCACGTGCTGAACGTACCGCCCAACACCTCCAAGAGCCAGCTGATGACCGACCTCTACAACTCCGGCGAGATCGGAATCATCTGCAACACCACCGAGATCGACTCCTTCACCGCTGCCCTGGGAACGGACTACGGCAAGCATGCCTCCGAACTGCGCATGATCTACCACCACGAAGCCGTGGGACAGAACTACAAGATCGACGGCCACCCCATTCTCATCCAGCGCCCCCGCATGGCCATCTGCATGGCCGGTACCCTGCAACAGCTGGTCAACTTCGTGTCATCGAAGGAAGACGGTATGTACAGTCGTCTGGCCCTGCTCACGGGAAAGGGTGAAAGCGGCTGGATTTCAGCGGCTCCCGATTCGGACGACGAATGGATCGACGGCGACGAACTCTTTGAGAATCTGGCAGATGATGTGCTTCAGGCCTACCATTTCCTGCTCAACTCCCCCACCTCCGTCCATTTCACTCGCGAACAGTGGAAGATCCACAACAAGCTGTTCGGTCACATGATGCAGAATGTCTCGCTGGAGGACGGAGAAGGCAACGAGGCCATTGTGGGACGTCACGGACTGCTGACGATGCGCATCGCCATGGTGCTCACCGCCCTGCGCAAGTGGGAAGCCGGCTGGAACATGAAGGATGTCACCTGCAGCGACGAGGATTTCAACATCACCATCGAACTGGTCAAGGTGCTGCTGGAACACAGCCTCTCCCTCTCCACCATCCTGCCCGGAACGGAACGGAAACGCTCACAGATGACCTGTTTCCACCGCGTGCTGGAGTGCTACAAGAAGCTGCCCGAGAGCTTCACTTACATGGAATATCTCACCGCGACGGCTGCCATGGACATCTCCCGTTCCACTGCCAAGCGATGGCTCAAGAAGATGCTGAAACAGAACCTGGTAGCATACGACAACGGCATCTACCGCAAGGTACATTCCACGGAATAGGGTCCATATAGAAAAAGTGGACCCAGGTGGACCCTGAAAACGTTTCGGCGTTTCAGTCAAAAGGCTTCGGCGTTTGCATGGAAACGCCGAAGCCTTTTTTTATTTTCCGGGCAGGTATTTCCGGCCTGTCCGCGGAGCCCTAATCTTCCAGAATCTTCTTCCGTACGCTTCTCCAGGGCCCCTTGAAGAGCATCCGGACCAGATATTTGGTCAGCCGCTTGAGCTGCATCTCGTCCGACCAGCTCAGCTTGATCTTCCCGCAGGCAATCAGGGTCAGGAAATTCCCCAGTGCATTCAGTGCATACTCGGCCTCCGTAAACTGATACCCTTCAGGGGTGTGGCGCAGCCATCTTTTCGGTTTCTCACTCTCTGTCTTTTGCTCCCGTTTTTCTTTTTTTACTTCTTTTTGTCTCATTGGTGAATATATTTTACCGGCCAAATGAAAAAAATGTCCGGTTTTAAGATTCTTTAAACTCGTTAAAATTGAGAATGAAATCGAATTGAAATTTTCATTAAATCTCATTGAAATTCTTTTTCTTAAGAAGTCCGACACAAAATTAATAGTTGTTTTTGAAAAATATTGGAAATTTTGTTTTAAATTAAAACATAATGTTTACCTTTGTCTCGCAATTGTGAATAACAATTGCATCTGCAGCCCAAAAATTCCGGTTTTATCCCTTCTTCCCGGTCCCCGGTTGGGAGAGGTAACCGCGAAGCGCACCCCAAACGTAGCTTCCTTTCGCTCTGGCCCCCGGACGAGGAAGTGACCACGGTTCCGGCCCCCGGGGCGTGGTGGTCAACAATGAATCTATTCAGCAAAAAATCGGAAAGTCAGTCAGATTCCGGCCCCCGGAATCGCGACGGCTTAGTAACATCAAAGGAAACCTAAAATCATTATGACATTCAAATCAAACATTCTCTGCGTACTGACAGCAGCTTTCCTGCTGTCGGGTTGTACCTCATACAAGAAGGTGCCCTATTTGCAGAATTCTGCGACAGTCAATGTACCGGCCGGAGAAATTCCGCTCTACGACGCCCGGATCATGCCCAAGGATCTGCTGACCATTACCGTCAGCACAACAGATCCAGAAGCCAGTGTTCCCTTTAACCTGACCGTGCAAAGTGCTGCATCCCTGAACTCAAATAACCTGACTACTCAGCCCACCTTGCAGCAGTATCTGGTAAACAACGAGGGTGAAATTGATTTTCCGGTACTGGGAAAATTAAAGATCAGCGGAATGACCAAAAATGAATGCGAAGCCATGCTCCGCGACCGGCTGACCCCTTACCTGAAGGAAAATCCGATTGTGAATGTCCGCATGGTGAACTATAAGATCTCCGTATTGGGTGAAGTCAATCATCCGGGAACCTTCACGGTAAGCAACGAAAAAGTGAATGTACTAGAAGCCCTGGCCATGGCAGGCGATATGACGATTTACGGTCTGCGTGACAATGTGAAGCTGGTCCGCGAAACGGCAGACGGAGGACGCGACATTCAGGAACTGAACCTGAACGATGCCAATCTGATCCGTTCCCCCTATTTCTACCTCCAGCAGAATGACATTCTCTATGTCACTCCCAACAAGACCAAATCCCGCAACTCCGACATTGGTAACACCACTACCATTGCCATTTCTGCGACCTCTATTCTGGTCTCTCTGGCCAGCCTGTTAGTCACCATCTTTAAGTAAAATATCATGAGCAACGAAAAATACGACGACCTTTTTACGGCTGAAGACGAGAAGCCGATTGACTATAAAGCGATTCTGTTTGAATACCTGATGTACTGGCCCTGGTTTGTAGCCTGCCTCATTCTCTGCCTGATCGGAGCCTGGGGCTACCTGCGCTATCAGACTCCGGCTTACAATGTGAATGCCACGGTGCTGATCAAGCAGGATGACAAGGGAAAAGGCAGTGCCAACAGTCCGCTTGCCACCATGCAGGATCTCGGGATGCTGAGCATGGCCAGCAATTTCGACAATGAAATGGAAATTCTCCGTTCCCGCACTTTAATTAAGAAGGTAGTCAATACCCTGGGACTGAACATCCGCTATGCAGAACCCCGCAGTTTCGGCTATGCCTTGCCGCTTTATAAGCATGATACTCCCATCAAGGTCTGGATGACTCCCGAAGAAGCGGAAAAGCTGGCAGGTTCCCTGAATTTACAGCTGGACTGCACACCTGACGGCAAAGTCAAGGCTACCGCAAAGTATGGAAAGGAAGGCACCACTGAAAAGACTTTTGACCGGCTGCCCGGTGTACTCGTCACTCCCGTGGGAACCCTGACGCTGAACGCGAAAGATAGTACAAAGATTCTGGGGAAAAGGACTATTCAGGTACAGATTGTATCCCCTACCGCAGCCGCCAAGCTGTGCCAGAGAAATCTGTCTACCGAACCGACCAGTAAAAAAACCACCATTGTACGACTAACTTACAACGATACCCATGTAGGCCGGGGTCTGGATTTCCTAAATACGCTGGTAGCGTTGTATAATGCCGATGCCAACGATGACAAGAACGAGGTGGCCAGCCGGACAGCCGAATTTATCGACGAACGCATCAGCATCATCAATCACGAGCTGGGCACTACGGAAAGCGAACTGGCTCAGTATAAGCAGAAGGCCGGTCTGACCGACCTGACCAGTGATGCACAGCTGGCTCTGCAAGGCAATGCCGAATATGAGCAGAAACGGGCCGAGAATGCCACCCAGCTCCGTCTTGTAGAATTCCTGAAAGAATACATCGAGCGTCCCGAGAACCGAATGGAGATCATTCCGGCCAATATCGGACTGAGCGACAACGGGCTGTCTACCCTGATCGGACAGTATAACGAGATGCTGACCGAACGCAAACGGTTGCTCCGCACTTCCAGCGAAAGCAACCCGGCCGTGGTCAATCTGGATACCTCTTTAGAGGCTACCCGAAAGAATATCCAGACCTCCGTAGCAAGCGTTCTGAAAGGACTGGAGATCACCCGAAACGACCTGAATCGCGAAGCTGCCCTGTTTGCGAACCGGATCAGCAATGCTCCCCAGCAGGAAAAAGAACTGCTCAGCATCTCCCGCCAGCAGGAAATCAAGGCCAGTCTGTACCTGATGCTGCTTCAGAAGCGGGAGGAAAACGCGATTACCTTAGCAGCTACAGCAAATAACGGTCGTATGGTAGAAGAACCGCTGGCCGGCGGTATGGTCGGGCCGAATAGCAAGACATATTATATACTGGCATTAATCCTTGGGCTGGGCATTCCTGTAGCGATCATCTTTCTCCGCAACCTGCTCCGTTTCAAAATTGAAAGCCGGGCAGATATCGAAAAGATCACCGATATCCCCGTAGTCGGAGATATTCCTCTGACCGATACGGAAGGACACCCCATTGTGGTGCAGGAAAACCGCAACGGTCTGATGGAAGAAGTGTTCCGTTCTGTCCGTACAAATGTACAGTATATGCTGGGAGAAGGCCAGAAAGTAATCCTCTTTACCTCCACCACCTCCGGTGAAGGCAAGAGCTTCAATGCCGGAAATCTGGCCTGTAGCTTTGCCTTTATGGGCAAGAAGGTGGTGATTGTCGGACTGGATATCCGCAAACCCGGACTGAACAAAGTCTTCGAGATTTCTCATAAGGAACGGGGAATTACCCAATACCTGGCCGATCCGAAACAAACCGATCTGCTGAGCCTTTGCCAGCCCTCTGCCATCTCTCCTAACCTCTTTATTCTGCCGGGCGGAACCGTTCCTCCCAATCCGACAGAGTTGGTAGCACGGAAATCCTTGGATCATGCACTGGAGATTCTGAAAGAACACTTTGACTACGTTATTCTGGATACGGCCCCCATCGGTATGGTGACCGATACCCAGCTGATTGCCCGTGTAGCAGATCTGAGCGTCTATGTCTGCCGCGCTGATTATACCCATAAAAGCGACTATGAACTGATCAATGACCTGAAACGTGAAAACAAGTTGCCGAACCTCTGTACCCTGATCAATGGTATTGATATGGATCAGCGCAAAAATGGTTACTACTACGGTTACGGGAAATATGGCAAGTATGGCAAATATGGTTACGGAAAGAAATATGGCTATGGCTACGGTTATGGCTATGGAAAATAAAGCAAAAAAGATCTATGAAAGGAATTGTATTAGCCGGTGGAAGCGGAACGCGTCTCTACCCCATTACGAAGGGAGTCAGCAAGCAAATGCTGCCCATATTTGACAAGCCGATGATCTACTACCCGATTTCGGTCCTGATGCTGGCAGGAATCCGGAAAATCCTGATCATCTCCACCCCTTACGACCTGCCCGGATTCCGGCGGTTGCTGGGCGACGGAAGTGACTACGGTGTCCGCTTTGAATATGCAGAGCAGCCTTCTCCTGACGGACTGGCACAAGCCTTCCTGATTGGAGAACAGTTCATTGGAGACGATACAGCCTGCCTGGTTTTAGGTGACAACATATTCCATGGCAACGGTCTGAGCGCCCTGCTTCGTGAAGCTGTCCGTACAGCCGAGGAAGACCGGAAAGCCACTGTATTCGGTTACTGGGTCAGCGATCCGGAACGCTATGGCGTTGCTGAATTCGACGAGAACGGCAATTGTCTGAGCATCGAAGAGAAACCTGCACAGCCCAAGTCCAATTATGCAGTCGTAGGCCTTTACTTCTATCCGAATAAGGTCGTGGAAGTGGCTAAGAATATCAAACCCTCTGCCCGTGGAGAATTGGAGATAACCTCTGTCAACCAGCGTTTTCTGGAAGACAGCCAGCTGAAGGTACAGACTCTGGGACGCGGATTCGCCTGGCTGGATACCGGTACCCATGATTCCCTGAGCGAGGCATCCACCTTTATCGAAGTAATTGAAAAACGGCAGGGACTGAAAGTTGCCTGTCTGGAAGGCATCGCCTACCGCCAGGGCTGGATCACCGCCGAGAAATTACGCGAACTGGCACAGCCCATGCTGAAAAACGAGTACGGCAAATACCTGATCAGCGTGATCGATGAGGTAAAACGTACCGGAAAAAGTAATCTGGATTTTTGAATAGATTATGAAAATAATTCCCACAAAGATTGAAGGCGTGGTCATTATCGAGCCGCGTCTGTTTCAGGATGACCGCGGTTATTTCTTCGAATCTTATTCTGAGAAGGATTTTAACCGTGAAGTAAGAGAAATTCATTTTGTACAGGACAATGAAAGCAAATCCAGCTACGGAGTCATGCGCCGACTGCATTTCCAGCGTCCCCCTTTCACCCAAAGCAAACTGGTACGTTGCGTGAAGGGCGCTGTACTGGATGTGGCTGTTGACATCCGCAAAGGAAGTCCGACTTATGGCCAGCATGTGGCAGTCGAACTGACAGAAGACAACCACCGCCAGTTCTTCATTCCCCGCGGCTTTGCCCACGGATTTGCCGTTCTGAGTCCGGAAGCCGTCTTCCAGTACAAATGTGACAACTTTTATCACCCCGAAGCCGACGGCGGCATCAGCATCCTTGATTCCAGCCTTGGCATTGACTGGCGCATACCGACTGATCATGCCATCCTGAGTGAAAAAGATACCCGGCATCCTTTATTGAAAGATTTTGATTCCCCTTTTGATATTCAGGTGCCGTTATATTAAATTCGTTTAATCAGTAAAATGATGAATATATTAGTTACCGGTGCCAACGGGCAGCTGGGACGCGAAATGCGTTTGATAGCTCCGGACACTCCCTTTCATTTTATCTTTACCGACGTGACGGAAGCAGAAGATGTAGAGACCAGCCTGCTGGACATCACCAGTCCGGAAGCAGTCAAGCAGCTTGTCAAGGCAAATAATATCCGCTGCATTGTCAACTGTGCCGCCTACACCAATGTAGACAAGGCTGAATCAGACGAAGCTTTCTGCCGCGTACTGAATGCTGAAGCCCCCCGGAATCTGGCTGAAGCCATGAAAGAAGCCAATGGCCTGCTGATCCATATCTCTACCGACTATGTATTCGGCGGAGATCCCTATAACATTCCCTGCCGGGAAGACCAGCAGGGCACCCCTACCGGTGCTTACGGACGCACCAAACTGGAAGGAGAAAAAAATATTCTGGCTACAGGATGCGATTCTGTCATTCTCCGTACTGCCTGGCTGTATTCTGAATACGGCAAGAATTTTGTGAAAACCATGCTGAATCTCACGGCTACCAAACCTCAGTTGAAAGTAGTATTTGATCAGGCAGGTACACCGACCTATGCATACGACCTGGCCAGGGCCATCCAGACTATCCTTCAGGATTACTCCGCAGAAAATCCGACAAAAGGTTACAGCAAAGCAGGAATCTACCATTTCAGCAACGAAGGGGTATGCTCCTGGTATGACTTTACTAAAGTCATTGCAGAACTGGCCGGACAGACGGAATGCGATATCCAGCCCTGTCATAGCAATGAATTTCCAAGCCCGGTAAAACGCCCGGCGTATTCGGTACTGGACAAGACCAAAATCAAGAAAACATTCGGCATCCGGATTCCTTACTGGACCGACTCTTTAAAAATCTGTATCCATCATCTTCAAAACGCATAATTATGGAATTCAAACGTAATATATTGATCACCGGCGGAGCCGGATTTATCGGCAGCCATGTGGTAAGACTTTTTGTGAACAAATATCCCGACTGTCACATCATCAATCTGGACAAACTGACTTACGCAGGCAATCTGGCCAATTTGAAAGACATCGAGAACAAGGAAAACTATACTTTCGTCAAGGCAGACATCTGTGATTATGACAAGATACTGGAACTGATGCAGCAGTATCACATAGACGGCATCATCCATCTGGCTGCGGAAAGTCATGTAGACCGCAGCATCAAGGATCCTTTCACCTTTGCAAGAACCAATGTAATGGGCACTCTCAGCCTGTTGCAGGCCGCCAAGGTGTATTGGGAAAGTCTGCCGGAAAAATATGAAGGCAAACGCTTCTATCATATCTCAACGGATGAAGTATACGGAGCACTGAAAATGACACATCCGGAAGGTATCGAACCACCGTTTACAACAACCGCTTCTTCCGAAACCCATCATCTGGCTTACGGAGAAGAATTCTTCCTGGAAACAACCAAGTACAATCCGCACAGCCCCTACTCTGCCAGCAAGGCCAGCAGCGACCACTTTGTACGTGCTTTCCACGATACCTATGGTATGCCGACCATTGTAACCAACTGTTCCAACAACTACGGTCCTTACCAGTTCCCGGAAAAGCTGATCCCGTTGTTCATCAACAACATCCGTCACCGCAAACCGCTGCCGGTATATGGCAAAGGCGAAAACGTACGTGACTGGCTGTATGTAGAAGATCATGCCCGTGCCATTGATGTGATTTTCCACAACGGCAAGATTGCCGAGACTTACAATATCGGCGGTTTCAATGAATGGAAGAACATTGATATCATCAAGGTTGTCATTAAGACGGTGGACCGTCTGCTGGGACGCAAAGAAGGAGAAGATATGGATCTGATTACTTATGTAACCGACCGTCCGGGACATGATATGCGTTATGCCATTGACTCTACGAAGTTACAAAAGGAATTAGGCTGGGAACCGAGTTTACAGTTTGAGGAAGGTATTGAAAAGACTGTTCGCTGGTATCTGGATAATCAGGCCTGGATGGACAATGTGACTTCGGGAGATTATCAGAAGTATTACGAAACGATGTATAAAGATAGATAATATGAAATTTTATATATTAAAACAAGTCATAAAAGATGCCTGGAGAGGAATAAAATTAGGATATCTCTCTTCAAGAAAGGATCACTACGGTTATATTCATCCTACAGCTACCGTTTTAATGCCTGCTTTTGGAAATAAAGCTCATACATATCTTTATGAACATACGAACTTAGGTGAAGGTTCTAGAACGGTTAATACAGTAGGAAAGTTCATAATGAAAAAATATTCCAGAGCAGCCTCTAATTTAACAGTAATTTGTCAAAACCACAATTTTTTTGAAGTAGGATCTTACCCAGGTTCACCTACATGGCATACTAAACAAATTGCAGAAGATGTCATTGTAGAAGATTATGTTTGGATAGGAGCCAATGTAACCTTATGTCCAGGAACTCATATAGGTAGAGGATGCTTAGTTGCAGCTGGAGCAGTTTGTGTAAAAAATAAAAAATATCCACCCTATACTATTATTGGGGGGAATCCTGCAAAAGTTATTAAATATCGTTTTACTCTAGAAGAACAAATTGAACATGAAAAATTGATATATCCTCTAGAAGAGCGCTTGGATCCAATCTTTTTAAAAAAGACATATGAAGAAACTATTAATTCCATTCGTAAAAAATAATCATGAGCACTTCCTCACACATTATAAAAAATACAGGATTCCTTTATGCGAAAATGGGAATAACCGTATTTATATCTTTATATACAACACGCCTCATTCTTAATGCATTGGGAGCCTCTGACTTTGGTATTTATGGCGTTGTAGGTGGGGCTATAACTATGCTAGGATTTCTAAACAGTGCCATGGCTGGAGCAACTCAGAGATTTATGAGCTATAGTGAAGGAGAAGGAAATAAAGAAAAACAAAAAATAATATTTAATAGCAGTTTACTCTTACATTGGATTATAGCTATTACTGTAGCTCTACTTTTAGAAGGTGCTATGTTTGCTTTTTTCGGAGGCATATTAAATATAGAACTCAGTCGTATTGAAGCGGCTAAATGGATTTATCACTTCACAGTAATAAGTACCTTATTTACTATTATAACCGTACCCTATGATGCAGCAATTAATGCACATGAAAATATGCTTTATTACTCTATTGTAGGAATCTTAGAATCCATATTAAAACTATTAGCAGCTATAGCAATCATTAATTCTCATGCCGATAAACTTATTCTTTATGGGGCTTATATGGCAGGGATAACAATTTTAATGTTAGTTATCAAACAAATATACTGTTGGAAACACTATCCAGAATGTAAAATAGACTTAAAAACCTATGTAAACAAAAAGGCATTAAAGGATATATCAGGATTTGCAGGCTGGAATTTTATTGGTAGTATGGGAACTCTTCTTGGAAACTGCGGTGGAAGTATAGTCATAAACCATTATTTTGGAACAGCGATTAATGCTGCCCAAAATGTAGGAGCCCAATTACGAGGGCAAATGCTTGCATTCTCCAACAATATGTTAAAAGCTCTAAATCCAGTTATTGTCAAAAAGGAAGGATCTGGAGATAGAACAGCCATGCTAAAATTCTCACTAACTGGTTGTAAATTATCATATCTAATGTTTGCTATATTAGCCATACCCTTTTTAATCGAGACACCTTATATTTTAAAGATGTGGCTAAAAAATGTACCTAAATGGGCTGTTTGTTTTTCACAATTTCAAATGGCAACAGCATTAATGGAACAATTAACAATTACACTAAATACTACATTAGGAGCTACCGGCAAGATTAAAGAAATGAATATATTTGGTAGTATTGCACGCTTCTCACCTCTATTCATATATATACCATTATTTGCCTATGGAGCACAACCTTATTGGCTATATATTATCATTTTTATTAATTTCGGATTTATTATCAATGGCTACATGATTTATTTATGTCACAAATATTGCGGTTTAAACATTAATTACTATAATAAAAATGTACTGTTTCCATGCATAATTTGTACTATTTTATCTTTAGCTCTAGGATTATGTACTCATATTATTTTAGACGAAGGTTTAATCAGATTTCTACTATCATCATTTATTTCTCTTTTTATTTATTTTACCTGCATGTTTCTGCTTGCTTTTAATAAAGAAGAGCAATATATCATTAAATCACTATTTGAGAAAGTTATTCGTTTAATCTTCAGAAAAAAACACAATGAAAGATTTTGCAATTTTCGTTAGTTCCTCTGACAATTATTCAGATATATGGGACTTATTCTTTGATTTATTTTATAGATATTGGCCAGAATTCCAAGGTAAGATTTATCTACAAACCCAAGAAAAGGAATATAGTCATAAACAATTAAATATAACATGTACAAAAGTCGGAAGGCTTAAACATTTTGGAGCGACATTAAGAGCTGGCTTAGATAAAATACCAGAAGAAAATATTTTGTTTATCATGATAGATTACATTTTTATGGGAAAAGTAAATAATGAACAGATAAACAAATATTATAACTTCTTTTTAACACATAATGCCGACTCATTACGGCTTGTTGAAGAGAACTTTGAAAATTTCAACCTAACAGACAATCAAGACATCATAGAATGCCTTCCACCTGCTCCCAACCGTTTCTTTTCATACCAAATAGCATTTTGGAATAAAACTGTCTTAAAAGAAATGGCCTTACCACATGAAAATCCCTGGTCATCCGAATGGTATGGTGACAAACGAGCTCATGTCATTCCACTAAAACTCTATTCAATAAAAAAAGAAGTGATTCCGCCAATCCCATATGATTTAAGAGGATGCTTACATAGAAGTAAATGGTTAAGCAATGCTATTGAATTTTTAAACAAAATAAAATATCCTATTGATTTTGACAAAAGAGGCATTTATCAAAATGAATATAAAACTTTTAAAACATATATAAGACTTAGCTGGATGCTTAAAAAAGATGGAATTAAAGGAAGCTATTGGGATCTAATAAAAAGAAAATATTTAAAATGAAAAAGAAGATTACTATTGAAAAAATAAAAATAAGAATATGGGCAAAAGTTGTTAAGTTACTACGAGAAACCACATTATATCCATATTTATATCGCTCTTATTGGCATTATATATTTTCTACTAAATTTAATTCACCAGAACATGCAAATAAACATTATTATACTGCACGCCCTAATCCAGGAGCAGGAATAGGACATCAAATGGCAAACTGGATAGCTGGCCTTTGGTACGCAAAGTTATTTGATTTACAATTTGCTCATATACCTTTTTCAGACCCCAAATGGGAATCGTTTTTAGGATTTGGAATAGATGAAAAAAAAGTTCAAGATTTAAAGAAAATCGGATATAAAATTCGTAAATTACCTCTTTTTAATGAAAAAAACAAAAAAGAAGTTGAACTTAATAAAAAAATAATACACTCTTATAGTAAAAATAAGATAATATTCATGGCTGAACAAGATCAATTTTATGAAGCCCAATACGAAATCATGGATGAATTAAAAAAGAAATTTTATTCTGCCCCAGCAAGAGCAAATGACTTTTTAATCTACTCTAAAGAAAATTTCAATATAGCCATACATGTAAGGAGAGGAGATATTATGACGAACCTTAATGATCCTGGAATGGCTAAGCGCTACCTTAATAATCTGTATTTTGAGAAGGTATTAAAGCAAGTAATACAGAACTTAAAAGTTGCAAAACCTATCCATATATACCTTTTTTCACAAGGAAAGCTTGAAGACTTTCAAGAATTTGCAACATTTCCTAATTTACATTGGTGCCTAGAAATGACCGCTATGGAATCATTTACACATTTTATTTATGCTGACCTTTTAATAACAAGCAAAAGCTCGTTCTCGTATAAACCCGCTTTATTAAATAATAATCTTAAACTTTCACCTATCCCATTTTGGCATGGATATCCTAACAGTGAGCAATGGATATTAGCTAATAGTGATGGAACAATCCCTAAAGAACAATTAGACAAACTTTCTATAAATAGAGAACAATGAATTTTATAAGAAAAATCAAAAGACTACTTGAATCAATTAAAATTTTATATTATGATACGAATGAAGATTCCATTGGTTCAATTGGACAGAATGTCATCTTTGAATATCCAATAAAATGTAATAGGCCCAACAATCTAATAATAGAAGATAATGTTGTTATAAGATCTGGTGCCGTTATTATCTTACACACGGGGCGATTAATTATACGAAAAAATACAATGATAGCTCAAGGCTTAACTGTCGTTTCAGGTAATCATACAACTCATCCCCCAATTGATCAATGGCAATATGATGCTATATTAGATTCTAGTAAAGATAAAGAACAGGATGTAATCATCAATGAGGATGTATGGATTGGTATAAATGTAACCTTACTATGTGGAGTAAACATTGGTAGAGGTGCTATAATAGGTGCAGGCTCTGTGGTAACAAAATCTATACCACCATACACTATAGCAGTAGGGAATCCTTGCAAAGTAATAAAATATAAATATACTATTGAAGAAATTATTAGTAGGGAAAAAATCCTATATAATGAAAAAGACCGATTATCTTTAGAAAAAATAAGAGACATATTCAACCAACAAAAGATGAAAAGATGAAAAGCTCGCATTTTATTTTAATGTTCTTACACAAAATATTCGAACATTTTACTAGTATTCCTCAAAGGTCAGATATAATTGAAGATCCAGATATTATATCTGATATGATTTATAATGCTATAAATTCTAAATCTCCGTTTATGATTTCTCGTTTTGGAGCCGTTGAGATCTCTGCATTAACGAATTATACAGGTGTAGTGAATAGTAAGCATGATATATGGGGATATATTACTGGCAAAAAACCTCAATGGTGGTGGAATGAAGGTATTCGATTTTGCATGCAAAATAATGCAGGATTTTTCCCTGCTACAGATGGAATGCTTCTCAAGTTTGGCGAGCTTATGATGAAAGACATAAAAGAAATAGATTTATTAGCATCATGGCAAAAAAATGAAATTTATTTTTCTGAACAATTAGTAAATACCAAATATTTTAAGTTTATATATCTTGATCCATTTTGGGCAAAAAGGCCATGGACTCGAGGTTTGAAAGGGAAAAAAGTTTTAGTAGTACATCCTTTTGAGCAAGAAATCAGAGACCAATACCTAAATCGGAAAAAACTTCATAAAGACCCTGACATATTACCAGATTTTGACCTTTTTACAATAAAAGCAGTACAATCAATAGGCGGTAATAGCCAATATAAAAATTGGTTTGAAGCATTAGAACATATGAAAAATGAAATTGACAAAATAGATTATGATATTTGTTTAATTGGTTGTGGAGCATATGGGCTTCCTTTAGCTGCTCATGTTAAAAGAAATGGAAAAATAGCGATACACTTTGGAGGATCATTGCAATTATTATTCGGCATCAAAGGAAAAAGATGGGAAACGACTAAATATGGAAATGGTAAATATCCAGAATTAATAAACGAATATTGGATAAGACCATACTCTAATTCAAAATTTAAAGGTGCAAATAATGTTGAAGGAGGTTGCTATTGGTAACAATAAATAATTATATATGAATTTAGATTGTATAATATATTTTACTATTTTATTATGTATATCCCTAATTCCTATAAGAAAAATATGGAATAAAAGAGATTTAAATTTATTCGATATTATAATTCTAACTTATTCTATCTATTTTGTATATATACCATTAAAATTCTCTCTATTCAATACTCCAATTTACGGAATCCCTTATATAAACACAATAAATAATCATCCTCTAACTTTAATATACTTAATTGCATTTTTTTCCATTTTAGCTCTCTTAAGTATATTTCTAAATAAGAAAAGATCCTTAAACATTACTTATTTAATTTTTAGGTTAGATTCTAACACAAAAATTTCATTCCCAATATTAGCAATTGTCCTTATTTGTTTTTTATATTGTACCATTGTATTAACATCATATGGCAATTTAGATGAAGATAATACAGAAAGTAATAGAAATATATTAGCATATGGAGGTGGGTTCTTTGGTTATCTGATACAATTATCTTATACACTCACTTTTATAGGACTAGTTTGGGTTATAAAATACATAAAAGATAATAGAAAAAATATAAATTATAAAATAATAGCTCTCTTAATTCTAGGTATTGCAAATTTCTTACTAGGAGGTAGAGGTGATATGCTTTTTGCTCTATTTTTTATATTCTTATATTTATATTCAGTATATAGAAAAAATCTAACTAGAAAACACTATATAATTTTATTATTTATCATTGGTATATTTGGAGGTATAATACTTCCCATATCACAATCGTTTAGGCAAGTCAAAGATTATATAGTAATGAATAATAACAACCATTCATTTAAAGATGTCTTCATATATTATATTTCCATAGATAAAAAAGAGTTTAATAACATTTATAACTCAGCACAAAATAATACATCTTTTAGATCGATTTCAACATATTACTTTTTAGACAAAGCAATATATAAAGAAGATTTATTACCGATGAATGGTGAATACACAAAAAATGCAATATTGAAATGCATAAATCCTTTATATACCCCTTCCCAAGAAATTTACAATAAACCAGCTAATTTAATAGCCAATGGAGGGGATATTGCAGAATCTCCTTTAATGATTTTTTGGATAGATGTAAAGTGGATTTCATTGATCATTGTTCTATTATTTTATTTTGGGTATATTTTACTGACCAATTTGCAAAGAATATTTATAAGTTCATTTTGCAAAATTTGGGGTATTGAATACTTAAACTTATATTTTATTTTAGATTTACTTTTTAGCATAGAAATGGTACCAAACTATCGTAAAATTTGGAATAATATATTACCCCTCTATATTTTCTATTGCATAACATTTTACCTAATAAATAAAATTAAAAAATTAAAATAACATGTATAACAAACTCTTAAGTTTCTATTTTTTCTTAGAAAAGAAGACTGAGCTTTCACGAAATTTAAATAAAAAAATATATAGACTTTTATGTAAACCATGGAAAGTTGCGATACAATACATTATAGTAAAGCTCTTAAATGCGAATAAGACAAGGATTATCAAAAGAATAGAGCCTTTAAATGATTCAAAAGAACTTCCTATAATTTCATTAACGACTTTTCCTAAACGAATTGACAATTTATGGATTGTACTATGGAGCATATATAATCAAACAATAAGACCAGGAAAGATAATAATTACACTTATCAAAGAAGAATTTCCTAATGGACAAGATTCCCTTCCCACTACTCTCAAATTGTTTTTAACCAAAGGAACAGAAGTACAATTTCATGATATTAATCTAAAGCCACATAATAAATATTTTTATACATTACAACAATACAAAAATAGAGATATAATTACAATTGATGATGATTTAATATATTATAAAAATACAATTGCAAATCTAATTAGCATACAAAAAAAATGGCCTAATTGTGTATGCGCAAACAGAATACAACAAATTTTATCGTCCAACAATTTATTCTTACCACATAAAGAATGGCCACTTATTTATAACAAGATAAAACCTAGTAACCAATATCTAGCATTAGGTTATGGAGGTGTTTTATATCCTAAGAACTTATCTTATGATATCTTTTTTGACATAGATTCCATAAAAAAGTTATCACTTAATGCAGATGATTTATGGCTAAAATCAGTTGAAATTATAAGCAAAATACCTGTCGTCAATGGTAATTATTATGCATATCCTTTAATGATACCAAGTTCACAGAAAATTTCATTACGACATATAAATAATAATGAAACAAATCCATTAAACGATAAACAATGGAAAAACCTTATTAAATTTTGGGAAATATCTCCCTCAACTTTAAACTAAGAACAAATGACAATCTTCCAAATCGATTCAGATATTGTTAACCAAACTTATCAAGATAAAAATTATCAAATAGAATTTAGCCACAATTCGCTAACACAAGAATATTGCGCTATTTATTTCTCTAGTAATGATATATACTATCCCAATAATGAACAAACATTTAGGCAACGGATAATTATACAAAATACCTACGAATGGTACAAAACTCGAATAACAAAGGCATATAAACATATATTTTTACGAGATATATACAAGCAGTGGTATCTAAAAGGTATAAATAGCCAAATCAATAGCCCTAGAAAATTAATTGAATGGCTCAGAAGTGAAACAGATGGCTTTAAAATAATTACAATAGGCAGTTCTGCTGGAGGATATGCTGCAATATTATATGGAAGTATGCTGAATGCTCAAAAGGCGATTGTATTTAATCCTCAATTCGAGATCAGAACTATCTTAAATACACCAGAAGGAATCTTAAAAAATCCAATCGTCAATACAACTCTTAATACAGAGAATGATATTTTCTTAAATATAAACGACTTGATATCAAAAAAAATAAAGATCTTTTATTTCTTTTCTTCTAATTCACCATGGGACTATCAGCAAAGTCTTCTAGCCCAAAAACATACAAACATATTTCCTATTAAATTTAAATCATCACATCATGGTATTCCTTTTTTAAAAGGAGCCTTACAGAAAGTTATAAATTATCCAGAAGAATATCTTTACCAATTATCACAAAAATCACACTATCCTATAATTTTCACAATCAAAACAATTGGAATATTTTCTACTTTACAAGCACTAAATAAACAAATTAAAAAAATTATTCAGAGAAAAATTTCCATAAAAATCAAATAAACTTACCACAATGAATAAACAAACAGCGCTTGTATTTTACCAATATCTCCCTCCATGGAGAATTGATGTCTTCAATGAAATGGGGAAATATTATAATCTCACAATTATATTTACAAATGCAGAATGTGAAGGTTTTACATATGACAGAAAAAACCTCCTAAGCAAATTAAAAAATATAAATGTAATCTTTCTAAATAATGGGTTTACAATTGGATCTAGACCTATACGTTTTGGTTTATATAAACTTATAACAAAATACAAACCTGACATTATCTTTTCTCATGAATATTCACCAACTAGCATTATACTAGCATTTTACAAACAGATTGGCTTTTTTAAATATAAATATTATCTAACAACCTCAGACAATCTAAAAATGGCCCAAGGCGTTAAAGGAATAAAAGCCACAGCTAGAAGTTATGTATTAAATCATGCAGATGGAATTATTGTATATAGCCAAAATGTAAAAGAGTGGTATACAAAACATTTTCCTAAATTAAAAATTGAAATTTGTCCCAACATACAAAATCCAACAAGCCTTTTAGCATATAGAAAAAATTTTAATAAATTCATCGAAATATATAAAGAAAAATATTGTCTAGGAAGTTCAGATATTATATTATATGCAGGAAGACTAGTAGAAGTTAAGGGATTAGATTTACTACTTAAAGCATTTTCCAAAATAAATAATCCTAACTATAAACTTATTCTTGTAGGAGAAGGCAATCAAAAGAATATGCTACAAAATCTCACTAAAAGACTGGGAATTAAAGATAAAGTTATATTTACAGGATACTACTCAGAAACTTCATTATATGCATGGTATGATATTGCAAACTTCTTTATTTTACCTAGTAAATATGAACCCTTTGGGGCTGTTATAAATGAATCTTTAATCTATGGTTGCCCCGTCGTTGCTAGTAAATATATTGGTGCACTTGATTTTATCACGCCTCAGAATGGAATAATATTTGATCCTCTGAATGAAAATGATTTTATCAGCACTTTAGAAGAAGCTTGTAATAAATATAGCAAAAAAAATAATGATTCCAGAGTTAATTTAATGCCATGCTCCTTTGATGAGTATGTTAAAGCATTTATAAATATAAATCAATAATATATGCACATAGATTTTTCAAATATGCCTAATGGCTCTAATAAACTAAATTTTATTCTAAGATATATATTCAACATTATCCGAACATGGTACTTACTTCATATTTGTTATCCGTGGGTACAATATAAGGGTTTTATCAGAATTATGAAAGGAACATCTTTTGCGAAAGATATGGATATAACATTAGGACATAATGTGCAATTTGGCAATTATTGTAACATAGCTTGTAATGTTCATTTTGGTAATAATATATTAATGGCTGGGAGAGTCTGCTTTATAGGCAAACACGACCACGAATTCAACATCCCTGGTCAAACGATATGGCATGGAGAAAGAGGTAATAATGGAATAACTATTGTAGAGGATGACGTTTGGATAGGAACAGGGGCAATTATTATGTCAGGCATTACCATTGGAAAAGGAAGTATAATTGCTGCCGGATCTGTTGTCACAAAAAATATCCCATCATGTGAAATTTGGGGTGGTAATCCTGCAAAAAAAATCAAAGACCGTTTTAGATCAGAGACGGACAAACAATATCATTTATTACATATTTAATTTATTATGTTATCAATCATTATCAATGCATATGCATGCTCTCCCAACATGGGAAGCGAACCGGGCATGGCTTGGAATTGGTGCATAAACCTAGCTCAATATTGTGAACTTCATATTATTACAGAAGGAGAGTTTCGTAATAATATTGAACAAGCATTACCAACTCTCCCTCAATGTAAAAATATGCATTTTTACTATAACCCAGTATCAGAAAAAATACGCAAAATGTGCTGGAATCAAGGAGATTGGCGCTTTTATTATTACTATGCATTATGGCAAAAAAGTACCTTAAAAATTGCACAAAAAATTATTCAAGATAATCATATTGACATTATTCATCAACTAAATATGATTGGTTTTCGTGAACCAGGTTTTCTATGGAAGCTTAATAAACCATTTATATGGGGGCCAACTAACGCTAAAGAAGCTTTTCCCATAGCATATTTACAGGGGACTAACTGGAAAAAGAAAGGATTTATCAGATTAAAAAATGCCATCAATAGATTCCAACTAAAGTATAATACAAGAGTTCATAAAGCCGCTAAAAAAGCATTTTACATTATTGCAGCATCTACAGACTCTGCTAATGCTATAAAAAAATATCTCCATCACACACCTATTTTAATAAATGAATCTGGATGCGACATAGAAAAGAATAACTTAAAACGAACATATAGCCTGACAAAACAAACATTTGATTTATTATGGGTAGGCCGTTTTATTTTCACCAAACAATTAGAACTAGCTTTAAAAAGTATAGCACATTGTAAGAACAAAAATATCAGACTCCATATTGTAGGCGGAAGCCAAGAAGACGAAATACCATATCAAAAATTATCACAACAACTTCATATTGAGACCCAATGTCTTTGGTACGAAAAAGTAAGCCATGCAAAGGTTCAAGAATTGATGAGAAAATGTGATCTTTTCTTCTTTACAAGTATAGCAGAAGGTACACCTCATGTTATATTAGAAGCCTTCAATAATAGCTTACCCGTACTCTGCTTCGATACATGTGGACATGGCGATTGTGTAAATGAAAAAGTCGGGATAAAGATACCTTTATCTACACCGACCTTATCAATTATAAAATTTGCAGAACAAATTAATTATCTATATCAAAATAGAAATATTCTTCAACATTTTTCCGAGAACTGTAAAGAAAGACAAAAAGAATTATCATGGGAACAAAAAGCCCTGCAAATGATTGAATTATATAATAAAGCATTAAACCAATCAACGATATGAAAAACTATACTATCGCCGTAGCCGGCACAGGTTATGTAGGTCTGTCCATCGCTACACTCTTATCCCAGCATCACCAGGTGACGGCTGTGGACGTGATCCCCGAAAAGGTAGAGAAAATCAATAACCGCATCAGTCCGATTCAGGACGAGTACATCGAAAAATACCTGGCTGAAAAGGAGCTGAACCTGAAGGCTACACTGGATGGAGCGGCGGCCTATAAGAATGCGGATTTTGTGGTGATCGCTGCACCGACCAACTATGATCCGGTGAAAAATTACTTCGACACAAGTCACGTGGAAGAGGTGATCGATCTGGTGCTGGAGGTGAATCCGGATGCCGTGATGGTGATCAAGAGTACCATCCCGGTGGGTTACTGCCGCAGCCTGTATGTGAAGTATGCGAAGGTGTTCCGCGACACACCGGCCCTGCAGGGAAAGAAGTTCAACCTGCTGTTCTCGCCGGAGTTCCTGCGGGAAAGCAAGGCGCTGTATGACAACCTGTATCCGAGCCGGATCATCGTGGGCTATCCCAAACAGATTGAAGGACGGGACGAAGAGAACGAGGCGATCCGTGCCATTGCCGGAGAACATCTGGAGGAGAAGGCCAAGGAATTTGCCAAGCTGCTTCAGGAAGGAGCAATCAAGCAGGACGTGGATACGCTGTTTATGGGCCTGAAAGAAGCGGAAGCAGTGAAGCTGTTTGCAAATACCTACCTGGCTTTGCGCGTTTCTTACTTTAACGAGCTGGACACGTATGCGGAAGTGAAGGGACTGGATACACAGGCCATCATTCAGGGTATCTGTCTGGATCCGCGTATCGGTACGCACTACAACAATCCTTCATTCGGTTACGGCGGTTACTGTCTGCCGAAGGATACGAAGCAGCTGCTGGCCAACTATCAGGATGTGCCGGAGAATCTGATTCAGGCGATCGTGGAAAGCAACCGTACGCGCAAGGATTTCATTGCGGATCAGGTGCTGAAGATGGCGGGCTATTATGATTATTACAACCGGGGTGACTTTGATCCGTCATCGGAAAAGCAGTGTGTCATCGGAGTGTACCGCCTGACCATGAAGTCGAACAGCGATAATTTCCGTCAGAGTTCCATCCAGGGCGTGATGAAGCGTATCAAGGCGAAAGGGGCGCAGGTGATCATCTACGAACCGACGCTGGAAGACGGAAGTACCTTCTTCGGCTCGAAGGTGGTGAACGATCTGGAAGCATTCAAGCAGCAGAGTCAGGCCATCATTGCCAACCGCTATGACAACTGTCTGGACAGTGTGAAGGACAAGGTGTACACGCGGGATATTTTTAGAAGGGACTAAAATCTAAATAAGCATTATGAGTAGCTCAAAAAATTTATTCGTTTCCATTTCATATTCACAAGATAATCTTGATCATAAAAGATGGGTTAGTAAACTAGCTCAAACATTAAAGAACGAAGGTTTTAAGGTTCTTGTCGATATTTTTAATCTTCATGGAGGTGAAGACATAAATGAATTTATGGAAAATGTCATCATCCATTCTGATAAGGTATTGATCATAATGACACAAGGCTACAAAGAAAAAGCCGATAAGCGATTCGCTGGTGCCGGATATGAGGCTAAATTAATTGCAAATTTAATCAAGGAAAATCAGCATACAAGAAAATTCATTCCCATAAAAAGAGACAAAGATGATTGTATTCCTAATTTCCTCAAGCCCTTGGTATTTATCGATATGTCAGACGATAACTTATTTAATGAAAAATTTGAAGATCTTTTATTGGCAATATCCGGTTCTGATAGTGATTATGATGATTTAATACGGAAAATAAATTATCAGATTGATTCATTACAGCCCTATGAAGAATATTATGGTGACACTATTCCTCTCATAGAACAAAAAAAATATCAGCTTTCACTGAAAGTACAAAACGCACAATCGGAACATAACTTCCTAGAAGTAATAAAATATAAAATACAGATAGCTCAAATCTGTCAAGAACAAAATAAAAGTCAAGATGCATATAAGCTGGAAGAAGGTATTCGTGAAGCCTATGCAATGTTATCAGATTTTGAAAAGGTTCAAGCCAAATCAATAATAGCTGATTATAATAGCGACATGGCTTTATATATAGATCAAGATATAAATCGGAATAAATAAGCAATTTAAAGGATATCCCATATCCCCTATTAAGCAAATAAAAAATGAAATCATCCAAAAGGGTTCATACAGTTTCAACAATATCTACTATTCTAATTATATTAGCTTTTGTATTCCTATTTTTCAGTTTCATTGCACCACATATTCTTTCAAGGAAATGTTCTTCATTTTCTGAAACAGGACAAATTGGCGATACAATTGGAGGATTGATGAATCCATTTATTGCTATTTCCGGTGTTATAACAACATTTCTTGCTTTTCTGCTGCAAATAGAAGCCAATAAATTACAAAGACAACAATTTCTAAAGGTTCTACAAAAAGAAAAAGAAAAAGAGGAAAATGATTGTTTATACTATCTACAAATCTTAAACATTGATTTAAAAAATATTATAAAATCTATTGACACAAATATAGCTTGTATAAATCTTTTTACAAAAAGCATTCAACTATACCCACTGCAAACAGCTAATTTACAACGAACATCTTTACAACAATTTTATCGTCCTAAAAGAATACCAAGAGAACTGATCTTTAGAGGTTTTGAATTATATATCAAACCAATAGATTCTAATTGGATCTCCATATTTAATAATTTCTACAATAGCTTAGACTTTATACCAGAAGCCTTTAAGAACGTATACCAGTTTACCGATCATTATAGGAAAGGGACATATGATATAAGGATCATGGTAAAAGAACAACTAACAGATCTGGAGAGTAACTGTATAGAAGTATTATACCACCCTGACAAAACTTTAAATAATACTCTAAGCGATCACATAAAACAGTTTTTATCAGAGTTTCATGAGGAAACCACAAATAGTTGCCGTGAAGTAAGAGAAAGCAATTTTTTTTTAATCAGACAAATCCTTCAAACTTATATAACAAATTTAGAAGCTTTAACTAATCTCTCTCCTTATAGCTACAAAGTACAGCAATCCTTAATTTCTAATATGCGAAATGTAATCAAATTATTAAATGAAATACAACAACAAACAAGTTTACTCATCCCGGAATTAAAAAAAGCTGTATCTGACATAAGTAATGATCCTAACTCTTCGAAAAATAAGTTACAGGCTATCACTCATGTAATTGACAAAGCAATATCTATTCAAAATTATAAAACGAACCATACATGCTAAGAATAAAGGATTTATCTCTTCTGGAAAGCAGAAGGGAGTTATCGTTACTGCCTGAAGGCAAGGTGTTGATCAACACGATCAATGCACATTCGTATAACACGGCACAGAAGGATCCGCTTTTTGCAGAGGCTCTCCAGAAGGGGGATGCCCTGGTGCCGGACGGGGCCAGCATCGTTATGGCCTGCCGGTGGCTGAAGGCCAAATCGCAGCCTAAGGAACGGATTGCAGGATGGGACCTGTTTGAACATGAAATGGAACAGCTGAACCGGCGGGGAGGCAAATGTTTCTTCATGGGAAGCAGTGAACGGGTGCTGGGACTGGTCAAGGCCAAAGCTGCGGAGGTGTATCCGAACATCACGGTAGAGACGTATTCCCCACCCTACAAGCCGGAATTCAGCGACGAGGAGAACCGGCAGATCATTGAAGCGATCAACAAGGCTAATCCGGATCTGCTCTGGATCGGCATGACGGCGCCGAAACAGGAGAAATGGGTCTACACGCACTGGAAGGAACTGGACATCCACTGCCACTGCGGTGCCATCGGAGCGGTATTCGACTTCTTTGCGGGAACCGTGGAACGTGCCCCGAAATGGTGGCAGGAGCACAGTCTGGAATGGCTGTACCGGCTGATCAGGGAACCGCGACGGATGTGGAAACGGTACATCATCGGAAACATGCTGTTCCTGATCAACATCGCAAAAGAGAAATTCTAAAAAAGCATATCAATCCTTTTCATAACTTCTAACCAAAAATTCTATGGGAAATAAGCTACTGACCTACAAACGGATGGTGAACACAATAGTCATCATCACGGAGACTCTGATCTGCGGCGGGCTGTTCGGACTGTTTTACAGCTGGGCGCAGGGAAGCAGCTGGGAAAAGACAATGGGAGTACCGCAAACGCAGATCATGCTGACGCTGATGCTGTGTTACTTCGTAACGGCAATCAATACGGGGGTTTCGCTCTACAACCGCAAAGTGTATGCCTACCGGATTGTGGGCCACGTGGTGCAGAATGTGTTTGTCTTCGCCATCCTGGCGGGATGTATCCTCGCCATAGGACAATATACGGATCCGTGGTCGAAGCTCTTTGCGGGCTATCTGGCAACCCTGCTTGTCTGTCTGGCGGCATTCCGTCTGATTCTGCGTTACCTGGTGAAGAGCTACCGCTCACGGGGTGGAAACCTGCGCTTCGTGGTGCTGGTGGGAAGTTATGAAAACAACGTGGAGCTATACCGGGAACTGACGGAAGCTTCGTATGCGGGATTCCGGGTGATCGGTTATTTTGACCACGAACCCGGCAACCGCTATCCGAAGGAATGTCCGTACCTGGGACGGCCGGAAGACGTAACGGCTTATCTGGGACAGCATCCGAAGGTACACTTTCTGTTCTGCTGTCTGCCTTCGAAGGACCGGGACGTGATCATTCCGATCATCAACTTCTGCGAGAACCATCTGGTGAGATTCTACAGTGTACCGAATGTGCATAACTACCTGCAGAACCGGATGTACTTCAACATGCTGGGCAGTGTGCCTTTCCTGAGCCTGCGGCCGGATCCGCTGAGCCAGCTGGGAAACAAGTTCGTGAAACGGACGTTTGACATCGTATTCTCGCTGTGTTTCCTCTGCACGCTGTTTATCCCGATCCTGATCATCGTGACCATCATCACGAAGATGACCATGCCGGGGCCGATCTTCTTCAAGCAGAAACGGAACGGACTGAACGACAAGGAGTTCTACTGCTACAAGTTCCGGAGCATGAAAGTGAATGCGGATGCGGACAAGGTGCAGGCAACGAAGGATGACCCGCGGAAGACGAAGTGGGGAAACATCATGCGCAAGACGAGCATCGACGAGCTGCCGCAGTTTATCAACGTGCTGAAGGGTGACATGAGCGTGGTGGGACCGCGTCCGCACATGCTGAAGCATACGGAGGAGTATTCGAAGCTGATCAACAAGTATATGGTGCGTCACTTTGTGAAGCCGGGAATCACGGGCTGGAGCCAGGTGACGGGTTACCGCGGGGAGACGAAGGAGCTGAAGGACATGGAGGGACGTATCCGCGGGGATATCTGGTACATCGAGCACTGGAGTTTCTGGCTGGACCTGTACATCATCTACAAAACTGTGGCGAACGCCGTACATGGAGAAAAGAATGCATATTAAGAAATTGAGAAAAGGCTGCCTCTTGCGGGCGGGAATCCTGGCCGCTCTCCTTTGCGGGCCGGGATTCGTTACGGAAGCAAAGGCGCAGTTCAACCTGGGCATGACGGGGGGACTGATGGCTCCGACAGCGGAAATGAACGAAACGGGAACATTCATGATCGGAGGAAACTTCATGCCGGAGAAGGGAAATCCCTTCGGTTATAATACGGGAAACTACTTCGTGGACTTCACCCTGTTTTCCTTTCTGGAACTGGCTTACCGCGAAACGCTTGCAAAATCAACGTACATGACCAGCAAGCCGAAGTTCAACCAGCAGGACCGCTCGTTCTCGCTGAAGGTACGGGTGCTGAAGGAAGGGAAATACCGCCCTGCCCTGGCCATCGGGGCGCACGACCCGTACAGGAATCTGGGAAAGAATTACTACCGGGGGATCTACGGAGTGGCAACCAAGCATCTGGATCTGAAAGGCAACGTGCTGATGCTGACAGTGGGATACCTGGGATGGACGGGCGACCGGAACGTCCTGCAGGACGGGGTGTTCGGCAGTGTGTCGTTCAGCCCGGTGTGGTGCCGGAATCTGTCGGTCATGGCGGAATATGATACGCACCAGGTGAATCTGGGACTTTCGGCAAAGCTGTGGAAGCACCTGTCGCTGAATGCATTTACGGAAGGTTTTGACTGCATAGCAGGAGGAGTGAGATATGAATGTACACTGTGGCATTAGACGGTTCATCCTGCTGGCGGCCCTGACAGGAGTGGCAGGAAACATGCGGGCGCAACTGGCGGAGAAGCTGGAGGCGGCGGGCATGGAGAATGTGAAGGCGGTGCGTACGGAACAGGGCTGGGTGGCTTCGTTCGAAGACCGGCTCTACCGGAGCAGTTATGAGGGCGTGGGAAAGGCAGTGGAAGCGGCACTGGCCTGCGAAACGGCCGGTCAGGAAACGGTTCTGGTGGTGACGGACGAGAACGGGATCCCGGTGCTCCGGATCGGTCTGCCCGGAGAGGTGGCGGAGAGTTACCGCGCCGGAAACTGCGGACTGAAGGAGGTGTTCGGGGCCATGACGCTGGATACGGAAACGGACGAGGCACTGAAGGCGCTGAAGGGAGCGGAAACACGGAACCGCAGCAGCTGGAAACCGGATCTGTGCGTGTATCCGCAGGTGTTCCTGGAGAATACCAGTTTTGACAAGCTGTACCGGTACAGCATCTCGCTGGCTCCGGCACTGGAAATGCCGCTCTGGAAAGGGGCGGAACTGACGGCACAGGTGATCTTCCCCATCGTGGGCAACCAGCAGGGGGAACTGAAGCAGATCCGTCCGGGTGTGGTGGCTCTGAAACAGGGTTTCTACTGGAAACGGAACTGGAGAACGACCATAGAGGCGGGACTGCTGACCAACCACCGCATGGGGGGCCAGGTGAAGGCTTCGTGGAGAAACCGGGACGGACGGTGGGAACTGGGAGGACGGCTGGGACTGACGGTCTACTCGCTCATCGACAACCAGGGATGGACGGTGACCAACCGGCCGAAAGTGAATGCGGGGGTGTATGCACGGGCATATATCCCGGTATGGAACACGGAGGTGACCGTGGAGGGGAACCGCTTCGTATATGGTGACTACGGGGTGAAGGGGGATCTGACACGCCACTTCGGGGAATATACCGTGGGCCTGTACGGAATCTATACGGGCGGCATGGTGAACGGGGGATTCAGCTTTGCCATTCCCCTGCCCGGCCGCAAATACAAGCGCTGGAAGGGCATGCGGGTGAAACCGGCGGATTATTTCTCATACACCTACAGCATGGTGGCCTGGGGAGAATACATCGACCGGAACCTGGGAAGGGACTACCAGACACAGCCCGGGGAAAACCGCAGCAAGGGATTCTACCAGCCGGACTTTATCAAGGATTTTTTAATCAAACATACAAACAACTAATCATTAATTTTTTTACAAACAAAAATGAAAAAGAGAGAAATCTATGCAATGGCTCTGTTGCTGATGGCAACCGGAGCCGGATTGAGTTCTTGTTCTGTGAGTGACAACGAAAAGGCTCCTGAGGAGGTCGAAGACCCGATCAAGGATGTGGTAGAATACTACATCGTGGGCCAGGTAATGGAAAACAACCAGGGACTGGCAGGTGCCAGCGTCACTGTGGAAGGTGCTGAAGCCGTAACAACGGATGCAACCGGACAGTTCAGAGTGGCTGTAAGCGACAAGAAGGCTTATGCCATCACCGTACAGAAGGACGGATACCTGAGCGCTGAATCCAGCGTAACGGTTCCTTCGGGTGCCAGCAACCGTGACAGCTATGCCATCAGCCTGAACCTGACCAAGAAGTCGGCTGCCGTAGCGCTGAACAAGAACAACGATGCAACCGTGGTAACAGACGGTGCTGTCGTTGACGGTATCGAGGATATCCAGGAAGCAGGTGTGGAAGTGCCGCACGATGCCATCACGGAAGACAAGACTGAAGTGACCGTTACTCCGTATGTACCGGAACAGGCTGCTGCTACCGTAAGCCAGATCAAGGACGGTACTTCCATCATGAACGTGTATGTGGAAACCAGCAAGGACGTAGACGGAAAGAATGCAATCATTGCTGTCAGCAACCCGACTACCAGCAATACCAACTTTGAAGATGTAGTGGTTTACAAGAAAGCTGCCGGATCAAGAGCGGATGCACAGGGTTATGAAAAGCTGGGTAAAGCTACTTATGATGCAAATACTAAGAGCTACCAGTTCAAACTGGCAGACGGTACACTGAGCGGTGACTACTCATTCCGTGTCACTCCGACCAGACAGGAAAGCGGTTCAGGTACGGAAGTGGTTGAAGGTGCTGAAGGCAAGGTGGACAACAGCGGTAACTTCGCTGCACTGACTGACATCCAGATCAGCTACGAAGCTCCGATGGGATGGAGCTACACCACTACTCCGGAAAGCGTAATGGGAAGCGACAAGGCTCTGGCTTCACTGATCAACAATGCCGTTGCAGCAACAGAAGGTGCTTCCGGCGTATATAAAGTGAGCTACTCTACCAAGACCAACGTGAGCGGCAACAGCATCATGTACTGGAGCGTGAAGAGTGCATACAGCAACGTGGACTATACCTTCAAGATGAACAACGGCAGCAAGACCGTGAAACTGAAGAAGTATACCGGTTCTGTATTCAGCTACCGCAACGAAACTGCCAACCAGCACTCAGGCGGTACAAGCACTGCTTCGCTGTAAGAACCGGAAATAACGGACTGATGAAAAAGCGGGAGGGGCGGTCCGGCAGGAAGGGCGCCCTCCCCTTATGAACTGAATTGACCTAATTTAATTATAAAAAATATGTCACTGAAATCTTTTTTATCCAGCAGAGCCGGAAAGAACTTTTATAATGTATGCTACTGCTGGGGAGCTTGTCTGGTAATTCTGGGCGCCGTGATGAAAATCATGCACGCACCGTATGACAATGTCTTTCTGATGATCGGTCTGTGTACCGAAGTGTTTATCTTCTTTATCTCTGCTTTCGACGAACCGAGCCGCGAGTACAAATGGGACCGGGTATATCCGGTGCTGAACGACAAGAACGCTGTTACGGATCCGAAACTGGGAAACAGCAACGTCGGAAAAACAACTGCCAGAAGTGCTGCCTGCAGACGGGCTATCGACCAACTGAACAAGAATGTAGACACGCTGAACGAACTCTATATCAACAAGCTCAACGATCTGTACGAAGCTCAAATCAAACAGCTGAAGAACGGTGCATCGGCCGACAGCATGCAGGAATCTACCCGCAAGCTGGCTGACGAAATCGCCGCACTGAACGAGAAGTACAAAAAGATGTTGGACGCAATGAACTAATGACAGACTATGGCTAATTATAAATTGCCTCCAAGGCAAAAAATGATCAACCTGCTGTACATCATCCTGATCGCCATGCTGGCTATCAACATTTCAAGTGATGTCCTGGACGGTTTCCATACGGCCAGCAAAGACATGCAACGGAATGTGGAAGGACTGAAAACGTACAACAGCGTACTGAGCAAGGCCGCAGCTGACCGGGGAATGGCGGAACAGGCACAACTGCTGGAAGGACAGGCGAACGAAATGGCCGGACTGATTGACGATCTGAAAAAGGCAATCAAGGAAGAGACCAAACGGAACAGTCTGACCGAAAAGGGCATGGATGCCGATGATGACCTGAACGCCGTGGAAACCGTGATGCTGGGCAACAACATGGAAAAGGCAACCTTGCTGAAAAACAAAATCGAACAGCTGAAGGAATCCTGTCTGAAACTGACTCAGGACCCGAACGTGAAAGGCTATGTGGAGAATCTTCTCGCTACCCAACCCCTGAAAGAGGGAAACAACTGGGAGAAGGAGCACTTCGACAACCTGCCGACCATCGGGGCTTTCATGATGCTGAACAAGGTGGAAAAGGATGCATGGCTGGCTGTCAACGAAACACTCAAGGGCATGGGACAGACTGGAAACGACAGCCTGCAGACCGTGCTGACTCCGACAATGGACATTGACAACAACCTGATCAAGGCGCTGGTGAACCAGCTGGAACAGAACAACAGGAACCGACAGGCTGAAGCTGCTGCCAGGGTGGTGAAAGAAGACAACGGACAGATCAAGGCCATGGTTTTCGCTGAAAACAAGGCTCCGCTCTTTGCCAACTATGAGAACGTGATCAACATCACCGTGGCTTCCAGCCAGGCCGGAGACGTGAAGGTGGACATGACCGGCGGACGCGTGAAGAAGGCGGGTAACCATTATGTGGCTGTCCCCGACGGAAAGCATCCGGAAACAACGCTCACCATCCGGCAGAACGGCAAGGTGCTGGCCAGAACTTCATACAAGGTGATGCAGCTGCCCGCTCCTGCTCCTTACCTGACGTATACAACCGAGAAGGGTAAAGTGAGAGAGTACAGAAGCAATGTGCCTCTGAACGGCAGAGAACTGGCTACCATCAGCGAAATCAAGCTGAAAATGGAAGCCGGAATCGACACGAAGGAGCATATCAGCGGATTTGACATGATCGTCATCAAGAACGGAAACAAGACCGTCATGACGGAACATGCCAACAGCGGAAAACTGACCGCAGAAATGAAGAAAATGATCGGAAACGTAGTCAAAGGGGACAAGCTGTTCTTTACAAACATCACCGTGAAGGGTAATCTGAGCCCTGCACGCCAGGTGGTTTCCCTGAACGTAATCCCCATGTAACTAACTTTAATGATTGACTGAAAATGATGAAGAAAAGTTTGATACTGGCAGCTTGCGCTGCCCTGATCACCGTGGGTGCCAACGCGCAAGAGACGGAAACATTCCACAAATACAACTGGTTCGTGACCGGTGGCGTAAACACGGAGGCTTTCATGAACACGGACGGATATGTCACTGCTACCGGAAAAATCGGTGCCGGTCTCTGGATCAATCCGTGGGCAGGACTGAAACTGGAAGGTGTGGCCGGAAACACTCACCTGCTGACGGACAGCCGGGGACAGGTGTTCGGTGGTCATCTGACCTACATGACTCATCTGTATGGAGGCAAGAAATACAGACCGTTTAACCTGAATGCCGTGCTGGGCATGGGATTCTATCACCATAAATTCGGCGATATCCTGCAGAAATATTCATACATGAATATCCTGACCGGAAATCTGGGTATCCAGGCCGTGTACAACATCACTCCGAAATGGAGCGTGTACGTGGAACCGGGAATCACCCTGCAGCCGAAATATTATGACGTGAACGACAAGGACAAGCTGACTGTTTCGGCTTATCTGAGCGCAGGAATCACCTACTCGTTCAACAACCTGTTTGACAACATCAGCAAAGGTAAGTCCAAAGAGGTGGCTGCCAAACCGGTGAACAGTGCAGAAATTGACCGGATGAACCAGCAGATCAACGACATGAGAGCTCAGATCGAAGGTCTGCAGGACGAACTGGAGAAATCGAAGGTGGTGGATGCCAGAAAGAAGGTGGTGCTGGAACCGATGCGTGAAATGCCGGCTGTCAACATTCAGTTTGACACCATGGGCGACTACCTGAACGAACAGGAAGCTGCGAAACTGGATGACATCGGCGTATGGATGCAGGATCATCCGAACAGCATCAGTGTAGTGCCGTTTGCCGACTCTCAGGCAGATGTAGCTTTAGAAAAGGAACTGAAACAGAAACGTGTGGATGCGATCACCAAAGTGCTGACTGAAAAGTACGGCATCGACCGGAAACGTATCCTGACGGCTTCTGCTGAGGAACTGGGATATGTGAACAAGACTCAGGCGGCTGCCATGATCATTTTCATGAGCGAATAAGCCGATGAAGTTTCCTGAATAAATACCGGAGCCGGTCAGCCCAGCCGGCAGACCGGCTCCGGTTGTATAAAAACGAGAACTGTATTGACTATGGAAGAAAAAAAAGAATTGAAGGTAAGTCCGGCTCTGCTGCAATATACGTACCGGAAACTGCTGGAATTCCTGCAGAAAAACCACAATTTCACCCGGGAAGGGCTGAACCGTGTAAGCCTGTCGGAAATTCTGGATTCTAACGAAAAGTATCTTTGCATGGCCGTAAGGAAATACTCCAAGGAGAAGACGCTCAAGAAGCTGATCGAAGGAATGCGGATGAAATACGCAGCTTCCCTGTTGCTGGAGTACATGAATTATCCGGTGGACGAGATCGCACGGATGTGCGGCATCGAATCGCGCTGTACTTTTTACCGGGCTTTTCAGCGGCAGTATCACTGTACACCGGCGGAGTACCGGCAGCAGTATTATCCGCTTGACGAGATGAATGAGCCGGAAGAGACGGAAGAAACCGGACCGACGGACAAGAACCTGAAAACGGAGCCGACCCTGATCGGCATGGGACTTTCAAACCTGAAACAGTTATGATTATTGCAGTAGATTTTGACGGAACAATCGTGGAACACCGGTATCCGGAAATCGGCAGAGAGCTGCCGTTCGCCATTGAGACACTGAAAACGCTCCAGCGGGAAGGACACCGGCTGATTCTGTGGAGTGTGCGGGAAGGCAGACTGCTGGACGAAGCAGTGGAATTCTGCAAGGCCCGGGGACTGGAATTTTATGCGGTGAACCGGAACTATCCGGAGGAAAAGGCAGGACATGATCATTTTTCGCGCAAGCTGAAGGCGGATCTGTTCATTGACGACAGAAACCTGGGTGGAATGATGGACTGGGGAATCATTTACCGGATCGTCAAGGAACGAATCAGTCTGAACGAACTGGTAGCGGACTGTCTGGCGGATGATACCGGACGGGAAAAGGACCGGAAAAAGCGCAAAGGGCTGCTGGGGAAACTGTTTTCCTGAATGACCCTCTGACAAGCCGCATACGGGCGGCAGGAAAAAGCCAGTGAACGGCAGAGGAGCCGGAAAGGAAAGGGATTGTTTGGCAAAGTAAGAAATCTTTTGCATCTTTGCGGAGAATTGTGTAACGGAACTGCGGTTCTGAAGTAAAAACTTAACCAAACTATAAAGGAATGAAACTGAAATATGTAGGAATTCTCTGCATGACGGTTTGCACGGCTTACGGACAGGCGCATGGCCAATCGCCGGAATGGGAATATCGCATAGAGGCAGGTGCCACGGCGGGAACGGGCACGTATGCTCCCCTGTGGTTCACATCCAACCGCTACGGACTGGGTACTACAGCTCCGAACTCCGGATATCTGCGGGCTGGAATCGGATATCATCAGACTTTAAATAAAGGATGGCAGATTGATGCTGCCCTGGATCTGGCCGGCACGGTCAACCACGGAGCGGATACCAGAGGTATGGGTTTCGTGGTGCAGCAGGCTTATGCGGATCTGACATGGAAGGCGCTCCGGCTGAGTATCGGTAGCAAGGAACGGGGGGCTTTTCCTCTGGAAAGAAATACGTCTCTGAGCAGTGGAGCCATGGTGGAAGGACCGAATGCGCGTCCGGTGCCCCAGGTGCGGATTGACATCAGGGATTATCTGAATGTCCCGGGTACGGGCGGATGGCTGGCTTTCAAGGGCCATCTGGCATACGGTGCCTTTACGGACAACAAGTGGCAGAAGGAGTTTACTGCCGCGGGAAACAAATATATTCAGGATCTGCTGTATCACAGCAAGTCGCTGCTGCTCCGGCTGGGAAACCGGGAAAAACTGCCGGTGGAGTTTGAATTTGGTCTGCTGATGGCCACACAGTTCGGCGGGGATCAGTATGAGAAGCAGGCTGACGGAAGCGGCAAACTGACACTGGACATGCCCAGCAACGCCAAAGCTTTCTGGAAGGCGTTCTTTCCACAGGCGGGAGGAAGTGATACTCCGGAGGGAGAACAGGTGAATGTGGAAGGCAACATGCTGGGAAGCTGGAACTTCGCCCTGAACGGCTATGTGGGTGACTGGACGCTGCGGGCTTATCTGGAGCATTATTTTGAGGACACGTCGCAGATGTTCTGGGAATACGGACGCTGGAAGGACGGTCTGATCGGTCTGGAAGTGACTCTCCCGAAAAACCGCTGGCTGAGTACGGCTGTCTGGGAAGGGCTGTGTACGAAGGATCAGAGCGGTCCGATGCTGTACGACGGATTCTGGGGACAGTTTCCGGAATATCAGATCAGCGCCTGTGACAGTTACTATTATCATTATCTGTACGGAGCCTGGCAGCATGCAGGCATGGGCATGGGAAATCCTCTCCTGCCGGGACCGGCTTACAACGACGGAAAAATCACATTCAGAAGCAACCGGGTACGGGCGCATCATCTGGGACTGACCGGACAGCCGGCTGAGGAATGGAACTGGCGGGTACTGATTTCATTTGCCCGTCACTGGGGTACGTATGAAAACCCGCTGGACAAGCAGCGCAAGCAGTTCAGTTCGCTGTGGGAGGTGACATATGCTCCGGAACGTTTCAAGGGATGGAGTGCTTCCGTAGCTCTGGGAATGGACCGGGGAAATTACCTGGGCAATTCCACCGGAGGAATGATCACCCTGCGAAAGACGGGAAAGTTCTAAAGCGGAACGGAAACGGACCGGCAAATGATCACTGAATGTAAAAACCTGAAAGATATGAAGACAACGATAAAAAGAACAATGCACTACGGGCTTGTCTGTCTGCTGCTCTGTCTGCTGGCAGGCTGCAAGAAAGCTCCGATGAACAGCAACATAGAAGGATTCTGGCAACTGCTGGAGTTCACCACGCAGGCGGACGGGGAAACTCATCCCTGCAACCGCATCTATTACAGCATCCAGCTTTGGGTGGCAGAGGTATCGGAACGTGGCGGAGATCTGGGAGCCGGTTCGTTCCGGGGACGGTACCGCTACGACGAGGAGACGAATACCGTCACCCTGAAGGAAATGAGTACCTATGCAACTCCGGAAAATTCACGTCCGGCTACACGGGAAGAGCTTCATCCCTTCGGACTGGACAGTACGGATACGACTTTCGACGTCATCAAGGCAGACGGGAAATCACTGATCCTGAAATCGGATTATGCGACACTGACCCTGAAGCGTTTCTAAAAAACAAATCTGATTATGAAACAATCGAATGAAAAGGTGAAGCTGGTACAGACACGGGACGGCAAGAACTTTCTGCTGCCGTTTATTCTGATCACTTCCCTGTTCTTTCTGTGGGGATTTGCCCACAGTATTCTGGACGTACTGAACAAGCATTTTCAAGATGCACTGGGAATCACCAGGACACGGTCTGCCCTGATTCAGGCGGTGGTGTACGGAGGGTATTTCCTGATGGCCCTGCCTGCCGGAAACATTATCCGGCGCTACGGCTACCGGGCAGGAGTGCTTACAGGACTGCTGCTGTACGGCATCGGTGCCCTGCTCTTCATTCCGGGAGAACGGATCATGAGTTTTGAGTTCTTCCTGTTCTCTCTCTTTATTATCGGCTGCGGACTGACTTGTCTGGAAACTGCCGCCAATCCGTACGTGACCGTACTGGGAGAACCGGAGTCGGCAGAACGCCGCATCAACCTGGCTCAGTCGTTCAACGGACTGGGATGGATCTGCGGACCGCTGGCAGGCGGTCTGTTTCTGTTTTCTGAAAACGGGGAAAGCGGAAGCATCTCGACTCCTTATGCCATCATCGGGGTTATCGTGCTGCTGGTGGCTCTTTTCTTCTCCCGGATCCGGTTGCCGGAGATCGGCATGAACCAGCCGGCAGAAACGGAGGTACAGACCGGCGGAGAAGCTGCCGGCTCGCTCTGGAGTCACCGGAACTTTACGTGGGGACTGGTCGCCCTGTTTCTTTACGTGGCAGCCCAGACGGGTATCAACAGCTTTTTCATCAACTACGTGACGGAACATGCCGGCATCACGGCACGGGAAGCTTCGCTGTGGCTGTCGTTCGGGGGAATGAGCATGTTCATGGCCGGACGCATGGGAGGAAGCTGGATCATGAGATTCATACGGGCCGAACGGCTGCTGGTGTTCTGCGGAGCGGGAGCAACAGTGACCATGATTCTGATTCTCTTCGGCAGCGGAATGTCGGCCATCGGTGCATTTTTCTTCTGCTTTTTGTGTGAATCAATCATGTTTCCTACTATCTTTGCCCTGGCGATCCGGGGAACAGGCACCCATACCAAACGGGCTTCCTCCTTTCTGATCATGTCGATCGTAGGTGGAGCTGTCGCACCGCTGGCCATGGGATACATTGCCGACCACGCATCGATGGCACTGGGATTTGTCGTACCGCTGGGATGTTTCCTTTACATCACGCTGTATGCCGTGACTTATCCCCGGAAGAAACAATAGAAAAGAATAACCTCTAAAATATGAAACCATGAGAAAAGTGGCTCTGATCACCGGGATCACCGGACAGGACGGCTCCTATCTGGCTGAATTTCTAATTGAAAAAGGATATGAAGTACACGGCATTCTCCGCCGTTCGTCTTCATTCAACACGGCACGCATCGAACATCTGTATCTGGATGAATGGGTGCGCGACATGAAACAGAAACGTCTGGTGAACCTGCACTGGGGAGACATGACGGACTCCAGTTCACTGATCCGAATCATCGGAGACATTCATCCGACGGAAATCTACAACCTGGCTGCACAAAGCCACGTAAAGGTGTCATTCGACGTGCCGGAATATACGGCTGAAGCGGATGCTGTGGGAACACTCCGCCTGCTGGAGGCTGTGCGTATCTGCGGTCTGGAAAAGACTTGCCGGGTATATCAGGCTTCTACCTCGGAACTGTTCGGAAAGGTGCAGGAAGTTCCGCAGAAGGAAACGACACCGTTTTATCCGCGTTCTCCGTACGGAGTGGCCAAGCAGTACGGATTCTGGATTACCAAGAATTACCGCGAGAGCTACGGGATGTTTGCCGTGAACGGTATCCTGTTCAACCACGAGAGTGAACGGCGCGGAGAGACTTTCGTGACCCGCAAAATCACCCTGGCTGCAGCCCGTATCAAACAGGGATTCCAGGACAAGCTGTATCTGGGAAATCTGGATGCCCGCCGTGACTGGGGATATGCCAAAGATTACGTGGAATGTATGTGGCTGATCCTGCAGCACGAGACTCCGGAAGATTTCGTCATTGCCACCGGTGAAATGCATACCGTACGGGAATTCTGTACGCTGGCTTTCCACTACCTGGGCATTGAACTGAAATGGGAAGGCAGCGGCGTGGACGAGAAAGGAATCGACACGGCTACCGGCAAAGTGCTGGTGGAAGTGGATCCGAAGTATTTCCGTCCCTGCGAAGTGGAACAGCTGCTGGGTGATCCGACCAAGGCACGTGAGCTGCTGGGATGGAACCCTACCAAGACTCCGTTCAGTGAACTGGTGCGCATCATGGTGGAACACGATATGCGCTTCGTGAAAAAACTGCATCTGAAAGCTCAATTAGATTAATAAGATATCATGCTGGAACAATCTGCAAAAATATTCGTGGCAGGCCATCGGGGACTGGTGGGTTCTGCCATCTGGAACAACCTGAAGCAGCGCGGATATACCAACCTGACGGGACGCACGCATCAGGAACTGGATCTGCTGGATCCGATAGCCGTGAAGCGGTTCTTCGACGAGGAACAGCCGAAAGCAGTGGTTCTGGCAGCCGCTCATGTGGGCGGGATTCTGGCAAACCTGCACTACCGGGCAGACTTCATCTACCAGAACCTGCAGATTCAGCAGAATGTCATCGGGGAAAGTTTCAGACACGGTGTCAGAAAACTGCTGTTTCTGGGAAGTACCTGCATCTATCCGCGGGAAGCTCCCCAGCCGATGAAGGAAGAGGCTCTCCTCACCTCCCCGCTGGAATATACCAACGAACCGTATGCCATCGCAAAGATTGCGGGACTGAAAATGTGTGAAAGTTTCAACCTGCAATACGGCACCAATTATATCGCCGTCATGCCGACCAATCTGTACGGACCGAATGACAACTTCCATCTGGAAAACAGCCACGTACTGCCGGCCATGATGCGCAAGATCTATCTGACCAAATGCCTGAATGAAGGCAACTGGGAGGCTGTCAGAAAGGATATCGACCTGAGACCGGTGGAAGGGGTGAACGGAAGCTGTACGGAACAGGTGATTCTGGAAAAGCTGGCCAAATTCGGTATCACGCCGGAAGCGGTAACCCTCTGGGGAACAGGCACACCGATGCGGGAGTTCCTGTGGAGCGAGGAAATGGCAGACGCCAGTGTCCACGTACTGCTGAATGTGGATTTCAAGGATATCTGTGCCGGAAAGGGAGAAGAGATCCGCAACTGCCACATCAACATTGGTACCGGCAAGGAGATCAGCATCCGCGAAGCTGCCGAAATGATCATCCGCGAAGTGGGCTTCCGGGGAGAACTGCGATGGGACCGATCCAAGCCGGACGGAACCCTGCGCAAACTGACGGACGTAACCCGTCTGCATGCCCTGGGATGGCACCACCGCATCGAAATAGACGAAGGCATTCATCGCCTTTATGAATGGTATCAGAAAGGAATCTGCATCAACCATCAAACTGTATAACAGAAGAAAAAGATATGGAGAAAGAGAACTGGTATGCGATGTATGTACGCATGCACCACGAAAAGAAGGTGGCCGAAAAGCTGGGACAAATGGGAGTGGAACATTATCTCCCGGTACAGGAAGTTGTCCGGCAATGGAGCGACCGCCGCAAGAAGCTGCAAGTGGTGGTCATCCCGATGATGATCTTCATCCGGGCTTCCGAACAGGTACGACTGTCCGTGATGAGAAACATTCCATCCGTGAGCGGCTGTCTGATAGACCGCTGCACCCACCGGCCGGCCGTAATCCGCGACGAGGAAATGCAGCGTTTCCGCTTCATGCTGGACTATTCGGAAGAAGCTGTACACTTCATCAATACTCCCCTCGCCCCGGGACAAAAGATACGGGTCATCAAAGGACCGCTGGCAGGACTGGACGGCGAACTGACGGAAATCGACGGAAAATCACAGGTGATGGTACGCATCGAACAGCTGGGATATGCTTCTGTGGAAATGCCTGTCGGATATGTGGAAGCAACACCGGAAGACAGCCCGGCAAAATAAACGAATTCAAACTAAAAGCAAGAATAAGCAATGAAGAAACTACTCTCACTTCCACCCAACCTGGTGGAATGCTTTTATGACATCGAGAAAGCAGACCGCAAAGAATGGTTCTGCACCTCTGACCCCATCGGAAGCAAGCTGGGATCAGGAGGCGGAACTGCCTGGCTGCTGCAAGCCTGTAAAGCCAATGAAAACAACGAAGAAGCCCTGACTGACTGGCTGGCCAAGGAAAAACGTATCCTGCTGCATGCAGGAGGACAGAGCCGCCGTCTGCCGGGATATGCTCCTTCCGGAAAGATACTGACTCCGATACCGGTGTTCCGCTGGGGACGCGGACAACGGCTTACCCAGAACCTGCTGTCCCTGCAGCTGCCGCTTTACGAGCAGATCATGCAGAAAGCACCGGATTCACTCCACACGCTGATTGCCAGCGGAGACGTTTATATCCGTGCCGGAAAAGCCCTGCAGGACATTCCGGAAGCAGACGTCGTATGCTACGGACTGTGGGTGGACCCGAATCTGGCCAAAAATCACGGAGTCTTCGTGTCTTCACGCAACACACCGGAGCGTCTGGACTTCATGTTGCAGAAGCCTTCCGTAGAACAGCTGGGTGACCTGATGCAGAACTATCTTTTCCTGATGGATATCGGTATCTGGCTGCTGAGCGACCGCGCAATTGACCTGATGGTGAAACGTTCGATGAAGAACGGCAGTCTGGGATTTTACGACATGTATTCAGAATTCGGACTGGCTCTGGGTGAACATCCGCGGATTGTGGACGAAGAACTGAACCAGCTGAGCGTAGCCATTCTTCCCCTGCCGGAAGGAGAATTCTACCACTACGGAACCAGCCGCGAAATGCTGTCATCGACACTGGCCGTACAGAACCTGGTCATCGACCAGCGGGCCATCATGCACCGGAAGGTGAAACCCCATCCGGAAATGTTCGTACAGAACGCTGTGCTGAACTACCGGCTGACGGCCGAGAACTCACAGACCTGGGTGGAAAACAGCTGCGTAGGAGCCAGATGGACGCTTCACAACCGCAATATCATCACGGGAGTACCGATAAACGACTGGACACTGAACGTGCCGGAGGGAGTCTGTATCGACGTCGTTCCTTTCGGAGAGAGTGACTACGTGGCACGTCCGTACGGATTCAACGATGCCTTCAAGGGAGCGCTCGACAATCCGGACGTGATGTATCAGGGACGTCCCGCCGGAGAATGGCTGGCAGCCCGTCAGCTGAATGCGGCCGATATCGAACAGAATCACGACCTGCAGGCAGCACGGATCTTCCCGGTATGCAAGGACACGGAACAGCTGGGTCTCGCCCTGCGATGGATGACTTCGGAACCGGAACTGGAAGCCGGACGGAAGGTATGGGAAGAAGCCAGAAAGGTATCGGCCGACGAAATCTCTGCTTATGCCAACCTGAGACGGCTGACTGCCCAGCGTGAGGCATTCCGGAAAGACAGCTGGAACGCACTGGCACGCAACTGGGAACAGAGTGTGTTCTATCAGCTGAACCTGCAGGAAGCTGCGGAAGCGTATGCAGCAGAAGGTCTGGAACTGCCGGCTCCACTGCCGGAAACCGCTCCGCTGATGACCCGCATCAGTGACGCGATGTTCCGTTCACGTACCCTGACTCTGAAAGGACAGGACGGCAAGGAACAGGAAGATCTGGCATTCCGTCTGATGCGTGAAGGACTGACCGCTACCGTCAACAAACGCCAGCATCCCCGCATGTCGGTCTATGCCGACCAGATTGTCTGGGGACGAAGCCCGGTACGTATCGACCTGGCAGGCGGATGGACAGACACCCCACCCTACAGTCTGATGGAAGGTGGAAACGTGGTGAACCTGGCCATCGAACTGAACGGACAGCCCCCGTTGCAAGTGTACGTGAAACCCAGCAAGGAGTATCAGGTGGTACTGCGTTCCATCGACCTGGGAGCCATTGAAATTATCCATACTTACGAAGAACTGGCAGGATTCAACAAAGTAGGTTCACCCTTCTCCATCCCTAAGGCAGCACTGGTACTGGCCGGTTTCCACCCGGATTTCAGTACGGAACATTATGCATCTCTGGAAGAACAGCTGAAAGCATTCGGTGCAGGTATCGAGGTTACTCTCCTGTCGGCTATTCCGGCAGGTTCAGGACTGGGCACAAGCTCCATCCTGGCTTCGACGGTACTGGGAGCAGTCAACGACTTCTGCGGACTGAACTGGGACAAGCACGAAGTATGCAACCGCACGCTGATTCTGGAACAGCTGCTGACTACCGGCGGCGGATGGCAGGATCAGTACGGAGGTGTGCTGCAGGGTGTAAAACTGCTTCAGACACAGTCGGGATGGGCACAGAATCCATCCGTACGCTGGTTGCCAGAACACCTGTTTACCGATCCGGAATACAGCAAGTGTCACCTGCTTTATTATACCGGCATTACCCGTACAGCCAAAGGCATTCTGGCAGAAATCGTACACGGCATGTTCCTGAACTCCACTTCACACCTGCAACTGCTGGGTGAAATGAAACAGCATGCTCTGGATCTCTACGACGCTATCCAGCGCAACGACTTCGAAGCTACCGGACGACTGATCCGCAAGACCTGGCAGCAGAACCAGCTGCTGGATGCAGGAACCAATCCGCCGGCCGTAGCTGCACTGACCGGTCAGATTGACGATCTGTGTCTGGGTTACAAACTGCCGGGAGCCGGTGGTGGCGGTTATCTCTACATGGTAGCCAAGGATCCGGAAGCAGCCGTACGCATCCGTCAGATCCTGCAGCAGAATCCGCCTAACAGCCTGGCCCGTTTCGTAGAAATGAGTCTGTCAGACAAAGGTCTGGAAGTGAGCCGCAGTTAAGCAAGCGAACCGTAACTAAACAAAAATCCCTCTATTTCAACTCTGGAACTCAGTTGAGCCAGAAAAATGAAATAGAGGGATTTTGTATTATTCCACGTAAAGTACCAGTCCCTTGAGGTATTCGCCTTCTGGATGGTAAATATTCACCGGATGATCTCCCGGCTGAGTCAGCTGATGGAGAATCCGCACGCTGCGTCCGCTCTGGGCAGCAGCCGTAAAGACTGCATTGCGGAAATCCTGTTTGTTGACCACCTGTGAACAGGAGAAAGTGAACAGGATGCCTCCCGGACGAATCTTTTCGAAAGCCTTTGCATTCAGTTTGGTATAGCCTCTCAGGGCATTGCGCAAGGCATCCCGGTGCTTGGCAAAAGCAGGCGGGTCAAGGATAATCAGATCGTACTGGTCGCCCATCCGGTCGAGGAACTTAAACGCATCTTCCGCAAAAGCCTGGTGACGTGCATCACCGGGGAAGTTGAGTTCCACATTCTCATTGGTCAGATCGATCGCTTTGGCAGAGCTGTCCACGGAATGCACCAGGTTCGCTCCTCCGCGCATGGCATAGAAAGAGAAACCGCCGGTATAACAGAACATATTCAGTACGTTCCGTCCCTTAGCGTAGTGTTCCAGCAGATGACGGTTCTCACGCTGGTCGACAAAGAAACCGGTTTTCTGTCCCTTGAGCCAGTCCACATGGAATTTCAGTCCGTTTTCCATGGCGATATTCTCCGGACTGCCTCCCTTGATGAAACCGTTCTCGGTAGCCAGCAGATCCGCCTTGAAAGGCAGGGTTGTTTCCGACTTGTAGTAAATGTTCTGGATTACATCCCCCATCACTTCGCTCAGAGCATCGGCAATTTCCATACGATAGACATGCATGCCGGCAGAGTGAGCCTGCATAACCGCCGTATGATCGTAAACGTCAATGATCAGTCCCGGCAGGTTATCGCCTTCTCCATGTACCAGACGATAGGTATTGTTCTGCGGGTTACCGATCAGTCCCAGAGCACGGCGCAAATCCTTGGCCACCTCCAGACGGCGTACCCAGAACGCATGGTCAATGGTTTCCTGACGGAAAGAAAGCACACGCACCGCGATGCTTCCCACCTGGAAATGACCACAAGCTATAAATTCTTTCTGCGAGGTATAAACATCTACTACTTCCCCTTCTTCGGGCTCTCCCTCCACGCGGGCAATAGCCCCAGAAAACACCCACGGATGGAAACGCTTCAACGATTCCTCCTTACCGGGTTTCAGATATACTTTCTTATAAGACACGTTTATTGTATAATTAAAAAGGTTATCACTGTTTTTCAATCCGGTAGTCACCTGTCCGGCGCAACTCTTCCAGATATTCATAAATCCGTACGCAGGCCCAGGCATCGGTGGCCGCATACAACTGCTGGGCTTCCGTCAGCGTTTCCGCTTCCCAGTTGGACAGCCGTTGCGTTTTCGAAATCTTCTCCCCGAAAAGCAAGGCATAAATCTTTTGCAGACTCATCTCTTCAATGCCGAAATGAGGCACATAATCCTGAAGTTCCACCCAGTTTCCTGTGCGGGGATCCTGCCGGTTTCGGCGGCTCAGCATCCGGAAGTCATCCTTCAGCGAAAGTCCCACCTTGAGCACATCGTTCTGGAGAAACTCTTCCAGGAAATCGGGCAATCCGATATGGTTCAGCCGAAACAGGAAACAAGCATCTGCCGTAGCCACCTGCAACAACGCCACCTGATTCACCATTCCCTTGCGAAAAGAAGGGCGGGTTTCCGTATCTACTCCCACCAGTGCATGAGAATTCAGGTATGCAACAGCCTTGCGTGCATCGGCTTCGGTATAAACGACATAAATCCGTCCGGGGAAAACCACCTTCGGCAGTTCAGCAATTACTTTTTTGTCTATTTTGTTCGGTATGACAATCATTCGTTTTCTATCGGTTGTTTTTAATCTATTCCTCTCCCATATCCAGACCTTCGTACAGTTCGTCTTCGGTCACTCCTTCATCTTCAAATCCGCAATCGTCTTCCTCGTCGTCTGCTGCGTGACGGCTGTATTTCACTTCATGCAAGGCCCGCATCAGATTGACCAGACGCTGTCCCCAGAACTCGGCAAACTGTTCCCGGCAGATCACCAGGGAATCGTTCATGGTCTGTTCCAGTCCCAGACGGAACACGCAGATAAAGTCCTTCACCGACTGGTAGATGTCTGCCAGTCCTTCGGAAACGGTCTGATGAATCGGAGTATCACTATACATCATATCATCGAGAAACACTTCCAGATAGTCATCACGGTCGCCCATCAGTGCCGCCACTTCCCTGCGCAACTGCTCATAATCGCTCTCGGTCACGAAGGTTTCGGGATCAAAATCCTCCATCCGCTCACATTCGGGAAGCAGCGATGCCTTCAGATAAAGCAAGGGCAGCAGTTTCAGGGCCGTATCAACAAACTGACTGCGTTTCTGCTCGGAAACCCGTTCCAGGAAACCGCAGAATTCGGCAGCCACCGTGACAAACTCCACTGTATTTTTATCAAATATGGCTTGTGTATTCTTTTTCATATTCATTTGTCCATTAACCTTCGCAAAGGTACGAAAAAAATTTCTCAGTTTTAGTTTTATTCGTACATTTGCGGGGTTATTCAGATAAAAACAGCATCAAATGAAGAAAAAAACAGATACCAAGACTACAGAACAGAAGCGAGTTACAACCCAGAAAGTTGTTACGGCTCTTAAAAGTGAAACGGCACATTTCGTCATCGGACTGTTGTGCGTCATATTCGGCGTCTACATGCTGCTGGCGTTCAGTTCTTTCTTTTTCACGGGAGGCAACGACCAGAGCATTCTGGCACATCCCAACCCCGGAGAACTGCTGGAAACAGGCAACCGCATCCAGAACTATGCCGGTACACGGGGTGCCCAGCTTTCACAATACCTGATCAATGACTGCTTCGGAATTCCGGCCTACTGCATCATTGTATTCCTCATCGTTGCAGGCATGAAGCTGATGAAAGCCTATAATTTCAGTCTGCGGAAATGGTTTGCAGGCTGCATGACCGTCATGATCTGGTTCTCCATCACTCTGGGACTGATTTTCGAAGGTCCTTTTGAAAACTCATTCATCTATCCGGGCGGTCTGCACGGATATAATGTCAGCCGCTGGTTCTGTTCCCAGATCGGAACACCGGGACTGATTCTGGCCCTGCTGGTAACAGCCATTCTTTTCTGTGTAGCACTGACCAGCAAGACAATGCCTTTCGTACGCAAGGCACTCCGTCCGAACCTCCGCAGAAAAGGAAACGATCCGCAGCCGGCCGATCCGGAACAGCCCGACGAACCGCGTCCGACCGAACCGACTGCAACAACTCCGGAACCGGAAATTCAGGAAGAAAAGACGGAAGATATCCCGGCAAAGAAGACATCAGAAACTTACACTGCTTCTTCCAGTACTCCTTCACCCAAAGTGGCTGAAGTATATGAAGAAGAGGAAGATAACGACAAGAACGAGCCGCAGCCAAAGGCCCACGAAATTGAACTGAGCCTGGACGAAACTCCGGTCAGGGAAAGTAAGGCCAGCGACATGCGGGTGGAAATCGCAACCGGAGAAAAAGCGGATCTGATTCCTTCCGGCGGTGAACCGGCTTTCGAGATCGACGAGAAAACCAGCGAAGAGGATGAAGCCTATACCGGCGACGTGACACAGCCTTACAATCCCCGTCTGGATCTGGAACACTACAAATTCCCGACCCTGGATCTGCTGAACACTTACAACGACAACGAGCCGACCATCGACATGGAGGAACAGAATGCCAACAAGGACCGCATCATCAAGGTGCTTCGCAGTTTCGGCATCGAGATCAGTTCGATCAAGGCCAGTGTGGGTCCGACCATTACGCTTTATGAAATCACTCCTGCCGAAGGTGTCCGCATCTCCAAGATCCGTAACCTGGAAGACGACATTGCCCTGAGCCTTTCTGCCCTCGGAATCCGTATCATCGCTCCGATCCCGGGCAAGGGAACCATCGGTATTGAAGTACCGAACGCCAATCCGCGCATCGTTCCGATGAGCTCCATCCTGGCCAGCAAGAAGTTCCAGGAAACCACTTTCGACCTGCCCGTAGCACTCGGAAAGACCATCACCAACGAAGTGTTTATGGTGGATCTGGCCAAAGCGCCTCACATGCTGGTGGCCGGAGCAACCGGACAGGGTAAGTCTGTCGGTCTGAATGCCATCGTGACTTCCCTTCTCTACAAGAAGCACCCCAGCGAACTGAAGTTCGTCATCATCGACCCGAAGAAGGTGGAATTTGCCATCTATGCGCCGATTGAACGTCACTTCCTGGCCAAGCTGCCCGACGGAGAAGACGCCATCATCACCGACGTGACCAAGGTTGTACAGACCCTCAATTCGCTCTGTGTGGAAATGGATACCCGTTACGACCTGCTCCGCAAGGCAGGCTGCCGTAACATCAAGGAATACAATGCGAAGTTCATCAGCCGCCAGCTGAATCCGGAAAAGGGACACCGGTTCATGCCGTACATCGTCATCATCATCGATGAGTTCGGCGACCTGATCATGACTGCCGGCAAGGAAGTGGAACTGCCGATCTGCCGTATTGCCCAGCTGGCACGTGCTGTCGGTATCCACGCCATCATCGCTACCCAGCGACCGACCACCAACATCATCACCGGTACCATCAAGGCCAACTTCCCGGCCCGTGTGGCATTCCGTGTAGCTTCCATGATGGACTCACGTACCATCCTCGACCGTCCGGGAGCCCAGCAGCTGATCGGTAAGGGAGATATGCTCTACCTGCAAGGCAACGACCCCGTCCGTGTGCAGTGTGCCTTTGTCGACACTCCGGAAGTGGAAAAGATCGCCTCCTACATCAGCAAGCAGCAGGGTTATCCGACTGCCTTCATGCTGCCTGAATACGTGGACGAAAACGCCGAGCCCAGTGCAGCAGCCGACGTGGACATGAACCGTCTGGATCCGCTGTTCGAAGAAGCAGCCCGTCTGCTGATCTATCACCAGCAGGGTTCAACGTCTCTGATCCAGCGTAAATTCTCCATCGGATACAACCGCGCCGGACGTATCATGGACCAGCTGGAACGTGCAGGTATCGTCGGACCGACCAACGGAAGCAAGGCGCGCGAAGTGCTGTGCATGGACGAAAACGACCTGGAAATGCGAATGAGTTCCCTGAAAAACTAAACTACATTTTATATGAAACGACGAAACGTTTTTCTGCTTTCGCTTCTATGTTTTTTATTTTTGTGCCCGCGTATTTTACAGGCACAGTCAGACGCGAAAGCCCGTGAAATACTGGACAAGACCGCTGCTGCCTTCCGACAGGCACAAGCGGTCAGCATCACCTTCGGCGGTACCCAGGAAGGTACTTTGCTGCTGAAAGGAAACAAGTTCCACCTGAACACCGGTGACGTAGAAACCTGGTTCGACGGGAAAACCCAGTGGAGCTACCTCAGACAGAACGAGGAAGTCAATGTCTCCACCCCTACCCCGGAAGAACTGCAGAGCATCAACCCGTACGTACTGCTGGACCATTACAGCCAGCATTACAACAGCCGTTACAGCGGAGTGCGGACACACAGCGGCAAACAGGGACAGGAAGTCATCCTGACTCCCCGTGTGTCACAACAGGACATCCGCAGCATCTGCTTCGTTGTCAACAACCGCTATGAGCCGCTCTACATCCGCATCGACCTGAAGAACGGACAGCAGCAGGAGATCCTGATCCGCACTTACCGTGCCCTTCAGACAGCCAGTGACAAGGAGTTCACTTTCGACTCAAAGAAATACCCGGATGCCGAAATTATCGACATGAGATAATCTTTTTTCCGTTTTTTATCGCGACCTTTTATTTTTTCGCTATCTTAGCGAAACTTTAATGTCTAACTAAAAACGAATACTTATGGAAATGAAAAGACTGATCCCTACCATAATGCCGGCCTGCTGCCTGGTATTCCTGTTCAGTGCCTGTTCTGAAAAGAGCAGTTACACACAACTGATTCCCGGGGATGCGTCCTCTGTCGTGGCCGTCAACCTGCAGTCCCTGACTGAAAAAGCAGGCATTTCTTCCGGAACTCCCGCTTACGAATCCTTACAGAAGGCTTTCTCATCGGGTAAGGACAACCCCCTGAAAGATCTGCTGGCTTCACCGGACAAATCCGGCATCGACTTCAGCAAGGACATTTATATCTTTACCAATTCCACATCGATGAATATAGGAGTCGTAGCCCGGCTCAGCAATGCATCCGACTGGACTGCTACCCTGACTGAAATGAACGACGGCGAAAAGAATCCGATCAGCCAGGGAGACGGTTTCTCCTATCAGCTTTCGGACAAGTCCATCCTGGCCTATACCGAGGATGCACTGCTGATCTGCTCCAACGAGCGCCGCACGCCTGAAGACAGCCTGATTGCCATGGCAGGACGGCTGATCCATCAGACAGAGGCCCAGAGCATCACCGGCAAGGAAGCCTTCAAGAGCATGGAAAGCGAAAAAGGAGATATCCGTTTCATGGCCGCTCCAAACGCCCTGCAAAGTGCATTCAAGACTTCGGGTTACAGCAGAATGCTGCCTTATCCCTACACCAGCACCCTGACAGCCCTGCCCGCTTCGTGTGTCACCGTCGGCAACGTCAGTTTCGAAAAAGGCAAGATCGTAGTAGATGCCAAACCTCTGGGCCTGGACGAAGAAAGCCGTGCCTTTCTGGAAGCTGCCGTCAAACCCTACGGAAAGATTGAAGGCAAATTCGACAAGCTGTTCCCGTCGTCCACACTGATGTACTTCAGTGCCAACGTGAACGGCAGCGAACTGACCAGCTTCTACCGGCAGCAGCTGAAATCAGCAGACAACAACCAGCTGATGGAAGCCCTGGCACGTTCTGTCAACGGTGAAGTAACTTTCGGTCTGCTGAACTTCAGCCTGACCAGCATGCCGGCCTTCGTCATCTACGGCGAAATGAAGAGTCCGGATGCCCTGGATGCCCTTTACCAGAAGAAAGACAGCCTGGGACTGAAACGCACACAAAAACTCGTGAAACTGGCTGACCACGAATACATGATCGAAAATGCAGCCAGACTGTTCCGCAACATGTCGCTGTTCTACGGATACAAGGACGGACGCTTCTATGCAACCAACGACGAAATGGTCTACAAGACCATCGGCAAGGAATCATCTCCTTCCCTGAAAGGCAGCTCCTATCTGGACAACCGCAAGGGAACCAGCCTGTACAGCCTGGTCAACGTCGATGCAGCCCTGCAGCTCCCCATCGCCAAGATGGCGGCAACGACACCGGCAGGAGCCTTCCTCCAGATGGTCGGAAAGATCTCCTACATCTCGGCCGGCAGCAACGGCGACAACGGACATGTGGAAATTGTCCTGACCGACAGCAAGGAAAATTCCCTGAAGCAACTGACCGACCTGATGGTCCAGTTAAGCAAATTATAAAAACTCTATAAACAGTAAAATTGAACGATATGACAACTGAACATGTGAAATGCCTGATCATCGGATCAGGACCGGCAGGTTACACTGCTGCCATCTATACCAGCCGTGCCAACATCGCTCCCGTACTCTACGAAGGACTGCAGCCGGGCGGCCAGCTGACCATCACCACCGAAGTGGAAAACTTCCCCGGTTATCCGGAAGGTGTGACGGGTCCTGTATTGATGGACGACCTGCGCAAACAGGCAGAACGCTTCGGTGCCGATATCCGCAACGGAATCGTAACCAAGGCCGACCTGAGCCAGGCCCCTTACAAATTCATCATTGATGAAGAAAAGGAAATTACAGCCGATACGGTCATCATCTCTACCGGTGCCACAGCCAAATACCTGGGTCTGGAAGATGAAAAGAAATATGCCGGCATGGGTGTGAGCGCCTGTGCAACCTGCGACGGATTCTTCTACCGCAAGAAAACGGTAGCCGTAGTGGGTGGAGGCGATACCGCCTGCGAAGAAGCCATTTACCTCGCCGGACTGGCCAGCAAGGTTTATCTGGTGGTACGCAAGCCTTTCCTGCGCGCTTCGAAGATCATGCAGGAACGCGTGCTGAATCACCCCAACATCACCGTTTTGTTCGAACACAATGCAGTCGGCCTGTATGGTGATAACGGAGTGGAAGGTATGCACGTGGTGAAACGTATGGGTGAAGCCGACGAAGAACGCTACGACGTAGCCATCGACGGATTCTTCCTGGCCATCGGCCACCAGCCCAACTCCATGCTGTTCAAGCCGTGGGTAAAGACAGACGAAACCGGATACATCCTTACGGAAGAAGGTACTCCCCGTACCGGTGTGCCCGGAGTATTCGCTGCCGGTGACGTAGCCGACCCGCACTATCGCCAGGCTATCACAGCTGCCGGAAGCGGATGCAAGGCTGCCATCGAAGCAGAACGCTACCTGTCGGCCAACGGACTGCTGTAATCCCCCATACACACAGGCCCGAACTGACGGCTAGGGCTGACCTTCCCTGCACCCCGGGCCTGTGCGATTTCCTGCCTTTATTTAGGAACAGGTTTGGAAAACGAGAACACTTTTTTTTACAAACACATACATTTATGAAAAGACTAATCAGAAAAACATTTGTTGCTATCCTGCTTACGGGAGGAGCAACAATGGCATTTGCCCAACAACAGATGCCTCCGATTCCGGTTGATTCCAACGTACGCATCGGTAAACTGGACAATGGACTCACCTATTACATCCGTCACAATGCTCTGCCGGAAAAACAGGCTGACTTCTATATTGCCCAAAAGGTAGGTTCCATTCTGGAAGACGACAACCAGCGCGGTCTGGCCCACTTCCTGGAACACATGTGTTTCAACGGAACAACCCATTTCCCCGACAATACCCTGCGTGAATGGCTGGAAAGCATCGGAGTGAAGTTTGGAGCCAACCTGAATGCCTACACTTCCATCGACGAAACGGTCTATAACATCAATAACGTCCCCGTTACCCGCGAAAGCGTAGTTGACTCCTGTCTGCTGATCCTTCACGACTGGGCCAACGACCTGACCCTCGATCCGAAAGAAATCGACAAGGAACGCGGAGTCATCCACGAAGAATGGCGCACAGGCATGGGAGCCATGATGCGTATGTATGAAACCGTACTGCCTGTTCTCTACAAGGACAGCAAGTATGCATACCGCCTCCCCATCGGAACCATGGAAGTGGTGGACAACTTCCCCTATCAGGCACTGCGTGACTATTATGAAAAATGGTACCGCCCCGACCAGCAGGGAATCGTTGTCGTGGGAGATATCAATGTAGACTCCATCGAAAACAAGATCAAGAGAATGTTCTCCCCCATCGAAATGCCGGAGAACCCTGCTGAACGTACTTACTTCCCTGTGCCCGACAACGACGAACCGCTGATTGCCGTTGCCAAGGACAAGGAACAGAACATACCTATCATCTACCTTTTCCACAAGCATGAAGCCGTCAAACCGGAAGAAAAGGGCAACATGGACTACATGGTCTACAGCTACCTGACTTCCATGATCGAAAGCATGCTCAACACCCGTCTGGAAGAACTGACCCAGAAGGCTGATGCTCCCTTCATCCAGGCTTTTGCCGGTGACGGAGATTACCTGCTGTCAAAAACCAAAGGTGCTTTCATGGGAATTGCCGCTGCCAAGGAAGACGGCATCCTGACCGCTACGGAAGCCCTGATGCGCGAAATCGAACGCGTACGCCAGTTCGGATTTACCGCCAGCGAATATGCACGTGCCAAAGCTGACTACCTCCGCAGTCTGGAAGTTGCCTATAATGAACGAGACAAACAGCGTACAAACAGCTACGTCAAAGAGTACGTACGTCACTTCATCGACAACGAACCGATTCCGGGTATCGAAAACGAATATCCGCTCATGAACCAGATCGTTCCGAACATTCCGGTAGAAGCCGTGAACCAGGTGATGAAGCAGCTGATCCAGGAAAAGAATATCGCCCTCAGCGTATTCTGTCCGGAAAAGGAAGGCATGAAATACCCCACAGAAGCCGAACTGAAAGCCGTGATCGACAAGGTGAAGGCTGAAAAACTGGAACCCTACGTGGACAAGGTATCCAACGAGCCGCTGCTGAAGGAGAAACCGCAGGCCGGCAAAGTGGTGAAGACTGAACAGGGAGCCTTCGGATCAACCATCCTGACCCTGAGCAACGGTGTACGCGTGATCGTGAAACCGACAGACTTCAAGGCCGACGAAATCCGCATGAAGGCATTCAGCCCCGGAGGTAACTCTCTCTTCGACGACAAGGATGTCCTTCAGTTCTCCGTCATGAACGAAGTCGTTCCATTGGGCGGACTGGGTAACTTCAGCGCCGTAGACCTGAGCAAAGTACTGGCCGGCAAAGTGGCTTCTGTCAATGCATCCGTAAGTACCCTCACCGAAGGACTCGGTGGCAGCTGTTCTCCGAAAGACCTGGAAACCATGCTGCAGCTGGTTTACCTGAACTTCACGGCTCCGCGTATGGATCAGGAAGCCTTCCAGTCATACATCCAGCGTGGCAAGGCTGCCCTGGCCAACCAGGCTGCCAACCCGATGAGCACCTTCAACGACTCACTGGCCGTAGCTCTCTACAACCATCATCCGCGTGCTCTCCGTCTGAAAGCTGAAATGATGGACAAGGTGGACTACAACAAGATCATGGAACTCTACAAGAACCGCTATGCAGAAGCAGGCGACTTCACCTTCCTGCTGGTAGGTAACATTGACCTGGCCACTGCCACTCCGCTGATTGAGCAGTATCTGGGCGGACTGCCGACCATCAGCCGCAAGGAAAACTTCCGCGATCCGAAGATGGATATCCGCAAGGGTGATTACGAAAACAACTTCATCCGCGACATGGAAACTGCCAAATCAAGCATCATGATGGTGTACAGCGGCAACTGCCCGTATACCCTGAAGAACAAGATCATGATGAGCATGTTCGACCAGTTGCTGGATATTCTCTACACCCGTACCGTACGTGAAGAAGCAGGCGGTACCTACGGTGTGAGCAGCTGGGCTTCCATCAGCAAGTATCCGCAGGAAGAAGGAGCCCTGAACATCTACTTCGATACAGATCCGAACCGCCGCGAACAGATGGTAGGACTGATCAAGCAGGGTCTGCAGGACTTCATCGACAACGGACCGGCCACCGAAGATCTCAACAAGGTGAAAGAATACATGCTGAAGACCTATCAGCAGAACCAGAAGGAAAACGGCTATTGGATGGGCGCTCTGAATGAGTTCTACTGGACCGGTCTGGACATGAACAAGAACTACGAAGCAACCGTAAATGGCGTTACGATCGATGATCTGAAAGCATTTGCCAAAGCTTTCATCGGACAGAACAATGTCATTGAAGTCAGCATGAGTACTCCGGCTACCAAATAACTGACAACCGGCCTATGTTACTGACCGAAATAAGAAGAAACCAGAAACTTGCAGCAAAGCGGAACCCCATGTACGACAGGAACCGCTTTGCCAAGTTCCTGATTTATCTGTTTACAGCATTCTGGGCAGCGTACCTCGTTCTGATCGGGGTTTCGCTGTCCTTTGCTTTTGAGGAGGATATCCCCGGCATGGAACCCTATGACGCACTCGACAGCGTCCTGATTCTCTTCCTCCTGATTGACTTTCTGATCCGTTTTCTCTTCCCCACTCCGGCGCAAGAGATCAAACCCTATCTGTTGCTGCCTGTCAGCAGACAGCGACTGATCAACACCCTCCTCGTACAGGTGGGTCTCAAACTCTACAACCTGTTCTGGCTGTTCCTGTTCGTACCCTTTGCCGCCCTTACGGCCGCCCGATACTTCGGCGTGGCAGGAGTGACCGGCTATGCGGTGGGTATCTGGCTGCTGATGACAGCCAACGCCTACTGGAGCATACTGGTACGCGCACTGGCCCGTCAGCACACGCTCTGGCTCCTGCTTCCCGCAGCAGTCTACGGTCTGCTGGCCCTGCTGGAATTCGTTCCCTCGCAGGGAATGGTCAGCCAGTTCTCCATGTGGCTGGGCGAAGCCTTCCTCCGCTGGAACCTTCTCGCCCATGCAGGCGTACTGGCAGTCATCGTCCTGCTCCTGCTGGTCAACTGCCGTGTGCAGACCGCATGCATCTACAGCGAACTGGGACGGAAGGAAGACTCCCGCGTCAGACACTTCAGCCGCTACGGCTATCTGGAACGCTTCGGCATGACCGGTGAATACATGCGGCTGGAACTGCGCATGATCTTCCGCAACAAGACACCGCGCAAGAACTTCCAGATGATGTGCATTGTCCTGGTTCTTTTTGCTGCCATGCTCTTCGGCATCACGCAGGAGTCCACCCAAAGCGTCTATTCCATCCAGCTCTATTCCATCTATTGCTTCACGGGATTTGCCGTTTCGATCCTGACCCGCATCATGGCGTACGAAGGCAATTACCTGGACGGACTGATGGTGCGCCGGGAATCCCTGCTCAGCCTGTTCCGGGCCAAATATTACTTCCACTGCCTGCTGCTGGTTTTCCCGCTGGTTCTCCTTCTCCCGTCCATTATCTGGAGCGGACTTCCAGCCGGACTGGTAGTCAGCCAGCTGTTTCTTACAGCGGGCATCATCCTGCCCCTCATCATGCAACTGGCATGGATCAACCGGAAAACAGCTCCGCTGGACGCAAGCATAATGGGTAAAGGGCAATGGAACTCACCTTACCAGATGGTAATCGTGTTCTTCGCCTTCTTCTTCCCCATCCTGTTCAGCAACCTGCTTTTCCTCGTGCTCAGTGAGAACATGGCTTATCTGGTATGCACCCTGCTGGGAATGGCCGGAATAGCCGCACAGCCCCTGTGGATGCGATACCTGTACCGCCAGGTCATCCGGAAGAAATATGACATCCTGACGAACCTGCGCGACACACGCTAATACTTACAACCTCCTGCAAACAGACAGAATTATGGAAATCAAGATAAACAACCTGATCAAACGATATGGCAGCAAGACTGCCGTAGACATACCCGACTTCACCCTCCACGAAGGAGAAATCCTGGGACTGGTGGGAAACAACGGAGCCGGAAAGACCACCCTCTTCCGCCTGATGCTCGACCTCCTGCAGGCCGACAGCGGAACCGTCTGCATGAACGGCACCGACGTGACCCGCAGCGAAGAATGGAAAACCTTCACGGGAGCCTATATGGACGAAAGTTTCCTGATCGACTACCTCACTCCCGATGAATACTTCCAGTTCAACGGCCGCATGTGCGGACTGGACCGGAACACCGTCAACGAGCGCATCCGGCGCTATGAACGCTTCCTGGGCCCGGAAATCCTGGAAGAAAAGAAATTCATCCGGAATCTCTCGGCCGGTAACAAGCAGAAAATCGGAATCGTCAATGCCCTGCTTCAGAATCCGCAGATCGTCATCCTCGACGAACCCTTCAACTTCCTCGACCCCACTTCGCAGTCGCTGCTGAAACACATGCTGCAACACTACGGCGAAGAACACAAAGCCCTGATCCTCGTATCAAGTCACAACCTGAACCACACCATAGACCTCAGTACGCGCATCGCCCTGATGGAAAAAGGATCGCTCATCCGTGACCTCGACAACACCGACGGAGCCGCCGGAAAAGAACTGGAAGACTACTTCGAAGTGAAGGAAGAAAACTGACCGCACGATCCGGCCGAAACGACCGCACGATTCAGGCCAAACGACCGCACGATAACTTCGCATTGACTGGTCAATGCAAAAAAAAACGACCGCTCGATCCGGCCGCAATGACCATATGATTCAGCCCCATTCCCAGTATAAGTCCTGCCGGACCTGCTGCGAACGGGGCTGAACAGTCTGCAGACCTCTCCGTCCGGGAAGATAAAAGAAACTTAAACAGGTCATAAAATACCCTAAGTCCAGGTACACACAACCCGGATATTACGTACATTTGTTCAAAACAATTGATATGTACAGACGCTTACACCTCCGTTTTCCGGCCGGCATGCTGGTCATATTATTTGCCCTTCTGCTTGCTTCGTGCGGCACACGGGCTCCCCGCTACGACTACCGTCAGCTGGTAAAAGCTGCCGTCCGGCTTGACATGGACATCGACGCCAAGGACAACCACCGCCTCTACATCGAGGTGGCCGACTGGATCGGTACCCCCTATCGTCACGGAGGAACCACCCGCAAGGGAACCGACTGTTCAGGTTTCACCTCGGCCGTCTACAAGAAAGTGTATCGCCACAAACTGAAACGCAGCTCCGAAGAACAGCGCACCAAAAACTGCCGGAAAGTAGCCAAACGCAACCTCAAGGAAGGCGATCTGGTGTTCTTCCACAACGGACGCAAGAAACGGAAAGCCACTCATGTGGGCATCTACCTGAAAGACGGACGGTTCGTACACGCCAGTACCAGCCGGGGAGTCATTGTCAGCCGGCTGGAAGAAGACTACTACCGCCGCTGCTGGATGCAGGGCGGACGGGTGAAAGGCATCTGACAACAACCATCCACAAACACAACAGGCAATGAAACATCCCGACCATCTCTCATTTACCCTCCTGCTCTCCCTCTGCACACTGGGCTTCCTGCCCGCCGCTGCACAGGATCCGGACGGGAAACCATCGAATCCTCAGGACACCACGGAACTCAGGCTGAACACCGATGCCGTCAAGCTGATCCAGTTTGACTTCACCCCCGACCTCAGCAAGATGAACCAGCCCAAGGAAGCCCCTCTCGACAAGAAATGGATGGAATTCAAAGCCGACCTCTCCCTGCCGAGAAGCCTCATCGACACCACCAGAGTGAGAAAACCCACCGGATACATCCGGCTCGCCCCATACAGTATCTGGACGAAATATGGCGAAGAACCCGTGTACGACCGCACGGTGGAAGGCCGCCCCAAGGAACAGAAGATCTACTGGACCTTCAACCCCTACCGTTCCTACTACAACGATGACTGGAGTCCCACTCCCTCCACCGGAAGCATGTATCAGATGAATACATCCCCGGTAGGCCCTGCGATCTGCATCAACAACCTGGACTTCATCATGACCCTCTACGAGACCTTCAACAAGCACGGACGCACCCTCAGGCACAACCGCAAATATGCAAATGCCTGGAAAACCTACAAGGACTACAAGCCGACCCGGGAAGACAGTCTGAAGTTCCCCAACTACCTCCGCCGGAACAGCCTGGCTTTCATGCCTCTCGTGACGGACAGCGTGGCTGACAGCCTCAGCACGGTGCAGTCCTCTCCCCTTCCGGCAGATACCCTGCCCGCCACCTTGCCCGGTCATCAGGCAAACCATCGGGGAATTGTCATTCCGGAACGTCCGGCTCCCGCTCCGCGGCCCGAAAAAAAGAAAGAAGAAGAACCGAAGAACATGGATGAACTCTACGACTATATCCGCGAAAAGAAAGCACAGGACTCCCTGTTCTATCAGGAAATGTTCCATTCGGAAAAACTGCGCATCCGCAAGGACGATGTGGAGAAAACCCGCCAGTACCTGAAGGAGCGCGAACACTGAGACGGAGCATCACCGGTCCGGTCAGAAAAAAACGCTTCGGCGTGCAGGATGAAACGTCTAAATGTTTTCAACTGCACGCCGAAGCGTTTTTCAAAAAGCCCGAACGGCTATACGCACTGTATTTTATTTGCGGAAGACAAAGTAGACCGCCAGGATCAGACAGACAAAGGCTGCCAGGTGATTCCAGCGCAACTCCATCTTGAAAGCAATCATTGAGAACACCGTGAAGACTGCCAGCGTAATCACTTCCTGAATGACCTTCAGCTGCATGATGTCGAAAGGTCCCCCACTGTCGCGGAATCCCAGACGGTTGGCCGGAACCTGCAGACAATATTCAAAGAAAGCAATCGCCCAGCTGAAGGCAACGACTCCAATCAGCGGCAATGCAGCAAACCAGCTGAACTCTTCACGCATCTTCAGATGTCCGTACCAGGCAAAAGTCATGAAGATATTCGAAAAAATCAGCAAAACAATCGAATAAATACCATTTGTCAACATATCTTTTTTCCTTTATTTAAAAACCGGCGCAAAAGTACAAATAAAATGTGACAAAGCGAAAAAACTGAGGCTGATCTGAGATCCAAAATCGACGCAAGTATTCCCTCTTCGCCGTAATTCTTATATTTGGCGACTTCGTCAATGTAAAGCCTTTTATCATGTATTCTTTCAGCTGTTGTGTTACCCATTGACGAAAACGGGTGGCTATCACAGACTTGATGCGATACCCCAATGCTATAATCATATCCAGATTATAGAATGTGGTATTATATGATTTCCCATCCGAAGCAGTTGTTCGGAATTTCCGAACAACTGACTCTTCATCTAATTCACCCTCTTCAAAGATATGCTTGATATGCTCGCTGACATTCGATTTACTGGTCTGATACAGTTCACACATCTGCGCTTGTGTAAGCCATAAGGTTTCATCTTCCAGTCTGACATCAATTTAGTCTGCCCGTCGATGGAGGTATAAATAATCATCTTGTTCTCTTCCATTCTTCTATTCTTTCTGATTACAGGATTTTTCTTACCGTATCTTTCTACTGAAACAACTTTTAATCTGTTTATATCGGCCATTGTATTATCCTTATCTTTGCGTCATACACATAGATAATAATAAATATAAATCTATAAGACGAATCATGCTGTTTTTAGCACAAATACCACCCAAAGAAAACCAATCACTCAATTGGCAGAATAGTTGAGAATATCCTTATAACAAGCAACAATGATTACCCCTTCGCCTCATAAGTGCGATAAACCAGATAATGCCCTTTCGCCATAATCCGGAACGATTCGCCTTCCACCTCATTCAGGGTTCCCTGCCACCAATATCGGAAGTCATAGATCGGATATTTCAATCCTTCGCTCCGCAACTGCACCGCATCAAAATTGAAGACGGACACCTGCTGGTGCGGGAATCCGGCAAAGGTCTGTGTATCTGCAGCCGGAGTAAAAAAACCGTAATCCGTCAGCATCACCACTTCCAGCCCCATCTGCTGATACTCCATAAGCAGACTGATATTGCCCAGCGTATGATCTTCCCGTTTACCTGTTGCTCCCAAAATGGCAATCCGGCGTATGCCCTGCGAAGCCAAAAAGGAAACAGCCTTCGTCTGGTCGTTCGTTTCCTGATCCGGAATGCGATGAATGCGGTCCTGAAAACGAATCCGGTTCTCTTCCGAGAGAGAGTCTCCGTCGCCTACAATCCAGTCAGGCAGACGTCCGCTTTCTACCAGCGCATTCGCTCCTCCATCGCAACACACCACACAAGGTGCCTGATCCAGAACGGACAGAGGAAACGGATGCGATGGAAACTCTCCGTTCCCTACAACTACGGCTTCGGGTATAGCAAGATATATCCCTGATTTATTCTTCTCCATATTGCCAGCTGATTATTTGTTTTCAGTTCGTGATCCGGTTTTCATCAATGAAAGCCATTTTCTCCATCCGAAGAAAGCGACGATCGCATACACTCCATACAAAGCTGAAGTGAAATACAGCTCCTTGTAGATATAGAGGGCACAACATACCCAGTCCACAATCATCCAGGCCCACCACTGCTCCACATATTTGCGGGCCAGCATCCACATGGCTATCACGCTCAAGGCCGTCGTGAAACTGTCCGTCCAGGGCACGCTGCTGTCTGTCCACTTAATCAGTATCCACGCTATGAACACCCAGCACAGGACAAAGACCACCGTCAAAGGAAAATACTTCCTGAACGGCATGCGGGTGATAGGGATTTCCTTTTCCTCCTGCTGTGCATCATGCTTTTTCCGTCCTCTGCTCCAGACAATCCAGCCGTAGACCGAAGCAATCAGGTAATAGACATTGATTCCGAAATCGGCATAGAGTCCGGCCTGGTAATAGACTACCAGATAGATGGCCGGCATTATGATACATGCCAGCCACAGATAAATACTGGCCCGGTATTCAAGCCACAAATAGACTAACCCTACGAGGGTTCCAAACAGTTCCAGATAATTCATGATGCAAAGATAAGGGGAAGTGATGAGATAATTGCATCCTATTGCAACAGAAAATGATCACTTACAGGATTCCGAACCGTTTCAGATCTTCGTCAGGGGAAGTAATGCCGCCGATGCCGAACCGCTCAACCAGCACTTTGGCCACATTGGGTGAAAGGAAAGCCGGCAAGGTGGGCCCCAGATGGATATGCTTTACGCCCAGACTCAGCAAGGCCAGCAGGACAATGACGGCTTTCTGCTCGTACCAGGCAATGTTGTACACGATGGGCAGTTCGTTGATATCATTCAACTGAAAAACTTCCTTCAGTTTCAGGGCAATGACGGCCAGTGAGTAGCTGTCGTTGCATTGTCCGGCATCGAGCACACGGGGGATTCCCTGAATGTCGCCCAGCGGAAGTTTGTTGTAACGGTACTTTGCGCAACCGGCCGTCAGGATGACCGTATCTTCCGGAAGGGCCCGGGCAAAGTCGGCATAGTAGTCACGGCTCTTCATGCGTCCGTCACATCCGGCCATGACCACAAACTTACGGATGGCACCGCTCTTTACAGCCTCAACTACCTTGTCGGCCAGTTGCATCACCTGATTGTGGGCAAATCCGCCGACAATCTCTCCCTGCTCCAATTCCACGGGCGGCTGGCACTGTCTGGCCAGGGCAATAACTTCCGAGAAATCCTTATGACCATCGGCATCTGCAGCAATGTGTCTGCATCCGGGATAGCCTGTCGAATTGGCCGTGAACATCCGTTCCTTATAAGTGGCATTTTCCAGCGGCGGAACGATGCAGTTGGTCGTAAAGACAATCGGGCCGTTGAACGCCGTAAACTCTTCGCGCTGTTTCCACCAGGCATTTCCATAGTTGCCCACAAAATGCTTGTACTGCTTGAAGGCCGGATAATAGTGTCCCGGAAGCATTTCGCTATGCGTATATACATCCACTCCCGTACCTTCGGTCTGACGCAGAAGTTCCTCCAGATCGTGCAAGTCGTGTCCGCTGATCAGGATGCCCGGATTCTTCCCTGCTCCGATGTTCACTTTCGTCAGTTCCGGATGACCGTATCGGGTGGTATTGGCCTGATCCAGCAAAGCCATCACCTGTACCCCGTATTGTCCGGCTTCAAGCACCAGTGCCACCAGTTCGTCTGCACTCATTGCCTGCACGGTGATACGTGCCAGAGCCGACTGCATAAAGGCATGAATGGCATCTTCCGTAAAGCCCAGACGCATGGCATGCTCGTGGTAGGCAGCCATTCCCTTCAGTCCGTACATCAGCAGTTCCTTCAGCGAACGCAGATCTTCGTCCGGTTCTCTCAATACGCCGACAGAAGCTGATTTGGCCAGGTATTCTTCTTCCTCTCCGCACCAGGTCAGTTCATCCACCTCCGGCAAAGTGATGCCTGCATCCACGGCACGGGCTTTCAGCCGGTCGCGCAAAAGGAATCCCTTGCGTACACGGGCCAGGATGCTTTCATCGTCAAAGTTGGCATTGGTAATCGTCGCGAAAAGTGCGTCGGTGACAAAGGCATTCGTATCGGCATCCACCTGGCATCCTTCCGTACGCAAGGCATCGGCAGCTACCGACACTCCCCGCACCACGAAGAGCAGCAAATCCATGTAGCGTGCGGTGGTATCTTTCTTTCCGCACACTCCTTTCAACACACATCCAGTGCCCTTGGCAGCTTCCTGACACTGGTAACAAAACATATTTCCTTCCATATTCCTTCTTGGGTTATTGTTGATTTTTCATTAAGTTTGCGCAAAGATCCGGAATCCCGGAGAGGATTTCTGTAACTTATGTGACACGCAACCCAAAGAAAAGTTAAAAGAAAAATGCATACCGAAGTTTTGAACCGGATGAGCCTGTTTGAAGGGTGTGATCCGGAAGCGCTCAGCCAGTTGCTGCGCGAAGCCCCGAACAGCCTGCGCACGTATAAGGAAGGAGAATTCATAGCCCGTCAGGGTGACGTGTGCCGTTCCCTGTTTATTCTGATGAAGGGAAATGTCAGAACACAAATGGAGAACGCCGAAGGCAAGCAGCTCACCATCGACCGGATCAAGGCACCCGATATTCTGGCACCGGCTTTTATCTATGCCTCGGAGAACCGCTTCCCGGTGAATGTGGAAGCAACGGAACTCTGCGAGGTGCTTGTCATGGACCGGAAACGTTTTGAGAATTTCATGCATGCCCAGCCGGCAGTGATGCGGAATTTCATTGCCATCATTTCCGACCGCAGCCTGTTTCTGAGCCGCAAGCTGAATGAATTTGCCCTGCAGAGCCTGAAATCACGTCTGCTGAATTACCTGAAAATGCACGGGGGCATCCACAACCAGCAGGAAGTGGCCTTTATTCTGGGAGTGGCACGTCCGTCACTGGCCCGTGCCCTGGCAGAACTGATTGCGGAAGGGAAAGTCACCATGTCGGGCAAACAGGTGATCCTGCACACTGCCGGCTGAATCTCACCCGAGCTGGCTGTCTTCCTCTACCGGAAGCATGTCACTCTGAATGTTGCTCATGCTTCCCCACAGGCTATACCGGGCTTCCGGATTCATGGCTTCCAGCCGGGCCAGCACTTCCTTCATGTCCGAACGGTGGGAATCCTTTTCATACGGACAGTTCTTTACCTGCTTGCGGAAACCACGGAGAGCGGCCATTTCCTTCAGATCGGCTTCATGCACCAGACACATGGGGCGGATAATGGTCATGTCGAACTTACGCATCACCAGACGCGGCGGCATGGTACTGAACGCTCCCTGGAAGGTCATGTTCATCAGCAGGGTTTCCAGAATGTCATCCATGTGGTGACCCAGTGCGATCTTATTGCATCCCTGTTCCTTGGCCACGGTGAAAAGTGCCTTGCGGCGGTTCCACGAACAAAGGAAACACGGTGACTTCCGCGTGTCGGTCGACGGATCAAACTCCGTTTCGTAACACACATAGGGTACTCCCAGACTTTCGGCATATTCGCGCAGGTAGATCTGGTCGGACTCGTAGGCAATGTTTTTCATCACCACATGCGCAGCCACTACCGAAAACTTCGGCTTGTAGATACGCGAACGCCGGGCCAGCAGCTCCAGCAAGGCCAGCGAATCCTTTCCTCCCGAAAGCCCCACCAGAATGCGGTCGCCTTCTTCTATCAGCCTGTAATTCATCACTCCTTTCATGAACCGCTGGTTGATGCGGCGCATCAGGCGGTCTTCTTCCGTCATTTTTCCCATGTTTCGTATCTTGTTAAAACGGCGACGAAATTACGAAAAATATGTTTTGATTGTGTCACAGAATTTGCTAATTTCGCAATAAGATCCAACCGGTTCAGAAACGGCCTCCGGAAAAGACAGGGCCGGTCTCCCTGTTCCGGGGAAACAGATCTCCCGGAGCAGGAAGGAACTTAAAAATAAAAAATGAAGGAATGAAAATGGCATAATTCGGAGAATATGCCTATATTTGAGAAACTTTTAAATGACAGAGACAATGAAAAAGAAATACATATTTCCCCTTTTGGCATTGTGTTTTACCGGCAATGCTTTCTCACAGACTTTAAGCCAGGCCCAGAAATGGTTTACGGAAGGCAAGTTTGCCGAAGCCAAGCCCGTATTCGAGAAGCTGGTGAGACAGGCTCCTTCGAATGCCAACTATAACTTCTGGTATGGTGCCTGCTGCTATGAAACGGGAGAACTGAGCAAAGCGGTTCCCTATCTGGAGAAAAGTGCAGAGCGCAAAGTGATCAACGGTTTTCTCTATTTGAGCAAAGCCTATTATGATCTGTACCGCTTCGACGAAGCCATCCAGAATCTGGAGGATCACATCTACTGGCTGGAACGGAAAAAACGGGACACTTCGGAAGCTGAAACCCTGATGGAACGCTACCGGATGGGAGCCCGCATGATCCGGGGAGTGGAAAAAGTGGCTGTAATCGACAGTTTCACGGTCAGCAAGCGGGACTTTCTCAGTGCCTATAAGCTCAGCCGGGAATCCGGTGAGATCAAGGTAACCGGAGAAGGCGGATGCACGGAATTCACCAACGAAATGGGTGACAAGAAGATTCTGGCACGTCCCAATGCAGACGGAGCAACCAGCCTGTACGGCAGCGTGAAAATGATCGACAAGTGGAGTGATCCGGAACCGCTGAAAGGACTGGAAGAGGGAGGAACCAACCTGAACTATCCTTTCCTGGATTCGGACGGTATCACCCTCTATTATGCCGCGCAGGGGGAAGAAAGTCTGGGCGGATACGATATCTTCATTACCCGCTATGACTCGGATGACAATGCCTATCTCCGGCCGGACAATCTGGGATTCCCGTTCAACTCAGTTGCCAATGACTACATGTACGCCATCGACGACTTCAACAACCTGGGATGGTTTGCTTCCGACCGCTACCAGCCGGAAGACAAGGTCTGCGTTTATGTATTCGTTCCGAACGAGTCCAAACAGGTTTACGACTACGAATCAACCAGTCCCGAAATGCTTCAGGCTGCCGCTTCCCTGCAATGCATCCAGAAGACACAGACTGATGCAGCCAAGGTGCGCCTCGCCCGTCAGCAACTGGCCAAAGTGATGTACGGACAGGACGAGCAAAAGAAAAAAGGAGACTTCCGTTTCGTCGTGGACGACAATGTGGTCTATCATACACTGGCCGACTTCCGCTCGGCTGAGGCACGCAAGCAGTACCAGACCCTGTCGCAGAAACAGAAAGACCTGGACAATCTGTCTGAAACGCTCGGCAAACAGCGGGAACTGTACGGACAGTCCAACAAGGCAGGAAAAGACCGGCTCACACCGGCCATTCTGGACAAGGAACAGCGCATCAAGCAGCTGCGGGAAGAAATCGCCAGTCTGACGGTCAACATCCGCAACACGGAATTGAAAGCCCTGAACCGGAAATAATACGATTTCACACTAAAACCTATACTTATGGGAACACTGATTATCATTACACTGATCATTGCCGGACTGCTGCTTTTTGCCGTGGAGGTATTCCTGATTCCGGGCATCAGTCTGGCAGGGATTGCCTCGGGGGCAAGCATTCTGTATGCGATCTACTACGCATTCAGTTCGCTGGGTACCCAGGCCGGCTTCATCACTCTGGGCGCTTCCGTTGTCGGAATCGCAGGAGTCACCCTATGGTTCATGCGGTCAAAAACCGTGGACCGGCTGGCTCTGAACCAGACTCTGAACTTCAAGCTGAACCCGCTGAAAGGACTGGATCTTCAGGTAGGTGATACGGGAGTTACCACCACCCGCCTGACCCTGATCGGCAACGCCGAAATCAAAGGCCAGCGCATTGAAGTGCAGTCTGCCGACGGCTTCATCGAAGAAAAGACCGCAATCCGGATTTCCCGCATCGACAACGGTGTCGTATATGTGCAACGTGTCTGAGAACCAACTGAATTATATACCTTTTAAACTGATCTGAATTATGATTGACCCGAGTTATCTTCCGTTTGTCATGGCCGGTGGCGGTATCATCCTGCTGGTCATCTTCTTCCACTATGTACCTTTCTTCCTCTGGCTCTCGGCCAAAGTATCAGGCGTCAACATTTCGCTGGTACAGCTTTTTCTGATGCGTATACGTAACGTACCGCCCTATGTCATCGTACCCGGACTGATCGAGGCTCACAAAGCCGGCCTGAGCAACATTACCCGCGACGGTCTGGAGGCTCACTTTCTGGCCGGAGGACATGTGGAAAAAGTGGTTCACGCCCTGGTTTCGGCCTCCAAAGCAAACATTGACCTGCCTTTCCAGATGGCAACAGCCATTGACCTGGCCGGACGTGACGTGTTCGAAGCGGTACAGATGTCGGTCAATCCGAAAGTCATTGACACACCTCCTGTGACAGCCGTAGCCAAGGACGGTATCCAGCTGATCGCCAAGGCCCGCGTCACCGTACGTGCCAATATCCGCCAGCTGGTGGGCGGTGCCGGTGAAGACACGGTACTGGCCCGTGTAGGCGAAGGTATCGTATCCTCTATCGGTTCTTCCGAGAACCACAAGTCAGTACTTGAGAACCCCGACTCCATCTCCAAACTCGTATTGCGCAAGGGACTGGATGCCGGTACTGCCTTTGAGATTCTCTCCATTGATATTGCCGACATCGATATCGGCCGCAACATCGGTGCAGCCCTTCAGATGGACCAGGCCAATGCCGACAAGAACATTGCCCAGGCCAAGGCAGAAGAGCGCCGTGCCATGGCTGTAGCCCTGGAACAGGAAATGAAAGCCAAAGCCGAAGAAGCCCGTGCCAACGTGATCCAGGCAGAAGCCGAAGTACCCAAGGCCATGGCCGAAGCCTTCCGCAGCGGCAACCTCGGTATCATGGACTACTACCGGATGAAGAACATCCAGGCTGATACCGACATGCGAAGCAGCATTGCCCGGCCGGATTCCCATCCCGCCAGCCATGATCCCATCGGCAAATGATATGACAACAACAATAACTTTACATACTACTTAACGACTAAAAAGCAATTTATATGAAAAAGTATTTTCCACCCTCAGAACTGATTATCAATGAAGACGGCTCAGTGTTCCATCTTCACGTAAAACCGGAGTATCTGGCGGATAAAGTCATTCTGGTGGGCGATCCCGGACGCGTGGAACTCGTGGCCTCCCATTTCGACACTAAAGAATGTGAAGTAGAAAGCCGTGAATTCCGTACCATCACCGGAACTTACCAGGGAAAACGCATCACGGTAACCTCCACCGGTATCGGATGTGACAATGTAGACATTGTAATGAATGAACTCGACGCACTGGCCAACATCAATTTCCAGACCCGCGAAGAGAATGATACCTTCCGCCAGCTGGAAATCGTGCGTATCGGTACCTGCGGCGGTCTGCAGCCTTATACTCCCGTAGGAACTTACATCTGCTCCGCCATCTCCGTAGGATTTGACGGACTCCTGAACTTCTACGAAGGACGTAACGCCGTATGCGACCTGCCCATGGAACGCGCCCTGCTCAACCACCTGGGATGGGCAGGCAATCTCTGTGCGCCGGCTCCCTACGTGATCCATGCCAATGAAGAGCTGGTAGACCGCATTGCCGGTACGGACATGGTGCGCGGCGTAACAGTAGCCTGCGGCGGTTTCTTCGGTCCGCAGGGACGTCAGCTCCGTATTCCGCTGGCCGATCCGCACCAGAACGAAAAGATCGAAAGCTTCGAGTATCAGGGACACCGCATCACCAACTTCGAAATGGAAAGCTCTGCCCTGGCCGGTCTGGCCCGTCTGCAAGGCCACAAGGCTACTACCGTATGCATGGTCATAGCCAACCGGGTAGCAAAGGAAGCCAATACCGGATACAAGAACAAGATTGACGACCTGATCAAAGTCGTACTCGACAGAATTTAACAAACTTATTATCAACCAACAGGTTCCCCTCTACGGAGGAGAACCTGTTTTTATGTCTGAAAACTCACACACATGGAAGCAAGTTTCAAATCCAACCTTACCGACAAGCGTCAGCGCTACCTCCAGTTTCTTGAACAGTTCGCCCCACTGATTGAAGGCGAGAAAAACGAAATCAGCATACTGGCCAATACCAGTGCCGCCCTGAAAGAAGCATTCGGATTCTTCTGGGTAGGCTTCTATCTCGTACACGAAGGCGAACTTCACCTCGGTCCGTTCCAGGGCAGCGTGGCCTGCTACCGCATCAGAAAAGGACGCGGCGTATGCGGCACCGCCTGGGCTGAAGCCCGTACCCAGCTCGTGCCCGACGTAGACCAGTTCCCCGGCCATATCGCCTGCAGTTCCCTCTCCCGCTCCGAAATCGTTGTACCGATAATAGCTGCCGGAGAAGTGCGGGGCGTGCTTGACATTGACAGTGACCAACTGGCCACATTCGACGAAACCGATCGCGAATACCTCGAAAAGGTTGTTGACCTGCTGGTGAAAACCCTCTATGCCCACGCATAAATCTGTCGGCTCCGCTTCCGGATATAACCCGAAAACCGTATCTTTGCAAGGATTTTAAAAAGAACTACGCACGTGAACATATTACAAACTGAAGATACTATCTGTGCCATCGCCACCGCCCAAGGTGGAGCCATCGGCACCATCCGTGTGTCGGGTCCGGAAGCCATTACCCTCACCGACCGCATCTTTAAACCCGTATCCGGCAAACCGCTGGCAGAACGCGCACCCTATACCCTCACCTTCGGTCACATTCTTACCCCCGAAGGAGAAATCATCGATGAAGTGCTGGTCAGCCTATTCCGTGCGCCTCATTCCTATACGGGACAGGACTCTACGGAAATCTCCTGCCACGGTTCAAGCTACATTCTCCAGCAAGTGATGCAGCTTCTCATCCGGCAAGGATGCCGTGCCGCCGGACCGGGTGAATATACCCAGCGCGCCTTCCTGAACGGCAAGATGGATCTGAGCCAGGCCGAAGCTGTGGCCGACCTCATTGCTTCCACTTCTGCCGCTACTCACCGCATGGCCATGAACCAGATGCGTGGCGGATTCAGCCGTGAACTGGCCGTTCTGCGCGACAAGCTGCTCCATCTCACCTCCCTCATGGAACTGGAACTCGACTTCAGCGACCACGAGGAACTGGAGTTTGCTGACCGTTCGGAACTGGAAGCCATCGCCCGTCAGATTGAGCAGGTCATCCATCACCTGGTTGATACATTCAGCGTGGGCAATGCCCTCAAAAACGGAGTGCCCGTGGCCATCGTGGGCGAAACAAACGCCGGAAAATCAACCCTGCTGAATGCCCTCCTGAACGAGGAACGCGCCATCGTGAGCGACATCCACGGCACCACACGCGATGTCATTGAGGACACCATGAATCTGGGAGGTATCACTTTCCGCTTCATCGATACTGCCGGTATCCGCGAAACGACTGATACCATCGAAAGTTTAGGTATCGAACGGAGCTTCCAGAAACTGGATCAGGCTGATATCGTACTCTGGGTCATCGACGCAACCTGTGCCGAAGAACAATATCATCAGCTGGCCGACAAAATCCTGCCACGGTGCGAAGGCAAACATCTGGTCATCGTACTCAACAAGGTGGATTTGCTTTCGCCGGCAGACTCTTCCAATAAAATTACAGAGACTGCGGAACCGACCGATGCACGGATTGCGCAGCTGAAAGCGGCTCTCCCCGATTTGCCTGAAGATGCCTGTGTGCTTTCCCTTTCAGCCAAGCAGAAAGAAGGGCTTGCTATGCTCCAGAAACAACTGGTGGACTTCGCTGCCCTGCCCGACCTGTCGCAGAATGATGTAGTGGTAAGCAATATCCGCCATTACGAGGCTCTGAGCCGTGCACTGGAAGCTATCCACCGTGTACAGGACGGACTGGCTATGCAGCTCTCCGGGGATCTGGTAAGCCAGGATCTTCGTGAATGTCTTTACCACCTAGGAGAAATCGTAGGCGGAACAATTGAGACAGACGAGGTTTTGGGGAATATTTTTAAGCATTTTTGCATCGGCAAGTAGGATATTGTAATCAACTGCAACGAATTAGAACCAACTATAATGAAGTCGCTGATTTTCAGCGGCTTTTTTATTTGCCAAAAATCCAGCTATAAACAGTTGGATACTGTTGTTCACCATATTTTTCTACCGTATTTCTACCGCGGAACATTTTCGGGATTTGTCCCGATGTCACGATGACGCAGTAGTTGACGTGTGTTGACAATGGTTTACGTGTGTTGACACAAAAGAGGATAAATAAAGAGATTTGAACTCAAAATATATTAGAAAAATATGGAAGTAAGAAAGATTTGTCAATGGTGTGGAAAACCATTTATCGCTAAGAAAACAACGACTTGCTATTGCAGTCATCAGTGCTCCAATCTCGGTTACAAAGAACGTATCCGGGAACGTAAACGCCAGATGAGAAAAATGCAGGAATTGCTGCAACCTAAACAAGCTGCAGAAGGACAAGATTTCTTCTCATTTGCACAAGCTGCCAGGCTCATGGGGGTGACCCGCCAATATGTTTATAAATTGGTAAAGGAATCAAAACTAAGAGCATCCCGTATCAGTGGAAAGAAATCTCTTATCCGTCGTGCGGATATTGAGCTAATGCTAAAGACAAAACCTTATGAGCGAATAGTTCCTAAAGACGATTTTGACATGAGTGAATACTATACCGCTGAAGAAATAGCGGAAAAGTATAAAGTCAATGCTAAATGGGTATGGACTTATACTCGGCAACATAAGATTCCCAAAGTCAAAGTCCGCCAATTCAACTATTACAGCAAAAAGCATATCGATGCGGCATTTGCCAAGTACAAGACGGATGACGCCTTGACCGAATGGTACACACCGGAAGAGATTGAGGAAAAATATGGAATGACACGTGTAGCCATCCGCTCGCATGTTTATCGCAACAACATCCCCTCGAAGAAAGAACACGGCCAGATATTCTACTCCAAACTTCACTTCGACCTGTCAAAACAGACTGCCGAAGATGACTCGTCAGAATACTACACCGTACAGGAGGCCATGAAGAAATACAATCTCACCAGGGATTCAGTTTACGGCATCCTGCAATTCCACGAAATAAAACGGGAGAAGAAAGGGCGCTTTGTGAGATTCCTGAAAGTGGAATTTGACCACATTATGGGCGCCA